>Ga0208898_1000013_pt1 | contig 459423 bp, 318 predicted proteins | sample VirMetDEL_Mar_4_FD_184513 | JGI IMG/M metagenome (GOLD analysis project Ga0208898, IMG submission 184513) | Aqueous microbial communities from the Delaware River and Bay under freshwater to marine salinity gradient to study organic matter... | ecosystem: Environmental > Aquatic > Marine >... | reverse complement strand
ACTACATCGAGATGTTCTACAACCCGGTGCGTCGCCATGGTTCCGCCGGCGACGTCTCACCGGTAGAGTTCGAAAGGCGCTACGCGCAAAGCGGCCGATGAGTGTCTATGAAACTCTGGGCGGTCCAACACTTGGCCAGCGTCAGCAATGCATCATGTGTGGCGATCGCGTTTGGGGCGCTGAGATCGGGTGTCAGGATGCCGGCCAACGCCCGGCGCACCGTCTCGCGGCCGCCGACGATGTCCGCTTCCAGCAGGCCGATGGCGGTATCGAACTGCCCGGCCTTGATCACGGCCTGCTGCACCGCGTTGGGTGTGGTGGCCAAGGTTACATATACCTTCGCCACCAGCCCGGAGAAACCCGGCAGGCGGGCCGGGTAAGAGATGCCCGCGCCGCAGAAAAACACCACGCGCCCGTCCTCGTGCGCCTGCAGCAGGCGTTCGGGGATATCGGGGCCGTGGCGGACGAACTGCATTCAGTGAGCCCCGGAGAAAACGCGTTCCAGCGTCGCCGGGATCAGCGCGTCATTGGCCTGACGGATGGTGGCGTGGCGGGATCTCAAGAGGGATTGCCGATCGAGGATTTCAACAACCTTGCGCTGCTTATCCTCCGGTGGCATCGGTAGTTCGACATTCAGGAATTGCTCTGGTCGGGTCCGTTCGCGACGAGCGCCAACTCCGCGCGTGGCGTCTTGAAGGAGGCTCCAGAACCAAGGCGTCCGGGCCAGTTCTCCGATATATGCGGGCGTGGCTTCACCTGGAACGCAACGAAAAGTGCGGTACTCGGGTGACACATACATTCCCGCAAGCTCGGGGGCGCAAAGTGCAAGTGCACCTTCCCATCCTTTCACCTGGCTCAATACCAGCGCATCTACGTAGAGGCGATTGAAGGCTCTGTAGGAGGTTTCTGTGCCTGCCACTGCGGCCTTCGGAAACAGGCCGCCACCGAAACCACGCACGCCGACTTGCGGATACTCGCTGTCAGCTCGAACAGGCACGGGCTCTTCGTGCAACTCGACAACGTCACCGAGCCGCCTCACTCGATCACCTGACAGCCTGTAGTGCAGGCTGAGAAACAGCGCTGCGGATTTTTGTTCGATGGCGTTGAGCCGCTCGTTTACCTGCCGCACCTTATCGGCCAGCGTGTCGAGTCGGCTGACAATGGCTTGTTGTTCGGAAAGCGGCGGCAGCACGATTTGCTGTGCGAGAAATCGATCCTCCTTGATGCGAACGCGGTTGGTTGTGCCTTCGCTGGCCGCCTTGCACAGATCGACGAAGTGACGTGAGCGCACCATCCATCCCATGAATGCCGGAGCGAGTTGTCTGCTGTTGGAAAACTCGAAGGAAGGAAAGTCGTTGCTGACGATCGCACCATCAAGCTCTTGCGGAACCAGCCCGATTGCGCCGTTGCGGGCGTCGATCTTGGAGAGGATCAGCTGGTTGGCACGCACTACACGTCGCGGAGTAGTGACATCAGCACCGCGAACTTTGCCACGGCTGATAACGCCTTTTCCCCAAAGACGGATGGTGACTTCGTCGTACTCGACGTCCGGCACGCACACGGCAGGCTCGCTGGAACGACAGAGCACATCGCCCAGTGCGATCTTCGGCCACTGGCTCATCCCTGCACCTCGACTACCAGAGCCTCGATCTCCACGAGCAGGCGCAGCACATCTTCCTCACCCGCGCGCATGGCGGCCACCAGGTCCTTCGGATCGGCGTGCTCTAGCCCTTCGGCGGCATGCGGGTTCTTCAGGTCCAAGTTGTAGATCGGCCAGTAGAGCGCATCGCCCTCGGCCTGCGCTGCTTTGGCGGCGGCCTCATGCGTCTGCTGCTGCGCCTTCAGCTCGCGCAGCTGCGCTTGCAGCGCGGCCTTGTCGCCATTGGCGGCATAGCCGATGGCCTGATCCAGTTCGCGGATTGGCTTGCCCAGGGCGAGGGCGCTGGCGCGCTCGGTTTCGGCTCGTTGCCAGTGTGGTGTGGCGGCGTCGATGGCGGCAGCGCGTTTGGCGGCGAAGTCCACGCGCCAGGCCTGCGGGCCTTCCTCGCGGGCGTTCCACCAGTCGAGCACGGACTGAAAGGCCTCGAAGGGTAGCGGTGCGGTCTTGCTGTACTTCTTGCGGCCCTCGGGCTGCGGCAGTTCGTAGTACCAAATGGTGTCGGTCGGGCAGCCGCGCTGGAAGAACAGCAGGTTGGCCGGGATGTCGGTGTAGGGCGCGAACACGCCTTGCGGCAGGCGCACGATGGTGTGGAGATTGAACTCCTTGAGCATCTCCTCCTTGATGACGGCGCACACGCCATCGCCAAACAGCGTGCCGTTGGGCACCACCACGGCGGCGCGGCCTCCCTGCTCTGCGCCATGCCCGGCATAGCGCAGCTTGCGCATGATGTACTGCAGGAATAGCAGTGCGGTTTCGGCCGTCTGCATGTTGGCCGGGAAGTTGGCTTTGATGCCGGCTTCTTCCTCGCCGCCGAAGGGCGGGTTGGTGAGGATTACGTCCACCCGCTCGCTGTGGCCGATCTCGGTGATGCGCCGCTCCAGTGTGTTGCCGTAGGCGATCTGCGGCGCTTCCAGCCCGTGCAGCAGCAGGTTCATCTGCGCCAGCATGTAGGGCAGCGGCTTGGCCTCCTGCCCGAACAGCGTGTCGCGCTGAAGGGTGCGGCGCTGGTCCGGATTGGTCACCTGCTGATTGAGGTGGTTGTAGGCCTCCACCAGAAATCCGCCGGTGCCGCAGGCAGGGTCCAGCATGGACTCGCCAAGGCGCGGGTCGGTGACCTGCACCATGAAACGCACCACCGGGCGCGGGGTGTAGAACTCGCCCGAGTCGCCGGCAGCGTCGCGCATCTCGCGCAGCATGGATTCGTACAGGTGCGAGAGGGTATGGATCTCCTCGCTGCTGCTGAAGTGAATGCCGTTGACCTTGTTGATGATGTCGCGCAGCAGGTAGCCGCTGACCATGCGGTTCTGTACGCCACGAAACACGTTGGCGATGACCTCGCGCTGGCTGCCTTTCTCGCCGCTGCCAGCCAGGCCGCGCAGATAGGCAAACAGACCCGCGCCGCGCGAGCCGTCGGCACGGTGGCATTCGTCCTGGTTGATGAAGGCCAGCAGTTCATCGCCGGTCAAGCCATCCTCACGCGCGGCCCAGTCGCGCCAGCGGTAGGAGGATTCGATGATGGGGTGATAGGGCTTGCCGTCGAGCTCCGCTTCTTCCTCATGCACGACTTCGAGGTCGTCGAGGAACTTGAGGAACATCACCCAGGTAAGCAGCGGCAGGCGGTCAACGTCGCCATTGAGGCCCTTGTCCTTGCGCAGGATCTTGCGGGCGCTGCCGATCAGCGCCGACAAGTTGTCGCGCGTGGTCAGCGGTGCCTTGGCACGTTTGGTTCTGGTCTTCTTTTCGGTTGCGGCCATTCAGGAACTTCTCGTCATTGGTAAAGAGCCGTCTGCAGGCGCGAGACGGCTTCCTTGAAAGGTTTGATGCCTCCGAAATGCCGGGTTGCGATTTCGGACGGGCTGCCGAAGCGGTCGAAGGGTTGCACCTTCATCAGCACGGAAAGGGCGTTGAACTGGACGATGCCGCGTTCGATGTACTTGTCGAGCAGCAGCGTGAGGATTTCGCGGGCCGAATCGCCGTACTGCTCGAACAGATCCTGCGCTGCCTTTCTGGCCTGTTCCGCGCGTTGGTGGCGGGTGAGCAGCGGCGCGTTCCAGGCCAGATGACACAGCAGATCGAAGGCGTCGGCGTCCGGCTGATCGGCGCTAGCCGCCAGCTCCTCGAAGCTGATGCCGCGCTCGGTCAGCTCACGCAGCACGTCAGCGCGGGTGTCGGGGTTGGCCCAGGCGGATTGCAGCGCATCGCGAGTCGGGTACAGAGTCCGAACGGTGCGGCCCGAGTATTCGGTGTACTTGACCACTTGTAGTTTTTTGCCGTCGGTGTCGAGGTCGTAGACCAGATGGCCGATCACCTCGATGTCGCCACCGTCGACGTAGAATTTGCGCGGTTCCTCCGGCGGTTCGGTGAGGATCTCGCCTTGGCCTGCGTCGGCGTCTACGGTGTAGTCGGCCTGCGGCTCTTCGACGCTGGGGGGCGTTTCGATGACTGATTCAATGGTCTCGCCAGCCTCATCGATGGTCACTTCCTCGATGCGTGCGGGATCGCCATCGAAATCCGGATCGGCAAAGTGCCGGGTGGCGGTGCCGGTGAAGTCGATGATGTTGAAGTATTCCTTGCCGTAGTCGACCTTCAGTCGGGTACCGCGCCCGATGATCTGCTTGAACTCGGAGCGGGAGCCGACCACGCGCGCCAGCACCACGTTCTTGACCATCTCGGCGTCAACGCCGGTAGTCAGCAATTGCGAGGTGGTCAGGATCACCGGCGTGGGTTTGTCCACGTCCTGAAAGTGCGCGAGGTGGGTAAGGCCAATGGTGCCTTCGTCGGCGGTGACGCGGCAGACGTAGTCGGAGTATTGCTTGACCAGATCGCTGTTGAGGTTGATCAGCTCTTGGCGCATTTCGGCTGCGTGCTCTTGGTCGACGCAGAACACGATGGTTTTGGCGAAGCGGTCGGTGCCCTTGAGGAAGTCGGCAAGATGCTTAGCGATGGCCTTGGTGCGTGCACGCAGCGCGATGACGCGCTCGAAATCCTTGGTCTGGTATTCGTCGTCCGGCACTGGGCGGCCGAAACGGTCGAGCTCGTCCTTGGACGGACGCCAGCCAGCGGCATCCACCGTGGTGATCACGCGATGCACGCGATAGGGCGCGAGGAAGCCATCCTCGATGCCCTGGCGCAGGCTGTAGGTGTAGACCGGGTTGCCGAAGTATTCGTAGCTGTCGCGCGATTCCTCGCGCAGCGGCGTGGCCGTCATGCCGAACTGTACGGCAGGCGCGAAGTAATCGAGTACCGCACGCCAGTTGCTGTCGTTGCGGCTGGAGCCGCGATGGCATTCGTCGATGATGATCAGATCGAAGAAGTCCGGCCGGTACTGGCGGAATACGTCTTCATTGGCGGTGGACAGCGCCTGATAGATGCCGAAGTACATGTCCCGGCTCTGGCTCACATCGCCCCCGGCGATCTTGTGGCGGGCATCGCCAAACGGCGCGAACATCTTGGCCATCGGGTCATCGACCAAGATGTTGCGATCGGCCAGGAACAGGATCTTCGGGCGCCGGTACTCGCCGGTGCGGTTCCAGCGGCTGCTCCACAACTTCCAGCACAGCTGAAACCCCACGCAGGTCTTGCCGGTGCCGGTGGCCAGCGTGGCGAGCACGCGCTTCTGACCAAGCAGGATGGCCTCGATCACGCGGTTGATCGCGATCTGCTGGTAGTAGCGCGGCACCTTGCCCGAAACCAGGTTGAAGGGTTCGAGCAGGTGGGGTGTGGCCGGATCGGGTAGATCGGTAGCAGCGGTCAGTCGCTGCCAGAGTTCGGCGGGCGTGGCGAAGCGCTCCACCTCACGCTCGGTGCCGGTGGTGTAGTCGATCTCGATGATACGATGGCCGTTGGTGGCATAAGCGAACTTCAGGCCGAGAATCTCGGCGTACTCTTTAGCCTGCTGCACCCCGATTTCCGCCGGTAGCCCCAGTTCTTTCGCTTCCACGACGGCCAACGGATAGTCGCGCCGGTAGTACAGCAGGTAGTCGGCGCGCTTCTGCTTGCCACGGCGCACGCGACCACCGGTGACCATGATGCGGCCATTGGTGAAGGTGCGCTGCTCGCCGATCACGTGCGGCGCATTGCCCCATTCAGCCTCGACGAGCTTGGGTGTGACCAGTTCCCGGCAGGTGTCAGCCTCGCTCACGATTTCGCCAATTGTCATCAGTGCCCCCGTAGTACCCATGCAATTTTACTCGAGCAACCTGGCTGCTGGATTCTGGTCGCATGCACCCGATTGGAAGTAGCCCAATACACTCGACACCGACCGGTGCTCGGTCAGTTGCATGATCGCCGGCAACGCCACGCCCTGGCGGCTGGCTTCGGTGACGAACCCCGAGCGCAGACTATGCCCGCCGAAATCCCCCTCCAGACCCGCTAGGCGCGCCCGCCGCTGCACGATCTCGCCCACGGCGGCCGGGGACAGGGCAGGGCCCACGCGTTGCTTCCACAGCCGCCGGAAGATCGCCCCCTCGGTGATCCCAGAGGCCTCCAGCCAATCCTGCAGGGCGAGGGCGGCCCGATCCAGCACCGGCTTGTCCGGGGTCGAGGTGGCGGTAGCGCCGGCCTGCTGGGTCTTGCTGTGCTCCAATCGGTAGATATAGCCCGCCTCGCCGATCCGACGCAGGTCGCGCAAGTCAGCGGCGGCGATCTCGCTGCGCCGGCGCCCACCACTGGCGAATCCGAAGCAGAGTAGGGCGCGATCCCGAACTCCCTCCAAGCTGTCGTCACAGGTGGCCAACATGGCCTCCAGCTCGCCCAGGGTGATCGCAGTCTTTTTGCGTGGGCGCTCGCCGCGCTTGACCGCGGCCCGCGCGGCGCGACTGAGCACGGTGCGGATTGCCGGCTGCTCGCAGGGATTGGTGGCTTGTTTGAGCCGGTGTGCGGTGGACAGTACGGCGACCCGGTGCCGCACGGTGGCCAGCGTCCAGGGCCCAAGTTTGGCTTTCAGGCCGGCCGCCACCAAGGCCTGATCGACGGCCGGCGGCAGTTCCCAGGCCAATTCGCCGTAGGCCGAACGGCGCTGTACGTGGTCGACCACAAACTGCAGCACAGTCGCTTCGGGCACCGGCAAGGTCAGCTCGATCCCGTAGCGCGCCGCATGCCAGCCGGCCCAGTAGCGCAGCGCGCTGCTGTAGCTGCGGGTGGTGTTCTCGGCGGCCGCTTCGGCCAGCAGTTCGCGCACCGCCTCGGCGGCTTGTTGGGCCAACTGTTCCGGCAGCACCAGGCTGGCAGTCGTCGCGGCGAGCACGGGGATCGTAGAATTATCTTTCATACTATGTAATATATACTACGACATAGAGCTTATAACCGCGATAATCATCACTTATCGCCAGTACGTTACCAGCAGAGTAGGGCGCCAGTACAGGAGACTTCGCATGGCCCGCGGCATCACCGAATCTGACGTCCACACCGCCGCCGACGAACTGGTGGCCAAGGGTGAGCGCCCAACCGTTGAGCGAATCCGTGCTCACCTGGGGACCGGCTCTCCGAACACGGTCACTCGCTGGCTGGAGACTTGGTGGATTCGACTCGGCACGCGCCTGCAGCCACGACGTCCGGACTTTGAAGACGCCCCGGCGGTGTTGGCGGAACTAGCCGGGCAATGGTGGGAGCTGGCGCTGACGCACGCTAGGGAGGCGGCCCTTCGAGAGTTCGCAGAGACTGAGCGGTCACTGGCTACCCAGCGTGAAGCGCTGGATGCCAGGTCACGGCTCGTGGCTGACGAACTGAGTCAAATGCGCTCAGAGCGCGCCTCGGCTATCGCCGGCGAACGCATAGCTAGTACGCAAGCGGCCGAACTGGAGCGGTTGGTCGATCAGCTACACCTGCAGATCTCAGAGCTAACGGAGCAGCGGGATCTTGGGCTTCGGAGAGCCGATCGAGCTGAGGCAGCAAGACAAAATCTTGATGCCCGGCTTCATGAAACGCTGGAAACGGCAAAATCTGAGCGAGAGGACTGGACCGAGTACGTCAGATCTGTCGAGAATCGAACGCTCGGCGACGTGGATCGATCTCGGCAGGAGGCGAAAGATCTCCAGGCTCAACTCAACAATCAGGCCAAAGCCCAGAGGGCAATCGAGGATCAGCTACGCCAGGAGCTGCATGCAGCCCAATCTGCAGCCATCTCGGCCGGTCAAGCTGCCGATGTTCTCCGGGGCAGGTGCGAGGGACTTGAGAAGCAACTCAGCAGTCTACGAGAACTTCCGGCGCAACTGGAGGCAGCCTTCAAGCGGAACACACCGAAGCAAGCGATCCCAAGGTTGCGCCCACGACGCCAGAGCCCGAAGTCGACATGAGCGTAACCGCCGAAGGGTCCCCGAACAGATGAATCGATCTTCTGCGGCTTTCCGACGCATGCTGGCTGCATCGATTGTCGCTTGCACGCGCGCCACAACCTGATTGTTCGTCGCAGAGATTTGACGGCAAGCTAAGTCACTGATTTCTTGGGTCATAATTCTATCGCAACGCCACAATCTCCATGATCCAACGCAGATCTTTCTGTGCCTAGGATGCCAGTCGCAGACATTCCTTCCACTGGAAGGTCAGATGCCGACAATTCCGCCCTTCGGAGATCCGATGCAGACAATTCTGCATCTCAACGAACTAGTAAGGGGCGGTCCAGGTTTGGCAGGGAAGGATCCTCCATCCACTACACCTGACCGCCGGCTCTGCTTCGCTCCTTGCGGGCGCAGCCCAGCCACGCCAGAGTCAGAAGGCACGAGCTCCTTCTATGTCTGATCAACACCACTGGGCGGATCAGTGCGGCTTCATCATCGGTAGCAGAGCCGTCAAGTCGGCCGAGCAAGTGAAGGGCGGAGCTCGCGAAGCCGCGACCCAGTACCCGTTCGTATGCCCGCGCCAGGGCCTCGATCGCAGGGTTGTCAGACGGGAGGAGAGACATTGCCTGCGCGATCTCTCTTAGGACCGCCTGTGTGGGCCTACCCAATACACGGCCATCCAGGAACAGGTGCTCGCGGACTCTGTAGGCGGGGAGCAATACAACCGAAGCGCGCGAGGATGGCTGCCCCCCACCTTCCGAGGCCTCAGGCAAGCCTAAGCAGGCTCGCTCACGTGCCGAGAAGGTCGACTCGCGGAACTTCGCCGCAACTGAGGCCGTGATACGCGCCATCGGTCTTTCAAGCGCCTGAGGAAGCTCAAGAAAGAAGTCACGACCTGGCCCCATGGACGGGGCAAGGCGCGAGAACGCGGCCTTCTGGGAGCGAGCTTCGACGGATTGCGCATGACGTACGGTAGACGCCCTGATGAGCACGTCCGACGAGGCGTACTTCGGTCGGTACCAAGGGTAAGCCCTGCCGCGAAACAGGACTGCCGCCTCCTCGGCGGACGTCAGATCATCTCCCACCCCGATCAGCGTTCGCCGACCTCGACTCGCCCCGGCCCAGCGAAGGTATCGCTTTATCCAGCTGCCACGAAGGTCCTCGATCCTACCTTCTTCGTCAAGGGTATTCCGGCTCGAAACCGGGTCATGCCCGCATGGGCATAGTAGGGGAGGGGCATCGGAGCGAAAGCCATGCCATAGCGGTCTCGAGCAATGGTCGCACTGAGATGAGAGGGGTTGCGAGTGCCACGGACACCGGTTGACCCAAGGCATCTGGAACAACATCGAGTGATACCCAGTTTTCATGCACTCAGTACACCCCGACAGGTATGGACGCCAGTGCGTCGCAGAACCGCCGAATGCTTGCCAAGCAGTTGGCTGCCACAGTGGCGCGAGGATAGACGCAGCAGGAATTCTTGCCGCAATCGAAGTTCTGGCCTTTGCAGAGAGACAGAGCTGACGACACAAATCCTCGGTGTACCTTGGGCGAATGCCGAACGCACCATGACCATCACTGCAGTAAAGGCTATTGAATCTCAGCGTCTGAACAACGAATCCGAACGGGGAAATGCCGGCACTCCACGCTGGCGGTAGGTGGGCTACAGTTCTGACCTCACTGTCGCTATCCATTGATGCCTCCATCTGCTGTGAAAGTCAGCGCTCCCGATTCGCCATCAAAGGCAGCAAGATCCGAGAAGGCGACCGACATTTCAATGTCACTAGACGTGACCTCCTTGAAGCCAATTTTGCAGATGACCCTGGTCGCCAAGTAGTACGCAATGAGGCGCATAGCCTTGAGAGGCCACTCATCTTGACTGGAGTGCCCGGCTGCGGCGCGACAGCTGCAACCGGCATTCCAGATCTGCTCACTGAAATGCCGTAAACGGAACTCCCCGTCGTAGAGCTCTGGCGCAAGGCTCCTGGGCAAGGTAACGCCGGCTCCGGCGCTAGCCTCTACCTCGTCCTCGAAGCGCTCCAAGAACGTCTCAACGTCCAGGGCCCCTCGAATTCCATGCAGGCGATGGTAGCGGGTCAAGAAGCGCCCACGGACCTGAGGTGTGACCGTGGTTCTATTGATCTCTTCGCGCCGGCTGGAAGTGTGATTGTCCTGAAACAGGAAGATGACAAAGAGCGAAATGCCCTTCTTCTCCAGCGCGTTATCGATTGTAATGAAATGTTGAAAGGCGGCTTGCTCCAGCAAGTTTGCATCATCGGCGATGAAGAATAGCGATCCGCCGCCTGCAGACCTGAGCATCAGATCAACGGTATTAACGATCCTCTCGATCTTTCGGTCAGCAGCCTGGTGGGAGATCACTTGTGAGCCGAGCTGTGAAATGAACCAGTCCAGGAATGCGGACTCTCCAGGACCAAGCACCCGGAGGTTTGCCTGCTTGGCCACGTATTTGCATTCTGTCCATTCAGTGTTTGCGCAGATGAACTGCGCGAGGGTACTTTTTCCGAACCGGGTCAGCGAATGAAACCCGATACCGCGGTAGTCAACCTCAAGTGCGGAGATGATCTTGGTCAGAGCATCTTCCATGCCGCGGGTCGGGATGATGGGCTCTCCTTTGTAGTTGAACGTTGTCATTGCTTCGGCCCCTTCCTGCCCAAGTTGACCCGGCCGGTAATGGGTACGAACAAGTCCTCAGCAGGTGCTCGCTGTTGGCCGGTCTCGGCCAAAGGCAGTGTCGTTTCCTTAGCCACCGGTGAAGCCTCAGATGCCGCATCTAGGTCACGCCGGTGTCGCGTTGCTGCAAGCGCAGCGCCGTGCTCTGAGCTGAAGTTCCTTCTTACATGCTCCCTGTACGCGATGACCGCATCTTCTGCACCACTGATCTCGAAGCCATCCGTTCGGCTTCGGCGTTGGATTAACCGCCTAAGCGCAAGGCTATGCGGTGAGCGACCCCAAGGGCGGAGCGCCCTCAGGACTACGAACAGCTCTCCTGACGCGGTGTATAGATGCAAGAACCTTCCATCGTGGATGTCGACCTCTGCCGCGAATTTCTGGCCTAACAAGTCCCACCTGTTCTTCATTGATGCGGCTCGATACTTCGCGTGCCCAAAGCGCGCATAGGGCTGACGCCTCTTACGTCGATCTCCACGAATGGTTACGGAGAAGTTGTGCTTCGAAAGTGACCGAGCCCGATCCTCGTGATCCTTGGTGGCAAACAGCCATCCGCCAGACGCTGCAAAAGACTGAAGCGCCTCGACTGGCGTGCGGTTCTGGAGCGTGTTGATCGGCGATATGTTAGAAGCCGCGATCGTGACATCCATGAGATCTTCGAGTGCCGTGGGCTGCATTGGGAAGTTCTCGAATTTGTAGCCATTCGTTTTGGTCGCATCGGACAGCTCGCCCGCCGGCCGGAACCCGCCTGGCAGCTTTCGGACCACCGCTTCTTCCATCCGCTTGTTCCACGCTTCGAGGTGACCACGCGTTTCAGGAACATGGCTATGCCCAAGATGAATGACACCCATCAGCTCCGACGCCATTCGCAACCTATTGACCTTCAATTTGTGAGCCATCGCATTGTCGACACTCGTAATTGCTCCCGTTGCCACAAATCCAATGACGGACAAGGATCCGATGCACGCCCCTGGCTCATAGTTCATTGAGGGCACAACGAGGTCACGAACGGACCTTTCTCGCAAGCTTTCTGCGCATGCCGCGTTGAATTCGGTTCCGTTGTAGTTGGTGGAGAAGGAGAGCCACCAGCTAGAGCAGAGCCGCATCAGCGCGAAGTAGCCGACTATCAACCACGTCTTCGTGATCGTTTGGAAGAACGGGTTCCCATCCGCGTCCTCGCCTTCAACATTGAAATTCGTGTCCAAAGAGTGTCCATCGAACTGCACCCAGTCACCCATCTGTAGCGCAAACACTTCGTTCAGCTGGCTGGCTAGGGTTGCGTCCTCTATCTCGAAGCCATCATCTACAAACGGAGAGCCTTGACGCAGTCTTTTTAGGTACTGCAGGACGCTTCTCCTCGCACATGATTTGTCGTTAGCTGGATAGCGATCTGCCGGAACCGACTTCTGCACAGTCTTCTTCAGTAGTTTGAAGAATCGATCAAACTTGGGGCTGCGCTCATTTCTCGAAGGCAGTGGGCCGGCGTAGCCTATGAGCATTTCTTCGAATTCCGGGAGCTTTCTCAGGAACGAATTGAATGCTCCCGGTCCCGCAGCGGCTGGAAATTCTGCGGCAAGGCGTTGGCTGGTATTTCTTACTCTGTATGGCAGGCAGGCGCGCCAACCCCACGGCCGCCCATCTGGGGACGTCTGCTGTGTGTTTCGCAGCGTCAATGCAAGCGTCTTGGCGTTCAGCCCGTGACGCTTCGCGACCGCAGCGATCGAGGAGCCTGCGACGACGGCATGAACTGCGTCAACGCGAGCCTGGTAGGACTTGAGTTGGTTTGAGGTCAGCCCTTGAGGACTAAGCAGATCCCAGGACAGTAGCTCCTCGCGACTCACCCCGCTCATGGGTTTGCTCCCAGCGTAACTGACGACGAGGTCCGAAGCCTCTCATTGAAGTTGATCGCCAGGTCCCCGCGATGTACCAGAAGACAGGTCGCACTGCGAATATCCCGCCAATCGAACGTCGGGCGCAGGCTCGTTTCGATTGCATGGAAAGAGCTGACGGGGTGCCTTCTCATGTGGGTCATCACTGCGTCAATGAAGACACTGATTCCTCGCGACCGTCTAGCTGCCTGCACATAAGGAAGCAGCTCAAGTCGCGTGGCATTGGCCACCCGTGCTGCAAGAATGGACTGCAACTTCCGGATTGCAAGGTCCAAACCCGCACGCTGTGAAGCTTCCATCAGTTCGGCGCAAAACTGCTGTTCGGCGCGGAGCGCCGGAACAGTGGCGGCGGCCTGTCTGCGGAATACGATGAAGCTTTCGGTGCCACACTTCCTGGAGATCCAGAAGCAGAGCTCAACATCTCGGCCACGCACCAGTAATGTTCTAGGGCGCTCAACGTAGGTTGCCACGCTTGGATCAAACTCCAGATCCAGCGCCAAGGCCAAGCGGCATGGTTCCACGACAGCAACCAGGCGTTGGTTATTCCTTGGTGACTGGTAGTAGTAGGCGTCCAGTCTGGTGGATTCAGAGGGCGTGAGTGGGCGAGCGGTGTACGCCTCCTTGCTAGACGCGGGCGGGGTGTCTGATGAGGTGACTGAAGGGTGGGGAAGACTAGCCATGACGCCTCTCCCATTGAATCCCTAGCCGGTGGCCGGCAGGGGAGGCGGTGACCGGAGGAGCGGCAAGGGCATGGCACCGAAACTGAAAGAAGCGAGCCGCGTACCCAGCTAGCCAGTCATGGTGACTGTTCGCGGCAGTCATCACGGGGTAGTGGCGGGTGATGCCGCGCAGAGTGGCGACTAGCCGGCTTCGGCGTACAGGCCAAGCGGCATAAGAAGTTTCGGTGGGGCGCAGGTTGGGGTGATTGACCCGAGCAGTGTCGAACATTACCGGGCAGGCAGCTCCTGAAAGCATGGTTTTCTCCGGATTAGGTGCACGGTGGCACCACACCGCGAGGGACGGGGCGGGCCAGGGCGCAACCTTCACTCGGGTCGGCATATGCCGGCCCATGTAAAGGCAACACCTGTCTGGCCGACCATCACTGGCGGCTTGACTTCGCGGAAGAAATGAAGGAGCCTAAACCTGTTGGTGTTTAGTACTTCCTACCTCTCGCTCTTTCGAGAGGCTAATGCCCTCGTTGACGCGGGGGCATTGTCATTTCCAGGGGTCAGAGAGGGCGGTTTCAGCTCATGCTCAGGGCTTCCTGGTGGGTTGGGAAATGCGGCTAGCCGCCGGACGATGCCTTCGCAGAATCCACGAAGGCGGCAACATCGACAGTGTCGGCAAACCAGCCGCGGCGCTTGGGCAGCAGGAACATTTGGAAGGGCAGCGACCCGCGTGCGCGCGCCTTGGCCAACGACGCAGTGCTCTTGTAGCCAAGGATCCTTGCGGTCTGGGCCGCAGACAGAACAGCGCCGAAGGTGCGCAGGTACTTCGTTTCGAGCGAGTCTTCGGACATCTGCCGTACTCAGTCGTGGTCTGGCCGCGCAAGGTCGCGCACTGACAACAACTCTACTCGTGCGCGCAACCCCCTGCAATATGGCTAACATATTGATTGCAATGCACTTAATTGCGGGCAATTAGGCGTGGAAGCACTTTCAAATCGCATGGTTGGGAATGCGAAATTGCGCCGGTTGGGCTTTCAAAGCTTGAAAGCTTGCGGTTGAGTTCCTCGTGTCATTAGCGACCGCTTGTGAGGAGCTAGGAGACACCCCGGTAGCGTTCGACTCCTGCAACGTTCCGAAAAGCGATCTCCCTTGAGGAGCGCCCCCCCCATGGATAGGGCATCCAGAGCCGGTGCTTAGCCGGAAGATCAAATCAGAAAGCATGATGCACTGGGAATCGCGGAGTAGAGGGCGGCGTAGAAGACGCAGTCGAGCAGAAGACTCGGACGCCGGGTTGTGAGGTGCTTTGGGCCGGAAGTTGTCCTCCGCCAAACGCGGGAGGAGGCATCCAGCTTCATGATTAGGATTCGTTATCGGGGGTAGGGTAGATGCCCACTTCTGGCCGAAGTCGGACATCTGCGAGATGGATTGCCGCCGCTGGGACGTATGCCGGCGAGGGCGACATCACGCACGCCGCTTCCCTCGATCCGGTGAGGCAGTCGTTCCATGGACGTACTGTCGAGCTGGTGGCTCGATGGGGTGCAATGGCGATGGATGAGGACTGTATGAGGGAAAGACCCTGGCGACCGTCGGCCCTCTTGTTTCCCGAAAGCCAAATGCAATGGCTGCCAAGGGGTGACGCCCCCACCTGATTCGAGGGGGATTCATTCAATCAAGGTGCCATGGTGCCGACTTTACCGGATCGATAGCGTGCTGCTACTTTACAGGCGGTGGCAGCAGGGTAATGAGCGCCATCCAAGGTGCAATGGTCAGGGCGGTAGCGAGGTAAGACCTCTTCAAGCACTTGAACTTAGCGACCAGGATCTTGGAATTCCTCCAGCATTGGCCCAACACGTCGCGCTCAAACCCATCCAGCGTTCTGGTTTCACACGCGCGCAGGAACTCAGACTCGGTCATTTTTTCGATTCGACTAAAGAAGATCAGCGAATTGGATCCGCCGCGAAGATCGGGAAAATAGCCCAACCACAGGTTCCAGAAGCTCAAAGTGAGGGGCGTCAGGAACAGCACGCCAACGACTGAAACAAGCAGGGTGAGATCTTCTGGCTTGGGGATTCGGGTGGAGAGCATCGCCAGCATGCCCAGGTTGATGCCCAGACCCACCGATAGCTTCGTGTCCACTCGCGAGAAGAAGCCAAGAACGAGTTGAAGCTGCTGCCATGCAGCGTTAACGCGGTCGCTTTGATTTGGCTGGCGGTCGCCAGTATCTCGAACTTCTTGCATGTTGAGGGTTCTCTTTCTTCGTGCATCCGACTTGCTTGCGCCGGATGGCGTTGCGAAGACCGCATGTCTCCAAGGTCCCGCAGCAAGCCATTCCCGCTGCAGCGCATTGATCAAGGAAGGCCCTGTCGGCTAGCGCGCAGCGGTGCCGCTCCAGGACATAGGTCGCCAGAGCTTCGGCGTGGTCCGCGCATTCCGCTGTCGTGCGCTTCGGTCGGCAACCGCAGGGGCAGGCCAGCTTTCCGGAAATCAGGGAATTGCTGCGAAGTGAAACGCGCGCAATCAGTTGATCGCCACGCCACAGCTCCAGTCGACGCTTTCCCGGCCGCACATCTTGCCGGACTTCGAACAGACCGGCTTGCGCCGCCGCCTTGAATTCTGGGCCCAGGCATTCGGCCGCCTGCTCCGCGATAGCTTGATGCTTGGCCGCGTCGCCATGGGCGCGGCCGTTTTCTGCACCTGGGAAGACCCTGCGTACATTCGCGCTGATTTGATGGGCCAAGAATCGATACACCGTCGACCACCACTGTCTGGCTGCCGCTTCGTCGATAATGTGCCCCGGCTTACCGTCACCCCATCCCAGGCAGAAGCTTTGGTTGGGGTTGATGTGTCTGTCAGGGCAGAATTGCGGAAGTTGGTGGTGTCCTGGGGCTTCCTTAGCAGACACGTGCTCCCCGGCGATGGAGATCGCCAGGGTGAAAACATGCACAGCCCCGCCTGGACGAGTGACCGAGATCTCAGCCCTCCCTCCGCCTGCGGCGCGATGCAGCGTGGCACCGTAGTCCGATGCCACGCCTTGCAGCAATTCGAAGGCCAACGCCATCAGTGGATATCTGAGTGCGGGCGGATCGGCTGTTCAAGGCCGGGAACCACCGCGGGGGCCGCCTCTGCGTAATGGGCCGCCAACACCGCCTTGGCCACTGGGTCACCCGACGCGGCCAGTTCTTCCACCGCTGCCGCGTAATCGAGGTTGGCCACCTTTCGGTCAGATGCGAACACTCGACGAACTGCGTCGGTACCGGCGTTGTAGGCCTTCTCACCGATCGCGGTCTGCACGCCATCGCACTGCCGCTGTTCGGCCTCCGAGGCCAGCACCGCCCTGCCGGTTGCGCAGCGCACCAAACTGCCCTTCATTCCCAGCCGGGACAGTGCCAGCGGCCCAAGCTCAAAGCCGATGGCCAGACCCAGCTCCTCGGTGATCGAACCCTCGGAGTTCAAGTAGTCAATGGCCACGGCGAAGCTGCTGCGAAGTGCGCCTGCGCACTGTACAGCTGTACTCACCGTCGCTTCGGTGTCGGTCTCCTTTGAGGTACCTTCCAGCAGCACGCCTTGCAGGCAATCGCCGATAAAGCGAATGCGCCGCCCGGCAAAGTCCAAGTGCACTACCGCATCCAGCTCTGACCGCAGCACGTGGAGAGCGCGTACCAGATGCTGCGGATCCTCATCCAGATGCTTATCTACGAAGTTGGTGAAGCCGTCGATGTCTGCATACAGCGACACACCCTCGAAGCGCTTGGACTTGGCAGCGCTAAGCAGGCTGAAGTCCAGATCGGAAATCGGCGGGGTAGGGCGGCTGAATTCGAATTCGCCAATGGGCAGGTCCTCCTGCTCCTCCTTCCAGAGCTCTATGATCCGCGTCTTGGAAACGCCCAAGCCTGCCGCCTCAACGCAGGCCGCCACCTGATCCTGGGTCAGCGGCGTGGTGCGGTCTTTGTCGCCGCTCAGCGCCGGCAGCTCGAGCAGCGCCCGTGCACCATGGGTGAGGTAAATGCCCTCCGCCACGCCATGGCCGGCGCACTTGGCGGCCTGATTTGCCGGGGAGCCCAGGAAGAGCGGCTCGCGGCTGGCGCGGCGACCGTTGTTGACGGCCAGTGCCAGCCCGCTGTCGATACCCACACGGACCTGTGCATTAGGGATGTGCTCATCCGTATCGCCCGTTTCGGCCAGAACGTCGATGGTCAGCTGGGCAATGGCCACCGCGCGCTCGATCCGTGCGCGCTCATCGGCATCGCCATAGGGCTTGGTGACCACCGCATGCAACCGTTGGTTGTGGAAATCCACGCGGACCGTCTCACTCTCGACCAGGAGGCGGTGGACGGCGCGGTAATGCTGATTCAGGAAGCGGAGAGCGCGCTTGTGGCACGTTTCCCCTTCAACATTGGTGCAGTTGAGCATGTCCTGCAGATTGACGATGTCGATGTAGACATGCGCGCCGTTAACCCGATAGGCGCGGTTGACCGCGATATTGTCCAACGAGGTCTCGCGCGTGTAGTCACGAATATCGACCTTACGGACTTCCTCGTAACGCGTGGTAAGGCGCTTCTTGGTGCGGTCTTCCTTCCAGCTATGTCCCATCGTCCTGCTCCCTGCGGCCAAATGGAGACCGAGCCGGAGCGGGTCGCGTCGCTCTCGGGCCGGGCACCAACCGGTTTTCGGCTGGTTCATTTGTCGTATATTGGGAGCCAGTTCACACTTTCAAGGGAGGGAAGGTATGGGGGCGAGCATTATCGAGCGACTTTCTGCCGACGGCGGCAGGCGACTGGTGGCGGCCTTGGCCGAGTTCCGCACCCTGGCGGGGCTGGAGGCTGCTGCCACGCAGCTGGCTGAGGCCGGGGAACTGCTGGAAGTCGCGGCTGGCGCGTCCTTCATCACGCAAGAAGATGCCGAAACCGACGTGTTTTTCATCGTTGCCGGTGCGGTGGACGTGATCGTCAATGGCAAGGTGGTCAATACCCGCCGAGTCGGGGAACACGTGGGGGAGATGGCAGCCATCGAGCCGACCCAGTTGCGTGCGGCCACCATTACCGCCACCGAGCCCACAGTGGTGTTGAAGGTGCCTGAAAGCGATTTCAGTCGCGCTGCCGATGCACACCCATTGATCTGGCGGCGCTTGGCAGCTGCTCTGTCGCGCCGGCTGAAGGAGCGTAACCGAATGATTACGGCCCCCCGCGAACGGGTCCGGGTCTTCGTGATGTCCTCGGTGGAGGCGCTGCCGGTCACCCGCCTGCTGGTGCAGCATTTCGAGCACGATCCCTTCCTGACGGTGGTCTGGGACCACGGCGTTTTCCGCGCGGCCAACTACACCCTTGATGAGCTGGAGGCCCAGCTGGAGCAGGCGGACTTTGCAATTGCCGTGGCGCATGCCGACGACATGGTGATCAGCCGCGGTGACGAGTGGCCGGTCATGCGCGACAACGTCGTCTTTGAGCTGGGCATGTTCATTGGGTTTCTGGGACGTCGGCGCGCCTTCCTGATGGAGCCGCGCGAAGACAAGCTGAAGCTGCCGAGCGATCTGGCGGGGCTGACTACCGTTCCTTACCGATACAAACCTGGTGCCGATGCCCGTGCCTTGCTGGCACCGGCGTGCGAGCAGATCCGCGCCCGGATTCTCGCCGCTGGACCGAGAGACTGACCATGACAGTGCTGGAAGAGATGACGGCAGCAGTGGAAGCGATCACGCAAAACCAATGGTCAACCCGACAGGGCCAGGTCGTGCCCGATCCTGAGGATCTGCGGCTCGGCAACGACGCAGTCGAGTTTGATCGCGCCACGGTCCTGTACGCAGACCTTAAAGGCTCCACCAAGATGGTCGATGCCGAGCATTGGTGGCTGAGCGCGGAGATCTACAAAGCGTTCCTGCATTGCGCCGCCACCATCATCAAGAAGGAGGGCGGCAAGATTACCTCCTACGACGGTGACCGCGTCATGGGTATCTGGGTCGGTAACCGGCAAGCCACGCCAGCGGCCAAGGCAGGGTTGAAAATAAACTACGCGGTCAAGAATATCGTCGTGCCGGCACTGCGGCGCCAGTATCCGCACTGGGCCGGCACCGTGAAGCAGGTGGTCGGAATCGACAGTAGTAGAGGGTCGGCAGGGAATCGTTACGTACAGGGCCAAAAACCGCCTAAGCGATTGAAACAAAATCATAATTTCCTTGTCCCGATAGCGGATCTCCCCGTCTATGGGGCCTGTTCAAGGACTTTCGCTGTATAGCTCAGCGGCGCCACTTCCCTATCAAGGTCGAGATGGTAGTCGCCGAAGCGATTGATGTGGCTGGTCCGATACGGCGACAGGCCGGCCAGGATCTCGGGCGTCAGTTCAATCCCCTCCTTCCGCATCTCAGCCAAGGTGCGGCTCATGCCCTCCACGTTGTGGAGGATGATCATGTTGGCGACCAGCTGGCTGTACTTGATGATCTTGCGCTGCTCGTGTTGGACGTTCTCAGCAATGATCCCCTGGCTGCCAAAGAAGACCCACTTCACGAAGCCGTTGTACTCCTCGCTCTTGTTGGTCGCAGCATGGATCGTTTTGCAGATCTCGTTGTCATCAATGTAGCGCAGCAAGAACAGCGTTCTGACGGCCTTGCCAAGTTCCCGGAAGGCGAAGTACAGCTTGTTCTTCCGACTATAGGTGCCCAGCCGGCGCAGGATCGAGGACGCGGTGATCTTGCCCAATCGGATCGAGATCACCACCCGCAGCATGTCGTGGAGATGGGTGGCGATCAGTTGCCAGTCGATGCTGTCTCCGAACAATGCCTGGATGTTCTTATAGGCCCTGCCAGGTTCGGGCCGGAAGAAATTCAGATCCTTGATGTTTCGTATCCTGGGCATCAGCTGGATGCCCAGCATGTGGGCCAGACCGAAGACCGGGTAGCTTTGGGCCTGCGTGTCGCCATGGACGATCTCAGGCTGGATGTCGGACGTGTTGGCCAGCAGGCCGTCGAGGATGTAGATGCCCTCGTGCACGCCACAGGGAATGAAGTGACTGAACAACGCCACGTATTTGTCGGATACGTGGTAGTAGCCGATGCCACCGTAACCGCCGTAACGGATGTGGTACTCCGACAACAGGTTGTCCTCGTAGACGCTCCATTTGGTGCCATCTGCTGAGGCGCTCTTCCCGCTGCCCCAATAGCCCGGCAAGTCGAATTTGTTGTAGGTATTGATGACCTCCACGATGGCCTTCTCAAGCACATCCTCGGTCACGTATTTGAGGTTGAGCCAAGCGACCTGGCGCCGACTGAAACCCTTGATCGACCGCGCCGTCTGCGTCGGCCCCAGGTTGCAGCCATAGCAAAATAGCGTGGTGATCACACGTCGGGGCAGATCTTCGACTTGGCTCTCGGTACCGGCGATCGGGCGGAAGAAACGGTGCAGATCCAGCCATTGGCTGGCATCGATCAGGACATCTACGATGCTGGACTCTGGGAGCCGTTCGGCGATGAGGCGATCCACGGCGGTAATCGCGCTGGAGACTTCGGCCCGTTGCCCCTTCCGCAGCACCAGGCGCCCATCTAGGATGTCCGCATGCGCGTTTTCCGGGAAACGCGCGTCAACCTCATCGGCCAAGGCGGTCAATTGTGCACGCAACCCCGCCACGAAAGACTCGGCGTCGGTGGGCAGGCCTGACACCTGACCATAGGCTTCCAGTTCCTGGGCCAAGGTGGCTTCATCGACCAGCTGCTCGCGGTAGTCGTCAAACCGTTCGCTGCTGGGAATGAAGAGATCTCCGGATTTCAGCTCGTCTTTGACCTGCACCAGCACGGCCACCTCAAAATACTTCCGGTGCATCCAGCCGGCGCCGGCCGCGCTGGCCCGCTTGCCGAACACGTGCTGACGCCAGAGCTTGGACATCCAGTCGAAGTCCTTTTCCGGGTCCAAACCGAGGGAAGCGACCTCGATCAGCTCACGGCGCTGGTTGCGCAGCGAGAGCACGGCTGCGATCAACGGCTCCATGCCGGCATCGTGGCTGGTCGCCCGCAAGTTCATCAGCTCAAGCCCATTGAACAGCAGCGGCCTGACCGCGCCATAGGGCTGCAGCATGAAAGGCAGGTAATTCTTCCCGGCGTAGGCCATATGTTCTTCGCATTCGGCCAGCAAGGTCGACACTTCCGCTTCCAGGCTGTTGTCGATGGCATCCACGCGCTGACTATCGCTGCCGTCGAGCTGATAGGCCTGCAGGATCTCCTTGAGCTGGCCGATGAGGAAGTCGGCCCGCTTGGCATGTTCGAGCTGGTAAGCCAGCAGCTTCTGCTGGGCCGTGTTCTCCAGCCCGCGCACCTGCTTGATGAACAACTCGGCTGCATCATCCAGCGTCTTGGCGTGCTGGGAGCGAATGAAGATGGTGGCCAGCGCATAGCGCTTGTCCTCAGCCAATTCGGCCAGTTCGCTGGCGTCATAGGCCCGAGCCATTGCACGGAATTGCTTGAGCTTGGGCACCGGCACATCGATGGGAGGCAGTTGGTCAGCCAACTGCTGCAGCATGCGGATGTGCTGCAGATAAAAACGAACTTCCTTGTTGGTCGGCCGGCCAGGCTCGCGCTTGAGCGATTGCCAGCCAGTAAATCTGGAGCCTTCCGGTGCGCGCAGCAATTCGTCAATGAGCGTGCGTGTGGCAGGCGTCAGTGCGTGGCTGATGCTGCGGTAGTACCCCAAATTGACCCGCTCGCGTGCGCCAATGGCGGCCAGCTCCAAGGTGCGGAAGCCTGGCAGTTCGTAGCGGTGGTGCACCAGCTCTTCGAGCAGGACGTTCACGATGTCCGGGATAGTGTGCTTGGTCTGGGCTGCTCCGGTGGCCACTGTGTCCAGCCAAGACAACCCAGCTTTGTCCAAGGGACGCACCCCAATGAACTGCCGCAGCTGCGGCATATGCCGGCGCTGGCTGCCGGAGGCGTCATAGCGTTCGAGCTGGTCGGTGTCCAATACGCGCCCGAGTCGGGCGGCCTTGGCGATGTGCTTCCGGATCCGCTCGGGCACTTCGGCCAACACTGTGAGGTAACCCAAGCGCTGGAAGAGCTTGAGATGGATCAGTACCGCCAGTTGCGGACCCGGCTGGGTGGTCAGCTGCTTGGCGAATGCAATCTCAGCGGCGGTGGGGGTAGAGATCTCCTCCAGTTCCTTGGCGGTGGGATCAGGCTTCAGTCGCGGGTAGGCGGTCTCGTGAAGGGTAGCCATTGGATCCGGAGGTTATGAGGGGATCAATCCCAGTGCCGGCCGTCGTCTGTATTGAGAGACGCTTCCAGGAAACACTGGTGCGTATCGGCCATGCGGTGCATGTCATCGAGCAACGTGGCCAGGATTTCATCCAGATCCCGATCGGGATCGGTGGGAACAGTTAACCGGTACTCGCTGCTGGCGGTGTTCAGACGCACTGCCTGGAACGGAGCCAAGCAGATCTCTTCAATCCGGCCCCGGGCCTTGGCCGCGCCGCGGCCCGCGCGGGCAAACGGGGTCAGCACCATGCGCAGACGGAGCTGCAGCGCAGATTTGCCCTCGGGTGCCGGCAGTGCCATCGCCGGTACCGGCGCGGTTGGACTGGGTAGGCTCGCTTCAATGCGGTCCCGGGCAAACGGGTCACGCCCATCCAGGTAGCGCATGGCCGACTGCACATCGCGCCAGCCCACGTACTCCATCAACGCCTTCATGTCCCAGCCTTGGTCGTTGGCCCAACTGGCAAAGCCGCGGCGCAACGAATGGCTGCTGTGGAGCCCCGCATCGGCAAAGCCGGCACTGGTCAGCAACTCGCGTAGCAGGCGCACCAAGCTATTGGGATGGAGGCCTTCGGCGCTCACCTGGCCCCATTGGTTGACCGCCCGAAATACCGGTCCTTCCTGCAGGTCGGCCGCCTGCAGCCACACCTGGGTCGCCTCCACCGGGCACAGCCGCGACAACGCCGGCACCTTGTAGGTAACGCCGGCCGCTCGGCGATCGCCCTTGCTGCGCGGCAGGAAACAGGTCATCCCCTGTCCCGGCACCAGCGTGAGATGGGCCACGTCCAGACGCAGCAGTTCATCGCCGCGAAAGCCACGCCAGAATCCGAGCAGCACCAGCGCTCGGTCCCGTTGGTGGCGCAGCGCTGCCGCTCCGTCGCCCCGCGCGCGTGCCGCCGCGATCGCAGCGGCCAGCCAGTCGTCGAGCTCGACCAGCCGCCGAATCTGAAGCGGCGCGGCTTGCTTGACCTGCCCGGGGTGCAGGGTCTGGATGCCTTTGAGCACCTTGCGCACCAGCGGCGACCGGGTGGGATCGACAAATCCGTGGTCGCGGTGCCAAGAGGCGATGGCCGCCAGGCGTTGGCGAAGGGTGCTGGTGGCCAGGGTCTGCGCATACGCGGCCAGGTATCGGGCCACGCTGTCAGGTGTCGCTGGGAGGTGGCCTTGCCACTCGACTTCAAAGTGCCGCAGCGCCGACGCATAGCTGCGCACCGTGTTCTGGCGCGTGGCCGCATCGAGGTAGCGGTCCAGTTCGGTCACTGGCGCGTGGCCTCCACAGCGACCGGCTGCCGCAGGGTCGACAGGATGGTGCATTCCGCCCGCTGCCCACCGTGGCAACTGGCAATCACCCGTTCCAACTCGCTGGCCATGCGCTGCAGGTCGGCCATGCGCGCCCGCACGTCGGTCAGATGGCTGCGTGCCAGCCGATCCACGTCCCCGCACGAAAGCTCCTCATCGCCGGCCAGCTGCAGCAGGCTGCGGACCTCCTCTAGGCTGAAGCCTAGGTCCCGGCCGCGCGCAATGAAGCGCAGCCGCTCGATGTCGGCCGGGCCATAGACCCGGTAGCCATTGCCCGAGCGCCCCGGGCGCGGCAGCAGGCCGATCCGCTCGTAATAGCGGATCGTCTCCAGGTGGCATCCACTGGCGTCGGCAGCCTCACTGATTTTCATTCGTAGTACGCTTGACTCCGTAGTAGCTACGGACTTTACCCTCACCTGCTGTGTCATGCCAGCGGCCCGCCCGGGCCCGGCTTCCCTGCGACTGGAGATGTTCCGATGAGTGATTGCGGCTGCCACCACGAGGCCAAGAATGCGCAGGAGCGGCGCGTCCTCTGGATCGCCCTAGCGTTGAACGCGGCGATGGCCGTGATCGGCGGCATCGCCGGCTGGATTGCCCATTCCACTGGCCTACTGGCCGACGCTCTGGACATGCTGTCCGATGCCACCGCCTATGCCATTGGCCTGGTCGCTATCGGGCGCACGGCGCGATTCAAGGCCAATGCCGCGTGGGTCAGCGGCAGCGTGCTGCTTGTGCTGGGTGTGGGCGTGTTGGTTGAGGTCGGCCGTCGCGTGATGTACGGCGCCGAGCCGGTCAGCGGCTGGATGATTGGCACCGCCCTGCTGTCGCTGGCGGTCAATATGACCGTGCTGCGCATGCTGGCGCCGCTAAAGTCCGGCGAAGTGCATCTGCGAGCCACCTGGCTGTTCACCCGGGCTGATGTGGTCGCCAATGTTGGCGTGATCCTGGCCGGCCTGCTGGTCTGGTGGCTGGCCAGTCCGTACCCGGATTTCGTGATCGGCGCCCTGATCGGCCTGTACGTGATCAAGGAGGCCTTCGAGATCTTGGGTGATGCCCGCCGGGCACGTGCCGACGCGCGCAAGACGGCTGTATGACCAGGCTTGGCCGGCTGGGTTCTGGCCTGCGCTGGCTCCTGCTGGCGCACTTGGCCGTGGGTCTGGTGGCGCAGCCGGTGCTGGCACTGGTCGGCGAGCTACATGTTCAAACCCATCTGGCCACTGCCGACCGCGGCCCGGCAGTGTCGCCGCCAGCTGCCGAGCGTGGCATAGACGTCGCCCTGCACCGGCTTCAGCAGCTGGTGCTGTGTTGCGGCCAAGCCGTGCCGGCACCTGAGATCCTGCTGGCCGTGGCGGACATCGGCCGGTATTTGCCCGTACTGAACGCCGATACGCCGACGTATCCGCACGCGCACCCGATTGCGCCATTCCGACCGCCGATCGCAGGGTGAGGTCCGCCGGCATGCGCCGGCACCCTGTCGATATCGAGAACCTTCGGAGTACTTCCATGCATGTGCGATTGGCGGCGATAGCCGCATGGCTGCTGTTGGGCGGCGCAATGGCGACGCCGGCGTCGGCCGCCGAGTTGATGACCTTGGACGACGCGTTTGCGCGTGTGGCCCAAACCCACCCCGAGCTGCGCCTGGTCGATGCTCGGGCCAACGTGCTCGCTGCCGAGCGCGATCAGGCGGTGCAGCGCCCACCGTGGACGGTCGGTGCAGAGGTCGAAAACGCTTTGGGCACTGGCGCAGCCCGCGGCCTGGACAGCGCGGAACTGACCTTGAGCCTGAGCTCGGTCCTGGAGCGCGGCGGCAAGCTCGACGCCCGCCGCACCTTGGCCCAGGGCCGGATTGATGCACTGGCCGTGCAGCGGGAGACCGGCCGACTGGACCTGCTCGCCGAAACGGCGCAGCGCTACCTGGCCGTGGTCGGTGCCGATCGGCAACGCAAACTGGCGAACATGGATGTCGGTCAGCGCCAGCGGACCGTGGCGGCCGCCCGGCAGCGCCTACAGGCCGGCGCCTCACCAGAATCGGTGGTGCTCACCGCCCAAGCTGCACTGGCGCGGGCCGAGCTGACCCGTGATCGGGCCGAGCAGCAGCGAATCGCCGCTCGTCAGCATCTGGCCGCACTGTGGGGCGAACGTGCTCCCAGCTTCGAGGTGGCTGCGGCCGATCCCATGGTCTTGCCGGCGATCGCGTCCATGCAGACGCTGGCCGAGGAGCTGGAGCGGACTCCGGAACTGGCGCAGTTTGCCGACGCCCGTCGGATCGCGCAGGCACGACTGCAGCTGGCGCGTTCGGCGGCCGCGCCGGACCTGTCCTGGCAGCTGGGTGTGCGTCGCCTGCAGGAGTCCGATGACACCGCGCTGGTGGCCAGCCTGTCCATGCCGCTGGGCAGCCGCAGCCGTGCACAGCCGGAGATTCGCGCCGGTGAAGCCGAACTGGAGGTGCTGGCAATCGAGCGCGATTCCAAGGGCTTGTCGCTGTATTCCACGTTGGTCGAGGCCCATGGCCGCTACACCGTGGCACAGGCCGAGGTGGCACGGTTGCAAGGCGACGTGCTGCCGAAGCTGGCCCGGGCTGAGCAGGCCGCCGAGCGCGCCTATCGCGCTGGCGCGATCAGCTACCTGGAATGGGCACAGTTGCAGTCCGAATGCACGGCCATGGCCCAGCAGCAGCTGGACGTGGCGCTCGATGCGCAGCGCGCCCTGATCGAAATTCAACGACTGACCGGCCAGGCGCTTGTCACGCCGCCGGCGGCCGCTTCCACTGGAGAGACCCCATGAATCGCTTTTCCTGGACCGCACTGGGCATGGCCCTGATGCTGGCCGCCTGCAACGCGTCGGCCCCCAACGAAGCCTCCGAGAGCGGCGCCGCCGCTGAGGGCGAAGAACACGGTGAGCACGAGGAGGCACCGTTGGAAACCAAGATTGCCGCCAAAGCGGCGCAGGCGGCGGGTATCCAGGTCGCGCCTGCAGGCCCCGGTGAGATTGCCGATGAGCATGAGGTGCAAGGGCTGTTGACCCCGATTGACGGGCGCATCGCGCAGGTCACTGCACGCTTTCCCGGACCGGTCCGCTCCGTGCGAGCCGGCGTGGGCGATCAGGTACGCGCCGGCCAGGCACTGGCCACCGTGGAGAGCAACCTGAGCCTGACCACCTACACCGTCACCGCGCCGATCAGTGGCGTGGTCATGGCGCGTACGGCCGCTGTGGGCATGGCAGCCGCTGAGGGCGCACCGCTGTTCGAGGTAGCGGGCCTGTCCACGCTGTGGGTGGACCTGCACATCTTCGGGGCCGACGTCCAGCACATCGGTGCCGGCGTGCCGGTGACGGTCACCCGCTTGAGCGATGGCGTCACGGCGCAGACCACCTTAGAGCGCGTCCTTCCCGGCACCGCCACCGCCAGCCAAAGCACCATTGCGCGCGCCACGGTGGCCAACACCGATGGCCTGTGGCGGCCCGGTTCGGCGGTCAAGGCGCGGGTGACTGTGGATCGCCAATCGGCAGCGCTGGTGGTGCCGATCACCGCGCTGCAGACCGCTGAAGACCAGGACGTGGTCTACGTGCAGCAGGGCGAGACCTACCACACCCGGCCGGTCAAGCTGGGCCGCCGCGACGCCGAACGCGCCGAAGTACTGGAAGGACTCAAGGCCGGTGAACAGGTGGTGGTGGCTCAGAGCTTCCTGATCAAGGCCGACATCGAAAAGTCCACCGTGGAAGAGGAATGAGGCCCGCCATGCTCGAACGCCTCATTGGGCTGTCCATCCGCCATCGCTGGCTGACGCTGGTGCTCACCGCTGCGCTGGTTGCGCTGGGCGTGTGGAGCTACCGTCACCTTTCCATCGACGCCACGCCGGACATCACCAACGTCCAGGTCCAGATCAACACCCAAGCCCCGGGCTACTCGCCGCTGGAGGCCGAGCAACGGGTGACCTTTGCCATTGAAACGGCCATGGCCGGCCTGCCCAAGCTGGACTACAGCCGCTCGCTGTCGCGTTATGGGCTCTCCCAGGTCACTGTCGTGTTCAAGGACGGCACCGACCTGTACTTTGCCCGCCAGCAGGTCGCTGAGCGCCTGCAGCAGATCTCTTCCCAGCTGCCCGAAGGGTTGGACCCGGAAATGGGCCCCATCTCCACCGGGCTGGGCGAGATTTTCATGTACACCGTGGAGGCCGAGCCCAACGCTCGCAAGCCCGACGGCACCCCGTACACGGCCACGGACCTGCGCACCCTGCAGGACTGGGTGATCCGGCCGCAGCTGCGCACCACGCCGGGCGTCACCGAGGTCAACACCATCGGCGGCTTTGAGCGGCAGATCCACATCACCCCCGACCCGGCCCAGCTGGTGGCGCTGGGCTTCACGTTGAACGACGTGGTCGCCGCGGTCATGCGCAACAATCAGAACATTGGCGCCGGCTACATCGAGCGCAATGGCCAGCAGTTCCTGGTGCGCGTGCCAGGTCAGCTGGCCAATCTAGAGGCGATCGGCAACATCGTGCTGGACCGCCGTGACGGCGTGCCCATCCGGGTGCGCGATGTGGCCAGCGTGGGCGAAGGCAAGGAGCTTCGCACCGGCGCGGCCACCCAGAATGGCCATGAGGTCGTGGTCGGTACCGCCTTCATGCTGTTCGGCGCCAACAGCCGGGAGGTCTCCCAGGCGGCCGCGGCCAAGCTGGACGCCGCCAACGCCAGCTTGCCTGCCGGTGTACATGCCAAGGCCGTCTATGACCGCACCGCGCTGGTGGACCGCACCATCGGCACGGTGTCCAAGAACCTGATCGAGGGCGCGCTGCTGGTGGTGGTGGTGCTGTTCCTGCTGCTAGGCAATGTGCGCGCCTCGTTGATCACCGCGGCGGTGATTCCGCTGGCGATGCTGTTCACCATCATCGGCATGGTGCGTGGCGGCGTATCGGGCAACCTGATGAGTCTGGGTGCGCTGGACTTCGGCCTGATCGTGGACGGGGCGGTGATCATCATCGAGAACTGTCTGCGCCGGTTCGGGGAGGCGCAGCACGCGCTGGGCCGCCAGCTCAACGATGAAGAGCGCTATGACCTGACCGCCTCGGCCACCGCCGAGGTGATCCGTCCCAGCCTGTTTGGCCTGGGCATCATCGCGGCGGTCTACCTGCCGATCTTCGCGCTGTCCGGGGTGGAAGGAAAAATGTTCCACCCGATGGCGATCACGGTGGTGCTCGCCCTTACCGGCGCCATGGTGTTGTCGCTGACCTTCGTGCCGGCGGCGATCGCCACCTTCCTGCGCGGCCGCGTGGCTGAGCACGACAACCGCCTCATGCGCTGGTCGCGGGCCCGCTATACGCCGCTGCTGGATTGGGCACTGCGGCGCCGGGTCGTGGTGCTGGCAGGCGCGGCCGTGCTGGTGGTGGGCTGTGGCGTGCTGGCCACCCGCTTGGGCTCGGAGTTCGTGCCGAGCCTGGATGAGGGCGACATCACCTTGCAGCCCATGCGTATTCCCGGCACCAGCCTGGAGCAGTCGGTGGCTATGCAGGAAACGCTGGAGAAGCGCCTGGCCCAGTTCCCGGAGGTGGCCAACATCTTCTCCAAGATCGGCACCGCCGAGGTGGCCACCGACCCGATGCCCCCGTCGATGGCCGACACCTTCCTGATGCTCAAGCCCCGCGACCAGTGGCCCGATCCGCGCAAGCCCAAGGCCGAGCTGGTGGAAGAGCTGGAGGCGGCGGCCAAGGAAATTCCGGGCAGCAACTACGAGTTCACCCAGCCCATCCAGATGCGCACCAACGAGTTGATCTCCGGCGTCCGTTCGGACGTGGCGGTCAAGGTCTACGGCGACAATCTGGACCAGCTGACGCGTCTGGCCAGCCGGGTCGAGCGGGTGATGCGCAGCGTCCCTGGCGCCGAAGACGTCAAGGCCGAGCAGGTCTCGGGCCTGCCGCTGTTGACCATCACGCCAGATCCGGCGGCATTGGCACGGTATGGCCTGAACCCGGGCGATGTGCAGGAAACGGTGGCCACGGCCATTGGGGGCAGTGTTGCCGGCCAGTTGATCGAGGGCGACCGCCGCTTCGACCTGGTCGTGCGCCTGCCCGAAGCGCAGCGCCAAGACCCCGCTGTGCTGGCAGATCTGCCCATTCCGCTGCCGGCAAGCACCAGTGTCGATGAGTCCAGCCGTCTGGCCGCCGGCGCCAATGGGGGGCCTCGCACGGTGCCGCTGCGGGAAGTGGCCAAGATCCAGGTGGAGCGCGGGCCCAATCAGATCAACCGCGAGAACGGCAAGCGCCGCGTGGTGATCACCGCCAACGTGCGCGAGCGCGATCTGGGCGGGTTCGTCGGCGAGTTGCGCACACGCATCGGCCAGGATGTCGCGCTTCCAGAGGGCTACTGGATCGATTACGGCGGTACCTTCGAGCAGCTGATCTCGGCCACCCAACGCCTGGGCGTGGTCGTTCCGGTGACACTGGCGTTGATCTTTGCTCTGCTGTTCATGGCCTTCGGTTCGGCCAAGGATGCGACCATCGTGTTCAGTGGCGTGCCACTGGCGCTGACCGGCGGTGTACTGGCACTGGCCTTGCGCGGGATTCCGCTGTCGATCTCGGCCGGCGTGGGCTTCATCGCGCTGTCGGGCGTGGCCGTACTCAACGGGCTGGTCATGATCGCCTTCATCCGCCGTCTGCGCGAACAGGGCGATCCGCTGGACGAGGCTGTGCGCGACGGCGCCCTTGGACGCCTGCGGCCGGTGCTGATGACCGCCCTGGTGGCCTCCCTGGGCTTCCTACCCATGGCCTTGAATGTCGGTGCTGGCTCGGAAGTGCAGCGGCCGCTGGCCACTGTCGTCATCGGCGGTATCGTCTCATCCACCGCATTGACCTTATTGGTGCTGCCGGTGCTCTATCGTTGGCTGCATCGCGACCGAGCTCCCCGCGCCGGTGGCACTGCTTTGGAATCTTCGACACCATGAACGAGATCAACCTGGAACAGGTGCGTGCGGCGATGTTTACCGACCCGGGCGTGAAAGCGGTCGATGACCTGCGCCTGGTCCCCGCCAAAGAGCACGGTCGTGCGATCGCGGCCACCATCACTGTCGCGGCGCCCTCGGTCGACCTGGACCTGGTGCACGCGGTGACCGCGCGGGTGCTTGCCGACCAATTCGGCATCGATCAGGTCATGCTGTGCTTCAACGACCCGGGACCGGTGCCGCCGCCACCCACCGCAGCACCCCTGAAGAAATTGTGATCACTGACGGCGGCCTTGCGTCCACGCGGTCATTGCGCGAGCGGCAGCCAGATCCAGAGCGCGATGAGCGTGGCCAACAGGACGGGGGGCGTGAGGATCAGCCCCACCTTCATGTACTGCCCCCACGTAATCCGTTGGCCCTTGCCGGCAAGGACGTGCAGCCACAGCAGGGTCGCGAGCGACCCAATCGGAGTGAGCTTGGGGCCAAGGTCGTTGCCCACGACGTTGGCATAGATCATCATTTCGCGGGTGGCGGCCGGAAGATTGGCCCCGTCGATGGCCAGCGCGCCCACCAGGGTTGCCGGCATGTTGTTCATCATCGATGCGAGACCCGCCACCGCGAAGCCGGTACCGATCGTGGCCACAAAGGTTCCCTGCGCTGCCAGCCACTCAAGCACCGCACTTGCCACCTTTGTCAGCCAGGCGTTGCCAAGCCCATAAACCACAAGATACATGCCAACCGAGAACAGCACGATCTGCCAAGGCGCGCCGCGCAGAATCTTGGTCAGGGCCATGGTGGCGCCTCGGCCGCCTCTCGCCCAGCGACCTGCAATTGCCACCAGCACCAGCGCAGCCGCACCCGTCACCAAGGCGATGGGGACGCCGAGCGGCCCGGTTACGAAGTACGCAACGAGCAACGATGCAAGAAGGGGCAAGGCGGCGCGAAAGACTGCCTTGTCGCGGATCGCCTCATGCGGCGCTTCAAGATCGTGGAGCGGGTAAGTGCGCGGAATGTCGCGGCGGAACCAGAGCCACAGGACGATCAGCGTGGCACCGACCGACACCAAATTCACCGGCACCATGACCGCTGCGTAGCGTCCAAATGAGACGTCAAAGAAGTTCGCGGTGACGATGTTGACCAAGTTCGAGACAACGAGCGGCAGGCTGGCCGTATCAGCAATGAAGCCGCAAGCCACAGTGAACGCCAGCGCACTTGCAGGCGGGAAGTTCAAGCGCAGCAGAATGGCAAGAACAATCGGCGTCAGCAGGAGTGCAGCGCCATCGTTGGCGAATACTGCCGCGATCGCAGCGCCCAGCAAGACGACCAGCGGGAAGAGCTTCCGGCCATTGCCGCCGCCCCAGCGGGCCACATGCAGGGCAGCCCATTCGAAGAAGCCGGCTGCGTCTAGGATGAGCGAGATGATGATGAGTGCGACGAAAGTGAACGTCGCATCCCAGACAATCCCCCACACCGTGGCGACGTCACCCCACCCGACGACGCCGGTGGCCAACGCTACTGCGGCGCCGGCGAGTGCCGACCAACCGATACCGAATCCGCGCGGCTGCCAGATGACGAATACAAGGGTGACGATGAATATCGCGAGGGCAAGCATGCCGCGCTCCGACAAAGGTTAGATGGAGCGCTGATTCACGCGCTTGGACAGTTCTTCGGCGCTCTCAACGCGCTCGGAATAGCGATCGGTCAGATACACAGAGCGACCACGCACGAGCCAAGTGAACTTCACCAACTCCTCGCACACGTCAGCAACTCGCTGATAGTACGCAGATGGCTTCATGCGTCCGGCCTCATCAAATTCCTGGAATGCCTTGGCCACCGAGGACTGGTTCGGGATGGTGACCATACGCATCCACCGGCCGAGGACGCGCAGCTGGTTTACCGCGTTGAAGCTCTGCGAGCCGCCGGACACCTGCATCACCGCCAAGGTTTTGCCTTGTGTTGGGCGCTTGGCGCCGTCGGCCAGAGGAATCCAATCGATCTGTGCCTTCATGATCCCGGTCATGGCGCCGTGGCGTTCCGGGCTGACCCAAACCATGCCTTCGGACCAGTACGCGAGCTCGCGCAACTCACCCACCTTCGGATGATCCGGGGTGGCTCCGTCAGGCAGTGGCAAGTCATGCGGATCGAAGATTCGCACCTCGCAGCCATACCAGCGCAAGAGTCGGCCGGCTTCTTCTGCCAGCAGCCGGGAATAAGAGCGTTCCCGCAGCGATCCATAGAGGATGAGGATCCGCGGTGGGTGCCTTGGCTCGCCGGGCCCAGCTAGTGCGTCAACGTCGATCGGTGCAAGTTGCGTTGCGTCGATGCTCGGCAGATCTACGGCAATGCGATCAATCACGTCGACGCCCCGGCTGCGGTCACGATTTCGCCGTCTTCCTTGGTGAAGGAGGACACCGGGTTGTCGAGCAGCGCGAGCACCTTTTCGGACGGTCGGCACAGCGCCACGCCCCGGTCGGAAACAACGATGGGACGGTTGATCAGGATCGGGTGCGCCATCATCGCGTCCACCAGTTGTTCGTTGGTGAGCGCGGGATTATCCAAGCCCAGCTCAGCGTACGGTGTTCCCTTCTGGCGCAGGAGCTCACGAGGGGACATGCCCATCGCGGCGAGCAGCTCGACCAGCTTCTCGCGCGTGGGCGGCGCCTGCAGGTACTCGATGACCACCGGGTCTTCACCAGACTGGCGCATCATTTCAAGGGTATTCCGAGACGTGCCGCAGGCCGGGTTATGGTAGATCGTCAGCGTCATGATGATCCCTCAAGCCACGTCGGGTCGGGTCGGGGCGACGTGGCGCCCTCGAACTGCCCGATGTCGCTTACCTGCGCCGTCAAGGCCGCCCGCGACAGCGTGTGGATCGGTAGCGCGACGAACGCCTTGATGCGGTTCTCCATGTACACCAGCGCCTGCCGGAAGGCAGCGCGCTGCCACATGTCCCCGCGCGTTTCGTGGCTAGGGTCCTCGATGCCCCAGTGCCCGGTAACCGGCTGTCCTGGCCAGAACGGGCAGGCCTCGCCGGCGGCTTGGTCGCAGACGGTGAACACGAAATCCATGCGCGGGGCATCCGGCACTCCGAACTCGTCCCACGCCTTGGAGCGCAGGCCCTCGACTGGGTAGTCGGCCTGACGCAGCGTCTCGATTGCCAGAGGGTGGACCTCCCCCTTGGGGTGGCTGCCCGCGGAGAACGCATTGAAACGGCCATCGCCGATCTTGCGAAGGACGCTCTCGGCCAGGATCGAGCGGGCTGAATTACCGGTGCATAGGAACAGGACGTTAAAGGGCTGAGGAAAGCTCATGCGCAGGTCTCCGCGGTACAAGGAGTGACGAGGTTATTGAGGGCGCCGCAGATGTCCGGATTCCCGGAACAGCAGTCCTCAGTGAGGAATTCAAGAAGCTGGCGCATGTCCTCGTAGCTGGCCGCGTACAGGACGCGCCGCCCGTCGCGCCAAGAGCGCAGAAGGCTCGCCCGCTCCAGGGTCGCAAGGTGAAAGCTCATGCGCGGTGGCGCAATCCCAAGCGCTTCGGCGATCTCGCCCGACGGCATGCCATTGGGGCCTGCGCGCACGAGCATCCTGAATGCGGCTAGGCGGTCGGAATGCGCAAGGGCAGACAGCGCTGAGACAGCAAAGTCATCTTTCATAACTGCACTATACAACTATTCTTGTAGAATCAAAATGAGGTGGCGGACCCTCCGCCTCTACTCGGCGGAGCTGAGGAAGGTCGCCCGTGGCCGATGGCAACACCGTCCACGGCGAGCCTGTCTCGACATAGCGCCGCTCCTTCGCCATTTTCGCGAGGTCAGCTTCCAGGTGAAGCCAGTTAGTGGCCGACGCAGTTCTGGTCCGAGGGCGACACCGCCGCTCCTCGGATATCCCGCAGACCCAGCTACTGTGCAGGAGCGATTCGGGTGATCCTGGCCGTCATGCCTCGCGCCTCGAAATCGAACTGCACTTTCTGTCCGACCTCCACCGGAGCGATCAGCTCGGGCGATGCCGTGAAGCCCATCGTCATAGCCGGCCAGTGCAGTGCCTCTACCGGGCCATGGGCGATGGTGATCTTGCCGGCAGCAATGTCGACGGACTCCACCGTGCCGGCGGCTGAAGCGTTTTTAGCCCTCTCGGGCGAAGCGGGTTTTTCCCGATCAGCCATCTGTGCATGTTCTGTGGCCGACATAGCCATGTTGTCAGCCGTCGCAGCGGAGCCATGGGTGGTCGCATCGTCATTGCTGGGTGCCTGCGAGCATGCTGCCAGCAGCAGTATCGCCAGGGTGGACGCGAAGGGCATCAGTTTCATCTGTTCTTACCTCGATTATTGAAGGGTGACTGCAGAGTCATGCGACGGCAACGCAGTCGGCCTGCCGCCACCGTTATAAAAGCAATTTCAATGTGGTCTTTGACACGTCGCGGCATCTGGCGGCGGTGCCGCGGGCGTGGTTCGTGACAAAGTGCGACCACGCAGCAGGCGATACGCGGCCGGAATCACCAGCATCGACAGCAATGGCGCGGTGACCATCCCGCCGATCATCGGCGCGGCGATGCGTTGCATGACTTCCGACCCGGCACCGCCACCGATGAACAAGGGCAGCAGGCCGGCGAGGATCACGGCGACGGTCATGGCCTTGGGTCGCACGCGCAGCACCGCGCCTTCGCGGATGGCCGCCTCCAGCGTGGCGAGAGTCTCCGGTTCGCCCGCAGCGAGGCGCCGCTCCCAAGCGTGGCGCAGGTACAGCAGCATGATCACGCCGAACTCGGCGGCGACGCCGCCCAACGCGATGAAACCGATCATGGTTGCGATCGACATCGCGTGGCCGAGTCCCCAGATCAGCCACAGCCCGCCGACCAGCGCCAGCGGCACGCTCAGCAGAATGATGGCTGCCTCGCTGAAGCGGCGGAACACCAGGTAGATGAGCAGAAAGATGATCGCCAGAGCGGCCGGCACGACCCACTGCAACCGAGCCAGCGCCCGCGCCAGGTATTCGTACTGGCCCGACCATGCAATGCCATAACCCGGCGGCAAGGTGATGTCCTTGGCGGTGCGCTGCTGCAGGTCCTTCACCACCGAACCGAGATCCCGGCCGGCGACATCGACGAAGATGTAACCGACCAGACGTCCGTTCTCGCTCTTGAGCATCGGCGGTCCGGGCGTCAGCGTCAGATCGGCCACTTGCCCCAGCGAGAGTTCCACGCCACCTGGAGCCACCAGTGGCAATTGCGCTAGCGCCGCCAGCGAATCGCGTTGCCCGCGGGGGTAGCGCAGCACAATGGGATAGCGCTCGCGGCCCTCGATGGTCTCGCCGATGGGATCGCCACCGACGACCGTGGCGATGAGCTGCTGCAGATCCGCCTGGCTCAAGCCGTAGCGGGCTGCGACTTCCGGACGGATGCTGACATCAACATAGCGACCGCCGGTCACGCGCTCGGCCAACGCGGAACTCACACCGGGCACCGTTCTCGCGAGGCGTTCAAGTTCGCTGCTGATCTGCTCGATAACCCGGGTGTCCGGCCCCGACACCTTGATCCCGATCGGGCTCTTGATGCCGGTGGCAAGCATGTCAATGCGGTTGCGGATCGGTGGCACCCACAGGTTCGTCAGACCCGGCACCTTCACCGCCGCATCAAGTTCAGCACGCAACTTGTCCATGGTCATGCCAGGCCGCCATTGATCGCGCGGCTTGAACGTCACCGTGGTCTCGAACATCTCGATCGGCGCCGGGTCGGTTGCGGTATCGGCACGGCCGGCCTTGCCGAACACGTGCGCGACCTCGGGCACGGTCTTGATCATGCGGTCGGAAAGCTGCAGCAACTGACCGGACTTTCCCGCCGACAACCCCGGCAGCGCTGTGGGCATGTACAACAACGTGCCCTCGTCGAGCGGCGGCATGAACTCGCTGCCGATGCGCGCATAGGGAACGGCAGTGAGCAGCAGCAACAATCCGCTCAAACCCAGCGTCAGGCGCGGGTGCCGCAGGACCCAGTCCAGCACCGGCCGGTAGCCGGCGATCAGCACGCGATTGACGGGGTTGGCCTGCTCGGGACGGATGTGGCCGCGGATCAGGTAACCCATCAGCACCGGGATCAGGGTCACCGACAAACCGGCCGCCGCCGCCATCGCATAGGTCTTGGTGTAGGCCAGCGGGGAGAACAGCCGGCCCTCCTGCGACTGCAGCGCGAACACCGGCACGAACGACAAGGTGATCACCAGCAGGCTTGCGAACAGTGCCGGACCGACCTCGATGGCCGACGCGGCCATCAGATCCCAGCGTTCCTCGCCCTCCGGGTCACGACCGTTGGTTTCGCGCCAATGCTCCAGATGCTTGTGCGCGTTCTCGATCATCACCACGGCACCGTCGACCATCGCGCCAATCGCGATGGCGATGCCGCCCAACGACAGCAGGTTCGCGGTGATGCCCTGGTAGCGCATCACGATGAACGCGGCCAGCACGCCAAGCGGCAGCGTGATCACCGCGACCAGTGCCGAACGCAGGTGCCAAAGAAACAGAGCGCACACCAGCGCCACCACCAGGAACTCCTCGCCCAGCTTGTGGGTGAGATTGCGTACGGCCCCATGGATGAGCTCGGAGCGGTCATAGACCGGCACGATCTCCACGCCCTCCGGCAGGCTGGCTTGCAACTGCTTCAGTCTTGCCTTGACGTTCTCGATCGCGCTCAACGCATCCTTACCGGTGCGCAGCACGATCACGCCACCGGCGACTTCGCCCTCGCCGTCGAGTTCGGCGATGCCGCGGCGGAAGGTCGGGCCACGGGTGATGGTGGCCACTTCGCCCAGCAGGACGGGCACGCCGGCGGCGGTGCTGCTGAGGGGGACGCGCTCGAAATCCTCGCGGCTGCGCAGGTAGCCCTCGCTGCGCACCATCAGTTCGGCCTCGCCCTGTTCGATCACCGAGCCGCCGGTGGCACCGTTGGCCGCATCCACCGCCGCGATCACCTGCGCCACGGTGAGGTCGCGGGCCGCCAGTGCCTGCGGGTCGGGCACGATCTGCCAAGCGCGCACCATGCCGCCGACGCTGGCGACCTCGGCCACGTCGGGCACGGTCTTCAACTCGTAGCGCAGGAACCAGTCCTGCAGCGCCCGCAACTGGCCCAGGTCATGCTGGCCGGTGCGGTCCACCAAGGCGTACTCGTAGATCCAGCCCAAGCCCGTGGCGTCGGGCCCAAGGGCCGGACTGACGTCTGGAGGCAATTGATCGCGGACCTGGCTCAGGTACTCCAGTACGCGCGAGCGCGCCCAGTACAAGTCGGTGTCGTCGTCGAACAGGATGTAGACGTAGGAGTCTCCGAAGAACGAGAACCCACGCACGGCGGTGACGCCGGGCACCGACAACATCGTCGTGGTCAGTGGATAGGTGACCTGGTCTTCGACGATGCGGGGCGTCTGGCCGGGCCATTGGGTGCGGATGATGACCTGGGTGTCGGACAGGTCGGGCAGCGCATCCAGCGGTGTGTGTAGCGCCGACCACAGGCCGGCGGCAGCCAGCAGCACGGCCGCCATCAGCACGAGGGCGCGGTTGGCGATGGAGGCGCGGATCAGGTGGGCGATCATGGTTGATCTCCCGCGCGTTCTCCGATCGGCTCAAGCCGTTCCACCGTCAGTCCCTTGGCGTCGGAGCGGACAAAGGCGTGTACGCGGTCGCCAGTCTGGATGTCCTTGGCCACGTCCGGATTGGCCAGCGGAAAAGCCATCGTCATGCCCGGCATGTTCAGCGTCGCGAACGGGCCGTGGTCGAGGGTGATCTGTCCGCCGGCGATGGACTCGACGGTGGCCTCAGTCTCGTGCAGGACCGCTTGGCCCGCGGCTTCGGGCGCCTTGGCCGTTTCAAGACGTCCGAGCAATCCCGACAAACTGGCCTCCGAGTCGATCAGGAACTGGCCCGACACGACCACGCGCTCGCCGCCCTTGAGCCCGGCGAGGATTTCGGTGCGGCCACCGCCACTGCGGCCGGTGCGCACGCGCACCGGCTGGAAGCCGCCCTTGGCGTCCTGCACGATCACCCGACTGTCCGTGCCGGTGGCGATCAGCGCTTCGGTGGGCACCAGTGGTACCGGTGCGCCGCCTTCGGGCTGCACCGTCACCTCGGCAAACATGCCCGGCGCCAGCGCGCCGTCGGGATTGCGCAGCACGATCCGGGCCTGCTGCGTGCGGCTTGCCGTGTCGACTTGCGGCAGCAGGGTTTCGACTTCGCCTGCGAAGGTCTGCCCCGGAAATGCGCTGACGACCGCCTCGACCGGCGTGCCCGGTCGCAACCGCGCCGCATCGGCCTGCGGGATCGCCGCCTCCAGCCACAGCGTGGCCGTGCCGTTGACGCGGAACAGCGGTGTGCCGGGCATCACCGTCTGGCCTTCGCGGGCTAGCACTTCGGTGACCACGCCGTCGTGCGGTGCGCTCAAGGTCACGCTGCCGTCGCGGCCCAGGCCGCCGGGCACGCCGAGTACGCGCAGCCGTTGCTGCGCGGCCGACTGCAGTTCCCGTGCCGACGCGGACTGCGCATGGCGCAGCGCCTGCGCTTCGGCCAGCGCACTGCTCCATCCTGGTGCCAGCAACGCCGCCAGCGGCTGACCCCGTGCGACCCTCGTGTACGGGGCCTTGACTTGCACCCGGCTCACCAGGCCTTCGGTCACCGCGCTAACCACGGCTTCCCGGCGAAGATCCCAGGCCAGCGTGCCTGGCACGCGCATCGTCGCCGCCAACCGGCCGACCTCGACTTCCTCGGTGCGGATGCCCACGCTCTGCCGCAGGCCCGGGTCGATGTTGACGCCACCGCCGGCCACTTCGTCGGCGTACTTCGGCACCAGTTGCATGTCCATGAAGGGCGACTTGCCCGGCTTGTCGAAGTGCTGGTCTGGCACCATCGGGTCGTACCAGTACAGCGCTTTGCGCTCGCCAGCAGCGGTCGCCGGTGCATCGGCTATCGCCATGTCGTGGTCGCTTCCGCGCTGGGCCCACCAGTAACCACCGGCGAGGCCGGCCACCAGCAGTGCGGCCGCTGCGGCGATCATCGCCACTCGATTCATCGTGTACGTCATGGCGAGCGTTCCTCTTCGGGCAGCAGATAGGCCAGCGCCGCCCAGGCGCGGCCGAGTTCGCCCAGGTGGCGGGCGTGCATCACGTGCAGTTCGATTTCGTCGCGGCGCGCTTCGAGCCACGGTTGCAGGTCGGCGCCGGCGGCGTAGGCGGCCAGCGCGGTCTTCGCGCGGTCACGGGCCAGCGGGAGCGACTCGGTTTCCTTGCGCGCCACCTGCCGCTTGAGTCCTTCCCATTCGGCCAGGGTCATGCGCACGCGCTCGGCCTGTGCACGACGGGCGTCCTCGCGTTCGGCGGCCACCGTGTCCAGTTCGGCACGCCGCGCGGCCACGCCGCGGTCCTGCCGGTTGCGCGGGAACAACGGCAGATCGATCGCGAACTCGACCATCAGCATGTCGCTGCGTGGCAGGCCTTCGGGCGTGCGTTCGCGCTGCCCGTAAGTCACGCCGAGGCTCCAGTCCGGCCGCTTCTCGGCAATGGCAGCATCGACTTGCGCTTCGGCGATGGTCTCGCGGGAGTGCCAAGGCAGAAGTGGCCCTTGTCGATCGACCGAGGCCACCAGCGTGGCTGGGGCAACCGGCAGCGTCATCAGCTCGGGCGGTGCGCCCTCGATGCGAAGCGCCATCGGTTCTTCGCCCAACCAGCGTGCCAAGCTGGCACGCGCGGCTTCCAACGACGCCTCGGCGTCGTCGATGCGGTTTTCCACTTCCAGCGCGGCGTTTTGCGTCGCCATCGCGTCGACCGCCGAACCGGTGCCGCCGGCGAGCCGTGCCTTGGCGGAGCGAACGGCTATGCCGGTTGGTTCGCGCAGGGCCTGCAACGCCGTGACTTCTCGTTGCGCCGCCCACTGGGCGATCCAGGCTCGCGCCACGGCCTGTCGCACGGCGAGTCGTTCGGCCACCGACAGCGCCTGTGCCTGCTCGACGGTGCGGTCGGCGACCGCCTGGCGTACCTGACGCTTGGCATGAGCCGGAAAGTCTTGCATCACGCCGATCTGCTTCATGGTCATGAAGTCGGCGCTGGCGTCGAACGCGTCGGCGCCCGTTACCGGTAGATTGGCGACGCCCAGCGTCAACCTAGGGTCGGGCAAGGCCGCCGCGCGGACGGCTTCTTCCTGGCTGGCCGCAATCTGCGACTGACGCGCCTGGAGCATCGGGGCGCGCTCGGCCGCCAAGCGTACCGCGTCATCGAATGTGATGCTGGCCGTAGCAGACCAGGCAGGAGCGACGGCAAACAAGCCGAAAGCGAGCACCCAGACGCGCAAACGGCAAATGCTGCACCGGTGGTGCAGCGGGGAAGAAAACGACATGAGACCTCCGAACACGCAACGACGAGCGCGCCGGCGGATCCGGCAGCGCGGGGACGAGTTACGTTGGGGGTCTAGATCTGCAGGCTACAGAAGCGCTGCGCCGGCGGCGGGTCGGACCGGCAGGTGGGCACGTCTTCGTAGTACTGGGCTTCAACCGGCGGCAGTAAGGCCGCGGTCAACGCGAAGTGCACCGGCGGCAGGCCGAGCGACGGCACCTGTGGCGCTTTGAGGTCTTGGCTGGTGACGTGATCCCGCAGACAATGCTGGTCGCACAGGGCCGGTACCTGCGGATCGGGCATTTCCATGCCTTCGCAACCGGCCATGACCATCCGCGGTTCCAGTGGCGTTTCGCTGACGGGACACGCATAGGCGGCCAGCGCGATTTGCTGGAACAACAGCGCCAGCAATGCCAGCCAAGCAAAGCGCAGACGGAGCGAACGGGTCCGGAACGCGCGCAGCTTCATCGGCGACCCGCGCAGGGCAACACGACCACCCGAGCACACGGGCGTTGGTTACGCGTAAGAGGGGCCAAGGAAGAGAGCATTGCGAATGAGCATAGCTCTGCGAGTGCTTGCTTGGAAGCGCGGTACATGCCGGAAGTTCACGGAATGGTGGTTTCGTACTGCTTGACGTCTGTCTGACGGGCCCAACGGGGTATCACGCGGGATAATTCAATATTATCCCGTATAACTATTTTCGCCGACGAGCGGTCGTCTACCTGCTTTAATAGTATGTAATTACATGGTATGTAATACATTACGAAATAAAGTGGGGTGGCACGATGGCGCGCGCAGGACTCTATAAGAGTGACGTCCAGAAGGCGCGCGACGCGCTGCTGGCCCAAGGCAAGAAGCCGTCAGTCGACGCGGTGCGAGTGGCCTTGGGCAACACGGGCTCCAAGACCACGATCCACCGCTACTTGCGTGAACTGGAAGGAGAGGAAGGCGGCGGTCCGGCGAGGACGGTAGCCGTTAGTGATGCTTTGCAGGACTTGGTTGCGCGCTTGGCCTCGCGGCTCCAGGAGGAAGCAGAGGCCATCCTCACCCAGGAGCGTGAGCGCCATCAGGCTGAGCTCCACAGTCGGCAACAGGCGCTTTCCGGTGCCCAAGAGGAGGCTGCCGCCTTGAGCAGTCGGCTGCAGCGCACCGAAGCAAGCCTGCACCAAGAGCAAGCTGCTCACGCCCTCCTTCAACAGAATCTAGGTGACAGGATCGCGGAAATCGCCCAGTTGAACGAGCGCATCGCTGGCATGACGGTGCGGCTGGCTGATCATGAGGCGCATACGCGTTCTCTGGAGGACAAGCATGCCCATGCCCGGGAAGCGCTTGAGCACTACCGCACTTCAACCAAAGAGCAGCGTGAGCAAGAGCTTCGCCGTCACGAGCATCAGGTCCAAGAGCTGCAAGTAGCCTTACGTCAGGCCAATGAAGCCTTGGGCGCGAAGAATCAGGAGCTGTTGGTGCTGAACCGCGACAATGGTCAATGGCTGGAGCGCCACGGGCGGATTGAGCGTGAGCTTGCCCAGCTACGACAGGCCCACGAAGGCCAACACAGCGAGGTCGTGGCGTTGCGCCAGACCGCGACGGACTATTTGGCACTGCAGGAGCGCTGGAAGACTGACGCCAAGACCTTGGATACCATGCGCAACGAGCTAGCTCAAGTTCAAGACACCCTTGCGCGGGAGCGTGAGCGCCGCGAGAGCGCTGAAGCCGATGCGTTGCGTGCCAATGCACGTCTTGAAGCGCTAGAGCCTCTACTGAATCAACTGACGCCAGCACAAAATGCGGTGAAGAAAACTCGGCGCGGCCATGCGCAAGATGGGGGAGCCGACTGACGAGGCTGCTCGTTTGTCTGCTAGCGGCTGGGGTGGCGCTCACCTGTCCAGTACGCCCATTCCATAGGGACGACCCAATCTACAAACAGTTTGGCTACTGAGGACTCCGGTGCCAAATGATAGGGCTTGAACATGCCTTGCTCGGGCGAACTGGTCATCAGGTAGCGCAGGCGCTTCTGGACCTCCTGAAAGATGGCTTCCCGCACATGGGCGCTGTCGTGCACGCCAAGACGCATCGCCACCGAGGCACCTTGGCGTACCGCCGCCCAGCAGCAGTAACGCCACCGCGCGATCGGCAAGCCCCGCGGTCCGGATTGAAAGACGAACCCCACATCACGTGCCCAGCCTGGGTCGAAGTGATGTTTGAGCAATTGCTGCTCCAGAAACTGCTCGGTCTCCCAGAGTGCAAGTTCATCCCACAGCTCCAGTTTCGCGTCCGCCAAGTCTACATCGTGTGCCATATCGCCGAGTTGGTCTTCCAGCACCGGGAGCAGGTGCCTGCGCTCGTGGGTAGACCAGGCGAAAGCCCATTGCAGATCTTCGATGGGCGTGACCTCGGCATCGGGGCGGATCTGCCATCGATCCGCTGGCCAGGGAACTTGGATCAAGGCCAAGTCTCGCAGCGTGTCCAGCACCAGCAAGGTGGAGCGGCGTGTGGGCGCCACCGGTATGCGTCGTAGCTGCGCGGCTAACAGTGCGGCTAGGAAAAGGGTGCCACGAAGGCCCAACTCCTCGATGCTGGCGACCCCAGATGGCGTCATTGACGAGGTTCCGGGCATGCGGTTTCCGGGGATGAGGGAGCGGCGTGGCTCCTGGGGGGGGGGGGGGGGGCGCTACCGGTGTCGCCGGTTGCCTCAAAGCTAAGAATATCTTAGTATGCAAGGCAGGGTACATCCGCCATCCTTATGGGGTCTCCATGGGGTGCGCGCGTGACTTTGTCCGTCGACTCAACACCGACCTTCGCTCGACGCCTCAAACAAGCCCGCCTGCACACGGGTTTGTCGCAGAAGGAGTTGGGCATCCGGGCCGGTCTGGATCCTCACGTGGCCAGCCCCCGAATCAACCAGTACGAGCGTGGCAAGCACGAGCCCATGCTGGAGATTGCTGAGCGGTTGGCCCAAGCGTTGGGGATCCCCGCCGCCTTCCTTTACACCGACGATGATCTGCTGGCCAAGTTGCTCCTGCGCTGGGGCTCGCTAAGCAAGCAGCAGAAGCGCGAGTTGGTGAAGCTGATCGAGGCCACGCCCGAGAAGTAAACCGAACAAGCGCTCGCCCTATGGGCAACTCTTCGCCTCAACCCGCCCTTTGGGCGCTTCTGGAGGGAGCTGCAGTGTCCGCGGCTAGTGCGACTGACAAGTCGCGACATCTCAGGCTTACTTGAGATTTTGTTCACGACCGATACACACGCGCCTTGTCTAAAGTGATATACCATGTCGCCCGTGTCAGCCTCCTCACTTCTACTGCGACTGTTCCTGATCGCCATGCTCGTGCTTAACGGCGCGTGGTCGGCGTTTGCGTCCGTCAGTATGAACCCGGTCATGGAAGAGCAGGCCAGCGAAGTGGCTGCCGCGGTGCAAGTCGACGAAGACTGCTTCGCCGATCACAGTGCTGAGCATCATCCCGATGCCACATCGATTGAAAAGGCTGGCACTGGGCATGGCGACCATGCCGGTCCCGACTGTTGCAAGTCTTCTGCGTGCCGGTGCGCCTGCGTACACGCTTGCGCGAGCGCACTTCCTGCGCGCCTGCATGTTTCGGTGCAACTGGCCTTGGGCCTGGATGTCATGCCGCTGCCCCTAGGGCATGCGGCACCTGCCTTGCCTCATCTGATCCGACCACCGATCGGCTAAGCGTCCCTAGGCGCCGCAATGGCGCCGTTGGTGTGGCTTGCATGCCTGTTTAGGCCAGCCGCCCGCTCTGTACCACCGCCCGCCGGTGGCAACACGACGCTTGGAGCATTTTCATGTCGCATGATGATTTTCGTGGTCCACGCGGTGGACCGCTGCTGCCTTCGCGGCGGCGATTTGTCCAAGGCTTGGCCTTGGGAGGCGCAGTCGCAGGATTAGGTTTCTGGCCCAAAGCCAGTTGGGCGCTCAAGGGGCCGGGACAACCCAACGTACTATCGGGCACTGAGTTTGACCTGACCATTGGCGAGACGCCGATGAACTTCACCGGCAAGACCCGCACCGCGATCACGGTCAACGGGTCCGTTCCGGCGCCGTTGCTGCGGTGGCGGGAAGGCACCACGGTCAACTTGCGCGTCTCTAATGCATTGCCCGCTAACTCCATCCATGGCGCGGACACCTCCATCCATTGGCACGGCATCATTTTGCCGGCCAACATGGACGGCGTGCCGGGTCTGAGCTTTGACGGTATCGGACGTGGTGAGACCTACCACTACCGGTTCACCCTGCATCAGGGCGGAACCTACTGGTACCACAGCCACTCAGGGTTCCAGGAACAAGCCGGGCTCTATGGCCCGATCGTCATCGACCCATTGGAGCCGGAGCCCTTCAGTTTCGATCGCGACTACGTCGTGATGCTGAGCGATTGGACAGACCTGGACCCGACGGCCCTGTTCGATCGTTTGAAGAAGATGCCGGGCCATGACAATTACTACAAGCGCACGGTCGGCGATTTTGCGCGCGATGTGAAGCGCAACGGCCTGTCGGCCACGTTGGAAGATCGCAAGATGTGGGGCGTGATGCGGATGACGCCCACGGACCTGTCCGACGTCAACGCCAACACCTACACCTACCTGATGAACGGCACGACCTCACTGGGCAACTGGACCGGTTTGTTCCGCAGTGGCGAGAAGGTGCGCCTGCGTTTCATCAATGGCTCTGCCATGACGTACTTCGATGTGCGTATTCCGGGGCTGAAGATGACCGTGGTGGCGGCAGATGGCTTGTATGTCCATCCGGTTTCCGTCGACGAGTTCCGCATCGCGGTAGCAGAAACCTTCGATGTGATCGTGGAGCCCTCCGGGCAGGACGCATTCACCATCTTTGCCCAAGACTCCGGTCGCACCGGCTACATCAGCGGCACGCTCGCTGTGCGCGAAGGATTACGCGCGCCCGTTCCGTCTGTGGATCCCCGGCCGCTGCTGACGATGGCAGACATGGGCATGGATCATGGGTCGATGGATATGTCTGGCGGCAGCAAGGGCATGGAAGGCGGCTGTGGTGCGGCCATGGGCATGCCTGGCATGACCCCACCTGTCAGCGGTAACGCGACCTCGGCCCATGCAGGCCATGCGATGCCCGCCGCCGGCGATGGTGCCATGGCAGGCATGCAGCACGGGGGCATGCAATCACACCCTGCTAGCGAGACCAACAATCCCCTGTTGGACAACCAAGCCATGAGCGTGAGTTCGCGCTTGGATGATCCGGGCAATGGCCTGCGCGATAACGGCCGTCATGTGCTGACGTATTCCATGCTCAAGAGCACCTTTGAAGACCCTGACGGACGCGACCCCGGTCGCGAGATCGAGCTGCATCTGACCGGACACATGGAGAAATTCTCCTGGGGCTTCAACGGTCAGAAGTTTTCCGATGTCGAGCCGCTGCGGCTGAACTACGGCGAGCGTATGCGCATCGTATTGGTTAACGACACGATGATGACCCATCCCATCCATTTGCACGGCATGTGGAGTGACGTGGAGGACGACAACGGCAACTTCATGGTGCGCAAGCACACGGTGGATATGCCGCCAGGTAGCCGACGCACGTATCGCGTGCGTGCCGATGCGTTGGGCAGCTGGGCGTTCCATTGCCACCTGCTTTATCACATGGAAGCCGGAATGATGCGCACGGTGAGGGTCGACGAATGAACATCAATAGACGCGATACCACCCTGACTGCGCTGACGGCTATCTCGCTGGCCCTGGCCAATGCGGCCAGCGCCCAATCTATGCAGCACGGCTCCATGCAGATGGAGCAGGGCGCGCAGACCCAGACTCAGGATCACTCTGCACATCAGGCGCCGACATCAAAACCTGCGCCAGCCCAAAAGCCTGCAACACCGGCCAAGACGAGCGAAGCGACGATCGATCATGCGGCGATGGGCCACGCCGAGCCGCAGGCTAACGCAGCCGAGCCTGCCATGCAGGGCATGGACCATTCGCAGATGGGGCACGGCTCGCCCGCGAGCACACCTGCGGCGCCCACAGCGCAGGCGCAGTCGATGCAGGGCATGGATCACAGTCAGATGGCACAGCCCGCTGCAGCCGACACCTCCGGCACGGCCACGCCTGCGATGCAGGGGATGGACCATTCGCAGATGGGCCATGATTCGCCCGCGCCCGCTACACCAGAAGCGGGAATGCAATCGATGGAGGGCATGGACCACAGTCAGATGGGACACGGGCCTGCAGCGCCAACGCAGCCGCGCACCCCGATTCCCGCGGTGACGGACGCGGATCGCAAGGCGGCCATCGCGCCGGAACACGCGCATCCGGTGCATGACAACTCGATCAAGAGCTACGTGCTGCTCAATCGCCTGGAAACCTGGGATGCCGATCCGGGCACCGGGCTGGGCTGGGAGGGCCAGGGCTGGATCGGTACGGACCTCAATCGCGTCTGGCTCCGCAGTGAAGGCGAACGCACGGATGGTCAGACCGAGTCGGCTGATCTGGAAGTGCTTTACGGCCGCAGTATCTCCACGTGGTGGGATGTGGTGGCCGGTGTGCGTCATGACTTCAAGCCTGGGGCATCGCAGAACTTCGCCGCTATCGGTGTACAGGGCTTGGCGCCGATGAAGTTCGAAGTGTCCGCCACAGCCTATCTCGGCGAAGGGGGCCAGACTGCCGCCAATGTCGAGGCCGAGTACGAATTGCTGCTAACCAACCGGCTGATCTTGCAGCCGCTGGTGGAAGTCACCGCCTATGGCAAGAACGATCCATTGCGCGGGATAGGTTCGGGTCTGAGTGCCGCTGAGGCGGGGCTACGACTTCGCTATGAGTTCACCCGAAAGTTCGCTCCCTACATCGGCGTGGTGTACGAGCGCGCGTTTGGCAATACCGCAGACATGCGACGCGAGCATGGCGAGTCCTTTGAAGACACGCGCTTGGTCATCGGCCTTCGTACCTGGTTCTAAGGGGAACTGACAATGAAATCCAACAAAAAGATGTGGGTATGGCTCGGTGCCGGCGTGGCATTGGTTGCGGTGGTCGCAACCGCCACGGTCTCTCTGGGCGTGTACAACGTGGCCGCCGACGATCCGCATAGTCGCCCGGTGTATGCGCTACTTGAAACGGCGCGCGAGCGTTCCATTGAGGTGCGCGCCGCCAAGCTTCAGCTACCCACGAACCTTGATGATCCTGAGCGTATCCGCCAGGGTGCGGGCAACTACAACGCCATGTGCGTGACCTGCCATCTTTCACCAGACGCGGCGGCCACCGAGATGAGCAAGGGCCTGTACCCCGCGCCACCGAACCTAAGCAAACAGCCGGTCGCTCCAGCTGAGGCGTTCTGGGTGATCAAGCACGGCATCAAGGCCAGCGGCATGCCCGCTTGGGGCGGCAGCATGGACGATGAGTTCATATGGAACATGTCGGCCTTCCTGCAGAAGTTGCCCACGCTGGACGCGACTGCGTACAAGGAACTTGTCGACAGCAGCGAGGGCCATTCGCATGGCGGCGGCGAGACGCAAGGCCACCATGACGACGAAAAGGCCGAGGATCACCCTGCCTTATTCGAGCCGGGCAACAACTCCATGCCGCATGCGCACCCGCCGGGCGTGGACGACGATCACCACGGCCCGACACCCAGCGACACGGAAGTCGGGTTGGTGAGCCACGGCCATCCCGACGGCAAGGTGGAGTCGCACCCTGCACCACACACGCCCGTGGCCGATGACGGCCATGCGCACACCCATTGATCTCCTTGGAGCCCACGCAATGAACGCAACAGCAATCTCGTTCACCCTCGCACTGGCACTGGCCGTCGTGTCCCCCGCAATGGCGCAGGCGACACAGCCGCACGCACATCACCCCGCTGCCGCGGCATCTGCGGACGTCGACGTCCCAGTCACTGCAGAGGCCGCGGTCGCCGTAGCGGAGCGTTTCAACAGGGCCCTGTCTAGCGGCGATCTGGCCACGGTCGAAGCCCTGCTCGCTGCCGACGTTCTCATCCTCGAGTCCGGGGGCGCCGAACGCAGCCGCGAGGAATACATGGGCCATCACGCAGTCAGCGATGCGGCGTTCCTCAAGGGCGCCCATCGCCAGCTGCTCCGTCAGCGCGCACGAGCCGCCGGCGAGTTCGCGTGGGTCGGAACCGAAAGCGAGTTGCATGCCCAGAAGGACGGCCAGCCACTGACCGTCCAGAGCGCCGAGACGATGGTGCTGAAGGAGACCGCGGACGGCTGGCGGATCGTCCACATCCACTGGTCCTCGCGGACCAAGCGCTGAGTCGAGAGATTGAAATGACTACGCTCACATTGCACCGTCTGACTTTTGTGGTCCTTGCCGTGGCTGGTCTGGGTGCTTGCACCCAGGATGCTTCATCCGCGCAACCCACAACCTCGCCCTCCGCACAGGTTGTCGTCCCATCAGCCGACGCGACTCCAGCAGCCCTGCCACGCATGACCGTCCACAAGACCCCGACCTGCGGGTGCTGCGGTGTCTGGATCGACCACGTGCAGAAGGCGGGATTCACCGTGGATGTGCACGACATGGATGACCTGGGTCTGGTCAAGGAGCGGTTGGGTGTCCCCTATGCAAAGGGCTCCTGCCACACGGCCGAGATCGGCGGATACGTCATCGAAGGCCACGTTCCGGCCGCGGACATCAAGCGTCTCCTCGAAGAAAAGCCGAACGCACGCGGCCTGGTCCTCCCAGGGATGCCGCTTGGTTCTCCGGGCATGGAGGTCCCGGAGGGACGCCAGCAGCCGTTCACGGTCGAGCTGATCCATCGCGACGGAACCACTGAACCGTTCGCACAGCACTGATCCGTCGCAGCAACAGGGGACGGTGTTGCGGGCGCGCCGATTCTCGCCCGCGAGGAAGAAGGAGAACTACATGACTCACCATTCCGCAGCACACCGGCCCCAGGCCATGAACGAGTGCATCGACAACTGCACGCAATGCCATGCGATCTGCCTGGAGACGATCAACTACTGCCTGACCAAAGGAGGTGTTCACGCGGCCCCGGAGCATATCGCCCTGTTGGCGACGTGTGCCGATACCTGCGCAACCAGTGCCGACGCGATGCTGCGCGGTGCCATCGTTCACGACGTGGTTTGCGGTGCCTGCGCGGAGATCTGCCGCCAGTGCGCCGATGCATGCGACGCCATGAACGACCCTGAGATGACGCGCTGCGCCGAAGTTTGTCGCCGCTGCGCGGAAAGCTGCAGCGCCATGGCAGCGTAATGCGTCGAGGATCCCGCCTGAGCCGGTGGGATCCTCGTCTCGCGAAAGCGGAAGTATCAAGAAAATCCGACAAATCGTGGTTTCGGTGACAGTCCGACATCTAACGCTTGTCGCATCGAACACAGCGCGGCCCCTCCCGAACGGGCTTTGCATCACATTCCAATGAGGATTTATCCATATGAAGTCGTCCAACGTCATTCGCTCCTTCGCGCTCGTCCTCGCAATCGCGGCCGGGCAGTTTTCGCTGCAGGTCGCGCACGCCCACGCCGCGCTGCAGCAGTCCACACCGGCGGCAAATGCGGTGGTGGCCTCGCCAGGCCAGATCGATCTCGTGTTCAACGAGACATTGATTCCGCGGGCGTCGCGTCTCAAGTTGCTCATGAAGCACGGCAGTTCCACCATGCCGATCGAGAATTTCACGACCGAGATCGTCAACAACGGCAAGACCCTGCGTGCCAAGTTGCCTGGACCGCTGGCTCCGGGCGTCTATACCGTGGAATACCGCGCCGTCGGTGGTGACAACCACCCCATGCCGGGCAGCTTCAGCTTCACGGTGCGCTGAGGAGTCGCGAATGTTCGACCTGTCGGCTTATGCACTGAGATTCTTGGAATACCTTGTCATCATGGTTCTTTTCGGGGTTCCACTCTTCGGTTGGTACGGGTCGCGTCGATCGGCACTCGCCGACGCCTTGGCCGGGTGGTCACTCATGGGCGTTCTATTGGCGGGTGCCGTAGCCGGTCTCGTGCTCACCGGGCTCGATGTCGTCTTCAAGACCGCGGGCATCATGGGAATGCCGCTTGCCGAGGTTGATCGCGGATCGCTTGGCTGGTATCTGCTCGAGACGTCCGCGGGCCGGGCAGCCATGGCGAGAGGCGCGCTGCTGGTCGCCCTGATGTTCGTGCTCGGATGGCATCGTCGCCGCGGGAAGGTGGAGACCGCCTTCCCGCTGGGGGCGATGCTGGCGGGCGGCGCACTCGCTTCGCTGGCATGGAACGGCCACGCCGCCGCTGGCGAGGGCTTGGCAGGCGCGGTCCGGCTTGCTGCAGGCATCGTCCATCTTCTCGCGGCAGGCGGCTGGATCGCAGCGGTCCTGATGTTCCTTGCCATGCTGCTGCGCGGCAAAGAGACGAACGGCAGCGGGCGTCTGCGATCAACGCATGACTTTCTGCATGGTTTTTCGACGCTGGGAACGATCTTCGTTGGTGCGCTCATCGTGTCCGGCATCGCGCACTACGGGGATCTCACCGCGTGGTCGTTTTCGGCCCTGTTCCAGAGCACCTACGGGAAGTTGCTGCTGTTCAAACTGGCCCTGTTCGCTGGAATGCTGGGTTTGGGAGCGCTGCACCGATGGACGCTGGTGCCGCGCTTGGAACGAGCGCTGACCAGCGGAGATCCCGCGCAGGAGGTGCGGGCTTTGCGGCAGAGTGTTACGGCTGAGGCCGCGCTGGCCATCTTGATCCTGATTGTTGTTTCAGTGCTCGGGACGCTCAGCCCCGAATAGCTGTGTAACCCGCAATGGCACACTGCCTTGGCAGTCCATCCCCACTAAAGCGAGCATCGGCATGAACTCACCGTCGTCCCATGACCATCACCATTCTGCAGGCGCAGCCCCTGTCGAGGCTGCGGATGGACGGGTCACCGATCCGGTCTGTGGCATGCAGGTCGATCCCGCCACGACGCAGCATCATGCGACCCACGCCGACACACCTTTCCACTTCTGCTCGGAGCGATGCCGCGCGAAGTTCGTGGCCGATCCGGAGCGCTATCTGACGCCCCAGGACGAACCCGAGGTGGCACAGCCCGGCGCCATCTACACCTGCCCGATGCACCCGGAAGTCCGGCAACAAGGTCCAGGCAACTGTCCCTTCTGCGGCATGGCGCTGGAGCCGGAAATGCCGAGCCTGGAGGACGATGACAATCCGGAACTTCGCGACTTCTCGCGCCGGTTCTGGTGGACGCTTCCGCTGACTGTGGTGACGCTCGTGCTGGCCATGTTCGGCCAGTACCTCCCGCGTGTCGTGCTGGGCGACGTGCAGATCCTGCCGTTGTCGATCGACGTGCAGACCTGGGTCGAGCTGGTCTTGACCACACCAGTCGTGCTGTGGGCCGGCTGGCCGTTCTTCGAGCGCTGCGTGCAGTCGATCCGCAACCGCAGCCCGAACATGTTCACCCTCATCGGGATTGGCGTTGCGGCCGCCTTTGGCTACAGCCTGGTCGCCACGCTGGCACCCGGCTTGTTCCCACCGTCGTTTACCGAACATGGGCGCATCGGCGTGTATTACGAGGCGGCGGCGGTGATCGTGTCGCTGACGCTGCTCGGCCAGATGCTGGAGCTACGAGCGCGTTCGAAAACGTCCGCGGCAATCAAGGGCCTGCTTGGTCTGGCGCCCAAGGAAGCCCGGCGGGTCAATGCCGACGGCACCGAGGAAGACATCCCGCTAACCCACGTGCATGTCGGCGACCACCTGCGCGTGCGACCCGGCGAAAAGTTGCCGGTGGATGGCGAAGTGGTGGAAGGCCGCTCCAGGGTCGACGAGTCGATGCTCACCGGCGAGCCGATCCCGGTCGAGAAAACCACTGGCGATCAGGTCATCGGCGCGACCCAGAACGGCACCGGCGCGCTGGTGATCCGCGCCGCCAAGGTGGGTTCCGACACTGTGCTGTCGCAGATCGTGCAGCTGGTCGCGCAGGCGCAGCGCGCTCGCGCGCCGATGCAGCGGATGGCCGATACCGTCGCCTACTGGTTCGTGCTCGCGGTCCTGGCGATCGCGGTGGCCACCTTCTTCATCTGGGGCTTCTTCGGCCCGGAGCCGGCCTGGACCTTTGCCATCCTGAACGCGGTTTCGGTGTTGATCATCGCCTGCCCCTGCGCGCTGGGTCTGGCCACGCCGATGTCGATCATGGTCGCCACCGGCAAGGCGGCACAGGTGGGCGTGTTGTTCCGCGATGCCGAGGCCATCGAGCACATGCGCCGCATCGATACCCTCATCGTCGACAAGACCGGCACCCTCACCGAAGGACGCCCCGCGTTCAAGGAAGTCGTGGCCTTCGAGGGCTTCGACGCCGACCAGGTGCTGCACCTGGCGGCCAGCCTGGACCAGGGCAGCGAGCATCCGCTGGCCGATGCCATCGTGGCCGAGGCCCGACGCCGGAACTTCGAGTTCGACCGCGTGGAGGACTTCGACTCGGTGACCGGCATGGGTGTGCGCGGAACCGTCGCCGGTCGCGCGCTTGCGCTGGGCAATACCGCCCTCATGGATGATCTGGGCGCCGATCCCGGTGCGCATGTCGACGTCGCCGAGCGTCTGCGCCGCGAGGGTGCGAGCGCCATGTTCCTCGCCGTGGACGGTCGCCTGGCGGGTCTGATCGCGGTCGCAGACCCGATCAAGGCGTCGGCCGCGGCCGCCATCAATGAGCTGCACGCCGCCGGGCTGCGCATCATCATGGCCACCGGCGACGGGCTCACCACCGCACGGGCTGTGGCCACAGAGTTGGGCCTGGACGAAGTGCATGGCGAGGTCCGCCCCGAGGACAAGGCCGAACTGGTGCAGCGCCTCAAGCGCGAAGGCCGGCGGGTGGCGATGGCGGGCGACGGCATCAACGACGCGCCGGCGCTGGCCGCCGCCGACGTCGGCATTGCCATGGGTACTGGCACCGACGTCGCGATGTCGAGCGCGCAGATCACCCTGGTCAAGGGCGACCTGCGCGGCATCCTGCGCGCCCGGAAGATCTCTCAGGCCACCGTGGCCAACATGAAGCAGAACCTCACCTTCGCGTTCGTCTACAACGCGCTCGGGGTTCCGCTCGCGGCCGGGGTGCTCTACCCCGCGTTCGGGATCCTACTGAGTCCGATGGTCGCGGCGCTCGCCATGAGCGTGAGCTCGGTTTCGGTGGTCGCCAATGCCCTGCGTTTGTCCGGCTCCACCGTTGTTGCCACCCCCCACCCTGACCGCGCCGATGAGCCTGCGCGCGGCCATTCCTGTCACTGATGGCTCATATCCCACAAGGAGTACTGCAATGAAGCGTTATGCCTCCCTCTCGATGATGGCCTTGTTCCTGATGGCGGGCGCGGCCTTCGCCGGCGGCCAGACCACCACGCCCACCACCGACCACGGTCAGCACAAGCCGGCGGCGGCCGATGCCGATTTCACCAAGCTCGATGCCAACAAGGACGGCTCGCTGTCCAAGGAAGAACTGGCCAAGCACAAGCTGGCGCCGCACTTTGGCATGCTCGATAGCAACAAAGACGGCAAGCTGAGCCCGCAGGAATTCGCTGCCGGCAAGGGTATGTAAGTGTTCTCAGCCCGGGAGCTGTTCCAACAGTTCCCGGGTTCTTCCGCCGTTCTGCCATTCCCACGGAGATTGTTATGTCCTCTTCGCACGGTACGCACGAAAACGCGCAAGACCCGCAGTCCCAGCACGCAAAACCGCACGCCTCACACCAACCTGCCCACCAGGCACAACAAGGGCATCAAGGCCATTACGGCCGCCTGTTGTTGATGATGGGCCTGTCTTTCGTGGCCATGTACGCATTGATGTACGCAATGGTCGATCAGTGGGCTAACGTCTATAACAACGTCAACCAGTTCTACATGGCGGGCCTGATGGCCGCTCCCATGCTGCTGATCGAGCTGTGGCTAATGTCCAGCATGTACCCCGATCGCCGACGCAATCTGATTCTGGCTGGTCTGACGGTGGCGTTCATGCTGTTCTGCTGGTGGGGCATTCGCACTCAAGCAGCGGTCACTGACAAGCAGTTCATCCGTTCGATGATTCCCCACCACGCTGGCGCCATCCTGATGTGTGAGGAGAATCGTCTGAAGGATCCTGAGTTGGTGAAGCTCTGCCAGGACATTATTACCTCGCAGACACAGGAGATCGCGCAAATGAAGCAGTTGCTGGCTGAGCGTTCCCGTTAGCTCACTGCCTTTTGCCAGCCGATATCACTTCACTGAGCCTGCGCACTGACCATTCGGTGGATCAAACGCGCGGCCACACGTGCGGTGGCTTGATCCGGATCCAGGGGCGGACACAGTTCCGCCACGTCGACCACACGTACCTTGCCCGAGGCCATGACCAGATCCAGCAGGGCTTCCAGGACCTCCAGACTCACCCCGCGTGGGTTGGGGGCGCTCACGCCCGGGGCCACCACCATTGAGTACGCCGGCAAGATCACCAGCGGCTTGGGTAGCTACACCCAGTGGCGTGGCTTGGGCTCACTGCGTATGGGCAAGAACCGTTGGACCGGCGTCTATTCGGCGCAGTACATCGGCAGCGCGGACGACATCATCGCCGTGCCCGACACGATCGGCTCGCATGTGTCCAGCGTGGTGTACCACAGCCTGCAACTGAGCTACGGCATCAAGAAGAAATGGGATATCTCCGCCGGCGTTGAAAAAGTGCTCGATAAGAAGGCGCCGTTCGTGAAGAACAACCCCAACACCGACACCGACACCATGACGTACGACTTGCTGGGTCGTCGCTGGAATGTCCGCTTTGGTTACCACTGGTAAGCCACGATCACGAGGAGCTACACATCATGAGAAACACGCAACTATCCGCCACACTACTGCTGTTCGCTGTGGCCGGCAGTGCCGGTGCGCACGACCTGTTTGTCGCTTTCTCCAAGCCTGGCACCGCAGCGGGCGAGGCGAACACCGCCTTGGTGAACAACGGCACCTTCGATGAAAGTGCTGGCGCAGTCACCCGAGCGCGTCTACAGGACGTTTCGCTGAGCCAGGACGGTGCCAAGGCCGCCCCGGACCTGGCCAGTTGGAAAGAGATCGGCAAGCAAAGCCAGCTCACCGTCCATCCGGCGGGCGAGGGCACCTATCTGCTGGGTGTCTCGACGATGGCTTCCACCAGCACACGTACGGCCAGCGAGTTCGGCAAGTACCTGGAGCTGGAAGACTTGCCCGATACGCTGGCCACCTATGACGCAAGCAAGTTCCCCAAAGGGGTCACCTATAGCTATACCAAGCATGCCCGTGCCATTGGACAGGTGGGCACGAAACTGACCGACGACTTCGCTGCCTCGCTGGGCTATCCGTTGGAGATCCGCTTGACCCGCAATCCTGGAAGCGTGAAGGTCGGCGAACAGCTGTCGTTCCAAGTGCTGCAGCAGGGCACGCCAGTGCCCAACCTACGCGTGTACGTCGGTCATCGTGCTGATGCACCGGTCAAGGGCGGGCACGGTAGCGCTACGCTCCTGCGCACCGATGCCCAAGGCCAAGCCAGTTTCCAGGTGACCACCGCCAAGACCTGGTACATCCACACCAATCACATGGTGCCCTCTACACAAAAGGCTTTGGATTTTGTGTCGGATCGGGCGTCGCTGAGCTTTGAGATTTCCCCGCACGCCGGGCACTGACAAGTAGGCACGTAGGCGGTACTCTCCCCTTTGACGCCAGTCATGACTTCTTCCACGACTCGCGTCTTTTTGTGGGGACGGACCTCAGGTGCTCAGTCTGTCTCTCATTGGTCGCCCCGCGCCGCGCGCAATCCACGTCGCCGCACCAGATAGAACGCTGCGGGAATCACCACCATAGAGAGCACCGGTGCGGTGAGCATGCCACCCAGCATCGGCGCGGCGATACGTTGCATGACCTCCGAGCCGGCACCGGCACCAACGAACAGCGGAAACAACCCGGCCAGGATGACGGCTACCGTCATCGCCTTCGGGCGCACCCGCTGCACGGCACCTTCGTAGATAGCCTCTTGCAGGGTAGACACATCTTCCGGCGCACCGCTGGCCAAGCGCTGCTCCCAAGCATGACGCAGGTACAGCAACATGATGACGCCGAACTCAGCCGCAACGCCACCCAGGGCGATGAATCCGATCATGCTGGCTACCGAAATCGCATGGCCCAGCCCCCAGATCAACCAGAAACCGCCCACCAACGCCAAGGGCAAGCTGAGCAGGATGATGGATACATCGCTGAGCCGGCGAAACACCATCCAGATGACCAGGAAGATGATCGCCAACGCCGCGGGCACCACCCATTGCAGGCGTGCCAATGCCCGTTGCAGATACTCGTACTGCCCCGACCAGGCCAGACCATAGCCGGCAGGCAAACTCACCTGGGTCTGCATCGCGGCTTGCAGGTCCTGGACCACCGATCCTAAGTCGCGATCGGCCACATCGACGTAGATGTAGCCCACCAACCGGCCGTTATCGCTCTTGAGCATCGGCGGGCCTGGGCTGATTGACAGCTCCGCCACCTGGCTCAAGGTCAGTTGCACACCGCCTGGCGCGATCAGCGGCAGATCCTGCAAGGCCTGCAATGAGTCGCGCTGGCCACGGGGGTAGCGCAAGACGATGGGATAGCGCTCGCGCCCCTCGATCGTTTCCCCGATTGGATCGCCGCCAACGACCGTGGCAATCAGTTGCTGGAGTTGGCCTTGAGTGAATCCATAACGCGCAGCGATTTCCGGGCGCACCTGTACATCGACATAGCGCCCGCCGGTGACGCGTTCGGCCAGTGCCGAACTCACGCCGGGCACAGTCTTGGCCACCTGCTCGATCTGCTGGCTCAGGCGCTCGATCTGCTCCACATCTGGTCCGGAGACCTTGATCCCAATCGGGCTTTTGATGCCGGTGGCCAACATATCGATGCGATTGCGAATGGGCGGTACCCATAGATTGGTTAGACCGGGAATCTTGACCGCGGCGTCCAACTCTTGGCGTAGCTTCTGAAGGGTCATGCCCGGGCGCCATTGATCCCGCGGCTTGAAGGTCACGGTGGTCTCAAACATTTCCATAGGTGCCGGATCGGTCGCACTTTCGGCACGGCCGGCCTTGCCGAACACGTGCTCGACCTCCGGTACGGTTTTGATCATCCGTCCTGAGAGCTGAAGCAACTGGCGCGCCTTGTCGGCTGACAGGCCTGGCAACGCAGTGGGCATGTACAGCAGGCTGCCTTCTTCCAAGGGTGGCATGAATTCACTGCCCAACCGGCTAAAGGGGATCAAGGTGAGCACCAGCAGCAGGCCACTGAGCAGCAAGGTGACACCGGGATGTTTGAGGACCCACAACAGAATGGGCCGGTATCCGGCGATCAGGATGCGATTTATGGGGTTCTGTTGTTCCGGCCGGATGTGGCCGCGGATCAGGTAGCCCATCAGCACGGGGATCAAGGTCACCGACAACCCTGCTGCGGCGGCCATCGCGTAGGTCTTGGTGTAGGCCAAGGGCGAGAATAAACGCCCTTCCTGCGCCTGCAGGGCAAAAACCGGCACGAAGGATAGGGTGATGACCAGCAAGCTCGCGAACAGGGCCGGTCCGACCTCGGCCGCCGAGCGGGCCATCAACTGCCAGCGCTCCTCACCCTGGGGTTCCCGACCGTGCTCCTCCCGCCAGTGCTCCAGATGCTTGTGTGCATTTTCGATCATCACCACCGCTGCATCGACCATCGCACCAATGGCGATGGCGATGCCTCCTAACGACAGCAAGTTGGCGGAGATCCCCTGGGCGTGCATCACGATGAAGGCCGCTAGGATACCCAAGGGTAGGGTGATGACGGCCACCAACGCCGAGCGTAGGTGCCACAGGAACAGCAGGCATACCAGCGCTACGACCAGGAACTCTTCACCAAGCTTATGGGTGAGGTTGCGTACCGCATCCTGGATTAGCTCGGAGCGGTCGTACACCGCCACCACTTCCACGCCTTCGGGCAAGCTGGATTGCAACGCCTGCAGTCGCGCTTTGACGTTCCGAATGGCCCCCAAGGCATCCTTGCCGGTCCGCAGGACGATCACGCCGCCGGCCACCTCACCTTGACCATCCGACTCTGCGATACCACGACGGAAGACCGGCCCGCGACTGATCGTGGCCACCTCGCCGAGCAAGACGGGGATGCCGTCGTTGCCGGTTACCGGCACCTGTTCGAACGCCTCCTGTGTGCGCAGGTAGCCTTCGCTACGCACCATCAGTTCGGCTTCGCCTTGTTCGATCACGGAGCCCCCGGTAGCGCCGTTGGCCGCATCCACCGCCTCGATGAGCTCGGCCACCGTCAGTCCACGGGCCGCCAACGCCTGCGGATCCGGCTGGATCTGCCAGGCGCGCACCGCACCGCCCACACTGGCTACTTCAGCCACGTCCGGCACGGTTTTTAGCTCATAACGAAGAAACCAGTCCTGCAACGCACGCAGCTGCCCCACATCACGTTGACCGGTCCGATCCACCAAGGCGTACTGGTAGATCCAGCCCAGCCCTGTCGCATCAGGACCCAGCGCCGGATTCACATTCGGCGGAAGTCGATCGCGCACCTGGCTCAAGTACTCGAGCACTCGAGAGCGAGCCCAGTACAGATCAGTGGCATCGTCAAACAGGATGTAGACGAACGAATCACCGAAGAAGGAGAAGCCGCGTACCGCTTTCACGCCCGGCACGGACAACATCGTGGTGGCCAACGGGTAGGTGACTTGGTCTTCGATGATACGCGGGGTTTGCCCAGCCCATTGCGTGCGGATGATGACTTGGGTATCCGACAGGTCCGGCAGCGCATCCAGCGGCGTGTTCTTTATCGACCAGATGCCGACCACCGCCAGCAGCGCGGCGGCAACCAGCACCAGCACGCGATTGGCGATGCAAGCATGGATCAGGCGCGCGATCATGGCGTGCCCTCCATCGCTTCGGACATGACGGCGCTTGCCTGGCAATCAGCGGCTGCGGCGGAGCCGAACTTGGGTACCAACTGCATATCCATGAACGGTGACTTGCCCGGCTTGTCGAAATGCTTCTCCGGCACCATCGGGTCATACCAGTACTGCACCGGGCAGCGTGGCGGCGTGGAGGTGGAGGTCTCTGGCGCGACAGGCGCAGGCTGTCTGGACGGTGACGGCACGACAGTGCGTGCGTCGTGCCCGGCGTCATGGCGCTCGTGTACACCTGATGCGCTGGCAGGGCTTGTAGGTTGTGCAGCGCCCAGGCGCTCCAACGCACCGGAGAGATTGGCTTCAGAGTCGAGCAGGAACTGACCCGAGACCACCACGCGTTCACCACCGGCCAAGCCTGCCACGATCTGCGTGCGCCCTTGCACGCTACGTCCGGCACTCACCCGCACTGGCCGGAAGCTCCCGTCCGGATCCTGCACGATGACCCGGCTGTCCCGCCCGGTGGCAATCAGCGCCTCCGTGGGAACGACTGGCAAGGCCTGCTCGCATCGGGCTGCACCAGAACCTCGGCGAACATGCCCGGCACCAGCCGACGCTGCGGGTTGCGCAGCACAATTCGCGCCCGCTGCGTGCGACTAGCCATGTCGACCTGGGGAAGCAACGCCTGGATCTGTCCGCCAAAGCGCTCTGCCGGCCATGCATTGACCGTGGCCTGCACTGAGGTCCCCAGCCGCAAGGTGCCCAGCGCTGCCTGGGGCACCGAGGCCTCCAGCCACAGCGTGTCCAGCCCATTGATCTTGAACAGTGGCGTACCGGGTATCACCGTCTGCCCCTCGCGTGCCAGGATCTCGGTCACGACACCACTGTGGTCTGCGCCAAGCACGACGCCACTTCTGGCCGAGGCGCCAGAAGGAACACCCAACGAACGCAACCGTTGTTGCGCGGCACCCTGTAGCTCACGCGCGCTCGCGGACTGAGCTTGGCTCAGGGTATGTGCTTCGGCGATGGCCGCGTTCCATGCCGGGGCCTGCACGGTGGCCAGCGCTTGACCACGACGAACCTCGGTAAACGGCGCCTTTACCTGCACGTGGGTGATCAAGCCTTCCGTGCGCGCACTGACCACGGTTTCCTGGGTCAGATCCCTCGTCAGTGTGCCCGGCACGCGTACAGCAGTCCCTAGTGACTCTACCGTCACTTCCTGAGTGCGTATGCCCACGTTCTGCTGCAGGCGCGGATTGATCTGCGTTCCGCCGCCCATGGCCTCATCTGCGTATTTGGGCAGCAACTTCATATCCATGAACGGAGATTTGCCCGGCTTGTCGAATCGCTGCTCCGGCGCCATGGGGTCGTACCAGTACAACACCTTGCGCGCTTGACCTGCGCCGCTCGTGCCGGTGGGCGGGGTGGAATCAGAGGTTCGAGTCATCCAGGCGTAGCCGCTGGCAAAGCCGAGCGCCAGCAACCCGAGGGCCACGGCGAGCTGTGTGAGACGCGTCTTGGTCGGGGTCATGGCGTGTTCTCCTCATGGGGCAGCAGATAGGCCAGTGCCGCCCAGGCACGGCCCTGTTCGCCCAGCAGACGGGCGTTCTCCAGTTGCAATTCGATCTCATCGCGCCGCGCTTCCAGCCACGGCTGCAGGTCGGCACCGGCGCCGTAGGCGGCCAACGCCGTGCGTGCGCGATCGCGCGCCAAAGGCAGGCTCTGCGTGTTCTGACGCTCCAACTGGCCGGTTAACCCGCGCCATCGCGCCATCGCGCGTTGCACCGACTCGGCTTGGATGCGCCGGGCCTCATCGCGCTCTGCGGACACCGCCTCCAGCTCAGCCCGTCGTGCCACGATGCCTCGTGCTTGGCGGTTCTTCTGGAACAGCGGCAGGCCCACGCCCACTTCCACCATGAGCATGTCGCTGCGCGCCATGCCGTCGAGTGCGCGCTCGCGACGTCCGTAGGTGAGCTCCACACTCCAATCCGGGCGGGTTTCGGCCACGGCCGCATCCACCTGGGCCTGGGCTAAGCTCTGGCGTGCCTCCCAGCCCAGTAGTGGTGTGTGCTGGTCCAGGTTGGCCAGCAGTTGGGTGGGCTCCAATGGCAACTGCGAAAAATCCGGCGCCGTACCACTGGCCAAGATCGCCTCTGGTGCAATACCCAACCACCGCGCCAGGCCGGCCTGCGCCGCGGCGTGCTCCGCATGTACCTGCTCCAGGCGATTGTCCAACTGCAGTAGGACGGCCTGGGCGGCAAGCACGTCACTGGCCCCGGCCGTGCCACCTGCCAAGCGAGCACGCGCCGCACGCTCGGCTATGCGCGCCGGCTCGCGCAAACCTTCCAACGCATCTACGGCTTGCTGCGTACTCCGCAGCTCGATCCAGGCCTGCGCGGCCGCTTGGACCACCATCTGCTGTTCGACCATCGACAGTGAGCGCGCTTGTGCCAGCGTCGCTTGAGCCAGCGCTTGCTCGGCACGTCGTTTCGCACGGGCAGGAAACTCCTGCATCAGCCCGACTTGCTGGGTGGTCATCTCGTCTGCCCGCAGACTGAAGGCATCGGGTCCGCTGACGGGCCAGTTCGCCAGCCCCACGATCAGACGTGGATCGGGCAACGCGCCGGCACGCGCGGCTTCTTCGGTACTTGCATCGATCTGGGATCGGCGCACCTGCAGGGTAGGGGCGTTAGCAAGCGCTTGTTGTAGTGCTTCGGGATAGCTGATCGGGATAGCGGGCGGTGCCGCCACCACAGGACCACTGAGCGCCAGGGCAAACAACACCCCGCACGCCATCCTGCGTCTTGCACGCAGAAAGAAGGACATCTCCATAAGACCTCCGGACAAACGACAACGAGCGTGCTGCAACACAAGCAGCACGAGCACGGGTCAATCCAGGAGGGGCTTAAATCAGCAGGCTACAGAAGCGCTGCAGGGGGGGCGGATCGGACACGCACACCGGAACATCCCGATAGAACGTGCGTGTACCGGTGGCAACAGAGCCTGCACGAGCGCGGAGGCGGCCAGCGCGGGCTGGTAAGGCACTTGAGGGGCCTTCGCATCGGCCGTGGCGATGTGATCGCGCTGGCAATGCTGGTCGCACAACGCCGGAGCATCGGGATCCGGCGCGGACATCTCTTCGCAACCGACCATCAGGGTCGCTTGTCCAGCATCCACCGATTCCAGCGGACAGGCGTAGGCCACCAGCGCCAGTTGTTGCAGCAGCAGCGCCCACAGTCCCAGCCATGCCAGTCGGGCACGAGGACGGGGTCGCCGCCATCGCCTCAGCAGCTTCACCATGACAGCTCCCGCACGCCCGAAGCAGCGCCTGCGGACGCTGGGCAGATCAGGGCAGGGGACGTGCGAGCTCTCATAATTGCCAGTCTAGCCCTCTTGGGGCCGACTGGCATTGATCACGATCAAGCCATCGCGCGGACTCAGCGGTGGCATCCGCCGCAGCAGGGGGATGCGGCCGGGGCGGCTGGCGTGTCGGCCTCAGAAGGGAGCACGGCGGCGATCACATACCGGAATTGACCGAGGAGGAGAAGGATCGGCAGACCCGCGAGGGTTTGGCCGACGTCGACGCTGGACGGACGATCCCGCACTAGGAACTACTGCAATGGGTCAGGCGACTGTCGGAGCCTTCTTGTTGAGGGTTTCCGTTGGGTCAGGAGCGTGGAAACTCTTGAATCCAATATTCAAGAAGGGCACGCGTGCCTGAGCAGTACTTCCGCAATGCCTCTGTCACGCGACTTCTGGTTCGATCAAGCCTAGCTCTGTAATCCACGAACTGTTGACGTCGAGGGGTGTTTCCTCGTTGAATCATGGCGATAGAGCCGATTCGGCTGTTTTTCTCACGAATCCCTGCCGACCCTCAAGTAGAAGCATTTTTCCGTCGTTGACGGTGGTGCCCCTGGTCGGAATCGAACCGACGTGTACGCGCTTATCTGGCGCGTGCTCTCACCGGGGTATAAGGCCGGCCCTCTGACCAACATGAGCAACAGGGGCGTGATCGATCGATGCGATCACGCCGGTATTCGAGGGTCGAGCTGGCTCAGGCGGTTCATGGGGCAAGCATACCGGGGATGGACGCTATGCCGCTATCCCCGGGCGCGGCGGTAGGAGTGGGCCCACGCCGGAGCAGAGATCCGGCCGGTCGCCACCAGCCAGGCCATCCGCAAGGCCTGCGCGTCCACCAACGCATGGTGGCGCCTGGCCCTATGTTCCGGATGGGCTGCGAACCAGTCCTCGACCAGCAGCCCAGGAAGGCCTTCCTTCGACATGCATGTCATGACCGGGGCCGGCCGGGGTCCGCATGCGGCAACCTGGTCATCGGGTAGCTCAAAACCATCCAGTGCATACCGCAGCAGCTGGAGATCGTTCGGGAAATCCGCCATCACCGCCAGCGCGTCGGTCTCGCTGAGGAAGGCGCGCAGCTCGGTAGTCAGGACGGCATCCGGCAGGGCTGCGTCGCCGCGGTCGAGCAGCGGGTAGACGCTCTGACGAACGAAGTCGGTGGGAGCCTCGGGCAGGCTGGCTCGCTCAGCGTAGAAAAGGCGGTCTCCACCGTCCATCAGGCCGCCGACGACCTCATCGCCGGAGGCGATCGCCCCACGGTGGAACGCATCCGCGCCCACCTGGGCACCGGTTCACCCAATACCGTGACCCGTCACTTGGACAGCTGGTGGGCCAGCGTCGGCGCACGCCTGCGGCAGCGCGCCCGCGAGCAGGGCCGCCCGGACGTGCCGACGGAGGTGGACGCGTTGGCGCAGCGCTGCTGGGCCGCCGCCCTAGAGGCCGCCGCCGACCACGCGCAGGCCTTGGTGGTTGGCGAACGCGCCGATTTGCACGCGGCGCAGGCCGCCGTGGCCAGCCAGCAGGACGTGCTGGCGCATGAGCGCACCCAAGCGCTGGAGCGGCTGACTCAAGCCCAGCACGAGGCCCGTACGGCTGAGACCAGCGCCGCCGCCCTGCGCGAACAGTTGCGCCAGCTGCACGACGAGCGCGACGACCTGCGCCGCCAACGCGACGGCACTTCCACGCGCAACGAACTCCTGGAGGAACAGGTGGCCGCGCTGCGCGCCGAGCTGGCGCAGAAGGCCGACCAGCACACCGCCGAGCGCGATGAGCTGCTGGCGCATCTCCGCGCCACCGAAGACCGCGCACTGACCGAGGTGGACCGGGCACGCCAGGCGCTGCAGCAGCTCCAGCACAGCGTCACCGCGCAATCCCTTCAGCACCAGCGTGAGCTCAGCAACCTAAGCGCGGCCCGCCAGCAGGCTGAACAGACCACCGCCCAGGCACTGCGCGACCGGGACATCCAGAGCGCGCTGGCAAGCGCCTATGCCAGCCAGCTTGAGCGCTTGGGCGATCTGCCCGAGCAAGTGCGCGCTGCACTCACACCGCCGGCAGCGCCCGCGCGAACCAAGGCAAAACCGGTCCGAAAGGCGCGCTCGGGGTAGGCCGATGACCGGTGCGATTAGCTAGGCCAGCCCGATCATCCGCAAGCGGGGCAGGGTGCAGTCCTGCCCCGGATCCCACTCGCCGCAATAGACCCGTGAGGTACCTGATCCATGATGAGCAACGCCCAGGTGAACAGGATCCCCAGCGTCGAATTGCAGCTCTTCAAATGGATCACGCTGGTCGATGCCGTCGAGACTCCCGACTGCGTTGAGCTGGAGGGCGGCGCCCGGATCTGGATCAAGTAGGCATGCCATTCGCTGGCCGGCTTTGGCGATGATGTGCCAATACTCACGTTGAGCATTCAGCTCATCCCCTGCGTTAGAGGTCGCCGCTGGTCTACCGAATTTATCGAGATGTGCAGTAGCTTGATCCCGTGGCCGGCCTTATTTCTTCGAGCCGGCGCAAAATCAAAGCTATCGCCCTGCCCCATACGCAGAGGATCCATCCAGCTGCAGCGGCCAACGCTAACGCATCATCGCCAGAGGTGGCGGGGTCAAAACTTGAGCGTTTCACCATCTTCAGGAATCAAGACGCTGCCTTGGAGCGAATTTTCGATAACGTACTGCCGCAGGTCGGCGCGGGAGACAGTCGCGTGGTTCACGGCATCCATATGCACGGACACAATCTTCGCATTAGGGGCGAGCGTGTGCGCCCTAAGTGTATCCCCAGAACTCATGATGATCCCCGTATCAAAACCCGTGATGCGAGCATCGCCAGTGTTGAGGACGATAACATCCGGTTTATAGCGATTGATCGTATCCTGTACTTCATTCGTCCAGACGGTATCAGCAGCAAGGTAGATCGTTGGTGAACCAGCCTTTTCAAAGACCAAACCCATAACACTGCCAAGTCTCTTCGCCAGCGACTCAATCGCGTACATTGAATCCGAGCCGTGCTGAGTCACAGTGCGGGAGATAGCCACTCCGCCAAAAATTTCGCGCGGACGCAGGATCCGGACGTCTTTGAAACCCTTATCCCTCAGCAGCTTAGCGTCAACTTCGTTTTGGACGAATACGGGCATCTGCTTCGGAATCAGCGACTCAGCGGCGGGATCCCAATGATCCAAGTGGGTATGTGTCACAAGCACCGCATCCACTCCCTTGAGCACCTGACCGGTGTCGAAGGGAAGTTCGACGGTCGGGTTGCGCAATTCATTGCGATACGTTTCCGGGAAGCCTGGATAGGCGCCTTTAGAGGCCAGCATAGGGTCCACCAGCAATACGGTTTCGCCATACGTAATCTTAGCCGTGGCATTGCGTATCTGCTGGAACGACGTCGTCGCGCCCGAGACGCCTGCAGCATCTGCGTTGCTCTGGAGGCCTAGCGCCGAAAGCGTGCCAAGTGTAAGGGACAGCATTTTCATATGTCTTCTCTAATTGGAGTGATCGCGCTCCTCAGTCAGACGTTTCACCTCGGCCTTCAACCGACGCACCTCGGCTGAGTCCTTGGGCGTGGGCAACATCGACCCCTCTGGTGTGCCCGCCAAGGCCTCGCTCTTGGCCTTGCGGAGCCATTGGTAAAGGCTGTGGGATGAGACCCCCAGCCGCTTGGCAACCTCGGCTACAGCAAAGCCCCTTTGGGTAACCTGCTTGACCGCTTCGGCATTGAACTCATCCGTGTACTGCTTGCTCGCCATAGACACCTCTCTGGCTTCCATTGCTTATGGCTCTGAGATGTCTACGAAATCTTGGCCGGTCCAATGAGAACCTTTGTGCCCATGATAATTGGTCGCAGTTGATGAAAGCAGAAAAAAGGCTCAGGCGGCTAAACGGCCCTCACGAGAGCCATCCGTTACGCCGTCAGATGAGACGTACGTCTGGCTACTTTTTGCGTTTTATGGTTCTGCATTGGCCTTTCGCTGCCTTCTGCTTCCTACCCCCTGTCACCACATGCCTTGTAATCCACTGGGCAGCAGACGGTTCCGCGCTGAAGGTCCTAATGATCCTTTCAACTACAGTTGAATACCCCACCGTCGCACCTCTGAGCAGGTTGGTCCAGAACCGAGCAATGAGAAAAGACAGCACGCCACTCATAAGGACGGAGCCAAAGAACCAGAAATGACTAATGGGCGAGGTAACCTTCAGCCCCTTGGTAAACATATACGTCGCAAACATGCCTGCACCGGAATGCGCCAGCATTATCAACGACGTCGGCGAAGTGCGAACCCTGAAGACAACCGAGGTGGAAAGCGTTTCTACAGCCGACAGAAGAATCAGTAAAAGGCTTGCCGTTAATGCGGGGCACAGAAGCTGGCAACCAGACTGCTGCGTGTAAAGAAGGAATGGAGCCGCCAACAAGACCAGTGCCTCAAGGCACACGCTGGGATATCTCCTCAGGAACTGCCCCCAACTTCTTCGGGCTAATGCAAACATGTCCTGAATAAGGCTAGCCACCGTCATTGCGGCCATGCTGGATAGCGTGATACAGGCTGGGATCCAGAGCATCCTCTCCTCCGGTCCCGGCGCGAAAGGCTCCATAGCCACCACGCCCCAGGTGGCCATCGCAAGGAACGACACGATAGGCCATACAGCTTGGCTTACTTTTCGCATAGAGCTGCTACATCCGACGTGCAGGCTCTTCTTGGCGAGCCCGAAACGATCATCTCGGCCCCCAATCGATAGCCAAAGCGTGGCAGCGTATGTATCAACCTCTCGTCGAACCCCCCATCAACGCTTCGTCTGAGGGCGGACATATGAGATCGGAGCAGGTCCCGATCTGGCGGATCGTCCCCCCATAAAGCGTGCTCCAGCTCTTGGCGACTCACAGCCGAAGGGCTCGCCCGCATCAGAACTTGTAGCAACTTTCGGGATCCAGGGTAGAGCCGCAGCTGCCTTCCTTCCCTGGTCGCTATCAACGTTGCCAGATCGAGAGTAAGGCCACCGACTGTCAGCCGTCTGGTGGCCGGACGCCCTTGGGCGCGGTTCACTATCGCCTGAAGCCGGACTTCCAATTCCGGGATGTCAAATGGCTTGGTTACATAGTCATCCGCCCCAGAACGGAAGGCACGAATTTTATCGGACAGCTCCCGCCTCTCAGTAAGCATCAGAACTGGTACCGATACACCATGCTCAGACCGCAGCTTGCTGATCAGATCAGGGCCTTCGATACGCGGCAACGTCCAATCCAAGACGACTGCGTCATAGGTATTAGACACTGCAAGGTGCAGCCCTGTGACGCCGTCTCCCGCAGCATCGAGCTGATGCCCCCTGCACTCGAAATACTCGAAAATCGCCTTGGCAACCCGGAGATCACGGTCAATGACAAGAAGGCGCATGTCAGGACTGACGGTAGCCGAGAAGCCGAAGGGCATTGAACACCACCAGCAACGTCGAGCCCTCGTGCACGGCTACGGCGGGACCAATGCCAAGACCCATGATTGTGGCTGGAACGAGCAGTGCGACAACGCCAAGGCTGACATAGACGTTCTGACGGATCACCCCTCGGGTGCGACGACTGAGCTCCACAGCGAAGGCAACCTGTTTCAGGTCCTCGGACATGAGGGCAACATCAGCAGTCTCCAGCGCGACATCGGAAGAGGCCGCTCCCATCGCAATACCCACACTTGCACTGGCCATTGCAGGTGCGTCATTTACGCCGTCGCCCACCATCGCCACCCGCTCCGTCTCTTTTAATTGACGGATCGCCTTTACCTTATCGTCGGGCATGAGATTGCCCCATGCCTCGTCCAAACCGACGTCCCTTGCTACAGCTTGGGCAACAGTCTGATGGTCACCGGAGATCATGATCATCCGCTGGATGCCCAAGCTCCGTAACTTTTCCAATGCCTCACGTGCCTCTGGGCGCGGCGTGTCCATCAGCCCGATGATGCCCAGGTCCCGGTCGCCCAGGCGAACCGCCATGGTCGTTCTCCCAGCTTCGCGCAGTACATCGATAGCAGACTGCGCGTCAGTGGTGAGAGCTCCAATGCTACCGTTACCGAACATCTCTGCTTTTCCGATCCAGGCGCTGATGCCGTTCACTTTTGCCTGAACGCCGCTCCCCGCAAAGTTCGTAAGATCCGTCGCGCCCGTCACCTGGATGTCGCCCAGTCGAGCGCTCCCGTCGCGAACGATGGCTGCAGCTAACGGGTGGTCACTGAGGGCCTCTACGGCCACCGCAATTTGGAGCAACTCTTTCTCCGTTGCCCCCTGCATGACCTTGATATCGGTGATGCGCGGCTTGCCTTGGGTGAGCGTTCCGGTCTTGTCAAACGCGATGGCGCGGATCATTCCTAACTCTTCGAGCGGCGCTCCACCTTTGATGAGTACACCACCACGTGCGGCTCTTGCGATCCCCGCCAGAACAGCACTTGGCGTGGCTATGGCCAGTGCGCAGGGGCTCGCTGCTACCAAAACTGCCATAGCACGATAGAAGCTGTCACGGAATGGCTCATCAACCACAACCCAGGAGAAGAGAAGGAGTGCAGCCAGAATCAATACCGCAGGAACGAACACTCTCTCGAACTTGTCCGTAAAGCGCTGCGTGGGCGACTTCCTCGTCTCAGCCTCACTTACCATCTTGACGACGCGAGCGAGGGCGGATTCCCCTGATCTACGCGTGACTTCAACCTCCAAGGCGCCAGAGCCATTGATAGTGCCGGCGAAAACACGTGACTCCATTGCCACCGAATCAGACCGAACCCGTGCCAGGGCAGGGTCACTGACTGCCAGCTTATCGACCGGGATGCTTTCCCCGGTGACAGGGGCTTGGTCAACGCTGCTAGCCCCTTTGATAACGAATCCGTCCGCCGGCATCCGGTCATTGGGACGTACGACCACGACGTCTCCAGGTATCAAGGCTTCAACCCGGACTTCAACCACCCGTCCATCCCTCAGTACCTTGGCGGTCTCAGGGGCAAGCTTGGCGAGAGCTTCGATCGCACGCTTCGCCCGGCCCATCGCGTAATGTTCAAGGGCGTGACCGAGACTGAAGAGGAACAGAAGCAAAGCGCCTTCGGCCCATGCGCCGAGCGCGGCTGCGCCTGCCGCTGCAACCAGCATCAGCGTATCGATCTCAAAGCGCTTTAGCTTGATATTCCCGATCGCCTCGCCAAGCGTGAACCAGCCGCCAAAGACGTAGGCTGCTACGTAAAACGCTGTGGGAATCCAGGGCGTTTGGGTCAACCCAAGCTTTTCAATCGCAAATCCCACGATCAGGAGCAGGCCGCAAGCAAGTGAGAAGATCAGCTCACTATTGCCACCCAGGAGGCCCCCGTGGGAATGACCGGGGTCCTGTCCGTCCTTGTGATCGTGTCCTTCGCGCTGATCCTTCAAATCTCCCCTCGGACTCGGTGGCTCTTGCGCTACACCCAGCGCGTCAAGCTTCGCTCTCAGCTCCGCCTCGCCTGTCTTGGCTCTCTCGTACTCGATACTTATGCCGCCAGCTGGGCTGGTGGTGGCTTCAATGACGCCTGGTACGGCCTGCACTTGCGCCGCAATTGTCCTTGCCTTTCGTGCGTGAACGGCCGAACCAAGCTCCAAGAAAAGGTGGCCATACCGATCACCCAACTCAACGCCCATGGATGCCGCCACCTCTCGCACTCGCTGAAGCGAGACGATCTCGGGGTTGTAATGAATGCAGAGCATTCCGAGAGCTCCCTCGCCACCCTCGCACGCGTGCACGCGCGATACTCCGTTCATTTCCTCAAGGCCATCGACCAGCCTCTGCACGCAGCTGTCGTCGCGAGCGACGCCTGGGAGTAGTAGCGGCAGTTCGATTTCTGTGGTCAGGTTCATGTGTTCCCTCCAACGTCATAAGAATGGATCGGGAAGTCCGGCAGGCAGATGCGCTGCCGGACCCAAACATTCCATCAATCAGTGGGCAGTTTCCGGTTGCCCTTTGGGATCTGGCTTGGACAAACGGCCCGCAAATGTCGGCAGCACAAGCAGTGTGAGCACTGTGGCGGTCAACAGGCCGCCAATGACCACCGTCGCGAGAGGCTTCTGCACCTCAGCGCCAGACCCACTGGCAATGGCCATAGGAATGAAGCCGACGATCGCCACCAGCGCGGTGGTCACGACAGCGCGAATTCGGCTGCCGGCGCCGTTCATTGCCGCGATCAGTGGACTGTCACCAGCATCAAGCCTCTCTCTGATGGCTTGCATGAGCACCAATCCGTTCAGCGTCGCAACACCCGATACAGCGATGAATCCGACAGCGGCCGATACCGAGAACGGCATACCACGCACCAGCAATGCGAGAATTCCGCCAACTAGGGCAAGCGGGACGCAGGTGAACACCAAACCCGCCTCCTTTGCACTGCCCAATGCCATGAACAGGAGGCTGCCGATCAGCAGGAAGACAATCGGAACAACTGTCATGAGTCGCTTTTCAGCCCGCTGCAAGTTCTCGAACTGACCGCCCCACGTCATGTGCGCGCCCGGTGGAAGCTGTACGTCCTTCACCGCCGCCTGGGCCTCTCCCACAAACCCGCCCAAGTCACGACCGCGAACATTTGCCTGCACCACGACACGGCGGCTTCCGTTGTTTCGACTGATCTGGTTCGGCCCCTCGCTGATCTCGATGCGTGCGACAGAGGAGAGCGGGACGATGCCCCCAGTAGGCGTTGCAATCGGCAGCGATGCGAGCTGATCGGGGTCATTGCGTGCGTCGTCGCTGAGGCGAACAACAACATCGAACCGGCGGTCACCCTCGAAGATCTTGCCTGCCGCGGCGCCGCCAATACCGGTTGAAAGCGCGTCGCTTACGTCCGCCGCCGTGAGGCCATACTGCGCAGCTGCAAGATGATCGATCGCCACATTGAGGGTGGGTAGGCCGGAAATCTGCTCAACACGGACATCTGCCGAGCCCTGAACGTTTCTTAGCTTCAGCGCGATCTGGTCGGCAACAGCTTGCAGTTGCTCGAAGTTGTCGCCGTAGATCATGACGGCCAAGTCCGTACGTACACCTGAGATCAGCTCATTGAAGCGCAGCTCGATGGGCTGGCTGAATTCAAAGCTGTTGCCTATCTGCGAGGCGGCGATCTTTTCAAACCTCGCAATCAGATCCTCCTTGCTCAGGGAAGAGTCTGGCCACTCCTTTCTTGGCTTAAGTACGATCACACTGTCGGAGATGTTGGTCGGCATGGGGTCGATAGCTGCTTCTGCGGTACCGGTCCGCGAGAAGACCGTCACGACCTCTGGTTCAGCAGCAATAGCCTTCTCCAGCGCCAACTGCATAGCCAACGATTGCTCAAGCGACGTCGATGGCACACGCAATGCCTGCATGGCGAGGTTTCCCTCATCAAGGGTTGGCATGAACTCTCGACCCAGCATCGTAAAGCCGACCACGCCCATCCCGAGCATCAAAAGGGCGCTAGCGAACACTGCCTTGGGCCTACGAATCGCCGCTTGGATCGCCGGTTCAATACGGCCGCGCAGGACGCGGATGATTGCTGTCTCATGTTCTTCGTCCTGGTCGCCCTCGTGTCCCTCCTTATTCGCATGGAGCTTGGGTTCCCTGACCAGCAGGGCAGCCATCGCCGGTACGAAGGTAAAGGAGAAGATGAACGCGCCAACGAGGGCGAGCATGAAGGTGGCGGCCATCGGGTGGAAAGTCTTGCCTTCCACACCTTCCAACGTAAGGATCGGTGCGAAGACCAACAGGATGATCACCTGGCCGAACGCTGCAGGACGCGCCATCTTCCTCGCCGAGTCGGCGGCCACACGCAGTCGCTCCATTGCATTGAGGGGTCGGCCAAGTTCGGCACGCCTCTTCCCAAGCATCAGCAGGGTGGACTCGATCACAATTACCGCGCCATCTACAAGGATGCCGAAGTCCAGCGCTCCCAAGCTCATCAGGTTGCCGCTGATACCGAACTTGTTCATGCCGATAACAGCGAACAGGAACGACAGCGGAATAACCAAGGCGGTGATGGCTGCCGCACGCAGGTTGCCTAGCAGCAGGAACAGCACAACGACGACCAGCAGGGCACCTTCGGTTAGGTTCTTGGCGACAGTCTTGACAGTGGAGTTAACCAGCACACTACGGTCCAGCACTGGCTCTGCGAAGATCTCGGCGGGTAGGGATTCATTGACCTGTGCCAGACGCTCAGCAGCAGCTTGAGCGACGGTGCGGCTGTTGCCGCCAGCGATCATGAGTGCCGTGCCCAGTACTGCCTCATGACCGTTTCGGCTAGCTGCACCAAGCCGTGGGGCGCGCCCCATCCCGACCTCGGCAACATCGGCCACCCGGATCACCACGCCGTCCTTGGTGGCAACCGGCGACTGAGCCAGGTCGTCGGTCGTCAGGGCAAGGCCGTCGGCCCGAACGACCAGTCCTTCGCCCGCACGCTGGACGAAACCGGCACCAGCCTGGACGTTGGAGCGTTCCAGAGCTTGGACCAAATCGGCCAGACCCAGGTTGTATGCCGCCAGTCGAGCGCTGTCGGGGTAGATGCCGTATTCCTTGACGTAGCCACCTACGGTATCAACACCGGCCAGGCCGGGGCTGGAGCGCATCTGTGGTGCGATGATCCAGTCCTGGACAGTACGCAGGTACGTTGCGCGCTCCTGGGCGGTTCCAAGTCGATCGCCCTCTGGTGTCAGGTAAACCTCACCTTCTTGCCAGCCAGCCTGGCCGGGCTTGGCTAGCTTCTTGGGGTCAAATGGCTTGAAGTCCACCGTCCACATGAGAACCTCGCCCAGCCCGGTTGTAACCGGGGAGAGCATGGGGGACACGCCCTCGGGCAGATCTCCGGCAGCCTCCCGCATCCGCTCTGCCACCTGCTGGCGGGCGAAATAGATGTCGGTCTGATCAGTAAAGATCGCCGTGACCTGAGAGAAGCCATTGCGTGACAGGGAACGAGTGGTGTTCAGACCCGGGATTCCGGCCAAGGCCGTTTCCAGAGGATAGGTAACCTGGCGCTCAATCTGCTCCGGAGTAAGGGCAGGTGCGATGGTATTGATCTGAACTTGGCGGTTGGTGATATCTGGTACAGCATCGACTGGCAGCTTGCTCAGTTGGAACAAGCCAAAGCAGGCAATCAATGCAGCCAGAAACACCACGAGCCAGCGGAACTTGACCGCTGCTTCAATGATGATCTTGAACATGGTGTATGAGTTCCCTTAGTGGCCGTGCTCGGCTTCACCCTTGGCCAGTTCGGCCTTGAGCAGGAAGGCATTGGCGCCTACGAGGCGCTCACTACCCGTCAGGCCGCTAAGGATTTCGATTCGATTACCTGCACGACGGCCAGCGAGTACCGGCGTTGCCTTGAAACCACCCTCGACGGCAACGAAGACAACACTTCTGCCATCAACGCTTTGGACCGCATCTGCCGGCACGCTCATGCCTCCGGCGGCGCCATCGGCGATGATGACGGCCGAAACGGGGGAGCCGGCCGGTGGCAACTTCTCCGAAATTGGTTTGGCGCGAATGGTCGCAGTGCCGCCCTGCTGCATCACATTCGCAGCGGCGGCAATGACCTCAGCTTCGAAGCTTCCGCCCGGGCCAGTCACTTCCAGCTTCATTCCGGGCACCGCGAGAGTGGCCAGTGCTGGCGGTGCAGTGAATACGAGTTCATTCATGTCGGGATTGGAAACCTCCGCAACAAGCGTCCCAGCTGAGACGACGCCACCGGGCGTCACTTGGACGTTGCCAACCAAGCCAGCGACAGGACTCGAGATGGTCACCCGGCCGGAACTGTCCGGAGACCCGCTGGCCGCAACCTGCGCACGTGCAGCACTAGCGGCAGCATCCGCGGCCAAAGATCGCGCACGCGACGCCTCCAGCTCCTGGCGTGCCACTACGCCTTGCTCGACAAGGGATTTATCGCGGCCGTAGGCCAGGCGGATGGCTTCGGCCTCCGCCGCTGCGGCAGTAGCGGCGGCCTTGAACGTCGCGGCTTCTCCACTGACAACGATCACCAGGGGCTGGTTGCTCTTGACGGCCGTACCAGGTGCAACAAGCACGCGTTCAACGCGGCCGGTGACCGTTGATGCGATCGCAGCACGCCCCCCGATGGCCGGCTCGACGCGCCCAGCTAGGCGGGTCGATGCGCCACCGCCGCGCCCGACAGCCACCACGCCGATGCCAGAAGCCTTGATCTGGTCAGGGGTCAGCTTGACTACACCTTCCTCGGCCTCCTCTTCGCCGTGATCGCCATCGCCATCACCCTCACTGTGCGCCTCGGCGGAGCCCGGCTTAGCGTCAGCTGTGTGATCGTCGTGACCGTCATCCTTGCCAGCCGGCTTCTCTGCCTGGGCACCACTGGATTTAGCATCCTCCTGGGCACCGCCACTGCATGCGGTCAGCCCGCCGGTCATCAGCAAGGTAGCCAACAGCGTCGCTCCGATGAGCGTTTTGTTTCCGTACTTGTTCATTTTGCCTCCACAAACGGTGCGCGCCCTTCAAGGCGGGCGAGGTCGATTTCTGCTGCCACCCGGCTAAGACGGGCATCCACAGCACTGCCACGAGCAGCGATCAGGGTTGATCGCGTGCTACGCAGCTCCAATTGCGATATACGACCTGCCTCGAATCCGATGCGGGCCAGCCGATAGGCTTCGTCTGCAGCTTGTACGCTCTCATCTGCGGCCCGTGCGCGGCTGTTGGATGCTTTGAGACTCGCAACTGCCCCCAAGCGGGCTGCTTCACTGTCACTCTTCTGAGCAACCAGAACCGCTTCGGCAGCACGTTGTTCCGCGTAGGCGGCCTGGATCGCACCGCGGTTACGGTCAAATAGGGGGATCGAAAGGCTGATGCCCACGTTGTAGGCCTGGTCGCCTGCTTGGCGGAAGCGCGTCTGAGCCACGGACGCACTCAATTGTGGCAAGGCACGCTTGCGCTCGACATCTATAAGGCGACCGGAGGCCTCCGCTTCAGCCTGTGCAATGCGAACGGCAAGCGGGGGTGCCTCAATAGCGACTGGGTGAGAGGGCACGCGGTCAAGCAGGCTTTCACCGATGTCGGTCAGGGGACTGTCCACCAAGGACACCCCGGCCAGGCGCGCAAGCGCCGCATCCCGGTAGGCCTCGGCCTCATCCAGGCTTGCCTTCGCATTGGCGACCTCGCTCCGTGCCTGCACACCGCGCAGGTTGGGCTCACGGCCCTCGCTGACCATCGCAGCCACGGCCTTAGCGTCCTGTTCAATCAACGCCAATGCTTCGCTGGCCAGTTCATAACGGCGCAACGCAGCCTCTGCTTCGGCATATGTTGCCGCCAAGCGCCCGGCTGCGTCACTGCGCATCAGATCACCCCGTAAGCCTGCCGCGCCTGCCTCCGCACGCGCGGCGCGCACTCGGGCCCCTCGTTGACCCCAGATCTCCAATGGCTGGGAAAGCGTGACAATGCTGTCAGCGTTGGAAAAGCCTTTATAGGGTCCCGTGCCGTATGCATTTTCCGCTTCGATGGAGACCGTTGGATTGGGTAGTGCCCGAGCCTGTTGTACCCGCGCCTCGGCGGCCTCAGCCAGCGCGACGCCCTGGACGGTCGCAGGCATCTGGTCCAAGCGAGAAAGCAACGATTCGTAAGATGGTGCAGTTTGAGCAGCCACATGTCCGGTTGGCACCAACGCCAACAGAATAGCCACAGCCAACCCGGTCGCTGAAAGCGACCGGCCTGTCAAAATCGACATAAAAACTCCCGTAAATTATCTGAGCGAATGACCCGCAAGTGCGGGGCAGAGCCAGATCAGATACGGGGGGGGCGCATGGGACCGTCGAGTCGGAACGCGTAGACGTCCGCGTGCTTGGTACTGTGCAGCGAGATCCGGCCATCGGCGAAGAGATCATCGTGACCGGCAGTTGGCAGGCTTGCCGTTGAATGGTGGCAATGCCCATGGCCACAGGCATCGGCGCCAGACGAATCCTTGCCCTTGCCGGGGTCCTGGTCCGATTCGCCTGAGACGCCGTGCATGTCACCTACGGTGGCTGGAGCCTCCTGCGCGCATGCCAATGCCTCAGCCACGGGCACGACCACGAACACCGCCAGAAGCAGCAGCATCAGGTACATACGGATGGCGGGCAGAGAGCGACGCATGGGGGAAGGCTAGCAACCTCGTCTGGACGGATACAATTACATAGAAATACTACAGTTACGACACCGGACGCGCTGTCGGGTCCTGTTCAGGTTAGGGTGCCTAGAGGGTCAACCCAGCAGAACCAGGGCCCAAATGAGCGCCACGTTGCAAAGAGCCACGAACACAGCGCCCGAACCCATGTCTTTGGCGCGACCGGCCAGCTCATGGATCTCTGGGCCGTAGCGTTCGATAACCGCTTCGATGGCGGAGTTCAGCAGCTCCAAGGCCAGCACAGCCAGCACGCTCCCCATTAGAAGTGCTCGCTCTACCGCTGAGTGGCCCAGCAGAATCGCTGCCGGTAGTGCCACCACGGCCGCGACAACCTCGAGTCGAAACGAGGATTCATGCAGCCAAGCTGATCGTAGTCCTTGGAGGGACCAGCGGAGCGCCTTGAAGACGCGGGCAATGCTCCGCGGACGATGACCGTACATATCTGCCACTGCGTTGCTTCCTTAATTTAGGACCCCAAGAGCCGCTGCTGGGCGCTTCCAGCAGCGTGCTCGTTGTCGCCCGTTATGGGGTGGACCCGGAGTTGATGGAACAACCGGAGAAAAGATTCAGGCTTTCGTCCAACGACTTCGTCCGGACCTGCATGAGGCCGAGTACAGAATGGAAGAGGTTGTCGTGGCTGGCCGGCCGCTTTGATCGGTCCCGGACACATTGAAGGTCCAGGTTGTTGCTGCTCTTCATGCCCTCGGACATCCACATGACCATGGGCACTTTGATCTGAGTGTCGGGAGCAATGGCATAGGGGAGACCGTGGAGATAGACGTTCGCCTCGCCCAGTGACTCACCGTGGTCGGATACGTAGATCAATCCAGTGTCATGGCTTTGATCCTGCTCAAGCATGCGGATGGCCTTTCCTAAGAAGTCATCTGTTGCAAGAACTGCGTTGTCATACGCATTGACGATCTGCTGGCGTGTGCACTTGCCCAGATCTGCATTGCGGCAGTCAGGCGTGAACCTCCTCAGAACCTCGGGATATCGCTTGTAGTAGCTCGGCCCGTGGTTCCCCAGCTGATGCAGAACGACCACAACATCACCCGGATTGTCATCGATCGCGTCATGCAATCCCCGCAACATGATCTCATCGCGGCACGCTTGGTCATCGCACAACCCATCCTTGATAGGCACGCGGAAGGACTCAAACGCCAGGTCCGCGCAAACCCCCTTACAACCTGTCTGGTTGTCCCGCCATAACGTCTTGATGCCAGCTCGCTCAAGCACATGAAGCAGCGACTCTGAGCCCCTGATCTTGTCTCGATCGTAGTCTCGCCTTCCATACACCGAGAACATACAAGGCACGGAAACTTCAGTATTTGACCCGCAGGCAGTCACGTCCGAGAAGTTGACAACGTCCGATGCCGCCAGCTGTGGCGTTGTCTGCCGGCTATATCCATTCAGTCCCCAGTTCTGCGCGCGAACCGTCTCGCCTACGACTATGACCAGAAAGTGTGGCTTCGCACCTGGTGGATGGGGCTTCATTCTGGCGTCCGGACCGACCACCTGAATCGGACCCCGTTCGGCTCGCGTCTGTTCTCGGACAACCTTGGCAATGGAAGCAAGATAGTTTCCGGGTGTTGCCAAGTACCTGACTGGCTTGTGGTTACGCATGAGCGAGGACAGGTTGTCGAACGAGGCGAAGGCCGCGCCAGTTATGACCACGACAGAAACGCCGAGCAGAAGGACTCTAGCAAGTACGGCGCTCGCCAGACTGGAGGGACGCCGGATCCGAACCGTACATGCCACGACGGCTGGAAACACGCCTTTCATCAACACCGCAAGGAAGAATCCCCAGGTCAGCAGCTCGCCAGCCTCTGCGCTGTCAGTCTTCAGCACGTTTCGCACCATGCTTGCATCGAAGTAGACGCTGTAATTGTCTGAGTTGTAGGCGGCAGCAGCGGACACGACAAGAAGCAAGGAAACGACGGGCTTTACCGTCCATCGAGTGCACAACAACCCAAGAAAGAGTACGTTCAAGGAGGTAAGAATCGCTGCCGTTGACAAGAGAAGCAGCGCACGGGCCGCTCCATCAACACCACTCTTGGCGATGACCTCTGCAAAGAAGGCGTTGTTGAGGAACAACGTGAAGTACAACGCCACAACGATGATCAGAGTACTGATCCCCAGCTGAGGTCCCCTGACATGCCTCCCAAGCCGACCGAGTGGATCTGAGACAGCTCGGCCTTGCCGATCACTCCGGCTGAAGCATTTTTTCAAGTAGTCCATTTGTTTTTCCGTTTGATGGACCCGCAGACGCGCTCATGGCGAGTACGCCGGCGCTGTGCAAACCGAAGTCGCTGTGCTCGCGGGTCTACTTAAGGGGCGCTCAGAGGGGCAGTACAGGTGCAAAGGACCTGACGCCCTCGACACTCGGAAGCGGCGGCGAGGTCTAGCGAATTGAGGTTTCGCATGTCGATAGAGCTCCAGCCGGAATGAGCCACCAGGTTCTTCGATTGGCTACTCCAAACTGCAAGGATGGATCCGGCCTTCGATCACCGCAGTTCTCTAGCACCGACCCCTCAATGAGCAGCCAACGCACGTCCTGGCGCTCCTGCTGCCAACTCAATGCCGTGGCAAGCTGCTGCCTAGCAGGCCGATTGAAGCCGAACTCCGCCGTGGCTGATTGCGACATGAGCAATTGCTGCTCGCGCCAACCGACCAGTCCCAGTTGCGCCGAAGGTCCGATGCGTGTGCTCACCTGTTCCATGAGCCCCCGGGATGAGCTTGCCTCGTTCAGGACGCTGGGACCCGCAAACCCGTAGACGACCCAAAAACCACTCATCCCCGTGAGCAGCCCCTTCCAGGCGCTGCCTGAAAGTGAGAGAGCCGCACCAACCAGCAAGGGCAACGAGGCGAGGAGGACCAGGATGGCGATCGAGTGCGAGTCCTCACTAGAGCCACGCTCAGTGAGAAGCTTCACTTCGAACCGAGGGTTGGAAGCGAGCATCCATATCCCCAAGGTCGCCGTTGCCGTACCCAGGAGCGAGACAAACGCGGTCGCCAATCTTCGTACTCCGACTCTTCCGACAATGTCTGGAAGAGACGCAGCGAGCGCCAAGCACAGCATCGGCAGGCCGGGGAGGATGTACATGTCTCGCTTTCCTGCAGGAACTGAAAAGAACAGTACGATCAGGGCGAGGCTGCCGACCGGAAGCCATAGACGTTCGTCAAAGCGACAAAGCCCTTTGTAGAGGCTTGGCCCCGCCCAGGGAAGAAGGGCGATCGTTGGCAACCACGACGTAGCTATAACTACGAGGAAGTACCACGGTGCCTGGAAGTGATGCCATGAGTTTCCGTAACGCTGGATCGTCTGGCGGAACAGGATGTTACGCGCGTACTCAAGGTTCTCTTGGGTGGGGTGGATCCATACAGCGATCAGCATCGGAATGAGCCAGATGCCAATCGCGACCAACAAGGCCAGGGGTCCCAGCCACGCGCGTCGATCACCTATCCAAGAAGCACTCATCTTCCTGGAAAACGTCAGCGCCAGGGCTGGAACCAGCATGAAGAGTGCAATCACTCCCACGCCCTTGGTGATCACTCCCAACCCGGCCGCAAACCACGCCACGGTCCACATCCGCCAATCCGGACCGCGAACAATGTGCCGAATGAGGCCGTAGTGGGCCAAGGTGACCCATGCAAGCAGCAGGGGATCGATCTGCGCGCGCTTCATCTGCAGAGTGAACTGCACGGCGAGGAGTAGCGCCCAACCTGCGTAGATCCCGGCCTGCTTGGACCACAAGCGCCGTCCTAGGTCGTAGGTCATCCACACACATGCGATACCTGACAGCACCGAGGGAAGCAGGAAGGCAATCCTGAGATTTCCGGTCAGCTGCAGCAGGGCAGCCTGGATCCACATGAAGAGCGGAGGCTTGTCTGCGTACAGCTCTCCACCGCGGCGTGGGAACAGCCAGTTTCCGCTGTCCACCATTTGGGAGGCAACCAAGGCGAATCTCGGCTCATCGGCAGGCCAAGGGTCGCGCAGGCCCAGGCCCGCACCGAGGACCACCGTAGCGGTTGCCATCAGCAGTGCCGCTTGACCGCGCGGAGTTCGGAGGTAGGTAGATATTGAGAGGGGCATTCAAGCCGCCTTCTTAGAGGCGGCACGGTGCCGTTCGGCGACTGCGCGAGCAGGCACGCGTCGGCCGGACGCACAAAGCGCCCAGAAACAAGATGTGATCATGGAAAGATCCGCTAAGGGTGATCGCAGAAGGACGAACAGGCGCCTAGCGCCTGGGTCGCGATCAAGCCCTGGGAGGTCTAATCAGCCTGTCGGGGGTGTGGGGCGCCACGGGCCGCTCGTAGAACACGTGCCCACCCTCATCCAGTGGCGCCTCGCCCGGCGCAAATCCGTTAGACGCCACGAATGCACTGCTGTGATGGCAATGACCATGACCACAGGCTGGGTGTGCCTTGTCGGAGTGCCTCTCGCCTGGCCCTGCTACTTCCTGATGGGACTGCTCTTCAGAGAAACAGACCGAAGCATCGACGACAGGCACTATTACCAGCACTGCAAGTAGCAGTGCCAAGGCGTAGCGCTTGGCGTGGATGGCAAGGGAAGTCACGTGCTGCTTCGACCCATACGGACGTGGCCGGGAAGATACCTTGCATCATAGTTCTCAGCAAGCTGAGGCTTGTTCATGTTCTGCCCGGGCCCGGGCGGGTGGAGCGGGAGCGGCCGAGCACCTTGCCACCAACTGGATCCAAGGCCAGGTCTGCACCTTTCCCGCCGGTGCCTCTCAGCACGCTTGCACGCAGATCATCTTCGGCCAGATCCACAACAACCTCAGCACCAGACCACTTCGCTCGTTCAACCTCGGCGGCCGAGGAAACGACGGCACTCGGCATGGCTCCCAGCGCTCTGCTCATCTGGATCAGTGCGTGTCCCACGGACCCGGACGCTCAAGAGATCAGCACTGTCTGCCCGTCCTTCACCTGTCCAATGCGGGTCAAAGCCTGGTAGGCGGTGACGTAGTTGATGGGAAAGGCGGCCCCCTGATCCAGGGTGATGGAATCAGGAAGGCGGATGATGCGCTTGTCCTGCACCAATGCCCACTGCTGCTGCAGGCCATCCTCAGTAACGCCGAGTGCGGCACCGCCGTAGATGGCCACGCGTGTTCCTGGCTCAAAAGCGCCGCTGTGTTCAGCAATACCGGCACCGTCATTAGTCAGCACCAATGGTGCGCGTGCGTGCTCGACAATACCCGCGAGGACCTGGCTTGAAAGTGGGTTAACGGTAGCAGCGTGCATGCGAACCAACGTGTAGCCCTCACGTGGCGACGGTACTGGCCGTTGTTCAATGTGCATGGTGGGCGCAGGGCCGAATGAACTGGCTACGACTGATTTCATAAGTACTCCTGTTGGCGAATGCCGTGTAGACGGCGCCGCTGTGAGAGAGGGCTGGGCAGTGGAGACAGGGGCACCGAAGTGCTCGATATCAGCTATCGATCTATGCAGGCATTTGCCGCATCACGGCGATGGCTTCGAGAACGGCATCCGCTCCCTGATAGAGGACTTCAGAGCTCACCGGCTGCAGCTGGCCAGCAGTCTGGAGATACAGCTTTAGAACGCCCCGGACCTGTTCACTCTCCATCATGCGCTGAGTTTCATCGATGCGTTCGCAAGCCAAAAGGGCCAGCGCATCGTCAGCGTTGAGCTGCTCGGCAAACACCACTGGGTCAGAAGCGTATCCATGCCGCTCAAGGAAGCCGGACGTGATGGCCGCAGCGACCCTCGCGCTGCTGGTCTCCCGGCCGTCGATGTACCGCTGCCGCTGGAAGTGGTGGAGCAGCGGTAGCTCCAGGCGTCTGTCGAGGCCGCGCGCCAAGGTCAGTGCACGGGTCATCGGACCCGAATCGAAGCTGCCATGCGGACCGAGCAACACCTGCTGACGGTACGCCTCGCTGAATACCTGCCCGGTCAGTGCTTCAATCCTCTGATCGTTAGACCACGCGTACTCTGCCCATTTGAATCGCCCAGGGTTCCGTAGACACCTCGCAGCCATAAACTATGGCTTAGGCGGAGGTGGTTATGAGCACGAAGCGGTACACCGATGAGTTCAAGATCGAGGCGGTCCGACAGATCGTTGAGTACGGCCGTCCGGTAGCGGAGGTTGCCGAGCGACTGGGCGTGTCGATCCATAGTCTTTACGGCTGGAAGCGGCAACAAGGCAAAGGCGATGTTGGCCGGCGTGTCGAGCAGGACCAGAACGCGGAAGTGCGCCGCCTCAAGGCTGAGCTACGCAGGGTCACTGAAGAGCGAGACATCCTAAAAAAAGCCGCCGCGTACTTTGCAAAGGGGTAAGAGCAAAGTACGCCTTCATGAAGCAACACGCAGATGAGTTCGGCCTCGCGGCGATGTGTCGGATGCTTGGCGTCCATCGCAGTGGCTACTACGCCTGGCTAAAAGAGCCGGCAAGCGCTCGCGACAAGGACGATCAGCGGTTGCTCGGCCTAATCAAGCACAGCTGGCTGGAAAGCGGCTCTGTGTATGGCCACCGCAAAGTGACCACAGATCTGCGCGAGCTTGGCGAGACGTGTAGTCGTCATCGCGTGGCACGCTTGATGAAGAGCGAGGGGCTGCGGGCAATGGTCGGCTACGGTCGGCGACCACGCCCATTGAGCGGCCCTGTTGGATCAGTCGCCAAGAACGTTCTGGCTCGCGGCTTCAAAGTCAGTGAGCCAAATCGCGCGTGGGTCACGGACATCACCTACATCCGCACGTACGACGGCTTCCTGTACTTGGCGGTAGTGCTTGATCTGTTTTCGCGTCAGGTCGTTGGATGGGCAACCCGACCAACTCAACATACGGACCTGGTTTTGCAGGCGCTATTGGCTGCAGTGTGGCGGCGCAAGCCAAGCCCCGGGCTTCTGCTTCACTCCGACCAGGGAACCCAGTTCACCAGCGAAGACTGGCAGAGCTTCCTGCGCGAGCACGACATCGTGTGCAGCATGAGTCGACGAGGAAACTGCCATGACAACGCAGCGATGGAGAGCTTCTTCCAGCTACTGAAGCGGGAGCGTATTAAGCGGAGGATCTACAGCAATCACGACGAGGCACGGGCCGACGTCTTCCAGTACATCGAGATGTTCTACAACCCAAAACGGCGGCACAGTTCCAACGACGGGCTGTCCCCGGTAGAGTTCGAGAAGCAGTACGCACTAAACGGCTGACGACTGTCTAGAAAACCCTGGGCGATTCAAAGAAGCAGTGGATCGCCCAGGCATTGCGTGCGCTTAACGATAAGTCGCCGCTCATCCCACTGGGAAAAGCCACTGGCTTCTTGTTCAACAAGATGTATCGTTTTGCGCCAGTCCCAGGAAAAATGCTTGTGGCTTCTCTAAAGGACACCTCTCAGCACATCCTGGTGATCGGCAAGTCTGGTGGCGGCAAGACCTTCTGGCTTCGAAAGATCATGGCCTTGGTGAAGTTGACGAAATGGGCCGGGGCCATTGTGGGTGACGGAAAAAACGTGCTCGTTCGAGAAGTAATGAGCTTGATGGATATCGTGATTGAGCCTGGCATCAACCTATCTCTAAGCCAAGGAATGAACGCTCAACAGTTGGTCCAAGCGTTCAGAGAGTTGAAGCGCAAAGGCAAAATGTCGGAGGATGAGAGCAGCTTCTGGACAAGCATGGGTTTCATCGTCTTAGAGCACGTTGCCATGATTGTTGAAGCGGCATGCGAAGCTGAGAAGTTTGTTCGCACAAACACGGCGCTGCTGATCTCAGACGAAGAACAGCAATTGATCAAGTTCACTGCAATTGAGCAACTTGCGGAGTTGGAAGATGATCAAGAGCGATTAAAGCATGCAAGAAATGCGATTGCTGAGACCAATGCAAATATCCGCAAGTTGGAAGCATCTTTGAAACAGCCGCGCTCGTGTTATTGGACAATTGGTCAGATCCAGCGCTTCTTAAACGTGGTCAATCAGATCAAGCAAACGGAAAAAGGTTTCGAGCTCCACGAGGAATTCCGGGGTGCGTTCGACTTCATAGAACAGTCCGGTTACTTACAAGTCGCCGATGCAGCTAATCAGATCAACGGATCAGTCTCGTATTTTGTGAATACGTGGGCTGTGATGGCTCCTGAAACCCGCACGAGCATCACTTCGAACATCGACAATGCCTTGAACGATGTTTTCCGTGGGCGACACCTCAAAAACGCTGATGGAGTCTTGTGGGCTGACACAGAGACAGGCATCGACTTCCAGGGCGTATTGACCGAAAAGCTTTGGATCGGGGTGAACTTGCCAACCATGGTGCATGGCGTGGGCGGACAGATCACAGCAGACATCGTGCGGATGCGCGTTTACAACCTCATCAAGAATCGCCCTGTCAATTGGGCTGACCTTGAAGGGCACAACCCTGTCTTCAACTTCATCGATGAGGCTCAGTCTGTGATCGGTGAAGCGGAGCGCGACCTGATTGCAATGGCACGAAGCTTAGGTTGCTATTTCGTGTTCTTGACTCAGAACATCAGCTCTTTCCTTGCCAATTTTAGCGAGCACGGCGCGCACAATTTGTTCGAACTTTTTGCTACTAAGGTTCTTATGCAGAACGAGAGTTCTCATAGCACATACAAGTATTTCCAAGAAATGCTGGGCAAAGCTAGGCTCACGCCATACAAGACTGCGTCGGTGGGGATCAACAACCAGGCTATGCTCCAACGCTACGCCAACAGCGCTCTGGTTGATCCCGAACATCCCGATGCAGTCTTCATGCAGAAGCTGAGGGAGAAGGGCGTCGGCGCGATCCAGAACTCTTATGTCCACTCCGCTCCCAGACAAATCGACGTGAAGGATGCGGCGCACCGCTTTGAAGACATTGCACGAATCAAGAACTTCGATCTTGAAACGGTTCAAGGCACAGAGTTGTCTTGGGTGATGGACGATGACGACTTTGCCAACACGCTGTTCCAGGGCCAGGCATTGATCGTCGTGTCGCGCGCCGGTTCGACGCGAACAGAGATCTGTGAGGTCGGAGGACTAGAGGCAGATCAAGTGGAGGATTTCATGAGAGAGAACAGTAGGGCCTGATTGCTCAGTCTCCATAGAATTAGCCCCGAGCAATCGGGGCTAATTGCTTTACAAGATCCCAAACTGCCTTATGTTGGTTTTACCCCAATTATGGAGACCATTCATGACAAGTTTTGCAGAAGCACAAAAGAGGCGCAACGAGTTCTACCAGAACAATCCTGGTCCACAGGCCACAATGACTGATCAGGTCAAGTCATTTAAGCAAGAAGAGCACAAGATTACTTCACAAGTGAGCGATGCTATGAGGGCTGAACTCACATCACTGTCTAAGAGTTCCGATCCGGAGTTGCTTAAATCCAAGGTTAGTCAGGTTGAATTCCAAAGCAAGCTGTCGGTCTATCGCTCTGACCAAATTGAAGAGATCATACAAGCGCAAATGCTGAACGCGGAGCGCGTGTCACGCAGTCAGAACAACGATGGCTATCAGAAGCAGTTCATCAACCGAGATGGGATTGACGAAGAGAAGCAACACGAAGAGAAATTCAATGCATTCATGCGTGAGAAGGGACGCGTTCCTGTCGAGGGCGAAATGGAGAAATTTACTGCCAAGCCCACGATCACTCAGTCTGAAAAACCTTGGGAGCAAAAGCCCAAAGCACAGTCCATGTAAAAACAGGCCCTTCGGGGCCTTTTTTATTTCTAGTTAATTGACAAGTAATAGATATGGCCTTTGTATTGTAGGTAACTCAAATACTCGGAGATCCAGTGATTACTATATTAAGGCGCATCCCTGTTCTTAGTCGTGAACTGATTGCAATGCAGGCGCGCGGAAATCCATGGCAAGTCTTGCTTGTCAATGTTGCTAATTCCGTGAACTTGCACAAGGTGGGCATGCCGGTAAATGAAGACATCAGCACCTTTACTTTCAAGCATTACTTGTCGATGCTCGATCATCCCAGTGAATGGATTGGCGATCATCGCTATGATTCATCTCGATATGTTGATGAGCTCACCAGGTTGATCGGCAAAGCGGACCTAAATGCTCGCTTAAGTAATGGTCGCAATCTCATGGACGTTCTTACAGCTGAAAATCGCTACCAGTTGTGGAAGTCAGTTAGTGAAGACATCCCTGATCTGGCAATAAAAGCCTTCAACCATGGCGCAAATGCATCACCTGAGGCCGCAAAAGCTATGATTTTGCCGATCTATTGGATGGTAAACCCGGAGCACATTGACTACGAATCAGATCATCTGAACTCGATTATTGATCGCTCGGCGTTGGAGGCAGAAGTGCCGAAATCTCAAGTGGCTGTTAAAAAGCCTGTGCGCTTATGAGGAACCTCCTTAGTAGATTGATTGATGCGAGTAGGGTGTCCATCTGGGACGGCTTTGGGATCCTTCGTCATGACTATGACGAAGGGCTGATCGACTTCATGTGCGGTTCGAGGCAGGTGAGCTGGCGTGGGCCCGAGAGGGCGCTTGTCGTTGGGGAGCTCGCTGAAAAGTTGTCAATGTGCTGCCCGGAGCTAGACCCCAAAGAAAAGGACATCGAGTTAGCCGAAATGGCTGCCAAATCCCAGCATCAGGGCCCTGAGTCCTGGTTGTTCCGTGAAATGAGGGATCTGGTCGTTGATGGTGCCAATCCCGAATTTTTGACTGAGCAAGGCAGCTACTTGCAACTACTCATGCGTTATTACTCCATAGCGCGTTCGCTAGAGCACGAGTATGACGCGGATGTCGTTGGGGACCTACTGCTCTGCCTGTCAAAGGTCGATAGCCTCGATGTCTCCTCCGGGAATGCGGATCTCGTCGCCGCCTTACTGAATTGCGAGAGTCTGGCAGGGTCACCGTTGATCACTGCTGACGATGTCAGGTCGTTGGCTGCAAGCAATGATCGAGCCGCTCTTGAACGATCGACTTTGCATGTGTTGGCGCAGCCACAAGCTTCCAGGCGTCTATGAAGGCAATGGTCTACAACGCCTTCGGCAAAGTCCCGACCGCCATTCCGCCGAGCCAGCCAGTGCGGCGGGTTGACCATGGCGTAGCCCTGTTCCTGATCCTGCTCTTGACAACCTATCCAAGCCTCACTTGGCTCGCATGGCAACTGCCTGATAGCCCACTGACCCCGAGCCTGTCCTTTCACCTGATGGGGGCTCCTGCTGCCATCCTCAACAAGCTAACTTTTGGGACTGTCTATCCAGCTAGAGCACATGAATACGTCAGCGCCATGTGGGAACCCTGGAAGGTCTGGATTCGTGTTGGCCCATCCCTCGCACTAAGCCTTTCCCTTGCAACTTGGGTAGGTGCAAAGGCCCTGCAACCCCGATCAAACACATGGCATGTATCGGGTCCAAGGCTCCTGGAAGGGAGGGAGGCGATCCGAGAGGCACATCGCCGCTCGATGAAGCCACGGCAGATCAAGGAGGATGGATGGCCAGGTTGAGCTTGAAGCTCCATCCGGAGCTGCACCTACCCAAGTCTCACTGGTCACGACACGTCCTGATGCAGGGTTCGGTGGGAAGCGGCAAGACCCAGATCCTGTTGCCGATCATTGAGCAGATCATACGGGCGGATCACAAGCTGTTTTTGTTCGACACGAAGGGCGACTTCACGAGCTACTTTCGTAAGCCCATCATCGTTTGTCCATTCGATGAACGGTCGTATTATTGGGACATAGCGGCTGACTGTCGCTATCCACTGCAAGCCGCGATGCTTGCAGAGATCCTGATCCCTACAAGCCCTGATCAAAAAAATGGTGATTTCTGGTCGATGGCAGCAAGGCAGCTGCTCGTCGCTGCTATCCGATCCCTGCAAGTGGAAAATCCTGGCGTGTGGACGTGGGCCGATCTGGCATTGCTCAAAAACCAGTCGGCGGCGGCCATGCTTCCCATGATCCAGGAGCACTTTGCTTCCGCGAGTAGCTTGATGGAGAACACGGAGAGTCAGACCACAGCCTCATTGCTGTCCACACTCGTGGCTCAAACCAAAATGATCGACGACTTAGCAATGGCCTGGCCTGTCAGGAAGGAGAATCGACGCTTTGCCATCACCGAATGGGCGCAGGACGGCTATAAGGGGCGTAAGCAAGTGATCGTTCAGAGCGGCCCGGAAGAGGCTATGACGAAAGCCTACATCAGTGCCCTGGTCAACCTTGCCATCCCTGAAATCATCTCGCCCAAGCTTCAAGACGCCGAAAAAGACCGCTTCATTGGGTTTGTCTTCGACGAGCTGGCGACGGCCGGTAGGCTCAACATCGGTCCTCTGATTGACAAAGGCCGAAGCAAAGGAGTGGTCTTCATAGGGTGCTATCAGAACATCGCCCAAGTAGCCCAGGTCTATGGCGATAAATTCGCCGAAACGATGTCGTCTATGGTCGGCACCCACATCATCTGTCAGTTGCAGATCGGTGAGACAAGAGAGAAGGCCGCTCAGCAACTTGGCAAGCATCGTGTTGCGTATCGAACGCATGATGAGAAGGCCGCAGTGCACGAAGAGAGCAGGGCGCTGGTCAGCCCGGGTGAGCTTACGGACCGCCTTGGCCCGCGCAAAGGCAAGCAATATGGCCCGCATGGGTTTGGGGTGAGGGCAATTGTCCAGATGGGGGGAGACCCACTCCTTCTCGACTTCCCAGGTGTCGTCATGAAAACCAAGCGCCCAGGTCAAGTTCCAGCTCGATGGATGACTCAACCGCACAAGCGCAACAGCAACACTCCGGTGCTTCCCGCACCTACCCAGGTTGCTGCATCTCCTCGTGCTCAGCCAAAGCGCGTTGGGATGACGAAAGAAGAGATCGATCAGTTCTTCCGGGAATGATGCTTCAAAAACTGCCTTTGATCTTGACGTTTCCTCTGAATGCCTTTGACTGATCACATCACATTAGAGGAGATCAGACTTGATTCCAATCACCGCACTTACAGCGCAAGGTAGGAACAAAGACGGCAAGGCAGTCGTTGAATACCTGCTCGCTACCGAAGGCTTGATTCGCTACTACAACGGCGAGACTCAAGAGATCTCGGCGTCATATTGGGGCGGAAAGCTCGCGCATAAAATGAAGCTCGCTGGCGTTGCTGTGGATGGTAAGCATATGCTCTCTCTATGCGACGGATTTCATCCTTTCACTCATGAACCGCTTTGCCAGAATGCTGGCGAAAAGCCGGTCCTAAAGCCAAAGTTCGATGCGAATGGTGCTCCGCTCTGGGACGAGGATGGCAACCAGGTCATGATTGAGCAGGGCGGTCATCGTGTTGGTTATGAGCTGACGTTTAGTGCGCCAAAGTCATTGTCTACCGTGTTTGCTCTGGCAGATCAGGATGAGCGAGAGAAGATACTGGAAGTTCAACGTAGGGCTGTCGAGCGGGCCTTTGTCTACATCGAAAGCAAGGTCGAGACCCGGCGTGATCAAGGTGGCAAGACTGTCATCCCAGTCGATGGATTGATCGTCTCTTTTCATCAGCATCTAAGTTCAAGGAATCTGGACCCTCAGATTCACACCCATGCGCTTGCGTATGCCGTTGCGAAGGGGGTCGATGGGAAGTGGGGCACATACGATAGCTACGAGATTTTCGCTCATCGCAAAGCGGCTGATGAGATCTACAAGAACGAGCTCGCTGCGGGCTTGAAAGCCTTGGGTTACAAGATTGAACAGCACGTCGAGGTCAATGCCCTGGGCGAGAAGACGGGTGTTCGCACATGGGAGATTCCTGGCACAGAACGGCTTTCAAAGCTCTGGTCAAGTCGTCGCGAAGACATCTTGAAACATCAGCAAGAAAATGGGGGGACGATGCAGCAAGCGTCTCTTGCAACACGCAAGCACAAGGATGAACCCACTTTCCTTGAGCTGGTTGAAGCCTGGAAACAGGATGCTATTGAGTTGAAGAAGCAGCACCCCGAGCTTCTGACGACCGTTACTGAGATCAAGCGGCAGGAGATCACCAGGGAGTTCGCCCCTGCTACTGACGAAGAGATCTTGGAGCTTCTCCACGAGAACGAAGCAATCTTTGATGAAAAAGAGCTCCGTTTTCGGTTGGGACAGGCTAACTCGGGAATGATCGACTCAATTCAGCTGGACGCCATGGTGCCGGACTTCATACAGCGCAACAATCTTGTGCGTGTCTGCCCTGAGCGAATCCACACGGACGACATGGGCTCAACCTTAGCTCGCCGGCATACAGAGCAGCGCTTTGCAGCACCCTGGATGGTGTCGATGGAGCAGGAGATCCTCCATAAGACTTTGAGTCGCGAGGGCGAGATCTCCCAGCACATGCCGCTCGATAAGCTTAACGACGCCATCCAAGCCTTCGAAGCCGCAAAAGGCTTCCAGATCAGTCCAGAGCAGCGTGAGGCAGTTGAGCACCTCACCATCAATACAGGGGGCGTGGGCGTGCTCTCCGGGCTTGCTGGAACAGGAAAGACAACAGTGAGCCAGATCTATGCAGAGGCCTTCAAAGCCGATGGGCGCACCGTGCTTGGAGCCTGTGTTTCGAACGAGGCGGCCGAAAAGCTTCACCAGGAATCGGGCCTTGTGTGCACTAGCGTTGCCAAGCTGATCAGTGATTTGGGCAAGTCCAAGCTCAAACTGACGGATAAGCACGTCGTCGTCCTGGACGAGGCAGGAATGGTGGACAGCCGCCAGACTCGGGACCTGATGGCCTATTGCCAAAAAGCAGGAGCAAAGCTCATCTTGCAGGGTGACCAGGAGCAAATCCAACCGGTGGGTGCGGGCTCGGGCATGTCCATTGCAAAAGAGGCAATTGGCGACGCAAAGCTCACGGAGATCCGCCGTCAGAAGAACGCACAGGACCGACATACAGCAGGGCTTTTCTACAACTACGGCGCTGATGGCAAGGTCCGAAACGCAGACAAAGTGCAGTCACGCGGTGACATCATTGAGAAGAGCAAGAAGATCTTTCAAGCGCTTGCAGACAACGGCCAGGTAGACGAGTGGGCAACTGCTGAGCAAGCCAAAAAGGCTTGTATCAAAGCCTATTTCAACAGTTCTGCACCTACCCAAGAGCGTCTCATTCTTGCTCACTCGAACGAAGATATGCAGGATCTCAATCGACGGGTTCGGCAGGAATTGAAGGCACGTGGTCAGGTAGACAAAGAGGACTGCACGTTCCGATCTATTGGCAAAAATAAGGTGTTTCGTGACCTTACGTTGAGCCGGGGTGATCAGGTCATCTTCAACGTCAAAGATGAAGGCCTGGATGTCATCAACGGAACGAAAGGGATAGTGAAAAGCATCAAGCAAGGCAGTGCGGGCGGGGTGAGCCTTGGCGTTGAGATCGAGCGCAACGGGGTCACGAAGACGATCCGCTTTGACTCGCATGAATACAGTGCTCTTGATCTGTCCTATTGCTCAACAATCCATAAGGCCCAGGGGCAGGGCAAGACTGACATCTTCCATCTCGGACATGCTGGAATGACCGACAACCAGAGCGCTTTGGTGGCCTTTACCCGGCTGACCAAAGGCAGCTACACGCTGTTCGCCGACTCTATGAGCTTAGAACAGATCAAAGGGAAGCTTGGGCAGCAACGGCTCAAAGAGAACGCCATTGAGGTGAAGAAGCCCATGCGGGTGAAGCAGCCCGACCTGAAAGGCGAGTTTGAGCAGCTGGGTCAGCAGCTGGGGCAAAAATTGAAGGTCAATTCCGATTTCGTGGCACGTTTGACCGCTCGTCGGAAAAGACAAGCCCGGGTGGCACTAACACGTTGATTCTGCTCTAGATATGGTGCAGCATGGCCTTGCCGGGGTTGGCCTGGTCAAAGGAATCGACATGAGCCTTCTTACCAAGTTCTCCAACATCTTGAGCCAGCAAAACAAACAAGCTGTGGATCAGGGACTCAATAGCATTCATGGTGACCAGGTCGCCCACCAAGCCGACCGAGCACGAGAGTATCGAGGACAGGCACGCACTGCACAGTTCGAGAACGTGCAGCTTGGGATCAATCTGGGCAACGCAACGAGCGAGCTTGAAGTCACGAAGAAGGCGCTCTTGAAGTCCAAGTGCGAGACTGCTCGGATGCAGGGGTTCGTTGAGAACTACGCAGCGACGATGAGTGTCATGAAGGACGTCATTGAAGACCTTCGTCGCGATGAGTCCCAATTCCGTGGGCTTGATGACAAGGCTTTTGCCGAAATGCTCAACGACGCGGTCGAAAAAGTGCGAACTTCGCCTGACGGAAAACAACTCGGGAAGCATCGTGTCAGTCATTTTGTGGAAGGCTGTGAGTTCACAAATCCTGATGGTGGCTTTATTTTTGAGTATCCTCATTTCATCTAATAGATCCGTGCTTCATTTCAGCCGCCTTCGGGCGGTTTTTTTTGCCCAATGATTGACAAACGAATGATCTGGCTTTTGATGAAAAGACCCATCAGAGGAGATCGTCATGAAAAAAATTCCAAATCCACTTTTGCTCGCAGCCGTTGTGGCGAGCTTCGTTTCAATGCTGATCCTTTGGCCGAGCTATGGAGCTTCGCCATTCCAACTCTCTACATACATGGCATCAGCTGCCCTTGCACTGGCTCTGTGCTTGACGCGCTTGAAGAAGATCTTGGTGGCAGAGCGAGTAAAGGCCAAGCGATGAGGTCTCGAGGCTTTGCACTCGTCGAGCTCAGCCTTGTAGTGGGGCTAGCTGCGATAGCCGGTGTAGGCGCCTGGATGGCGTTTGGTCCAACATCCGCTGGCACCAGGATCCAACAAGAAGCGGCGAACCTCGCGCATCTGGCTGACACCATCGCTGCTGACTTCGCTGTCGCAGATGGGCGCTATCAGAGTGTTAGTTCAGCAAACGCCGTTGAGCGCAAGTTGGCCCCGTCTGCCTGGGTAGTCGGCAAGGAACTGAACTCTCGTAGTTTAGGCAGCATCGAGCTCTCACCCCTCAATGCAGGGCAGGGCTTCCGAATCACCGCGACTGCAGTCCAGGCGAACCTGTGCCTAGGGCTGGTGCAGAGCTCTGCCAGGGCGTTTTCGGAAGTCCACGTCAATGGCGTGCTGGTCTACTCTCGCCGTTCTCTCAATCACGGTGCGTTGGCCGAGAGCTGTGCTGAGGGTGGCGAAGTAGCATTTGACCGCAGCTAGAACACAAAAGCAGCAATCCTATTTGCGGCCTGTGGTGAAATAGTTGTCAGGACTGTTTGCCCCTCTGCACGTCCGTGAGACATCAATAGATCGCTGTGAGTTAGCAAACCCGTGCCTGAGCTTGGCTAGCCTATCAGCGGCCCCCTCGAAATATGCACTAGCCAGGAAGTAGTCAGCAGCTGCCTCTCTCGCCAGACGTTTGCTATCGAGCGACGCACTGGCACACAATAAATTCTCGGGGTGCTTTTCGGCGTAATCGCTGACAATCAAGCTCTCTTCAAAAGCTTGCTTCGTTTGTAGTCTGAGTCTCGGCAGCTCGCGCTTCATCTGTTCAAGAAACTTGGGTGATGGTCCGCTTTGAACTTCAATCTGATTGGTGTCCGTTACGGTTTCAGCCATGAAAAAAATGGTTAGCGACAGCGGTAGGAACATTAGATACAGCTTCATCATGATCTCCTTTTTTGGTTGAGTAACACTCAGTCAAAGGTGATCTGGTCTGTTGTCAATGCTTCTGCGGGCAAAAAGATGGGGGCTCCCCCACTCAAAAGAGGAGCCCCCGCCTGGGAAGAAGGAGATCGGATCTCCCCAGGTTTGAACAATAATTAGTGGCCGAGGTTGACTGAGATCCCGATGCCGCCTTGGATCGATCCGCCGCCCATACCTTTTGAGAAGCCTGCTGAGAGGTTGACCCTCTCACTCACGCGGGCCTTCCAACCCACCGCCACAGCAGCCTTGTTGCCATAGAATCCAACGCCAGCAGTGGCATGGACTTCACCGATGACGCCAGAAGTCTGTGCACCCATCATTGAAGCGAATGCTGCGGACTGAGCTCCCTGGATCTTGACCTCACGTTCCAGGTTGCCAATGCGTCGAGTGGTGTCTTCCCAACGATCCGACCACTGTTGCTGCATGTCATAGAGCTGACCGCCATTGACCGCGTCTGTTGATCCCTGAGAGATCGAGCCGTTGCCCACCCCGGTTACCCGGTTGCCACCGGCATTGATTCCCTCGGAATTGATGATGGTCTTGGCTACCTTGATCGATCCTTGATCGCTCAGCTCGATTTGATCTGAGAGGCTCACAGAAGTGCTTCCATCTGCCTTGGTCTGAACTTCGATGTTCTTGCCAGCTGCAACCTTCGCAGAACCGTCTTTGCCGTCCTGGCCGGGTTCGCCTTTATCTCCCTGCGCTCCTGCCTCACCTTTCTCACCTTGAGGGCCTTGTGGACCTGGTGTGCTGGATCCACCACCGCCTGGCGCGTTCTCCAAGCCTGTCACCCGGCCATCCAGGTCTGCTAACGCATCGCCGACTGTGTTGTAGCTCGCACCGCTCAGGAATTCGTAGCTCGGGGCGACAATGGTGTTCGTGACCGCGTTGTAATTGGCACCGCCACCCAAATAGCTGGTGGTCGAAGAGAGAGCGTTTTGGGTGTTGGTGACTTGAATGGAAACGCTGTTGAGCTGACCCATGTTGACCGCGTCAGTCTCATCCTGGCCGCTCGCGATGTTCGTCAAGCGAACGGGCTGACCAGCCGCACTGCCAAAGCTCGCGGTCATTGACTCAGTGCACGATGCACCGTAGCCAATGGCAATACAGTCCTGGCCGGCCGTTGCGTAAGCACCCAAAGCCACCGACGAGTCGCCAGCAACGGTTTGATGTCCACCTGCGAAGGCGGAATCACCCGCTGAACTGAGGCTTCCGATGACCGTCGATCCATAGAGCGAAGCCGCGCTATCAGCGCCGATTACAGTGTTGTAGGTGCCAGCTGCCTTGGCCCCGGGACCTGCTGCTACGACCGACTGACCGCTCGCTTGGGTGGCATCCGTGCCATCTGATACGGGAGAGGTCGCTTTGAAATACGGAGAAGCTGACCCACTACTTGGCTTGTTGTCCAGGGCAGTTAGAGCAGCTCCCACGGTCGTGTAGGTGCCAGTAGAGAGGGCGTAGCTAGGGCCGGTGAAAGCACCGTTCGTGAAGCTCGCTCCACCACCCAATGATGCAGCAAGTGGGGCAATCTGACTCACGATCACCGCGTCATTTGCGGCCTGACCAGCTGCAACATTGACGATTCGGCGACGCAAGTTGCTGTCACCGACAGATACGGTATTCGCACCCCCATCTGTTGAGCCATGGCCTAAAGAAACAGCGTTTTGGGAGGATGCTTCGCCACCAATAGCGATTGTGCGAGCACCAGTAGCTTGCCCGCCGATGGCAATCGCTGAGCCAAACATGCTGCCATTGGCCACTGCGCCTGAGCCAATGGCAATGCTGCCGATGGTGCCGGCGTAAGCTCGGTATCCCAGGGCTACCGCTTGCTGACTAGCGACAGAGAAATTGCCGATTGCCGAACCGCCCCAGGCAGATGAGGCCGTATCGCCAAAGGCAACGCCGCCGTCTGTATTGGTAGCCCGATTCCCAACGACAGTGGCCGTTCCGATTGGGTTGGCATCGATGGAGTTGTCTGTGACTCCTCCGGTAGTCAGCCACGCCGAAGCGCCGTTGCCGAGCACGAGACAGCCGACTACACCATTGTCCCGGCATGTGGCGTTCTGAGACCCCTTGATGATCATTTGGTCGCCGACTGTGTCAGCCATGGCCGGATTGGCGAAGGCAGCAAGTGCGAACGACAGCGCAAGTGAGAGTTTGCGGAAGGCATTCATTGCTTCACCCCTCCGCATACGAAGCTGGGTCCAGGCACTGCGCTGATTTTTCCGTCTTTGCTTGGCTTGGAGATCACGACCTCTTGGAAGCTCGCTCCTTTCTTTGATGCAAAGGTCGCGGTGTAGCGCCCGTCTCTGCCTGTGTGTGCTTCCGCTACGGGAGACGTTCCCTGATTTGCTCGAATGACGATATGCGCATCAGAGACCAGTTCATTGGCAACAATCAGTGCGCCTTCGACTGTGCAAATGCCGTTTTGAAAGGTGACTGTTGGCTTGACGGCCGCATTGAATGCTTGAGGATCAACTGTTGTGATCACTGTTGCAAAGGCTGGTGCCGATAAAAGGGCAAGTAGTGGGATAAATAATCTAAACACTGGATCTCCGTTTCGTTGAGTTGCCTTCAACAAAACAGAAAAAATCTAAAGCGCAAGACGTTGATCACAAAAAAACCGCCCGAAGGCGGCTTTCTTTTCTGGCGAGATGATCTCAGTAAGAAATCGTGATTTGACGTTCTGCTGTGTAAGTGCCAACAGCTGCATAGGTTGCGTCCGTGTTGACAGTGATGCGAGTGCTAAACACTTGTTCTGCGCCAGTCCCAACGGAGCTCAATGCCGCGTTGTTTGCGGTAGTGCTAAAAGGTTGCCAGTTCGACGGGCCCGTCAAGCCAAAGCTTGCGCGTGCCTTGATCTCTTTTGAAGTCGCAGCGTCAGTCATCGCGAAGTTGCCAGATGCATCCGCTGTATCCATTTCAACGGTGTAGGGGAGATCTTTGTTGCAGGTGACAGTCAAATCCTGGACCGCAGAGAGCGCGACCAGGACGCTTCCCTCGTCTTTATCGCCGAGCTGCATGAAAACATCCTGCGGGATAGCCATGGTGCAGATCGCTGCTTGAACGGCAGTGACGTTCATTGTCTGTGTGTCAGTCGCAGCAAAAGCCGGATTTGCAGCTGCCATCGCTAATCCAAACGCTAAGCCGGTCGCGACAGTGATTTTACTTTTTAACATCGATTGATCTCCTTCATTGATAAGCGGAATTGCTTAGGATCCAGTCGAAGTTAAGGCGAATTTAAATTTGCGCAAGTCATTCGCACTCAATTTCTTCAAGATCTTTATCGTCCTTATCGATGGGAAGGACACCGCTGCAAGTGACGCTATCTGTTTTGATCGTGATGCTTCTGCCAGGTTTGTAGGTGGGAAGGAATATTCGGCCGTCATCAGCGATTGGAACTTCCAAGTCGTCTGCGACCGCGACCCCTGAACCACGCACGATTTTCCCTTGGAACATCGCTCGCAGTTCTAGCGGTTTGGTGTAAGAGACTGCGAAGGTCACTTTGCTTCCAAACAAGCGCGTTGGCGTCGTTGTCTGGGTCCGTTGATTGATCTGTGCATCGAGAGGCAAAGAGCTTACGTCTAGGCCGACCTTCGACGTCCGGTAAGCAGACAACGGGAAGAGGGTGTAACCCCGCTTATTCGTGACCTGGCTTGATCCGTTGGCGTTGAGCTTCGCGTCTGATGTATCAGCAACTTCGACGAGAGCAAAGGAGCGATTGAGAGTGCGACCGATAAGTGCGCCACCTTCGCCCAGCCAGACTGAGCCTTCATACCGGCCTGACAGGCTCGTTTGACCTTCGCGCATAGTGGACTGTGCTTGTAAGCGTCCTGCGCGGGTGTCGAGCCCGGCATTGGCGTAAGAGCCCGTGTCAGACGTCCCCAATCCATAATTGATCTTTCCAGCTCGGCCATTGAACGCCACGCTTCTGTGGTCATCGCTGAACGACATGCTCGCTCGCTGTCGGTTGCCAAATGGCCGGGTGTAGAACACATAGAAGCCGCTCTCATCGCGGTCTCGATAGAGCTGGACGCTCAACGTGCTCTTGGCACCTGAGTAGCGTCCGGTGAGGCTCAGGCGCTCGTTCTGAGCCCCTGTGGAATAGGTGTTCGAAGACCAGGACAATCCAACCTGGAATGGGCGATGGGTGTATGAGAGGCTCGCCAAGTTGCTTCTGGTGATGACAGATCCGCCGCGCCATTGATCACTGAGCTGCCAGCTGTCCGTTGAGCGTTTCTGGGTCTGAGCGTTGATGGACCAGTTGCGAGTCTGATAGCTGTAACCAGCAGAATATGACAGTGAGCTTTGCCCATCTGATTGGCTTGCCAAGCTGCTTAGATTGAGAGCGCCGGCCGTGCCCAGGACGATGGTTGCATCCAAGCCTAGGTTCGCGTTCCTCCCCATCAGCTGCGCAGACGATCCAAGCGTAAGGAATGAGCTGACGCCTCTGCGGTAGAAGCCCGCGAGCGCAAGATCTCGGTAGTCGTTACCAATGGATCCGAAGCGGCTCAGGCCGCCAGTCACAGCCCATTCTGATGCCCCGGGGCGCAGGGCACGGTTGGTAAAATAGAAGTCACTCTGGATGATCTGTTCGCGTCCAAACTGGTCTCTCAGGACGACAGACGACGAGTTCAAGCCATTGAGCATCGATCCCTGTTCGATGGAGTAGGGCCCTTGGTCGAGGTTGAGCTGGCGTTGCCTCTCATTGTTGAGATAGATCTCCGCAGTTGTCCGGCTATCCGCGATGCCGGCGATGACTGGGACGGGGTAGAGATCGCCCCTAAGCTCGCGCTCCGTGCCGACTTTGAAGCCCAGCAAATTCGACGTGGACGTGATGCCTAGCGTAGGCGTAAAGACATCCCCGATCTCCACCGAGAGTCCCTTCATGATGTAGTCCTTGGTCCATGTCGTGAGTCCCCGTGTGTTGGTAGAACCACCCGGTTGAACGTTCAGTTGCCCCGTGTTGATCAGCACACCACCTGCGAGACCTGTTCGCATGTCATAGCCCCAAGATGCTGCCCAGTCGCCTCTGGATGAGCGGATGACGGCGAGATCTTGGTTGATCAAGATGCCCTTCGGTGCGGGGTCTGCCTCTACAAGCGCGTCCGCTGATCCCACGACCTGAGGCTTGAAATATTTGCCAGGCACGGTGAGAGCGACGAGCTGCTTCTCACCGTTCACTTCCACCCCGACACCGAGTGCTTTCATGCTCTGGATAGAGGCGAAGTCCCCGATCAAGCCGTAGCTTTTGAGCTTTGCGGATGGGACGAGCAAATCGCCGTCATCCGTTGTTGTTGCTAGAAGTGCCTCATCGACGGTTTTGCCGTTGATCGCAATGGCATAGATGCTCTCAGCACCATATGAATTCGAACACCAAAGAAGAGGGGCTAGCGCAAAGGCGCGCCAGGCCATTACTCAATCACTAGCTCAGTAGCGACGCCATTGATCAAAGCCTTGACCGATGTCGCGTTGCCCTTGGAAATGATCATTTCTTCGCCTGGAAGCAAGTAGCCAACCAAGCCATCACGACGATAGCTGCCATAGTTGAGGTTCGCGATCTGGGCGGTTATCGGGCTTGCGTTGCGAAGAACAATGGTTGAACCGGAAGCCTTTGCGGTGACCGTGGCTCGATCAGATGCACGCCAAAAAATAGGGAAGTTCATGTTGAAGACGGGTTCAACCCCAGTCGTCTCCAGCTTCTTGACGTTCTTTTCTTTCACGACGACGCGATAAGCAAGCTCACTGCTGGACGTCTCGGTGTTGATGAAGCGGACCACTTGAGATTTGCCTGCTTCGAGATAGAAGGAGCTCGGAGCGAAACGGATCGCATCAATTGGTGTGCGGATCTGCGTTCCGTCAACTAAGGTCCATTTAAATGCTTGGAGTTGATATTCTTTCTTTTCATTTGACGTGTTGACGATAGTCAATGAGCCATTGTTCCTGCTCGGGTTGATGGTTTGGGCCAGGGGCGAAACTTGCATTGCATTTGACGCAAATGGACATAGCGTTAATGCCGCGCTTAACAGTAGATATTTCATTGGATCTCCGAATTTTTGAGTGTTCTTCACAAATAACCCGGGTCCAAGGATTGTCAAGCTGTGTGAAATAAAAAAAGCCGCAACAATGTGCGGCTCTATGTTCAAAAGTTCAATTAGGAAAGAGCGTAGATGTAGAGGTTGGATCGTGCTGTGCACGCTCTGTTTTGGCTCTGAACAGTCCAGCCCCAGGAAAGAAACCGATCCCTACCCATAGCGATGCAGGTTGCTTCCAATCCTACCGGGCACCAAGTTGAAACCAGTGCTCGTTCAAGAATTAGAGATGATGGTTCGCCAGCGCTCGCCACCAATTTGGGTGGGGTCTGCCCATGTCGTCTCGCCCACTTAGACTGACCACACTCAGTTTTCATTTCAACATGGGGGTAGTCTTTGGGTGAAGTCCACCGGCCGCCCCAATTCAAGCCAAGAATTTCAGCCAGCTCGCCGAACCGCTCATAGCCTGCGATGACGTGCGGATCGCCCAAATTCCAGCTCGGCTTTCCATTGACATAGATGGCGGCATCCAGGGCTAAGCCATAGTTGTGGCAGCTTGACCAGGCTCCAACACTGGTGACGCCCGATGCAGAGGCGAGTAGGGCGGTTTGACGTTCAGGGCTTCGATATCCTTCAACTGGTCTTAGATCAAAGCCTTCATCTGTCATGACCTCTTGAATGGCTTCGATCTTTTCTCTGAGATCAGGATGGACGCCTTTCCAGACCCGTTCTTGAGCTGGGTGGAAAAAGCGATAGATACGTCCGCGTGGCTTCTTGGTAGGCTTCAGTTTTTCGGCTTGGTTCGAGTTGCTATCGGATACGATTTCTCCGTAGAACAGTGGAGACGAGGATCCGAAGATGATGCCACTTGAACCCTGATCAAAAATTCGAACCTGGGCAGTGCTCGGGCTCATTAGGAATTTAGATGACGTGAGCTGTTCCAGATAGCTTTGTTGGGTAGCAAGAACGGTAGATGGTGCGAGGAGTATGAGTAAGCTTAAAAGCAGTTTGCGCATTGGATCTCCGGTTTTATTTGAGTGTTAATCACAAATAAGCCGAGGCCGCGCGATGTCAAGGATTCAGGCGTAAAAAGGCCGCCATTGGCTGGCGGCTTTAAGAGCTGGTGTAACTTCGAACTTATTTGCTTTTCATGCGTGCATTGAAGGCGAGAGAGATAGCGGCAGTCATATCTTCACTGCTCAAAAGAAGCAGGGATCGAACCACTTCCTGGATGCTGGTCTCAACATCTCCCCGGCTTTCGAGCTCATCGATCTTCTTCCCGAGTTCTACGGGATCGGGATTGAAGTAGCGCATGAACATTTTCAAGTCTTTGTGCCCAGAGATCTTCGCCGCTTCTGCTGGGTTGAGATAGTGGCCAAGTTCGGTGATGCGGGTATGACGAAGATCGTGAATTCGCGCGGTCAAGATGTCGGGGTTGTCTTGGCTAGTTGCGACGTCCGAACGTGCCCGGTCCCAAGCCTGGGTTATCGTGTCTGGCCGAGACCTTTTGCCGCGACGTGATACGAAGACCGGACCTCTTTTTTCTGATGACGACTTATGCCGCTCTTCCAAAAGGCTCAGTGCATCTTTGTTGAGCGGAATTGTCCGTTCAACATATTTGCCATCATTGGCCTTTGTTCCGCGCAGTCGTGCGGTCTTGTTTTTAAAGTTGATGTCTGACCAATCAAGCTTAATGCACTCAGAGCGTCGAGCCGCAGTAAAGCGGGCGAAACGGATGACATCAATGGTTGCCGGATCTGTTCGTCCTTTTTCCAAGCGATCAATGATCGAGTTCCACTCGTCTTCTGTGAGGGTCCTGGATCGTGAATCGTCTTGATTCAGGGATTTGAGTGTGGCAATGGGTGAGCGGATATCGATCTTCCAGGCGTCATAGGCATGCTTAAAGATCGTTTGGATTGTGGTCAAGGCGCGCTTCTTGCTTCCCGGCACAATTTCGCGAACGGACCCGTCTTTCAGGACTTTTACGTAGAGATTGACGAAAGAGGTTGGGTGCTTGCCCAGGAAATCGTCACTCGTGAGGTCCTTGGCGAGCTTGCTGGTAAGGAGCGGCATGCCTGTTTTATGCAGCCCCAAGCCCTTGCCGGTGCCCAAAAACAACATGATGTTCGACCGGTCAGTCTTCACAGAAGAGTGTTTGATCACACCCGAATCGATCTCATCCACATAGCGCCGCAGGAGGTCTCCAAACGTCCAGGCGTCGGCCGTGTTGGCGAAAGGGGTCTGCCGGAGCTCGAGGGAGGCGTGTTCACGGCTCACGTAGGCTTCGGCCATGAGCCTTGCCGTATCGATATGGTGCTCGGTCCCGACCTTGGCCTTGGGATCGACTGGGTAGCGTTTGAGTGGGAATTTGAGGGCCTGGCCGTCCAGGGACCGCCTGATCCGGGCCTCCCACCGCAGTTGGCCATCGGTCCGCAACGTCACGCCAGCCGCAAGGCTCACGGCCTGGGAGGGCTTGATCCCTGAGGGCAGGGCACCGGAAAACGACTTGATTCTGCCCTTCTTGACGACCTTCTTCTCTTTGCTCACGAGTCCAACCCCTGTATCCTTAACGGGCAACTGCTGCAAGGCCCCGTGGCACAATTGGATAGCGCGCGTCTCTCCTAAAGACGAGGTTGCTGGTTCGAACCCAGCCGGGGTCACCAATTTAGGGCACTCGCCACAAGAGTGCCACAGCGTTGCCACCTTTCACGCCTAAAGCCTTGCAGGGCTTAGGTTTGAGGATAACGTGGTTTTCCCTCCTAAGGGGAAGGTCGCCCGTTCGAATCGGGCCGGGGTCACCAACCACAGTCGTAGCGTATCCGCGCCCCAGCTCATGGCCCCTGCGGAGCTACCGGATCCCGGGCCCTTCAGGTGAGCAAGGGTGTGATCGAAAGAGCGCCCCGGTCATGAGTGCGCCCCTTGATCCTGATGATCATTCCCGGCGCTGCTTTTCCAATGCCTCGCTCACACTCTTGGCAGCAAACGCCTTGTATTCCTTCGAGAATGCCGTCAGCTGCTCCAATCCGGCCGGTACGCCGACCATGCCTGGCCGCTGGGCGTACGCCTTCATGAAGGCGCAGTCATCCGGAAGCATTGACGAAAGCAGTTCGCTGTCGGCGATGCTTGGGCTCCACATCGTGCCGTTCGCGGCCATCGGAAGGATGAACGTCATCTCCCCCGTGTAACCACCGAAACTGTTCTTGGAGTTCACGGTCCCACAGGCAACCTCTCCGTCGAACATCGGGAAGACGTCCGTGACGACGATCTTGGCGGAGTCGGGGTCCTTGAGGTGCTCCTTGAGCCCAGCTTCCACCCGTGCGATCTGCTTTTCGTGATCCGTCGGGCCGCACCCCGCAACCGTCAACACCATCGCAGCCAACAGTGCGCACTTCTTCATACCCATTCCTCCTTGAATTAGGGAGCGAATGGTAGCTGAGCAAATGGTGCATTTACACCTTCCCGGGCCGCTCATAATCCTCAGGCTTGGCCCCATGCTCCGCCTCCGGCATGTCCTTGTCCTTCCACCGGGCGTCATCGTTCCTCAACTTGTCCGGCGTGTGGCTCTTCTGCTGGTCGTCTTCTTTCGTGGCCGGGGCTCGCGGTGTCGTGTTCATGACATGTCCTCGTTGATCAGTGATCCAGCGTCTGCTTGCCCGACGTCCCACCCTGGCCGAAATTCGGCTGGGTGATCCCATCGTCCTCGCGCACGCCGTCCGGCTCACCTTCACCGGCTTTGCCGCCCTTGCCGTGGCCGTGCTGGTTGTAGCCGTCGTTCTCGGCCTTCAGGCGGTCGGCATCCGGATCTTTTTCGTCCTTGTCATCCTTCGGCGGCTTGGCCGCGACGAACGGGGAGATCGGATCGCTCGCAGGGAAGGTCTCTTCGAGCGCTTCGTCGTGGTTCTCCGAGGTGCGCTGCTTGTCGACCTTGCCGTCCGCTGGAGGGCAGTTGTGGGTGGCATGGGCGTCTTCGGTGGAGGCGGGCGGGGTTTTGTCGTGCTGCATGGCATATCTCCTGCGCAAACGGGTAGGGCGGTGATGCCCCGACGCTAGCCCTGCCGCTGTTACGCAGCGGCAGGTGTCCTGTGAAGGGCGGGTGCTCCCATGGGCTTCACCCGGGAGTTCCTATCGTCCAGACCTCGCCACACGGAGGCTGCTGCCATGCATGCGATGTTCGAGCTGGGAATGGAATGGTGGGAGTTCGTCGTCCGCGCGGTTGCGGTGTACGTGGTGGTGCTGTTGCTGACCCGCATGAGCGGCAAGCGCTCAATGGGGCAATCCACCCCGTTCGACATCCTGGTGATCGTGCTGCTGGGCACGGCCGTGCAGAACTCGTTGATCGGTGAGGACACCTCGCTGCCCGGCGGGCTCATCCTGGCTGCCACCCTGATCGGGCTGAACTGGTTCGTCGGCTTTCTGGGCGCGCGCAGCAAGCGCCTCAACGAGATCGTGGAAGGGGTCCCGGTGGTGCTGGCGCGGCACGGCACGATCTACTGGGACCAGGTGAAACGCTGCAATGTCAGCCCGGCCGATCTGGAGGTGGCGATGCGCGCCAACGGCTGCGAGGGCTTCGGGCAGGTGGACCTGGCGGTGCTGGAAACCTCCGGCGAGATCACGGTGAACAAGCGCCGTTCCGAAGGCGATGACTGAGCCGAGGCGTTCGCTCGGCAGCGGCGCCGTCGCTGGATGTTGACGGCGCGCCGCGTAGCGTCGAGCTCAGCCCTTCAGAAGGAACATACGCGATGGACACGACAGTACGCAGTGGATCCACCTCTTCACTCGAGAGCGTGATCGCCCAGGTGCCGGACCCCACGCCGGACCCGATGCCACCCACGCCGCCGGTGGAAGCGCCCGGCCGTGGCGATCCGCCCGCCCAGGAGCCGCCGCAGGAAATTCCACCGGAGGGTGATCCCGCGCCTGCCTCGCCGCCGCAGGAGTTGCCGCCTGATCGGGAAACACCGTCGGCGCCGCCGGCGGAGTAACGACCAGCGCGAGCGGCGCCCGCCGCCGCAGCAGAATGAATGATTCAGTCCTCACGCACTGGCGCGCGCCATGCGTGCCGGACCTGCGGCGAGGCGCCTCTGCCCAGCTAGACACGCCGCACACGGGGCGGTCACGACGCTGCCACGCCGTACCACGTACCACAGAGGTACTTGGACAACGGAGTTTGCTATGCGCGCACTGACTTACCACGGCAGCAAGGATGTACGGGTCGATACCGTGCCGGATCCGGCGCTGGCCGCCCCCGACGACATCATCCTGCGCGTGACCGCCACGGCGATCTGCGGCTCGGATCTGCATCTGTACCGCGGCAAGATCCCGGATCTGCATACCGGCGACGTGTTGGGTCATGAGTTCATGGGCGTGGTGGAGGAGGTGGGCGCCGGGGTGATGGATCTGCGCCCGGGCGATCGCGTGGTGATCCCGTTCGTGATCGCCTGTGGTGAGTGCTTCCATTGCCGTCTCGCCGAGTTCGCGGCCTGCGAGACGACCAACACCGGCAAGGGCGCGGCGGTGAACCAGAAGGGCATCCGCCCCCCGGCGGCGCTGTTTGGCTACAGCCATCTGTATGGCGGCGTGTCGGGCGGGCAGGCGGAGTTCGTGCGTGTGCCCAAGGCCAATGTCGGTCCGCTGCGCATTCCGGATGCGCTCGCCGATGAGCAGGTGCTGTTCCTCTCCGACATCCTGCCGACCGGCTACCAGGCCGCCATCAACGCCGGGGTGAAGCCCGGTTCCACGGTCGCGATCTTCGGTGCGGGCCCGGTCGGGCTGATGAGTGCGGCGTGCTGCCGCCTGCTGGGGGCGGAAACGATCTTCATGGTCGACCATCTGCCGTATCGCCTGGCCTTCGCGCAGCAGACCTACGGCGTGACCCCCATCGACTTCACCCAGGTCGAGGACCCGGCGGAGTACATCATCACCCAGACCAATGGCCGCGGCGTGGATGCCACGATCGAGGCGGTCGGCTTTGAAGCCGAGGGCAGTGCGCTGGAATCGGCACTGACCACCCTCAAGGTGGAAGGCAGCAGCGGTGTGGCGATCCGTCAGTGCATCGCGGCGACGCGTCGCGGTGGCACGGTGAGTATCCCGGGTGTGTATGCCGGCTTCATTCACGGCTTCCTGCTCGGCGATGCGTTCGACAAGGGCCTCACCTTCAAGATGGGCCAGACCCATGTGCAGAAGTTGATGCCCGAATTGCTCGACCATATCGGCGAGGGCCGCCTGGATCCGGGCGTGATCGTGACCCACCGCCTGTCGCTCGAAGACGCCGTGCGTGGCTATGAGATCTTCGACCGCAAAGAGGAGGATTGCCGCAAGGTGATCCTGACGCCCTGATATGAATGCCGTGGCTTCTCTTGTGCCGCCGGGGTCTCCGCAACCGGTGACCGATGGCGATGACCTGCAGGCCCAGGCCCGCGCGTGGATCGAGCACCAGCCGTCGCTGCCGCGTCCCGGCAGCGGCGGTACGTTGGTGCGCTGGCAGGCGCTGGCGCATATCGCCGCCCGCGATCTATGTCTGGCCAAAGTGCTTGAAGCGCACTATGACGCGCAGGCGATCCTGGAAGAACTGGGCGCAACCGCCCCGGACCGGGATCGGTTGGGCGCCGTGTGGGCGGCCGAAGGACCGGCGGCCACCCTGCGCTTTGATCGGGCCAGCGGCACGCTGTCCGGTGACAAGCCGTGGTGCTCCGGCGCCGGCTGGGTCGACCATGCCCTTGTGACGGTGCGCGATGACGGTCGCTCGCGTCTGTTCCTGGTGCCCGTGCGCCGCGCCAATGTGAGCTTCCTGCCACAGACGTGGCAGGCCACGGGCATGGGGCGCGTTCCCAGTGGCACGGCGCGCTTTGACCAGGTGCCGGCCGTGGAGGTCGGGGCGGCGGATGGCTATCTGCAGCGACCGGGTTTCTGGCACGGCGGCGCAGGCATCGCGGCGTGCTGGTTCGGTGGCGCCAGTGCACTGGCCGAGCCGTTGCTGCACAGCGCACGGGCCGATGAGCCGGGTACGGCATCCGGCCTGCTCGGCGAAATCGATCTGGCGCTCTCGCCCTGTGCGTCGCTGCTGCGCGAGCTGGCCGCGTTGATCGATGCACAACCCGGGCTGCCGCATCAGAGCGAGATCGTGCGGGCACGCAGCGCGGTGGAGCGGGCTGCCTCGCTGACTCTGGACCGTGTAGGCAGGGCGCTGGGGCCAGGGCCGATGTGCATGGACCCGGCACACGCCCGGCGCTGGGCCGACCTGACGGTGTTCATCCGCCAGAGCCACGCCGACCGCGATTGGCAGCACCTCGGCAACCTGATGCATCGCGAGGGCCGCACGTGGACGCTGTGAATCGACAGATTGAAGGCGGGGGCGTCACCGAAGCCCAATGGGCGGCATCGCCCTGGCTGCAGACGCTGCCGGGTGCATCCTCGGCGGCGCTGTTCGGCGATGCGCAGCGCCTGGTGGTGGTGTCCCCGCACCCGGACGATGAAGTGCTCGCCTGCGGCGGCCTGATGGCGCTGGCACACCAGTCCGGGCTGCGGGTCATGGTGGTCTCGGTCACCGATGGCGAGGCCTGCTATCCCGACCAACCGGCATGGTCGCCCGAGCGGTTGCGAATCGCCCGTGCGGCAGAGCTGGATGACGCGCTCCATTGCCTTGGCTTGTCAGGCGCAGAGCGTATCTCCTGGCACATCGGCGATGGCGAGGTAACGGCCAATGAGGCGTGGATCGCCGCGCAGTTGGCGGCCGTGCTGCAGCGGGACGATCTGGTGCTGGCGCCGTGGCGGTTCGATGGCCATCCGGACCACGAAGCCGTGGCGCGTGCGTGCCTCCAGGCATGCAGTGAGCGCGGTGCCGACCTGAAGGAATATCCCGTGTGGGGCTGGCACTGGCTGGACCCGCAGGCGGCGCCGACGGCCTGGGCGTCGGCCACGCGTGTTGCGCTGGATGACGCCCTGCTGGACCGCAAGCGCGACGCCATCCAGCAATTCGTGACCCAGACCGGCGCGGTGGAGGGGCTGGACTGCGACCCCATCCTGCCGGCCGCCGTGCTGCAGCGCTTCGAACGGAACTACGAGGTACTGATCGGATGAGTGATATCGCCTACTTCAACGCGCTGTACGAGAAGGACGATCCCTTCCAGTACCGCACCCGCTGGTATGAGCAGCGCAAGCGCGCGCTCACCCTGGCCAGCCTGCCGCGGGAGCGCTTCGCCCGTGGCTGGGAGCTGGGCTGTTCCAACGGAGTGCTTACCGCCGCCCTGGCCGAGCGCTGCGATCAACTGCTCGCGACCGACCTGAGCGACGGCGCGGTCCTGGCCGCGCGCGCGATGACGCGGCGCCATGCGCATGTCAGCATCGAGCAGGCGCGTCATCCACAGGACTGGCCAGCGGGGCGCTTCGATCTGATTGTGCTTGGTGAGATGGGTTACTACCTGTCTCCGGAGGACATGCAGCAAACGGCCGCGCAGGTGGTGCGGTCACTCACGCCGCAGGGCGTGGTGATCGCCTGTCATTGGCGTGTGCCGTTCGAGCAGGCACGCTGCAGCGCCAGCTTCGTGCATGCCCAGCTGGATGACGGCCTGCCACGGCTGTTTTCCTATCGTGACGAGGACATGCTGCTGGAAGGCTGGTCGGCCGATACCACCTCGGTGGCGGAGCGGGAGGGCCTGCGATGATCGCGGTGACCCTTCCTGCGCACAACGAAGAACAATTGATCGCAGCCTGCCTGCAGTCGCTCAAGGTGGCTGCGCTGCATCCTGCCCTGCGCGACGAGCAGGTGGTGATCGTGGTGGCGCTGGATCGTTGCAGCGACGCCACCGGGTGGATCTGCGAGCGCTTCGGAGTAGAGGTGATCACGGTGGATGCCGGCTGTGTCGGCGTCGCGCGCGCGGCGGCGAGCGAGCGCGCCCTGGCCTTGGGCGCCCGCTGGATCGGCTGCACCGATGCCGACAGCGTGGTCCCGCCGGACTGGCTTGCACGCCAGCTGCAATGCGGTGCGAGCGCGTTCTGTGGCGTGGTGGCCGTGGGTGACTGGCTGGACTATCCGCAGGCCGTGCGCGAGCAGTTCCTGCAGGGCGAGCATGCGGTGGACGGGCATCCGCACGTCCACGGCGCGAACATGGGCTTCAGCGCGGTGGCGTATCGGCAATGCGGCGGTTTTGCGCCGCTGACGACCGGCGAGGACGTCGCGCTGATCCAGGCCATGCATGGTGCCGGCATGCAGGTGGCGCGCCTGGCCAGCCCGCGGGTGATGACCAGCGCACGTCGGCACGCCCGTGCACCGCATGGTTTCAGCGAGTTCCTGCGTCGGCTGGAACAGCGTGTTGGCTTGGCGACGGACGAGGTGGTTGTGGGCGACGCGGCGCCGCTGTCGTTGCTGGCGCGTTGATGGAAACCATTGACCTGCTCGGCTGGGCGGCGACGGCCGTGCTGATCGCCACGTTGTGGCGGCAGATCTGGAAGCAGTGGACGGCTGACGATCCCGAAGCGGTATCGACGTGGTTGTTCGTCGGTCAGATCACGGCCTCGGTGTTGTTCATCGCCTACAGCGCGGCAACCGGATCGGTCGTCTTCGTTGTGACCAATTCCCTGATTCTGCTCACCGCCATTGCCGGGCAATGTCTGTCCTGGATCAAGCGCAGGCTGGCAGGGAAGTAACACGCATTTCGCGCCTCGACGACGCGCCGTGCACATTCATCGCGCAGTGCGTTGAGCTCGCTGAACACTCGCATTTCAGTGTCACGCCGACTTCATGGCCAATGCGGAAAAGTCGACTCACCCCGACAACAACACACGGGTCAAACCGGACCAACAGGAGTACATCGCAGTGAATACCGAATCGAAGACCGCGCATAACTTGAACGACCTGATCGAAATCGCCCGCGATGGCCAGGAGTTCTACACCGAGGCCGCAGGCAAGGTCGAAGATGCCGAGTTGGCGGCGCTCTTCACCCGTATCGCCGGTGTCAAGAATGAGATCGTCCGCTCGCTGAGCGCCACCGTTGTCGCCGCCGGCGGCAAGCCGGCCGACCATGGCACCTTCGTCGGTTCCATGCAGCAGTTCTACGGCAAGGTGCGCGCCACCCTGGGCGACAAGCAGTACGGCTACGTGGCCGAGCTGGAAGAGTCCGAAGATCGCCTGCTGAAGGCGTTCAAGGACACCCTGACCGACGCCGACACCTCGCCGGCCGCGCGCCAGGAAGTCCAGCGCCTGCTGCCGCAGGTGCAGGAATGCCATGCCGTGATGCGCGACCGCAAGCACGCCATGAAGCACTGAGTTTCAGACAGGCGGTGCGCTGGCGATGCCCCATGGTCGCCAGTGGCCCGCTTCCTGAAGCGGTACCCGAACAGCCCCGGCCCTGCCGGGGCTGTTCGTTTTTGCCCGACACCGCCGGTGGCCGCCAGCGCACCGGACGGCCCCGAACGGTAGCAGGGGAATTGGTGCATACTCGGGACAAAGAGCCGCTTGGATTTGTCATGGAACACATGCGTTGGCTGACGCTTCGTCTCAGCAACAATCAATCCATCGGCCCGAAGGTGCTGATGGACCTGTGGGCCAACGCGTGCGAGACCAATCAGTCTTCGGTGACCCGCGAAACGCTGCCCGGGAAATCGACCTCCTACGCGCTGCATGCCCCCACCTCGCTCGCCTACCCAAAGCGTGCCGAGCTGCGCATGCGCAAGCTGCTGGAGGAGGCCGGGTACACGTTCACGCTCGGCTCGCTGGCCGACCGTCCGGCGCCGCAGCCGGTGCGCTTCCGCTGACGCGTTCATCGGCCACGCATTGATTCACTACCCCACCGGGCTGCCGCGGCCGCGCGTTCAGTCGATGCGGTCGGCGGCGGCGCTGCGCACCATGATCCGGACCGGCATGCCGGCGGCATGCTGCAGCGATTCCAGCGGTGCCCAGCCCAAGCGGCGATACAGCCCGCCATCATCGGCTTCGGTCTGCAGGTAGACATCTCGTACCCCGAGCGCACGGCCGCGTGCCAGCAATTCCCTGATGACCTTCTCGGCGAGGCCGCGCCCGCGGTGCGCCGGATGCACGTAGACGCCCCCCAGCCAGTGCAGGCGTTCGGGGCGTTCGGTACGTTCATGGAACTTGAGCTGCGCCGCGGCGACCGGAACCCCGTCGTCCAGGGCGATCAGCAGCAGGGGCAACTCGTCGTCCTGAAGGAAGACTTCCAGCCGCTGCTGTTCATCGAGCAGGGTCAGGCCCGGTACGTGGCTTCCCCACTCCTGGAAATACCACTGGGCCAGCACGGGTAGCAGGTCGGGGCGGTCACTGAGGGGAACGATGCTGCAGGCCACGGTGAACGCTCCATGTTGTACGGGTCGGCCGCCATGGTACGCGGATGCGGTGGCTTGCAGCGCCCTTCGCCCTGCGCGCAGACTATCGCCATGCTTGCCAGCGCCTGCCACCTGCGGTGTTACGGAACGTCCAGCGATGTGGACCGGCATGACTTTGCGCAATGGGTGCTGCCGCTGCGCGGTGATCTGGATTTTGAAGTCGACGCCTTCGGCGGCCGGCTGGATGTGCTGCAGGGGGCCTTCGTGGCGCCCGGCGAGGGGCATGCGCAGACCGGTGATGGCGAGCATCTGATGCTGATCGTGGATTGCCCGGCGGGGCTGATCGATGATGACACCCTGGAACATCTGCGCCGGCAGCGCTGGCTGGCCCTGCCGAAGCGATTGCGGCAGGGGTTGTCCGGCACGCCGCCGCAGGGCAGCGATGCGCTGCTGGCCACACTGCTGCAGCAGTACGCCCCCGCCGGCAGTGCGGCGCGTCTGCATGCCTTGTGCACCCGCTTGTCCGCCAACCCGGGCGCGGACTGGAACGTGGCCCGCATGGCCGCGCTGGTCGGCATCAGTGCCAGTCGCCTGCATGCAGCGTTCGTGCAGGAGTTCGGCGTGCCGCCGCACGCCTGGCTCAGTGCCTGCCGGCTGCGCTGGGCCAAGCACCGCTTGCTGACCAGTGCCGACAGCATCGCCACGATCGCGCTCGATGCCGGCTACTCCGAGCACAGCGCGCTGACCCGCGCCCTGCGGCGGGAGACCGGGCTGACCCCGCAGGCCTTCCGGCGGCAGTAGCCTGGGTCAAGACGCCGCCGGGCGCGGCTTCTACACTGCGCGGCCAATGCACATGCGTGAGCCGTAATGAATCGATCGATGGGAGTGGGCATCGCCAACGGCATCGCCGCCGGCGCGCTGTGGGGCGTGGTGTTCCTGGCCCCGGCGATGCTGCACAGCTTCAATGCGGTGCAGCTCTCGGCCGGCCGCTACCTGGTGTACGGCCTGATTGCCGTGGTGCTGCTGGCACCGCGTTGGCGGCAGCTCAAGGATCGGCTGGCCTGGCCCGAGTGGCGCGGCCTGCTGTGGCTGAGCCTGGCCGGCAACCTGGTGTACTTCCTGCTGCTGGCCAACGCTGTGCAGTGGGCCGGCGGCGCGGCCGCATCACTGATCGTGGGGTTGATCCCGGTGGTGGTGACCCTCGCCGGCGTGCGCGAGGAGGGCGCCGTGCCACTGCGGCGGTTGGCGCCGGCGCTGCTGCTGTGCCTGCTTGGCGTGGCGTTGGTGGGCTATGAGGCCTTGATGGCCGAGCATGCACAGGGCTCTGCCGGGCGCCGCCTGCTGGGCCTGCTGTGCGCGATCGGCGCGCTGCTGTCCTGGGCGGTGTACTCGATCGGCAACAGCCGCTGGCTGGCGCGCCGGCCGGACCTGTCCGGGCACGATTGGTCGCTGCTGACCGGCATCACCACCGGCGGCCTCGCCCTGGTGCTGGTGCCCAGCGCCTTCCTGACCAGCACCACGGTGCATGCGCCCGGCGCGTGGCTGAACTTCTGGCTGATCAGTGCGGGCGTGGCGGTGGTCGCTTCGGTGCTCGGCAACGCCTGCTGGAACCGTGCCAGCCGCCACCTGCCGCTGACCCTGACCGGCCAGATGATCGTGTTTGAAACGCTGTTCGCGCTGCTGTACGGGTTTGCCTGGCAGCAGCGCTGGCCGACCCTGATGGAAACCGTGGCCATCGTCTGCCTGATCACCGGCGTGATGATGTGCGCGCATGCGCATCGTCCGCCTGCCGCAGTGGCCGAGCATGTGGGATAGGGCAGCCCTTGCTGTATCTGGATGGTCACAATCGCAACTGTTTGGCCGACGATCGCGGCGGTTTACGTGGCGCGATCTTTTGCAGCGCAGCACTTGACAAGCAGGGCGGCAGCGTAGTTTTCTTGGCCCATGGTCATCACCGCCGCCCACATCCAGCTGCTCCTTCCCGCCTCCGCGGGCGGGCAGACCGTGTCGACCGGTACCACCATCATTACCACCGCCACCACTCGCCCGGTGCGGCCCGTCGTCTTCGCGTAATTTCCGAAAACCACGGCCCCGCACCCAGATCAGGTGGCGGGGGAAACTCTCAAGCCTGATATGCCGCGGGGCCTCGCATCGAGGTCAGCATGTCTTCTGTCGCCGCTTCCGCTCCACCCTCCGCCCAGCCTGCCGTCTCCGTCGCCTCGCGTGCCGGGGTGGCGACCGTCGTCCACAAGTTCGGCGGCACCTCGGTCGCCGATGCCGAGCGCTATCGTCACGTGGCGCAGCTGCTGCTGGCGCGTGACGAGGCGATGCAGGTCACCGTGGTGTCGGCGATGAAGGGCGTCACCGATGCGTTGATCGACGTGGCCACGCTGGCGGCCGAAGACGGTTCGGCCTGGCGCGAGCATTGGCATGCGCTGCGTGCGCGCCACCGTGGCGCCGCAGTGGCGTTGCTGGGCGAACACGCCGGCGCGACGGTGGAGTGGCTGGACCAGCGTTTCGATCAGCTGGCCGAGGTGCTGGGCGCGCTGGCGGTGATCGGTGGCCTGCCCACCGAAGTGCTGGACCGGGTGCAGGGGATGGGCGAGGTGTACTCGGCGCAGCTGCTGGGCCAGTACCTGCAGACGCTTGGCGAAGACTGCGCCGTGCTGGATGCGCGCGATGTGCTGGTGATCGAGCGCGGCGAACTGGGTGTGGACGTGGACTGGGTGCGCAGCGCCGAACGCCTTGCGCAATGGCGGCTGCAGCACCCGCAATCGCGCATCGTGGCCACCGGTTTTGTCGCCCGCGACCGCCAGGACCGCATCACCACGCTGGGCCGCAACGGCAGCGACTACTCCGGGGCGATCTTCGCCGCCTTGTTCAATGCCGATGAGCTGCATATCTGGACGGATGTGGACGGCGTGCTCTCCGCCGACCCGCGCGTGGTGCCCGAGGCGGTCCAGCTGGAGGCGCTGAGTTACGACGAAGCCTGCGAGCTGGCCTATTTCGGCGCCAAGGTGGTGCACCCGCAGACGATGTCGCCGGCGATCGAGCGCGGCCTGCCGATCATCATCCGCAACACGTTCCACCCGGACCATCCGGGTACGCGCATCACCGCCGAGCGCACCGCCTCCGGCCCGATCAAGGGCCTGACCTTGAGCCCGGACCTGGCGGTCATCAACCTGGAAGGCACCGGCCTGATCGGCGTGCCTGGCACGGCCGAGCGGGTATTCGCGGCGCTGCGCAATGCGCATGTGTCGGTGGTGATGATCTCGCAGGGGTCTTCCGAGCACTCGATCTGCTGCGTGGTGAAACAGGCCGAGGCGGTACGTGCGCGTGAGTCGCTGCTGCAGGCGTTCGCGCATGAGTTGAGCCTGGGCCAGGTGCAGCGCGTGCAGCTGACCGACAACGTAAGCGTGCTGGCGGCGGTGGGGGACGGCATGGCCGGGCAGCCCGGCGTGGCTGCGCGCCTGTTCGAGTCGCTGGGCCGCGCGCAGGTGAACATCCTGGCGATCGCGCAGGGCTCGTCCGAGCGCAACATCTCCGTGGCGGTGGACAGCCGCCATGCGACCAAGGCCCTGCGTGCGGCGCATGCCGGCTTCTGGCTGTCGCCGCAGACGTTCTCGGTCGGTGTGATCGGCCCGGGCAACGTGGGGGCGGCCCTGCTGGATCAGCTGCAGGCCGCCCAGGTGCAGCTGCTGGGCCGCGCCAACGTGGATCTGCGCCTGCGTGCGGTGGCCTCGCGCAGCCGCATGGTGCTGGACGAACGGGGCTTGAAGGGCGACTGGCGCGCGGCGCTGTCCGGCCCAGCGCAGCCGAGTGACCTGGAGGCGTTCACCGAGCATCTGCTCTCTGCCCACCTGCCGCACGCGCTGATCATCGATTGCAGTGGCAGCGCCGATGTGGCCGACCGCTATGCCGGCTGGCTGGCCGCGGGCATCCACGTGGTCACCCCGAACAAACAGGCCGGCGCCGGTCCGCTGGAGCGCTATCACGCAATCCGCGAGGCGGCCGCCGGCAGTGGCGCGCGCTTCCGTTACGAGGCCACGGTGGGGGCAGGGCTGCCGGTCATCACCACGCTGCGCGACCTGGTCGATACCGGCGATGAGGTGCTGGCGATCGACGGCATCTTCTCCGGCACGCTGGCGTGGCTGTTCAACAAATACGACGGCCAGGTGCCGTTCTCCGATCTGGTCAACCAGGCGCGTGGCATGGGCTACACCGAGCCGGACCCGCGCGATGATCTCTCCGGCGTGGATGTCGCGCGCAAGCTGGTGATCCTGGCGCGTGAGGCGGGCCGTGAACTCAGCCTGGAGCAGGTGCGCGTGGAGAGCCTGGTGCCCGAAGCGCTGCGCCAGGCCAGCGTGGAGAATTTCATGGCCGGCCTGCCGCAGATCGATGCGGTGTTTGCCGAGCGGCTGGCCGTCGCCAGGGCCGAGGGTGCGGTGCTGCGTTACGTGGCACGCCTGACCCCCGACGGCGCTGAAGTAGGACTCGTCGCGCTGCCGGCGGCGCATGCCTTCGCCAACCTGCGCCTGACCGACAACGTGGTGCAGTTCACCACGCGCCGCTACTGCGATAACCCGCTGGTGGTGCAGGGTCCGGGTGCCGGGCCGGAGGTGACCGCCGCGGGCGTGTTCGCCGATGTGCTGCGCGTGGCGGTGGGCGAAGGAGCGCGCCTGTGAGTCACGGCAGCAGCATTGAAGCACGCGCGTTCGCACCGGCCTCGGTCGGCAACGTGGGGGTAGGGTTCGATATTCTTGGCCACGCGATCGAAGGCGTTGGCGATACGGTCACGGTCCGCCGGATCGACGAGCCCGTGGTTCGCATCCACGCGATCCGCGGCACCACGGTGGACCTGCCGCTGGTGGCCGAGGACAACACTGCCGGTGCTGCGCTGATCGCGCTGTGCGCCGCCCTGGATCTGCCCTTCGGCTTTGAGGTGGAGATCGACAAGGGCATCGCCCTGGGCTCGGGCATGGGCGGTTCGGCTGCCTCCTGCGTGGCGGCGCTGGTGGCCGCCAATGCGCTGTTGCCGCAGCCGTTGTCGCGCGAAGCGTTGTATCCGTTCGCGTTGACTGGCGAGGCGGTGGCCAGTGGCGGCCGCCACGGCGATAACCTCGGGCCGATGCTGCTGGGCGGGCTGGTACTGAGCACGGCCGACCGCCTGGTGCCGGTGCCGGTCCCGGCGGCGTGGCACAGCCTGCTGGTGCATCCGGATGCGGTGCTGGAGACCCGCCGCGCACGCGCTGCACTGCAAGGGCACTACGCGCTGAGCGAGTTCGTCGCGCAGAGCGCGAACCTGGCACTGGTGCTCAGTGGCTGCTACACGTCCGATGCCGGGCTGGTCCGGGCGGGCCTGCGCGACGTGCTGGTGGAGCCACGCCGTGCCGGGCTGATCACCGGGTTTGCGGCGGCGCGCGATGCCGCGCTGTCCGCCGGGGCGATGGGCGCCAGCATTTCCGGCGCGGGGCCAAGCGTGTTTGCCTGGTTCGAACACCGCGAGGCCGCACTCGCCGCGCAGGCCGCGGTCCAGCGGGCGTTCGCCGAGGCAGGCTTCGACAGCCAAAGCTGGGTGTCGCCCTTGAATGCTCCTGCCGCCCGACTGCTGTGACGCCTCCACTCTTTCTACTTTGGGATCTCCGATGAAGTTTGTCTCCACGCGTCACGCTGCTCCCGCCACCTCGCTCAGCCAGGCGCTTGCCGCAGGCCTTGCCCCGGATGGCGGTCTGTATGTGCCCGAACACCGCCCGCAGTTGCAGAGCTGGTCAGCGCAGGCGAGCTTCGCGCAGACCGCGGCCGCAGTGCTTGCACCGTACTTCCAGGACGATGCCTTGGAAACGGTGCTGCCCGAACTCTGCGCGCAGGCCTTCAATTTCGATGCGCCGCTGCGCGCGCTGGCAACCGCCGATGACCATGTGCTGGAGCTGTTCCATGGCCCCACGGCGGCGTTCAAGGATTTCGGTGCGCGCTTCCTTGCGGCCTGTCTTGCCCGGTTGCAGCAGGGGCGCGAGCGCCCGCTGACGATCGTGGTGGCGACCTCGGGCGATACCGGCGCGGCGGTGGCCGCTGCCTTCCATCGGCAGCCGGGGATCCGCGTGGTGGTGCTGTACCCGGATGGCCGCGTCTCGCCGCGCCAGGCGCATCAGCTCGGCTGCTTCGGCGACAACATCCACACGCTGCGGGTGGCCGGTTCCTTCGATGATTGCCAGGCGATGGTGAAGCAGGCGCTGGGCGATCGTGAGCTGCAGGACGCGGTGCCGCTGAGCTCGGCCAACAGCATCAGCCTGGGCCGTTGGCTGCCGCAGATGAGTTACTACGCACACGCCGCACTGCTACATCAGGCGCAGACCGGCCATGTGCTCAATCTGGTGATTCCGACCGGCAACCTGGGCAACGCGATGGCGGCCATCCTGGCGCGGACGATGGGGCTGCCGCTGGGGCAGATCGCCCTGGCGACCAATGCCAACGATGTGTTGCCGCGCTATTTCCAGGGCGATGCCTACCAGGCGCAGACCAGCGTCGCGACCATCGCCAATGCGATGGACGTGGGCGCGCCCAGCAATTTCGAGCGGCTGCGGTGGTTGTACAACGAAGATGACGTGGCCCTGCGGGGCGCGTTCACGGCCGAAGCCGTGGATGATGCGGCGATCCGTGAAGTGATCAAGCGGCGCCATGACCTGCATGGCGAGGTGTTCTGCCCGCATACGGCGACCGCGGTGGCGCGCCTGGAGCACCTGCGTGCTGCCGGCGTGCAGGGGCATTGGGCGGTGGCGGCCACCGCGCATCCTGCCAAGTTCGAGTCGGTGGTGGAGCCGTTGATCGGCCGGCCGTTGCCGGTGCCGCCGGCCCTGGCCGCGTTGCTGGAGCGGCCGGCGCGGGCCGAGGCATGCGCGCCGGCGTATGGCGCGCTGCGTGAGGTGCTGCTGCGCGGCTGAGGCGGGGTCAGTAAGACTCGTCGGCCGACAGCTTCTGGAGACCGGCTTCGTCGAGGATCTCGACGGTGTTCAGATGGGGCAGGGCGATCAGGCCCTGCTGGCGCAGCTTGGTGAAGGTGCGGCTGACGGTTTCCATGGTCAGGCCGAGATGGTCGGCGATGTCGCCACGGCCCATCGGCAGGGTCACGCGCAGCCCCGGTTCGCCGAGCAACGCTTCGCGCGCGGCCAGGCGCAGCAGGAAATCGGCGACCTTCTCGGCCGGCTGCAGCCGGCCCAGCGCCATCGCAGCATCCTGCGCGGCATCCAGTTCCTGGCAGGCGCGCTGCAGCAGCTTCCGTTCCAAGTGGGGGAAGCGCGAGCGCAGGTCCTTCATCTGCGGCAGGGCCACGCGGCAGACCCGGCTGTCGGCGATGGCCTCGATGTCGTAGCGGTGGTGGTCGCTGCCGCTCAGGCCGAGGAAATCGCCGGGCAGCACGAAGCCGCTGATCTGGCGGCGCCCGTCGGCCAGCGTGCGGACCAGGCGCAGCGCGCCGGCCGTAATCGTATAGACATGTTGGCGCGGCTCGCCGGCACGGGCCAGGGTAGATCCCAGCGGCAGCGCCTGCGAGACGGTGACCCGCTCCAGCGCCTGCACTTCATCCGGCGACAGCGCCGAGCAGACCGCCAGGTGCCGTACCGAGCAATGCAGGCAGTCGCGCAGGGGCGAGCAACCGGGGGCGGCGGGGTCTTCAACAGCGGAAAGCGCGGTACCGGAGTGGGGCCGGGTCATGTCAGGTCAGCAAGCGGGGCCTGCCTATGATACTTCATGCCGCCATTGGCCCGGTCCTGACGCAGGATGCGGCCCGTCGCGCTGGCTGCGGCTAGAATATGCCGCTCGCTCATCCCCCCGTTTCCGCAGGAGTCCCGCAAGTGATCAAGCCCCGTACGCCGCCCGGCATCATGGAATTGCTGCCGCGTGAGCAGATCGCGTTCCAGCGCATGCTGGACGTCATCCGCCGCAACTACGAGCGGTTCGGGTTCCTGCCGGTGGAAACCCCGGTGTTCGAGCTGTCCGATGTGCTGCTGACCAAGTCCGGCGGCGAGACCGAGCGCCAGGTGTATTTCGTGCAGTCCACCGGCGCGCTGGCCAATGCCGCCGAAGCCGAAGAGAAGGCGCTGCCCGAACTGGCCCTGCGCTTCGACCTGACCGTGCCGCTGGCGCGCTACGTGGCCGAGCACGAACACGACCTGACTTTCCCGTTCCGCCGCTACCAGATGCAGCGCGTGTACCGCGGCGAGCGTGCCCAGCGTGGCCGCTTCCGTGAGTTCTACCAGTGCGATATCGATGTGATCGGCAAGGACACGCTGAGCACCCGTTACGACGCCGAAGTGCTGGCGGTGATCCATGCGGTGTTCGCTGAACTGCGCATCGGTGATTTCTCGGTGCAGCTCAACAACCGCAAGCTGATGCGCGGCTTCTTCGAAAGCCTGGGCGTGGCCGATGGCGAGCGCCAGCTGGCCGTGCTGCGTGAAGTGGACAAGCTGGACAAGCGTGGCGCCGATTACGTGCGCGAGACGCTGGTGGGCGAGGGCTTTGATATTCCCGCCGAGCAGGTCGAGCGCATCCTGGCCTTCGTCGCCGTGCGCTCGAGCAGCCATGCCGATGCGCTGGCCCAGCTGGACGCACTGCTGGCCGATGCGGCCGCCAGCGAGACGCTCAAGCAGGGCGTGGCCGAGCTGCGCGAAGTGCTGCAGCTGGTCAAGGCGCTGGGCGTGCCGGAAACCGCGTACTGCCTGAACTTCTCGATCGCGCGCGGCCTGGACTACTACACCGGCACGGTCTACGAGACCACGCTGACCGACCACCCGCAGATCGGCTCGATCTGCTCGGGCGGCCGTTACGAAGACCTGGCCAGCCACTACAGCAAGTCCAAGCTGCCGGGCGTGGGCATCTCCATCGGCTTGACCCGCCTGTTCTGGCAGCTGCGCGAGGCCGGCCTGATCGCCGGTATCGAGGACAGCAGCGTGCACGCGCTGGTGGCCCTGATGGACGACAACGGCCTGCCGGAGTCGCTGGATATCGCCCGTCGCCTGCGCGTGGGCGGCATCAATGCCGAAGTGCAGATGGAGCCGAAGAAGATCGGCAAGCAGTTCCAATACGCGGCCAAGGCGGGTATCCGTTTCGTCGTGCTGGCCGGTGAGGATGAGCTGGCGCGTGGCGTGGTGGCGGTCAAGGATCTGCTGCGCGAGCAGCAGTTCGAGGTCGCCCGCGACGAATTGGCCAGCGCGCTGCAGGTCGAGCTGGAGCAGGCCAAGGCGATGGCATGAAGCGGCTGGGGGCGGGGGCACTGATGGTGCTCCTGCTCGCCGGCTGCCAGAGCGATCCGCAGCTGCGCAGCAAGCGGATCGGCCCCGGGCATTTCCGGTTGACGGTCGACCGCTGCCACATGGTTGACCCGCAGTTGTTGGAACACGACCTGCGCGAACTGGCCAGCAGCGCCTGCCCCAAGGGTACGGGCCCGCTGGAAGCGCTGGAGTCGCTTCCCAGCCGCCAGGGCGGCCTGCTTGGCGAATGCCTGCGCAGCGGTGCCCTGCGTGCCGAGGTCCGCTGCCGGTAGGTGCCGACCGCTGGTCGGCACGCTTCTCCGTGGATACCCATCCAACGCCCGCCAACGCGGGCGTTGTTCGTTTCCAGACCCTGAACCGGCCCATTCCGCCTGCGCAGCGGTTTGACCGTGCGCCGTCATTTGCGCTAATGTAATAGCACGCTATTACATTGATACGATGAAACTACGTCCGATCCCCCGCGAAAAAGATGCCCAGGCCGATCTGGCCTCGCTGGCGCGTGCGTTTGCTGCCCTGTCCGATCCGGAGGCAGTGACCGCGTTCCTGCGCGACCTGTGCACGCCTGCCGAGCTGGAGGCGCTGTCCGACCGCTGGAAAGTGGTGCCGTTGCTGCAGCAGGGCGTGCCGTATCGCGAGATCCATGAGTTGACCGGGGTCAGCGTGACCACCACCGGGCGCGTGGCGCGCTCGCTGGACCACGGCCACGGCGGCTATGCCGCCGCCATCGCCGCCACGCCGACCTCCCCCGAATCCGAGTAGAGACCTCCCCATGAGTGCAACCCAGACCGCCCCGGCACGTGACCGGCTGCGCATCGCCATCCAGAAGAACGGGCGGCTGGCCGAGCCCGCGCGCAGCCTGCTGACCGCCTGCGGGCTGAGCTGGCGGCAGAGCCGAGACAAGCTGTTCTGCTACGGCGAATCGCTGCCGGTGGACCTGCTGCTGGTCCGCGATGACGATATCCCCGGCCTGATCGCCGATGGCGTATGCGACTTTGGCATCGTCGGCCGCAACGAGCTGGACGAGCAGGGGGCCGCGCGCCGCCGGATCGGCCTGCCGGACGCCTACCAGGCGCTGCGCGGGCTCAACTTCGGCCAGTGCCGCTTGATGCTGGCGGTGCCGGAGGAATGGGAATGGACCGGCGTCGAACAGCTGGCCGGCAAGCGCATTGCCACCAGTTACCCCGCGATCCTGGCCGACTGGCTGGCCGAGCGTGGCGTGGATGCGCAGGTGGTCGAGCTGTCCGGATCGGTCGAAATCGCCCCGCGCCTGGGTACGGCCGATCTGATCTGCGACCTGGTCTCCAGTGGCGCGACGTTGGCCGCCAACCAGCTCAAGCCGGTTGAAACCCTGCTGGAGAGCGAAGCGGTACTGGCCGGCCCGGTGCGCACGCCCGATGACGCCCGTGCCGGCCTGATGGCGATGCTGCTGCGCCGTCTCGATGGTGTGGTGAAGGTGCAGGACAGCAAGCTGCTGATGTTCCGCGCCGAGCTGGATCGCGTGTCCGAGCTGACCCGCCTGCTGCCCGACGCCGACCCGCTGGTGCAGCTGCCCGATGATGGCGGCCACCTGCGTTTGCAGACCATGTGCCACGGTGCGTTGACCTGGCAGCGGTTGGAGGAACTGGAGCGCGCGGGCGCGCAGGGCTTGATGGTATTGAGTGTGGAGCGGTCGCTGGCATGAATCGTTTGACGTGGTCCCAATTGGATGCCGGCGCCCAGGCGCAGGCGCTGCAACGCCCGGTCCAGGCCGTGGCGGCACGCACCCGCGAGTCGGTCGCGGCCCTGATCGCCGCGGTGCGCGAAGGCGGCGATGCTGCGCTGCGCGAGATCACCCTGCGCTTTGACGGGGTGGCGCCGGATACCTTCGAGGTGAGCGAGGCGGAATTCGCCGCCGCCGAGCAGGCCGTCTCCGCCGAACTGCGGCAGGCGATGATCGATGCCGCCGCCCGCATCCGCACCTTCCACCAGGCGGGCATGAGCCAGGGCTATGCGGTCGAGACCGCGCCCGGCGTGCGCTGCGAGCGCGTGGTGCGTCCGATCGCCCGAGTGGGGGTGTATGTACCGGCCGGCAGTGCACCGCTGCCATCCACCGCCTTGATGCTGGGCGTGCCCGCGCAGCTGGCCGGCTGCCGCGAGGTGGTGCTGTGCACGCCGCCGCGAAAGGACGGCAGTGCCGACCCTGCGGTGCTGGTGGCCGCGCGCCTGACCGGCGTGCACCGCGTGTTCAAGCTGGGCGGCGCCCAGGCCATTGCGGCGATGGCCTATGGCACCGACAGCGTCCCGGCCTGCGACAAGCTGTATGGCCCGGGCAACAGTTTCGTGACCGAAGCCAAGCAGCAGGTGGCCCAGGACGGCGCGGCGGCCATCGATATGCCGGCCGGCCCGTCCGAAGTGCTGGTGATCGCCGATGCCGGCGCCAATCCGGCGTTCGTCGCCGCCGATCTGCTCTCGCAGGCCGAGCACGGCCCGGATTCGCAGGTGCTGCTGCTGACCGATGACGCGGCGATGGTGGATCGGGTTGAAGCGGCCGTCGAGGCGCAGCTGGCGCAGTTGTCGCGTGCGCAGATCGCCGCGCAGGCGCTGGCGTCTTCGCGCCTGATCCTGGTGGATTCGCTTGATGAGGCCTTCGCGATCAGCAACCGGTACGCGCCGGAGCACCTGATTCTCGCGCTGCGCGAGCCGCGCGCGTGGTTGGAGAAGGTGGAGGCCGCCGGTTCGGTGTTCCTCGGCGACTACACCCCCGAAGCGCTGGGCGACTACTGCAGTGGCACCAACCACGTGCTGCCCACCGCCGGTGCGGCACGCGCCTACAGCGGCGTCAGCGTGGCCAGTTTCCAGAACCTGATCAGCGTGCAGTCGGCCACCGCCGCCGGCATCGCCGCGATCGGGCAGTGCGCGCGTGTGCTGGCGCGCGCCGAAGGCCTGGATGCCCATGAGAACGCAGTGACCCTGCGCATGGAGGCGGCCGCATGAGCACTGCTTCCGTCCTGTCCCTGGTCCGCGAGGACCTGCAGGCCTTTGCCGGGTACTCCTCGGCGCGCAGCAGTGCGCTGACCGGTGATGTCTGGCTCAACGCCAACGAATCGGCCTGGGCCAACCCGGCCGACGCCGAGGGTGGCGCGCGCCGCTATCCGGATCCACAGCCGGCCGCCCTGCGTGATCGCCTGGCGGACCTCTACGGCTGCGCCCCCGGACAACTGCTGATCGGCCGTGGCAGTGACGAGGCCATCGATCTGCTGGTCCGTGCGCTGTGCGAGCCGGGCCGCGATGCAGTGGTGACCACGCCACCGGTGTTCGGCATGTATGCCGTCTGCGCCCGCCTGCAGAACGCGCCGCTGATCGAGGTGCCGCTGGTGGACCAGGGCGATGCACTGGTCGCCGATATCGACGCGGTCATCGCCGCTGCGCTGGCCGGCAAGGCGAAGCTGGTGTTCCTGTGCTCACCCTCCAATCCCGCTGGCAGCGTGATCCCCCTGGCGGAGATCGAGCGAGTGGCCGCCGCGTTGCAGGGCAGGGCACTGGTGGTGGTGGATGAGGCCTACGTCGAGTACGCCGAGCAACCGTCCGCAACGACGCTGCTGAGCCGTTACGACAACATCGCCGTGCTGCGGACGCTGTCCAAGGCGCATGCCCTGGCGGCGGCGCGCATCGGCAGCCTGATCGCGGATGCCGCGCTGATCCAGTTGCTGCGCCGCTGCCAGGCCCCGTATCCGGTGCCGGCGCCCTGCGCGGATCTGGCGCTGGCGGCGCTCTCACCCGAGAGCCTGGCCGTCACCGCCCAGCGCACCGCGCAGATCAAGGCAGAACGCGCCCGCCTGCAGTCCGGCCTGGCCGCGCTGCCCGGCGTCGCGCGCGTCTATCCTTCGCAGGGCAACTACCTGCTCGCCCGCTTTGCCGATGCACAGGGTGCCTTCGACGCGTTGCTCGCCGCCGGTGTGGTGGTGCGTGACCAGCGGGCTGCACCCCAGCTTGGCGATGCGCTGCGCATCACCATCGGCAGCCCCGAGCAGAATGACCGTGTACTTGCCGCCCTGATGGCCCGGAGGGCTGCCGCATGATCCCGATTCTGTTCGTCGACCGCGACGGCACCCTGATCGAAGAGCCCGCCGATTTCCAGATCGACGCCTACGAGAAGCTGCGCTTCGTGCGCGATGTGATCCCGGCGATGCTCAAGCTGCGCGATGCCGGCTACCAGTTCGTGATCGTCAGCAACCAGGACGGGCTCGGAACCGACGGCTACCCTCAGGCCAGCTTCGATGGCCCCAACGAGCTGATGCTGCAGATCTTCGCCAGCCAGGGCATCACCTTCCGTGACGTGCTGATCGACGGCACCTGGCCGCAGGACAACGCGCCCACCCGCAAGCCGGGTATAGGGCTGATGCTGCCGTACCTGCAGGACCGCAACATCGACTGGGCCCGCTCGGCCATGGTGGGCGACCGCCTGACCGACATCCAGTTCGCCGAGAACATGAAGATCCGTGGTTTCCAGCTGCGCACCGAGCAGTTCGGCGGTGACTGGGACTGGACCTCGATCGCGCACGAGCTGGCCGACGCACCGCGCCGCGCCAGCGTGCAGCGCAACACCAAGGAGACCAGGATCCGGGTCGAGGTCGATCTGGACCGCACCGCCGAACCGCAGACCCACACCGGCCTGCCGTTCTTCGATCACATGCTGGAGCAGATCGGCAAGCACGGCGGTTTCGCGCTGAGCGTGCAGGCCGAGGGCGACCTGCACATCGATGAGCACCACACGATCGAAGACACCGGCCTGGCGCTGGGCCAGGCCCTGCGGGAGGCACTCGGCGACAAGCGCGGGATCGGCCGCTATGGGTTCACGCTGCCGATGGACGAAACGCTGGCCAGTGCCGCGCTGGATTTCAGCGGCCGCCCGTATTTCGTGTTCGAAGGCGAGTTCAAGCGTGAGCGCGTGGGCGACATGCCGACCGAGCTGGTGCCGCATTTCTTCCGCTCGCTGTGCGATGCGGCCGGGCTCAACCTGCACCTGAGCGTGCGCGGTGACAACGACCACCACAAGGTCGAGGCCTGCTTCAAGGCGCTGGCCCGTGCACTGCGCCAGGCCTTGCCGCGCCAGGGCACCGCGTTGCCGAGTACCAAGGGGGCGCTGTGACGGAGGTTGCGCTGATCGATGCGGGTGGGGCCAACCTTGGCTCGGTCCGCTATGCGCTGGAGCGGCTGGGCGTGCAGGTGCGCCTGGTGCGCGATGCGCAGGGGCTGGAGGGCGTCAGTCGGGTGATCCTGCCCGGCGTCGGCGCCGCCCCGCACGGCATGGCGCGCCTGCATGCGCAGGGACTGGTCGAGCCGCTGCGCAACCTGCAGGTGCCGCTGCTCGGCATCTGCCTGGGCATGCAGCTGCTGTTCGACGGTTCCGAAGAGGGGCACGTCGAATGCCTGGGCCTGCTGCCCGGGGTGGTGCGTCACCTGCGCCCGGCCACCGGCATCCGCGTACCGCACATGGGCTGGAACCGGCTGCTGCCACTGCGCGAGTCGCCGTTGCTGGCCGGTGTGCCGGCACGCGCCAGTGCCTACTTCGTGCACAGCTATGCGGCACCGTTGGGCGAAGACACCGTGGCGGCCTGCGATCACGGCGGGCTGTTCGCGGCGGTCGTGCAGCGCGGTCGGCACAGTGGCGCCCAGTTCCACCCGGAGCGCTCGGCCGATACGGGCGCGCGCATCCTGCGCAACTTCATCGAGAACGAACCCACATGAGTTTCATCGTCTATCCCGCCCTGGACATCCGCGAAGGCCGTGTAGTGCGGCTGCTGCAGGGCGATTACGCGCAGCAGACCACCTACGGCGATGACCCGCTGCCGCGCGCGCAGGCCTTTGCCGCGGCCGGCGCAAGCTGGATGCACCTGGTGGACCTGGATGCGGCCCGGGCAGGCGGTTACACGCTGGCGCCGCTGCTGGCTGCGATCGCGGCGCAGACCGGCCTGAAGGTGCAGACCGGCGGCGGCGTGCGCTCGCGCGATGATGTCGCCCGGATTCTTGATGCCGGTGCGGCCCGGGTGGTCGTCGGCTCTGTCTCGGTGCGCGAGCCGGACACGGTGATCGGCTGGCTGCGCGAGTTCGGTCCGGACCGGCTGACCATCGCACTCGATGCCCGCCAGGCCGAGGACGGCCGCTGGCTGTTGCCGGTGCATGGCTGGACCGAGACCGCCGAGGACACGCTGGAGGCGCTGGCCCAGCGCTACGCCGAGGCCGGCATGCAGCACCTGCTGTGTACGGATATCGCGCGCGACGGCATGCTGTCCGGGCCGAACATCGAGCTTTACCAGCACTTGGCGCGGCTGTTGCCCGGCGTGGCGGTGCAGGCCTCCGGCGGCGTGCGCGATGCCCGGGACGTGGCCCAGGCCAAGGCCGTCGGCTGTGGCGGCGCGATCCTCGGCAAGGCGCTGCTGGAAGGGCGCATGACCCTGGAAGGAGCGCTGGCATGCTGAGCCGCCGCCTGATTCCATGCCTGGACGTGCGCGACGGCCGCGTGGTCAAGGGTGTGCGCTTCCGCGACCACGTGGACATGGGCGATATCGCCGAGCTGGCGATGCGCTACCGCGACCAGGGCGCGGACGAACTCGTGTTCTACGACATCGGCGCCAGCCCGGAAGGGCGCGCGGTGGATGTGGGCTGGATCGAACGCATCGCGCGCCTGATCGACATTCCGTTCTGCGTGGCTGGCGGCATCAGCGATGTGGAGACCGCGCGGCGCGTGCTGCATGCCGGTGCCGACAAGATCTCGATCAACTCCCCGGCGCTGGGCCAGCCGGAACTGATTGAGGAACTGGCCGATGCGTTCGGTGTGCAGTGCGTCGTCGTTGGTATCGATTCGGTACGTGAGCCGGATGGCGAATGGCGGGTGCGCCGGTTCAGTGGCGACCCGGACAAGACCCAGGCGGTGGCCGTACGCACGCTGGACTGGCTGGTGGAGGCGCAGCGCCGCGGCGCCGGCGAGATCGTGCTGAACTGCATGGACAGTGATGGCGTGCGCCGCGGCTACGACGTGGCCCAGCTGCGCCAGGCGCGTGCGCTGTGCCAGGTGCCGCTGATCGCCTCCGGCGGTGCTGGCGAGATGCAGCACTTCGCCGATGTGTTCGACCAGGCCGACGTCGATGGCGCGCTGGCTGCCAGCGTCTTCCACAGTGGCGCCATCGCCATTCCCGCGCTCAAGCAGTTCCTGCGCGAGCAGCAGATCGAGGTTCGAGATGTCTATTGAGGTGAATTCCATCGACGTGCGGCCGTCGCGCGAGGCGCTGGCGCAGCTGGACTGGGGCAAGGGCGATGGCCTGCTGCCGGTGGTGGTGCAGGACACGGACACGCTGCGTGTGTTGATGCTGGGCTATGCCAATGCGGCCTCCCTGGAGCAGACCCTGGCCACGGGCCAGATGACCTTCTTCAGCCGCAGCAAGCAGCGGCTGTGGACCAAGGGCGAGTCCTCCGGCAACGTGCTGGCGGTGACCGCCATGCGGATCGACTGCGACAACGACACCGTGCTGGTCAGTGCGCGCCCTGCCGGCCCCACCTGCCATACCGGCAGCGAGAGCTGCTTCCCGCAGGCGCCGGGCAACTTCCTGGGCCGGCTGGATACCGTGGTACGCGAGCGCGAGCAGCAGCGCCCGGCTGGCAGCTACACCACCTCGCTGTTCGACGGCGGTACCCGCCGCGTCGCGCAGAAAGTGGGGGAGGAGGGGGTGGAGACGGCGCTGGCCGGCGTGGCGCAGGATGACGAGGCGCTGCTCGGCGAGTCGGCCGACCTGCTGTTCCACCTCACCGTGCTGCTGCGGGCGCGTGGCCTGTCGCTGGACGACGCGGTCGCGGTGCTGGCGGCGCGCCACGCGGGGTAAGGCCGGGCTGCACATCGTTTAACGTCGGTGAAACGCGGTGCAGGCGATGATGTGCGGCTCTACAATTCCCCACCCCCGACCGGACCACCCCCGATGACTCGTACTGCCGCCTGGCTGGCTTGCCTGCTGTTGATGACTTCGCCTGCCTGGGCTGCTGAAACGACCGTTACCGGCAAGGTGTATCAGGAGCGCGACGGCAAGCCGGGCCGCGGCCCGACCGATCCCGGCCTGGCCGGTGTACAGGTTTCCAACGGTGAAACGATCGTGCGCACCGCCGCCGATGGCAGCTACAGCCTGCCGGTGCGCGAGGGCCAGACGGTGTTCGTGATCAAGCCGGACGAGTACCGTTTCCCGGCCGCTGCCAACGGACTGCCGTCCTACTGGCGCCACTATGCGCCGCAGGGGTCGCCGAAGCTGAAGTACGACGGCATCCGTGCCACCAGCGGTGCCACCCGCAACTGGGATTTCGCGCTGGAGCCGGCCAAGGGCACCGATGCCGCGCGCAACGGTTTCGAGATGCTGGTGTTCACCGATTCGCAGACCGCCAGCCGCCAGGACATCGGCTACTACCAGCGCGCCATCGTCGAGCCGATCATCGGCAAGCACCCGGCACGGCTGGGCACCACGCTGGGCGACATCGTCAACGACGACCTGAGCCTGTACCCGGACATCAACAAGGTCACCGCCCAGCTGCAGGTGCCGTGGTTCCACGTGCCGGGCAACCACGACCTGGACATGGACGCCGGCAACGATGCCCATTCGCTGGACAGCTGGCGCGCGGTCTACGGGCCGGATACCTACGCGGTGGAAGAGGGCGGGGCGAGCTTCGTGTTCCTCGATGACGTGGTCTACGACCCCAAGGCCAAGCCGAGCTACGTGGGCGGGCTGCGCGCGGACCAGTTCACCTTCCTCGGCAACTACCTCAAGGGCCTGCCGCGTGATCGCCTGGTCGTGCTCGGCATGCACATCCCGCTGTTCGATGCGGCGCCGGGCCGTGAGACGTTCCGTCATGCGGACCGCACGCGCCTGTTCGCGCTGCTCAAGGACTTCCCGAATGTGCTGGTGCTCAGCGGCCACAGCCACACCCAGCAGCACTACTACCACGGTGCCGCCGAGGGCTGGCAGGGCCGCAAGCCGCTGCACGAATACAACGTGGGCGCCGCCTGCGGTGCGTTCTGGTCCGGGGTGAAGGACAGCAGCGGGATACCTGATGCCACCATGAGCGATGGCACCCCGAATGGCTACGCGGTGCTCTCGGTCAAGCCCGGTGGCGAGTACGGGCTGCGCTATTACGTGGCGCGCGCGCCGGACGATTACCAGATCGCCCTGCATGCGCCGAAGGTGTTGCGCCAGGGCGCGTATCCGGCGTGGGGCGTGTACGCCAACGTGTTCATGGGCCAGGCCGATTCGCTGGTGGAGTACCGCGTGGACGATGGCGCCTGGCAGCCGATGAAGCGCGTCGAGCAGCCGGACCCGCGCCTGCTGCAGGAAAACGTCGCCGACGATACCGCCGAGCGCCTGCGCGGGTTCGACCGCTCGCCCGAAGCCACGCCGTCGCCGCACCTGTGGCGCGGCGCACTGCCCACCCACCTTGCGGTGGGGGAGCACAAGGTGGAAGTGCGTGCGGTGCAGGGCGATGGCCCGACCGCCACGGCCAGCACCAGCTACCGCCTGCAGACCGCCAAGCCCTGAGCGCGGCGTTGTCGTTTCAGTACGCCGCTGTATGGCAGGCGCGGCTTTGCAATCCCCCGGCGATGCCTGAGAATCGCCGGGATTCAATCGATTCAACCAAGGCAAGCGAGTGAGCGCAGCGGTACCGGTTCCGGCTCAACCTGAGGTGTCGCCGACCGCGGCGCAGCGGGATTCCCTCCCTGACAGGCTGATCGTGGCCGACGTCGGCGGTACCTTCGCCCGCGTCGCGTTGGCCAGCGTGCGCGCTGGTGCAGCGCCACAGCTGAGCGGTCTTCAGCGCTATGCCTGCGCCGAGCACGCCAGCCTGGCCGCGATCCTGGCCGATTTCATCGCCACGCTGCCCGCCGCGCCGGACAATGCGGTGGTCGCGATTGCCGGCCTGCTGGACGGCGATCACCTGGTCAACACCAATCTGCCGTGGCCGGTCTCGGTCGCGCAGACCCGTCACGATTCGGGGCTGGCTTCGCTGGCGCTGATCAACGATTTCGAAGCAGTGGCCTACGCGATTCCGCACGTAGCGCCGGAGTCCATGGTGGCCCTCAATGGCGATCCGGGCGCGGGCCCGCGTTGGCCGGCATTGGTGTTGGGGCCGGGCACCGGGCTGGGCGCGGCACTGCGCTTTGAAGGCGGCGAGCGGCCGGTGCTGGCCAGTGAAGCCGGCCATGCCGCGTTGAATGCCTGCAATCCGTTGGAGCTGGAGGTGCTCTCGCGCCTGCTCCAGCGCTGGGACCACGTGGACAACGAGCGCGTGCTGTCCGGTGGCGGCCTGATGAACCTGTATCCCTGCCTGTGCGATATCCGTGGCGTCACACCGCACTGGACCAGCACCGAGGCGCTGATCGCCGCCGCGCACGAGGGCGTGGATCCGGTGGCGGTGGAAACGCTGGAGGTGTTCTGCGCCTGGCTTGGCAGCCTGGCCGGCGACCTGGCCACCACCTTTGGTGCCCGCTCGGTCTATCTGGCAGGCGGCATCTCCACGCGGGTGGATCGCTTCCTGCGTGATGGCCGTTTCCGCGCGCGTTTCCTGGCCAAGGGCGTGATGCACGAGGTGCTGCGCCAGGTGCCGATCTGGCGGGTGGACCACGGCGAGCTGGGCGTTCTTGGCGCGGCGGTCTGGCGCGCGGAACATCGCTGTATCGTCGTGTAATTCTTTCCTTGCCCGTTCGCTGGAGACCTACCCATGACTGACCGCAGGCGATTTCTCCAGGCCGGTGCCCTGGCCGCTGGCGCCCTCGCACTGCCGACGCTGCAGGCGCGTTCCGCCGCCGGTGCTCGGGTGGTGTCCACCTGGGATTTCGGCGTAGGGGCCAACCAGGTCGCCTGGAAAACGCTGTCGGCCGGTGGTTCGGCGCTCGATGCCGTGGAAGCCGGTGCGCGCTGGGCCGAGAGTGATCTGTGCAATCCCACGGTCGGGCGCTGCGGCAATCCCGATCGTGATGGCGTGCTGAGCCTGGATGCCAGCATCATGGATGGCGATGGCCGCTGTGGTTCGGTGGCGGCGCTGAGTGATATCGCGCACCCGGTCTCGGTGGCACGGCGGGTGATGGAGCAGACCCCGCACGTGATGCTGGTCGGCGAGGGCGCGCAGCAGTTCGCCGTGCAGCAGGGCTTTGAGCGGAAGAAGCTGCTCACCCCGGAAGCCGAGAAGGCCTGGCGCGAGTGGCTCAAGACCGCGCAGTACACCCCCGAGATCAATGCCGAGCGGCGCAGCCGCCCCGGTGACAGCAGCAACCACGACACGCTGGGCATGCTCGCCATCGATGCCCAGGGGCGTCTGGCCGGTGCCTGCACCACCAGTGGCATGGCCTGGAAGATGCACGGCCGCGTGGGCGACAGCCCGATCATCGGGGCGGGCCTGTACGTAGACAACGAGGTCGGTGCCGCCACCGCTTCGGGCGTGGGCGAGGAAATGATCCGCAATGCCGCCTCGTTCCTGGTGGTCGAGTTGATGCGCCAGGGGCGCTCGCCGGCCGAGGCCTGCCGCGAGGCGATCGCGCGGGTGGTGCGCAAGCGCCCCGAGGCGAGCAGGACCCTGCAGGTCTGTTTCCTCGCCTTGAACAAGCACGGCGAAGTGGGTGCCTACGCACTGCACCGCGGTTTCGTCTACGCGGTCTGCGACAAGGACCGGCAGGACGATCTGCGTGATTCCGCTTCGGTGTACACGAGCGAGCAGACGTGAGCGCGCCGCGCCGGCTGCTGGAGATCGCCTCGAATTCGGTGGCCTCCGCCCTGGCGGCCCAGCACGGCGGGGCGGATCGGGTCGAGCTGTTCGACAACCTCGCCGAGGGCGGCACGACCCCGTCGCAGGGCAGCATCGCGGTCGCCCGTGATCGCCTGCGGATTCCCTTGTTCGTGCTGATCCGGCCGCGGCCCGGGGATTTTCGCTACACCGCGCTCGAGGCCGAGATCATGCTGCGCGACATCGCGCATTGCCGCCAACTCGGCTGCGACGGCGTAGTGATTGGTGCGCTGGATGCCGACGGTGGCATCGACATGCCGCTGTGCCGGGAACTGGTGGCGGCGGCTGGCCCGCTCGGCATCACCTTCCATCGCGCCTTCGATGCCGCGCGTGATCTGCCCGCGGCGCTGGAGCAGATCGTGACGCTGGGGTGCCATCGCATCCTGAGCTCGGGCGGGCAGGCAAGTGCGCTGGCCGGTGCCGATGTCCTGGCCGCGTTGGTGGCGCAGGCAGGTGATCGGCTATCACTCATGGCCGGGGCGGGAATTACGGCGGGCAACATCGTGGAGCTGGCCCAGCGCAGTGGGTGCCTCGAACTGCATGCCTCGGCGAAGACCACACACCATTCGGCGATGCGCCATCACAATCCGGCGCTGATCGGGCTGTCGCCGGACTGGACCGTCACCGACGCGGCGCAGGTCAGCGCACTGCGCGCGGCGCTGGATTAAAAAAAACGGCAGCCGCCTGTGAAAGCGCAGCTGCCGTGGAGGACCGTTGCCCCGCCCGGAGGCGGGGGCGGGTGACGCTTAGAACTTCCAGTTCACGCCGAAGTACAGCTGGCGGCCGGTGTAGGTGTTGGACACCAGGCGGGCCTTGGTGTCGTTGCCCAGATGGATGCGCTGCTCGGACTTGGTCGCGTTCAGCACCGAGGCGGTGAAGGTCAGCGCTTCGGTGAAGTTGTAGGCCACGTTGAGATCCAGCTGGTCGTACGGTTCGGAGTACTGGCTCATGCCGTTGACCGGACCGCCCACGACTTCACCGCGGCGGTTGTACGACGCCCGTGCCAGGAACTTCTCGTTCTCGTAGAAGAGGGTGACGTTGGCCTGGTTCTTGGCGCTGCCCACCAGCGGCGAGGAACCGATCTCTTCGCCATCGAGCACGATGGCGGCCAGGTTGGTGTCGTTGTAGGTGTAGTTGGCCTGGATGCCGAAGCCCGTGTCGAAGGTGTACTGACCGTACAGCTCCACGCCCTGCGAGACGCCATCGCGGCCGTTGGCCTGGGTCTCGTACTTCTGCACCGTGACCGTTTCGCCGCCGACATTCATCTGCTGGTCGCGGACCACCGGCACCGTGAAGTTGTCCACGTTCTTGCGGAACAGGCCCAGGCCCGCCACCGCGCCGGGCTTGAAGTACCACTCCAGGCCGACGTCGAACTGGGTCGCTTCGAACGGTTCCAGGTTCTTGTTGCTGCCATAGCCGTACCAGCCGGGCGTGTCGGTACCACCGGCGACACGACGGTCGTTGCTGTACTCCTCGCTGATGTAGTTCAGCGCACCCGGCGCAGCGATGCTGGTGTAGCTCGGGCGTGCGATGACCTTGGAGGCCGCACCACGCAGCACCAGCGTGTCGGTGATGTCCCAGGCGATGTTGAAGCTCGGCAGGAAGTCCGTGTAGGTCTTGTCCATCGAGGTGAAGGCGTACGTTTTCTCGCGTGCCAGGCCATCCGGCAGGCGCACGAAGCCGCTCTGGCAGACATAGCCGGTATTGGAGGCGATCAGCGGCGCGGCAGCAGGATCGTTGCAGCCCATCGGCGAGCCGGCGGCGTTGTCCTGGAAGTAGTCGTTGAACTTCTCGACCGAGTCACTGGATTCGGCGAACTGCTTGGTCCGGACCACGCGCACGCCGACGTTGCCGCGCACTCGCTCGGTACGGAAGTTGGCCTGGAAGTAGCCCGAGTAGATCTTCTCGTTGACGTTGTAGACGAAGTCCTCTTCCTTGCGGCTGTGCGATCCGCCGTACTTCTCGTTGAGGTAGTTGATGTAGGCCGGGTAGTTGATGCCCGGGAACACGTTGGCGTTGAAGCCGCCGGCGATGTTGCTGATCGGGTTGGACAGGAAGAAGCCCGGCTGGGCGACACCGGCGGTGGCATCGCAACCGGCCTGGTAACGGTTGTTGTCGTAGTCGGCCGGATCCTTGCCCTGGCACACCCAGTAGGTGTTGCCGGTATTGCGGTGCACATCGCCGTCGCGGTACTTGGCACCGAACTGGATGGAGTCCAGCCAGCCGCTTTCAAACAGCTTGGTGAAGTCGGCCTGGAAGTAGTTCTGCTTGACCTCGGTCTGCATCCACGACGAGCCGGTCGAGCCGGTGTCGATCTCGGCGATGCCGGCCATCAACTGGTCCTGCAGGTTCGGCGAGAAGGTGGCGCTCGGCGTACCGGTCAGATCCCATGCGCTGTAGGTGTTGCCAGACTGCCACACACCGTCGACCTGGCGGCGCGGCTTGGCGGACATGCCGAAGTTCATCGACGGGCCACCTTCGGACCAGGTGCGGCCACCGGTGAAGGAGGCCTTCCACAGCGGGCTGATATCCCACTCGACGGTCAGGTCGCCGGTCTGCGAGAGCGCCTTTTCCTTGCTGTAGGTACCGGTCAGCTGCGGGGTGGGGATGGTGCAGTCGTCCGGACCCCAGCCGCCCGGCGCCATGCCGGCGGCCGCAGCCTGTTCTTCGCTGCAGTAATAGGTCTTGCCGGCCAGCTTTTCGTACTGCGCGCCGGTCACGATGCTGCCGGAGGGGTCGAAGTTCAGCCCGTTGAGCAGGCGGCCGCCGTCCCAGTTGCCGTCGCCGTTGAAGCGGGCGAGGTTCCATTCCGGGATCTTCAACATGTTCTGGGTGTAATTGCCTTCCAGCTCGAAGCGGAAGTAATTGGCGGTCAGCGTCAGGTTGTCGGTCGGCTTGAACTGGAAGGTCAACTGGCCACCGGTGCGCTCGCGCTTCTCTTCCTTCACGGCGAAGTTCACCGAGGTCGGCATGAAGAATTCGCTGTAGTTGCGGCCGCTCTGGTCATTGAAGCCGGACTGGCCCCACCAGTAGTGGATACCGTCCTGCAGCTGCGGATTGCCGTAGGCATCCACCGCGTCGGTACCGTTGCCGTACCACTGGTAGTCCTCGGTGCTCGCCTGCATGGTGCGGCTGGTGCGGGTCTGCTTGGTCGCGCCGACCAGCACGCCGAAGCGCTCATCCTTGCTGTGCCAGGAGTACAGCGCCGACGTCTGCGGATCCACGTCGTGGCTGGTGTCCGAGGAGGTGCCCTCCAGGTTCACGTAGCCGGAGTTGGCTTCCATGTCGAGCGGGCGACGGGTGTGCAGGATCACGGTGCCGCCGATGCCGCCTTCATCCAGGCGGGCCTCCGGCGATTTGAACAGCTCGGCGCTGGACAGCATGTTGGCCGGCAGCAGCGTGTAGTTGAACGAACGGGTGGCCTCGTTGTTGGTTTCCGAGGTCGCCACGTAGTTGCCATTCAACTGGGTCAGGGTCAGGTCCGGAGCGAGGCCGCGGACACTGACGGTCTTGCCTTCGCCACCGCTGCGCTCGATGACCACGCCAGGCACGCGCTGCAGCGCGTCGGCGACGTTCTTGTCGGGGAACTTGCCCACGTCCTCGGCGGTGATGACTTCCACCACGGCGTTGGCGTCGCGCTTCTGCTGCAGACTCTTTTCGATGGCGTAGCGGTAGCCGGTGACAGTCACGCTGTCGAGCGTGGTGGCATCGGGTGTACCCGTGGCCGGGGTGGCTTGCTGCGCGAGCGCGGCCGGCACGACGGCCGTGGCCAACGCGCTGGCAATGGCCGCGGACAACGCAACGCGGCGGTGCATGCGTGACATCTTCATTCCACTCTCTCCCTCTCCTGGATTGAAACGGTGGCGATACGAATTCTTTGAATCGATCTAATGGGTGGAGCCAAATTATCTCGAGCGTCGAGTTGCCTGGCGCGTCCCGCATGCATCGCGTGGGGCAGTCCCCCGGCTCCCCACTTCCGGCAATCGTGACCGTTTTATGTTGGATCGATCTAAACGCTTGGCGGGGGATTTTTAGCACGACCGCGCGAGGGAAGCATGCTGCTCCGCAATATGGACGCGGGGCGTGCTTTCTCTTGACCCGGGCCGATCCCGCGACCTTGCTGGGTCCGAGGCTTCAGCCCGCCATATCGGCCGATGAGGCGGAATGTCGGCCCCCGGCACCAGGCACTGCCAGGCACTGCGCGGGCTCGGGCAGGGCGGGGTGCTGGCGACCGGTCCTCGATGTTGCAGCGCAGAATGCATCGATTGAAATTCACGTGCTTTACTTAAATCGATCTAAATTCACCGGGGTGTGGATTGGGTCGCCCAGTCCAGGGAATTAGAGGCGCCCGCCGCCACTGGTTCGCGCTGCCGCCACGTCCGCCAAGGAGTCCGTGTCCGTGACCCGTCTTTCTCACCGTCCTTCCGTCGTTTCCGCCGCCGGCGCCATCCCGGCCCGCCGCCGCCCGCTCGCCGGCCTGGCCTGCCTGCTGGCGCTGAGTTGCGCGCCGCTGATGCTGCAGGCCGCGCCCGCCGCGCTGGAGCGCGAGGTCAACACCTTCATCGGCAGCAAGGACGATGGCAATACGTTCCCGGGTGCCTCGGCGCCGTTCGGCCTGATCCAGGTCAGCCCGATCGGTGAGCACTACGCCGGGTGGCGCTACGACGATCCGAAGATCCGGGGTTTCGGGCATTCCTTCCTCTCCGGTGCGGGCTGCTGGGAGCAGGGCGGCCAGGTCTCGGTCCTGCCGGTGACCGGCAGCATCGGCCCGGGCGGCGACTTCAATACCGACGACGCCAAGAGCTTCGATCACAAGCGCTACGCCTCCAGCTATACCCACGATGGCGAAGTCGGGCAGGCGGGCTACTACAAGGTGCGCCTGACCAACTACGGCGGCATCGATGCCGAAGCCACCGCACGCACCCGTGCCGCGGCCGAGCGTTACACCTTCGCCGCCGATGCAGGCACCGGCCACGTGCTGGTGAACCTCGGCCAGGCCAACGAGCGCCATTCGGTGATCGGCAGCGTGGTCGATGTGGTCGGCGACCGCGCCGTGGAAGGCAAGCTGGTCACCAAGAGCTTCTGCGGTGGCCATCAGTACACCACGTGGTTCCGCATCGAGTTCGACCGCCCGTTCAAGTCGTTCGGCACCTGGGGCGAGGGCGGTGGCCTGCCCGGCGCCCGCCATGGCATGGAAGGTGAGCTCAAGCCGAGTGGCGCCTGGCTCAGCTTCGACCTGGGCAAGGGCCGCGCGGTGACCGCGGTCAGCGCGATCTCCCACGTGGATGCCGAAGGCGCGCGCGCCAACCTGCGCAGCGATGGCATGCAGGGCGACCGCCTGCTTGGTTTCGACCAGGTGCGGCAGATGGCACAGCAGCAGTGGCGCAAGGAACTGGCGGCCGTGCGTGTGCAGGGCGGCAGCAACGATGACCGTACCGTGCTCTACACCGCGCTGTACCACGCGCTGCTGCAGCCACTGACCGGCAGCGATGCCGACGGCCGTTACCGTGGCTACGACGACAACATCCATCGCGCTGACGGCTGGACCTACTACGAGTACTTCTCGCTGTGGGATACCTACCGCGCGCAGAACCAGTGGCTGGCCCTGACCAAGCCGGAGGTCGCGCGCGACATCGGCCGCACGCTGCTGGCCATCGAGGCGCAGGGCGGTTGGCTGCCGCGCTGGGGCTATGCCAACTTCGAAACCAACGTAATGACCGGTGATCCGGTGACGCCGTTCCTGGTCGACCTGTGGCGTTTCGGCGCGCTGGCCGGCCGCGAGGGCGAGGCCTACACCGCGCTGCGCAAGAACGCCTTCGAGGTGCCGCCGATGAACTCGCGTCATGCAGGCCGTTCGGGCAACCCGAGCTACCTGGCCAACGGCTACGTGCAGTACGACCGCGCCTTCCCCTCCAAGGGCATGGACGTGGACCCGCACCACGGGGGCTCGGCAACGCTGGAATACGCGCTGGCCGACTGCGCGCTGGCGCAGATGGCCGATGGCCTCGGTCATACTGCCGATGCCGGCGTGCTGCGTGAGCGTGGCCGCAACTGGCGCAAGGTGTGGGACCCGTCGGTGCGTGACGAGGAGGGCGATTTCAACGGCTTCCCGCGGCCGCGCATGGAAGATGGCGCGTGGTACCTGCCGGCCGATGGCAAGTACAGCCCGCGCTCGCACCATGGCTTCCATGAAGGCACTGCGTGGCAGTACCAGTGGCTGGCGCAGCAGGACGTGCCGGGCCTGGTCCAGGCCATGCACGGCCGCGAGCAGGCCGCTCGCCGCCTGGACACGTTCTTCGCCTACGACGCGCTGGTGACCTCGCCGCTGACCGCCGCACGCAAGGAATGGGTGGTTGGCCCGTACAGCTACTACAACCAGTACCGCTACAACCCGAACAACGAGCCGGATCTGCATGCACCGTGGATGTACACGCTGATCGGCCAGCCGTGGAAGACCGCCACCGTGGTGCGCGCCGCGCAGCAGCTGTTCACCAACGCGCCCAACGGGGTCACCGGCAACGATGACCTGGGCACGATGTCGGCCTGGTACCTGTTCAGCGCACTCGGCCTGTACCCGGCCGTGCCGGGCAGCGGCGAGTTCCTGCTGCATACCCCGCGCTTCGCCCGCGCCGAGATCGATCTGGGCCAGGGCAGGACGCTCACCCTGAAGGCACCGGGCGCCGACGGCCGCAAGCTGCAGTACGTCCAGAATGTCCAGGTCGATGGCCGCGCGCATGCGCCGGTGTGGCTGGACTGGGCGCAGCTGCAGCGCGGTGGCACCATCGCCTTCGCGCTGGGCGGCACCGCGCCGGAGAATGGCTGGGGCACCCAGGCCGAGGCGCTGCCAGCCTCGTTCTGCGCCACCCCGGGCGCGGCGCTCGAATGAGCCACGCACCGGCCCGTGCCGTGGCCAGCCCATCGGGGCTGATCGCCGGCACGGGCACGGACCGCTGGTCAATGCGATCGTTTAGGCTTGCACCTTGCTTGAGGAACCCGACGACCCGATGAAAGACAAGGCCACCCCCGCCGGCAAAGGCACGCGCGCGGTCACCGTGACCGACATCGCCGAAGCGATCGGCGTGTCGCGCGCGACCGTCTCGCTGGTGCTGCGTGGCAGCCCGCTGGTCAATGTCGACACCCGTGCCAAGGTGGAGGCCGAACTGCGGCGCCAGCGCTATGTCTACAACCGTGGCGCGGCCAATCTGCGCCGGCGTACCTCATCCAGCGTGGCGCTGGTCATCAACGACCTGTCCAACCCGTTCTTCGCCGAGTTCGCCTCCGGGGTGGACGAAGCGCTGGGCGGCAAGGGCTTCGTGACCCTGCTTGGCAGCACCGGTGAATCGCCGGAGCGGCAGCAGGCAGTGCTGACGACGTTGATGGAGCACATGCCGGCCGGGCTGATCCTGTCGCCCGCCGAAGGCAGCGATGCCGGGCAGCTGCGCCAGGTGCTCGGGCACGCCAACGTGCTGCTGTTCAACCGCGAGCTGCCCGGTGCCGACTGGGACTTCCTGACCCTGGACAACCAGCAGGGTGCCTACCTGGCCACGCGGCATCTGATCGAGCAGGGCCACCGCCGCATCGCGTTCTATGGCGGCCATGCGGTCTCCAGTTCCTGCCATCAGCGCCGTACCGGCTATGCGCAGGCCCTGGTGGAAGCTGGCATGCCGGTGCAGCCGGAGTGGCTGATCGAAACCTCGCCCAGCCGCCTGGATGCGGCCGCGCGCACCGGCGAGCTGTTCGCGCTGGATGCCGTGCCGACCGCAGCGGTCTGCTACAACGACAGCGTCGCGCTGGGTCTGATGCTGGGCCTGGCCTCGCGTGGCGTGCAGCCGGGCCGCGATTTCGCGGTGACCGGTTTCGATGATATTTCCGAGGCCTCGGTGGCATCGCCGCCGCTGACCACGCTGACCGTCAACCCGCGCGAACGCGGGCGACAGGCAGCCGAACTGCTGCTGCTGCGTCTGGATCATCCCGACGCCGCACCGGCCCGTACCGTTGCACCGGTCCAGCTCCGCGTTCGCGAGAGCAGCGGCGCGATGACTGTCTGATGGCTCCCCCAATCACCTGCTCGCGCACTGAGGCGCGTACCTGAATGCCCATCTCTCCAACGCCCCGCCTCCCATCCTCATCCTCCGCCGCGCCCGTGGTGAACACGCGCGTTGCGCTGGCCGTGGCGACCACGATCTTCTTCATGTGGGGCTTCCTCACCTGCCTCAATGACATCCTGATCCCGCATCTGAAGGCCGTGTTCGATCTGACCTACGCCCGCGCGATGCTGGTGCAGTTCACCTTCTTCGGCGCGTACTTCCTGATGTCGGTGCCGGCCAGTCGCCTGGTCGCACGGCTGGGCTACAAGAACGGCATCGTGGCCGGCCTTGCCATCGCGGCAGTGGGCGCGCTCGGCTTCTGGCCCGCGGCCGAGCTGCGCGTGTATGAAGCCTTCCTGGGTGCGCTGTTCGTGCTGGCCACGGGTATCACTGTCCTGCAGGTGGCGGCCAACCCGTATGTGGCGCTGCTCGGTCCGGAACAGACGGCGTCGAGCCGACTGACCCTGGCCCAGGCGCTGAACTCGCTGGGGACCGCGATCGCGCCGATCTTCGGTGGCCTGCTCATCCTGGGCAACACCGTCAAGAGTGCGGACGAGATCAATGTGCTGCCGATGGCCGAACAGCTGGCCTATCGCACCCAGGAAGCCCAGTCGGTGCAGGGCCCGTATGTCGGCCTGGCAATCGCGCTGGTCCTGCTTGCCGTGTTCGTCTATCTGTTCCGCCTGCCGGCACTGAATGAGACGACCGAGCAGAACAGCGGCGACAAGCACACCCTGATGGAGGCGCTGCGTCACCGCCACGTCCGGTTCGGCGTGCTCGGCATCTTCTTCTACGTGGGTGCGGAAGTGGCGGTCGGCAGCGTGCTCGTGAACTACCTGTCGCTGCCGAACATCGGTGGCTTCAGCGAACAGCAGGCCACGCATTACGTCTCTGCGTACTGGACGATGGCGATGATCGGCCGCTTTGCCGGTTCGGCCATCATGACCCGCTTCTCGCCGCGTCTGCTGCTGACCCTGTTCGCCAGCATGAACGTGGCGCTGCTGGCGCTGACCATGCTCACCCAGGGGCAGGTGGCGTTGTACTCGGTGGTGGCGATCGGCCTGTTCAATTCGATCATGTTCCCGACGATCTTCGCGCTGAGCATCGAACGCCTGGGCACGCTGACCACCAAGGCGTCGAGCCTGCTGATCATGGCGATCGTCGGCGGAGCGCTGATCCCGGTCCTGCAGGGCAAGCTGGCCGACCATATCGGCCTGCAGCCGTCCTTCATCCTGCCGCTGCTGTGCTACGGCTACATCATCTTCTACGGCCTGTGGGGCTCGCGCCCGGCCGCTGGAATCCGCCAGGGAGCTTGAGGCCACGATGTCCAAGATTGTTTGTTTCGGCGAGATTTTGATCGATCTACTTGCCCAGCCACCGGCCACCCCGGACACCCCGCGTGCCTTCCTGCAGTATGCCGGCGGTGCGCCCGCCAACGTCGCCGTTGCTGCGGCGCGGCTTGGGGCGGACACCCATTTCGCCGGCATGCTCGGCCAGGACATGTTCGGCGACTTCCTCGCCGAGAGTCTGGCCAGTGCCGGCGTGGCGACCGACTGCATCGTGCGTACCGACGCGGCGAAGACCGCGCTGGCGTTCGTGGCACTGGATGCCAGCGGCGAGCGCAGCTTCAGCTTCTACCGCCCGCCGGCGGCGGACCTGCTGTTCCGCAGTGCGCACTTCCATCCGAACTGCTTTGAAGGCACGCGCAGCTTCCATGTGTGCTCCAACAGCCTGACCGAGGCCGAGATCGCCGAGGCGACGCTGGAGGGCATGCGCCGCGCGCGCCAGGCCGGTGCGATGGTCAGCCTCGACCTCAACCTGCGCCCGGCGCTGTGGCCGACCGGTGTCGACCCGCTGCCGCGGTTGTGGGAAGCGCTGTCGCTGGCCGATCTGGTCAAGCTTTCGCGCGAAGAACTCGAGTATCTGGCGGTCTCGGTGCCGGGCGGTGACGCCGCCGTGGTCGCGCGTCTGCTCGCCGCGCAGGCGCAGGCGGTGGTGATCACCGACGGTGCCGCGCCGATCCGCTGGCATACCCGCCACACCCACGGCGTACTCACCGGCTTCCGCGTCACCACGGTCGATTCCACTGCGGCGGGCGATGCCTTTGTCGGCGGGCTGCTGTTCGGCATCGGCGAGCGCGGTGGCGACGGGACGGGCTTTGCCGCCTTCTGCGACGACCCCGCCGCGCTGGTGGAGGCGATCCGTTTCGGTGCGGCCGTCGGTGCGCTCGCGGTCACCCGCAAGGGCGCCTTCGCCGCGATGCCCAGCCGTGATGAAGTCCAGCACCTGCTCCAGCAACAACAGGATGACGCCGCATGACCACGCCGGTTCCGCCGACCCCCGATTTCCGCTCGCCCGCGTTCCTGCGCGCCCATATCGCGCAGACGATGGCGTTCTACCAGCCGCATGAAATCGACCCCAAGGGCGGTTTCTTCCATTACTACCGTGACGATGGCAGCGTCTACGACGCCAGCCACCGTCATCTGGTCAGCAGCACCCGGTTCGTGTTCAACCACGCGATGGCCTACCGCGAGTTCGGCAAGCCGGAGGACCTGGCCGCGGTCGAACACGGCCTCCGCTACCTCCGCGAGGTGCATCGCAACCCGGCGACCGGCGGTTACGCCTGGACGCTGCGCGATGGGGTGGTCGAAGATGCGACCAACCACTGCTACGGCGTGGCGTTCGTGCTGCTGGCCTACAGCTGCGCGCTGAAGGCCGGCGTCAACGAGGCCCGTGCGTGGATGGACGAGACCTGGCAGCTGCTGGAGACGCGCTTCTGGGAGCCGGCGTTCGGCCTGTACAAGGACGAAGCCGACGCCGACTGGACCTTCAGCGATTACCGCGGCCAGAACGCCAACATGCACATGTGCGAAGCGATGCTGGCTGCATTCGAGGCCAGTGGCGAGCAGCGCTACCTGGAACGTGCGCTGCTGCTGGCCGACCACATGACCCGCCGCCAGGCGGCGCAGGGCGACGGGCTGGTGTGGGAGCACTACGACACCCACTGGCAGATCGACTGGAACTACAACCGTGACAATCCCAAGCACCTGTTCCGCCCCTGGGGTTTCCAGCCGGGGCATCAGACCGAGTGGGCCAAGCTGCTGCTGATCCTGGATCGCCACGTACAGGCCGACTGGCTCGTGCCGACCGCGCGGCATCTGTTCGATGTGGCGGTGGAACGCAGCTGGGACGCCGAACGCGGCGGGCTGTACTACGGGTTCGCCCCGGACGGCAGCGTGTGCGATGACGACAAGTACTTCTGGGTGCAGGCCGAATCGCTGGCCACCGCCGCGCTGCTGGCCAAGCGCACCGGCGACGCCGTGTACTGGGACTGGTACGACAAGCTGTGGGGCTACGCCTGGCAGCACATGATCGATCATCGCTACGGCGCCTGGTATCGCATCCTGGACGCGGACAACCGCAAGTACAGCGATGAAAAGAGCCCGGCCGGCAAGACCGACTACCACACCATGGGCGCGTGCTACGAAGTGCTCAACGTAGTGCGTTGAATCGGTAGCCGACCGCCGGTCGGCTACCCCAACCCGGTAGAGCCGACCGCCGGTCGGCTGCACCAACCCGGTAGAGCCGACCGTTGGTCGGCTGCTCCAACCCCGGTAGAGCCGACCGTTGGTCGGCTGCTCCCGCAGCCAGGCAGATCCCCCATGCGCACGCACAGCCGTCTCCATGTCGTTGCACCGGCCTGCTGGCTGATGCTGGTCCTGCTGGCCGCCTGGGCACTGCCCGTGGCAGCCGCCCCGCTGGCGGCGGAGTGGTCATTCCGCCTGCTACCCGGTGACGCGCGCGGTGCTGCGCATCCTGGCCTGCAACAGTGGCGCCCGGCGCAGGTGCCCGGCGCCGTGCACACCGACCTGCTGGCGCAGGGGCAGATTCCGGATCCCTACGTCGGCGCCCCGGAGGCCGGCCTGCAGTGGATCGGCCTGGCCGATTGGGAGTACCGCGCACGGTTCGATGTGGATGCCGGCACGCTCGCCCGTGCGCATGCCGAGCTGGCGTTCGACGGGCTGGACACGTTCGCCACCGTCACCCTCAACGGTCAGCCACTGCTGCAGGCCGACAACAGCCATCGCACCTGGCGGGCCCGGGTCGACGGGAAGCTGCGCGCGCGCGGCAATGAACTGCGCATCGTGCTGCGCTCGCCGATCCGCACCCTGCTGCCGGGCGTGCGGGCGATGCCGCACAAGATCGCCGGCAACTATCCCTCGCCCTATGGCGATGAGCCCAAAGACGCGATGGTCGGCAATTTCGTGCGCAAGCCGGGCTACCACTTCGGCTGGGACTGGGGCCCGCGATACGTGACCGCCGGCATCTGGCGGCCAGTGCGACTGGAGAGCTGGGACGCGCAGCGCCTGACCGCGCTGGCCGTGCAGACCCGCGACCTGGATGCGACGCGGGCGGACCTTGAGGTTGCGGTGGAGGTGGAGAGTGCTGCCGTCGGCACTGCAGCGATGCAGATCGAGGTGCTGGATCCGGACGGCAAGCGCGTGGCGCGCATCGACCGCAAAGCCCTGCTCAAGGCCGGTGACAACCGGATCGTCATGCCGGTCGCGCTACCGCAGCCACGGCGCTGGTGGCCGGCCGGGCAGGGCGAGCAGGCGCGCTACACCGTGCGCGCCACGCTGGCCCCTGGCACGACGGACGCGACCCGCATCGAGCAGCGCACCGGCCTTCGCACCGTCGAGCTGCGCCGGGAAGTGGACCGCAACGGCGGGCAGGGGTTCGCATTCGTGATCAACGGCGTGCCGATCTTCGCCAAGGGCGCCAACGTGATCCCGTTCGACATGTTCCCGGCGCGCGTGGACGCGGCGCGGATCCGGCGTGAGCTGACCGCTGCACGCGATGCCAACATGAACATGCTGCGCAACTGGGGCGGCGGCTACTACGAAGATGACGTGTTCTTCGACATCGCCGACGAACTCGGTCTGCTGGTCTGGCAGGACTTCATGTTCGGGGGCGGCATGCAGCCCGGCTACGATCCGGACTTCCGCGCGAACGTGGTCGCCGAGGCGCGCGACAACGTGCGGCGCCTGCGACATCACCCCAGCGTGGTGCTGTGGTGTGGCAACAACGAAGAAGAAACCGCGTGGAAGGACTGGGGCCACGGCCGCGACCTGACCGCCGCCGATCCCGCGTTCGCCGCGAAGGTCTGGCAGGGCTACGTGGACCTGTTCGGCAATGACCTGCGCCAGGTGGTGGCCGAGGAGGGGCTGGGCGTGCCGTACTGGTCGAGCTCGCCGAGCAATGACCTGGACGAGAAGGCCAACGATTCCACCCGCGGCGACAAGCACTACTGGCAGGTGTGGGGCAATCCGGCCCTGCCGGTCACCGCCTACCTGCACGAAACGCCGCGCTTCATGTCCGAGTACGGGCTGCAGGCCTGGCCGGTGCTGCGCACGCTGGACGGCATCATTCCCGCCGCGGAACAGCAGGTGGACAGCCCGACGGTGCGCGCGCACCAGAAATTCATGGCAGGCGAGGGCAACCAGCGCCTGCTCAAGTACATCGAGGAGGAGTACGGCACGCCGCGCGACTTCCCGGCCTTCGTGTATCTGAGCCAGGTGATGCAGGCCGACGGCATCCAGCTCGCCGCGCTGCATCACCGCGCCTCCAGGCCGTACACGATGGGCTCGCTGTACTGGCAGCTCAACGATGTGTGGCCGGGCGCCTCGTGGTCCAGCATCGACTACGCCGGCCGCTGGAAAGCGCTGCACTTCCACGCCAAACGGTTCTTCGCCGACCACGCGGTGGCCGCATTGCGCGACGAAGGCGTGACCCGGGTGAGCCTGCTCAACGATCGTCAGCAGGGCCTGCAGGCGACGTGGCGGATGCGGGTGATGGATCTCGATGGCGCGCTGCGCAATGAGCAGCGGCATACCGTGGCACTGCCGCCGTTGTCTGCGCTGGAGGTGGGGCGATTCGCCGACGCGGACCTGTTGAAGGGCGCCGATCCCACCCGCACGGTTGCGGTAGTCGAGCTGTTCGATGGCGCCACGCTGTTGTCGCAGCAGGTGGTGTATTTCGCACCGGCCAAGGCGTTGGCGCTGTCACCGGCGAAGATCGACAGCACGCTGCGCGCGGACGGCGAGGGTGCCGTGCTGACCCTGCGTGCGCCGAAGCTGGTGCGTGCGTTGTGGATCGACTTCGACGGCGTGGATGCCACCCTGGACGACAACGCGCTGGACCTGGTGCCGGGCGAGACGGTCACCATCCGCCTGGGCAGTAAAGCGGACCTGCCGACCCTGCGCCGCACCCTCCGCCTCACCTCGCTGGCCGACGCAAGGTAGAGCCACCCCATGGGTGGCTGGCGCGGTGCCGGCATCGCGCCAAACGCAGCCACGCATGGCGTGGCTCTGCCGATGGGGAGTCTTACAGCGTGATCTGCTGGAAATTCTCGACGCGGTCGTGGCCGTGGGTGGCTTCACCGCTGCGCGGCAGCGGGTAATCGTCCAGGCGATCCAGCAGACGGGTCTGCAGGCCCGCGTCGCGCGCGGCATCCAGTTCTTCGACCACGTCGGACAGGAACAGGATCTGCCCGGCCGGCACGCCGATCGCCTCGACGATGTGGCGGTAGCTGTCCGCCTCACGTTTGCCGCCAACCTCGGTGTCGAACCAGCCCGAGACCAGCCCGGTCAGATCGCCGGCTTCGCTGAAGCCGAAGAACAGCTTCTGTGACGGGACCGAGCCGGAGGAATAGACGTACAGCGGCTTGCCCTCGGCATGCCAGCCCTTCAGCACGGCGGCCACTTCGGGATAGAAGTGCGCCTTGTAGTCGCCGTTGCGGTAGCCGGCTTCCCAGATCATGCCCTGCAGCGCCTTGAGCGCGGTGTGCTTGCGGTCCTGGTCGATCCAGCCCTGCAGCGTCTCCACGATCAGGCTGTCCTGGCAGGCGCCGCCGATCTCGACCGCCACCGCATCCAGCCAGCGGCGCACCTGCGGCTCCTGGCCATGCGCGGCGACGAACGCCGGCAGCGCCTTGCGCGCATACGGGAACAGCACGTTCTTGACGAACGAAATGCTGCTGGTGGTGCCCTCGATATCGGTGAGGATGACGGTCGGATGCGGCATGGATCAGTCGGCCTGGTGCTGTGCGGGGTGGTAACGCGGGAAGGTCTGGGCAATGTCGCTGCCGGTGAAATGGCCGACCCAGCCATCCGGCTCGGTGAAGAAGCGGATCGCCACGAAGCTCGGCTCCTCGCCCATGTCGAACCAGTGGGTGATGCCATCGGGCACGGCGATCAGATCGTTCTTCACGCACTCGATCTCGTAGACCTTGCCATCCACGTGCAGGGTGAACAGCCCCGAGCCGGCGACGAAGAAGCGGACTTCATCTTCCTTGTGGAAGTGCTCGTCCAGGAACTTCTTGCGCAGCTCGGCGCGGTTGGGGTTGTCCGGCGCGATCGAGGCGACATCCACACTCTTGAAACCGTGCTTGGCGACCAGCCGGTCGATGTCGACCTTGTAGGCGGCGAACACCTCGTCCTGGCTGGCGCCCGGGGCGACCTCATGGGCCGCCTGCCAGCGCTCGAACGTTACGCCGATCGGGGTCAGTTCGGCTGCGATCGCCTCGCCATCCCGGCTGTCGAACAGCGGGACATCCGGGGCGGTGTCATCAAATATGCGGAGTCGGCTCATGGCGGCATCGAGGCGAAGAGGGGAAGGAAAGGGTACCAGTGCGGCGCCGGGGTGGGGGCGACGCACTGATGCCGATGCGCGGAATACAGATTCTCTTCAGGAATCTGAGCGCGATCAGCCGCGCAGCTTGCGCAGCTCCAGCTCACAGTGGAGCAGGAATTCGAAGGCTTCCATATGGCGGCGTGCCTCGGCCATGGTGCGGCCCCAGGCATACAGGCCGTGGCCATCGATCAGGTAGCCCCACAGCGGCTGGGTGTCGAGCAGGGCATCGACCTGGGCCGAGAGCACATCCATGTCCTGGGTGTTGGCGAACACCGGCACATCCACCGCCATCTCGTGGGTGCTGTTGCCGTGGAAGGCCTTGAGCAGCTCGTAGCCTTCCAGGCGGATATGGCCCTGCGGCGCATACAGCCGCGAGGCGATGGTCTGCACCGGCGAATGGGTGTGCAGCACGCAGCCGATCTCCGGGAAGCGGCGATACAGCTGGGTGTGCAGCAACGTCTCGGCAGACGGGCGCAGCGGCCGGCCGACGGCCTTGCCGTCGAAATCGACCACCATGATGTCGTCCTCCATCAGCCGGCCCTTGTCCTTGCCGGAGACGGTGATCGCGGCATGGCGGTCATCCAGGCGGTGGGAGAAGTTGCTGCTGGTGGCCGGGGTCCAGCCGGCGTGGGCCAGCTCGCGGACGTTGTCGATCAGCAGCTGGGCCAGCTCGCTCAGGCGCGCGGTGTCGTACGGGAAGGTGGGGGTGCTCATGCCGGTCATTTTAGCTAGGTCAAACGCTAAAAGCAGGTTTGTCGACTGGGCCGGACGGGGTGGGGTTTGCGGGGGACGCCGCAAGTACGTCCCTGTAGGCTTATGTCGCCGCATCCATGCGGCTCATACCCCCTCAAACCCCACCCCGTCCGTCCTTCCGCACAGTGAGGCGAAGCCGAAGTCGAACCGGAAGCCGAAGGCCGGGTGTTTGGCGTTGCATTTGACGTGGGCACCGTCATCCGCACGCTGTCAGAGGCGGGGTGGTATGGGTTGGCGGGGGTATGAGCCGCAGGGATGCGGCGACATAAGCCTCCATGGATGGATTCACGGCGTCCCCCGCGAACCCATACCACCCCGCCAAACCGACCGAAACAGGAGAACTGACGCTTCGGCCGGTGCTTCGGCCGTTGGCTTAGGCGTGATCCTTAATTCCCGCGCAGGCGGCTATGGCGATACCCATAACCGAAGTAGATCGCGAAACCGCCCAGCGTCCAGAAGCCCATCAGCATCCAGTTGTGGGCCGTCATCGCGGTCAGCAGCGCGATGCAGCTCAGCACGCCCAGACTGCAGATCAGCCACGCCATCGGCATCCGGAACGGACGCGGCAGGTCCGGCTGGGTGCGGCGCAGGATCAGCACGCCGGCGCAGACCGCCGCGAACGCGATCAGCGTGCCCATCGAGGTCAGCTCGCCCAGAACGTCCAGCGGGAACACCGCCGCCAGCAGCGCGATGCCGATGCCGGTGATCACGGTGTTGATGTGCGGCGTGCGGTACTTGGGGTGGATCTTGGTGAACAGCGGCGGCAGCAGCCCGTCGCGGCCCATGATCATGAAGATGCGCGGCTGCGCGATCACCATCACCAGCACCACCGAGGACAGCCCGATCAGCGCGCCGATCTCCACGACCACGCGCAACCAGCCCAGCTGCGGATGTGCGGCCACCGCGGTCACCACCGGCTCATCGGTACCCAGCAGCTGGTACGGCACCAGCCCGGTCATCACCGCGGCCATGGCGATGTACAGCACGGTGCAGATCACCAGCGAGAGCAGCATGCCGATCGGCATGTCGCGCTGCGGCTTGTGCGATTCCTGCGCGGCTACGGACACCGCCTCGAAACCGATATAGGCGAAGAACACCATCGCGGCACCGCGCAGCACGCCGTCGAAGCCGTACTTGCCCGGGCCTTCGTTGTCCGGAATGAACGGGGTCCAGTTCGCCGGATCCACATATTTCCAGCCCACCACGATCACCAGCAGGATCAGCGCGGTCTTCAGCACCACCATGGCCATGTTCATGGCCGAGGACTTGCTGATGCCCACGTAGCACAGCCAGGTCAGCAGCAGGACCAGCACGGCGGCCGGGATGTTGGCGATCGCGCCGGTCGGGCGCAGCTGGCCATCCAGCGGCGCGCTGACCAGCGCGGCGGGTAGATGGATATCGAAATGGCTGAGCAGGCTCAGGAAGTAGCCGGTCCAGCTGACCGCCACCGCCGAGGCGGAGACGCCATATTCCAGTACCAGCATCCAGCCGATGAACCAGGCCGAGAGCTCGCCGAACGTGGCATAGGTATAGGTGTAGGCGCTGCCGGAGACCGGCACCATCGCCGCGAATTCGGCATAGGCCATCGCGCAGAACGCGCAGCAGATCGCGGCCAGCACGAACGACAGCATGATCGCCGGGCCGGCATGGTTGGCTGCGGCCTGGCCGGTGATCACGAAGATGCCGCCGCCGATCACCGCACCGATGCCCAGCGCGGTCAGGCCCCACGGGCCGAGGGTACGGCGCAGGCTCAGGCCATTGGCGTCTTCATGGGCGGCGTGCGGATGCTTGGTGGCCCACAGTTGCTTGAACATGGTTTGGATTTCTTCTCAGGCGCGATGTAACAAACGACCGGGCCGGCACTGGGCCGGCCCGGCAGCACTCAGGCGGACTTCTTGTTCAGCTTGCTGTGGCGGATGCCGTAGCCGAAGTAGATGCACAGGCCCAGCAGGGTCCAGGCCACGAACAGGTGCCAATGCACCACGAACGCCTGGTAGAACAGGAACAGACAGGCCAGTGCACCCAGCGGGCAGATCACCCACACCAGCGGCACGCGGAACGGACGCTCCAGTTCCGGGCGCGTGTAGCGCAGGATCAGCACGCCGATGCAGACCGTGGCAAAGGCCAGCAGGGTACCCATCGAAACCAGTTCGCCCAGCACGTTCAGCGGCACGGTACCGGCAAGCGTGGCGGCGATGACGCCGACCACGATCGTGCTCCAGTACGGCGTGCGGAAGCGCTTGTGGACCTTGCCGAAGATCTTCGGCAGCAGGCCGTCGCGGGAGATCGTGTAGGCGATGCGGGTCTGGCCCATCATCATCACCAGCACCACCGAGGAGAGGCCGGCGATCGCGCCGATTTCCACGGCGGTTTTCAGCCAGGACAGGGTCGGGTAGGGCTCCAGCGCGGTGGCGACCGGCTTGTCCGTGCCCAGCAGGTGGTACGGCATCATGCCGGTAAGCACCGCGCAGACAATGATGTACACGATGGTGCACACGGCCAGCGAGCCGAGCAGGCCGATCGGCATGTTGCGCTGCGGGTCCTTGGTTTCACCAGCGGCCGTGGAGACCGCATCGAAGCCGATGTAGGCGAAGAACACGATGGTCGCCGCGCGGAACACGCCGCTCCAGCCGAACTCGCCGGGCACGCCGGTGTTCTCCGGAATGAACGGGGTCCAGTTGGACGGGTCCAGATGCGCGGCGCCGAAGCCGATGAACAGGCAGATCACGGTGACCTTGATCGCCACGATGATCGCGTTGACGAAGGCCGACTGGGTCACGCCGACGTACAGCAGGCCCGAGACGGCCGCCACGATCAGCACTGCGGGCAGGTTGAACAGCTTGCCCGAGGCGATGAACTCGTGGCCGGTCCATGCGATCGGCGCGGCGCTGAGCGCGTCGGGGAATGGCATGTTCAGCGTGGTGGTGATGAAGCTGATCAGGTACGCCGACCAGCCCACCGCGACCGAAGCCGAGGCGAACAGGTATTCCAGCACCAGGCACCAGCCGATGAACCAGGCCATGCCTTCGCCGAGGGTGGCGTACGAATAGGAGTAGGCGCTGCCGGACACCGGCATCATCGCCGCGAACTCGGCGTAGCACAGGCCGGCCAGCGCGCAGGCAAAGCCGGCGAATACGAACGACAGCATCACCGCCGGGCCGGCATGGTTCGCCGCCGCCTGGCCGGTAAGCACGAAGATACCGGCACCGATCACCGCACCGATGCCCAGCAGGATGAGGTGTTTCGCTGTGAGGGTCCGTTTCAGTGTGGGCTCGCCATCCAGGCTGCCTTCGATGGGCTCGCCAGCATCGACGTGCGGTGCCGGTGCGACCGGTTTGACCCTCAACAGAGACTTCAGCATGCAGTGCTTCCCTAAAAGAACAAAGGTGAGGCGCGCGGTACATTGCCGCACGCCCTGATGGCGACTGGGCGCCCCAGCGGTGCGGGGCCCGCTGTACCTTAGCCAAAGCTGAAGCCGCTGTACAAGCACAAATGCAGCATGGCCGAGCGATAATCGGCCAAATCCGCACGATGCCTGCTCCTGCCATGTCGCTGAACCCCGAATCCGTTGCCATTCCTGACGCTGCACTGCGCAGTCAGCTTGATGCCTACGCCCGCCGCCACCCGGATCAAGCCGCACTGGCTGACGAATTCAGCATACTCCTGGACGATCCTCTGGATCCCTTCCTGCGTGAGCGGCTGGCCGGCCACTTCACCGGCAGCGCCTGGCTGGTCAGCGCCGACGGGCAGCGGGTCCTGCTGACCCACCACCGCAAGCTGGACCGCTGGCTGCAACTGGGCGGCCACGCCGATGGCGAGCGCGATCTGGCCCAGGTGGCGCTGAAAGAGGCCGAGGAGGAATCCGGGCTGACCGCGCTGGTGCTGGAGGACGGCGAACTGTTCGACATCGACAAGCACTGGATCCCGGAACGCAAGGACGTGCCGGGGCATTGGCACTACGACGCCCGCTATGTGGTGCGGGCGCTGGGCAGCGAGAAGTTCGCGATCAGCGAAGAATCACTGGCGCTGGCCTGGCGTGAGATCCGTGACGTGGCCAACGCGGCGATCGAGACCCCCGATGGGGATGATTCGCTGCCGCGCATGGCCAAGCGCTGGCTGACCCGTCAATAAAGAACGCGGGTGCGCAGGGTGCCCGGGATGGCCGCCAGCTCCTCGCGCACCGCGCCGGCCTGGGCTTCGCTGGCGGTGATGTCGATCACCACGTAGCCGACCTTGGGGTCGGTGCGCAGGAACTGGCCGTCGATGTTGACGTTGTGGCGCGAGAAGATCTCGTTGACCTTGGAGAGCACGCCCGGCACGTTCTGGTGGATGTGCAGCAGGCGCAGGCTCTCGGCATGCTCGGGCAGGGTCACTTCCGGGAAGTTGACCGCCGACAGGGTGCTGCCGTTGTCGCTGTAGCGCACCAGTTTGGCCGCCACTTCCACGCCGATGTTGTCCTGCGCTTCCAGCGTGCTGCCGCCCACGTGGGGGGTCAGGATCACGTTGTCGTGCGCGGTCAGCGGCGAGACGAAGGCATCGCCGTTGCCCTTGGGCTCGACCGGGAACACGTCCACCGCCGCGCCGCCGAGGTGGCCTGAACGCAGCGCCGCATCCAGCGCGTCGATGTCGACCACGGTGCCGCGCGCGGCATTGATCAGGTGCGCGCCAGGGCGCATCCGGGCCAGTTCATCGGCGCCGATCATCCACTGGGTGGCCGGGGTCTCGGGCACATGCACGGTGACGATGTCCGCACGTGCCAGCAGGTCGTCCAGGCTGATCGCCGCCCGGGCATTGCCCAGCGACAGCTTGGTTTCGACATCATGGAAGATCACCTGCATGCCCATCGCTTCGGCCATCACGCCGACCTGGGTGCCGATATGGCCGTAGCCGATGATGCCCAGCGTCTTGCCGCGCACCTCATGGCTGCCGGCGGCCGACTTGGACCAGCCGCCGCGATGGCATTCGGCGTTCTTCTGCGGGATGCCACGGGTGAGCATGATCGCCTCGGCGATCACCAGCTCGGCCACGCTGCGGGTGTTGGAGTAGGGCGCGTTGAACACCGGGATGCCGGCCAGTTCTGCCGCCTCCAGGTCCACCTGATTGGTGCCGATGCAGAAACAGCCGACCGCCATCAGACGCTTGGCATGTACCAGGACGTCCGCGCTGAGCTGCGTGCGCGAGCGGATGCCGACGATGTGGGCCTCGGCGATGCGTGCCTTGAGCTCGTCTTCGGGCAGCGCCTTGCTGTGCAGTTCGATCTGCGAATAGCCGGCCGCGGTGAACACGTCGATCGCGGTCTGGCTGACCCCCTCGAGCAACAGTACGCGGATATCCTGCTTCGGGAACGAGGTCTTTTTCGGCGACATGGGCGGCGTGCGACGTGTGGCGGCGGGAGCCCTCAACTATGCCAGAAGCGGGCGGCGATGGTGCGGTGCGCCAATCGGTGGCAAAACGGTTTCAGATGCACCTATTTCCGTTGCGCGCCCTGGGGATCGCCACGGGCTCCGGCACCCGGGGCTCCGCTACTGGACGCGGCCCGTGGTGGCTGGCAGGCTTGCGGGCTCCCCCGGCACCGCCAGACGCCCCATGACCGATCCGCGCCTTGATTCGCTCCTGCACGACTGCCCCGGGCTGCGCCTGAAGACCGACCCGGCCGATCTGGAGCACTACGGCCGCGACTGGACCCGGCGCTGGGTGCCGGCACCGTTGGCGATCGCACTGCCGGGAACGGTCGATGAGGTGCAGGCGATCCTGCGCTGGGCGAGCGCCCAACACGTGGCCGTGGTTCCCTCGGGCGGCCGTACCGGCCTGTCCGGTGGCGCGGTGGCGGCGCACGGCGAGCTGGTGCTCAGCCTGGAGCGCATGAACAAGCCGCTGGCCTTCGATGCGGTCGACCGCACCTTGACCGTGCAGGCCGGCATGGCGCTGGAGGCGGTGCACAACGCCGCGCTCGAACACGGGCTGATCTACCCGGTGGATTTCGCTGCGCGCGGTTCCTGCTCGATCGGTGGCAACATCGCCACCAATGCCGGCGGCATCCGGGTGATCCGCTACGGCAACACGCGCGAGTGGATCGCCGGGCTGAAGGTGGTGACCATGGCCGGTGAGCTGGTCGAGCTCAACAAGGGCCTGATCAAGAATTCCAGCGGCTACGATTTCCGTCAGCTGCTGGTCGGCTCGGAAGGCACGCTCGGCGTGATCGTCGAAGCCACCCTGAAGCTCACCGATCCGCCGCCGGCCAGCAACGTGATGCTGCTGGCGCTGCCCTCGTTCGAGGTGCTGATGCAGGTGTTCGCCGCGTTCCGCGAGCGGCTGCAGCTGCAGGCGTTCGAGTTCTTCACCGACCGCGCGCTCGAGCATGTGCTGGCGCATGGGGCGCAGGCACCGTTCGCCGAGGTCTACCCGTATTACGTGGTCACCGAGTTCGCGTCCGGCGATGAGGCCCAGGAAGCGGCGGCCATGGCGGCGTTCGAAGACTGCATGGAGCACGGCTGGGTCAGCGATGGCGTGGTCAGCCAGAGCGATGCGCAGGCCGCGCAGCTGTGGCGCCTGCGCGAGGGCATCACCGAGGCGGTGGCGCGCTACAAGCCGTACAAGAACGATGTCTCGGTGCGCATCTCGGCCATGCCGGCCTTCCTCGCCGAAACCCAGGCGCTGATCGGGCAGGCGTACCCGCAGTTCGAGGTGGTCTGGTTCGGGCACATCGGCGACGGCAACCTGCACATCAATGTGCTCAAGCCTGACGATACCGCCGATACGGAGTTCCTGACCCAGTGCGAGCACGTCACCAAACTGCTCGCCGGTGTGCTGAGCCGTTTCGATGGCAGCATCTCGGCCGAGCACGGCATCGGCCTGGTCAAGAAGGGCTACCTGGACAGCACGCGCAGTGCGCCGGAAATCGCCCTGATGAAGGCGGTCAAACGCGCGTTTGATCCCCAAGCGCTGCTGAATCCGGGCAAGGTTTTCGACCTCTGAGGCAAGACAGGATTTCACGCAGCCTATACGCTCTGTGTTTTCCACCGCGAACGACACCCCGATGATGCGTCCGATCCTGCTCCTTGCCGTGCTCGCCCTGCCGTTGTCGGCGATGGCCTCCAGTTTTGCCGGCAGCTCCGCCGGTTCCGCCTCCGGCGCGTCGTCGGCCGGTTCGTCCAGCTCCGGCGACGACAAGATCGTGATTGATGCCCGCGACGACGCTGCTGCCTTCGTGGCCAGCGATGGCGCCATCCGCGGTGCACGCCTGGAAGCGGCGCTGCTGCACCTGCGCGAGCAGAGCGTCGCGCAGCAGCAGGCCAGTGACATGGTGTTGGCCAGGACGCTGCTGGCCCGCTGATGCGCCCTTCCGGTCAGGTCCGCCGCTGGCGCTGGGCGGTCCTGGTCGCATGGCTTGCCGCGCCATGGGCGCACGCGGCACTCACGTTGGAGCTGCAGCCGCAGGGACTGGATCCGGCGCAGATCGTCGCGGCCGAGCGTACCCTGCAGCAGGTGCGCGGCCGCTTGCCGCCGCAGTGGCAGGCACGGTTCCAGCACCCGGTGCAGGTGCGCTGGTCGGACACGCTCCCCGCGCACGTGCATGGGCGCGCCCGCAACGGGGCGATCACCCTGCAGCGCGCCTTGCTCGACACCGTGAAAGACGATCAACCGCTGCCGCGCCCGCTCGAGGCCGCGCTGATCCATGAACTGACCCACGTACTGGACCGTTCGCCGCAGGGCGGTTGGTCGCGCGATGCGCGGCTGCGCGATCTGGCCGGGTGGCAGCGGCGACCGTGGAAACTTGGCCGTACCGCCAACGCCTTCAGCGGGCGCAGCCCCGACGACTATGAGCGCGCACGCCCCGCGGAATTCCTGGCGGTGAATGCCGAGCACCTGCTGCTCGATCCCGATTACGCCTGCCGTCGGCCGGCGGTGGCCGCCTGGTTCGCCGAGCATCTGGGGCCGATCGACCACACCGTGGCCTGCGACAGCCGCCTGCCGTTGATGCAGGCCGAGGAAGACGCGGGCGCGGCGAGCCTGCTGGAACTGGACCCGGCCCGGATCTACGCCGTCGACTACCTGCTCGCCGAAGGCAACGAGCAGCTGATGAGCCGCTGGGGCCACAGCATGCTGCGGCTGGTGATCTGCGCACCGGGCCGGCCGCGCGGGCCGGCGTGCCGGATGGACCTGTCCCATCACCGCGTGCTGTCCTACCGCGCCTTCGTTGGCGATGTGCAGATCTCCAGCTGGCGCGGGCTGACCGGTTCCTATCCCTCGCGCTTGTTCGTGCTGCCGCTCAACCAGGTCATCAACGAGTACACCCAGCTCGAGCTGCGCGGCCTGTCTTCGGTGCCGCTGGCGCTGGATGACCAGGACATCGCCCGCCTGCTCGAGCGTGTCGCGCAGGTGCACTGGAGCTATGACGGCCGGTATCTGTTCGTCAGCAACAACTGCGCGGTGGAGACCGGCAAGCTGCTGCAGGAAGGCGTGCCACGCCTTGCTTCGCCCGGGTTGAACCGGATCACCCCGCGCGGATTGCTGACCCGGCTGGAGCGCCAGGGCGTGGCTGATGCCAGCGTGCTGGCCGATCGCGCGCAGGCGACGCGCCAGGGTTACTACTTCGCCTCGGCCGCAGACCATTACCAGCAGCTGTTCGATGTCGCCCAGCGGCAGCTGCCGCTGGGCGCGACAACGGTAGGCGACTGGTTGCGGCAGCCTGCCAGCGCCCGGTCACGCTGGGTGGAGCAGGGCGACCTGCGCGCCACCTCCGCCTTGCTGCTGCTGGAGCAGGCGGCGCTGCACCGTGAGGAGCTGCGCGCGCGCGATGCCCTGAAACGGCTGCTCGGCCATCCGCGCCCTGGCGATGCCGCGGCGCGCAACACGCTGCGCGCGCTGCTCGAGGACACCGGGCAGCTGGTCAGTCCGGCCGCCTTGGTGAGCCTTGGCGGCTACGGGCTGCCATTGGCCGGGGAGCGCGTGCAGGCTGCGGAGGCGGCGGCGCAGCTGAGCGCCCAGGGCGTCCCGGCCTGGAAGGCGCTGCAGGCGCAGTTGAAGCAGCGCCTGCCGGCCGCACAGCAACGCGAACTGGCCACGATCGACCGCAATCTGGCCCGGCTCGGCACGCGGATGCGCGAGCTGGCCCTCCAGGACGCTGCTACTGCCGCGGCAGCTCGATGACGAAACGTGCGCCGCCCAGGGTGCTGGCGCTGCAGGCGACCTGGCCGCCATGCGCATCGGCGATCGCCTTGACCACCGCCAACCCCAGCCCGCTGCCGCCGCGCTGACGCGAGCGCGAACCATCGCCGCGCAGGAAGGGATCGAAGATCTGCTCGCGCAGCGCTGCATCGATGCCGGGGCCTTCGTCATCGATGGCGATCTGCACATGGGTCGCGGTGTCGTGCACCGCGATGCGCACCCGGCCCGGCGTCGCATAGCGGCGTGCATTCTCCAGCAGTGCCATCAATGCCTGCCGCACGCGGGTCGGGTCGCAATGTGCGGGATGCTCCTCGCGTGAGGTCTCCAGTTCCAGCACGAAGCCGCTGCTGCGGAAACCCGGATCGACCAGGGTCATCACCGTGTGCACTTCCTGCACCACATCGTTGCGGGCGCGGCGCACGTCCAGGCGGGCGCTGTCGGCCAGGCTGAGCACACGCAGGTCTTCGATCAGCCGCGACAGCCCCTCCACCTGCGCCAGCAGGCTGCGGAACTGGCCTTCGTCCGGGGCGAACACCCCTTCGGCCAGGCCCTGCAGGCGGCCGCGCAGGATGGTGACCGGCGTGCGCAGTTCATGCGCGATCGCCGCGTGCCACATCACCCTGTCGGCCTCGATGTTCTGCAGCCGGCGCGCCATGGCGTTGAAGTCGTCCACCAGCAGCGCCACTTCGCCCAGCGAGCGGTCACTCACTGCCGCGCGTGCACCCAGGTCGCCATCGGCCAGCCGCCCGATGCTGTCCACCACCGCGTTGAGCGGGGTCAGGATGCGTTGGGACAGGCGCACGGACGCGGCGACCGCCAGCGTCAACCCGATCAGGGTCACGCCCACCATCCAGACCAGTTCCGGGCCACTGGGCACCCAGCTGACCGGTTCGTCCACGCCGCCGGGGTAAAACGCCACCAGCACCGCATAGAGCAGGTAGGAGCTGAGGATCACCATCACGATGACCGCCAGCACCATCATCGACATCGACACCACGATGTGCCGGCTCAGGCCCGAGCGGCGCATCAGTGGTCCGCCGCCAGCCGGTACCCGACGCCGCGCACGCTGGCCGGCACGTTCGCCAGGCCGACATCGTCAAGCTTGCGGCGCAGCTTGCTGACGTGGCTGTCCACGGTGCGCTCCAGCGCCTCGCTTTCCGGCAGGCACTCATGCATGAGTTCGCTGCGGCTGAAAATGCGCATCGGTGCCAGGGCCATGCAGTGCAGCAGCTTGAATTCGGTCAGGGTCAGCAGCAGCTCGTGGCTGTAGCCGTCGCCTTCGACATGCACCGTGTGGTGCTCCGGATCGATCACCAAACTGCCCACGCGCAGGATCTCCGGTGCACTCTGGCGCGCGGCGTTCAAGGTGCGCCGCAGTACCGCGCGCACCCGCGCGGCCACCTCGGCCGGGTTGAACGGCTTGACCACGTAATCGTCCGCGCCCATCCGCAGCGCGGTGAGCTTGTCCAGGTCCTGGTCCAGCGCGGTCAACATGATCACCGGCGTGTCGCCGCGCTGGCGCAGTGTGTTGAGCACGGTCCAGCCATCCATGCCCGGCATCTGCACGTCGAGCAGGACCAGGTCCGGGCGTGCGCTGCGGTGCAGGGAAAGGGCAGTGTGGCCATCCTGCGCGAGCAGTGTGCGCAGGCCTTCGCGGACCAGGTAGGCCGCGACGATGTCGGCGATCTCGGGTTCGTCCTCGACGATCAGGACCAGGGCATTGAGCGAATGATCCCAGCGCGCGGTCGGGGCGCCGGGTAGATCGGAGGCGGGCATGCAGGGCAAAGCCGGAAGGTGCTTGGGCTCCATCGTATCTCCACACTTCCTCCATCGAAACCCCACCGAGGCCGCGCAGACTGCCGCCATCGTGATTTCGGCCGGTGTTCCGGCAGCTGTGCAGATGAAGAGCAGGAAGACTCATGCCGCCCTGGTGGCGGCAATCCATACGCTGGGCGTGCGCGCCAGCGGGCCACGACGACGATGTCCGGTGCGCCCATGAGCGCGATACTGCAACCGGCGCACGTGGAGGCGGCCGAGGCGCGACTTTGGGACGCGCTGATCCAGTGGCAGCCGCAGCAGGTGAACGCACTGCTCTCGCCAGCGCTGTTCCTGACCGACCACGATGGCCAGCGGCAGGATGCCTCGGCGTTGCTGGCGGGCTGGAATGCGCGGCGCATCCGCATCGTTGCCATCGAGCGGCAGCAGACCGAGCAGCTCGCCTGCGGCGCCATGGTGCTGGTCACCGGCGAGATGCGCCTCCATCTCGACGGCGAGCACGGTCGGCAGCTGCATGCGATGCGGCTGCTGCGGGTCTGGGCGCGCTGCACGGGCGCACCCGGCGTGCATCTGCTTTCGCTGTGCGTGCTGCCGGCCGCGCCGCGTGCGCACTGAACCGCGTGTTCAGGCCTGCCGCCGGGGTCAGCCTCGCTTCACCCGCTCTCACGGCGCGGCAGGTACGATCAAGTGTTGTCGACGTTATCGCAAGGAGTTCCTCATGCGCGCATCTCCCTGGCTGTTGAGCCTGGCCATTACCGGCGCACTCGCCGCCTGCCAACCGGCCACCGAGAGCCGCCCTGCCGCCGATGGCAGCGAAGCGCCCCCACCGATGGATGCCTCCACCACCGATGAGCGCAGTTACGCGTTCCGCTGTGGCGAGCTGGAAGTGCATGCCACGTATCGCGGCCAGGATTCGGCCACGGTGGTGGTTGCCGATCGCACGTTTGCCATGTCCTCGCAGCCGGCCGCCTCCGGCGCGAAATACGGAGACGGGCAGGGCAACGAATTCTGGACCAAGGGCACCACTGACGGGATCCTGATCCTCAAGGGCGAGCCCGATCGCACCTGCACCGGTACCGGCGAGCAGGGCGGCGAAGCGCCGCCGGCCAATGCGGCCGCCAAGGCCGATACTGAAGCCGGCGCCGATGCAGCCGCCGGGTTCCGCGCGACCGGCAATGAGCCCGGTTGGCTGGCCCAGGTCGGCGCGGGGGCCACCCCGGCGCTGCACATCGAGATGGATTACGGCGAGCGCAAGCTCGAGATCGCCAGCCCCACCCAGGGCCGTGATGGCTGGTCCGGTACCGCTGCTGACGGCACCCCGGTGAAGCTCACCTTCCAGCGCACCGTGTGCCAGGACAACATGAGTGGCCAGGCCTTCGGCGCCACGGCCATGCTTACCGTCGGCGCGCGCCAGTACCACGGCTGCGGCGATTTCGCCGGTGCGCCGTCGTTGGCTGCCAAGCCCTGATCGAAGGGAACGCACCGGATTGCGCGCCTGCGCGTCCGGTGCAGGGTCACAAGCCGCGTGGGCAGGGGTTGGGTTGCGCCCGGCTGTCCGCATCCAGCGCGAGCTCGTTACGCGTGCCCAGCAGCATCAGCTCGGTGTGCACAAGGCAGTTGTCGGCGTGGCGCTGCAGCAGCTGATTGAACAGCGCAGCCCGGTCGTCGCAGGTTTCGTGGATCGCATACGCCAGTTCGCGGGCGCGGTCCTCGTCGTAGGCTTCTTCGCCAGCGAAGTGCTGACAGGCGCTTTCGCGCGTCAGAAACGCCTGCACGTCGCCCGGCATCGCGCAGTACATGCGGATGTCCTCGGCCACGAAGATCTCTGCAGGCACTTCGCAGCGCGCATCAGCGGTGTTCCCCACCGGCGCTGTGCCCGTCGCCGAAGGCACGGGCGCCAGCGTCTCGCTCTCCACTGCCCGCGGCGAACACGCCGCGAGCAGCAGGAGCAGGACGGTCGGTGCGGCGCGCTTAGTCGGCACGGCCGGCGAATTCACCGGTGGTGGTGTTGACCAGCACGCGCTCGCCGTTGGCGATGTATTCCGGCACCATGATTTCGATGCCGGTGTTGAGCTTGGCCGGCTTCGGGCGCTTGGTGGCCGTGCCACCCTTGAGTTCCGGCGGGGTCTCGACCACTTCCAGCACCACGCTGGTCGGCAGCTGCACGCCCACCGGGGTCTCGTCGATCACCTGCACGTAGATGCCGGTCAGGCCGTCGGTGATGTAGCCGGCGTCATCGCCGAGCACATCGGCATCGACCATGTACGGGGTGTAGTCCTCGTCATCCAGGAAGACGAAGGCATCGCCGTCCATGTAGGAGTAGGTCGCCTGGCGGCGCAGCAGTTCGACTTCCGGCAGGTTGTCGTCGGCGTCGAAGCTGGAATCGAGCTTGTTGCCGCCCGGCACGCTGTACATGATGAAACGGAAGCGGACATTGCCGCCGCGGCCCTGCGGGGAGCTGCGTTCGATGTCGCGGATCTGGTAGACGCCGTTGTTGAATTCGACGACGTTGCCTTTCTTGATGTCGCTGGCTTTCATGGGAATGAAGGTCGGTTCGTGGAGGTGGCGGGTGCCGGAACCGGGCACCCTGCGGGTTGCGTGCTCGCTTACTTCGGCGCCAGACGCACGGCGCCGTCAAGGCGGATGGTCTCGCCGTTGAGATAGGTGTTGCCCAGGATGTAGGCAACCAGCCCGGCAAAGTCTTCCGGCTTGCCCAGGCGCGGCGGGAACGGGATGGAGGCGGCCAGCGATTCCTGCACCGCCGGCGGCATGCCATCGACCATCGGGGTCCAGAAAATGCCCGGGGCGATGGTCATCACGCGGATGCCGAAGCGCGACAGCTCGCGTGCCATCGGCAGGGTCATGCTGACCACGCCGCCCTTGGAGGCGGCATAGGCGGCCTGGCCGATCTGGCCCTCATAGGCGGCCACGCTGGCAGTGTTGATGATCACGCCGCGCTCGCCATCGTCGCCCGGGGTGTTGTGCTGCATGCGGTTGGCGGCCGCCTTGGCGACGTTGAAGCTGCCGACCAGGTTGACCATCACCGTGCCCTGGAAGTTGGCCAGCGGCATCGGCGCCTCCTTGCCCAGCACGCGCCCGGCGCCCAGGATGCCGGCGCAGTTGATCGCGGTGTTCAGCCCACCCAGGAAGTCGCAGGCGGCATCGATCTGCGCGGCCACAGCGGCTTCGTCGCTGACATTGGTGCTGTAGTAGCGCGCGTTGGCTTCGCCAAGCGCGGCCACGGCGGCCGCACCCTTGTCGTCATTGAGATCGAACAGGGCCACCTTGGCGCCGTTGGCGACCAGGTGCTGGGCCACGGACAGGCCAAGGCCGGAGACACCGCCGGTGATGACGGCGCGGACAGAAGACAGCTGCATTGCACGATCCCGCTGGTTCAAGAACCGCTGATTCTAGCGGAAGCGGCCGCCATCACCGTTGTGCACTGCCCACCGCGACGCGGGCGCGCAGCGCCAGGCGCCGCGCGAATTCGTCCGGCGCCAGCCCGGGCGCGAACAGGAAGCCCTGGCCGACCGAGACCCCCAAAGAGGTCAGAAACTGGCGCTGGGCCTCCGATTCGATGCCTTCGGCCACCAGGCCCAGCCCGAGGCTGCGGGCGATCCCACAGACCGCCTCGCACACCGCCACGTCCGAGCGGTTGGCCGGCACCCCCTCGACGAACAGCTGGCTCAGCTTGAGGCCATGGATCGGCAGCCGGCGCAGATAGTTCAGCGCGCTGTAGCCCTCGCCGAAGTCGTCGATGGTCAGCAGCACGCCCATCTCGCGCAGCTGCGCGAAGGTGCGCAGGGTGTCCGGGGCATCTTCGATCAGCACCCGTTCGGTGAATTCCAGTTCCAGCGCGCTGCCGGGCAGATGGAACTCGTCCAGCACCGCGCGGACATGCCGGGCCAGGTCCTCGCCCACGAACTGCCGGTAGGACACATTGACCGCCACCCGCACGATGCCCAGCCCGTCATCCTGCCACTGGCGGACCTGCCGGCAGGCTTCGCGCAGCACCCACAGGCCGATCCGGACGATGTCACCGGTGCTCTCGGCATGGCCGATGAAGATGTCCGGGCGCAGCTCGCCGAGCTGGGTATTGCGCCAGCGGATCAGCGCTTCGGCGGCGATCAGCTGGCCGCTGTGCAGGTTGACCTGCGGCTGGTAGACCAGATGGAACTCGTCGTCGTCCAGCGCCCGGTGCAGCCGGCTCTCGATCTGCAGGCGGTCATGCTGGCGCTGGGCCAGCTCGGGCGAGAACACCTGCCAGCCGTTGCGGGTGCGCCGCTTGCAGTCGTACATGGCGATGTCCGCGTTCTGGATCAGCTGCTGCGGGCGCAGCCCATCCTGCGGCGCGCGCGCGATGCCGATGCTGGTGGTGACCGGGAATTCGTCGGCACCGAAGCGGAACGGTGTGCTGAAGGCGCGCGTGATCGCAGTGGCCAGCCGCTCGGGTTGATCGGCCTGGTCGCGGGTATCGCAGATCACCAGGAACTCATCGCCGCCGAACCGGGCCAGCAGGCCTTCGGTGCCGATCGCGGTGGCGATGCGGCGGGTGGCATCGATCAGCAGTTCGTCACCGGCGTTGTGGCCCAGCAGGTCGTTGACGGTCTTGAACCGGTCCAGGTCGATGTACAGCACCGCGACCCGGCAGTGGGTCGGGTTGGCCATGCGCATGGCCAGGTCGTTGAGCACCGCATCGCGGTTCATGATCCCGGTGAGCGGATCGGTGCGCGCCTGGATCCGCAGCGTCTCCTCGGCCTGCTTGCGCGCGGTGATGTCCTGCACGGTACCGGCGATGCGCGCGGCATCGACATCCCCGGCCTCGGCCTCGCCGATCATCCGCACCCAGAACGAATGCCCGTCGCTGCGCTGGCCCTGCAGCTCCAGTTCGAACGAGACCTGGCGGTCGACCACTTCCAGCAGCGCCTGCTGCAGCTGGGCGCGGTCGTCCACGCGCAGGCATTCCAGCAGCTCGGCCATGTCGCGCATCGGCAGCTCCTGGCCGAGGATGCGGGTCGCCTCGTCCGTCAGGTACAGCCGCTGCAGGCCGCGGTCCCACTCCCAGCCGCCGATGTGCGCCAGCGACTGCGCGCGGTCGAACAGCGTGTTGTTGCGTTTGAGTTCGGTGATGTCGCTGAACAGGCCGAACACATGGTCCGGCGCATCGCGCCCGTTGCCGTACACCGGCACGTTGGTGGTGGAGATCCAGATCATCCGGCCGCGCGGGCGGTGGTACAGCCCGACGATGGTGCTGCGCACGATGCGCCCACTGTGCAGAGAGACGCTGGCCGGCCATTGCTCGCGGGTGAGCGGGTGGCCGTGCTCGTCCACGCTGATCCAGTCTTCCGGGGCAAGCATCGCCTGCAGGCTGCCGCCATTGCCGGCGGTGCCCAGAATGCGGTGCGCGGCCGGGTTGGCCGAGACCACCCGCAACTGGCGATCGAACAGGATCACGCCCTTGTCGATGGATTCCATCAGCAGCCGGTAGCGCGATTCGGCCTGCCAGCGGCTGCTCAGGTCGCGCGCCACCGCCACGATGCAGTGCTCGCCCTGGTGCTCGAAGCCGGCCGAATGCACCTCCACCGGGAAGCGGCTGCCATCGCCGCGCATGTTGGTGACCTCGATGACATAGGTCTCGCCCCGGTGCAGTGCCTCCCAGACCGGATCGAGGTGGTCGCCCGGCAGGTCCGGGTTCAGCAGCTCGATCGGTTGCCCGACGATTTCCTCGCGGGGACGGCCATAGGCGCGCACGCCAGCCTTGTTGAGGTCCAGCACCACGCCGCGTTCGCTGAGGATGCTGACCGGGTCCGGGACCGCATCGAACAGCGCGGCATAGCGACGCAGCGCCAGCTGGCGCTCGTCCATGGCCTCCTGCAGGGCCTGCTGCACTTCTTCCAGCAGGCCGCGCAGATCGCCCGGTGACTGTGCCAGGGCGCGTTGCAGGGCGGCCAGCGCGTGGACGTGGGCGGTGAGATGATCACCTACCGCAGCGTCCTTGCGCGGGCCGCCGCTTTTCATGTCGCCGCCAGCGCCCTGCCGGTCTTGCTGCCGGTCTCGCGCCCCAGCCGTGCGGCCAGCCAGCGCCCGGTGGCGGCCAGCGCCGGCAGATCGATGCCGGTGCGCATGCCGATGCCATGCAGCATGTAGACCACGTCTTCGCTGGCGACGTTGCCGCTGGCGCCCTTGGCATACGGGCAGCCGCCCGCACCGGAGACCGCCGAATCGACCACGCGCACACCTTCTTCCAGGCAGGCATCGATGTTGGCCAAGGCCTGGCCATAGGTGTCATGGAAGTGCACCGCCAGCGCGGGCATCGGCAGTTCGCCGGCGACCGCCTTGAGCATGGCGCGGGCCTTGCGCGGCGTGCCGACGCCGATGGTGTCGCCGAGCGAGATTTCGTAACAGCCCATCTCGTACAGCGCGCGCGCGACGCGCACCACCTCGCTCACCGCGACCTCGCCCTGGTAGGGGCAGCCAAGCACGGTGGAGACGTAGCCACGCACCTTGACCCCGTCGGCCTTGGCCCGCTCCAGGATCGGTGCGAAACGGGCCAGCGATTCGTCGATGCCGGCATTGGTGTTGGTGCGGTTGAAGGTTTCCGAGGCGGCCGTGAACACCGCCACTTCCTGCACGCCCACCGCGCGTGCACGGTCATAGCCCTGTTCGTTGGGGACCAGTACCGGGTAATCGATGCCCGGGCGGCGCTCGATGCCGGTGTACACCTCGGCGGCGTCGGCCAGTTGCGGGACCCAGCGCGGGCTGACGAAACTGGTCGCCTCGATGGTGCGCAGCCCGGTCAGCGAGAGCTGGCGGATCAGTTCGATCTTGTCGGCGGTGGCCACCGGCTGGGCTTCGTTCTGCAGCCCGTCGCGCGGGCCGACCTCGACGATGCGGACGAAGTCATCCATGTGCCGGCCCTCCGCGAACGGAGCGACGGACGACCAGCAGGGGGCGGGGTGGGGTAGAGGTCACGGAGATTCCTGTCAGACGAAAGGCGGCCCACGTTCCCCGGCGGGCCACGAAAAGGGGATACGCGGGATGGGCGACAAAGCGGCCATCCCGCCGGCGTACGCGGTCAGCCGGGGTGGTGGCAGACCGCTTCGATGTTGTTGCCGTCCGGATCGAGCACGAACGCCCCGTAATAATCGGGGTGGTAATGCTCGCGGATGCCCGGGGCGCCATTGTCGGTGCCACCGGCCGCCAGTGCCGCACGGTGGAAGGCGTCCACGTCGGCCCGCCGGGTCGCGCTGAAGGCCAGGTGCACGCCGCCATGGGCGCCGGGGCCGTTGCTGATCCAGAAGTCCGGTTTGCCGCTACGGCCGAAGCCGGCGTGGTCATGCTCGCCGGTCTGGGCGGCCGAGACCTGCATCACCACGGTGACGCCCAGCGGCGCCAGGGCCTGCTGGAAGAACGCCAGGCTGCGCCCGAAGTCGGCGCAGCGGATACCTGCATGGTCGAGCATGACGCTGTCCTCAGTCCTGGGTGACCCAATGCGGGGAACGCTTGTCGAGGAAGGCCCCGAGGCCTTCCTGGCCTTCGGCCGAGACCCGCAGGCGGGCGATCAGCGCCGCGTTGTCGCGGTCGGTGGCGTCCCGGTCGCGGCCCAGCGCCACGCGCCGGACCAGGTCCTTGGCCGAGGCCGAGGCCACCGGGCCGGCCTTGTCGAGCAGGCCGAGCTGGCGCTGGACGGCCTCGTCGATCCGTTCCGGCTCGATCAGCTGGTGCACCAGGCCGATGCGCAGGGCGGTTTCGGCGTCGAAATGCTCGCCGGTGGCAAACCAGCGGCGGGCCTGGCGCGGGCCGATCGCGTCAATGACATAGGGCGAGATCACCGCCGGCAGCAGGCCCAGGCGGCTTTCGGTCAGGCCGAAGCGGGCGCTGGTGCTGGCGATGGCGATATCGCAGCAGGCCACCAGGCCGACCCCGCCACCGAAGGCGGCACCCTGCACGCGGGCGATGGTCGGCTTGGGCAGCTCGTCCAGGGTCCGCATCAGGCGGGCCAGGGCGAGCGAATCCTGGCGGTTGTCCTCCTCGCTGGCGGCGGCCATGCCACGCATCCACTGCATGTCCGCACCCGCCGAGAAGGAGGCGCCTTCCCCGGCCAGCACCACCGCGCGGACATGGTCGTCGCGTCCGGCGGCCTGCAGTGCGGCGGTCAGCTGGGCGATCAACGAGGCGTCGAAGGCATTGTGCAGGGTCGGGCGGTTCAGCCACAGGGTCAGCACCGAGGCGCTGCGTTCAATCCGTAATGCGTCACTCATGGGCGGGTTTACTCCATACATGTACAGATCATAGCGGGCCGTTGGTCACGGGCAATGACGCGGCGCGGCGATGGTAGAATTGATAACCATTCCTATCATCGAGAAGGCGCTCCGTGACGTTGTCCGATCTGGCGCTGTACAGCTCCGCCCTGGTGGAGTCCGTGCAGGAACTACACGCAAACGATGCGATCGCCCGCCGCCTGAAGGAGCTTGGCTTCGTCAAAGGGGAAGAGGTCCGTCTGGTAGCCCGTGGTCCGGTCGGCGCCGAGCCGCTGCTGGTGCAGGTCGGGTTCACGCGCTTCGCGCTGCGCCGCAGTGAGGCCGCCCGCATCGTGGTCACCGCGCTGCAGGGCCAGGAGGCCCGCGCATGAGCGCTGCCACCAACGCCCTGCGCATCGCTCTGGTCGGCAATCCGAACAGCGGCAAGACCGCACTGTTCAACCAGCTGACAGGCAGCCGCCAGAAAGTAGCCAATTACACCGGCGTAACCGTGGAGCGCAAGGAAGGCCGCCTGCGCGCGCCGTCCGGCCGCGAATTCGCCGTCCTCGATCTGCCGGGCGCCTACAGCCTGCAGCCGGCCAGCCTGGACGAGGCGATCACCCGGGACCTGTGCCGGGGCTTCTACCCGGGCGAGGCCGCCCCGGACGTGCTGCTGTGCGTGATCGATGCCACCAACCTGCGCCTGCACCTGCGCTTCGCGCTGGAACTGCGCGAGCTGGGCAAGCCGATGATCGTGGCGCTGAACATGGTCGATGCGGCCGAGCGCCGTGGCATCAAGATCGACGTCCAGGCGCTGGAGCAGGCGCTGGGCGTGCCGGTGGTCGAGACCGTGGCGGTGCGCCGCAACGGCGCGGCCAGGCTGGTGGAGCGCCTGGATGCGATGGTGCCGCACCTGCAGGCCCCGGTCGCGGTGCCCGCGGCGACCGATTACCACGCCCAGGTGCGCGACATCCTCGCCGCTTCGGTGAGCATGCCGACGCGGACGGCGAAGATCGACGACGCGCTGGACCGCTGGCTGCTGCACCCGGTGTTCGGGCTGCTGACCCTGGCGGTGGTGATGTTCCTGATCTTCCAGGCGGTGTATGCCTGGGCCACGCCGGTGATGGACCTGATCGAGGCCGGCACGGCCGCGCTGGGGGGCTGGATCGGCGGCGCGCTCCCCGAGGGCCCGCTCAACAGCCTGCTCACCGACGGCATCATCGCCGGCGTCGGTGGGGTGATCGTGTTTCTGCCGCAGATCCTGATCCTGTTCGCCTTCATCCTGGCGCTGGAAGAGTCCGGTTACCTGCCGCGCGCTGCCTTCCTGCTGGACCGCATGATGGCGGCGGCCGGCCTGTCCGGCCGTTCGTTCATCCCGTTGCTGTCCAGCTTCGCCTGCGCGGTGCCGGGCATCATGTCCACCCGCAGCATCCAGGACCCGCGCGACCGGCTGGCCACGATCCTGGTCGCGCCGCTGATGACCTGTTCGGCGCGCCTGCCGGTGTATGCGCTGCTGATCGGCGCCTTCATCCCGCAGAAGCAGATCTGGGGCGTGTTCAATCAGCAGGGTCTGGTGCTGTTCGGGTTGTATGCGGCCGGCATTCTCAGCGCGCTGCTGATGTCCTGGACCATGAAGAAGTGGCGCCGCGACAAGAGCGAGCATCCGTTGATGCTGGAACTGCCGTCCTACCGCATCCCGCACCCGCGCGATCTGGCGGTGGGCCTGTACGAGCGCGGCATGATCTTCCTCAAGCGCGTGGGCGGCATCATCCTTGCGCTGACCATCCTGCTGTGGGTGCTGCTGTCGTTCCCGGGGGCGCCGGAGAACGCGACCATGCCGGCGATCGACTACAGCTTCGCCGGTCAGATCGGCCACGCCATGGCGGTGTTCTTCGCGCCGCTGGGCTTCAACTGGCAGATATGCATCGCGCTGATTCCGGGCCTGGCAGCGCGTGAAGTGGCGGTGGCCTCGCTGGCCACTGTGTATGCGCTGTCGGCCGCCGATGACGATGCGGCCAGTCAGGCGCTGACCCCGCTGATCAGCGATGGCTGGTCGCTGGCCACCGCGCTGTCGCTGCTGGTCTGGTACATCTACGCGCCGATGTGTATCTCGACGCTGGCCACGATCAAGCGCGAAACCAATTCGTGGAAGCAGATGGGCTTCGCCACGTTCTACCTGTTCGCAGCCGCCTACATCGCCTCGCTGATCACCTACCAGGTGACCGTGGCACTGGGCGGCGGCTGATGAAGACCGGCCTGCTGCTGCAGTACGCCGTGATCGCGCTGGCCGTGCTGGTCAGCGCGTGGGTGGTGATGAAAAAGCAGTTCCCTGGCACCGTGCGCAAGGCGCGCGGGGCGATCGCGCTGGGGCTGGTGAAGCCGCAGCGCGCCGCCTGGCTGCAGGCGCTGGGCCGGAAGATCGCGCCACCTGCCACGGGTGGCGGTGGTGCGTGTGGCGGCTGCGACAGTTGTGGGCCGACGCCCCCGAAGCAGCACTGAGCCGCCAGGGCAGGGCCACGCCAAAACCTCTTGTGCAGCCTCACCACCACCCGCTAGCCTGCGTGCATGACTACCACTCCCCTACGTTTGCTCATCCACGGTGCCTCCGGCCGCATGGGCCAGGCGCTGCTCCGTCTTGCCGCCGACAATCCCGCCCTGCAGGTCGTTGCCGCGGTCACCCGCCGCTCGCCGGCCCAGCGCGTGGTGGACGGCGTGCCGCATTTCGCCAGCAGCGAGCTGGCCGGCGCGCCCCAGTTCGATGTCGCCATCGATTTCAGCCTGCCCGAGGGCTTTGATCCGGTGCTGGCGCTGTGCGTGGAGCGCGGTGCGGGCTTCGTGTCCGGCACCACCGGCATCAGCGAGACGCAGCGCCAGGCACTGATCCAGGCGGCGGGCCGGATTCCACTGGTCTGGGCCTCGAACTTCAGCCTGGGCGTGGCGGTGCTGGATGAACTGGTGGAGCGGGCCGCAGCGGCGCTGGCCGGCTGGGACTGCGATATCGTCGAATCCCACCACACCCAGAAGAAGGATGCGCCTTCCGGTACCGCCCTGACCCTGGGCGCCGCGGCGGAGAAGGGCGGGGCGCACCCGCACTACGCCAGCCTGCGTGCCGGGGACATCGTGGGCGAGCACCTGGTGCAGTTCACCGGGCTGGGCGAGCGCATCGAGCTGACCCACCGCGCCACCAACCGCGACATCTTCGCCCGTGGCGCGCTGTTTGCCGCGGCCCAGCTGCCGGGCCGCGCCCCGGGCAGCTATCGGGTCCGCGACCTGCTGGATGGCGCCACCCCGCCGCCCGCCGTCTGAATGGGGCCCGCGCGGCCAGCTGGGGCAGGCGCCTGAACCGGCGCCATGCCCTCTGTCGGGCTGAATAGGGCAATTGCACGCGGATACTGGCGTCGAACCCGGCTTCCCTTTACAATTCCCGCTCGCCGAATCACGACAGCCGGACCGGTCCAGAACCGCAGTCCGCGCTTTTTTGCAGCCGCTTTTTCGTGAAGCGCAGGCGTGACTTCGGCGACCCCTCGGTAGCCAAAGTGAGATTTCCGTGACCCAAGCCGCAATCCTCGTCCTCGAAGACGGCACCGTATTCGAGGGCGAATCCGTAGGCGCGCCCGGCCTGTCCGTTGGTGAGGTGGTGTTCAACACCGCCATGACCGGCTATCAGGAAGTGTTGACCGATCCTTCCTACGCCCGGCAGATGGTCACGCTGACCTACCCGCATATCGGCAATACCGGCATGACCGACCAGGACGACGAAGCGGCCAAGGTGTGGTCGGCCGGCCTGATCGTGCGCGATGTGCCGCGCCGCCCGAGCAACTGGCGCAGCCAGGTGTCGCTGCAGGATTGGCTGGTCCAGCGCGGCGTGGTCGCCATTTCCGGGATCGATACCCGCAAGCTGACGCGCATCCTGCGCGAGCGCGGCGCCCAGAACGGTGCGCTGATGGCCGGCGAAGGCCTGAGCGTGGAAACGGCGCTGGAAGCGGCCCGCACGTTCCCCGGCCTGAAGGGCATGGATCTGGCCAAAGTGGTCAGCACCGACAAGCGCTACACCTGGACCGAGGGCCAGCTGGATCTGGACAGCAACGCCTTCGTCAACGCCGCACCTCGCTTCAAGGTGGTGGCCTATGACTTCGGCGCCAAGCTCAACATCCTGCGCATGCTGGCCGAACGCGGCTGCGAGCTGACCGTGGTGCCGGCGCAGACCCCGGCCGCCGAAGTGCTGGCGATGAACCCGGACGGCGTGTTCCTTTCCAATGGCCCGGGCGACCCGGAACCGTGCGATTACGCGATCGCCGCCATCAAGACCTTCCTCGAGAAGAAGGTGCCGACCTTCGGCATCTGCCTGGGTCACCAGCTGCTGGCGCTGGCCTCCGGTGCGAAGACGGTCAAGATGGGCCACGGCCATCACGGCGCCAACCACCCGGTCCAGGACCTGGACGGTGGCCGCGTGATGATCACCTCGCAGAACCATGGCTTCGCGGTGGATGAAGCCTCGCTGCCGGCCACCCTGCGCGTGACCCACCGCTCGCTGTTCGACGGCACCAACCAGGGCATCGCCCGCACCGACGTGCCGGCGTTCTCGTTCCAGGGCCATCCGGAAGCCTCGCCGGGCCCGCATGACGTCGGTCCGCTGTTCGACCGCTTCGTGACCCTGATGGCCGAGGCCAAGGCGTGATGCGCAGCCCCGTGCTGCTGCTGTCGCTGTTGTGCTTCACCGGTGTGGCCCAGGCCGCACCGGCCACGGATGCGGAGGTGCGGGCGGTGGTCCAGTCCCTGGGCCTGGGCACGCTGGGCACGGACATGGCCAAGCTGATGGTCGACAACGTGCCCGCGCTCAATGCGCTGCCCGAGACCGATCGCCAGTGCGCGCATGCGCCGATCAAGAGCCTCCTCGACGCACAGTTCCGTCGTTCGGTGATCTCCGGCCTCGGCAACGACGGCGACGAGGTGATCGCGGAGTGGTCGCGCTTCCTGGGCACCCCCGGGGGCAAGAGCCTCTCCTCGGCCTTCGCCGCTGCGAATCCATCGACGATCGCCGAAAAGTCCAACGTGGATCTGAGTGAAGCCGAGCGCGCCGAAGTGGCTGCGTTCCTGGCCAGCCCGGCCTACACCCGCTTCATCGCCACGCTCGACATCGAATCGGAGCTGCCCGACGACATCGGCGTGCAGCTGGCCAAAGGACTGCAGGACCAGTGCCGGATCGCGCTGAACCCCGACGATATTTCCTGATCGACAGCGTGCGATCACCCCCATCTGCCTCGCTGTCCAGACTTAGAGAAGACAATGCCCAAGCGCACTGACCTTAAAACCATCCTCATCATCGGTGCTGGCCCGATCGTCATCGGCCAGGCCTGTGAGTTCGACTACTCTGGCGCGCAGGCCTGCAAGGCACTGCGCGACGAGGGTTACCGCGTGGTGCTGGTCAACAGCAATCCGGCCACGATCATGACCGACCCGGAGATGGCCGACGCCGTCTACATCGAGCCGATCAACTGGCAGACGGTCGAGAAGATCATCGCCAAGGAAAAGCCCGACGCGCTGCTGCCGACCATGGGTGGCCAGACCGCGCTGAACTGCGCGCTGGACCTGGCCGACAACGGCGTGCTGGAGAAGTACAACGTCGAGCTGATCGGAGCCAAGCGCGACGCCATCCGCATGGCCGAAGACCGCGAGCTGTTCCGCGTGGCGATGGGTGAGATCGGCCTGGAGTGCCCGTCCGCCGCAGTGGCGCACACGCTGGAAGAAGCGATCGAGATCCAGACCCGCGTCGGCTACCCGACCATCATCCGCCCCAGCTTCACCCTGGGCGGCAGCGGTGGCGGCATCGCCTACAACCGCGAAGAGCTGGTCGATATCGTGACCCGCGGCCTGGAGCTGTCGCCGACCACCGAAGTGCTGGTGGAAGAGTCGGTGCTGGGCTGGAAGGAATTCGAGATGGAGGTCGTGCGCGACACCGCCGACAACTGCATCATCGTCTGCTCGATCGAGAACCTGGACCCGATGGGCGTGCACACCGGTGACTCGATCACCGTGGCCCCGGCCCAGACCCTGACCGACAAGGAATACCAGCGCCTGCGCGATGCCTCCATCGCCGTGCTGCGCAAGATCGGCGTGGACACCGGCGGCTCGAACGTGCAGTTCGGCATCAGCCCGACCACCGGCCGCGTGGTGGTGATCGAAATGAACCCGCGCGTGTCGCGCTCCTCGGCGCTGGCCTCCAAGGCCACCGGCTTCCCGATCGCCAAGGTCGCGGCCAAGCTGGCCGTGGGTTACACCCTGGACGAATTGAAGAACGAGATCACCGGTGGCCTGACCCCGGCCTCGTTCGAGCCGTCGATCGACTACGTCGTCACCAAGATCCCGCGCTTCGCCTTCGAGAAGTTCCCGGCCGCCGACGCACGCCTGACCACCCAGATGAAGTCGGTGGGCGAGGTGATGGCGATGGGCCGCACCTTCCAGGAGTCGCTGCAGAAGGCCCTGCGTGGCCTGGAAACCGGCAAGATCGGGCTGGACCCGACCGGCCTGGACCTGGCCAACGAGGACGACATCACCACCCTCAAGCGCGAGCTCAAGGCCCCGGGCCCGGAGCGCCTGTTCTTCGTGGGTGATGCGTTCCGCGCCGGCTTCAGCGTGGAAGAGGTCTTCGCGCTGTCGCACATCGACCCGTGGTTCCTGGACCAGATCGAAGAGATCATCCAGGCCGAGGCCGAGGTGGCCGCCGACGGCATCGATGCACTGGACGCCGCACGCCTGCGCAAGCTCAAGCGCGCCGGTTTCTCCGACGCCCGCCTGGCCGAACTGACCGGCACCAACGAAGCGGCCGTGCGCGCGCTGCGTCGTGCCCACAAGGTGCGCCCGGTGTACAAGCGCGTGGATTCCTGCGCCGCCGAGTTCGCCACCAGCACCGCCTACCTGTATTCGACCTACGAGGACGAGTGCGAAGCGGCCCCGAGCAACCGCGACAAGATCATGATCCTGGGCGGCGGTCCGAACCGCATCGGCCAGGGCATCGAGTTCGATTACTGCTGCGTGCACGCCGCGCTGGCGCTGCGCGATGATGGCTTTGAAACCATCATGGTCAACTGCAACCCGGAAACCGTCTCCACCGATTACGACACCTCCGACCGCCTGTACTTCGAGCCGCTGACGCTGGAAGACGTGCTGGAGATCGTCGAGCTGGAACAGCCCAAGGGCGTGATCGTGCAGTACGGCGGCCAGACCCCGCTGAAGCTGGCGCGCGCGCTGGAAGCCAACGGCGTGCCGGTGATCGGCACCTCGCCGGACTCCATCGATCTGGCCGAAGACCGCGAGCGTTTCCAGCAGCTGGTGGAGAAGCTCGGCCTGAAGCAGCCGCCGAACCGCATCGCCCGCAACGACCAGGAAGCCCTGCTGCTGGCGCGCGAGATCGGCTACCCGCTGGTGGTGCGCCCGAGCTACGTGCTGGGCGGCCGCGCGATGGAAATCGTCTACGGTGAATCCGACCTGGCCCGCTACGTCCGCGACGCGGTGAAGGTCTCCAACGATTCGCCGGTGCTGCTGGACCGCTTCCTGGACAACGCCGTGGAAGTGGACGTGGACATCATTGCCGACAAGGACGGCAACGTGCTGATCGGCGGCGTGATGGAGCACATCGAAGAAGCCGGCGTGCATTCGGGCGATTCGTCCTGCTCGCTGCCGCCGTACTCGCTGTCCGCTGAAACCCAGGCCGAGCTGCGTCGCCAGGTGGTGGAGCTGGCCAAGGCCCTGAACGTGGTCGGCCTGATGAACACCCAGTTCGCGATCCAGGCCGGCGAGAACGGCGAAGACATCGTGTACCTGCTGGAAGTGAACCCGCGTGCCTCGCGCACCGTGCCGTTCGTCTCCAAGGCCACCGGCATGCCGCTGGCCAAGATCGCCGCGCGCTGCATGGCCGGCAAGACGCTGGCCGAGCAGGGCGCCACCAAGGAAATCGTGCCGGGCTACTACTCGGTCAAGGAAGCGATCTTCCCGTTCGCCAAGTTCCAGGGCGTCGACCCGATCCTCGGGCCGGAGATGCGCTCCACCGGTGAGGTGATGGGCGTGGGCCGCAGCTTCAGCGCCGCCTTCGCGCGTGCGCAGGAAGCCGGTGGCATCAAGGCCCCGCCGCTGGGCAAGGCCTTCGTCTCGGTCCGTGATCCGGACAAGAAGCGCGTCCTGCCGGTGGCCCAGGCCCTGCTCGAGCGTGGCTACACCCTGGTCGCCACCCGTGGCACCGCCGCGTGGCTGCAGCAGCACGGCATGGACTGCGAGATCGTCAACAAGGTGGTCGAAGGCCGTCCGCACATCGTCGATTCGATCAAGAACGGCGAGATCGTCTACATCGTCAACACGACCGAAGGTCGCGCGGCGATCAACGACTCGTTCTCGATCCGTCGCGAGGCGCTGCAGCACCGCGTCACCTATTCGACCACCATTGCCGGCGCCAAGGCGCTGGTGCAATCACTGGAATTCCGCGGGACCGGCCCGGTCTGGTCGCTGCAGGAACTGCACAAGGAGTTGAACGCATGAGAGCACCGATCACCCTGAAGGGCGCGCAGCGTCTGCGCGAAGAGCTTGACCACCTGAAGTCGGTCAAGCGCCCGAAGGTCATCGCGGCGATCGCCGAGGCCCGTGAGCACGGCGATCTCAAGGAGAACGCCGAGTACCACGCCGCGCGCGAAGAGCAGGGCTTCATCGAAGGCCGCATCAAGCAGCTGGAAGGCGAGCTTTCGCATGCCGAGATCATCGACATCACCAAGCTCAACGCCGGCAGCAAGGTGGTGTTCGGCGCCACGGTCGAGTTGTCGGACGTAGAGAGTGATGAAGAAAAGCGCTACCAGATCGTTGGCGACCTGGAAGCGGACATCAAGCTGGGCCTGATCGCGATCTCCTCGCCGCTGGCCCGTGCCTTGATCGGCAAGCTGGAAGGCGATGCGGTCACCATCGACGCGCCGGCCGGCCAGCGCGAGTACGAAATCGTCAGCGTCCAGTACCTGGACTGACGGCGATGGCCACGGCGACGTTGTTGCTGCCGGCGCGCAGCCGGTTTCCGGCGGCGCCGCTGCCCGATGACGTCGCCAAGGCGCTGGGGCGTGCCGAACGCCGCAGTGCCGATGCGGGCGAGCGCGCCCAGCTGCGTCGGCATTTCCAGACGCAGCCGGACGCGTGGTCGGCCGCAGCCCTGACTCGCCAGCTCGATGTTGGCGATGCCGATGGCGCGGTCTGGCTGCGGGCCGATCCGGCCAACGTGGTGCCGGACATGCACGGCGCCCGCCTGATGGGGCACGGGGATACCCTGCGCCCCGAACTGGCCGATGCCATGCACCTGCTGCCGGCGTTGCAGCCGTTGTTTGCCGGGTTCGGTTTCGTGCTCGATGCCCCGGTGCCGTCGCGCTGGTACCTGCGTCTTCCGCCGGGCACGACCCTGCCAGCCTTTGCCGAGCCGGATGAAGTGCTCGGCGATGATCTGTTCGCCCATCTGCCCGAAGGCGATGCCGGCCGCCGCTGGCGCGCCCTGCTGACCGAAGCGCAGGTGGTGCTGCACCAGCATGCGTGGAACCAGCAGCGCGTGAGCGAGGGCAAGCGCGCGATCAATTCGTTGTGGTTCTGGGGCGGCGGTGAGCTGCCCGAACGTGTGACCACCGCGCATGCCCAGGTCCGCAGCCGCGATGCGCTGCTGCAGGCACTGGCCAAGGCCGCGGGCCTGCAGGCCGACGGGGAGCAGACCGTGGATGCCCTGGTGGACCTGCGCCAGCTGCGTTCGCTGGAACAGCTGGGCAACGATGCGATCCGCCCGTTGCTGGCGGCGATCGCACGCGGGGAGTTGAAGCGGCTGGTGCTGGATTTCGAGGACGGCACCCGCGTGGAGATCGACAAGGCCCAGCGCTGGCGGTTCTGGAAGAAGCCGGTGCAGCTGCACGAGCTCTGAGTGCGCCGAACGGCAGCCGGCCAGCGGTCGGCTCTACCGGTAGCAGGGCGGTATCATGGGCGCGCACGTCATTGATCGAGCCTGTTTTGACCCAGTCTGAAGCACCCCGTATCCAGCGCCGTCCTGCCGCCGCCGTCAGCGAGTGGCCCTCGTCCATGTTGCCGTTGCTGCAGCGCCTGTATGCCGCCCGCGGCGTCACGGATGCCGCACAGGCCCAGCCGAAACTGGCCCAGTTGCATGCGCCTGACCTGCTCGGCAGCATGCAGGCCGCGGTAACACTGCTGGCCGATGCGATCGCCAACAACGAACGCATCCTGATCGTCGGTGATTTCGACTGCGACGGCGCCACGGCCTGTGCGGTTGGCGTGCGCGGCCTGCGCATGCTCGGCGCGCGCGATGTGGTGCACGCCGTGCCCAACCGCATGCTGCACGGCTATGGGCTGTCGCCGTCACTGGTGGCCGAACTGGCCCCACTCAACCCCGGGCTGCTGGTCACGGTCGACCATGGCATCGCCTGCCACGCCGGCGTCAACGCGGCCAAGGCGCTGGGCTGGAAAGTACTGGTGACCGATCACCACCTGCCTGGCGAGCACCTGCCGCCGGCCGATGCGATCGTGGACCCCAACATCAGCGGCGATGCCTTCCCGAGCAAGGCACTGGCCGGCGTCGGGGTGATCTTCTATGTATTGATGGCACTGCGCCGCCACCTGCGCGGGCAGGGCGCCTACGCCACGGCCCCGGAGCCGGACCTGCTGACCCTGCTCGACCTGGTCGCGGTCGGTACCGTCGCCGATCTGGTCGCGCTGGATGACAACAACCGCGCCCTGGTCTCGGCTGGCCTGCGCCGGCTGCGCAGCGGCAAGGGCTGCGTCGGGCTGCAGGCGCTGATCGAAGCCAGCGGGCGCGATGCCTCGCGGCTGACCGGCAGCGACATCGGTTTCGCGCTGGGCCCACGTTTGAATGCGGCCGGCCGGCTGGAAGACATGGCGCTGGGCATCGAACTGCTGCTCACCGAAGACCGCGCCCACGCGCGTGAGATCGCCACAACGCTGGAATCGATCAATACGGAGCGCCGTGCGGTTCAGCAGCTGATGACCGACGACGCCGAACTGGCCGTGTCCCGTGCGGTGCTCAGTGCCGAGGGCGTGCGCCCGGTTGCGGCCTGCCTGTTCGATGCCGAGTGGCATCCGGGGGTGGTGGGGCTGGTGGCGTCTAAGATGAAAGATCGCCTGCATCGGCCGGTGATTGCGTTTGCGCCTTCAGAGCCAGGTGGCGATTCGCTGCGTGGCTCGGCGCGCTCGATCCCTGGCTTCCATATCCGTGACGCGCTGGCCTTGGTCAACGCCGCGCACCCGGGCCTGATCGACAAGTTCGGTGGGCATGCGATGGCCGCCGGGCTGAGCCTGCCGCACGCGCAGCTGGCCGCCTTCGAGCAGGCCTTCGTGGACGTGGTGGAGCGCACGCTGGACCCGCTCTCGCTGCAGCAGCTGCTGCTGACCGATGGCGAGCTGCTGCCGCAGGAACTGGACTTCGCCCATGCCGAGGCACTGCGCCTGGCCGGGCCGTGGGGGCAGGGTTTCCCGGAGCCGTTGTTCGATGGTCACTTCCAGGTAGCCCGCTGGCAGGTGCTCAAAGAGAAACACCTCAAGCTGAGCCTGCGCGTGCCCGGCCGTGCCGAGCCGATCAGCGCCATCCACTTCAGCGGCTGGACCGGCAATGCACCGGCCAACCAGGTGCATATCGCCTACCGGCTGGTCAGCGATGATTACCGGGGCGGTGGGGCGATCCAGTTGATTGTGGAGCACTGCGCGGATGAGTGAGGCGCATGCCCGTTCTCTGACTTCAGGGGGGAGCGCCGAACGTCCGTGCCGATTGCGTTAACTTCTGGCGCAGCGGGGCAGTACTTGCTGTGCTGGACCAATTAGGATCTGAACCAACGAAAGCGGAATCGAGTGCGTTCAAAGTGGATCACCAGTTAATGGACATGATCGCCCTGGATATCATGACGGGGGACGGGGATCTTTATGGCTTGCCTGCCACCGATTCTGAGATCGAGACCGCGGAACAGACACTTGGTGTCAAGTTCAATGCTGACTACATCCAGTTCATCAAGGCGTTTGGGGGTGCATTTGGCGGTATCGAGATCCACGCTTTCAACAATGGCTCTCTTATCGGCAATGAAACAGTCACTGAGCTGACCGAGCGGTTTCGAGACAACTATCTGGAAAGTGCCGGAGAACAGTGGCGCGACGCCTACGTCATATCGGATGACGGGACCGGCAACCCGGTTTTGATGACGGCCGAAGGGGTCCTTCATCTGTATCTCCACGAGACTGGAGAAACCGAGTTGTTGTATGACTCGTTGGAGCAGCTGCTAAGCCAGACCTTCCCTTTCAGGATGCCGCGTCCGCCAAGGTGATTCCCTGGCACGGGCTGACCACTGCCCGATGACAGGGCAGCGGGCAGACGAGGCACTTACTTCAGCACACGGGTCACCAGTGTCGGCATCTGCCATGGTCCGCCAAGGGTGACAAGGCGGCACAGGCCGATAGTCAACGCCGATGTGGGGACAAAATCCTTGCCATCCCACGCCCAGCTCTTGGCCGATAAACAGTCGCCAGCAACATTCCTCTGTGATGCAAAAATGTGGCTTGCCCCAATACTTTCGTCGGCTGATATGGTGACCAGAGCAGCCTGATAGGGCGCGCGGTGGTTGACCATCCAATAGCCGAACCCTGCGTTTTGCCCCCTTATCCAGCATTGGGCGGAAACCGGCAGTTTGCTGCCGCTTAATCTGCGTACGGTCAGAGGGTGGTCGCGTTCGTCGAGGAACAGGTCGGGGCATCGTTCCTGCAGCTCCACCTGCTCGGTGGCACGCAGAGCCGAGCGACGGGAAGGGGATCGTTCCAATGCTCTATCCGCCGCGCGGGTCGGCGGTGGTGTCACTACTTTGACGATGGGCATGGAGAGTCCGGCGGGAACCCTCTCCTCGCTGCGCCCGCCACTGTGGAGCTTGGCGGTGATGCACACAGGCAACCGATCACCGCACTCTTTCCCAAACCGCGTTCGAGGGCTTACTCCATCACCTGCGTCACCAGCGTCGGCATCTCCCAGGCGCCACCGGCGGCAACCAGGCGGCACAACCCGGTGCTGGAATCGGCCGTCTTCACGAACTGCGAGCCCGTCCAGCCCCACGTGGTGGTGGACCAGCAGTCGCCGAGGCCACGGCCCTTCTGCGCCTCCTGGATGGTGCGCACCTCATCCCCCACGGCTGCCGTGGTGACCAGCCGCGGCTGGTACGGCGCGCGGTCGTTGATCACCCAGTAGCCGTCGCCGGTGTTGTAGGCCCCGCGCCAGCAACTCAGCGACACCAGCAGCTTGTCGGCACTGAGCCGCTGTACGGTCAGCGCTTCGGGTTCGCCGTCCGGTGACAGGCTGCCGCCGGCGCCCAACGCTTCGCAGTCGTCGGCCGACGTCACCGCCGCCAGCGCGGCGCGCAGCGCGGGCGACGCGGCGAGCGCCTTGTCCGCCGGGCGGGTTGGCACCGGCTTGCCCAGTTGCACCACCGGCACCGGCAGTGCAGGCGGCACCGAGGACTCGGCCTGCTTGCCCTTGCGCATCAGCGCGCCGGGTGTGCCGAGGCGGCCCTGGAACGCATCCATCTTCAACAGCACGGCCGAGGCGCCCTGATCGGAAACCGTCCAGCGCGCGCCATCGTCGCCCATCAGCTCGATGCGGCTGTTGCGTGCCAGCGAAGCGAGCAGGGCAGCGAGTTGCTTCGCGGAAAAGGTGGCGGTGCCCTCGGCGGCATCGAACTGCATCGGGCCCAGCGAGGTGCCATTGATACTCAGGCTGAGCCGCTTGGTGGCCGTGTTGTCGTCGTACTGGCCGAGCATCAGTTCCGCGTGGACCGGTTGATCCGGCCCGCCCGCGCGGGTGAGCAGGATCGAGACCGGGTCGCCGCCATTGTCATCGGCCTGATAACCGGCGGCGCGGCAGGTGCGGGTGTTGTCGCAGGCCAGCGTCCAGTCGTGGTGGGTGAACGTCACGCCCTCGATGGCGGCGGCATAACCGGGCAGGGCGAGCCCCATCAACAGCGGGGCGGTCAACAACAGGCGCATGCGGCATCCTTGGTCCATCAATCCGTGGAGAGCGATCTTGGCCCAGCGCGGATGAGGCGTCCATGACCGGAACAGGCGATTGCCACCGCTCAACCCCATTGCGGATCGCGGTGCGTTCAATGGAGGGACATCGGATCAGGAGCCTCACATGGGACTCGCACTGCGCAGTATCGGTCTGCTCGCGCTGCTGTGCTGGCAGCTGCCCAGCGCCCACGCACAGCCACGGCGTTTTCCCTCGCCGCGCCCACCCATCCTGGAGGTCGCCGGTGCCGAGGTGCCGGTGCGGTTGACCGAGGCCCACATCGACAGTCGCGTCGTGGCAGGGCTCGGCGAAACCACGATCGAATTGACCTTCCACAATCCCAATGCGCGCGTGCTGGAGGGGCAGCTGGAATTTCCGTTGGCCTACGGCCAGCAGGTGGCCGGTTTCGCACTGGATATCAATGGCGAGCTTCGCGATGCGGTGCCGGTACCCAAGTCGCAGGGACGCCAGGTCTTCGAGGCGATCGAACGCCGCCAGGTCGATCCGGGTCTGCTGGAACAGACCGCCGGCAACCAGTTCCGGCTGCGCCTGTATCCCATCCCGGCGCGTGGCGAGCGGCGTGTGCGGCTGGTGCTGCGTGACAGCCTGCCGCTCGTGCCGCAGGGTCTGCACTGGTCACTGCCGGTGTCCTTCGCACGCCAGGCCGAGCAACTGACGCTGCGGTTGGAGACCAGCGGGACCGGCAAGCCGGTCGGCGTGGGCGTCAATCCTCTCGGGTTTACGTTGAAGGCCGGTGCCTACGCGGCGCAGTGGCAGGGGCGGGGCGCCGATCTGCCTGCCCAACTGCAGTGGAGCCTTCCGCTTGCGCGCAGCACTGACCTGGTCACCGGGCTGCATGACGGGCAGCGCTATCTGCTGGCCAGCGTGCCGGTCCGCACCCCGACCGCCGCGCGTGTCCTGCCTGCGCGCATCGGTCTGCTCTGGGATGCCTCCGGTTCGGCCGGTACGCGCAACCGTGCGGCTGAGCTGGCCGTGCTGGACCGCTATTTCCAAGTGTTCGGCTCGGGTCAGGTCCAGCTGACGGTGCTGCGTGACCGCAGCGAAGCGCCGCGTGAGTTCCCGATCACCCGGGGCGACTGGTCGGCGCTGCGCGAGTATCTGTTGGCGCTGCCCCACGATGGCGCCAGTGCGCTGGGCGACTGGACGCCGAACCGCACCATCGGCGAGTACCTGCTGGTCAGCGATGGCCTGGCCAACTATGGCCGCCAGGCGTTGCCCACCCTGTCGCCCGATCAGCGCCTGTATGCATTGAGCAGCGCCGGTGCGAAGACCGACGCGCCGCGCCTTCGTGCGTGGACCAGCGCCCATCATGGTCAGCTGCTGCAGCTGGGCAGCGAGGCGGAGGTGGAGACGGTAATGCCGCTGCTGCTGCGGCAGCCCGCCGAAGTGACCGATGTGCTGGCACGTGGCGTGGAGGACGTGAACGTGGATGCCTCGCGGGCTGCGCAGGGCTGGATTCGCGTCACCGGCCGCCTGCTGCGTCCCGATGCGACGGTGCTGCTGTCCCTGCGTGGTGGCGACAGCGATCCGCAGCCGGTCACGCTCAACGTCGCGAACGCGCGTGCGGTGGACGGCGGCCTGGTCGCTCACGCGTGGGCGAATGACCGGTTGGCAGCACTGGCGGCGGACCCCGCCGGGGCGCCGGAGGCCAAGGCGCTGGCCCGGCAGTTCGGGATCGTGACGGCCGATACATCGCTGCTGGTCCTGGAGACGCTGGAGGACTATCTGCGCTATGGCATCCGCCCGCCGGCTCCGCTGCGCGCGGCCTACGACCAGCGCCATGCGTTGACGGTGGCCGACGTGGCAACCGAGCGGAAGCGCCGCCTGGATGGCATCGCCCGCCAGTTCGCCGAGCGCGAGCAGTGGTGGAATACCCGCTGGCCCAAGGATGCGCCACCGCAGCCCAAGCAGGAATCCCGATCCGTCGCCGCGCCGGTGGCCATGGCGATGGCCGCGCCACCGCCGGCACCTGCAGCGCCGATGGCGCTGGACCGTGTCGAGCTGACCGCCTCGGCGGCGGCCGATGAGGCGGAGGCCACCCCCGAGCGTCGCCCCAAATCGGCCCCCAGGGCCAACAATGGCCAGATCACACTGACGCTGGCGCCGTGGGCACCGGATTCGGCCTATGCACGCCGCCTGCGCGATGCAACGCCCGCGCAGCTGTATCCACTGTATCTGCAGGAGCGCGAACAGCACGCCGGCAGCAGCGCGTTCTATCTGGACGTAGCCGATCTGCTGCTGGCCAGCGGACAGCGGGAGCTGGCCCTGCGCGTGCTCTCCAATCTCGCCGAGATGGAACTGGAAAACCGCCACGTGCTGCGCGTGCTCGGCTATCGCCTGATGCAGGCCAAGGCGCCGGCGCTGGCCGTGCCGGTGTTCCGCCAGGTGCTGGCGATGGGCGAGGAGGAGCCGCAGAGTTTCCGTGACCTCGGCCTGGCGCTGGAAGCGGCCGGGCAGTACCAGGCGGCGGTGGCATCGCTGTATGAAGTGGTGGTACGCCCGTGGGATGGCCGCTTCGACGGCATCTCGCTGATCGCGCTGGATGAATTGACCCGACTGATCGCGCGCGAGCGTGTGGATGCCTCGGCCATCGATCCACGCCTGCGCCGTGCGATGCCGCTGGACCTGCGCGTGGTGCTGAGCTGGGACAGTGACAACAGCGACATGGACCTGTGGGTCACCGATCCAAATGGCGAGCGCGCCTACTACGGCAACCGGCTGACCTACCAGGGCGGGCAGATGTCGCAGGACTTCACCGGCGGCTATGGCCCGGAGCAGTTCTCGTTGCGCGATGCCAAGCCGGGCATCTACAGGATCGAAGCGAACTACTTCGGCAGCCGCGAGCAGCTGGTCACCGGTGCCACCACCTTGATGCTGCGCCTGAGCACCCGATGGGGCAGCCGCGACCAGCGCGACCAGCAGGTCACGCTGCGGTTGAAGGACCGCGCGGAGACGGTGCTGGTCGGGGAGTTCGAGGTGAAGTAGCCGCTTAGCCGGCCCCTGGCGATCCCGCCGCTGCGCCACCGGCGGCGGGACGCATCGGCGAGAGCCGCTCCCGGCGCAGTCCGAACAGTGGGCGCAGCCAGCCAACGCGCCGGATCAGCCCTTCGTACAGCACCAGGCAGCCGGCCACCGTCCCGGCCAGCACCAGCAGCGGCTCCCACCACGGCCCCAGGTGCAGCGGTTTGAGCCAGAACAGCAGCGCGATGATCAGGCTCTGGTGCAGGATGTACCAGGGATACACCGCCTCGGTGCAGTACGGCAGCCAGCGGAACGGGCGATCCAGATACACCTTGGCCCAGCCGAGCAGGGCCAGCAGCACGGCCCACAGGTACAGCGACTGGCTGGCCATCACCTGCAGCGTCCAGACACTGTCCGGCCACTGCCGCAGCACCGAATCGTCAGGCAACACCCGCCCCAGGAGGCGGATGCCGAAGTACCAGCTCGCCGCAACGGCTGCCACCCACAGGGTGGTCTGGCGCAGCTCGACCACGCGCGCCCAGAACGGGGTGGCGCGGGCAAGCAGGTAGCCGGCCAGGAACACCGTTCCGTACTTGGCGTGCTGGTACCAATCGCCAAACAGCAGGTTGGTGGACGGGAAGCGGGGATCGAGCCAGGCCACCCAGCCGAAGGAGAGCAGGCTGGGCAGCCCGATCAGCAGCGGCGCCGGCGCACGGGCGAAGCGCTCCACGGCGCGATGCACGGCAGCGGTATCCAGGACGGGCATCAGCAAGGCCAGTACCAGCGTGTAGACCCACAGGTAGGCCAGGTACCACAGGTGGTTCCAGGTGATGCGCAGCTGCCAGCCGGCAAAGCTGTCCTGCGGCCAGGCCGGCATCTGCCAGTAGCGCAGCAGGAACGCGCCGAAGCCGGGCTCGATGCGGCCGTTGGTCACTGCCTCGCAGTACGGCTGGATCGGCACCACCACGGCCATGCCGAATAGCAGCGGCAGCAGCAGCCGCCACGTGCGCAGCAAGGCGAAGCGCGCGATGCGCGTTTCGGGCCGCATCAGGGCGATGGCGATGCCCGAGAGCAGAAACAACAGCTGCATCCGCCAGCGGTTGACCAGCAGCATCGGCCATTGCAGCCACTCGGCGGTGTGGTCGCTCTTGAGATGGAACCCCCAGCCGTCCACGTAGGCCATGGCGGTGTGATACAGGATGAGCAGGGCGAAGGCGAGTACGCGCAGGGCGTCGATGTCGTGGCGGCGTGGCATGGATGGGGCAGGGAGGGCAGGAGCCTCCACGGTGCGCACTGTGAGGGGGTTCGGCCATGGCAAAGGGCTCTGCCGTGGGTGCCAAGTGACCAATGGCGGTCGCCAAGGGACGGGCGGGGCGCACTACCATGGCGTGATGAGTCAGGCTGACGACCCTTTGCGAATGGACGATTCAATGGCGAACGGACGTGCCGCGCGGTGGCGGCCGGGTGCGCGGATGCTGGTGTGGTCGGTGATCCTGCTGACCACCGCGGTGGCCAATGCGCTGGTGGAAGTGATGGATGCGGGGCGCCGTGGCGAAGAGCTGGGCCTGTGGCAGCCGATGATCTGGGAGTTGAGCAGCGTCACGATGATCCTGCTGACCCTGCCGGTCCTGTGGTGGGGCTGCCAGCGTTGGCCGCTGCATGCCGATACCTGGAAGCGCCGCCTGCCGCTGTACCTGCTGGCCAGCGTGGCGTGGTCGCTGGTGCATGTCACCGGGATGATGGGGCTGCGCCATCTCGCCTATGCCGCGCTCGGCTACCACTACCAGGACGATGCCAGCTGGCCGGTACGCCTGGTGTACGAGTACCTCAAGGATGTGCGTGCGTTCTTCACCTTCGTGGCGATCGAGCACTTCTTCAGCTGGTTCGGACGGCGCCGGCAAGGCGAGGCGCATCTGCTGGCCGCGCCGGACGATGCTCCGCCGGTGGACGCCGTGGAACGTCCGGAGCGGTTCCTGGTGCGCAAGCTGGGCCGCGACTTCCTGGTCGCCACCGGTGATATCGAGTACGCCCAGGCGGCCGGGAACTACGTCAATCTGCGGGTGCGCGGGCACGACTACCCGCTGCGCAGCACCATGGCGGCACTGGAAGAACGGTTGGATCCGGCCGTGTTCGTGCGGGCCCACCGCAGCTGGCTGGTGAACGTGCGGCACCTGGTCTCGATCGAGCCGCTGGACGGGGGCGAGGCCTTGCTGCACATGGACGATGGTGGGCGCGTACCGTGCAGTCGCCGGCAGCTGCCCTCGTTCCGGCAGGCGCTGGCGGTGCAGGCCACCGGCTGACGGCAGAGCGCCGCCAGCCGGCGTGGCATCCCGGCAGGCCGGGATGCCGTCAGGCAGCTCAGCGCTTGCTGTCTTTCTTGATCATCGCGTCGATGCGCCCGGCGCGGGCTTCCGAGCCCGGGTGGGAGGACATCAGGCCGCCCTTGCTGGACAGCTTGCGGAACATGCTGGCCAGGGCGGCCGGGTCGTACTGGTGGCGCTTCATGAAGCGGTAGCCGTATTCGTCGGCAGCGCTTTCTTCCTTCTGCGAGAACTGCGCGTTGACGAAGCCCTCGGCCAGTTCGCCGAGCTGGCCCTGGGTCAGGGTGGCGATGTTGGCATTGCCCGAGGCGGCCAGCGTGTCGCGACCGGCCGAGGCCAGCAGTGCGGTACGCATCTTGGTCTTGGAGTGGCCCAGTTTGACGTGGCCGATCTCGTGGCCGATCACGCCGCGCACTTCGTCGTCCGAGGCCATGTCCATCAGGCCCGAGTACACGCGCACGCAGCCGTTGGCCATGGCCCAGGCATTGACGTCGTCGGTCAGGTAGACCTTGAAGTTGAGGTTCATGCCGTCTTCGTTGGCCAGGCCCTGGGTGATCCTGGCCAGGCGCTGGGCGTAGGGCGAGTTGGCGGGGGCGACCTTGTTCTGCTGGTCCATGTAGACGCAGGCTTCGTCGGCGGCCTTGGCCACGTCCTGGTCGGACAGGGTGAGCGCCTGGCCGGCCTTCAGGCCGGTGCTGGTCAGCTGCTTGAGGTCCAGGGCCGAAGCGGCGGTGGAGGCGGTCAGGCAGGCGAAGGCCAGCAGCAGGGCGGAGGATGACGTCCTCATCGGGGTGGTGCTCCATGTAGTGCGTTGGGGGACGCCGCGGGCAGGGGGCCGCGCGGCGGGGCCGAAGTCTACCGTCTGGCCGGGCGGCCGTGTTCAGCGATCTCGCTTTCCTGCCCGCCGGCGGGTACCTGCCGCCCCGGCCACCGCCGAAAAGGCCCGGATAGGCTATGATGGACAGTCTTTTCGCACGCATTAATCGCCGACATGATCGAGCTCAATCCTGTCCGCCAGCGCATCACCGATCTCACCGATCGCGTGCTCTCGCTCAGGGGGTATCTTTGACTACGACGCCAAGAAAGAGCGTCTGGAAGAAGTAACCCGGGAACTGGAAAATCCTGATATCTGGAACAACGCCGAGTACGCCCAGAACCTTGGCCGCGAACGCGCCAACCTGGACAAGACCGTGGGCGGCATCGCCACGATCCTCGACGGCCTGACCGAGTCGGGCGAACTGCTGGAACTGGCCGAAAGCGAACAGGACGAAGAAACCGCCCTGGCCGTGGTCAGTGACCTGGACAAGTACCAGAAGCACGTGGAGCAGCTGGAGTTCCAGCGCATGTTCTCCGGCCAGATGGACAACGCTGCGGCGTTCGTCGATATCCAGGCCGGCGCCGGTGGTACCGAAGCCCAGGACTGGGCCGAGATCCTGCTGCGCATGTACCTGCGCTGGTGCGAATCGCGCGGCTGGAAGACCGAGCTGATGGAAGTCTCCGGCGGCGACGTCGCGGGCATCAAGTCGGCCACGCTGCGCGTGGAAGGCGATTACGCCTACGGCTGGCTGAAGACCGAGACCGGCGTGCACCGCCTGGTGCGCAAGTCGCCGTTCGATTCGGACAACCGCCGCCACACCAGCTTCACCTCGGTGTTCGTGTCGCCGGAAGTCGATGACAACATCGAGATCGACATCAACCCCGCCGACCTGCGCACCGATGTGTACCGCTCCTCCGGCGCCGGTGGCCAGCACGTCAACAAGACCGAGTCGGCGGTGCGTATCACGCACATCCCGACCAATACGGTCGTGGCCTGCCAGACCGGCCGCAGCCAGCACCAGAACCGCGACAACGCGATGAAGATGCTGGCCGCCAAGCTGTATGAGCTGGAGATCCAGAAGCGCAATGCCGAGCGTGACGCGGTGGAAGCCACCAAGTCCGACATCGGCTGGGGCAGCCAGATCCGCAACTACGTGCTCGACCAGAGCCGCATCAAGGACCTGCGCACCGGCATCGAGCGCTCCGATACGCAGAAGGTGCTGGACGGCGACCTCGACGAATTCGTCGAAGCCAGCCTGAAGTCCGGCCTGGCCGTGGGTGCCAAACGCACCGACGCCTGACCGTCGGGGCCGCCACGCGCGGCCCCGATCCGTTGTGCCCGGGCCGCGCCCGGTTTCGCAATCCGCCCCGACCATCGGCATGATGGCGGGGACCGTACCTCCCCCCCGACATACATAGACCCACGCCATGAACGATCAGACCGCCGCGCCGCAGCCCCCCGTCGACGAGAACAGCCTCATCGCCGAGCGCCGCGCGAAACTGACCGCCCTGCGCGGGCAGGGCATTGCCTACCCGAACGATTTCCGCCGCGAGCACTTCGCCGGCACCCTGCAGGCCGAGTTCGCCGATGCAGAGCACTGGACCGCCGAAGCGCTGGAGGCCAGCGACCGCCAGGTCAAGATGGCCGGCCGCCTGATGGCCAAGCGCGTGATGGGCAAGGCCAGCTTCGCCCAGATCCAGGACGAGTCCGGCCGCATCCAGCTGTTCCTGCAGGGCAGCACGCTGGGCGATGCCTACACCGCCTTCAAGGGCTGGGACGTGGGCGACATCATCGCCGTGGAGGGCGGGCTGACCCGGACCAAGACCGGTGAGCTGTCGGTCAAGGCCACCAGCATCCGCCTGCTGACCAAGTCGCTGCGCCCGCTGCCGGACAAGTGGCACGGCCTGGCCGACGTGGAGCAGCGCTACCGCCAGCGTTATGTCGACCTGATCGTGACCCCGGAGTCGCGCGAGGTGTTCATCAAGCGCTCGCGGATCATCCGCGCCATGCGCGCGTGGCTGGACAACCGCGACTTCCTGGAAGTCGAAACGCCGATGATGCATTACATCCCCGGCGGCGCCACGGCCAAGCCGTTCACCACCCACCACAACGCGCTGGACCTGGACCTGTACCTGCGCGTGGCCCCGGAGCTGTACCTCAAGCGCCTGGTCGTGGGTGGGCTGGAGCGCGTGTACGAGATCAACCGCAACTTCCGCAATGAGGGCGTGAGCACCCGCCACAACCCGGAATTCACCATGATGGAGCTGTACGAGGCCTACGCCACGTACACCGAAGTGATGGACCTGACCGAAGGCGTGATCCGTGACGTGGCCAGCAAGGTGCTGGGCACCACCACGGTGGAGTGGGACGGTGCCACGATCGACCTGGCCCCGGCGTTCCGCCGCTGGCGCATGGACGAGGCGGTGCGCCACCACAACCCGGAGATCAGCGCCGCCGACTGCACCGACCGCGATGCGCTGGCCGCCCACTGCGAGCGCCTGAAGATCCGCATCAAGCCGTCCTTCGGCTGGGGCAAGCTGCTGCTGGAGATCTTCGAGGCCACCGTCGAGCACACCCTGATCCAGCCGACCTTCATCACCGACCACCCGGTCGAGGTCTCGCCGCTGGCCCGCGCCAACGATGACCAGCCCGGCTACACCGACCGCTTCGAGCTGTTCATCAACGGCAAGGAGCTGGCCAACGGCTTCTCCGAGCTGAACGACCCGGAAGACCAGGCGGCCCGGTTCCAGGCCCAGGTCACGGCCAAGGAAGGCGGCGATGACGAGGCCATGCACTATGACGCCGATTACATCCGCGCGCTGGAGTACGGCATGGCCCCGACCGGCGGCCTGGGCATCGGCATCGACCGTCTGGTGATGCTGCTGACCGGCAGCAGTTCGATCCGTGACGTGCTGCTGTTCCCGTACATGCGTCCGGAAAACTGAGACCTGGGTCCGGGCGTGCTTGGGGCACGTCCGGCGCGGGGGTTCCGCTGCCGTGGCCGCGCGGGTATGGTTTCTGCGTGGCCTTAACAGGCGCTATGGCGTGATGGCCACAGACCATGACGGGTTGCAGGGAGACGCCGACACCGGCGTCACACTGTGACGACGATCATGAACTGGGGTGTTCATGACGGGAGGCGGACCGATGCAAGGTGCCAGCGTGCAGAGCGGCGGAGTATCCTCTTCGCAGCATGTTCCAGTGTGGTCAAGGAAGAAGGCAGAAGCAGCCTTGAATATTGTCATCGTTGACGATCAGACGTCCGCGCGTACCATGCTGCGCCATGTCATCGAGGACATCGCGCCGGAACTGTCCGTGCACGACTTCGGCGATCCGCTGACGGCGCTTGCCTGGTGCGAGTCGCACGCCGTGGATCTGCTGTTGCTCGATTACCGCATGCCGGAGATGGACGGGCTGGAGTTCGCCCGCCGCTTCCGCCGCCTGCCCAAGCACCGCGACATCCCCGTGATCCTGATCACCGTGGTCGGCGACGAGCCGATCCGCCAGGCCGCGCTGGAGGCCGGGGTGATCGATTTCCTGGTCAAGCCCATCCGCCCGCGCGAACTGCGCGCGCGCTGCTACAACCTGTTGCAGCTGCGCCAGCAGTCGGAGAACGTCAAGCAGCGCGCGCTGTCGCTGGAGCAGCGCCTGCTGGCCAGCATGCACGAGGTGGAGGAGCGCGAGCGCGAGACGCTGTCGCGGCTGGCGCGGGCGATCGAATTCCGTGATGCCGGCACCAGTGCCTACCTGGAGCGCATGGCCCATGTCGCCGGGCTGATCGCCGAGCAGCTCGGGCTGCCGGAAGAAGAGGTCAAGCTGATCGAGATGGCCGCGCCCCTGCACGACATGGGCAAGATCGCCATTCCCGATGCGGTCCTGCTCAAACAGGGCAAGCTGAGCGATGAGGAGCAGGCGATCATGCGTCGGCACCCGCGGATCGGCTACGAGCTGCTGAGTGGCAGCCAGAACCGTTTCATCCAGGTCGGGGCCCTGATCGCGCTGCGCCACCATGAGCGCTACGACGGCAGCGGCTACCCGGATGGGCTGGTCGGCGATGCGATTCCGCTGGAAGCGCGGATCGTGGCGGTGGCCGATGTGTTCGACGCGCTGATCTCACCGCGTCCGTACAAGGAAGCATGGACCATGGAAGCCACGCTGGCGTATCTGTATGCCCAGCGGGGCCGGTTGTTCGATCCGCGCTGCGTCGATGCCCTGCTGCGCGGCCGCCTCCAGCTTGATGAGATCTGCGCACAGCACTCCACCGCGTCATCCCGCCCGGGGATGTGATATGCGTCGTCTGTACCCGCGCCTGAAGCACCGCCTGGCGCAGCGCCCGGATACCGAACACGGCCAGGCGATCGTGCGCATCGTGCTGATCACCCTGATCCTGCTGTATGTGCTCATGCCGGGGCCGCGCCACGACCTGCCCCCGGCGCAGTACCACGGGGTGCTGGCGATCGTGCTGACCGGCCTGACCCTCTCGCTGGGGCTGTTCGGCTGGCTGCTGTGGCGGCCGGGACGCTCGGACCCGCGCCGGGTGGCCGGCATGCTCGCCGATTACGGGCTGATCGCCGCCGGCATGGTGCAGATGGGCGAGCCACTGGCCTGGGTCTACATCGTGGTGATGTGGGTGACGGTCGGCAACGGCATGCGCTACGGCAACAACTATCTGTACGTCGCGGTGGCGATGGCGATGGTCAGCTTCGGCAGCACCGCACTGCTGACCCCGTACTGGCATCAGAACGCGCGGCTGGCATTCGGCCTGTGGCTGGGCCTGGCGGCAGTGCCGCTGTATTTCTCCACGCTGCTGCGCCAGCTCACCCGTGCGATGGCCGAGGCGCGCCGCGCGAGCGAGGCCAAGAGCCGTTTCCTGGCCAACATGAGCCACGAGTTCCGCACGCCGCTCAACGGCCTGTCGGGCATGACCGAGCTGTTGGCCACCACCAAGCTCGATGACGAGCAGCGCGAGTGTGTGAACACCATCCAGGCGTCCTCGCGCAGCCTGCTGGCGCTGGTGGAGGAAGTGCTCGATATCTCTGCGATCGAAGCGGGCAAGCTGCGCGTGACCGCCGAGGACTTCGCGCTGGCCGATGTGATCCAGGCCATCGGGTTGATCCTGCTGCCGCAGGCCAAGGCCAAGCGGCTGGATTACCGGGTCAAGGTGGCCGATACCGTGCCGCCGCTGCTGCGCGGTGACCTGGGTCACCTGCGGCAGATCCTGCTCAACATCGCCGGCAACGCGGTCAAGTTCACCGACCACGGCCGGGTCGAAATCCGCGTGGCCGTGCTCGATGCCGAATCCAACGGCGGGGTGCGCCTGCGGTTCGACATCCTCGATACCGGCATCGGTGTCGCCCCGGAGATGCGCCCGCGCCTGTTCGAAGCGTTCGAGCAGGCTGACGTCAGCATGGCGCGCCGCCACGAAGGCACCGGCCTGGGCACGACCATCGCCAAGGGCCTGGTCGAGGCGATGGGCGGGGACATCGGCTACGAAGAGAACCCGCCGCAGGGCAGCCATTTCTGGTTCGAGCTGCCGTTCGCGCCGCCGCGCGTGCCGCTGGGCACGGTCACCCCGGCGCTGGTCGGCGACGGGCTGCCGGACCGCAACGGCAATGTCATTGCGTTCGCCGACCCGTTCCTGCGCCACCGCGCGCGCGTGCGCAGCATGCACATCCTGGTCGCCGACGATCACGAGGCCAACCGGATGGTGCTGCAGCGCCTGCTGCAGAAAGCCGGCCACAAGGTGCTGTGCGTCAACGGCGGTGAAGCGGTGCTCGATGCGATGGCCGAGAGTGATTTCGATGCGGCCATCGTGGATCTGCACATGCCCGGCATGAGCGGCCTGGACATGCTCAAGGAACTGCGCGTGATGCAGGCCGGTGGCGGTCCGCGCACGCCGGTGCTGGTGCTCAGTGCCGACGTCACGCCCGAGGCCATCCAACGCTGCACCCAGGCCGGCGCGCATACGTTCCTGGCCAAGCCCGTGGTCGCGGTGCGGCTGCTGGATGTGCTTGCCGATATCGCCTCCAACGGCCAGCTCAAGGCCAGCGCACCGATCGTGCGTACCGCTACCGTGCTGGATGGTGTACTGGACCCGGGCGTGCTCGACGAGCTGGCCTCGCTCGGCATGGGTGACGGTTTCGAACGCGAGTTCATCCGCCAATGCCTGGCCGATGCCGACCAGTGCATCGGCGTGGCACTGGCCGACGGCGAGCGCAGCGACTGGGTCCATTTCCGCGAGCAGGCGCACGCGATCAAGGGCGTGGCCAGCAATCTGGGCCTGGTCCGCGTTGCCAACCGTGCCGGAGATCTGATGCGCATGGCCGACTGGCAGCTCAAGAGCGAATGGCGGCAGCGCGTGACCCTGCTGCAGGCGGGCATCAAGGAAGGCCGGCAGGCGCTGGATGCACGTGCGCAGCGCAAGGCGCAGGGGCAGGCCGACGACGGCGGCGACATGCGCTGAGTGGGGCTGCAATAAAAAAAGCCCGGCGGCAGCCGGGCTTGAACAACACAGGGGAGGGGATGGCTCAGGCGACGTCGAGGGTGGCGCGGCGGGTCTGGGCCTTGATCAGGCGGTCCATGGTGCGCAGCGACTTGTCGCCCAGCGCAAGGGCGGAGTCCACCCAGACCTTGGTGATTTCCAGCAGTTCGTCATAGCGCACGGCCTGGGCCAGGTTGCGCGCGGCGTTCATCGCCAGATACGAATGCGGAATGCGCTGGTGCTGGCGGATCAGATCTTCCACGGCCTTGACGCCCTGGCCCTTGGGCACCAGCACATCGACCACGCCCATGGCATGCATCTCTTCGGAGGAATACACGCGGCCGTCGAGGATGATCTTCTCGGCCAACTGCGGGGCTACGCGTTTGCACAGGAAGGAATAGGCGCCCATGCCCGGGAACAGCCCGAACAGCACTTCCGGCAGGCCCATGCCGCAGCCTTCCTCGGCCACGATGGTGTGGCAGGCCAGCGCCATCTCCAGGCCGCCGCCGAGGGCATCGCCCTGGATCAGCGCGATCGAGCGCACGTCGCCACCGAAGCCGGTGTGCAGGTGGTGCACGCCTTCCACGCAACGCTGCGCATAGGTCAGCAGGCGGTCGCGGTTGCCCTCGCGGATCAGGCGGGTGAACAGGTCCAGATCGCCGCCCAGGTTGTAGGCATTGGCATCGGACGCGAGCACGAAATGGCGCAGCTTGCCGCTGTTGCGCTCGGCCGGGCTGCGGGTGATCGCGCTCATGAAGTTCCACATTTCATCGAGCATGTCCTTGCGGCAGCACGGGCGGATGCCGCTGGCGGCATCGGCATGCATGAACAGCCAATGGGCATCGTCGTTGCCGGTGGTTTCAGTGCGGATGGTGGCGTAGCGGTGGTTGACGGGCAGCTTTTCAATGGTGCTCATGGCGATTTCCTCGGAGGCTGGCCCGCTGGGAGGACGGTGGGCGGCGGGCCTGACGGGTCCACACGCCGCGATCCTACACCCCCGGCATCTCACGCAATGCAAAAGGCCCCCGCCGTTGCCGGCAGGGGCCCTGTGAAGATGCAGCCGTTGGGGAACCGTTACGGCGCAGGGGTATCGCGCAGTTCGCGGCGCAGGATCTTGCCGACGTTGGTCTTGGGCAGTTCCTTGCGGAACTCCACGATCCGCGGGTGCTTGTAGCCGGTCAGGTTCGCGCGTGCATGTTCCTTGACCATCTCGGCGGTGAGGTTGGGGTCCTTCTTGACGATGACCACCTTGACCACTTCACCGGACTTCTCATCGGGCACGCCGACCGCCGCGACTTCGAGCACGCCGGGCATCATCGCGATGACGTCTTCGACCTCATTGGGGTACACGTTGAAGCCGGACACCAGGATCATGTCCTTCTTGCGGTCCACGATGTAGAAGAAGCCCTGCTCATCCATCCGTGCCATGTCGCCGGTGTGCAGCCAGCCCTCGGCGTCCACCGCCTGCGCGGTATCTTCCGGACGCTGCCAGTAGCCCTTCATGACCTGCGGACCCTTGATGCACAGCTCGCCGACTTCGCCGACGGCCAGCGTCTTGCCGGCGTCATCCTTGACGCAGGCATCGGTGGACGGGATCGGCAGGCCGATCGCACCGTTGTACTCGGCCAGGTCGAGCGGGTTGATGCAGGCGGCCGGCGAGGTCTCGGTCAGGCCATAGGCCTCGACCAGGGTGACGCCGGTGACCTTCTTCCAACGCTCGGCGACGGCGCGCTGCACCGCCATGCCGCCGCCCAGGGTGACCTTCAGCGAGGAGAAATCGACCTCGTCGAAGCCCGGGGTGTTGAGCAGGCCGTTGAACAGCGTGTTGACGCCGGTGATCGCGGTGAAGCGGGTCGCCTTGAGCTCCTTGACGAAGCCCTTCATGTCGCGCGGGTTGGTGATCAGGTAGTTGCAGCCACCGAACTTCATGAAGACCAGCCCGTTCGCCGTCAACGCGAAGATGTGGTACAGCGGCAGGGCGGTGATGATCACCTCCTTGCCCATCTCGATCCCCGAGGCGGAGATCCAGGCCGAGGCCTGCTGCATGTTGGCGACCAGGTTGCGGTTGGTCAGCATCGCGCCCTTGGCCACGCCGGTGGTGCCGCCGGTGTACTGCAGGAAGGCGACATCGTCGTGGTCGATCTCGACCTTGGGCAGGGTGTGGCGGCTGCCCAGCTTGAGCGCCTGGTTGAAGCGGATCGCGCCGCGCAGGCTGTAGTTGGGCACCATCTTCTTGATGTACTTCAGGACGAAGTTCACCACGATGCCCTTGGCGCCGAGCATGTCGCCCAGGCCGGTGGTCACCACCTGCTTGATCGGGGTGTCGGCAATGACCTGCTGCACGGTGTCGCAGAAGTTGTCCACGACCACCAGCACGGCCGCGCCGGAATCCACCAGCTGGTGCTTGAGCTCGCGGGCGGTGTACAGCGGATTGACGTTGACCACGGTCAGGCCGGCACGCAGCACGCCGAACGTGGCGATCGGGTACTGCAGGCAGTTGGGCATCATCAGGGCAACGCGGTCGCCCTTCTTGAGCTGTAGCTCACCCAGCAGATAGGCGGCGAACTGTTCGACCAGTGCGTCCGTTTCCCCGTAGGTCAGGACCTTGCCGAAACTGGAGTAGGCGGGGCGGTCGCGGAACTTGGCCACCGAAGTGTCGAAGACGGCCGAGACCGAATGGAACTCGTTGACGTCGATCTCGGCGGGTACACCTTTGGGATAGCTCTGCAGCCAGGGTCGTTCCAGACTCATATTCCCCCTCCAGGAAACGTGGATGATGTAAAGCGATGACGGAGAGTATCCGTCGTTTCATGCCTCGGCAGCATACCGTCCCGAATGGAAAACGCGAAGGGCCGGTGAACAACGGCGGCAGCGGGGCCGCGGGGCAGGGTGGCGCCGGTGATAAATGACGTTTGCAGCCGCATGTGTTCGCTCATCCGTCCATCCCTGCTCATCGCGGCGGCTCGCCAGCGCAGCTGTCGTGGCACTGCAGTGCAGCTTCCAGCACCGGCACGGCCCAGTCGGGTGTCTGCCGCAGTTGGGCGGCGTCATCGGCCGCAGGCCAGGTCAAACGGCCACCGTCCATCTGCAGCACAAGCTGTGGATCGGCAACCGACTGGCCAGGACCGGCCTCTGCACTGTTGTCGTACACCTGCAGCTGTGCCAGCGCTGGCAGCAGGGCGATCAGGTTCTGCAGCGCCAACGGGTAGCGGCGGTGGATGTCCGCATCGCTGATCGGGTGGCCACCGGCCGCAACGCGTGCGCGCACCCGTGCGATGTGCTGCTGGGGAGAGGCCAGGCCGCAGTACCAGACCAGTACGTCATGCGTGGCGCAGGCCTCGGCCAGGGTCGCGGCGATCGACTGCCCGCCCAAGGTGGTTTCGAAGGCGTGGTTGCGGCGTTCGGCGATGGCAGAGCGCAGCCGGCTGAAGCCCTCCGTCCACGCCCGGCCATTGGCCTCGCGCTGATTCATGCCGAATTCGCGGCACAGCTGGCGGGCCCAGTCGTCGGGATTGAACCAGTCCAGACCCGCTTGGCGGAGCAGATGGCCACCAATGGAGCTCTTGCCTGCGCCGTTGACCCCTGCCAGCACGAACAGGAAGGGCCGTGCAGGCATCAGTAACCGCTGCCTGCGGTCACCTTGCCCTTGAGGCGTGCCGGCTTGCGCAGCAGCGCGCGCGCCTTGTTGGCGGCCGCGGCGCTGTCCAGCACGGCAAGGCGATCATCGAAGCGCTGACGGAGCTGCTGCAGGGCCGGTGCCTGTTCGCGCAGGGACGCGAGGTCCCGCTGCAACGACACGACCTCGGCTTGCATGGCCTGGTACTGCTGGGCGGACAGAATGACGGCCTGCGGCTCGTTGTGATTGGTGACCAGTACGGCCTGCTGTTCGCGGACGTCCTGCATCACCTTGCGCCAGTGCTCCTTCACCGTCGAGGCGGTGGTGCGGGTCAGCTCGGTGATCGGGTCGAACTTGAGCGCGTGCAGCATGGCGGCGGCTCCCTGGCGGATGGCGTCCAGTGTAGCCCGATCCGTACGAATTGGGAGAAATATGGGATTTATGAAATTTATGAAAATGAAGACTGGCGGCGGGGAACGCCAAACAGCAGCAAGGGGGCGTGTGCCCCCTTGCTGTCGTGCAATCCCTCTATCGGAGAGGGCGTAATTGGCGCCGTGCCAGGCGCTTACTTCTTTCCGGCCAGCTGACGCAGCACGTACTGCAGCAGGCCGCCATGCTTGAAGTACTCCACTTCCTTCGGCGTGAGCAGCATCACGTGGGCCTCGAAGGACTTCTTCGTGCCATCGGCCTTGGTCGCGGTAAGGGTGGCCGTCTTGCTGGCGCCATCCTCCAGGCCGGTGATGTCGATTACTTCCGAACCGTCCAGGCCCAGGCTCTGTGCGTTGTCGCCGTTCTTGAACTGCAGCGGCAGCACGCCCATGCCGACCAGGTTGGAGCGGTGGATGCGCTCGAAGCTCTCGGCGATGACCGCCTTGACGCCCAGCAGGTTGGTGCCCTTGGCGGCCCAGTCACGCGAGGAGCCGGTGCCGTATTCCTTGCCAGCAAAGACGACCAGCGGAACGCCCTCGGCCTTGTACTTGACCGCCGCATCGTAGATCGCCAGCTTCTGCGGCTCGCCGCCATCCTTCGGGAAGTACAGGGTGTTGCCACCTTCTTCGCCGCCGAACATCAGGTTCTTGATGCGGATATTGGCGAAGGTGCCGCGCACCATGACGTCATCGTTGCCGCGGCGGCTGCCGTAGCTGTTGAAGTCGGCCGGCTGCACGCCGCGCTCCTGCAGGAAGCGGCCCGCCGGGGAATCCTTCTTGATGTTGCCGGCCGGGGAGATGTGATCGGTGGTGATCGAATCGCCGAACAGGCCCATCACGCGGGCGCCATGCACATCTTCGATGTGGCCGACGTCCATGGTCATGCCCTCGAAGTAGGGCGGGTTCTTGATGTAGGTCGAGCTGCCGTCCCACTCATACAGATCGCCATCGGGCGACTTGATGGTGTTCCAGCGGGTGTCGCCCTTGAACACGTCGGCATAGTTCTTCTTGAACATCTCCGGCCCGATGGTCGCGGCAATCACATCGCCGATTTCCTTGTTGCTCGGCCAGATATCGCGCAGGTACACCGGCTGCCCATCGCTACCCGTGCCCAGCGGCTCGGTGGTCAGGTCGATGTCGGTGGTGCCGGCGATGGCATAGGCGACGACCAGCGGCGGGCTGGCCAGGTAGTTCATTTTGACTTCCGGGTGCACGCGGCCTTCGAAGTTGCGGTTGCCCGACAGCACCGAGGCCACCACCAGGTCACCGGCGGCGATGCCGGCACTGACTTCGGTGGGCAGGGGGCCGGAGTTGCCGATGCAGGTCGTACAGCCGTAGCCGACCACGTAGAAGCCGACCTTCTCCAGCTCGGTCAGCACACCGGCTTTTTCCAGGTAATCGGTGACCACGCGCGAGCCTGGGCCGAGCGAGGTCTTGACCCACGGCTTGCGGTCCAGGCCCTTGGCGGCCGCGTTGCGGGCGAGCAGGCCGGCACCGATCATCACCGCCGGGTTGGAGGTGTTGGTGCACGAGGTGATCGCAGCGATGACCACCGCGCCATCCTTCAGGCGGAATTTCTGGCCATCCAGTTCGACATCGCTGTATCCCTTGGCCAGCTGTTCGTTGCCGACCGCCGCGCCGCCACCTTCGTTGACGAACTTGGCGACATCATCGTTGCGCTTGTCGCGGTTGGTGGTCAGGCCGACGAGGTTCTCGCGGTAGTTCTGCTTGACGTCTTCCAGCAGCACGCGGTCCTGGGGGCGCTTCGGGCCGGCCAGCGACGGCTTGACCTGGCCCATGTCCAGTTCCAGCGTGGCGCTGTAGCTGGCGTGCGCGGTGTTGGCGTCATGCCACAGGCCCTGGGCCTTGGCATAGGCTTCCACCAGCGCGATCTGCTCCTCGCTGCGGCCGGACAGGCGCAGGTAGGTCAGTGATTCTTCATCGATCGGGAAGATGCCGCAGGTGGCGCCGTACTCCGGGGCCATGTTGCCGATCGTGGCACGGTCGGCCAGCGGCAGGTGCTGCAGGCCTTCGCCGAAGAACTCCACGAACTTGCCGACCACGCCGTGCTTGCGCAGCATCTGGGTGACGGTCAGCACCAGATCGGTGGCGGTGGCCCCTTCGGGCATGCGGCCGGTCAGCTTGAAGCCGACCACCTGCGGGATCAGCATCGACGACGGCTGGCCCAGCATCGCCGCTTCCGCTTCGATACCGCCCACGCCCCAGCCGAGCACGCCGATGCCATTGATCATGGTGGTGTGGCTGTCGGTGCCGAACACGGTGTCCGGGTACGCAACGGCCTTGCCATCCTTCTGCGCGGTCATCACCACGCGGGCCAGGTTTTCCAGGTTGACCTGGTGGACGATGCCGGTGTTGGGCGGCACCACCTTGAAATTATCGAAGGCCTTCTGGCCCCAGCGCAGGAAGCCGTAGCGTTCCTGGTTGCGCTGGAATTCGATCTTGCCGTTGAGGTCCAGCGCGTCGGGGGTGCCGAACACATCGACCTGCACCGAGTGATCGATCACCAGCTCGGAGGGAATCTGCGGGTTGATCTGCTCCGGGCGTCCGCCGAGCTTGACCACGGCATCACGCATCGCGGCCAGATCGACCACGCAGGGCACGCCGGTGAAATCCTGCAGCACCACGCGCGCGGGCATGAACGCGATCTCGATGTCCGGTTCGGCCTTGGGGTCCCACTGGGCGACGGCCTGGATGTGGTCCTTGCCGACGGTCACGCCGCCATCCTCGTGCCGGAGCAGGTTCTCCAGCAGGATCTTCATCGAGTAGGGCAGGTGGGAGATGTCGAACGTCTGTCCGAGCTTGGGCAGGCTGAAGTAGTCGTAGGTGGTGCCGCCGACGTCCAGCTGGCTGCGGGTGGAGAACGAATCGCTCATTGCAGATGACTCCTCTTGCGGATGGCTTGCGTTGGCCCGCCCGAGGCAGACCTGCTTGCGTTCGCCGCTGACCGGTGGGCCCGCGATCATCCTGATTATGAACGATTCAGGGCGGTGTCCACCTGCGGCAGTTGGTCTCAGGCTACATGGAGATATGTATCCCTCATGTCACGGATGAGACAGATCCTTTCTGTGCCAAGGGTCTTGGCGGCCAGATCAGTACTCCAGTGGAAGTATGCCCCCGGAAGTATGTATAATTTGTGCATACTTTGGAGGGCGTACCGATGGAAGCTACCGTTGCAGAACGCGGGCAGATCACCTTGCCCAAGGCGGTCCGTGATGCGCTTGGCCTGACCAAGGGCACCCAGCTGAAGGTGGAGCTCGAGGGCAGCCGCATCATCCTGCGCAAGAGCGTGGACGATGCGATCTCCCGTGCCCGCGGCAAGTTCGCGCTGGATGGTTTCGATTCGGCCGAAGCAGCCGTGCGCGCGGTCCGCGACGAGGAATGAGCGCGTGATGATCGCCGTGGATTCACCGGTGCTGATCGAGCTGCTCAGCAATGGCCCGCAGGCCGACGCGGTCGAAGCGGGCCTGCGCCAGAGCCTGGTCGGCGGGCGCGTGGTGATCTGCGGGGTGACCCTCGCCGAGATCTGCGCGTCGCTGCGCGGCGGCGCCGAAGTGCAGGAGGCGCTGGAGGAAATGGGCGTCCACTTCAGTCCGCTGGAGGCCAAATCCGCATTGCGCGCCGGTGAGATGCACCGCCGGCACCGGCAGCGGGGCGCCAAGCCACGCGGGCTGGACGAATTCATGGTTGGGTCGCATGCACTCCTGCAGTGCGATGGCCTGATTACCTGGAACGACACGTTTTACCGCGACTACTTCAAGGGCCTGAAGCTGATCGTGCCGCACGCCTGAGCCCATACTTTTAAACCGCATTCTTTCAAAGAATCACCCGGGAGTTGTCATGTTGGAAGCCTACCGCCACCACGTAGCCGAGCGCGCCGCGCTTGGCATCCCGCCGCTGCCGCTGAGCGCCCAGCAGACGGCCGACGTCATCGAGCTGCTGAAGAACCCGCCGGCGGGCGAAGCCGGGTTCCTGCTGGAACTGCTGACCCACCGCGTGCCGGCCGGCGTCGATGACGCCGCCAAGGTCAAGGCCTCGTACCTGGCCGCGATCGCGCTGGGCAGCGAAGTCAATCCGCTGATCACGCGCGAGCGCGCCACCGAACTGCTGGGCACCATGCTCGGTGGTTACAACGTCGCCCCGCTGGTGCAGCTGCTGGACGACGCCACCGTCGGCGCGATCGCCGCCGAGGCGCTGAAGAACACCCTGCTGGTGTTCGATGCCTTCCACGATGTGCAGGAAAAGGCCAAGGCCGGCAACGCGAACGCCCAGGGCGTGCTGCAGAGCTGGGCCGATGCGGAGTGGTTCACCAGCCGCCCGCAGGTGCCCGAGAGCCTGACCATCACCGTGCTCAAGGTGACCGGCGAAACCAACACCGATGACCTGTCTCCGGCCCCGGATGCCACCACCCGCCCGGACATCCCGCTGCACGCCCTGGCGATGCTGAAGAACAAGCGTGATGGCATCGAGCCGGAAGAAGACGGCAAGCGCGGCCCGGTCAAGTTCATTGAATCGCTGAAGGACAAGGGCCATCTGGTTGCCTACGTCGGCGACGTGGTCGGTACCGGTTCCAGCCGCAAGTCGGCCACCAACTCGGTGCTGTGGTTCACCGGCGAAGACATCCCGTTCATCCCGAACAAGCGTTTCGGCGGCGTCTGCCTGGGTTCGAAGATCGCACCGATCTTCTACAACACCATGGAAGATGCCGGCGCGCTGCCGATCGAACTCGACGTGTCGCAGATGAACATGGGCGATGTGATCGAGCTGCGCCCGTACGACGGCAAGGCCCTGAAGGACGGCGCCGTCATCGCCGAGTTCAAGGTCAAGTCCGACGTGCTGTTCGACGAAGTGCGCGCCGGTGGCCGCATTCCGCTGATCATCGGCCGTGGCCTGACCGCCAAGGCGCGCGAAGCGCTGGGCCTGGCCCCGACCGATCTGTTCCGCCTGCCGATGGACCCGCCGGATACCGGCAAGGGCTTCTCGCTGGCGCAGAAGATGGTTGGCCGCGCCTGTGGCCTGCCGGAAGGCCAGGGCATGCGCCCGGGCACCTACTGCGAACCGAAGATGACCTCGGTGGGCTCGCAGGACACCACCGGCCCGATGACCCGTGACGAGCTGAAGGACCTGGCCTGCCTGGGCTTCTCGGCCGACCTGGTGATGCAGTCGTTCTGCCACACCGCGGCGTACCCGAAGCCGGTGGACGTCAAGACCCACCACACCCTGCCGGAGTTCATCTCCACCCGTGGCGGCATCTCGCTGCGCCCGGGCGACGGCGTGATCCACAGCTGGCTCAACCGCATGCTGCTGCCCGACACCGTCGGCACCGGCGGCGACTCGCACACCCGTTTCCCGGTGGGCATTTCGTTCCCGGCCGGCTCGGGCCTGGTTGCCTTCGCCGCCGCCACCGGTGTGATGCCGCTGGACATGCCCGAATCGGTGCTGGTCCGCTTCAAGGGCACGATGCAGCCGGGCGTGACCCTGCGTGACCTGGTCAACGCGATCCCGCTGTACGCGATCAAGTCCGGCCTGCTGACCGTGGCCAAGGCCGGCAAGAAGAACATCTTCTCCGGTCGCATCCTGGAAATCGAGGGTCTGCCGGATCTGAAGGTCGAGCAGGCGTTCGAACTCTCCGATGCCTCGGCCGAGCGTTCGGCGGCCGGTTGCTCGGTGTACCTGAACAAGGAGCCGATCATCGAGTACCTCACGAGCAACATCACGCTGCTGAAGTGGATGATTGCCGAGGGTTACCAGGACGCCCGTTCGCTGGCGCGCCGCATCGAGAAGATGGAAGCCTGGCTGGCCAACCCGGAGCTGCTGGAGCCGGATGCCGACGCCGAGTACGCCGCCGTCATCGAGATCGACCTGGCCGACATCCACGAGCCGATCGTGGCCTGCCCGAACGATCCGGACGACGTCAAGACGCTGTCCGACGTCGCCGGTGCGGCGATCGACGAAGTGTTCATCGGTTCGTGCATGACCAACATCGGTCACTTCCGTGCGGCGGCAAAGCTGCTGGAAGGCAAGCGCGACATCCCGACCAAGCTGTGGGTCGCCCCGCCGACCAAGATGGATGCTTCGGAGCTGACCAAGGAAGGCCATTACGGCACCTTCGGCACCGCCGGTGCCCGCATGGAAATGCCGGGCTGCTCGCTGTGCATGGGCAACCAGGCGCAGGTGCGTGAGGGCGCGACGGTGTTCTCCACCTCGACCCGCAACTTCCCGAATCGCCTGGGCCGCAACTCCAACGTGTACCTGGGCTCGGCCGAGCTGGCCGCGATCTGCTCGCGCCTGGGTCGCATCCCGACCAAGGAAGAGTACATGGCCGACATCGGCGTGCTGGATGCCAGCAGCAAGGACATCTACCGCTACATGAACTTCGACCAGATCGAGGACTATCAGGGCGTGGCCGGTACGGTTGCTGCCTGATCCGACGCCGGGCGCTGCCCGGCTTCGGTAACCCAGCGGTCACTGGCCGATGGATGAAGCACGAAAACACCCGGCGCGAGCCGGGTGTTTTTTCATATGCACGATCAGGTTGCCGGAAACCGGAACGGCCAGGCGTCGTCGGTCACCTCATTGCGCTCGGCACAGACCTGGCGGAAGGTTTCCACGAACGCCTGCTGCAGCCGGGTAGGGTGCCAATCGGCGCGGGTGGTGAGGCCGATGCGGCGGCGCAGGTCATCACCGGCCCGCCCGACCTCGCAGAGCAGGCCGGCGCGACGTTCGAACACGAACTGATCGCGCGACATCAAGGTGAGCCAATCATCTTCGAGCAGCAGGCCGCGCGTGATCAACACCGAACCACACTCGATGCGCAGCCGCGGCGGTTCGTGGCCGTGCTGCCGGAACATGTGTTCCCAGCGCGCCCGCACGGGTGCGCCGGTCGCGGCGATCACCCACGGGTAGTCCAGCAGCCGGGCAAAGCCGAAGCCCTTGGTCGCGGCCAGGGGATGACCGCTGCGCGCGACAATGACCGGGTCGTCGTCGAACAGCCCTTCCTGGGCGATGTCGCGCACCGGCAGCCTGTCGCGCATCGCGCCGATCAACAGGTCCAGGCTGCCCTCGCGCAGATCGCCCAGCAGTTCGGCGTAGGGGCCTTCGATCACGTTCACCGTGGCGCCCGGATAGCCCCGCGCGAAGCGTGCCAGTACCTGGGGCAGCAGGATCGCCCGCGCGAGCGGCATGACCCCCAGCGAAACCCGGCCGCCCTGCTGCGAGCGCAGCGAGGCGAGTTCATCGATGCCGGCGCCGAGTTCGGACAGGGCCAGCCGGACCAGGCGCAGCATGCGCGTCGCCGCCGGAGTGGGCTGCACGGTCTTGCCTCGGCGCACGGTCAGCGGTGTTTCGATCACCTCGGACAACTCGTGCACCGCACGGTAGATCGCGGGCTGCGACACGCCCGCGCGGCTGGCAGCCAGGGTGAAGCTGCCGGCCGTATCCACCGCCGCCAAGGCGCGCAGCTGGCCCAGGGTGACGCGGCGTTCGACAGCCGGCATCGCCGGCAACCGCTGCGCGCGACGAGCCACGCGGACCCCGTGCGTGATGTAGTCCAGCGCGCGTTCGATGCGGGGGACCAGCAGGTCGGCCGCCTCGGTGGGCGACATGCCACCGGGCTGCCGGTCGAACAGCGGCGCGTCCAACTGTTTCTCCAGCCGCGCGATGGCCTGGGTCAGGGCCGGCTGGGACAGGTTCACGTGCGGAGCGGCGGCGCTGATGCCGCCGTGGTGGTAGACGGCGGCAAGGGCGTGCAGATGCTTGAGGTTCAGATCCAGAGGGCGGCTCATGGATCAACTATAACCAAACCCAATGGCTGTTTCGAAAAACGATCTTGAGGGGGCAGACCGGGCGACGACAGACTGCGTCATCGTCAACGAAGGATGGATGGATGTCCCGGGTAGTCTCTTCTATCGAACGCGCTGCTCCGGCGGCGATCCAGGTGCTGGCAGAGGCCGGTGTCGCCACCGCGCACGAAGCGCAGGGCCGCAGCGGCCTGCTGCATCCACGGCTGCGCCCGATCTACAGCGGCGTCCGCATCGCCGGCAGCGCGGTCACTGTGTCGGTGCCGCCGGGCGACAACTGGATGATGCACGTGGCGATCGAACAGCTGCGCGAGGGCGATGTACTGGTGGTCGCGCCCACCAGTGATTGCACTGACGGCTACTTCGGCGATCTGCTGGCGACCTCGGCCCAGGTGCGCGGCTGCCGCGGGCTGGTGATCGATGCCGGCGTGCGCGACGTGCGTGACCTCACCGCGATGGGCTTTCCGGTCTGGAGCCGCGCGGTCCACGCACAGGGTACGGTCAAGGAAACGCTGGGTTCGGTGAACGTGCCGGTGGTCTGCGGCGGGGCGCTGGTCCAGGCGGGCGACGTGGTGATCGCAGACGATGACGGCGTCTGCATCGTGCCGCGTGCCGATGCAGACCGGGTTGCCGCCGACGCACGGGCGCGCGAGGCGCGCGAGGCTGACAAGCGCGAACGCCTGGCCAACGGCGAGCTCGGCCTGGACATCTACCAGATGCGTGAGCGCCTGGCGGCCAAGGGCCTGCGCTATGAGTAAGGGCGTGCGCGCGATGTGGATGCGCGGTGGCACCTCCAAGGGCGGGTTCTTCCTCGCTTCGGAGCTGCCCGCCGAGCCGGCCGCGCGTGATGCCTTCCTGCTGCGTGCGTTCGGTTCGCCCGATCCGCGCCAGATCGATGGCATGGGCGGCGGCGATCCGTTGACCTCCAAGGTCGCCGTCGTGGCGCCTTCCAGTCGCGCCGATGCCGACGTGGAGTACCTGTTCCTGCAGGTTTTCGTGGACCAGGCCGTGGTGAGCGATGCGCAGAACTGCGGCAACATGCTGGCCGCGGTCGGCCCGTTCGCGATCGAGCGCGGGCTGGTTGCCGCCACCACGGATCAGACCGAGGTGCGCATCTTCATGTGCAACACCGGTACGCTCGCCGTGGCCAGCGTACAGACGCCGCAGGGCAAGGTGGCCTACGACGGTGAGGCGCGCATCGATGGTGTCCCTGGCAGCGCCGCGCCGGTGCCGCTGGCGTTCGCCGATGTTGCTGGCTCCAGCTGTGGTGCCCTGCTGCCGACCGGCCAGGCCGTGGATGTCATCGACGGCGTGCAGGTGACACTGATCGACAACGGCATGCCGTGCGTGGTGCTGCGTGCCGGCGATGTCGGGATCAGCGGGCATGAGGACCGCGCCACGCTGGATGCGGACGAGGCGCTCAAGGCACGGTTGGAGGCCATCCGCCTGCAGGCCGGCCCGCTGATGCGGCTCGGCGATGTCCGTGCCCAGTCGGTGCCCAAGATCATGCTGGTGGCCGCGCCGCGCGCGGGCGGGGTGATCAGCGTCCGTTCCTTCATTCCGCACCGCTGCCACGCCTCCATCGGCGTGCTCGGTGCAGTGACGGTCGCCACCGCCTGCCTGCTGCCGGACTCACCCGCGCACGCCCTGGCGGTGCTGCCCGGCGGCCTGCACCAGACGCTGGAGATCGAACATCCCAGCGGCAGCACCGCGGCCGTGCTTGATCTGGATACGGCCGGGCAGGTGTCCCGCGCCGCCGTACTGCGCACTGCGCGGAAGCTCTTCGACGGCGTGCTGTTCGACTGAATACGCACGACGTCCTTATTCTTGTGACCTGGGAGGGTTGATATGACCGTTGTAGAGAAGCGGCCGAGCCGCTTCGGCATTGTTGGCCAGCTCTGGTTCCAGGTGCTGGCCGGTACGCTGATCGGTGTGTTGTTGGGGTGGCTGCAGCCAGACATCGGCTCGGCGATGAAACCCTTCGGCGATGCGTTCATCAAGCTGATCCGGATGATGATCGGTCCGATCATCTTCGTCACGGTGGTGCATGGCATCGCCGGCATGCGCGACATGCGCAGCGTGGGCCGCCTGGCCTTGAAGTCGCTGATCTACTTCGAAGTCATCACCATCCTGGCGCTGATCGTGGGCCTGGTCGTGGTCGATGTCTGGAAGCCGGGCGCCGGCATGAACATCGACCCGGCCACGATCGACATGGCCAGCATCCAGGGCTATGTGCACAGTGCGCACGACCAGTCGATCGTGTCCTACATCATGGCGATCATCCCCAATACGCTGGTCAGCGCTTTTACCGAAGCGCATGTGCTGCAGGTGCTGTTCGTGGCGGTGCTGTTCGGCGTGGCGCTGGCCTCGATCGGCGAGCGCGGCGCGCCGGTGATGAAGGTGATCGAGTCGACCTCGGGCGCGCTGTTCAAGATCATCGGCTACATCATGTACTTCGCCCCGATCGGTGCGTTTGGTGCGATCGCCTTCACCGTCGGCCAGTTCGGCGCCGGCTCGCTGCTGTCGCTGGGCGAGCTGATCATCGAGTTCTTCGTGGTCTGCGGGCTGTTCACCGTGCTGGTGCTGGGCAGCGTGTGCTGGTGGACCGGCGCCAGCCTGTGGCGGCTGCTGGGCTATCTGCGCGATGAGATCGTGATCGTCGCGGCGACCACCTCCACCGAAACGGTGCTGCCGCGCCTGATCGAGAAGATGAAGAAGCTGGGCTGCGAGGAAGGCGTGGTCGGTTTCGTGATCCCCGCCGGTTACTCGTTCAACCTGGATGGCACCTGCCTGTACCTGACCACCGTGGCGCTGTTCCTGGCCCAGGCGACCAACACCGAACTGACCGTCTGGCACCAGCTGGGCCTGATCGCGGTGCTGCTGCTGACCTCCAAAGGGGCGGCCGGCGTGGCCGGTGCGGCATTCGTGGTGCTGGCGGCGACGCTGGGCACGACCGGCACCATTCCGGTGGCGAGCATCGCGTTGATCCTGGGCATCCACCGGATCCTGGCCGAGGGGCTGACCTTCGTGAACCTGATCGGCAATGCGATCGCGGTGCTGGTCATCGCCAAGTGGGAAGGCAAGCTGGATGAGAAGGTGCTGGCCGAGCAGATCGGCACCCGCCGCCTGCGCCGCCGCGTGCTGACCGCCGCCACGGTCTGATCCTCCCGCCGCGGCGCTGCCGCGGCCTCCCGACATCCATCCGTTGCGCGGCTCCGGCCGCGCACAGGAGGCGCTTGTGTCCCGTTTCTCCCGTAACACCCTTTCCCTGCTGGTGGCTGCCAGCCTGGCGGCGCCGGCGTTCGCCGCGTCCTCTGCAACCCAGGGCGGTCTGCCTGATGGCGTTGATCTCACGCTGGACCTGGTCGGCAACGTCGCCTCCAATCCGGTCGGCGGTGTCGAGCAGGGCACCGAAGGCTCGTACTGGGTGATGGCCCAGTCCAAGCTGGATCTGGACACGCTGTGGGGTATCCACAACACCGAGGTCGACGCGCAGTGGGCCTGGTTCGCTGGCCGCAACCTGGCACGCGAGAAGATCGGCAATTCGATCAGTGCCCAGCAGACCTGGCGGCCGGTGGCCGGCGGGCGCCTGACCCGCCTGACCCTGCGCCACCGCTTCGACAACGGCCTGAGCATCATCGCCGGGCGCGCCCCGGTGAACAGCTACTTCAACAGCTCCGCGCTCAACTGCGTGTTCATGAGCAACGCGATGTGCCTGACCCCGTATGGGGCGATCACCGACCTGGGCATCACCGCCTACCCGAACGCGTCCTGGGCCGGGATCGTGCGCTACGACGTGAACGAGCGCTGGTATGCGCAGGCTGGCGCGTTCGACTACAACAACGAGTTGAACAAGGCTGGCAAGAACGGCCTGGACTTTTCGGTGGGCGAGGGCACCGGCACCATCACCGCCTATGAAGTGGGTTACCAGACCAGCTTCGCCAATGACCGCCTGCCACGGACCTACCGGCTGGGCATGTACCGCAACAGCGATGGGGGCAAGAGCTCCTACTACGACGCCGACGGCAACTCCGCGGCGCTGACCGGCAGACCGACCGCCGTGCAGGACGGTGCGCGGGCGGGCGGGTATGCGATGGCCGACCAGACCGTCTGGCGTGGCGAAGGCAAGCGCAACCTCGCGCTGTTCGCACGGGCATACGTGAACACGGGCAACGAAGCACCGATCGATACCTTCTTCTCGGCCGGCTTCGTCAAGACCGGTACCTTCGCCGGCCGCGAGCAGGACACGCTGGCGATGTTCGTCTCCAACACCCATTTCAGCGATGAACAGATCGACTTCCTGCGCGACCGGCGCACCCGAAACGGCGGCAGCGGGGCTCCTCATGCGGACGAGATCATCGCCGAACTCAGCTACGGCTGGGCCGTGCACAAGGGGATCCGCGTGATGCCCAACCTGCAGTACGTCATCAACCCCGACCCCATCTACGCGCCGACCCGCACCACCGACATCCCCGATGCGCTGATCGTCGGGCTGCGCGTGGACATCCACTTCGCCCAGCTGTTCGGCTGGTGATTCCTCCCCCACGAGGCCCTTGCATGATCATCGACTGCCACGGTCACTACACGACCGCCCCCGCCAGCCACGACGCCTTCCGCAAACAGCAGATCGCGCACTACAACGATCCCTCGCTGCCTGTGCCGGTCTATCCGGACATCAGCGATGCGGAACTGCGCCAGAGCGTGGAGGGCAACCAGCTGCGCCTGCTGCGCGAGCGCGGTGCGGACATGACCATCTTTTCCCCGCGCGCCAGCACGATGGCCCACCACATCGGCGATGACCGGGTCAGCGCCGAGTGGACCCGCCGCTGCAACGACCTGATCGCCCGCGTGGTGGCGCTCTACCCGGAAACCTTCATCGGCGTGTGCCAGCTGCCGCAGTCGCCTGGCGTACCGATCGCCCACTCCATTGCCGAGCTGGAGCGCTGCGTCAACGAACTCGGCTTCGTCGGCTGCAACCTCAACCCCGACCCGTCCGGCGGACACTGGACCGGCCTGCCGCTGACCGACCGCGCCTGGTATCCGTTCTTCGAGAAAATGGTGGAACTGGACGTGCCGGCGATGGTGCACGTCTCGGGCAGCTGCAATGCCAACTTCCATGCCACCGGCGCGCACTACCTCAATGCCGATACCACGGCGTTCATGCAGTTCCTGCAGGGTGACCTGTTCCGTGACTTCCCCGACCTGCGCTTCATCATCCCGCATGGCGGCGGCGCGGTGCCCTACCACTGGGGGCGCTTCCGCGGGCTGGCCGACATGCTGGGCAAGCCGCCGCTGAACGAGCACGTCATGAAGAACGTGTTCTTCGATACGTGCGTCTATCATCAGCCGGGCATCGATCTGCTGTTCAAGGTGATCGACATCGACAACATCCTGTTCGGCTCGGAAATGGTGGGCGCGGTGCGGGGCATTGACCCGGAGACCGGGCAGTTCTTCGACGACACGCTGCGCTACGTGAACGCGCTGGGCCTGTCCGAAGGCGACCGTTACAAGGTTTGCGAAGGCAACGCGCGGCGCGTCTATCCGCGCCTGGATGCACAGCTGAAGGCAAGGGGTCTGTGAAATGACGACGTTCGTGAAAGACGCTGACTGGCTGGATTTCTGCCCGGACCCGAGCGTGCCCGGTTTCGTGCCGCCGCCCGGCGCGGTGGATGCGCATTGCCACGTGTTCGGCCCGGGCGACCGGTTTCCGTATGCCCCCGAGCGCAAGTACACCCCGTGCGACGCGGGCAAGGACCAGTTGTTCGCGCTGCGCGACCGGCTGGGTTTCGAGCGCAACGTGATCGTACAGGCCACCTGCCACGGCGCCGATAACAGCGCCCTGGTCGACGCCCTGCGCAGCGCGGAAGGCCGCGCCCGTGGCGTAGCGACCGTACGCGATAGTGTGACCGATGCAGAGCTGCAAGCGCTGCACGAAGCTGGCGTGCGCGGGGTCCGCTTCAACTTCGTCAAGCGGCTGGTCGACCCCAAGCCGGATGCCTACTACCGCGCGATCATCGAGCGCATCGCGCCGTTGGGCTGGCACGTGGTCGTCTACTTCGAGGCGGCTGACCTGGCCGAACGCTGGGGCTTTTTCACCTCGTTGCCGACCACCGTGGTGGTGGACCACATGGGGCGCCCGGACGTCACCCAACCCGTGGATGGCCCGGCGTTCCAGCAGTTCGTGCGGCTGATGGCCGAGCACCCGAATGTGTGGAGCAAGGTGAGCTGCCCGGAGCGTCTGTCACGGAGCGGCCCGCCGACCTACGACGACGTGGTGCCGTTCGCCCGGCATCTGGTGGAGCGCTTCCCCGATCGCGTGCTGTGGGGCACGGACTGGCCGCACCCGAACCTGAAATCGCATATGCCCGATGACGGCGCGCTGGTGGATGTCATTCCCCGGATCGCGCCGACCGCCGAGCTGCAGCGCAAGCTGCTGGTGGACAACCCGATGCGGTTGTACTGGGCATAGGGCCAGCGGGCGGTCCGTCGGGGTCAGCTGCGCGCCAACGCCATCAAGCGCTCGGCGATCCGCTCCAGCGGCACCATTTCCTCGGCCGCGCCGATCCTCACCGCGCTGCCGGGCATGCCCCAGACCACGCTGGTGGCCTCGTCCTGCACCAGGGTCGGGGCGCCGGCATTGCGCAGGTCCAGCAGGCCGCGGGCGCCGTCGTCGCCCATGCCGGTCAGGATGGCGCCGATGGCGTTGGCCCCGGCACTTTCGGCCACCGAGCGGAACAGCACATCGACCGCCGGCTTGTGGCGGTTGATCGGGGGGCCATCGTCGATCCGGCAGCGCCAGCGGGCGCCATCGCGGATCACGCGCAGGTGCTTGCCGCCAGGGGGCAGGTAGGCGTGGCCGGGCAGCACCGCTTCACCGTCTGTGGCCTCGCGCACCGACATCGCCGAATGGCGGTCCAGGCGCTCGGCGAAGGGGGTGCTGAACTGCGCCGGCAGGTGCTGGGTCATCACCACCGCCGGGGCGTCGGCCGGCAGGCCCTCCAGCACCACGCGCAGGGCTTCGGTACCCCCGGCCGAGGCACCAATGGCGATCAGGCGGTCGGTGGTGCGGAACTGGATGGAGCGGGGCACGGCCACGGGCGCAACCGCATCGAGCGTGATGCGCGGCGGGTTCGGCCGCGACAGGGGCCGCACGCGCGAGCGCGCGGCCATCTTGACCTTGGCGATGATCTCCTCGGCGTAGCCCTGCAGGCCGCGGGCGACGTCGAGCTTGGGCTTGGAGACGAAGTCCACCGCGCCCAGCGCCAGCGCCTGCAGGGTGGTGTCGGCACCGCGCTCGGTCAGCGAGGAAATCATCACCACCGGGAGGGGGTGCAGGCGCATCAGGTTTTCCAGGAAGGCCAGCCCGTCCATGCGCGGCATTTCCACGTCCAGCGTGATCACATCCGGCGCCAGGCGCTTGATCTTCTCGCGCGCCAGCAGCGGATCGGCCGCGGTGCCGACCACCTCGATACCGGGATCGCTGGCGAGGATCTCGCTGAGCATCTGGCGCACGACCGCCGAGTCGTCGACGATCAGGACCTTGCAGGGCTCACCGTGGCTCATTCGAACAGCTCCACGCCACCGGTGACGGGGGCTTTGGACAGGCGGGCGCGCACGGCCGATTCGGTCGCGGCCACTTCGGCTTCGTGGGCGTGCGGCAGTCGCTGCACCACCACGCGCCCGGTATCGGCGAAGAACCACACCTTGCGCGGGTGGATGCCGCACAGGTCCTCGGCGATGATCGGGATGTGCTCGGCCTGCAGGTACTGGCGGACGAACTCGGCGTTGCGGGTGCCGACCGGATTGCTGGTGAATCCCTTGAGCACGTTGGCACCGCCGAACACTTTGGCCTCCAGGCGCTTGCGGTGGGCGCCGCGCTTGAGCAGGTCGTTGATCAGCAGTTCCATGGCATAGCTGCCGTAGCGTGCAGGCGCGCCATCACCGACGTTGCCCTCGGGCAGCAGGAAGTGGTTCATCCCGCCGATCTTGAGCACCGGGTCGCGCAGGCAGGCGGCCACGCAGGAGCCCAGGGTGGTGGTCAACGCGGTGGCGTCGTCCACGGCCAGGTACTGGGTCGGCAGCAGCTTGGCCGCGGTGACCTGGAAGCGGCTGTCGAAATACCGCATCACCTCGTCGTTGCGGATCGGCAGACTCATGCCGGCGCTCCCGTCGCGCGTTTGTACAGCGTGCGGCCACAGGGCTGGATCAGGTCGGCGGCGTGCAGGTAGTTCTCCGAGTGGCCGGTGTAGAGCAGGCCGTCATCGCCCATGTGCTGGATGAGCCGCGAGAGGATGCCGCGCTGGGTGGGTTTGTCGAAGTAGATCATCACGTTGCGGCAGAACAGGGCATCGAACGGGCCGCCAACGTCGTAACGGGTGGCGAGCAGGTTGAGCGGGCGGTAGTCGATCAGGTCGCGCAGCGCGGGGTTGACCCGGCAGTGACCTTCGTTGGGACCGGTGCCGCGCTGGAAGTACCGCTTGCGGATCGCCGGATCCAGCCCGGCGACGCGGTCGATCGCGTAGACGCCACGGCTGGCGGTGGCCAGCACCTGGGTGTCCACGTCGGTGGCCAGGATGCGCACCGGCGGCTTGAGCGTGCCGAAGGTCTCGCAGGCGGTGATCGCCATCGAGTAGGGCTCCTCACCGGTGGAGGCCGCGCACGACCACAGCTGCAGCGTGCCCTGGCCGGCGCGCAGGCGCAGTTCCTCGGCCAGCTTCTCGAAGTGGTGCGGCTCGCGGAAGAAGGCGGTCAGGTTGGTGGTGAGCGCATTGGTGAACGCCTGCCATTCGTCGCCGCCGTGGGCTTCAAGCTGGTCCAGGTACTCGCTGAAACTGCGCATGCCCAGCGCCCGCAGCCGGCGCGACAACCGGCCGTAGACCATGTCGCGCTTGGCCGGCGCCAGCGAAATGCCGACCCGCTGGTAGATCAGTTCGCAGACGCGGCGGAAGTCGCGGTCGGCGAACTCGAATTCGCGAGCGTTCGGTGAAGCGGCGTTGGCGGGGGGCGTGGACACGGGCGGACTCGCAGGGGAAGGGGATGCGGCGACCGGGTGATCGCCGCGGGCACTCAGAACTCTTGCCAGTTGCCGTCATCGGCCAGCGTGCTGCGCGCGGGACGCATCGGCGTGGCGGCACGCGGGGCGGCCGGCGTTGGGCGGCTGACGGGACGCACCGGCGGCATCCCGGCAACCGCGCGGGCGGTGACCGCGCTGACGGCCTGCGCGACCTGGTTGTCCAGGCGGAAGATGGCCACGGCATCGGCCAGCTGGGTGGCCTGTTCTTCCATCGCGCGGGCGGCAGCCGTGGCTTCTTCCACCAGGGCGGCGTTCTGCTGGGTGGTCTCGTCCATCTGCACCACGGTCTGGTTGACCTGGTCGATGCCGGCGGACTGCTCCTGCGAGGCCGCCGAGATCTCGGCCATGATGTCGGTCACGCGCTGCACCGAGGCGACGATCTCGCCCATGGTCGCGCCGGCCTGGTTGACCAGCTGCGAGCCTTCGGCGACCTTGCCGACAGAGTCGTCGATCAGGCCCTTGATCTCCTTGGCCGCACCCGCCGAGCGCTGGGCGAGGGTGCGCACCTCGGAGGCGACCACGGCAAAACCACGTCCCTGTTCCCCGGCACGTGCCGCCTCCACCGCGGCGTTCAGCGCCAGGATGTTGGTCTGGAAAGCGATGCCGTCGATGACCGAGATGATCTCGGCAATCTTCTTCGAAGAGGTCTGGATCGCGGCCATGGTGGTGACCACTTCGCCGACGACATGGCCGCCCTGGGTGGCCACGGTGTGGGCGCCGATCGCGAGCTGGTTGGCCTGGCGCGCGTGCTCGGCGTTCTGGCGCACGGTGGAGGTGAGTTCCTCCATCGAGGCCGCGGTCTCTTCCAGGTTGGCAGCCTGCTGCTCGGTACGGCGCGAGAGATCGCTGTTGCCGGTGGCGATTTCGCCGGCGGCGAGGTTGATGCTGCCCGCGGCCTCCTGGATCTGGCCGACGATCTGGGTCAGCTGCGCGACGGTGGCGTTGGCATCGTCGCGCATGGTGGCGAACACGCCCTGGAAGTCGCCGTGCATGCGTGCGGTCAGATCACCCTCGGCGATCGCCGAGAGCAGCTGGGAGAGCTTGCCCAGGTTGTCATCGCTGACCTGCATCATCGCGTTGAGGTGGCCGATCATCCGGCGGAAATCGTGATCGAAGCGGGCGGTGTCGCCACGCTGGCTGAAATCGCCGGCGGCGGCTGCCGCGGCCAGGCGCTGGATCTCGCCGTTGATGTTGCCCAGGTTCTGCTTGACCGCATCCACGGTGGCGGTGATGGCGGCCTTCTCACCGGGGTAGCGCGCAATGTCCGCGCTGAGGTCGCCCTGCGCGTAGCGTTGCACCACCGCCAGCACCGCATCCATGGTCTGCACGTGTGCGCCGACCAGGGTATTGGTTTCATGCACCATCAGCCCGTACTCACCGGGGAAGGCGGTTTCGTCCATGCGGTAGCCGGTGCTGCCGGCATCGTGGCGGCGGGCCATCTCGCGCTGGCCGCTGATCACCGCATGCAGCTGTTCCTGCATGCGCGCCATGCTTTCCAGCAGGCGGCCGGGCTCGTCGTGCGCCTGCTCACCGATGCGGCTGTCCAGCTTGCCGCGGGCGATGCTTTCGGCCACGTGGGTGGCCTGGCGCAGGGGCAGGGTGATGCGGTTGCCGATCAGCCAGCTCAGCCCCAGCACGATCAGCACCACGGCGCCGCCACTGGCGGTCATCACGGCCGTGAAGGCCAATGCGTCGGACTGCACGTCATCCATGTACACGCCGCTGGTGATGACCCACTGCCACGGGGCGTACATGCCGGCGTAGGTGACCTTCTCGATCAGGGCGTCATTGCCGGGCTTGGTGGTCTTGTAATACGTGTAGCCGCCGCCGGTCCTGGCCATGTCGACCTGCTGCAGATAGATCGGCACGCCGTCCTTGGAGGTGTAGTCCTTCTGCACCTTGCCCACGCGGTCACGCGCGAAGGGGTGCATCAACAGGGTGTAGTCGGTGCCGAGCACGTTGTAGTACGCGCTGTCATTGTCGGCACGCATCACGTCCAGCGCCTGCAACGCCGCTGCCTTGGCGGCCTCTTCGGTCAGCTCGCCGGAACTGGCCAGTCGGGTGTAGTGCGCCAGGATGCCGTAGCTGAGTTCGACCTGGGTCTTCAGCGCTTCCTTGCGGGTTTCGGCAAGGTCCAGGTACTGCATGCGGGCAGCAATGATCGCCAGCGCGATCACGCCGACGGCGATGAGTGCGGTCAGCAGGTTGAGCTTGCGCCTGACGGACAGGTTGGAGAAGGACTGGTTCCAGCGGCTGAGTAGATTCATGGGCAGGGGTCTTTGATCGACAGACATGTCGCGGCAATGCTGTTATCGGCCGCAGGTCGCCACGATTGAGTCCGCTCGACTGAGCGTATTCAGGTTGCGGGCGGCGCCGCAGTGGAACGCGCAGAAAAAAGGCCCCGATGCGCATGCATCGGGGCCTTTCCGCGTGGTGCGTGGCGGGCTTAGAACTCCTGCCAGTCGCCGTCGGCCAGTTCGGTGGCCACCGGGCGCGAGGCCGGGCGACGTACCGCGGCCTGCGCCAGCGGCGCACGCACGGCGCGCGGCGGTGCGGCCACGACCGGCGCCGGGGCGATCTCCTGCTCGTCGAGCTTGAAGATGGACACCGCGTCGGTCAGGTGACCGGCCTGTTCTTCCATGGCACGGGCAGCGGCGGTGGCTTCTTCCACCAGCGCGGCGTTCTGCTGGGTGGTCTCATCCATCTGTACGACGGTCTGGTTGACCTGCTCGATGCCGGCCGACTGTTCCTGCGAAGCTGCGGAAATCTCGGCCATGATGTCGGTCACGCGCTGCACCGAGGCGACGATTTCGCCCATGGTGGCGCCGGCCTTCTGCACCAGCGCCGAGCCATCGTTGACCTTGCCGACGGAGTCGTCGATCAGGCCCTTGATCTCCTTGGCCGCGCTGGCCGAGCGCTGGGCCAGGGTGCGCACCTCGGAGGCGACGACCGCAAAGCCACGCCCCTGCTCGCCGGCACGTGCCGCTTCCACCGCGGCATTCAGCGCCAGGATGTTGGTCTGGAAGGCGATGCCATCGATGACCGAGATGATCTCGGCGATCTTCTTGGACGAGGTCTGGATCGCACTCATGGTGGTCACCACCTGGCCGACCACATCACCGCCCTGGGAGGCGACGCTGTGTGCGCCGATGGCGAGCTGGTTGGCCTGGCGGGCGTGCTCGGCGTTCTGGCGCACGGTGGAGGTCAGCTCCTCCATCGATGCGGCGGTTTCTTCCAGGTTGGCGGCCTGCTGCTCGGTGCGGCGCGACAGGTCGCTGTTGCCGGTGGCGATCTCGCTGGCGGCCGAGTTGATCTGCTGGCTGGAGTGCTTGATCCGGGTGACGATGCCGCTGAGCTGTTCGGCGGTGGCGTTGGCATCGTCGCGCATCCGGGCGAACACGCCCTGGAAGTCGCCGTGCATGCGCACCGTCAGGTCGCCCTGCGAGAGCGAGGCGAGCAGGTTGGAGACCTGTTCGATGCTGGCCGAGTTGGCATCCAGCAGACCGTTGAGCTGCTGGGCCAGCTGCAGGAAGAAGCCTTCCTTGCCGTCGCTGTCGATGCGGCCGGAGAGGTCGCCGGCCGCTGCCTGGGCGATCACGCGGGCAACTTCGGCTTCCACCAGGGCTTCAGGGGTACGGTCGCGCCATTCGATGACGTGGCCGACGGTCTCGCCCTGCTCGTTGGCGATGGAGGAGATCACCTGGGCGAACTGGGCCTGGCCGAACTGCATCGGGCGGCGGCTGACGCCATGCTGCTGCAGCTGGGCCAGGGTCTTGGGAGCGATTTCGCTGCCATGTTCCAGCGTCGCGGCCGACTTGCCGATCAGCGAAGCGGCGGCGTCGAAGTCCGGCAGGTCCTTGCGGATGTCGGCTTCGTACTGGCTCAGCGTCTGCTGCAGGGCGCGGTTGCTGTAGACGATGGTGTGGTGGGCATCGGTCAGGTAGACGCCGGTGGAGCTGTAATCCAGCGCGGTACGGATGCGCAGGTTCTCGCGGGCGATGGCCTGGTCGGTTTCGGTGCGCTCGCGCAGGTCGCGCTGCATGCGCTGCATGGCCTGCAGCAGATCGCCCACTTCATCCTTGCGGCTGACGTCGATATGGCCGTCCAGCTTGCCGCTGGCGACATCGTTGGCGACCGAGACGGCGCCGCGCATGCTGCCCACCAGCGAACGGGCAAACAGATACACCAGCACCAGGCCCAGGGCGGCGCCGCCAAGCAGGGTGATGACGGTCAGCGTGGCCGAGGCGGCGTAGGTGGATTCGGCTTCCTCGCGGGAGGCGCGTGCGAGACGGTTGTCTTCAGCAATCAGCGCTTCCAGCGCCGCCGAGGCCTTGCGGTGCTTGGCGCGGGTTTCGCCGACGAAGGTGTCCACGGCATCGTCGGGCAGGTCCAGCTCGAGCATTTCGGTAACGGCGTCGTAGGACGCCAGCGAATCGGTCCAATCCTTGGCGAAGGTGTCAAACAGCTTCTTCTGCTGGGGATTGTCGATCAGCGCGGGGTATTTCTTGATCGAGGCGTCGATCTGGGTGCGAAGCTCCGCGGCGCGGGCCTTGGCTTCGGCCTTGACGTCATCGCTGGCGCGGATGAGCCCCTGGTAGGCGGAGTTGCGGTACTCGCCGACCATGCCACGCAGCTCACCGGCAGTGCGGATGCTGTCCATCCGGGGGCCGGCCAGTTCGGTGGTGACGTTGTTGAGTGAGTGCAGGCCACGATAGGCCACGATGCCCTGCAGCAGCATCACCAGCAGGAGGACGCCGAAAGTCAGCATCAACTTGGGCATCAGTTTGAGGTTGTTGATCCACGGCATGGCAGGTGCGGTCTCCAGTGGCAAACGCGTCCGGCCGTCGGGGCCGGTTGCAGCGACCACGCCGGCCAGGGCCGGCGTGGCAGGGCGAACGGGCAGTTACTTGATGTTGGCCAGCTTCAGGCCGGCCGGCGAGCTGACTTCGATTTCAGCACGCGAGGCATCGCGGGCGATCTTGCCGATCACGCAGACGGTCTTGCCTTCCAGCGATTCCAGCGGGAAGCTGAACTTGTCGCGGTTGGCGCCGGCGATGCGGGCCGAGAAGGTGTGGCGCGGGAAGGCGCCGCCCATGTACAGGAAGGTCGGCTGGCCTTCGGAGCCTTCGGCGTAGCGGGCCTTTTCGACCTTGCCGCAGACCATGCCGTCCTTGCCGACCGAGCGCGGTGCCAGTTCCGGCGGAATCATTTCACCGGACTGGGCGAATGCAGTGGAGGCGGAAGAGGCGATCACGGCGACCGAGAACAGGGCAAGCAGGGACTTCATCGGGAAAATTCTCCGGGGATATGGGCAAGGTGGCCCGGCCATGGGCGATCCAGTGCAGCCGGGTTCTGAAACCAGCTATCGGCCGGTCAGGGGGGAACTGAAGCAATTTTTTCGACGGTGGCCGTTGCAGACGGCGGCAGCGGCGTGACTGCCGTTTTTCTGTGACGGATGTCTCAGGCGGCAACGTCGTCGATGACCGCTGCCTGGCCCATGTCGGCGCTGTCGAGCAGGGTTTCGATATCCAGCAGGATCAGCATCCGGTCGTCCTGGGTGCCGATGCCGGAGATGAAGCGGGTATCGACGGCGGCGCCGAATTCGGGGGTCGGGCGGATCTGGTCGGCGGCGAGCGGGATGACGTCGGAGACGCTGTCCACGACGATGCCGACGACGCGGTCTTCGACGTTGAGGACGATCATCACGGTGAAGGCATCGTAGGTGGCATTTTCCAGGCGCAGTTTGAGGCGCAGGTCGATGACGGGGACGATGGTGCCGCGCAGGTTGATGACGCCTTTGATGTAATCCGGGGCATCGGGCACGCGGGTGACGGAGTCGTAGCCGCGGATTTCCTGGACTTTGAGGATGTCCACGCCGTAGTGCTCGGCGCCGAGGGTGAAGCTGAGGTACTCGCCGCCGTCGCTGGCGGCGTTGCTGTTCTTGTCGTTCATCGAGGGGTCCTGGGTCGGGCGTGGCGGTCGAAAAACCGGGGGTCACGCTGGATATCGGCCTGCCCGGGGGCGACTTTAGCTTCCACCCACCCAAACCCTGCCTTCAGTCGGGACCATGAGCCGCAGGGATGCGGCGACGCCATGCCGTTGAAGCAGCGATCAACTCTCCCCGTTCTTCCGCGCACTCCGCTGCCGGTCGATACGGAAGATGTAGCGCTGGATCGCGCTGTCGCCGCCGCGCGGGAGGTCGTCGAAGCGCATGCCGATCCGCTTCATCTCCGCCCCGTTGGGCAGTTTGAGCGCCAACTGGTTGCAGACGATCAGCGAGACGTGCAGTGGGCTGCCGTCGGGGAGGTCGAGCCGGGCGGCGTAGCGTTTCTGCAGGGAGAACACGTTGCAGTCCACCGGCACCGTGACGGCCAGGCCACCGCCGCTGATGTCGACTACGCGCAGCTGGAGCGCTTCGCTGCGGTCTTCGTTGACCGGGAACTGCAGGTGCGGGGAATCGGTGATCGGCGTTTCCAGCCGGTACAGTTCGCGGCGTTGCAGATGCACCAGTTCCTGCGGGAACGGCACGCGGAAGGCGACATGGCCTTGGTTGCGCACGCGCTCCAGCCCGTCCAGGCGGAAGCGGACCATCACCCGGTCCAGCTGGGCGAAGCAGAGCAGGTGGCCGGCTTCTTCGGCGGCGCGGTTGGAGGGCTCGGACGGGCTGCCGTCGAGCAGCAGCCAGTCGTCGTCTTCGTCCAGTTCCAGGACGGCCGTGGGGAAGGACTGGTCACGGCCGCCGAGATGGGCGTTGATCAACGAACGCTGGTCGATCAGCGCCTGCAGCAACTGCCGGATCTGGCGGGGGTTGCGGACCAGGTACCTGTCATCCGTGGCATCGTCGTGGATGCCATGGGGGCGGTCGTGTGCGTCGAGGCTGCCTTCGGACATGGAATCTGCTGGGTTGGGCGGGTGCCGGCAGGCGTAGATGCCGGGGCTCTGTCCGTTTATCGGCAGTAGTTCACATTTATGTAGGGGCAATTGCAGCGCGGCGGTGCGCGATGGCCCTGCCGAAACGACGACACCCCGCCGGAGCGGGGTGTCGAAGGGCGCGTGATCACGTGGCAGGCGCAATCAGAACTCCTGCCACTCGGTGTCGTTGGCCAGGGCCGGTTCGCGGGGGCTGACCCGGCGCGGTGCGGCAACGACGCTGCGCGGCTTGGCCGCTGCGACGGCTCGTGGCGCGGCCGGTGCATGGACCACGGTGGCCGGTGCCGCGTGCGCGTGGCTGTCCAGCTTGAACAGTGCGACAGCGTCGGTCAGGTGACCGGCCTGTTCTTCCATGGCACGGGCGGCGGCAGTGGCTTCTTCCACCAGCGCGGCGTTCTGCTGGGTGGTCTCATCCATCTGCACGACGGTCTGGTTGACCTGCTCGATGCCGGCCGACTGTTCCTGCGAGGCCGCGGAAATCTCGGCCATGATGTCGGTCACGCGCTGCACCGAGGCCACGATTTCGCCCATGGTCGCGCCGGCCTGGTTGACCAGCTGCGAGCCTTCGGCAACCTTGCCGACCGATTCGTCGATCAGGCCCTTGATCTCCTTGGCCGCACCGGCCGAACGCTGGGCCAGGGTGCGCACTTCGGAGGCGACCACGGCGAAACCACGGCCCTGCTCGCCGGCACGGGCCGCTTCCACCGCGGCGTTCAATGCCAGGATGTTGGTCTGGAAGGCGATGCCGTCGATCACGGTGATGATGTCGGCGATGCGGCGCGAGGAGGCGTCGATCTCGTGCATGGTGCTGACCACGCGGCCCACCACGTCACCGCCCTGCGAGGCGACCGAATGTGCGCCGATCGCAAGCTGGTTCGCCTGACGGGCGTGTTCGGCATTCTGGCGCACGGTGGAGGTCAGTTCCTCCATCGACGCGGCGGTTTCTTCCAGGTTGGCGGCCTGCTGCTCGGTACGGCGGGACAGGTCGTTGTTGCCCGAGGCGATCTCGCCAGCTGCGGTGCTGATGCTGGAAGAGGCCTGCTGGATGCGGCCGACGATCCGGGTCAGCTGGGCGACCGTGGTGTTGGCATCGTCGCGCATCGAGGCGAACACCCCGTGGAACTCACCCTGCATGCGGGCGGTCAGGTCGCCGTTGGCGATCGACTGCAGCAGGTGCGACAGCTGGGACAGGTTGCCATCGGCGACCTGCATCATGGTGTTGAGGTGCTCGATCATGACCCGGAAGTCGTGGTCGAAGCGCGTCGCATCGCCACGCTGGGTGAAGTCACCGGCCGCGGCCGCCTGGGCGAGTGCCTGGATCTGGGTATTGATCGCCAGCAGGCTGGCTTTGGCCGCATCCATCGATTCGTGCAGGATCGCGCGGCTGCCGGGCAGGCGGCGGGCATCGGGGGAGAGGTCGCCGGCGGCGTACTGGTTGAGGACGTTGATCGCGTCCTGGATCGCATCCAGGTGCTCGAAGATCACCGTATTGATGCCGACGGCCAGCTGGCCGTACACGCCGGGGAAATCTTCCGGGATGCGGTGGCTGATGTCCGGGCCGGCGTGCATGTCGACCATCTGCTGGGTCTGCTCGGAGAAGCGGCGCAGCATCACGGTCATGTCGCGGGTGGCGGCCAGCATCTTGCCTGCTTCATCCCTGCTCGTGGCCTGGATGTTGACCGACAGGTCACCACGGGCGACCGACTGGATGGCGTGCACGGCCTGGCCCAGCGGGCGGGTGATGGCGCGCGAGATGACCACGCCCATCACGGCGGCCAGCAGCGACAGCAGCACGATGCAGCCGATGATCGCGTAGACGCTGTTCTGGTGGGTAGCGTTGGCCGTCTCGATGCGGCTGGCCATCACGCCATTGCTGAACTCCCCCAGCTCCTTGAGCGCGGCGAACAGGGCGCGGCGTGCCGGGCGGGACTGCTCATCGGAAATCTGCTGGGCGGTGACGCCGTCGCCGGCGGCGATCGCTTCCTTGATCAGGCCGTTGGCCTTGAAGTAATCGGCGGTGCGCGCGGCGACCACGTCATACAACTGGCGTTCCTTGTCGCCGGCCGGCAGGGCGGCATACGCGGCCAGCTCGGCGTTGACGACCTTGCCGGTGTCGGCCATGCGCTTGTCGTAGTCGGCAACCGACTCGGGTTTGTCGAGCACGGTCAGCTGCGCCATTTCGTAGGTGCGGAACTCGCCGAGCTGCGCGCGAACTTCGCCCAGGTGCTGCACCGAGGGAATGTCGTTGGTGCTCATCGCGCGCAGCTGCGCGTTGGCCTCGCCCAGGCGGACCAGGGCGAAGCTGCCCAGGGCCAGCGTCATCAACGTGGTGAGGGTGAACCCTACCGCCAGCTTGCGGGCGATGGGCAGGTCGTGGAACCACTTCATGGTTGAAACTCCGGGCAGGGCAGTGGCGCACAGCCGTGGGGTGCTGGGCGGAATCAGCGGGGTGGGAGAGGGTGGAGCGCAGGCGCGAGCCGGTTGCCGTGGTCGCTACTTCGGATAGCGGCGTCGATCCGTTGCAACTTGATAGTGCGACGTCACATTTTTTTCACAAGCGCAGCTGCGGTTCATCGGTCGCCGATGGTTGCTGTTGCAAGGGTTATGGGCGGATCGGCCATACCGTGGCGAACGGTTGGCAGGGCAATCACGAGGGCGAGGCGGTGGATGAAGGTCACACTTTCCGGCCCACGCGCATGGGACCGCGCGCCCACGAACGAACGCCGCCGCTCCCGGGGGAGCGGCGGCGTCGGGACCAACGCGATGGCAGCGGCGTTACGCGGCCTGCGGCACCTTGAGCGAACGCACGAGGCCGCCGATGTCCACGATCAACGCGACCCGGCCATCGCCCAGGATGGTTGCGCCGGACACGCCGCTGATCCGCCGGTAGTTGTTCTCGATGTTCTTGACCACCACCTGCTGCTGGCCGACCAGTTCGTCCACTTCCAGCGCGATCTTCTGGCCATCGCCCTCGACGACGACCACCAGCGGATCGTCCAGCGCGCGCCCGCCGTAGCCGTAGTACTCGCTGAGCGAGAGGATCGGCAGGTACTCGCCGCGGACGCGCAGCACGCGGCCCTCGCCAGCCATGGTGCGCACATCGTCGGCCTGCGGCTGCAGGGCTTCGAGGACGTAGGCCAACGGCAGGATCAGGGTTTCGCCGGCCACCGAGACGGTCATGCCATCCAGGATCGCCAGCGTCAGCGGCAGGCGGATCAGCACGCGGGTGCCGTTGCCGGCCTGGCTTTCCAGCTGCACCTCACCGCCCAGTGCCTGGATGTTGCGGCGGACCACGTCCATGCCGACGCCACGCCCCGACAGATCCGTGACGGCATCGGCGGTGGAAAAGCCCGGCTGGAAGATCAGGTCCCAGACCTGCGCGTCGGTGGGGTTGTCCGGCACGCTCAGGCCACGCTCGAGCGCCTTGGACAGGATCTTGTCGCGGTTCAGGCCGCGGCCGTCGTCACTGACTTCGATCACGATGTGCCCACCCTGGTGCGAGGCGGCCAGCGTGATCGTGCCGGTTTCGTCCTTGCCCGCCTCGCGACGCACGTCCGGCATTTCCAGACCGTGATCGATCGAGTTGCGGACCAGGTGCACCAGCGGGTCGGCGATCTTTTCGATCAGGCCCTTGTCCAGCTCGGTGCCTTCGCCGATGGTGCGCAGGCGCACGTGCTTGCCCAGGCGCGAAGAGAGATCGCGGACCAGGCGCGGGAAACGGCGGAACACCGCATCCACCGGCAGCATGCGCACGCCGATGACCGCTTCCTGCAGATCGCGGGTATTGCGTTCCAGCAGGTCCAGCCCGGTCAGCAACTGCTCGGCCTGTGCCGGATCCAGTGCGTGCGAGACCTGCTTGAGCATGGCCTGGGTGATGACCAGTTCACCGACCAGGTTGATCAGCGCATCGACCTTGTCCACGCTGACGCGGATCGAGGTTTCAGCTTCGTGTGCGGCGGTGGCCGGTGCTGCTGCGGCCGGTGCGGCGGGGGCGATGGCGGGGGCGACGGCAGGCTTGGCCTCGGCCGGCGCGCTGGTGGCCAGGCTCGGCGGCGCGGCCGGACGGATGTCCAGTTCGCAGTCGTCCACGACCCAGGCAAAGGTATCTTCGATCTTGCTGCGCGGCACCTTGCCGACCAGCCCCAGGTCCCAGGCCAGGTGCGCTTCGAGCGGATCGAGCTGGTCGAAGCCGGGCAGGCGGTCCAGGCGCGCGGCAACCTGCAGCGAGCCCAGGTGTTCAAGCTCGCGGATGATGCGCAGCGGGTCGTTGCCGCTCATGAACAGCGACGGTGCCGGCACGAAGCCGATCTGCCACGCCTCGGGCGTGTCATCGACCTTGGCGGCGGCGACCGGCGCCACGGTGGCGGCCTGGCCGGACAGCACCGCTTCCAGGCGCGCCTTGACCTCGGCAACCGCCTGCGGGTCTGCCGCCTGGCCGTGCTCTGCTTCACGCAGCAGGGCGCGCAGCACGTCCACCGAGGCCAGCATCGCGTCCACCGCGGCCGGCTCCAGCGCGCGCTTGCCGGCGCGCAGTTCGTCCAGCAGCGTTTCCAGCACGTGGGTCAGCGCGGCGATCGCATCGAAGCCGAACGTGCCGGCGCCGCCCTTGATCGAGTGCGCGGCGCGGAACACCGAGTTGATGATCTCCGGGTCCTGCTGGCCCGATTCGAGCGCCAGCAGGCCAGCTTCCATCGCATCCAGCCCCTCGCGGCTTTCTTCGAAGAAGGTGGCGTGGAAACGTTGCAGATCCATGCTCATGGTGCGGGGTGTCCGGTTGCGAGGGGAGGGAAAGGTGAAGCGGGATCAGCCCAGGACTTTCTGGACGGTGGCCACCAGCTGTTCCGGATTGAACGGCTTGACCAGCCAACCGGTGGCACCGGCGGCCTTGCCTTCGGACTTCTTGTCCGCAGCCGATTCGGTGGTCAGCATCAGCATCGGCGTGAACTTGTATTCGGCCAGCTGGCGCAGCTCACGGATCAGCGAGATGCCATCCATGTTGGGCATGTTGACGTCGGTGACCACCGCGTTGAAGCGTTGGCCCTTGGCACGCCCGAGGGCGACCGCGCCGTCTTCGGCTTCCTCGACGGAAAAGCCGGCCGAGGTGAGGGCGAAAGAGACCATCTGGCGCATCGACGCCGAATCGTCCACCACCAAGATACGTGCGCTCATGCAGCGTTCTCCACAGATTTCAGGTTGTCATGGGGTGCATCCAGGCCGAGGGCCTGGGTGACGCCGAGCAGTCGCGCGGCATCACGGAAGGTTGCGGTGCAACCGTGGAATCCGGTGGGATGCCCGGCCTTGCGGCGGGCCTCGACGAATGCGCACAGCACCTGCACCGAGGCGGTATGGATACGGCCGATCTGGCTGGCATCCAGCGTCAGATCGCCGGCCTGATCCACCAGGGGGGCCAAACGTGTTTTCAGCTCGGTGCTGGTCTCGATACCGAGATCATCACCCAGGGCCACAGTGCTCATCATTGCTCCGGACAAACGGTTCCGAGAGAGATAACGGCCCGAACCCACAAAGCTTTAGGGGCGGCGTGGGCGATCGCGTGGGTGCTGGTCAGTTCAGCAACTGGGTCGCGTCCAGCAGGATCATCGGCTGGGCGCCGCACCGGGCCACGCCACGGAACAGGTCGTTGGAGATCTGGCAGATGCGGGCGGTGTCGGGGGGCTCGATCTGGGAATCGGTGAGATTGGCGACATCCTCCACGGCCGATACGCGCAGGCCCATGGTCTCGCCGTTCTCCTCCAGCACCACGATGCGAGTGTTGGCGTCATTGCCGGCCGCACTGCTGCCCAGGTGGAGGCCCAGGTCCATTACCGGCACGACCTGGCCACGCAGGTTCATGATGCCCAGCATCGCCGGGGAGGTGCCGCGCAGCGGCAGCAGCGGCACGGGCAGGACCACTTCCTGGACCTTGAGCAGTTCGAGCGCGTAGGCCTGGGCGCCGCAGCGCAGGCGCAGCCAGCGCGAGGTACGCTCGCTGGCACGGCGGTTCTCGCGCGGGCTGGAGGCCGGGTCGCGTGCCTGGCGCTGCAACTCTTCCCAGCTGCCGGGCCGGCTCTGTGCCAATGAGGGCGTGCCGGCGCGGGCACTCGTTGCTGCCGGCATGGGTGGCATCGAGGGCATCTGCCGGGCAATCGGTGCGCGGGCGACTGGCGCGACAGGCGCGGACAATTCGGCTGGCGTGCTGGCGCCTGCGGGCATGGGATCGGTTTCGTAGACGACCTCGGGCGGCAGGTCGTCCCAGCTGGGGCGCGCTTCTTCGGCGGGCGCGGGCATCGCGCCGCTGAGCAGCGGATCGTTGCGAAGTTCGTCGAGCAGGTCGTCGAATCCCGGTGCAGGCGCGCTGATGGCAGCCGAGGCTGCCTCGGCGTCCAGTGCAGCGCCCGCCGTGGGCAGCGTCATGGCGCCGCTCAGCAGCGGATCGTCGCGAAGCTCGTCGAGCAGGTCACTGAAGCCTGGCGGGACAACCGGGTCGTCTGCCGCCGGCGCTGTACCAGCGGCGGTCTGTTCGTCGGTGGCCGGCGCCGCGTCGGCGCTGGCCGTTTCGACAGTCGCAGGTGCAGCGTCGAGGCCGCCGGTCGCTTCGACGGTGTCGGCCGTCGCGACGGCCACCGGTGACGCTGCCGGCGGCGGCATCGCGTCGCCAAGCAGCTGCTCCAGGTAATCGTCGAGCACGCCGGCGGTGTTCATGCCGCGCGCTCCATCTGCTGTGCATCGTCGGCCAGGATCCATTCCAGCGCGCGGCGATACGCGGCCAGGCCACGGCCGGGGTAATCCTCCGATTGCGGCGGCACGGTCAGGCTGGCGGCATTGCAGATGCGGGTATCGACCGGAATCGCGTCTTCCCAGACGCGATGGCCATGCTTGTCCTGCATCAGCTTGACGGTCTCGTTGCCGGCGCGGGTGCGGCGGTCGAACAGGGTCGGCAGGATCGACATCGGCAGCGCGCGGCGGCGCGAGCGCTCGACCATCTCGCCGGTGCGGACCATGCCATCCAGGCCATGCAGGGCGAGTGGCTCGGCCTGGGTCGGGATGATCAGGCGGTCGGCCGCGGCCAGTGCGTTGATCATCAACAGCCCCAGGGTGGGCGCGCAGTCCAGCAGGATGTAGTCATGCTGGCCCTGGTGACGGCCGAGCGCGTTCTGCAGGGCCAGGCCGAGGCCCGGCTGGTTGGCGCTGCGCCGTTCCAGCGTGGCCAGTGCCGCCTGTGCGCAGACGTAGTCCAGGCCCGGGATGTCGCTGTGGCGGGCGAGGGTGGGCAACTCGGCCGGCGGCGTGGCGAACAGCTCCAGCACACCCTGAGGCGGCGGATCCAACGGCACGCCGAAGGCGCGGGTCAGCGAGGAATGCGGATCCAGATCGATCAACAGCACGCGGTGGCCCTGCGTGGCCAGGCCGCGGCCGAGTGCGAGCGTCGTGGTGGTCTTGCCCACGCCGCCTTTCTGATTGGCAACAGCCCAGATACGCATGCGGTTCACTCCTTCATTGCGGGCGGAACGGCGGCGCCAACGCGGCTGCCGGCCGGCACCGGTGGCAACTGCACCGGTGCGATGGGGGTAACGGGGGTAACGGGGTTGCCGACGCTGGAGGCCTTGGCGGCATCGGTGGGGTCGGCGTCGGCGCTGAGCCGGTCGGTGATCGGGTCGATGCTCTGCGCCGTGTCGGCCAGGATGATCACCATCACCCGCCGGTTGCGGTTGCGGCCTTCGGCGCTGGCATTGTCTTCGCGCGGGCGGAACTGGCCGTAGCCGACCATCGCCAGGCGTGCCGGCTGCAGGCCCTGGTCGGCGAACAGGTGCACCACGCTGGCCGCGCGTCCGGCCGAGAGCTCCCAGTTGGAGGGGAACAGCGAGGTGGCGATCGGAATGTTGTCGGTATGGCCTTCCACGCGTACGCCGTTGGGAGCGTCACGCAGCACTTCGGCCAGCTTGGAGAGGGTGTCGCGCGCGTGAACGTCCAGCGTGGCCGAGCCGGTCGGGAACAGGATGTCGCTGTTGATCTCCACCTCGATCCACAGCTCGGTGCGGCGCACGGTGATCATGCCGCGCTCGATCAGCGGTGCCAGCGTGGCGGTGAGCTTGTCGGCGATGCCGTTGAGCTGGCGCTCGGCACGCTGCAGCTGTTCCTGGTTGCGGATCGAGACCGGCATGCGCATCTGCGAGGCCATCGCCGGCAGCAGGGTCGGGTCGTTGCTCGGTGCTGGTGCGGAGGGGCCGATCCGGTTTCCGGCCTTGATCACCGAGGGACTGTCCCAGCCACCGCCCTGGACCTGCTGGTTGCCGACCTGCACCGGGTTGATCGTGCGCGGCGCGCCACCGAAGGCGGTGGTCAACGCGTCGGCCATGATCCGGTACTTGCCTTCGTTGAGCGAGGAGATGGCGTACATCACCACGAAGAAGGCGAGCAGCAGCGTCATGAGGTCGGCATAGGGAATCGCCCAGGCCTCATGGTTGGCGTGCTCTTCGTGGTGCCTGCGGCGGGCCATGTCAGTGCAGGAACCCGGACAGGTTGGTTTCGATGTTGCGCGGGTTCTCGCCCTGGGCGATGGAGATCAGCCCTTCGATGATCATCTCGCGGTCGCGGCTGTTGTGATGGATCACGCTCTTGAGCTTGGCCGAGACCGGCAGGAACAGCAGGTTGGCCGAGGCGATGCCGTAGATGGTGGCGGTGAACGCCGCGGCGATGCCATGCCCGAGCTTGCTCGGGTCGGCCAGGTTCTTCATCACCGCGATCAGGCCGAGCACGGCGCCGATGATGCCCAGGGTCGGGGCGTAGATGCCCATGCCCTCGAACACCTTGGAGGCGGCCAGGTCCTGGCTTTCCTGGCTGCTCAGTTCAATTTCCATCATGTGCCGGATGGTCTCCGGCTCCACGCCGTCCACCAGCAGCTGCAGGCCTTTGCGCAGGAACGGATCGTCCTGCGCATCCACCTGCGCTTCCAGGCCGAGCAGGCCCTGGCGGCGTGCGATGTTGCTCCATTCCACGATCTGCTGGATCAACTGGCGACGGTCACTGCTCGGCGGCCGGATCACCCAGCGCACGATCTTGAACGCATGCTTGAAGACTGCCGGCGAGGTGTGCAGCAGGATCGCGGCGATGGTGCCGACGATGACGATCACGAAGGCGGCCGGCGACCACAGCGACGCCAGACCGGCTCCCTTGAGGATGCTGCCGCCGACCAGCGAGGCCAACGCGAGGAATAGTCCAATGAGGCTGAGTCTGTCCATGGCTCCGTTATCGGCTTGTATGAATGGGACTTGAGACGCCGAAGGAATCCAGTGATGCGGCAGTCACACTTTCACGCGGTCAATCGTGGTGGGTGCGCAGTCCATCCACGTCCAGGATCAGCGCCATCCGGCCATCGCCGATCAGGGTGGCACCGGCATAGCCGCGCAGGCCACGTAGCGCCTTGGGCAGGGGTTTGATCACCACTTCCTCGCGGCCGCGCACCTGGTCGACCACCAGGCCGAAGCGGGCTTCGCCGGCCTGCAGCACCACGATGGTCAGCAGCGAGGAGGGCATCGGCTCCACATCCAGCCAGTGGCGCAGATCGACCAGGGCCAGCGTGTGCGACTTGCGGTCCAGCACGGCGCGGCCATCGAACCAGCCCAGCGAGCTGTTGGGCGCATGCAGCACCTCCATCACGCGGGCCAGGGGCAGGGCGTAGACGTCTTCGCCGGCCTGCACCAGCAGGGTGGGCAGGATCGCCAGGGTGAGCGGCACGCGGATCATGAAGCGGCTGCCACGGCCCAGTTCGGACTGGATCTGGATCTGGCCGCTCAGCTCGCGGATGCGCGACTGGACCACGTCCATGCCCACGCCGCGGCCGGAGATGTCGGTGACCTGCTGTTTGGTCGAAAAGCCGGGCAGGAACACCAGGTGCAGGCATTCTTCGCTGCTCAGGCGAGCCGCCGCTTCCGGATCGATCAAGCCTTTCTCGCGCGCCTTCTGGCGCAGGCGTTCGGGATCGATGCCGGCACCATCGTCCTGCACCTCGATGCTGACGTAGTCGCCTTCCTGCTGGGCCGACAGGCGCACGTGGCCGCTGCGCGGTTTGCCCTGGGCTTCACGCAGCTCCGGCATTTCCACGCCGTGGTCGATCGCGTTGCGGACCAGATGCACCAGCGGATCGGCCAGTGCTTCGACCAGGTTGCGGTCCAGTTCGGTTTCGGCGCCGATCAGTTCCAGCTCGACTTCCTTCTTCAGCGAGCGTGCGACATCGCGGGCCACCTTGGGGAAGCGCGAGAACACCTTGCCGACCGGCTGCATGCGGGTACGCATGACCGCCGACTGCAGGCGCGCGGTGGCGATGTCCAGCGTGGACACCGCGCGGTCGAGTTCTTCATCGTGCAGGCGCGCACGCAGGGTCTTGAGGCGGTTGCGCGAGAGCACCAGCTCGCCGATCAGGTTGACGATCGCATCCAGGCGCTTGGTATCCACGCGCACGGTGTGTTCGGCTTCGGCGACCGGTTTGGCCGGGGCCGGCTTGGCGTTCGGCGCCGCCGGGGCGGCCACGGCGCGCGGGGGCGCTGCAGGCACGGGCGCAGCGGCAATGGCCTTGGCACCGGGAACGGCGCCGCCATGCAGCTGGTCAAGCAGGGCTTCGAACTCGTCTTCGCCAATCAGGCCGTCGTCCTTCTTCGACACGGCCACCGCGGTCGGCGCGGCGCCGCCATGCAGCTGGTCGAGCAGTGCTTCGAACTCATCATCGGTGATCAGCTCGCCACCGCCGCTGCCGGCGCTGGCGGCAGCCGGGGGTGTCGGGGTGGCCGGACCGTTGACGTCGAACTGGGCGATCAGTTCCGGCGGGGCATAGCCCGGCTCGGTTCCGGCCGAGACCGAATCCAGCATCGACTGCAGGTAGTCCAGCGACTGCTGGGCCGCATCGAAGTGGTGCGCCTGCAGCGTGGCCTGGCCCGAACGCGCCATGCCGAGGGTTTCCTCGGCCGCGTGGCACAGTTCGACCATCGCCTGGATGCCGAGGAAGCCGGCACCGCCCTTGAGCGTGTGGAAGCCGCGGAACACGGCATTGAGCTGGTCGGCGTCCTGGGGCGCCTGCTCCAGCGACACCAGCTGTTCGCCGACGCGGTCCAGGATTTCCTGGGCCTCGAGGATGAAGTCGGCAGCGATATCGTCTGGAACAGCACTCATGATCGTTACAGTCCCAGGTCCGAGAGCAGGTCGTCGGCGTCGTTCTGTGACACCGCATGGCGATCCAGGCCGCTCACGGCCGGGCCGGCCAGGCCGTTGTTGTCGCGCTTCTTCTCGTCTTCCTGTGGCGGCAGACCGAGCGCACCGAAACCTTCATGCACGCGGCGCACGATCCCCACCACGCGGCGGATGATCTGGCCGGTGAGGTCCTGGTAGCTCTGCGTCAGCGCGATTTCGGTGAGATTGTGGCGGATCCGGTCGAGCTGTTGGCCCTGGTCGGGCGTCAACCCGTTGGCGCGCAGCTGTTCGGTGAGCGAGCGACACTCCTCGGCCAGGTCCAGCGTGCGGTGGGTGGCCTGTTCGGTCATCGCCACCACGTGGTCCAGGCGCGCGCAGGCGTCATCCAGTTCGCCGGCTTCGCTGGGCAGGCTGGGCAGCTCGCCCAGGGCCTGGCCGAGTTCGCGGGCCAGGCGGTTCAGGCCGGCCATCATCGGCTGCGTGCGCAGCGCGGCGAGGGCGTCGATTTCCCGGCGCCAGCCGGCTTCGTCGCCAGTTTCCAGCGCGGCCAGGGCATCCTGCAGGCGCTGCACCAGCGCGGATTTGTCGCTCAGGGTCTCCATCAGGCGCTCGCTGCCAGGCGTTCGAAGATCTTGCCGAGCTTCTCTTCCAGCGTCTGCGCGGTGAAGGGCTTGATGATGTAGCCGTTCACGCCGGCCTGGGCCGCTTCGATGATCTGCTCGCGCTTGGCTTCGGCGGTCACCATCAGCACCGGCAGGGTCTTGAGCTTGGCATCGGCACGCACGGCCTTGAGCAGGTCGATGCCGGTCATCACCGGCATGTTCCAGTCGGTGACCACGAAATCGAACGGCTGGCTCTGCAACATCGCCAGCGCGGCATGCCCGTCCTCGGCTTCGGCCGTATTGGTGAAGCCCAGATCGCCCAGCAGGTTCTTGACGATACGACGCATGGTCGAGAAGTCGTCGACGATCAGGATACGCATGTTCTTGTTCAAAGCACTTTCCTCGATTTCAATGGTTCTCGAGGCCGGCGTCTGCCGCCTCGAAGATCTTCAGCCGGCCCCGCAGGCGCAGCACGGCCTGGCCATGGATCTGGCACACGCGCGATTCGCTCACACCCAGTACGGCGCCGATCTCTTTCAGGTTCAGTTCCTGCTCGTAGTACAGCGACAGGACCAGCTGTTCGCGCTCGGGCAGCAGGCCGATCGCGTTGCCCAGCTCGCGCCCGAACTCGCCGCGTTCCAGCACCTGCTGCGGGGTTGGGCCGCCCTGGGCGACGGTGTCGAGCTCGCCCTGGTCTTCGATCCGCGATTCCAGGCTCAGCACCTGGCCGCGCGAGGCGTCTTCCATCAGCCGCAGGTAATCCGGCAGCGGCATGTCCATCGCGGCCGCCACTTCGGTGGCGCTGGCGGCGCGGCCGGTGCTCTGCTCGAGGCGACGGATGGTGGCGGCGGCATCCCGGGCCCGGCGGTGGACCGAGCGCGGCACCCAGTCGCCCCGGCGGATCTCGTCGATCATCGAACCGCGGATGCGGATCGAGGCGTAGGTCTCGAAGGAGGCGCCCTGGTCGGCGTCGTAGCTGCGCGAGGCCTCGATCAGGCCCATCATGCCGGCCTGGATCAGGTCGTCCACTTCCACGCTCGCCGGCAGGCGCGCGGCAAGATGGTGGGCGATCCGCCGGACCAGGTCCGAGTGCTGGGCAATGCACTCGTTGGCCGCGGTCCGCTGGACCTCTTTGTATTGTGCTGCGCCCTTCATACCGTCACCCCGCGTTGCTTGAGGATGCGTTCCAGGAAGAACTCGACCCCGCCACGCGGCTCGGTCGGGGCCTGCCAGCGGGCGGTGCGGCGCGCGATCTCGGTCAGCGCCAGGGCCGCCGGGCTGGAGGGGTAGGCCTTCACCACCGGCTGCTGGCGCTGCACCGACAGGCGCAGCCAGTCATCCTGCGGCACGCAGCCCAGGTAGTTCAGCGAGACATCGGCGAGGAACTTCTCGCACACGCGGGATAGCTTCTCGTACAGCACGCGGCCTTCGTTCGGGTCGCGGACCATGTTGGCCACCACCTGGATCCGGTCCACGCCGCGCTCGCGCGAGAGCACCTTGATCAGGGCGTAGGCATCGGTGATCGAGGCCGGCTCGTCGCAGACCACCACCACGGTGTCCTGCGCGGCCTGGCAGAAGGTGAGCACGCCATCGGTGATGCCGGCGGCGGTGTCCACGATCATGATGTCCAGCTCGCGCTCGAGCTCGGAGAACACATTGACCAGGCCGACGTGTTCGGCCGGCTGCAGTTCGGCCATGTGACGGCGGCCGGAGGCGGCCGGGACCACCAGCACGCCACCGGGGCCTTCCATGATCACTTCTTCCAGCGTGCAGCGCCCGGCGACCAGGTCGGCCAGGGTCACCTTCGGCTGCAGGCCCAGGATCACATCGATGTTGGCCAGGCCGAGGTCGGCGTCCAGCAGCAGCGTGCGTTTGCCCATGTCTGCCAGCGCCACGGCCAGATTGGCCGAAACGTTCGTTTTGCCCACGCCGCCCTTGCCGCCGGTGACGGCGATGGTGCGGACCGGGCCCAGCGGCTGGCTTCGGGTAGCCGACAACGGGAAGGTCTTGGTCAGCTTGGCGTACTCACGCGACGGCATGGTTCAACTCCGGGTTGCAGGGCATATCGGCCGCGCGGCGCAAATCTTCAAGGCGAAGTACAAGATTGGCCGCACTGGCACGGTGCAGGTCTTCAGGAACGTCCTGGCCATCGGTGACCCAGGTGATCGGCAGGCGGTGGTCCACGGCCACCGACAGGGCGCTGCCGAAGCGGCCGGTCTCGTCCAGCTTGCTCAGCACCACGCCCTGCGGGTTGGCGGCGCTGAAGCGGCGGACCACCTCGTCCATGTCGCCGAAGCTGGTGTTGGCCGGCAGCACCAGCAGGGTGCGGATCTGCTGGGCCGCGCGCAGCCACTGCAGCTGGGCGGCCAGGGCGCGGTCACGCGGGCCCAGGCCCGCGGTGTCGATCAGGACCAGCTTGTAGTCCTTCAGGCGCTCCAGCAGTTGGTTCAGATCGCTGCCGCTGCTGGCCTCATGGACCGCGATGCCGAGCTGCCGGCCGAAGCCGTACAGCTGCTCGCGGGCGCCGATGCGGCCGGTATCGGTGGTGACCAGGGCGACATCGCGGGCCGCATGCGCCTCGGCGAAGCGCGAGGCCAGCTTGGCGATGGTGGTGGTCTTGCCGGCACCGGTGGGGCCGACCAGGGCGATCACGCCGCCAGCTTCGAGCGGGTCGACCGGGGCGATCGGCAGCTTTTTGGAGAGCAGGCCGAGCATCAGCCCGCGGCCACGGTGGGCTTCGGTGTCCAGCGGAATCTGCATGGCCACGTCGCGACTGATGCCGGCATCGAAGCCGTACTCGTCCATCAGGTCCAGTGCGGCAGCGCGGACCGGCGAGCCGCGCAGGCGCTCGTCGGTGAAGCGGTTCATCTCGCGCTCGATGACATGGCGCATGCCGGCCACTTCGTGACGCAGCTGGCGGATCTCTTCGTCATCACGCTGCACCACCACCAGTTCGGCGGCCGGCTGGGGCTGGGCCTGCGCCGGTTCGGCGACAACGGCGGGCGCCGGGTTTTCGGCACGCGCTTGGGCGGCCGTGTCCGGCGCTGCCACGACGCTCTCGGCCGCAGGCAGGGCCGGCGGCACGGTGACGCTGACCGGCAGCGGCGGCATCGCCACGGCGGCGGCCGGCACGTGCATCTGGAAGTGCGGTTCGTCGTCCATCGGCGGGTCGATGACGAAGCGCGCGCGGTTGATCGGCGGGTTCACGGCCGCCACGGTGGGCTCGGCGACAAGCGGCTCAGGCTGCAGCAGCGCTGGCGACGCGGCCGCGGCCTGCTCGACATTGAACGGCGCGAAGATCTGCTCCGGCAGCGACGGTTCGTTGACGGCCGGGCCGACGCTGGCACGGGCCAGGGTGGCGGCGAAGCCGCTGCTGCCCGGCGGCGGCACGATCTCGTTGGCGGTATCCAGGGTGCGACCGGTGGCGCCGACGGCGGCGCGGGCCAGCGCGGCGACGGCCGAGGTGGTCGCGGCCACCGGCTCGGGCGCGGCGACCGGGGCCCTGCGGCGGGTCACGGCGGCGATCACGGCATCGGCGGCGCTGCGCGGGCGCGGCACCGGCGGTGGGGCCACGTCCTTGCGGGCCGCTTCCAGCGCACGCTGCACGGCGCTTTCGTCATAGTTGGCCGCCGCCACGATTTCGACACCTTCCTCGATCCGGCGGTTGGACAGGATCACTGCGTCCGGTCCGTGTTCCTTGCGCACCAGGTTCATGGCCGAGCGCATATCGGAGGCGACGAAGCGTTTGATTTTCATGCTGTGGTACCGGGACTGTGGCGGCGGAGTCGTGGAAGGGAAACGCTGGTTGTCGGTGGTCTGCACGGTCAGGGAGTCCCTTTATTTCCTGCTGCGGTGAAATCGAATGAGGTGTCTGTTTTCTGTCGCGGTACCGTCGGGTGTCCGGCTCAACTGATCGTGCCGACCAGCTTCAACCGTTTGTCCTCGGGCACCTCGCTGTAGGCGAGTACGGACAGCGAGGGGACGCTGTGGCGTACCAGCCGTGCCAGCGCCGCACGTACCGGGCCAGGCACCAGCACGACCGCGGGCTCGTTCTTCGCTTCCTGCTTGCCGACACATTCGGCCAGGCTTTGATGCAGTCGCTCGGCGAGTCCGGGTTCCAGCGCGGCGCCGTTGCCCTGCGTGGACTCCTGCAAGACCCGTTCCAGTTGCGGGTTGAGGGTGAACACCGGCAGCTCCGGCGACATCCCGGCGATCTCCTGCACGATGAAACGGCCCAGCGCGTTGCGTACGGCAGCGGTGAGCACGGCCGGGTCCTGGCTGGTCGGCGCGCTTTCCACCAACGATTCGACGATCTTGCGCAGCTGGCGGATCGGGATGCGCTCGATCAGCAGGTTCTGCAATACCCGCACCACGGCCGACAGCGGCAGCGACTTGGGCGTCAGATCTTCGACGAGCTTGGGGGCGCTCTTGGCCAGGTTGGCCAGCAGCTGCTGCACTTCCTCGTGGCCGAGCAGCTCCGGGGCGTGCTCGCGGATCAGGTGCGACAGATGGGTGGCGACCACGGTGGCCGGGTCGACCACGGTGTAGCCCATCGATTCGGCATTGGCGCGCTGGTGCGGCTGGATCCAGGTGGCATCCAGGCCGAAGGCGGGGTCCTTGCCGGCAATGCCTTCCAGCGTGCCCAGCGCACTGCCCGGGTCCAGCGCGAGTTCGCGGTCGGGATGGATTTCCGCGGTGGCCACCGGCACCCCGTGGATCAGCAGGCGGTACGCGGTCGCCGGCAGTTCCAGGTTGTCGCGGATATGCACCGAGGGAATCAGGAAGCCGATGTCGTGGGTGAGCTTGCGGCGCACGCCCTTGATCCGCGCCATCAGCTCGCCGCCCTGGTTTTTGTCCACCAGCGGGATCAGCCGGTAGCCGACTTCCAGGCCGAGCGGATCGACCGGGCGCAGTTCGTCCCAGGTCAGCTCGGCGGTGGGCGAGGGCGCTGCACCGGGCAGGCCGAGAGTATCGGGGCGATTGGCGGCTGGGGAATCAGCCGCCGCGGCCTGGGCGGTGCTCTTCTTCCACGCCTTCCAGGCGATGAAGCCGAGGATCGCGGCCAGCGTCAAGAAGGCGACGTTGGGCATGCCCGGGACCAGGCCGACGACTGCGAGGATCGCCGCGGCGATGGTCAGTGCGCGGTACTGGCCGAATACCTGGCCCATCATGGCCTGGGCCATGTCCTGCGAGCGCGAGGCGCGGGTGACCAGCATGGCCACCGCCGAGGACACCAGCAGGGCCGGCAGCTGGGCCACCAGGCCGTCACCGATGGAGAGCAGGGTGTAGGTCGCGGCGGCATCGCCGAAGGGCATGCCATGCTGCAGCACGCCGACCGCCAGGCCGCCGACCAGGTTGATGAACAGGATCAGGATGCCGGCGATCGCGTCGCCGCGGATGAACTTGCTGGCACCGTCCATTGCGCCGTAGAAGTCAGCTTCCTCACGGACCTCCTCGCGGCGGGCCTTGGCCTCTTCACGCGTCAGCAAACCGGCGTTGAGATCGGCGTCGATCGCCATCTGCTTGCCGGGCATGGCATCGAGGATGAAGCGTGCGGTCACTTCGGACACGCGGCCGGCGCCCTTGGTGATCACCACGAAGTTGATGATGGTCAGGATCGCGAAGACCACGATGCCGACCGCGTAGTTGCCGCCGATGACGAACTCGCCGAACGAGGCGATCACCTTGCCGGCGGCCTCGTGGCCGTTCTGGCCGTGCAGCAGGATCACGCGGGTGGAGGCCACGTTCAGCGCCAGCCGCAGCATGGTGGTGATCAGCAGCACGATCGGGAAGATGGTGAAGTCCAGCGGGCGCTTCACATAGACCACCGCCAGCAGCACCATCAGCGAGATGGCGATGTTGAAGGTGAACAGCGCATCCAGCACGGGCGGTGCCAGCGGCACCACCACCATCGCCAGCAGGGCCAGCACGATCAGCGGGGCACCCAGCCCGTGGCGGATCATGTCCAGCGCGCGGCGCGCGTTCATGCCGGCCGGCTGCGCGCTCACGGGCGGCCTCCCTTGCCGAATTCATCGATGTCGATGCTGGGCGCTGCCGGCATCGGGCCGGTCTGCCAGCCGCGCAGCTGGTAGACATAGGAGAGCACCTGGGCCACGGCCGAATACAGTCTCACGGGAATTTCCTTTCCAAGTTGACCTTCCCGATACAAGGCGCGTGCCAAAGGCGGGGCGGAGACGATGGCGACCTTGTTGCCGTCGGCCACCTCACGGATGCGCAGGGCGGTTTCATCCACGCCCAGGGCCACCACGGTGGGCGCCCCCATCTTTCCGCCTTCATACTTCAGGGCCACCGCGTAATGGGTGGGATTGACCACCACGACATCGGCGGTGGGCACCGCTTCCATCATCCGGCGGTTGGACATCTGCTGCTGCAGCTGGCGGATGCGGCCCTTGACCTCCGGGCTGCCCTCGCTCTCCTTCATTTCCCGGCGCAACTCTTCACGGGTCATCTTCAATTTGCGCATCCAGTTCCAGCGCTGGTACGGGGCATCGATGGCGGCCAGCAGCATCATTGCGCCGCCGGTGGCGAGCATGAGCTTCAGGGTGAAGCCCAGGCCGTGGATCATCGCGGCCTCCAGTGGCTGGTTGAGCAGGTCACGCAGCGAGCGGATGCCGTGCCACACCACCAGCCCGGCGGCGGTGCCGACAAAGGCGATGCGCAGCAGGGACTTGGTGAACTCGGCAATCGCTTCCGGGCCATACAGGCGCTTCATGCCGGCCATCGGGCTGAGCCGCTTGAAATCGGGCATCAGCGATTTGTTCGACCAGCGCAGCCCGCCCATCGCCACTGGCGAGAGGAAGCAGGCCAGCAGACAGATCACGAGCAGCGGCCACATGGCCACCAGCAAGCGCAGCATCAATTCGCCGAAGTGCCCGAACAACGCCTGGGGATGCAGGCGCAGCCCCGGCTCGGGGCTCAGCGCGACCTGCATCCAGGTCTTGGCGTTGCGGGCGATGGTGCCGGAGAAGGCCATCAGCGCCAGCACACCGGCACCGAACACAGCCGCCGTCGCCAGCTCACGCGAACGCGGGATGTTGCCCTGTTCCTGGGCATCGCGCAGGCGTTTTTCGGTAGGTTGCTCGGTCTTTTCGCCGGCTTGTTCGTTCTCGGACATGGGCTGCACGACACGGGGGAATACCCGGGGTCGTGCAAGAACCGTTCCGTGACGTCAGATCGAGCCGCTGCGCGCGTGCGACACCTGCACCTGTCCGGACGGCGTCGCGGTGGCGATGGCCTCCTTCAAGGGCACCTCACCCACGCCCAGCGCCCGCTCGACCACCAGCTCAGTGCCTTGACCGTGCAACAGCGCCTGCAGCCGTCCGAACTCGCCGCACCACAGGGTTTCGATGTCGCGGTCGCGACTGCGGTCACGGTCGGCCGCCAGCGCCACGGCCCGGACCTGCAGACGCCCACCGTCGGCCTGGCCGCCCACTTCAACGCCATAGCCGGGGGTGGCGGCTTTCTTGAGCACCACCGCGCCACTGTCCTGCCATGCGGTGGCCATGCCTTCGCGCACCTCATAGCCGAGGCTGGCCAGACCGTCGAGTACGGCCTGGCGCCGGGAAACTGCCGCCAGCGCCTGCTGGTGGCTGGCCAGGGCGGCGTCGCACTGCTGGGTCAGCGCGGTCAGCAGCGGCAGCGCGGTGGCGGTACTGCACGCGCCCACCTGGGCCAGCAACGGCGCAGGGTCAACCGGGTCCAGTGCCGCCAGCCTGCTGGCCACATCCTGCAGCCGCTCCAGCTGCACGCGGCGCTGGGCGAACGCGGCCGAGGCGGCGGCCAGTTCCAGAACCAGGCTGTCCAGCAGCAGGTTGCGCCGCTGCGGAGCGGTTTCCTGCTCGGCGTGGTGCAGCGCCTCCAGGTAGGGCGCGGCGACTGCCGGGCCTTGCAGTACCTGCAGTTCGGCGATGTAGCGGTCCACGCGCAGCAGGCGCGCCGCGCGTCCGGGGTCGGCGGGCTGCCCGGCGGCCCAGTCGGCCAGCGTGGGGGTGGGCGCCGAGGTCTGCAATGCAGTGGCCAACGCGCGCTGGTCCTCGGTCAGTGTTGCCTGCTCCTCCGGGGGCGAAAGGAGGGCGAAGGCACGGGCCAGCACCGCCTCCGCGTCAGCACCGGGATGACCGTCGGCCAGTGCCCGTAGCGCCTGCAGCAGGCTCGCATCTGCATCGACGGGTCGATCCTGCAGCGTTTTGAGCACGGCCGCAGCGTTGTCGCGCTGCCGCCGCTGCTGCTGGCGGCCTGCCGCAGCGCGGTCCACGGCGCGCGCCTCGCGGTCGCGGGTGTCGGCCTGCAGGAAGGCGATTTCGGCCTCGATCAGTTGCGCATACCGCGTGTTGTCGCTGTCTGCCAGCAGTGCCTGCAGGGCCTGGCGGCGTGCCATGACGGCGGCCACGGCCGAGGCGTCACGCTCGCCGACCTGCTCGCACTGCGCCTGCCAGCGCGCTACCGCCTGGTCCAGCCGGTGCAGCATCGCCTCGCGCAGGGCCAGCAGTTCTTCGGCAGTCACGATACGGACGACTTTGGGACCACTCATGGCAGGGTTTCCGGTTGCGCGGGGACAGGCGGGGGCGGCACCGGGGCGGGGGCCATGGCCGCCTCGATGGCAACGCGCAGGCGTGCCCGTTCGGCCTCACCGTCGTGGTACCAGGCATGCGAGGACACCCGGTGGATGCCGCCGATGGCGCGACGCAGGACCGAGGGGCGCCAGATTTCACGGGCGCGGGCATGCGCCAGCAGCGGGTGGCTGGGCGCGTCGCACTCGATGCCGATGGCGAAGTTGCCGGTGTCGGGGTGTTCGATGGCGAAGTCCAGCCCGAATGCATCGCCTTCGCTGGCGGCGGCCGCATTCCATCCCAGCGACTGCAGGTAGGCACCGACGATCTGCGTGAAGCCGTCGGCGGGCGCCGCGTGGGTGCGGTTGGCCACGCTGCGGTCGGTCTGCAGGCGATCCAACAGCCGTGCGCTGCCGTCGAACTCGCCGGCACACAGGGCGCGGGCGTACTCCAGGTAACCCTGCAGGTAGTCGCGCGGGCTGGCCGGGGCGCGCTGGGTGTTGAACAGGTCGGAGATGTCGGCGATCGGCATCGAGGTGATCATCACCACCCGTTGCCGGGCGCGGGTGACGGCCACGTTGAGGCGGCGCTCGCCGCCGGTCTGGCCGAGCACGCCGAAGTTGCGCCGGAAGGTGCCCTGCGCGTTGCGGCCGAAGGTGGAGGAAAACACGATGATGTCGCGCTCGTCGCCCTGCACGTTTTCCACGTTCTTGACGAAGACCGACATGTCCTCGCCGTCTTCGCTGCGCTCGCGTTCCTCGGCGAATGCGGCGCGGAAGGCGGCATCCTGCCCGGCGCGCTGTTCCAGGTGTTCCTCGATCAACTCGGCCTGCTTGCGGTTGAAGGTGACCACGCCCACCGAGGGGCGCATGGCATAGGGCTGTTGCCACACCTGGGCCAGGTACTCCACCACCCGCGCCGCCTCGGCAGGGTTGCTCTGGTGCTGGTACACGCCGTCGACCTGGATCAGCTCCAGGGGCTTGATCCGCGCGATGCTGCTGCGCGGATGGCGTACCGGCACGTTGAGGCGGTTGCCGTAGAAGGCCGCATTGGAGAAGCCGATCAGTTCGCGGTACGCCGAGCGGTAGTGGATCTGCAGCGTGGTGCTGGGCAGGGCATTGCGGGCCAGCTGCAGCAGGTCCGGGCAATCCTTGATTTCGCGCCGGTTCCAGGTTTCCTCGAAGGCGTCGCGCTGTTCGGCATCGACCTCGGCATCGGGCTCGTCGCCATCGAAGACCTCTGCTTCATCGCTTTCCACCCGGCTGGAGAAGAAGGCGGTGGGCGGCATCTGCTTCTCATCACCGCTGACGACCGTGACCCGGCCACGGAACAGCGTGGGCAGGGCGAACTCGACCGGCATCTGCGAGGCCTCGTCGTAGATCACCGTGTCGAACAGCCCCGCCTGCAGTGGCAGCACGCGGCTGGCCACGTCCGGGTTCATCAGCCAGACCGGGCGCAGGTGCATCAGGCCCAGTTCGCTACCCAGCTCGATGAACTCGCGCAGGCGGCGCGAACGGCGCCCGGTCAGCCGGGTGACGTCTTCCCACTGTTTGCGGTTGCCCAACGGCTGCAGGTCGATGTGGGTGCCCAGCATCTGGCGGTTGAGCCGGCGCATCTGCTGGTCGGCAGCGGCCAGGCTGGCGACCTTGGCCTGGGTTTCATCCTGGCCGAACTGCAGCGCCGGGTTCGCCTGCTCCATGCGGTGCTTCCAGCCCAGCCGTGCTTCGCGATGCAACAGGCGGCGCACGGCCGGCTCCAGCGCGTCGCTGGCAAGAGTATCCAGCTGCGGTTGCAGCTGGCGCAGCAGTGCCAGCAGTTCGAGGTCTGCGCTTGACAGCTGCCCGGCGCGCCCGCGGAAGGCCTGGTAGGCAGCCAGATGGGGCAGGGCCTCGTGCAGGTGCTGCAGCGCCTGGGCGTTGCTGTGGTTGTGGGCGATGGCGGCGGCCAATGCATCGACCAGCGCCTGCTCCAGCCAGTCGGCCAGCAATGCGAGCTGCTGCGCGCTGGCATGGCGGGCGGCATGCCGGGCGAGCGAGGCATCCAGGTCCTGCAGCAGTGCGTCCAGGTGCGCGCGGTCGCCCGCCAGGGCCGCGTCGTCGGCCTGCTGGGGGCGGGGCGACTGCGCCAGCGCCTGGGCAAGTGCCTGCACATCCAGCAGTTGGCGCCCGCTGGCGCGTGCCATCGGGCCCAGCGCGATGCCGGTCTGTTGGCCAACCGGGTCCAGCGCCAGCTGCTGGTGCAGGCCGGCCAGTTCGGTGCGCAGCGGGCGCAGGCGCGCTTCCAGCGTCGCGGCGGCCAGCAGTGCTGCGGTGCCCGCTTCCCCCATCACATGGGACTGCGCCTGCAGGACGCGGTTCACCCGTTGCCGGCGCAGCAGGTGCAGCGGGTTGATGCGCGCCAGCAGGCCGCGCGCGCCCAGCACGCGCGCGGCATCGCGCTGCAGCTGCGCAAGCGTGCGCTCGTCGACGCTGGCGAGCGCCGGCGACAGCGTGCTGGAGAACGCGTCAAGGTCGAGCGCCGCCACGGCCTTCTCGATCTGCTGCAGCCGGTCCAGCGCGATGTCGCCGTGACTTGGCTGGCCCGCGCGCGCGGTGCGGAACAGCGGCAGCCAGCGTGCCAGTCGGCTCCGTTGTGCGTCATCCAGGCCGAGCAGGGTCGCCACATGCGCCGACTTCCACGCCTGGTGCGGCGCGGGATCGTCCAGCTCGAACGTGGCCGGGTGCGCCGGCAGGATCGCCTGCCGGTGCTGTTCGGCCGCAGTGAACGTCTGCAGGGCGGCAACGAATGCGGCGAGGGTGTCCGCGTCGGCCGCGAAGGGGCGCAGCTGCGCCAGCGGGCTGCCCTCGTAACGGGCCGGCAGCCACAACCGGATCAAGGGCGCGCAGGCTTCTTCGCGCTGCACCAGGGTGGGCAGGTCCAGTGCCAGCAGGCGCTGGCGCAGGGCGGGCAGGACCAGCGCGGGCGTACCGGCGTCCAGCGCGATCAGTTCGCCGAGCAGGCGCCGGTAGCTCAGCCCGGTGGCGTCGTCGATCTGGTGCAGGCTGTGCTGGTGGCGATCAAGTTCGCCTTCCAGTGCCTCGATCCGCGCGGCCACCTGCTGGCGCTGCTGCTGCCAGGCCGTTTGCGTGGCGCCGGCGGTAAACAGGGCGTCGAGCTGCTCGCGGATGCTGCGGATGACCGGTTCGCGGTCGCGGTTGACGTCGTTGAGCATGACCACGCGCTGGCCCAGCCCTTCAGCGACCAGGCGCTTGTGCACCACTTCCAACGCCGCATGCTTCTGGCAGACGATCAGCAGGCTGCGTTGCCGGCCGATCGCGTCGGCCACCATGTTGACGATGGTCTGGCTCTTGCCGGTGCCAGGCGGGCCTTCGATCAACAGGCCCGGCCCCTGCCGTGCCTGCAGCACTGCCGCTTCCTGCGAGGGATCGCTGGCCACGGTGAAGTAGCGCTGCAGCTCCGGCGTGGCAGGCGTGGCAGTGCCGTCGGCGTCGGTCGGCGGTGCCAGCCGCAACGCGGTTTCGAGGCCGGTGCCGGACGGCGACAGAACCTTGAGCTGGCGCAGGTCTTCGCCGATGGCCTGGCCCATGAACGTGACATGGAAAAGTACCGCGGCGCACTCCAGTTCGTCCTGGTAGGGCGCCACCTCCACGCTGCTCGGGGGCAGGCCGACCAGGCTGCGCGAGCGGATCGTGGCCAGCATCCCGAAGGCATCCATCACATCGGCGGCGCGGATCGCCGAGCGGCCCAGCAGTTCGTCGGCGGTGCTGCGCCAGCGCTTGCAGGTCTCGGCACCCAGCATGCTTTCAAGCGCAGGGTTGAGCCGTACTTCCTCGCGTTCGCCATCGAAGGCCAGCCCGACCTGGCCGCGCGTGCCCGGCTCCAGCAGCAGCGTGGCCGGCCACAGCAGCAGCGGAATGATGCGGGTGCGCGAGGTGCCGCGCGGATCGCGGCTGAGCAGGAACGGAAAACCCAGATACAGCCCATCGATGCCGGTGTCGCGCTTGTACAGCGCGCTCTGCCGTGCCAAGGCCATCAGGCGGGGTTCCAGCAGCGGGTTGCGCTGGAACGATTCGGGGTCCAGCTGCACGGCGCGCGCGTTGCGCTGCAACAGGTGATCGAGCAGCGCGGCGGCGGGTCGCCGGGCGCTGTCCACGTCGTGCATGTCCACGCGTGCGGTGGTCTTGCCGATGCTCATGCGCACCAGCGGGCCGCGCATCACCGCGGTGACCACTTTCTTTTCGAAGAAGTCCAGGATCTGCGACACGTACTGCTGCTTCTGCGGCTGCAGCCAGCGGCTGGCGGGCACGGCCAGCACCACCAGGGCGCGCGCCAGCGGCATGCGCCGTTCCAGCCGGAACTGCTCGGCCCAGCCATCCACCACGGGCAGGCCGGAGCGGGCGAAGCCCAGGATGCGTGCGTCCACGCTGCGATACAGCTCGGTACGCGGGTGCTGCAGCAGGGCCGCGGCTGCGTCGCTGTCGAAGGCGTCGAGACCGGCGCTGGCGGCGAGCGTGGCCGCCTCGGCAAGGATGGCCTCGGCGCTGCGGAACTGGCCGATTTCCGCGCTCAGCAACACGATCAGGTCTTCTTCGGCCACCACCCGGCGCTCGGCCAGCGACAGCAGCCCGGGATGCGCGGTGTCAGGCAGCAGGCGCTGGCGTTCCTGCCATTGCGAGGCCAGCTTGGCCCGCGAGGTGGACAGCAGGTAGACGCGCAGGGATTCCTCGACCAGGGCGATGTGCTGGTGCAGCGCGCGCTGGCGCACGCTTTCCTCGCGCCGCTTGAGCCTGCACAGCCAGTTGTCGGTCTGCAGGTGTTCCAGCAGGTCCGGCACCGAACCGCTGACCAGCCGGTAGCCCTCCAATGGGTGCTCAAGCAACCAGCCGGGCGTGACGATGTCGCCCCGATGGATCAACGGCATTTCCGGGTTGAGCACCTTCAACGCCAGCATCAGCCGGAAATCGTCCTCGATGCCTTCGTGGCGGGCAATCTGGCGCAGCCCGGCGATGCCGGTGGCAGGCAGGCCGACCTGCTCGGCCCAGGTGACGATCGCTCCGCGCAGCAGGTGGTCCAGGGCCTGGTCCCAGCCGTCGGCCTGGGCGGCGGCCAGCGCGAACACGGCCGGGCGATGATAGCGGCGCGTGGCCAGCGGCAGGCTGGCGCCATCGCCCTCATCGTGCGCGTGCTGCGCCGCCGGCGGTGCCGGCACGGCGATGCCGGCCAGCCAGTCGGCCACTTGCGGCCATTGCCAGCGCTGGTGGCGGTCGCGGGCCAGCAGCCCGCGCAGCAGCAGCGCCAGCTCCGGGTCCAGCGTTTCCGGAATCGGGACACCATTGGCCAGCACGTGGATCAGGAACGCTTTGGGATGGATGCCGTCGAAGCAGGCGCCGTCGGTGAGCTGTTCGAGCAGGATCATCCCCAGGCTCCACCAGTCCGACGCCGCTGCCACGCCACCGGCGATCGCCTCGGGCGCCATGTAGCGGCTGATCTCCAGGGGCGAGACGATGTCCAGGTCGAACTCGGACAACCGGGCCGAACCGAATCCGCTGATCACCAGGTCCAGTGGCGCGCGCGCCCGCACCAGCAGGCTGGCCGGGCGCAGGTCGCGGTGGCGCAGCCCGGCTTCGTTGAACGCATGCAGCGCCTGGCCCAGTTCGCTGACGATATGCCGGACCGCATCGCGGTCGCCGATCACGCTGCCCAGTTCGGCCAGGGTGCCACCGGTGAGCATTTCCACCACTTCAAACGCGCGGTCATCCCAGCGCCCGGTGGCGATGATCTCCGGCACGTGCGCGCGGGGCAGGCGGCGGATCACGTCGTAGATGGCCGGGTCGGGCTCGGCACCGGGGCGGTACAGGGTTAGCACGGCCTGCACCGCCGTGGTGGTGTGTTCGGTTTGGTAGCGGTCACGCACGCCGTCGGTGCTGCTGATCTGGCGCAGCAGCCGCCAGCCATCGATGACGGTTTCGCTGCTGTCGGCCACAGGGGGCGGCAGGTCCGTCGCCGCCGTCCCATCGGTCGCGCTGGCGCCGCAGTGCAGGCACATCAGGTCGCCGGGGGTCATCGGGTGGCCGTTGTCGCAGACCACCTCCGCGGCAACGGCGCCGACCGTCGATGCCTGCACCGCTGCCTGGGTGACCACGCTCTGCGGCCGCCAGCCATCGGGATGGATCGGCTCGCCGGCCAGATCCCAGCCGCACGCGTGCGCATCGACATGGCCTTCGCAGAACATCTCGGCCAGCGCGCGTTCGGTGTGGCAATTGGGGCAAAAACGAATCATGGAGTTACTCGACTGGACGACGCGATGAAGTGTGTGCGCTGGTCTGTACCTGGTGGCCCTGCGCGCGCAGCAGCTCGCGCAGGCGCAGCAGGTCGCCGCGGCGGGGGATGCCGGCCATCCAGACGGTGCCGGTGGCATCGAACATCAGGTCAAGTGCCTTGTCGGCCGGCGTGCTGGCCCGCTCCAGGCCGGCCAGGCGCGACCGACCCAGCGCGGTGAGCAGAGTGAGGCGCTGGTTGTCGCTGCCGCGCAGCGCCAGCGACTGGTCCGCCTGTTCGAGGTAGGGGTCGCTGATGACCGCGTCGATCAGGTCGCGCGCCTGGTCCAGCATGGGCTGCAGCGTTTCCAGCGGGTGGCCGCTGTACACCAGGATGTCCGCGGCGGTGCGTTGGCGCAGTCCCACCAGCATCTGCAGCAGGGCGTCGAACTGGTCGAACGGCTCGCCGCCGGAAATGGTGACGCCGTCGGCCTGATCCAGCCACGGGGCCACCTGCTCGAGCAGGGAGGCCACGTCGACGACAGTGCGCCCCGGGCCCCAAGTGTCGGCTGAAATGCAGCCGCTGCAGCGGATGCTGCAGCCCTGGAACCAGATGCCCAGGCGTTGCCCCGGCCCCAGCGTGGTCACCGGGAAATGCACGCGTGACAGCTGCAGTGGACGGTTCAACCGCGTTCCAGGTTGAGCACGTTGGCATCCACCGCAACGATGGTGAACTGCTGGCCGGGCTGCGCGTCCTGGTCGAACAGGGCACGCGCCAGCGGGTTGAGCAGGTGCGCCTCGAGCTGGTTGCGGATGCCGCGCCCGCCGTTGGAGAGGTCCTTCAGGCATAGCGCGCGCAGCGCGTGGCGGGCCGGCGCGGCCAGGGTCACGCGCAGGTGCTGGGCCTGCAGGTCGGCCAGGGTCGCGTCGACCATCTGGTCGAAGATCTGCACCGCGACCTCCTCGCGGATGAAATCGAACACGATGATGTTCTCGCCGATCCGGTTGAGGATCTCCGGCCGGTTCAGGACCAGTTTGAAGTGCCGGTCGATTTCGTCGTGCACCTTGCTCTGCACCTGTTCGAAAGGCTCGCCGGGCAGCACGTTGGCCACGCGCTCGCCATGCTCGCCCTGACGGTAGATGCCCAGATTGGAGGTGAACACGATCAGCGCCTCGGAGAAGTACACGCGGTCGCCACGCCCGGACGTGAGCACGCCGTCATCGAGGATCTGCAGGAACTTGTCGAGGATGCGCGGATGGGCCTTCTCGATCTCATCGAACAGGACCACGCTGAACGGCTTCTCGCGGATGGCGTTGGTCAGTTCGCCGCCCACGTCGTAGCCCACGTAGCCGGGCGGAGCGCCGATCAGCCGCTGGTCGGCATGCTCGGCGCTGAACTCGGACATGTCGAACCGGATGTAGGCGCTTTCGTCACCAAATAGCAGGCTGGTGACGGTCTTGGCCAGCTCGGTCTTGCCCACGCCGGTGGGGCCGGCCAGGAACGCCACGCCGCGCGGCCGGTTGCCCTTGCGGCTGGCCCCCACGCCGGTCATCGCGCGCTTGACGATGTCCAGCATGTGGGTCACCGCATGGTGCTGGCCCTTGACCCGCTGGTGGACGAACGCATCGCCCATGCGGATGCGCTGCCGGTCAATGCGCAGCCAGGGGTCTTCGGTGACCCCGACCTTGTAGCGGCGCACGGCGTCGCCGATCTGGTCCACCGCCACCCCTTCGACCCGGGCCAGCTGCGCGATGGCACTGAGGTCCAGCAACAGCAGCCCCTCGGTGCTCTGCACGAATGCATCCACCGCCTGCGCGGTGGCCTCGGCACTGGCGTCCGGGGCACCGGCCAGACCCTTGAGCAGCGCCGGGGCCAGTGCGCGCCGGGTGAGCTGGTCCGGCTTGACCACCGGAATGTGGCGGATGCGCGGGTTGCCGACCAGCAGCCAGTCGGGCAGGTCACCTTCCTTCTCCACTACCCAGAGCACCGTGTTGAAGAAGGGCTTGCGCTGCACGCCACCCGGTCGGCTGCGTGCCTGGTGGGAGAGCACCAGGGCCTGGGTGAACAGCTGGTGTTCGGCGGCGCTGAGGGCGTCGCTGCGCACTGCCAGGCGCGAGGCGAAATCGATGATCACTGCCACCGGCTCGCCCGGGCGGACCACCAGCCGCTGGAGCGTGGCACTGAGCAGGTCGATACCGGCGGGCGCGGCGCCATCCACCGGGGTCAGCCCCAGCGATTGCAGCAGGGCGATGCCGCTGGCGGGATCGGTGCCGGGGCGTTCCAGGGCGCGGAAGCCGGCCAACGGATCCCAGCCCAGCACCTGCGCATAGCCCTGGTCGAGCAGGGTGTTGCACAGGGTCTGATTGAAGCTCTGCGCGGTGACCGTGCCCGGTGCCACTTCGGCGGCCTGCAGGTCACGGATGTTCCCGGAAAGCACGAACTGGCTCTTCAAGGGAAGGAAACGAACAAGATCGCGCTGCCAGCGCGGACCTTCAAACACATTCTTCCCTGACATCCTGCTGCCTGCTGTTCCCATGATAGGGGGCAGGGTATTGCGCGCAGCCGTCAATTTCCAGCGCGTGCGGCTAGCCTGTTGCCGCGCCTGGCCGCGCCTCCGCCTTCCATCCGGCGGCGATCTCCACCCGCGGGCGCGGGTGGTCATGCAGCTGCATGAACCGCTCCGGGTCCACCGGGCGCCCCAGCAGGTAACCCTGCAGGTAGTCGCAGCCCAACCGTTCCAGGTAGGCGCGCTGCCCGGCGGTTTCGACGCCTTCGGCCACGATGTCCATGTCCAGCGCGTGCCCCAGCGCCACGATCGCCGAGACGATCACCACGTCTTCGGAGCTGTTCTCCAGGTCGCGTACGAAGGCGTGGTCGATCTTGATCTCGGTTGCCGGCAGGCGCTTGAGGTAGAGCAGGCTGGAGTAGCCGGTACCGAAATCGTCGATGGAGATGCCCACGCCCAGCGCCGCCATCGCCAGCAGCAGCGTCAGGCTCGCCTCGGTGTCGCGCATGACCGTGTTTTCCGTGATTTCCAGGATCAGCCGGCGTGGTTCGATCCGGTGGGTCTGCAGCGCCTCGCGCACCTCCTGCAGCAGGTTGGGCGAGGCGAACTGGATCGGGGAGAGGTTCACCGAGACTGTCCAGCCGTCATGCCCGGCGTCGTGCCACACACGCAGCTGGCGGCAGGCTTCGTCCAGCGCCCACCGGCCGATCTCGTTGATCACGCCGCTGCGCTCGGCCAGGCGGATGAAGCGGTCTGGCGGAATCAGCCCCTGCTGGGGATGGCGCCAGCGGATCAGGGCTTCAGCGCCGCTGACCGACTGCCCGGCCACGCGGGTCTTGGGTTGATAGTGCAGGAACAGCTGCTCGGTGCCGATCGCGCGGCGCAGGTCGGCCAACAGCTGGAACTGCTGTTCGGCGCTGTCGTTCATCCACTCGGCGAACAGCACGTAGGCATTACGCCCGGCCTCCTTGGCCTGGTACATCGCGGCATCGGCGAAGGCCATCAGCTGCCGCTCGCTGGCGGCGTGGTCCGGACAGATCGCGATGCCGACGCTGGCCGTCACCTGCAGGTCGTGGCGCGGCAGCAACGGCTCGCGGCCGACGGTCTGGATGATGCGGCTGGCCAGTGTCGCCACGTCTTCGTCGTTCTCGATCGGCACCACCAGCACGAATTCATCGCCGCCCAGCCGCGCCAGCATGTCCGCCGGGCGCAGCAGCTTGCGGGTGCGGTCCGCCACGGCGACCAGCAGGGCGTCGCCGGTCTGGTGGCCGTAGGCATCGTTGACCTGCTTGAAGCCGTCCAGGTCCATGAACATCACCGCAAACCGGCTGCCGCGCTGCTCCGCTTCGGCCAGGGATTGCTCGATCCGCTGCTGCAGCAGGCGACGATTCGGCAGGCGGGTGAGCGGGTCGTGCAGGGCCGCCTGGGTCAGCTCGGCATAGGCATCGTCAAGCGAACTGCTCAGGTCGGTGTTGCGCAGACGCAGCAGCTGGGCCTCCATGCGCTGGTCCAGCCAGGACACGATCAGCACCACCGCCAGGATCGCGATGGTCAGGGCCAGCACCACCAGTGCCAGCCACTGCGCCTGCAGGCCCTCTCCGCCGGCGGCACCGCAGATGCTGCCCGCGGGGAAGCGGGCGGCGGCCATCCCGGTGTAGTGCATGCCCACGATCGCCGTGCCCAGCACCAGTGCCGGCGCGGCACGGTCGCGCAGGCGCCGATGGCTGCTGCGCAGGCGGAAGGCGATGAACAGCGCGGTCCAGGAGGCGACGACGGCGATCAGCAACGACAGGGCCACCCAGCCGGGGTGGTAGTCGATGCCGGGCTGCATGTGCAGCGCGGCCATGCCCAGGTAGTGCATCGCGGCGATGCCGCTGCCCATCAGCAGTGCGCCAAGGGCGAGGCGGCCGTGCGGCAGGGTCGGCTGCGAAACCAGCCACAGCGCGAAGATGGACGAGGCCATCGCAGCCAGCAGCGAAACCGTGGTCAGGCCGAGCGCATAGCCGAGTGGGATGGGCAGGCGGAAGGCCAGCATCCCGATGAAATGCATCGACCAGATGCCCAGCCCCATCGCGCAGCCGCCGCCGATCAGCCACAACCAGGTGGTACGGCGCGTGGCCGCGGTGGTGACGCGGCTGGCCATGTCCAGCGCAGTGAACGAGGCCAGCACGGCAACCAGGAATGACACGATCACCAACCACGGGGTGTAACTGCCGATCAGCATGGATGACGCTCTCCTTGGTCAACGCCTGAGCGATACGACAGAACGCGCCGCCATCAGCGCAGAGCGCGGGTGAAGATTTCGTCGTCAGCCAAGACTAACGCCACGCACCGGGGGGATCGCAAGTGGCAGGCGTGCAGGGCGATGCGGTGCCCACGCGGTTGTCCCGCACGTGTCCCGGGTCAGCGGCTGACGCTGTCGGCGGCATCGAACGCCGCATCGAACAGGCGTTGCACGGGCGGGCCCATCTCACCGGCCAGCACGGTCAGCAGGAACAGCCCCAACAGCAGCGCGACCGGCAGGCCGAGCTGGATCGGGTTCAACGCGGGCGCCGCACGGGCCAGTACGCCGAAGGCCAGGTTGATCGCCAGCATCGCCACGGTCAGCGGCAGCGCCAGCGTGAGCGCGCCGCGGAACACCTGCAGCAGGAACGTCGGCGCGATGCTCAGGAATGCCTGGGGGTCGGGCAGCGAGGTGCCGATCGGCAGGGCCTTGTAGCTGTCCATCAGCAATGAGATCAGGGCCAGGTGGCCATTGGCGGTAAAGAAGAGCAGGCCGAACAGCAGATAGAACCATTGCCCGATCACGCCGGAGCTGCCGCCACGCAGCGGGTCGCTCATCTGCGCGAAGGCCAGGCCGGTCCCCTGCGCGACCAGCTCGCCGGCCATCGCACCGGCCTCGAACACCAGCCGCAGCACGAAGCCGATCGACACGCCGATCGCCAGTTCGCGGGCAATGGTCAGCACCGTGGCCGCATCGAAGCCGGTCCATTCCGGCACCGGCGGCAGCATCGGCGACAGCGCGATCGCCAGCGCGCCGGCCAGCAGCACGCGGATCCGGGAGGGCACCGCGCGGGTGCCGATCAGCGGCATGGCCATCAACATCGCGCCGATGCGCAGCATCGTCCACAGGATCGTGCCGATCATGCCGAAGGCCTGCAGGCCGTCGGCGGCCATCTGGGTCGCGGAATCCACGGCGGCTGGCCTCAGCCGATCAGGTGCGGGATGCGCTGGAACAGCAGCGTGGTGTATTCGACCAGATGGCCGATCAGCAGGCTGCCCAGCGCGAACAGCACCACGGTCAGTGCCGCCGCCTTGGCGACAAAGGCGATGGTCGGCTCGTTGAGCTGGGTCGCGGCCTGGACCACGCCGACCACCACGCCGACGATCAGCACGGTGAGGAGCAGCGGGCCGGCGACCCACAGCACGGTGATCAGGCCACCACGGAGTTCGGTCAGGGCAAGTTCGGGCGTCATGTCGGTCTCGGGTCCGTATCGATCAGCAGGGCAGGGCGGTCAGACCGCATTGAAACTGGCGGCCAGGGTGCCCACCACCAGGACCCAGCCATCCACCAGCACGAACAACAGGATCTTGAACGGAGCGGAGACCAGCATCGGCGAGAGCATCATCATGCCCATCGACATCAGCACGCTGGCCACGACCAGATCGATGATCACGAACGGGATGAAGATCAGGAAGCCGATCTCGAAGGCGGTCTTCAGCTCGCTGGTGACGAACGAGGCGACCAGGATCGGGAACGGAATGGCATCCGGGCTGGAGTAGGTGCCGTGCCCGGCCATGCCCGCGAAGGTCATCAGATCGGTCTCGCGGATCTGCGCCAACATGAAGGCGCGTAGCGGCTGGGTGGTCAACGTCCAGGCGGTCTGGAAATCGATCTCGCCGTTGAGGTAGGGCGCCATGCCGCTGCCCCACGCCTTCTGCCACACCGGCAGCATCACCATCGCGGTGAGGAACAACGCCAGGCCGAGCAGCACCTGGTTGGATGGGGTCTGGCCGGTGCCCAGCGCCTGGCGCAGCAGGCCGAGCACGATGATGATGCGGGTGAAGGCGGTCAGCACCAGCAGCATCGACGGGATCAGGGTGATCGCCGTCATCAGCAGCAGGGTCTGCAGCGGCAGGCTCACCGGCTGGCCGCCGATCTTGCCGACATTCACATCCGGCAGTGCGGGCACGCCCGGCACGCCGGGCGCGGCCCAGGCCAGGGCCGGCAGCGCGCACAGCAGGGCAGTCAGCAACAGCGGCAGGTAACGGGTCCAGGAGGTACGGGGGCCACGCATGTTCAGGGTTCCTTGCGCAGCCGCTGTTGCAGCAACTGGGCGAAATTCGGGAGTTGTTTGAAATCGGGAAGGCGCGCCGGCGCCGGCGGCGGCAGGGGGTCGGGAAGCTGATGCAGCGTATTGATGCCGCCGGCCGTGACGCCCAGCAGCAGCTGGGTGCCATTGACCTCGACCACCACCACGCGCTCCTTGGCGCCGACAGTGAGGCTGGCGACCACGCGCAGCCCCTCGGCCGGGCGGAAGCCGCTGCCGGGCATGCGCTTGAGCAGCCAGCCCAGGCCGACGATCAGTGCCAGCACGCCCAGCAACGCCAGCACCGCACCGAACATGCCCGGTGCGGCGGCGGCATGCTGGCCGACCTTGACGGTCGAGGCGCCGGCCGCGATCAGCAGCCCGGCACTCAACGCAGTCTCCGGATCCGTTCGCTCGGGCTGACCACGTCGGTCAGGCGCACGCCGAAGCGATCGTTGATCACCACCACCTCGCCATGGGCGATCAGGGTGCCGTTGACGAACACGTCCAGCGATTCGCCAGCGCCGCGTTCCAGTTCCACCACCGAGCCCTGGTTGAGCTGCAGCAGGTTGCGGATCGGCAGGCGCGCGCGGCCGACTTCCAGCGACAGGGTCACCGGTACATCCAGGATCACATCCAGGTTGAGCTCGTCGCCGACGCTGGCGTCGTCTGACTGCAGCTGGGTGAACTGTGCCGGTGCCGGCTCGTTGGATTCGATATCGTTCATTGCGGGTCTTCCTGCAGTACGGGAACGCGTGGGCGGATGCCCGGGGGATGGGTGGCGGTGATCTTCACCGCGTTGAAACCGTTGGCGACGCCGAACTCACCGGTGAACACCGGCACGTTTTCCACGCACAGCGGCACCTGCTTGGGCAGCTCGATCGGCAGCACGTCACCGATCTTCAGGCGGGTCAGGTCGCGCAGGCTCATGCGCTTGGTGGCGAGCACGCTGGAGAGCGTGACTTCGGCGATGTTGAGCTGCTCGCGCAGCATCACGCCCCAGCTGGCGTCGCGGTCGTTGCGGTCGCTCTGGATACCGGCGTCGAGCAGCTCGCGGATCGGCTCGAGCATCGAGTAGGGCAGGGTGACGTGGATATCGCCGCCACCGCCATCGAGCTCGACATGCAGGCGGCAGACCACCACGTACTCGCGCGGCGTCACGATGTTGGCAAAGTGCGGGTTGATCTCGGAATTGATGTATTCCAGCTCCACGTCCATCACCGGCGCCCAGGCTTCCTGGAGGTCGGCGAAGGTCTGCTTGAGCAGCAGGTGGATCACGCGCATCTCGGTGGCGGTGAACTCGCGGCCTTCGATGCGGGTCGGGTAGCGGCCGTCGCCGCCGAAGAAGTTGTCCACGATCGCGAACACCAGCGTCGGCTCGAACACGATCAGCCCGGTGCCGCGCAGCGGCTTGAAGCGGATCAGGTTGAGGTTGGTCGGCACGTACAGCGAGTGCATGTAGTCATTGAACTTGATCAGCTCGATGCCACGCACGGACAGTTCGGCCGAACGGCGGATCAGGTTGAACAGGCCGATCCGCCACAGGCGCGCGAAACGCTCGTTGACCATTTCCAGGGTCGGCATGCGGCCGCGGATGATGCGGTCCTGGCTGGCGAAATCGTACGAACGCGCCTCGCCGGGCGTGGGCGCATCGATGTCGGTCTCGACCGCACCGGAATCCACGCCGTGCAGCAGGGCATCGATCTCGTCCTGGGAAAGCAGGTCATTCATGGTCGCCCTTACTGGGTCACGAAACTGGTGAACAGCAATTCGTCGGCACCGGGCTTGCCGGTCTCGGCCTTGAGCAGCTTCTGCACTTCGGCCAGGGAACTGGCCTGCAGGCGCTCTTTGCCGGCGCGGTCGGCGATGTCGCTCGGCTCGACCTGCGAGAACAGCATCAGCAGCTTGGCGCGGATGGCCGGGGCGTGAAGCTTGATCGCTTCCATCGCGGCCGGGTCACGGCTCATGAGCTGCACTTCGACCTGCAGGTAGCGCGGGCCGTCGAAGCTGCTGTTGAGGTTGACCACGAACGGCGGCTCTAGGCCGAAGTACTGCGCCGGGGCAGGCACTGCGGATTTGCTGGCAGCCGGCTTGGCGGCCTTGTCGCCGTGCTTGGGCTGGGTGAAGTACCAGACTCCGCCACCGGCGGCGCCAGCGGCGAGCACCGCAGCCAGGGCGGTGACCAGGAGCGGACTGCGCGGCTTGGCGGCCTTGTCCTTCTCGGCGGATTTCTTGGTTTTATCGGCGGCTGCGGCCACGAGGGGAAGCTCCAGAGGATTGCTTCCTGCCTACATGCAAACGGTGTGCCTGAATGCCGGGGATCCGGTGCGTCGGGTTTCTGGCGGCGCGGTGGAGGCCGCGCCGCCGCACCGCGCCGGGTCACGCGTAGGCGTCGACCAGGCCGCGCTGGCGGATGAATTGCGAGGGCGACAGCGTGGTCTCGGCCAGTGACGGTTCTCCGTCCTCGCCGGTCATCCCGCTGCCGGCGTTGCCACGTCCGCCGTCCGGCGCGGTCTGCTGTTGGCCCACGTCGGCATGGCCAAGCTGGAAGCCCTGTTCGCCGAGCAGCTCGCGCAGGCGCGGCAGGCTGCTTTCCAGTGCGTGGCGCACATCGGCATGGGCACTGGTGAAGCTCGCATGGACCTTGTCCCCATCCAGCTGCAGGCGCACGTCGATCGGGCCGAGGTCGTTCGGGGTGATCTTGATGTCGGCGTGGCCGATCTTCTGGTCCGCCAGCCAACCGACCCGGGCGCCGACGGCATCATCGAAATCCTCACCGCCCAGGTGTGGGGTGGCGGTGGGGGAGCCGGTGAACAGGCTGGCCATCACCGGCTTGGCTTCGGTCATGCCGTGCAGGGCATGCAGCAGCGGCGTGGCCGGTGCATCCGGACCGTCGGCGGTTGCCGCGGTCAAGGCATCAGTGAAGGTCTTGAGCAGCGGGGCATCGTCGGCCGCGGCGGCGTCCGCAGTCAGGGCGGGCAGTGCGATGCCGCCCTCGGTGGAGGGGCTGGGAGGTGCCGGCGCCGGTGCGGTACCCTCGGCCGCCTGGGCGCCCGCCGTCAACGTGGGCAAGGCCGCATTGGCGCCCGTCGCCGGGCCGGCGAGGCCTGCCACGGCCGGGGTCGGCGCGGGTACCGGCAGGCCGTTCAACGCCAGGCCGGCCAAGCCCAGCGGTGGCCAGGCGGCCTCGGTGTCGTCCGCTGGCTCGGCGGCGGGCTTTTCGGCACGGGCCGATGCTGGCGTGCCGGCGTCGGCGGGAGCGGGCGTGTCCTCGGCAGTCCTGGCACCGGACGTGGCAGGACGCATTGCTGCGTGCTTGTCCTGGCGCGATGTGTCTGTCGCCGCGTGCTTTCCGGCATCGCGGCTGCTGCCCGCCTTGCGCGGCGTATCGCTGCGCGGTGCTTCGCTGCCGGGCTTGAGCAGTGCGTCAAAGTCCCGACGGTCGCCGGTGCGGTTGTCGTTGCTGTCGGCGCGGGCACCTGAAGGCGTGCTGCCCGCGTTCTGTACCGGCGCGGCGCCGCCGAGCAGGGCGGCGGGCATCACGGGGCCTCTCCGTTCTCGCCGTCTTCGCGCTGTGACTGGCGCGAGCGACGCGCACCCAGATCATCCATCTCGCGCTGGTCGCGGCGGTCGGTGACGACCTTTTCCTGGGCGCGGTAGCTGGCGGCCAGCTGTTCCAGCACCTGCTTGTCACGGCTGGCCAGCAGCAGGCGGGCGCGTTCGGCGTCGACCTTTTCGCGGTTGTTGTCCACGGTTTTGCGCTGCTGGGCGACCGCGCTGTCCAGGCGATCCAGGAATGCGCGGCGGTTCATCAGCTGGGCCGGGCTGGTGGCCGACATCTGGGCGCCGGCGTATTCCTCGGCGTAACGGCGCAGCTCATCCAGGCGCGACACATGCGTGTCGAGCGCACGCTGGCGCTCGGCCAGGTCGCGGGCGACCTCGTCTTCGTGGTCCTGGGCTCGTTTCAGCAAGGGGTCGAAGCGCTTGGATTGGATCATGGCTTAAGTCTCTGGTTCCACCAGCCGCTTGAGGGCGGCCTGACTGTGCGGCAGGTCGGCGGCCTTGCCGACGTCCTGGCCGAGGAATTCAACGATGTCCGACCAGCGCTCCAGCGCTTCGTCGGTGGCCGGGTCATTACCGCGCTGGTAGGCGCCGATCGCGATCAGGTCGCGGTTGGACGAGTACGCCGACACCAGCCGCTTGAGCTTGCGGATGCGCAGGCGCCACGGTTCGTCGGCGATTTCCGTGACCACGCGGCTGACCGAGGATTCCACGTCGATGGCCGGGTACAGCCCGCTGTCGGCGACCCGGCGCGAGAGCAGGATGTGGCCGTCGAGAATGGCGCGTGCGGCATCGGCGATCGGATCCTGCGGATCATCGCCTTCGGTCAGCACGGTGTAGAAAGCGGTGATCGAGCCACGGCCCTTGGCGCCGTTACCGGCACGTTCGACCAGGGCGGGCAGCTTGGCGAACACCGACGGTGGGTAGCCGCGGGTGGTGGGGGGCTCACCCACGGACAGGCCGATCTCACGCTGGGCCTGGGCGAAGCGGGTCAGCGAATCCATCAGCAGCAGGACGTTCAGGCCCTGGTCGCGGAACCACTCGGCGATCGCGGTGGCGCGGTAGGCGCCGTGCAGGCGGGCCAGCGGCGGACGGTCGGCCGGGCTGGCGACCACCACGGCGCGACGCAGACCCTCTTCGCCCAGCGTGCTTTCCACGAAATCGCGCACTTCGCGCCCACGTTCACCGATCAGGCCGACCACGATGACGTCGGCCGCGGTGTAGCGGGTCATCATGCCCAGCAGCGTCGATTTGCCGACACCGGAGCCGGCGAACAGGCCCACACGCTGGCCGCGGCCGATCGGCAGCAGCGCGTTGATCGCACGCACGCCCACGTCCAGTGGCTGGGTGATCGGCTCGCGCGCGAGCGGGTTGATCGAGACGCCGGCCATGCCGACGGTGCCTTCGGCGCGGATCGGGCCCTTGCCATCCAGCGGCACCCCGTCGCTGTCGATCACGCGGCCGAGCAGGCCTTCGCCCACTTCCACGCCGCCCCGGCCGAGCGAGGGCACGACCCGCGCGTTGGGCAGCAGGCCGTGCAGTTCGGCGCTGGGCATCAGGTAGGTGCGTTCACCGGCGAAGCCGACGACTTCGGCATCGACCCAGCCGCCATCGGCAACTTCCACCTTGCAGCTGGCACCCATCGGTGCCTCGCAGCCGACCGCCTCCAGGGTCAGGCCGACTGCGCGGCGCAGCACGCCCTCGCGGATCAGGCCACGGCCGTGCGCGGTATCCGGGCGGATGTTGTCCAGCCGCGAGGCCAGCCGCAGGTTGCGGGCGGCGGTCCAGTCGGCGGGCGGGGGCAGGGTCTCGGTGTTCATGGGGTGGTTCCGGCTTTGCGGATGACCGCATCCAGGGCGCCGCGCAGGCGTGCATCCAGGGTGCCGTCGATGCGCACGGCTTCGGCGTGTACGCGCAGGTCGCCGCGGCTCAGGCTCAGGTCCGGGGTCAGGCGCTGGTTCGGTGCCAGGTTGAGCACCGGGGCCAGCGCGGCGATGTCGTCCGGGTGCAGGCGCACTTCCACATCGCGGCTCGCGCCGCCGACGGCATCCACCGCTTCGTTGACCAGCTGCGCCAGCAGTTCCGGCTCGGCTTCATAGGCCCGCCCGACCAGGTTGCCGGCCACGCGCACTGCCAGCTCGCCCAGCGCGGCGACCACTTCGTTCTCCAGCCGCACCAGCGGCCGGCTGAAGTTGTCCAGGATGCCTTCGATCTGTGCGATCAGGCGGCGCACCTCGGCCTGGCCCTGGGCCAGCCCTTCGGCGTGGCCCTGATCGAAGCCGTCCTTCTCGGCACTGTCCTGGATGGCCTGGATCTCCTCCAGGGTGGGCAGCTGCAGCAGCGGCTCCGGCTCGTGGTCCGGATCGGGTTCGGTGAGCCCGAACTGTTCTTCCGGTGGCGGCTCGGGCACTGCCAGCAGATCCGGGGCAAGCCAGCGCACGGCATTGTTCACAGCATGGCCTCCGCGTTGCCACCAATGGTGACCGTGCCTTCATCGGCCATGCGCTTGACGATGGCCAGGATCTCGCGCTGCGCCACTTCCACATCCGACAGGCGCACCGGGCCCCGGGCTTCCATGTCTTCAAGCAGGATCTCAGCAGCACGCTGGGACATGTTGCGGGTGATCTTGTCGCGCACCTTGATGTCGGCGCCGCGCAGGGCCAGGCCGAGCCGCTCGCCGCTGACTTCGCGCAGCACCAGCTGCAGCTCGCGGTCGTCCAGGTCCACCAGATCGTCGAACACGAACATCAGGTCCTGGATGCGGCCGCTCAGCGGTGCATCGATGCGGGCGATTTCGCCCAGGATCGCCTGGTCCTGCCCGCTGTCCATGAAGTTCAGGATGTTGGCCGCGCACTGCACGCCGCCCACGTTGGACGACTTCAGGTTCTGGTTGCCGGCGAACTGGCGCTCCATGATCTCGTTGAGTTCATTGAGGGCGTTCGGCGGAATGCCATCCAGCGTGGCGATACGCAGCAGTACGTCCACCCGGGTGCGTTCGGGCAGCAGCTTGAGCGCGTCGGCGGCCTGGTCGGTTTCCAGGTGGGCCATCACGATGGCGATGATCTGCGGGTGCTCATTGCGGACCAGGTCTGCGACGGCACGCGGATCCATCCACTTCAGCGCGTCCAGGCCGGTGGTGTTGCGACCCAGCAGGATGCGGTCGATCAGGCTGCCGGCCTTTTCGGTACCCAGCGCCTGCACCAGCATGTTGCGGATGTAGTCGTCCGAGCCCACGCCCAGCGAGGTCTTGGAGCCCAGCTCGCTGCCGAACTGGTCCATGACCCGCTCGACCTGTTCGCGCGTGATGTCGGTCATGGTCGCCATGGCGATGCCGATCTTCTGGACTTCCTTGGGCTCCATGTGGCGCAGCACTTCGGCCGCGTCCAGTTCACCCAGCGAGAGCAGCAGGACGGCGGCGCGCTGCACGCCGGTCAGCGGGGGAGGTGCATCAATCATTGGCCACCCAGCCCTTGACCACCTGGGCCACGCGCTTGGAATCGGTCTTTACAGCTTCACGCGCCATGCGCAGTCGTTCCTCGTAGGAGTCCACCGGCAGGGCCAGCGGTTCATGTCCGGCCGCGTGCAGGCGTTCGCTGCCGATCGCGGGCAGGCCCTCGCCGTCATCGACCAGCTGCACATCGGCACTGTGGGGTTCCAGCGCGTCGTCCTTGGGCTTGGTCTGCCCGGTGATCGAGCGCAGCGCCGGGCGCAGCACGCCGAACACCAGGGCCAGCACCACGATCGCGCCGAGCAGCAGACGCAGTGCGTCCTGTACCTGCGGCAGCTCCCACCACTTCGGCCCTTCGACCGGGGTGACCTCACGCACGAACGGGGCATTCATCACCGAGACCGTGTCGCCACGCTCGGCATCGAAGCCGACCGCCTGCTTGACCAGCGCTTCAACGCGGGTCAGTTCGGCCGCGGAGAGGGCCTGGTCGATCATCTTGCCGTTGGCACCGGCGCGCGGCACGTTGTCCACCAGCACCGCCACCGAGACGCGCTTGATGCGACCGGCCGGTTGGCGGGTGTGCTGCAGGGTGCGGTCCAGCTCGTAGTTGCGGGTGGCGTTCTTGGAGGTTTCCGTCGGTGCCTGCGCGGTGGCCGGGGCGGCCGCCGGGCCGGGCGGGGTGTTGCTCGCGGCGCCGGGCACGCCCTGCGGGCCGGGCACGTTGCTGCTGTTTTCGCTCATCTGCTCGCTGCGCAGCTTCTGCGGCTCGCCGTTGTAGAGCTCACGGGCTTCTTCGATCACCGAAAAATCCATGTCCACGCTGACTTCCGGGTTCACGCGGCCCGGCCCGGTCATCGGCTCGAGCAGCTCGCGGATGCGCTGGTTGAACGAGGTTTCCTGGCGGCGCACCTGTTCGAACTGCGCGGCATTCATGGCCGCTTCGCTGTTCGGGTCGGAGACGCTGAGCATGCGCCCGCTCTGGTCGACGACGGTAACGCGCTCGGGTGCCAGGTCCGGGATGCTGGCGGCGACCATGTGCACGATCGCATCGATCTGGCCGCGTTCGAGCTGCTGGCCACCGCGCAGTTCCAGCACCACCGAGGCACTGGCCACGTCGCGCTGGCGGGTGAAGGCGCTGGGCTTGGGGATGGCCAGGTGCACGCGCGAATCACGGACCGGGCGCAGCGTATTGATCGTGCGCGACAGCTCGGTTTCCAGCGAGTGCTGGTAGCGCGCGTTCTCCATGAACTGGCTGACGCCGAAGCCCGGGTCGCGCTCCATCAGCTCAAAGCCAAGGCGGCCGCTGTCGGTCAGGCCGGAGCCGGCCAGCTTCAGGCGCGCATCGTGCAGGTTCTTTTCCGGCACGGTGATGCCGCCGGTGGCGGGGTCCATCTGGAACGGAATCTGTGCCGCGCGCAGCAGGTCGGTGGCCTCGGCCGTGGCCTTCTGGTCCAGCCCGGTGTACAGCGGCACCATGCCCGGCTTCTGCGACCAGAAGAACACGAACAGGCCCGCCGCCACGGCCACGGCGATCATTGCCATCAGGCCGAGCCGACGGGTGATCTGCAGGCTTTGCAGCCGGTCGAACCACTGGCCCGCCTTTTCGGTGTTCAGCGATTCTTTGGAGAGCGACAGGGCCATGCGTTTCTATCCTTACAGCGGCATGTTCATCACGTCCTGGTAAGCCTGGACGAGACGGTTGCGGACTTCCACGGTGGCGCGGAAGGCGATCTGGGACTGCTGCGAGGCGACCATGACCTTGGCCAGGTCCGCACCGGGTTCACCCAGTTCGAAAGATCTGGCCAGGGCGCCGGATTTCTGTTGCGCATCGTTGACGCCGGCGATGGCGCCGCGCAGCGTTTCGGTGAAGCTCGGGCCCTGGATCTCCTGGGGGGACACCAGACCCTGGATGGCATTGCTGCGCGGCAGCTCCGTCAGCGGGCTGACGGCGGGCTGCCCCATCTGGGTCTGGAAGGTGCGGATCTGAGAAAGGATCGAGGTGACGGAGTGCGACATCTGGAACGTTCCGAAGCAGGGGTGGGTTACACCGGGAGACGTTGCAAGTGCCGTGCCGAAATGGATGAGTGATTCAGTTTTGTAACGGTGGCGCGGGGTTGCGCGTCACGCAGCGCCCGAGCGCGTGACGGCCTGTCCGGTGTGGGCGACGGCGCGCCCATGCGGCGGGGTAAAGCAGCGTTGTGCCGGAGAGTCGACGCCGGAAAACCGGCGGGGCGGACGGTCGTGGCAACAAAAAAGCCCGGGACATGCCCGGGCGTCTGGTTTCCGCGTGCCGGCCCGCTCAGCCGGCCAGTTCGGTCTGGTCGCGTTCGATCCCGTACTTGCGCAGCTTTTCCACCAGGGTGGTGCGGCGCAGGCCGAGCAGCTGGGCGGCATGGGCGACGACGCCCTGGGTGCGCTCCAGCGCTTCGTTGATCAGGTTCAACTCGATGCTGGCCATGTGGTTGCGCAGATCCAGGCCGTCATCGGGCAGGGCCGGGGCGCGGGCGACCGGGCCGGTGCCGTTGTCCGTGGCCGTGCTGCCCGGTGCACCCGGGGTGTGGAAGGAGAAGCTGCGCAGGTCCAGCCGCTCATCGGCCTGGGCCGGCGCTGCTGCCGCGGGCACGGGTGCGGCGGCCGCGAAGTCGCCGCGATAGCGGGCCGGCAGATCCTGCACGCGCACGTTGCCGCCGGGGTGCAGCACGGCCAGGCGTTCCACCAGGTTGGTCAGCTCGCGCACATTGCCCGGCCATTCGTAGGCGGCCAGCGCCTGCAGGGCTTCGCCGGTGAAACGCACTTCACCGCGGCCGGTACGGGCCAGCTGCCCGGCAATGGTGGTCACCAGCGCCGGCAGGTCTTCGCTGCGCTCGCGCAGGGCCGGCACATCGATGGGGAACACGTTGAGGCGATAGAACAGATCCTCGCGGAACTTGCCGTCGGCGATGCGCGATTCCAGGTCGCGGTGGGTCGCGGCGATCACGCGCACGTTGCAGCGGATGGTCTGGTTGCCCCCCACGCGCTCGAAGCTGCGCTCCTGCAGCACGCGCAGCAGCTTGACCTGCATCGGCAGGCTCATGTCGCCGATTTCATCGAGCAGCAGGGTGCCACCTTCGGCCATTTCGAAACGGCCCTTGCGTGCGCTCAGCGCGCCGGTGAAGGCGCCCTTTTCGTGACCGAACAGCTCGCTTTCCAGCAGATCCGGCGGAATCGCGCCGCAGTTGATCGCCACGAACGGACCATCGCGACGTGGCGAGCGCTGGTGGATGGAGCGCGAGACCACTTCCTTGCCGGTGCCCGATTCACCCAGCACCAGCACGGTGGTGTCGAACGCGGCCACCTGCTCGATCATCCGGCGCAGCTGGGTGACCGCCGCGCCTTCACCGGTCGGCCCCTGTTCCTGCACGGCGCCGGCCTGGTGCTCGGCATCCAGGCGCTTGAGGCTGGCGCGACGCAGCAGGCCTTCCATCTGTGCATGGCGCAGCGGCGCTTCCAGCGGCCACACATTGGCTTCGTGCAGGCCGTACTGCTGGGCGAAAGCGGTGGTGTCACCGTCGATCAGCATGACCGGCGGCGGCAGCGCGCCCTTGCCCAGCCAGGCGAACAGTGCATCGCTGCGCTCGGAACCGTCCAGGCCACCGATGATCGCGGCCATCCAGTCGTTGGGGCGGTGGCGGGTGATGTCGAAATCGTTGGCGTCGGCCACCCAGCGCGGGTTGAAGTCCATGAACTCCAGCAGGGCGACGGTGCGCTCGGCGCGCACGGCGTCGTTGTCCAGTACCAGGATGCGGGATTCGCTCATGATCCGTTCCCCTTCAGGCCTTCCAGGATCGGCATCACTTCCTGGATGTAGGACAGCTTGCTGACGAAGTTGTCGGCACCGGCGCGCAGGGCATGCTCGCGGTGTTCGGCGTCATCGAAGTGGCTGGCGATGACGATGTAGGGCGCGTCATCCTGCGATTTGATCAGGCGGGTGGCCTGCAGGCCACCCATCTCCGGCATGGCCAGGTCCATCAGCACCACCTTCGGGCGCAGCGACTCGGAGCGTTCGATCGCTTCCAGGCCATTGGCGGCGCTGCCGATTACATCGAGCCAGTCGACCTTGCGGAAGTGGCGCATGGCGGCGTTGATGAAACCTTCGTGGTCGTCGACCAGCAGGACGGTGAGCTTGTTCATGTCTTCCATTTCCTTCAGCCCACCCGGGCCAGGAGGTGCGGGGTGCTGGCATGGCTGCGGCGGCGTTCGCGCGCCGGGGCGATGTCCAGTTGTTCGCGGTATTTTGCAACGGTACGGCGGGCGATGTTCACCCCTTGGCGCGAGAGCAGGCCGGCGATCGCTTCGTCGGCCAGCGGCCGGGCGGCCGGTTCGGACTCGATCAGGCGGCGCACCATCGCTTTCACGGCCTGGCCGGACACACTGGCACCTTCCAGGCGCACCGCGAAGAAGTGCTTCAGTTCCAGCGTGCCGCGCGGGGTCTGCAGGTACTTGCCGGTGGTGATGCGCGAGACGGTGGACTCGTGCATGCCGATTTCGTCGGCCACTTCCTTCAGCGTGAGCGGTGCCATCGCTTCTTCGCCACGGGTCAGGAAGCCGGCCTGGCGCTCGATGATCACCCGCGCGGTGCGCAGCAGCGTGTCGTAGCGCATCGACAGACCGCGGGTCAGCCAGCGGGCCTCCTGCATCATGTCGCGCAGCGGCTGTGCGGCGTCGCTGGTCTCGGCCAGCGCCTGCTCGTACTGCGGGTTGATGCTGAGGCGGCGGCTGGTGGCCGGGTTGAGTGCGACGCGCCACTGGCCATCGGCGTGCCAGGCGACCACGTCCGGGATCACCACCCCGTTGCTCTCCGGCAGCAGGCTCTCACCCGGGCGCGGCTGCAGCGAGAGGATCAGGCGGACGGCTTCATGGATGTCGGCGACTTCGGCATCCAGCTGCTTGGCCAGCGCCGGGTAATCGTGTGCGGCCAGCGCGGCCAGGCCATCGTCGAGCACACGCTGGGCAAGGTGGCGGGCCGGCACACGGCCGGGCAGGCAGCGCAGCTGCACGCTCAGACATTCATGCAGGTCCTGGGCGGCCAGGCCGACCGGATCGCCGTGCAGGATCTGCTGGCGCACCGCTTCCACGCCGGCCGCATCCACATCGCAGCGCGCACTGGCCAGCAGGGTCAGCTGGGCGAGCGGGGCATCCAGATAGCCGGCGTCGTCGCAGTGCTCCAGCCAGAAACCGGCCACGGCCAGCTCGCGGGCATCCATTTCCATCGCCAGGCGCTGCAGGGCGCGCAGCTGCGGATCGGACGACTCACCGGCCGCCACGCGCTGCATGCGGTCATCGTCGCCGTCCTGCCAGCCGGCACCGGGCACGTCCCACAGGGAGGATTCCGGCAGTTCGTCGAAGGCGGCCACGTCCTGGGTGGTGCTGGCCGGATCGGTGTCGGCAGCGACCGGTTCCGGCGCCTCTTCCAGTTCCAGCAGCGGGTTGGTCTCCAACGCGCGGCGGATTTCCAGTTCCAGCTGCATGCCGTCCAGCTGCAGCAGACGGATGGACTGCAGGAGCTGAGGGGTGAGGTGAAGCTGCTGACCCATCTGGGTCGACATGGAGGCTTTCAAGGTGGTTCCCCGTTCGCACCGACTCCCCGGTGCGTTATGGAACACATCTTGCTTGTGTTCCCGTACACCGGGAATCAGGGGGTTCCTGAGTCGGGTCGTCAAATGCCTGACAGCGTGTAGGGGATATCCCGACATCGGCGCGGTATTTTGACGGGCGTTGGCGCGCAGGCCTTGTCTTTCCGTGCCCAGCCTGCCGGCCGGGCTTCAAAAATCCGTCGCCCTGCGTGGCGGGGAAGCTGTGTGTGCCGGAGAACCGGCGCTGATCACTCCAGCTCGTGCTGGTGACGGGCAGCGAGCAGCACCAGGTCATTGGCGCGGCGACAGCCCAGCGACTCCATCATCCGGGCGCGATGGGTTTCCACCGTCTTGACACTGATGCCCAGGTCCGCGGCGATTTCCTTGTTGCTCTCGCCCTTGCCGATACGGCGCAGGATCTCGCGCTGCCGCGGCGACAGGGCTGCGACCCCAACCGGTTTTTCCCTGCCCAGCATGGGGGCGAGCATCTTGGCCGAGATCTGCGGGCTCAGGAACACCTGGCCGGCATGCGCGGCGCGCAACGCCAGTTCCAGTTCCTGCGGCGCGGCATCCTTGACCACGAAGCCGACCGCACCACGATCCAGCGCATCGCGAACGTGCACGGCGTCGTCGTGCATGGTCATCATCACCACGCGCGAGCCGGGCGTCCGCAGGAGAATGTCGCTCAGGGCCTCCAGCCCGGTTCGGCCGGGCAGGGACAGGTCCATCAGGACGACATCCGGGGAGTGCTGCACGCTCAGCTGCAGCGCCTGCTCGGCGTTGCTGGCCTCGGCGATGACTTCGACGTCGGCAAAGCCCTGCAGCAGACGGCTGAGGCCGGCACGGACCAGGGTGTGATCATCGACGATGAGAACGCGCACAGGCTGCTTGGGGAGCGGGGAGGCCGTCACCTTAACGGAGTGAAGGCCTACCGCCAAGCCGAATGCGTCACAGTCGGGGCCGTACGGTCAACGCAGGCGACGCGCTTCTGCGATCTGGCGGCGGTGCAGCCGGAACAGATGCCGCTCCAGGGCCATCTCCAGCGCATCGCTGAGCCCTTCGAAACGCAGCCACAGATAGTGCGCGCCGGAGCCATTGGCCGCTTCGGCCACGATCACCACGGGCAGGTCGATATGGTCGGGCAGCCAATCGCAGGGCTGCAGGCGGATGACGCCCATGCTGCCCGGTGCGGCGCCGCTGCGGCTGCCCTGTTCCAGGCGGATGCCACGGCGTGACCAGCGCAGGGGGCGCAGTGGCAGGTCCTGCGCACTCTGCCGGACCAGGCGGCCCAGCAGCACCATGACCAGATCGAGCTTGGCTTCCAGGCGTTGCACCTGCAGGGTGGCATCGCTGCGGTCGTCATGCCCGTCATCGCCGCGGGCATCCTCCACCAGCGCCACGCTGCGCAGCAGGGTCTCGGCCGTGCCGGGGCGGATCACTGCGCTGCCGATGCGGAACTCGGCCGGCAGCGCCACTTCGCAGCTCAGCGTCTCATCGAACAGCTCGCTTTCGGCCGGGTGATGGATGGCGCTGGTGCGAAGCTCGTTCATGACAGGGATTCTGCGCAAAGGCGCGCCTGTGTGGCGCGGGGTGGGTGGCGATGGTCACGGCCAGAGCGGCTGGTTCCCTCGCGCTGCCGCATCATGAACAGCATGATGCGCTGCTGGCGTGCCTGTAGTGAAGCCAGCCCCGGCACGTCGAACAGGGCTGATGGACCGGCCAGATAATTGCGCTGGGCGGCATCGAGGGCATCCAGCTGGCGACCCGCTTCGACCAGGTTCTCATCATGCAGGGCCGCTTCCAGTGCATCCAGCCGTGCGTTGATCGAGCCGAGCGAGGCGATCACAGTGCCTCTGCCTGCAGGTAGGCGTGGGCGGCGCGGAGGGAGCGCCCGCTGTGCTGCAACTGCGCGGCAGCTTCGTCGCGCAGCTGGACCATGCGCGAAAGCACGCGCTGCTGATGGTCGCGCAACGCCTGGATCGCAGCATCGGTCGGGCGTTCAACCACCAGTGACAGCGCCGCAACCGCCTGCAGATGGTCGGTCATCAAGCGTTGGCTGGCTTCGTGGTCGCCGCTGGGCAATGCAGCTTCCAGGGTATCCAGAGTGTCGTGGAGCGGGCGCAGGTTCATGGCGCAGCAACCGGCCGCACCTGCCGGTGGTCGGCCGGAATGGCGTTCCACGCCGAGTCGATTTCCATCACCAGTCCAAGGGCCTCTTTCAACGCCGTTGGATCGTTGTGCAGGTTGGCCTCGGTCAGGCGCATGATGATGAAATCGTAGAGTGCCGAAAGGTTGGCCGCGATCTCTCCGCCGGCCTCATGATCCAGCGAACCGTTGAGGTGCCCGACGATGGCGCAGGCTTCGCCGATGGCCTTGCCCTTGCGCGGCTGGTCATTGCGCTGCAGCGATGCTTCGGCCGTACGGATACGCTCGCAGGCGCCAGCCAGCAGCAGGGCGACGAGCTTGTGCGGATCGGCATCGACCACTGAAGTGGTGACGCCGACTTTGCGGTACTGCTCGGCGAACTGCCGATTGGGACCGTACATGTATGGACTCTCCTGAGTTGCCTGCGTGCCGGAGTACCTGCGCGGTTGACGCAGCGTGGCACAGGTCTTACTGGGTTATCGGCGCATACGGCCGCCGACTTGAGGCTGCCGTATGCAAAGGGGGAAGGCGGGGCGGATCAGCTGGTCAGCTGCGAGGCCAGCGAGCTGCTGGCCGATTGCATCTGGGTGACCAGCGATTCCATGGCGGTGAACTGCTTGGTGTAGCGATCGGAGACTTTTTCCATCCGCGCATCCAGGTCGTCCAGTTGCTTTTCCAGCGCCTTGATCTGTTTGTTGAGCGAGCTGGTGCGCTGGGTGATGGTGCCCGTGGTCGCATCGAGATTGCTCTTGAGCAGCTCGGTCATCGGCTTGCCCATGGCGCCATCGGCCCCGAACAGTTTCGTTGCGGCCTCGGGATTCTTGGACAACGCCGTATCGAGCGTGGTCGAGTTGAGGCTCAGGGTGCCATCGGCGGCGATCGTCACGCCCAGCGCCTTCAGGTCGTTGACGTTTGCGCTTATCTGCCCGCGCAGCTGCTGCTGCAGGCCGCGCACCATCGCATCGCCGGTCATGGTCGAGGCGGTGCCGGTTTCGGCGTTGTAGGCGCTGGAGTTCTTCAGCGTGGACTGGATGGAGTTGTAGGCGGTGATGAACGCGTTGAGGTTGGTCTTGAGCGTGCTGTTGTCCGGGCTGATGGTCAGCGTCTGGGTCTCGCCCTCCTTGGCCTTGGTCAAGGTCAGGCTGACGCCAGGCACCAGATCGGTGATGGTGTTGGAGCTGCTGGTCCGGGTGAACCCGTCCACCACCACCACCGCATCCTTGGCTTCGACCATCACGTCCATCGTCGAGGCATCGGTACCGTCGTACTGCAGCGCCGCGAGCCCGCCGTTGCCGCCGCTGGCGCTGACCTTGAGGGCACCCTTGGTGCCGGCGTCCACCGCCGTCAGCACCAGGTGCTCGCCATCGTCGGCGGTGACGACCGCCGCGGTCACGCCCTTGCTGGCGGCGGCGGAATTGATCTCCGCCGCGATCTTGGCCAGCGTTGCGCCCGCTTCGATGGTGACACTGACGCTCTTGTCGCCATAGCCGATCGTCAGCGTACCGTCACCGACGACCGCTTCTTTCTCATAGGCCTTCGAACTCAGCTTCTGGTTCTGTGCCAGGGATTTGACTTCCACCTGGTGAGTACCCGCTGCCGCTTTTCCAGCGGTGGTGCTGGTATCCAATGCAGCGGTGAAGTTGGACTCGGTCGGCGTGCTGGTCTTCAGCCCGGGGGTGGCCATGCCCTTCGTCAAAGTGGTCAGCGCCGTCTGCAGACCGGTCATGCCGCTCTTGATGGTGCCCAGCGCCGAGAGTTTGGCGCTGGCGGCCACGCCGGCGGTATTGATCTGCTTTTCCCGGGGTTCGCGCTCCTTGGCGACCAGCTGTGAAACCAGGGAGGGAATGTCGAGGCCGGAGCCAATCGTGCCGAGGGCCATGAAGGGGATCCTTGTTCTGGGGCGGGCCGTGCGGATGTCCTGCATCTGCTATCGGCTGTTGATGGACGAGCTTGAGCGCCTGGGCGCATCCCTGCGTGTTGCAAGCTCCGTGCCACGTTTGCTCCGGACACGAAGAAGGGGGCTTTCGCCCCCTTCCCGTTACTGCAAGGTACTACCGCTGGATCAGCGCAGCAGGCTCAGCACGTTCTGGCTGGACTGGTTGGCCTGGGCCAGCATGGCGGTACCGGCCTGCTGCAGGATCTGGTTGCGGGTCAGCTCGGCGGTTTCCGAAGCGTAGTCCACGTCGCGGATACGGCTACGGGCGGCGGACATGTTTTCCGACGAGGTGTTCAGGTTCGCAACCACCGAGGTGAAGCGGTTCTGGATGGCGCCCAGGTCGGCACGGGCCGAGTTGACCGAGTTCAGGGCGGCATCCATCGCCAGGATGGCGTTGTCGGCACCGTTGACCGAGGAGATGTCCAGGCCTGCGAAGCCTTCGGCTGCGGTGCCACCATCGTACTTCTGGATAGTGGCGCCGGTGGTCGTGGCGGTGTTGGCAGCTGCCAAGCCCGTTGCTGCCTTCAAATCTGCCGCACTCAGGGAGCTCTCGATGGCGAAATCCTTGTCCTTCGAGGTCAGCTGCAGCTTGCCTTCGATCAAGGACGCGGTGACGCCGGTCTCATGGGTCTTGGCATTGACGGCGTTCACAAGCGAGGTGGCGCGGTCGCTCGCGGTCTTGGCTTCATCAACCTTGATATCCACGCCATTGATCTTCAGCTGGCCGGCAGTGACGGCACCGAACTTAGCACCGACCAGTGAAGCTTCGTGCGTACCTGCGAAGGTGGCATTGGCGAAGCCGCCCGCGGTTGCCATCGTGTTGGCAACGGTCACTTCGAGGTCCGTGCCATCAGCCTTGGCGAAGGCCAAGGTGCCAGCCGCAGCCGTACCCGAGACCTTGATGCCTTCAGCTTCCAGTGCGTCCGCGACGGCAGTGGTAGCGAGTGCCGTATCGATATCTGCTGCCTCGACTTCGTCACCGGCAGCGGCTGCAGTCACATCGAGGACGGTGGTGGAACCGACGGTCAGCGTGAACTTCTGGCCGGCAGCGTCGGCGGATGCAGTACCAAATGCTCCGGAAACACCCGAGCTGGCGGTGGCGGTGAGGGCCGGCAGAGAGCCCGAGACGCTCGCACTGGTGGAAGCGGTCGTCCAGTTGCCCAGCTTGCTGATGTTGGCGTTGGCCACCTGCGAGATGTTGATCGTCTGGCCCTGGTTGGCGCCGATCTGGAAGGCCTGGTTGGTGAAGGTTCCGTCCAGCAGGTTGGTGCCGTTGAAGTTGGTCTGTTCGGCGACGCGCTGGATTTCCTGCTTCAGCAGCTGGACTTCGGCGTTCAGCGCCTGGCGGTCCGAATCCGAGTTGGTGGCGCTGCGCGACTGCACGGCCAGTTCACGGACGCGCTGAAGATTGTTGCCGATCTCACCCAAGGCGCCTTCGGCGGTCTGTGCCAGCGAGATGCCGTCGTTGGCGTTGCGGGCGGCCTGGTTGGCGCCGCGGATCTGGGTGCTGAAGCGCTCGGAAATGGCCAGGCCGGCCGCGTCATCCTTGGCGCTGTTGATGCGCAGGCCGGAGGACAGGCGCTGGATCGTGGTGGCCAGGTTGGTGCCGCTGGTGCCCAGGTTGCGCTGGGCGTTCAGCGACATGGTGTTGGTGTTGATGACTTGTGCCATGGTGCGGTTTCCTTGTTGGCAGTGTGTCCGGCAGAGCAGCCTGACCGGTTTCGGGGGGCAGTGGCTGGCGCCCCACCAAGGGGTGTGCTACCGCTGCTGAAATCAATAACGGCACCCCACGCCCTGCCTTTAGCGGTCTTTCCCGTTTTTTTCGTGGCGGCCAACGAAAAGGCCCCGCCATCTGCATGGCGGGGCCCGTTCAGAGCTTGTTACCGGCGGCGGATTACGACTGCAGCAGTCGCAACACGTTCTGCGGCACCTGGTTGGCCTGGGCCAGCATGGCAGTGCCTGCCTGCTGCAGGATCTGGCCGCGGGTCAGCTCGGCGGTTTCCTGCGCGTAGTCCACGTCGCGGATACGGCTGCGCGCGGCGGAAAGGTTTTCCGAGGTCGTGTTCAGATTGGCGATGGTCGAGGTGAATCGGTTCTGGATCGCACCCAGGTCGGCACGGGACGAATTGATCGACTGCAGTGCGGCATCCATCGCCAGAATGGCGTTGTCAGCATTTTCCTGGTTCGAGATATCCAATTCGGCAAAGCCGGTGGCGGCTTCACCCACCTTGAACGAGGTAGCACCGGCGATCGGCGTCGTCGCGGTTGCGTCGGTGCTGCCGGCCGTCAGACCGGTTGCGGCTGCCAAGCCGCCTGCAAGGGTGCCGCCAACAACAAAGTCCTTGTCCGGCGAGGTCAGCTGCAGCTTGCCGTCAATCAGCGAAGCGCTCACGCCGGTCTTGTGGGTCTGCGCGTTGATTGCATTGACCAGAGTGGTAGCGCGCTCGCTGGCATCCTTGGCAGCGCCGACTTCGATGTTCTGGCCATTGATGGTGAACTGACCAGCAGAAATCGCGTCGAACTTGCTGACGGCTGCAACGCCGTCGGTACTGGCGGTCGGGAAGCCCAGGCTGGCGGCAGTCGTGTAGCCAGTGGCCGCTTCCGTGACGTCGATGTTCGAACCGTCGGTGCGAATCACCTTCAGGTTGCCGGCCGCAACCGCTGCAGCGACCGTGGTGCTGGCACCGAGATCCAAGGTGAAGCCGTTCACCTCGTTCTTGCCGTCTGCACCGAATGTCTCCTGCAGGGCCGTGGCAACGCTGGCGTTGTCGACCGTACCGGTGATGTTGATGCTGACCGACTTGCCGTTATCGGCAGTGAAGGTGGTCGCCAGGGTGCTTCCGGCAGTGCCACCAGCACCGCCCGCAATGGCACCGATGCTTACAGTAGCCGGAGTGGCTGCCGCAGCGGTCGCGCCGGTCGGCGAGGTACCCACTAGCGAAGCAGCGCGGGAAGCCGTGGTCCAGTTTCCCAACATGTGCACATTCGCATTGGCGATCTGCGAAATGTTGATGGTCTGGCCCTGGTCGGCGCCGATCTGGAAGGCCTGGTTGGTGAAGCTGCCGTCCAGTAGGCTGGTGCCGTTGAAGTTGGTCTGTTCGGCCACGCGCTGGATTTCCTGCTTCAGCAACTGCACTTCGGCATTCAGCGCCTGGCGATCGGAAGAGGAGTTGGTGGCGCTGCGGGCCTGCACGGCCAGCTCGCGGATGCGCTGCAGGTTGTTGCCGACTTCGCCCAGCGCGCCTTCCGCGGTCTGCGCCAGCGAAATGCCGTCGTTGGCGTTGCGGGCAGCCTGGTTCAGGCCACGGATCTGGGTGGTGAAGCGCTCGGAGATCGCCAGGCCGGCCGCGTCATCCTTGGCGCTGTTGATGCGCAGGCCGGACGACAGGCGCTGGATGGAGGTGGCCAGCGAGTTGCTGCTGGTGGTCAGGTTGCGCTGAGCATTCAGCGACATCGTGTTGGTGTTGATGATCTGTGCCATGTTGCGTCTCCGTGGGTGCTCGATTCGGGTCGGGTGGGTCTGGCGCGGGATGCGCCCTGCGTGGATTCAGAGGAAGGGAAGGGGGGATCAGCGGATCATGTTGAAGAGGGACATCGATTGCATCTGGCTGAAAATGGTCTGTGCAGCCTGGAGAGCGGCGCTCTCCAGCTTGTACTGGCCGATGGCATCGGCGTAGTCGAGGTCACGCATGGTCGACAGCGTGGATTTGACGGTGACAGCAGTGGATTCACGCGCACTGGCCGCGCTGTCGATGGCGGCCAGCTGGGCACCGCCTTTGGCACGCGCATCGATCATGTTTTCCGATGCGCGGGTGATGTCGCGGATGCTGGACTGCAGGGTGTTCTGCAGTGCGGCGCGATCGCTGTCGGTCGACGGATCGGTTTCCAGCGCACTGACCAGCTTGTCCAGGGTGGAGAAGATGTCGCGTGTCTCCGCATCGCCGACGTTGAACGCATCGCCGGCGGCGGGCTTGCCTTCGATACGAAGACGAACACCGGCGACCACGATGTCTTCCCCGGCAGCATGCGTGCCAGTGCCGACCACGGCGCCGCCGGCGTCCAGAACCTCGTAGGCGCCCTCACCGGCATCGGTGAAGTGCACGGTCAGCGAACCGCCTGCCCACGCGCCGGTGCCGTCGCGACTGACCGAGGTCAGCAGACCGCTGCCGGTGTTGCCGGCGCTCGCACTGGCATCCACCGTGCCATCGCCGGTGCGGATGCGCATGAAGATGTCGCTGCCGGGCAGGGCATCGGATACCAGTTGCCCGGGGGCGACCTCCACCTGTCGCTGGCTCTGGTCACCGGTGTAGCTGACACTGCCGCCGGTGAGCAGGAAGGGGGCGTCAGCATCGTTGTTTCCGCCGAAGAGGTAGCGGCCACTGCCGTCCTTGGAATTGGCCAGCGACAACAGGCTCTGCTGGATGGTCTTCAGTTCGCTGACGATGGCCTTCAGGTCGCTGCTCTTGGGCACCGGGCTGTTGGCCTGGATGCTCAGCTCGACCGCGCGCGACATCAGGTCGTTGACCTGCGCCAGCGCGTTCTCCTGCATGCCGAGGCGGTTCTGGACGTTGTTGGCGTTCTTGCCCAACTGCTCCAGCCCGGCGACGACACGATCCAGGCCGACCGCAGCGCCGGCCGAGACCGGGTCGTCCTTGGCGGAGACGATCTTGCTCCCGGTGGCGATCTGGTTCTCCAGATGGTTCAGCTTGGCCTGCTTGGCCAGCATCAGCGAAACCGACTGGTTGAACATCATGCCGGTAGAGATGCGGTTGTTCATGAGCGTACGGCTCCCAGGATCGTCTGGAACATGGTGTCGGCGGTGGAGATCAGCTGCGATGCAGCCTGGTAGGCCTGTTGAAGGCGAAGCATGTCGGCCGCTTCCTCATCCAGATTCACGCCGGATATCGAGTCGCGTGCGGCCTGCGCCTGATCGGTGATCACCTGCTGGGCCTGCAGCGAGTACTCGGCCGAGCGGGCGGCGGCGCCGACCTGGGTGGTCAAGCCGCCCAGCGCGCCACTGAGCGTCACCGTGCCTGCATTGAACGTTTTGGCGTCTTCGACCTTGGCCAGCAGCAGCGCATTGCTGTTGTCCGAAGAGCCGGCCGGGGTCGGCCCGATGTTGAAGGTGTCCCCCTGCTTGGGTGCGCCGTCCAGCACGAAGCTCCAGCCGTTGGCGGTGATGGTCTGCCCGGCGGTGTAGGTGTTCGGGCCGACGCCATCGATGGTGTATTCGGTAGCGCTGGTGAACACGATCGCCGCAGGATTGCGCAGCGCCGGGTTGCCGGCATCGGTCACCTTGACCCCGGTGAGCTTGCCGGTGCCGGTGTTGGCCATCGCGGCGCTGCCCTTGATCGGCGCGGCGGCGGCGATGCGCGAGGTGTCGGTGATCGCCACTTCCATGCTGCCGGCCACGCCTGCGGTAGGCTGCAGCAGGAAGCGGTCGTCCTTGGCCGGCGTACCACTCATGACCAGGCTGACGCCATTGAGCACCAGCGGGTCGGCTGCCGTGCCGGTGCCGGTCATCGGGATCGTGGCGCCGGTGTCGGCGCGGGTGGCCTGCCACTGGGTGCCATCGAACTTCATCACGATGTTCTGGCCATCCAGCTTGGCGAGGTCGCCGAAGCTGGCGCTCATGCTGGCCGTGCCGGTGTTGCTGCTGTTGGCAGTGATGCGTGGGTTGCCGATGGTGAAGAAGTCGCCGCCCATGTTGCCGTACAGATCCGCGCCCTGGCGGTGGACGTCGTTGAAGCTGCTGGCCATGCCGATCGCCAGCTTGCCCAGCTCGGCCTGCGCCGGGGTCAGGACGGTATTGCGGAACTCCAGCAGGCCACCGATCTGGCCACCGAGCGTTTTGCCATCGATGGTGATCTTCTGACCCTGGCTCTCCAGCGCCAGCTGCAGCCGCTCGGGCTGGTACGGATCGGTCACGGTAGTGACCTTGGAGGCGGTGGTGCCCACCACCAGGGCCTGGCCGCCGGCGGTGTAGACATTCATGATGCCGCCGTCCTGCATCACCGCATTGCCGCCGGTGTAGCCGACCAGGTTGGCGATCAGCTGGTCACGGCGATCGAGCAGGTCCGGGGCCGCCGTGGCTGCGTTGCTGCCGATGGAACCATTGAGCTGGGCGATCTCCTGGGCCAACCGGTTGATCTCGGTGGCGCCGGCGATCAGGCCGTTATTGACCTCGCCATTGAGGTTGTTGAGCTGGGTATTGAGCTGCTGGAAGCGGTTGGCCAGGGTCTTGCCGCTGTCCAGCACGTTCTGCCGGTCGGCGCTGCCCGAGGCGTTGGATGAGAGTCCGCTGACCGAATCGAAGAAGTTCGACCAGACCCCGGCCACGTTGGTGGAGGCGTCGGAGAACATGGCATCGACCCGGTCGGCCATCGTGGACAACTGCTTCAGGCGCGCCAGCTCACCGCTGCCATCGAGCAGGCGCGAGATGGCCAGCTGGTCCGCCACGCGGCGGACATCGGTGATGCGGGTGCCATTGCCGACGTCGCCATACCCGTAGTTCTGCGGGTTGGCGGTGGCGAAGTCCACCTTCTGCCGGCTGTAGCCAGGCGTTTTGATGTTGGCGACGTTGTGGCTGGTGGTCGCCAGGGCCCGCTGGAAAGCGAGCAGGGCGCTGGTGCCGGTGGAGAGTACGCTGGACATGGGTTACCTCAACGACGGATGACACCCAGCCCGGTCGGGCTGGCGGTGCTGGCAAAAGTGCGGCCCAGGCGCTCGCCGGCATCGCTCACCGCCGCAACGGCGCGCTCGATGGTCGGGCCGCCGGCGATCGCGGCGATCTTGGCCGCGTAGGTCGGGTCAGTGGCGTAGCCGGCGCGCTGCAGGCCCTGCGCGAAGCTGCGCACATCGCTGCCGGCCTGCAGGGCGTTCTGGTAGCGCGGGCTGGTCTTGAGCAGGCGCACGTAGTCGGCGAAGCTCTCGCCCACCGAGTTGTAGGCGCGGAAGCTCGCCGTCTCGTTGCGGCGCACACCGTTGACGTACTCGTGGGTGCCGCTGGTGGCGCGTTCACCCTGCCAGCCATTGGCCTTGATCCCGAACAGGTTGTGCGAGCTGTCACCGCCACTGCGGCGGACCAGCTTGCGGCCCCAGCCGGTTTCCAGCGCGGCCTGGGCGACCAGCGCCTTGGCATCCACGCCCAGTTCACGCGCGGCCTGTTGCGCATGGCCCCAGATGCTGGCAACGAAGCCGGCCGGGGTATGCGGACCCAGTTCGGCCGCAGCGGTGGAGGCGGCCAGGTTGTCGACTGCGCTGGGGCCGCTGGCCGCCGGGCGGGTCACACCGCTCCAGCGGTCATCGCCCATGGCCCAGTCGGCGCTGGCTGGGTCGCTCCCGGCAGCCGCCGCATACGGATCGCTGCGGCCGATCGCCTCATGCATCTGGCTGCTTTCACGGCCCGCGATCAGGTCCAGCGCGCGTTCCATCGGCTGCAGGACGGCAGAGGGTGCCTCGCCGTTCAACTGCTGCAGCAGGTCGGCCTCGCGCGGCGCGGGCGGCGCGGCACTGGCCGGCAGCGGCATGCCGGCGGCCGGTGCATTGAGGCGGTAGGCGCGCAGCGCCGCGGCCGGATTGAGCGTGGTGTCGACCGGCTTGGCCGCCTCGCCTTCGGCGCCGCCCAGCTGGCGCGCGATCATGCTCGACAGCCCCAGGCCGCGCCCGCGGGTCATCGCATCGGCGATCTTCTGGTCGTACATCTCGCGGAACATGGTGTTTTCGCCGGGGAACAGCGAATCGCCAAAGCTCGCCTCGCGCATGCTCTTGATCAGCATCTGCGCGAACTGGCCTTCCAGCTGGCGGGCGACCTTGTCGACCTTGGCCGGGCTGTTGGGCTGGGCGGGATTGAGTTCCAGGGCCGGTTGGATGCGCATGTCAGATCACCTCGAGTTCGGCACTGAGCGCGCCGGCCTGCTTGAGGGCTTCCAGGATGGCGATCAGATCGCCCGGGGCCGCGCCCACGGCATTCACCGCGTGCACGATTTCATCCAGGGTGGTGCCGCCGTTGAACTTGAACATGCGGCTGCCATCGTTGGTGGCGGTGATGGTGGACTGCGGCGTCACCACGGTCTGGCCGCCACTGAACGCGCCCGGCTGGCTGACGTTGGCGTTCTCGTTGATGGTCACGGTCAGCGAGCCATGGGAGATCGCCGCGGCGCCCACGCGCACCTGCGCGCCGATCACCACCGTGCCGGTACGCGAATTGACCACCACCTTGGCCGGCGCACTGCCGGGGGTCAGTTCCAGGTTCTCGATGCGCGCCAGCAGGCCGATGCGTGCGCCTGGGTCGGACGGCGCGTTGACCGCCACGGTGACGCCATCGATCGCACGCGCGGCGCCTTCACCGAAGGCATTGTTGAGTGCCGCCACCATCCGCGAGACCGTGGTGAAGTCGTTCTTGTGCAGGTTCAGGGTGATGTCGCCACCGCCGCTGAACACATCCGGCAGCGCACGCTCGACGGTAGCGCCGTTGGGAATACGCCCGACGCTGGGCACGTTGACCGACACGCGCGAGCCATCCTTGCCCTGCGCACCGAAGCCGCCCACGATCAGGTTGCCCTGGGCGATGGCGTAGACCTGCCCATCGGCACCGCGCAGCGGCGCCATCAACAGCGAGCCACCGCGCAGCGAGACCGCGTTGCCCACCGAGGAAACGGTGATGTCGATCGGCTGGCCGGGCTTGGCGAACGGCGGCAGCTCGGCATGGATGGCCACGGCCGCCACGTTCTTCAACTGCGGATTGACGTTGGCCGGCACGTTGACGCCCAGCTCGCCCAGCAGGTTCTTCAGGCTCTGCACCGTGAAGGGCGCCTGGCTGGTGCGGTCGCCGCTGCCATCCAGGCCGACCACCAGACCGTAGCCGACCAGCGCGTTGCCACGCACGCCGCCGACCTGGGCCAGGTCCTTGATGCGTTCGGCGGAGGCGGGCGCGACCAGCGCGAACACGGCCAGCAGTGCCAGCACGGCACGCATGGTGTGGAACGACGCCGCGCGTCGCTGCCGGAACGGGGAGGGGAAGAAGGTCATGTCAGGCTCAGTACGGCGCCAGCGCCGAGTTGAAGAAGCGGCTCAGCCAGCCCATCGCGTTGGATTGGGCGATCGCGCCGCGGCCGCCGTAGACGATGCGGGCATCGGCAACGCGGCTGGAGGGAATGGTGTTGTCCGGGAAGATGTCCGCCGCGCGCACGATGCCCTGCACCTGCACCAGCTCATCGCCCCGGTTCAGGCGCAGGTTCTTGGCGCCCTGCACGACCAGGTTGCCGTTGGGCAGGCGCTGGATCACCGTGACGGTCACGCTGCCCTGCAGGCGGTTGCTCTGCGCGCTGGTGCCCTTGCCGGTGAAGTCGCGCGAGCCGGCGGCACTGGCGCTGAGGATGTCCTTGCCGCCCAGCGTCACCGGGGCACCGAAGATCGTCGGCGTGCCGATGCTCAGCTCCGACTCTTTCGAGGTGGAGGTATTGGCGGTGGTCTGCGCGGTCGTGTTCTCGGTCAGCGTGATCGTGAGCAGATCACCGACATCGCGGGCGCGGCGGTCCGAATACAGCTGCAGGCCGGGGCCGGCGGCGTAGATCGCACCGGCCGTGGCCTGGGCCGAGGGCGGCATGATCGGTTCCACCGGCGCCATGGCCGGGTAGGGGCGGACATCGCCGGCGATCACGCAGCCCCCGAGGGTGGCGATGAGGGCGGCGGCGGCGAGCAGGCGGAGGGTAGGGGCAAGACGCGACATGGCAGGTTCCCGGGTCGACCGATCAGACGTTCTGGTTGAGGTAGCCGAGCATCGCGTCGGTGGTGGAGATCGCCTTGGCGTTCATTTCGTAGGCGCGCTGGGTTTCGATCATCGAAACCAGCTCTTCCACCACGTTGACGTTGCTGCCTTCCAGCGCACCCTGCACCACGGTGCCCAGGCCGTTGAGGCCGGGATTGCCGTTCTGCGCCGGGCCGGAGGCGGTGGTTTCCAGGAACAGGTTTTCACCGCGGGCCTGCAGGCCGGCCGGGTTGACGAAGTCGGTCAGGGTCAGTGCGCCGATTTCCACCGAGGCGGCGTCGTCGGCCATCTTCACGCTGATCGTGCCGTCGGTGCCGATGGTCAGCGACTGCGCGCCTTCGGGAATCTGGATGCCCGGCTGCACCGGGTAGCCGCTGTTGGTGACCAGCTCGCCATCCTGGTTGCGCTGGAACGAGCCGTCGCGGGTATAGGCCGAGGAACCGTCCGGCATCTGCACTTCAAAGAACCCGCGGCCGTTGACCATCACATCCAGTGCGCGGCCGGTCTGCTGCTGGCTGCCCTGCTCGAAGTTCTTGGCGGTGGCCACCACGCGCACGCCGGTGCCGATCTGCAGGCCGGTGGGCAGCTGCGTCTGCGCCGAGGACGCACCGCCCGGCTGACGGACCTGCTGGTACAGCAGGTCTTCGAAACTGGCACGGTCCTGCTTGAAACCGGTGGTGTTGGTGTTGGCGAGGTTGTTGGAAACCACCGACATGCGCGTCTGCTGCGCATCCAGTCCGGTCTTGGCGATCCACAATGCCTGGTTCATGGCGTCATTCCTGTGTTGTAGCGGGTGGCCGCGTGGTGCGGCCCTTGCGAAGGGCAATGCATGGCGCGTGCCAGAACGGCGCCGGGATTACGTCACGGCGCGCGGTCAACCGCCCAGGCGCAGCAGGCTGTTGGCGCTGCGTGCGTTGTCATCGCCGTGCTTGATGACCTTCACCTGCATTTCGTACTGGCGCTGCAGCTGGATCATCTGCACCAGCGCACCGGCCGCATCGACGTTGCTGCCTTCCAGCTGGCCGCTTTCCAGCGACTTGCCCTGGGCCTGCACGAAGGGCTGCTGCGGGTCGTTGTTGCGCATCAGCCCATCCAGGCCGCGTTCCAGCCGTGCGTCGTCGGCCTGCACCACGCGGATGCGGCCGATGTTGGCCATCGTCTGCGGGCCTTCGCCCAGCGGGATGATCGAGATCGTGCCGTCGTTGCCGATGTCCATCGCCTGGTGCGGCGGGATCGCGATCGGGTTGCCGTTCTCATCCAGCACCGGATGGCCGCCGGCGGTCACCAGCTGGCCATTGGGCGTGATCGACAGCGCGGCGCCGCGGGTATACGCCTCGCCGCCATTGGCGCCCGGTGCCTGCACGGCCAGCCAGTTGCCGGCCTGCAGGGACAGATCCAGCGGGTTGCCGGTGATCTGCTGGGCGCCCATGCGCCGGTTGAAGCCGGCATCCACGTGCAGGGCATCCACGCGCGAGGCATAGCCGGTCCCCTTGATCGGGAAGGCCTCGGTGTTGGCGAGCGCCTCCTTGAAGCCGGGGGTATCGGTGTTGGCCAGGTTGTGCGACAGCGTGCCCTGCGCCTGCAGGGAGGCGCGTGCACCGGTCATCGCGACGTAGAGTGCCTTGTCCATCGGTGTAATCCCGTGTTGCGGTCAGTGGCTCATCAACGCAGGTTGATGATGGTCTGGGTGATCTGGTCCTGCGTGGAGACCATCTGCGAGTTGGCCTGGAAGTTGCGCTGGGCGGTGATCATGTTGACCAGCTGCTCGGTCAGGTCGACCGTGGAGGCTTCCAGCGAACCGGCCTGGATCTTGCCCAGGTTGGAGCTGTCCGGCGCACCGGTACGCGGCGTGCCCGAGGCGAAGCTTTCCGTCCACAGGTTGTTGCCCTTGGCTTCCAGGCCCTGTGCGTTGTTGAAGGTGGTCAGGGCGACCTGGCCCAGCGCCTTGTCATCGCCATTGGAGTAGCGGGCGTAGACGATACCCTCTTCGGAGACGGTGATCTCGTTGAGCTTGCCTGCCGCATAGCCGTCCTGCTGGGTGTTGCGCAGCGCGAACTTCTCGCCGTACTGGGTCGAGCCGCTCAGGTTCAGCGACATCGACAGCACGCCGGCGCCGGTGGTCGGGATGAACGGATCCATGACGATCTGGCCGTCGGCCGGGCTGGTCAACGCACCGCTGTCGGAGAACTGCAGCGTGGCCGGGGTCCCAGCGGCCTTGCCGTCCACGTAGTTGTAAACCTGCCACTCGTTCGGGTTTTCGGTCTTCACGAAGTAGGAGGTCTGGGTGTGGCTCACGCCCAGCGAGTCGTACACGGTGATGCCGCCGGTGGAGTGGTTGTAGCTGTTGGAGTCGGTCGGGTCGAAGGCGGCGACCGTCGGCTGCTTGGCGTTGGCCGGGAGGGTGAAGCTCACATCGACCTTGCCGGTCTGCCGCGGCGGGCTGTCGGTGGTCATCAGCTGCAGGTCGGTCAGGCGGCCGGCATCGAAGTTGGTGCCGTCCGCATTCGGGGCGAACACCTGCAGGCGCGCACCCTGCGGGTTGGTCACGTAACCGGCCTGGTCGGTCTGGAAATTGCCGGCGCGCGAGTACACGCGCTCACCGTTCATGGTCAGGGTGAAGAAACCTTCGCCGGAAATGGCCATGTCCAGGCTGCGCCCGGTCTGTTCGTTGTTGCCCTGCGAGAACTGCTGGGCCACGTTGGTCACCCGCACGCCGGAACCGACCGCGTTCTTTGACAGGCCATAACTGGTGGCCGAGAACAGATCGGCGAACTCCGCGCGCGACTGTTTGAAGCCGGTGGTGTTGACGTTGGCGATGTTGTTCGCGGTGACGTTCAGATCGGCATTGGCTGCGTTGATGCCGGACAACGAGACGTTGAAGCCCATGGGATGCTCCTGTGGATGCGGGTGAGGCGGCTCAGCTGATGCGGAGCACGTAGTCGATCGGGGCCGTGCCCAGACCCTTGAGGTTGAGGTACAGGCCGTCCGTGCCGACCGTGACGCTCTCCACCGGGGCCTGCACGTAGGTGTTGAGCTTGGTCTTGGTGCCGGCGGTATCGGTGTGCGAGGCGGCGATGGTGTAGGTGCCTTCGGCCATGCGGTTGCCGTTGGCATCCTTGCCGTCCCAATCGAAGGTGACTTCGCCGGAGGCCTTGGCTTCCACGCTGATCTGGTTGACCTTGACGCCGTTGGCGTCGGTGATGTCCACCGTCACGAAGCCCGCACCGGGCGCGGCGACCATGCCGGTCACATCGCCATCCTTCTCCAGGGCCAGCTTTTCCGACGGCACCAGCACTTCGTGGCCGACCAGGGCCGCGCCGCGCAGGATCTGGTCGCTGGACATCGAATCCTGGAAGCCCTTGACCGTGTTGTTGAGGTCGGTGATGCCTTGGACCTGCGACAGCTGCGCCATCTGCGCGACCATCTGGGTGTTGTCCATCGGCTTGAGCGGATCCTGGTGCCGCAGCTGCTCGGTCATCAGGCGCATGAAATCGGCCTGGTCCAGGGTGCTCTTCTTCTTGCTGGTATCGCTGTTGGGCGCGTTCAGGCCCAGTGCGGTGTAGATGTCGCTGCTGTTCTGGCCGACGCCGGTGGTGCTGCTCATGGGAGGGGATTCCTGCGGTAAGAGGGTCAGCGACCCATGGTCAGCGTGGCCAGCGCCAGTTCCTTGGCGGTGGTCAGCATTTCCACGCCCGCCTGGTAATTGCGCGAGGTGGAGATCAGGTTGACCATCTGCGCGACCGGGTCCACGTCCGGCTGGTAGATGTAGCCATCGGCATCGGCCAGCGGGTGGCCCGGCTCGTAGCGCTGGATCGGCGCGGCGTTGCTCTGGCTGATCTCCTTGACCTGCACCGTGGTGATGTTCGGATCGTTGCGGCTGGTCACCGACTGGAAGATCGGCTCCAGCGGCTTGTAGACCGCATCGGCCGAGCCGGCGACGGTGTCGGCATTGGAGAGGTTGGAGGCGATGGTGCTCATGCGCACGGACTGCGCCTGCAGCGCGGACCCGGCGATGTCGAAGATGGGCAGATTGCTCATGGCTTACTGCCCCGTGATCGCGGTGAGCATGGAGCGCACCTTGGATTCGACGAAGCTCAGCGAGGCGCGGTACTCCAGCGCGGCGCGGCCGTAGGCGGCACGCTCTGCATCCGGGTCGACGGTGTTGCCGTCGATGCTCGGCTGCACGCCTTCCTTGGCGATCTGGAACGGGTTCAATCCGTTGCCGATCTCATAATGCTGTTCGTTGGTGGTCTTCATCCGACCATTGGCATCCAGCCCCTGGGCATTGCGCAGGGCGGCATCGAAGTCCAGGTCCTGGGCCTTGTACCCGGGGGTGTCGGCGTTGCTCAGGTTGCTGGCGATCAGCTTCATCCGCTGCTCGCGCAACGGCATGGCCTGGGCGTGGACACCCAGATAGTTCGAAATCAGATTGGGCATGACGCACTCCCACGGGACGATGCCTGGGGCAGTGCAAGCGGCGTGCCAGAGGGGGCGGCGGGCCGCTCCCCGGCGGCGTTTTCACGCCGGGGTGGATCCACGCCGGGCGTGGATGTCGCCTAGCGGCCGGGGGTCATTCCGGCCGCGGTGGGCGGCGTGTCATGCCGCCATCGCCACCTTGCGCAGGCGGTCCAGCAGGAAGTCCGCCAGCTCATGCGGGGAGTACTTGGCCACGAACGCGTTCGCGCCGACCCGTTCCACCATCGCGTTGTTGAACACGCCCGACAGGGAGGTGTGCAGCAGCACGTACATGCCGGCCAGGCCCGGGTGACGCCGGATTTCCGTCGTCAGGGTGTAGCCGTCCATCGCCGGCATCTCGATATCGGAGATCACCATGGCGTAGCGCTCGGCCGGGTTCTCGCCCGAAGCATGGATCTGCAGGAGGTGATCCAGGGCCTGCTTGCCGTCCGAGAGCAGGGTCGCCCCGACCCCCAGCTGGTCCAGCACGCTGCGGATCTGCTGGCGGGCCACGCGCGAGTCGTCCACCACCAGCACCTGCATCGGCGGGGCATCGGGCGGCAGGGCCATGGAGGGATCCAGCACCGCCTCACCGCGGATCTCAGCGATGTCGGCCAGCACGCTTTCCACGTCGATCACCTGGATCAGCTCGCCCTGGAAACGGGTCACGGCGGTCAGGTAGCTCGACTCGGCGCCCAGTTCGGGCGGCGGGTGGATGTCTTCCACGGCGATGTTGACGATGCGTTCCACACCGCTGACCAGGAAGCCCTGGATGGAGCGGTTGAACTCGGTCACCACCAGGTAGCCGGGCGCCTTGTCGGCATCGGGCTCACGCTCGGGGTGGCCGATCGCCAGGCCCAGGTCCAGCACCGGCACCGAGCGGCCACGCACATCGGCCACGCCGGCGAACTGGCTGGGCAGCCCCGGCACCTGGAACAGGCCGGGGCGGCGCAGGACTTCCTGCACCTTGAAGACATTCACGCCAAAAAGCTGACGTCCACCCAGCCGGAACAGCAGCAGGGCCAGACGATTGTGGCCGGCCAGGCGCGTACGCTGGTCGATGCGGTTGAGCAGGTCATGGGACATGGCCTTGGTATCGGCGGCACCGCCGATGACTTGAGCGCGGCATGCGCAGGGGTTCGGCACGGCCCTTGCATCGTGCTGCCCATGTTCCTTGCCCGTGGAGTGCCCATGCGTTCTCTTGTCCTTGCCGCGCTGCTGCTGGTGGCGCCCGCCTGGGCCGCCGGTGGCTGGCAACCCGTGGACAGCATCCGCCAGGCGGCGCTGGGCACCCTGCCGGCCGGCAGTGAAGGTGACACCACGCTGGACTCGGCACTGCGCCTGCCGGCCTGCGGCCAGCCGCTGGCGGCCCAGCCGACCGGCAGCAGCACCGTGGAGGTCAGCTGCCCCGATGCGGGTGGCTGGCGCCTGTTCGTGCCCGTGAAAGTGCGTCGCAACCAGACCGTGCTGATCCTCAACCGTGGCGTGGCCGCTGGAGAAACCCTCTCGGCGGCCGATATCACCACTGGCCAGCGTGATGCGGCACGGATCGCCGGTGCTGCGCTGGCCGATCCGGCCGCTGCGGTCGGCCGCGTGGCACGCAGGACCCTCAGTGCGGGCAGCCTGCTCTCGGCCAATGATCTGGTCGCGCAGCGGCTGGTGCGGCGGGGCGACAGTGTCGCGCTGGTGTCGCGGCGGGGCGGGGTGGAGGTCCGGGTAGCCGGACGCGCCATGGCCGATGCCGGCGAAAACGAGCGGGTCTCGGTCGAGAACCTGTCCTCGCGCAAGATCGTGCAGGGCACCGTCGCGGCCAGCGGTGACGTTTTAGTGACGCGCTGAACACCATTGTGAATACGCGCCACTTTCCCCGCGAAACCTGCAATATTCCCCTAAAGATGGCGTCCGCCCGGCCGTTATCCCTTGTGAACCGCATTCCCAGGACAACTCCATGAGCCAGAAAATCGACGGCAACCTCCCGGCCACCGCCCATCTGCGCAGCGTCGCTCCGGGCAACAAGCCGAGCGTCAGCACCGATGCCCCGGCCCGCCCGGTGGAAGCCGCTGACAGCCTGCGCCTGACCGGCGAAGCGACCAGCCTGCAGACCCTGCAGCGTGAACTGTCCTCGGCGCCGGCGATCGATGCCGGGCGGGTGCAGGCGGTGCGCGAAGCCCTGCAGAACGGCAGCTACAAGATCAATCCTGACGCGATCGCTTCGCGCATGCTTGAGCTGGACCAGCAGCTGCAGGGATGAAGCTGGCGATGAGCGAGCCGCTGCAGCGCCTCAGCGATGCCCTGGACGTCGAACGCCAGGCCTTGGTCGAGCATGACGTGCACGCGCTGATCCGTGCGACCGGCGCCAAACTGGAAGCGCTTCGGGCGCTCGAGGCCGCGCTGCCGGTCGGCCAGGCCGAACGCGTGCAGGAACTGGCCGAGCGCAACCACGCCAACGGGGTGCTGCTGTCGCGCCGCCGCCGCGAAGTGAACTGGGCGCTGCGCCAGCTCGGCCGCAGTGAAGAATCCTCGGCGTATGACGCCAAGGGCCAGTCGCACATCCTGCACACCCGGCGGCCCCTCGCGGTCGCCTGATCTCCCTGTCTGGCAGCCCCGGGCTGCCGATGTGAACGTCACCGCGTATATTGAGCGCCTGTTTCCAGCCGCCTCGATGTGACCGTGACCGTAACTTCCACCCTTGTCACCGCCCCGTTGCCTCCGCATCCGGTCCTGCTTGCCCTGTTCGAGCGGATCAAGGAGGGCGTGCTGCTGTTCCGCGAGGATGGCAGCGTGGCCCTGGCCAATGCCGCGGTCAGCGAGATCCTCGGCCAGGCCGAACGCGATGCCGAGCAGACGCCGGCGCAATGGCTGCGCCAGCTGCTGCCACCGGATGCCCTGGAACACGCGCGCCTCAACGGCCACTGGAACGGCAGCCTGCCGGTCGGCGAGCGCATGGTCATTGCCCATGTCTACCATCACGACGACGCTGGCCAGCGGCACTACCTGGCGCTGTTCCGGCGTATCGAGGGCCAGGAAGACTACGAGCGCGAACTGCAGCAGCGCCATGCCGAACTGCGCCAGGCCTACCTGCGCCTGAACGGCACCCAGGAAAAGCTGCTGCAGTCGGAAAAAATGGCCTCCATCGGCCAGCTCGCTGCCGGCGTGGCGCACGAGATCAACAACCCGATCGGTTACGTGCATTCCAACCTGGGCAGCCTGCAGGAATACCTGCGCAGCCTGTTCACCGTGATCGAAGCCTACGAGCGCGCGTTGCGTGCGCCGGACCCGAAAGCACTGATCCCGGAAATCGACGACATCCGTCAACGCTTCGACATCGACTTCATCAGCCGCGATCTGCCGCAGCTGATGGCCGAATCACGCGAGGGCATCGAACGGGTGACCCGGATCGTGCGTGACCTGAAGGACTTCTCGTATTCCGGCCGCGATGAATCGTGGAAGCTGGTGGACCTGCATGCGGGCCTGGAATCCACGATCAACATCATCTGGAACGAGCTCAAGTACAAGGTCGCCCTGCACCGCGAGTTCGGCCAGTTGCCGCTGGTGGAGTGCCTGCCTTCGGAGTTGAACCAGGTCTACATGAACCTGCTGCTCAACGCTGGCCACGCCATCGCCGACCGCGGCACGATCCACGTGCGCACCGGTGTGGACGGCGACACGGTGTGGGTGGAATTCGAAGATACCGGCGGCGGCATCTCACCGGACCTGCGCCAGCGCATCTTCGATCCGTTCTTCACCACCAAGCCGGTTGGCAGCGGTACGGGGCTGGGCCTGTCGATCTCCTACAGCATCATCAACAAGCACCACGGCCGCATCGATCTGGAGAGCACCCCTGGCGTGGGCTCGAAGTTCCGCGTGGTGCTGCCGATCAAGCAGCCGCGCTGAGCCGGCAATGGTCGTGCCGGTCGCTGGCCGGCATTGCGGGGGCTTTCAGGCATCGCGTTCGGTTGAGCAAGAGCAGCCGACCAACGGTCGGCTCTACCTGGATATCTGGCGCGTGCAACGTAGAGCCGACCGTTGGTCGGCTGCCGCGTCAATCCGCCTCAATCCGCGTCAATCCGCGTCAACCGCTGGCAGCGCTGGCGCCGGTGCCGTGTTCGCCCGGCGCTGTTCCTCGTGCGTGCGGAAGGCCTGGTGGATGTGCTTGCGCAGCTCATCATCGTTCCATGGCTTGGTCAGGAACCGGTAGATCGCACCGCGGTTGATCGCGTCGGTCACCGTATTGAGGTCCGTGTAGCCGGACAACACCAGCCGGATCGTGTCGGGGTAGAGCATCTTCACCCGGCCCAGGAACTCGGTGCCGCTCATGTCGCTCATGCGCTGGTCGGAGAGGATCACCTGCACATCGTTGATGGCCAGCAGATCGAACGCATCGCGCACGTTGCCGGCGGCCAGGATGCGGTAGCCGTCGCGGCGGAACAGGCGCACCAGCGAGCGCAGCACGTTCTCTTCGTCGTCGAGCAGCAGCAGCGTGCGGTCCGGGCGTGTCTCGGCGAAGGCCTCCGGGCGCAGGTAACGGCGGCGCAGGGTCATTCCGGCCGCGTCGGCCGACATCGGCTCGCCGAACAGATACCCCTGGAACACATCGCAGTCGTTGCGGCGCAGGAAGCCCAGCTGTGCCTGCGACTCGACGCCGTTGGCGATCACCGTCATGCCCAGCTGGTGGCCCATGGCGATGATCGCGCGCGCGATGGCAGCCTCGCGATTGCCGGCCGGCGCGCTCTTGATGAAGCTTCGGTCGATCTTGAGCTTGTCCACCGGATAGCGGACCAGCGCGCTGAGGCTGGAATCGCCGGTGCCGAAGTTGTCCAGGCTCAGGCTGATCCCTTCGTTGCGCAGGTTGACCAGGGTCTCGTGGACGAAGTTGACGTTGTTGGTCAGCGCGCTTTCGTTGATCTCCAGCGTCAGCATCTGCGCCGGAACGCCGGCCGCCTGCATCAGTGACATCACCTCGGCGAAGAAGTTCGGGCGCAGCAGCTGCAGGGTGGAGACGTTCACCGCGATGGTGAAGTCATCAAACCCCTGGTCGCGCCACAGCCTGGCCTGTTTGAGTGCGCCTTCCAGCACCCAGGTGCCGATCTGCACGATGATGCCCAGCCGCTCGGCGGTACGCATGAAGCGCTCGGGCACCAGCATCCCCAGGGTGGGCGACTGCCAGCGCAGCAGTGCCTCCATCCCCACCACGTGGCCGTCGCGGGCGCTGACCAGCGGCTGGTAACGCAGCTTGAGCTCGCCGTTGGGGATCGCATCGACAATCTGGCGCGCGATGATGCTCTCGCTGTGCGCGCTGGAGGGGGTATCCACGGCGTGGATGCGCACGGCGTTGCCGCCTTCGCGGGCGGCCTGGTACAGCGCATCTTCGGCGTGGTCGAGCAGGCGCGAGACACCGGTGGCGTGTTCCGGGCACAGGCTCACGCCCAGCTTGCCGGTCATGAACAGGGTGTAGGGCAGCACCGACAGCGGCAGCTCGAGTTGCTGGCGGATTTCCTCGGCCAGGTCTTCGGGCAGTGGCATGTCGGCGGTGCGCGGCACGGCCAGCAGGAATTCATCGCTGCCGTGGCGCCACAGCTTGCCGCGGCCACGCAGGTGGTGCTGCAGGCGCTGGGCGACCAGCACCAGGGCCTGGTCGCCGACTTCGGCGCTCATGTTCTCGTTGACCGAGGCGAAGTGGTCGATGTCCACGTGCATCAGCATCAGCGGCGTGCCGCCGGACGCGGCCTCGGTCACCATCGCCTGCAGTTCGGGATTGCCCGCGCCCAGGCGGGCCGGGGCGTCCTCGATGCTGACCAGGGGCAGGGAAGGGTTCCACATGAGCTCAGTGTTCCAGTGCGTCGTGAGCCGTCGCGCCGGTGGCGCGGTACGGCAGGTAAAGGTCGATCAGGGTACCGGCGCCATGCGCCGATTCAATGCGTAATGTGCCACCCACGCTCTGCGCGCGCTCGCGCATCACGATCAGGCCCAGCCCGCGCGGGCCATCCGGGTCGAAGCCCTCGCCGTCGTCGCGGACCTGCAGGTGCAGGCCGTGGTCGTCCACATCCCTCAGATGCAGGTTCACCTGGCTCGCACGCGCATGGCGCAGCACGTTGGTCAGGCTTTCCTGGGCGATGCGGAAGCAGGCCTGTTCGATATCCCCGGCCGGGCGCCGGGGCAGGGACTGGATATCGGGCAGCAGCTCGATCGCCGCCGAGCGGAACAGCACGCCGGCCTGCCAGCGCAGCGCCGCTTCCAGCCCGAGCGCATCCAGCTGCGGCGGGCGCAGCAGGGTCGAGATGTCGCGCAGCTTGCCCACGGTCGCATCAGCCAGCTGGATGATCTGGGCCAGGTCCTCGTCGCGGCGGGCGGCGTCCTGCTCATCCTGGGCCGCATACGCGGACAGTTTCATCGCGGTGATCGCCTGGCCGATATCGTCGTGCAGATCGCGCGAGATGGCGCGGCGCTCGTCTTCCTGCAGCGAGAACAGCCGGCCGGCCATGGCCTGCAGCTCGCGGTTGCTGGTTTCCAGCGCCTCGCGGATGCGCTCGGGCTCACTGAGGTCGCGCACGATCAACAATTTGCAGTTGCGGCCGCCATATCGCACATCGCCGACCGCCAGGCCGGCCTGGAACGCTTGGCCGTTGAAGCGGCGCATGCCGATCACCTCGCCGGCCCCGCCATGGTGCAGCGGCAGCTGGGCGAACAGCTGGGCGCGTACACGGGGCAGATCGTCGGCGGTCACCAGCGCGGCCAGCGGCTCGCCGAGCAGGGTGTTGTGGCCATACCCGAACTGGGTAGCGGCGCAGGCATTGGCGTACAGCACGTGTTCTTCGGACAGGATCACCACGCCATCGGGCAGCACCCGCACCAGCTCGCGGAACTGCTCTTCGCGCTCACGCAACAGGCGCCGCGACTGCTCGCGCTCGGTGACGTCCTGCAGGGTGCCCAGCACCCGCGGGCGCCCGGCATCGTCCTGGCCGCTCTCGGCGCGCAGGTGCACCATCAAGGCGCGCCCGTCCATCGCCAGCAGCGGCAGCAGCACATCGATCTGCACCGGTTCGCCCGAGCTCATTTCCTGCAACAGCTGTTCGCTGAGCGCGGCGGTGGCCGGATCGGCGGGCACCAGCAGTTCCTCGAAACGGTGCCAGCGCCGGGCCTCCGGCGCACGCCGCCCCAGCAGGCGGTAGACCTGGTTGGCGTAGCGGCCCAGCCCGGTGGCCGGGTCGATCTCCCACGCGCCGATGCGCGCCATCTCGTGCGCTTCCTCCACGCGGGCCAATGCCTGGTCGCGGCGCAGCAGGGCCTGGTCTTCGCGGGTACGGTCGATCGCGATCAGCAGTCGCGCACGGCGGCCGCCGTAATCGATGAAATTGCTGCGCATCTCCATGCGCCGGGTGCTGCCATCACTCAGGCGCAGATCGGCGGTGATCACGCACAGCTGCTCGGGGTTGGCGCGGATGTGGTCCAGCTTGGCTTCGAGCAGGGCCTCATGACCGGGCGGCCACAGCGCCGTGATCGGCATCGCGGTGAAGGTTTCCCGGCTGTAGCCGAAGAAGCCCGCCGCCGCCGGATTGACGTCCAGGATCGCCAGCGATTCCAGGTCATACACCAGGATGGGGCCGGGATTGCCTTCGAACATCTGCCGATGACGGGTTTCCGAACTCTCCAGTCGCGCATGGGTGTGCAGCACGTGCTGGGCCAGCGGCCGCAGCAGCAGATAGATCAGCGCCGCACTGGCGACCACGAAGAACGTGCCCTTGATGGTCTGCCACTGCGCCGCGGTCTGCAGGTCGCCGGCCACCACCTTGACCGCCGCATCGCTGCACAGGATCCACACCAGGGCCAGCACCAGGTAGGCCACGACCACGCGCCAGCGGTCGCGGCGCAGATCGCGGGCCAGGGGCGTGTCGGCAGCGGGTGCGGAAGGGCCTGGCAGGTGGGTCGGCATGGGGCAGGGCGGGGCCAGTCGGACAAGGCGAGGGTCATCTTACCTGCCCGGGGTGAGGATGCAGGTCGCCAGGGAACTCAATAATCCGCAATCTCCGCCGTTAACGATTGCGTTCCCCGGTTGTCGGGTGCGTTTTCGGAGTTACAGGGCGTGGACCAAGGCATTATCGCGAGTCTGCTGCAGCACCCACTGGCCTCGGCGCTGGTGATCCTCGACCGTGCCGGTCGTCCGATCGCCGCCAACCCGGCCGCGCGCGAGCACGGCCTGCCGGCAACCGTCGCCGCGTACGGCGAGGTACTGGAAGACCTGCGCCTGCTCGCCGCGGACGGCGGGCTGGTGCCCTGCCAGCTGCCCGGTGGGCCCGGTGGCCGCTTCGATGGCTGGATGCGCGCCGTGCACGATCCGGATGGGCATCTGCTGGCCTTCACCCTGAGCGTGCCCGAGCCGGTCGCCGCCTATGCCGGCAGCCGTTGGGAGGTCGCCCTGGATCATGCCGGGCACGGGCTGTGGGACTGGGATCTGCCCAGCGACAGCGTGCGCCGCTCGCGGCGTTGGGATGGTCAGCCCATCGAGGACTCCCACAGCCATGCCGAGGGCGTGGGCGCGCTGCTGGAGAACGTCCACCCGGACGACCAGCCGGCGGTGCGGCTGGCGATGGATGCGCACCTGCGCGGCGAGAGCGAGGCCTATACGGCCCAGTTCCGCGCCCGGCACCCCGATGGTGAGTGGCGCTGGGTGCTGGATCGGGGCCGGGTAGTCACCCGCACGGCCGATGGCCAGCCGCTGCGCATGGTCGGCACCCATACCGACATCCAGGCCCAGAAGCAGATGGAAGTCCAGCTGCGCGAGCAGCAGGTGCAGCTGCGCGAAGCCCAGCGCATCGCCAGCATGGGCAGCTGGTCCTGGGATCCGGAGGCGCGCCGGTTCTGGTGGTCGCCCGAGTTCCGCGTGCTGCTGGGCACCGGCGAAACACCGCCGCACGGTCGCCGCCATTGGCTGCGTCAGCTCGAATCGCAGTCGCGGGGCCGGTTGCGCCATGCCTGGCGCCGGATGTGGCGCGACGGTGCGGCCACCACGCTGGAGCTGGAGCTGATCCGCGACAACGGCGCGCTGCACCTGCGCGTGTGGATGCAGCCGCTGATCGGGCCGGACGGTCGCATCCAGCGCCTGCTGGGCCAGGTCCAGAACATTACCGAACAACACCAGACCGATGCGCTGATCCGCTGGCGTACCGAGCTGCTCAACCGCGTCTCGGCCCTGGGTCGTATCGGCGGCTGCGAGATCGAGGTGGGCACCCGCCACATGCAGTGGACCGAGGAGTGCTACCGCATCCACGGGCTGCGCAAGGAGCCGATCAGCCTTGACCAGGCCCTGAGCCTGTACACCCAGGATTCGCGCGATGCGTTCGAGGCGGCGCTGGTGCGGATCGCCGAGGGGGGCCTGCCCGAGCAGCTGGACCTGTGCTTCTACCGGCAGTCCGGACTGCGCATCTGGGTCCAGGTGCTGATCGAGCTGGACCGCCGCGACGGCCTGCCGACGCGGTTCGTGGTGCTGTTCCGTGACATCACCCGTGAGCGCGAAGCCAACGAGCGCATCGAACTGCTGGCCCATTACGACCTGCTCACCGGCCTGCCCAACCGGATGCTGCTGCGCGAGCAGACCGCCGATGCCATCGAGGTGGCGCGCGATCGCGGCAGCCCGCTGGCGATGCTGTTCATCGACCTGGACGGCTTCAAGACCATCAACGACACCTTCGGCCACGCCACTGGCGATGCGCTGCTCAAGGCGGCCGCCTCGCGCCTGCACCAGAGCCTGCGAAACAACGACCTGTTCGGCCGCTTCAGCGGCGACGAGTTCATCGTCGTGCTGCGCGACCTGGCCGCACCGGAAGATGCCGGCCATGTCGCGCGCAAACTGATCGCCTCGCTGGCCGAGCCGCTGCACCGCGGCGAGAGCACGCTGAAAGTCGGTGCCAGCGTCGGCATCGCGATGCTCGATGAGAGCCGCCAGGATTTCGAATCGCTGCTGCGCGCCGCCGATGCCGCCATGTACGCGGCCAAGGAAGCCGGGCGTAACACCTACCAGTATTACAGCCAGGACGCCCTGGCCAAGATCCAGCGCAAGCTGGAGATCGAGCACGCACTGCTCGGCGCGATCGAGCGCGAAGAATTCACCCTGGCCTACCAGCCGCTGCTGCATGCCGAGAACGACCAGCCGCCAGCCATCGAGGCCTTGCTGCGCTGGCATCGGCCCGGCATCGGCTACTGCAGCCCGGCCGAGTTCATTCCAATTGCCGAGAAGTGCGGCGAGATCGTGCGGATCGGTGACTGGGTGCTGGCCGAGGCCTGCCGCCAGGCCGCCGCGTGGGACGCCGCCGGCCTGCAGTTCGACCGCGTGGCGGTCAACGTGTCGGCCGTACAGCTGCGCGACCGCGGGTTCGCCGAACGCGTGATCGACATCTGCCATGCCCACGGCTGGCCGCCGCAGCGCCTGGAGCTGGAGCTGACCGAGTCCGCCCTGATCCGTGACACCGACGTGCTGCGGCACTGCTTCGAGGTGCTCGAACGCCACGGCGTGCCGCTGGCGGTCGACGACTTCGGTACCGGCTTCTCGAACCTGCACTACCTCAACCGCTTCCCGGTGGGGCGCCTGAAGATCGACCGCAGTTTCGTCCAGGGCATGCTGCATGACGCCGGCACGGCCGAAGTGACGCAGGCGATCGTGCACCTTGGCCACGCGCTGGGCATGAAGGTCGTCGCCGAAGGCGTGGAGACCGAGCAGGAGGAGGCGATGCTGCGCCGCCAGGGCTGCGATGAGATCCAGGGCTACCTGTACTCGCGCCCGCTGGCGCCGCGCGATCTGGCGCAGTGGTTGAAGCTGGGCACGCAGACGCTGCCGCGCGAGAGCTATGCCGCGGTGACGCAGAGCGTTTGAGTAAGGTCCTGCAGCGCCCCTCCGTGGGCTCTGCACAGCCCTGGGTTGCCGTCCCGTCATACGGGTCGTGCGCGACATCGGCGCTTGCGTTGCATGTGACTGCGCACAGCCCTCCGGCCGGGTTCCCCCCTCGGTCCGGCACAGGCCATCGCCCGGCGATATCAGCGGGCACGCAGATGGAAATACGATGAAGCTGTCGAACCGCCCTGGGCGTCAGTCCTGCGGCGAGTGCTGCGCTCGCCTCAACGGGTAGCGCCGTGACGGCCGCTTGCGGACGTGCGATGACGGGTAGCTGCGTTGGCGTTCACGGCGGTTGATGCCGGGCAGGCAGCGTCAGCGCGCAGCCGCATCCAGGTCATCGCCGCTCAGGCCCAGGTCCCAGGCCAGCCCGGCCAGGGCGGGGTCGACGGCGGAGGGCAGGGCGACGATGCCCGGCGCGGGGCGCTTGGCCAGCTGCGCGAGTTCCTGCTGGGCCAGCTGCTCCAGCCGTGCGATCAGAGCGCGGCCCTGCAGCGGGGCAACCGGCGCTGCCGCAGCGGCAGGCGCCGCAACGGCGGTGACAGTCTCAGTGCGCTGCACCGCCGGCTCCAGCTCGGCGGGGACAACGGATGCAACGGACAACACGGACGCGTTCAACATCGGGTAATCATCTGCAGCCAAGGCGGGTCGTGCAAGCGCAACGGCCCCGGGGAAACCGGGGCCGTTGGCTGTGCCGGGGTCGGCACGGGACATCTGGATCAGAACAGCTCGACCGCGCCTGCGGCCATGCTCTGCTGGGCGACCGCCTTGTGCGGCGGGCGCTCCCACTCGGTGCGCATGTCACGCAGGCGGCTGCCGGTGCGCTGCAGGGCGGTCACGACCTCCTCGTCGAACACGCCGCCACTGCGATGCAGCAGCTCCTGCAGGGCGACGGCCTCGCGGTTGATCGCCGTCAGGCGGTCCAGGTGGGTGTGCACGCCGCCCAGGGCCTGGGTGGCGATGTCTTCGAACTGCAGGGCGCGCACGGCTTCAGCGACGCTGCTGTCGATGGCGCGACCGCATTCGGAGATCTCGCGCATGCCGTCACCGAGCGAGGCATTGATCTGGGCCACGTTCTCCAGCATCTGCGCCGCCTCGTGGCGCGCTTCGCGGGAACGGTCCATATCGCGGGAGGCCATGTGCGAGACCGTCTCGCGCACCTTGGCGATGGCGTCCTTGGAGCTGTGCGCCAGCTTGCGGATCTGCTCGTTGAAGGTGGTCGAGCGCTCGGACAGGTTACGGACTTCGTCGGCGACCACCGCAAAGCCACGGCCGGCTTCACCGGCACGTGCGGCTTCGATGGCCGCGTTCAGGGCCAGCAGGTTGGTCTGGTCGGCGATCGACTTGACGTCCTCCAGCAGCGCGAAGATGCCATCCAGGTGCTGGGCCATCTGATCGATGTGCTGCACGGTGTTGCTGCTCTGGCCGCTGACCTGTTCCAGCGCCTCGACCAGCTGCTCCATCCGCTGGCTGGCGTGCTGGGCGAAACGGGCCACGTCGACGCCGGCACCGCCTTCTTCGCCGGCGCGGTCGACGATGCGGGCCAGGGCCTGGCTCTGCTGGCGCGACTTGCGGTTCATCGCATCGAAGCTGCTGCCCAGGCCACCGACCGCATGACGGATCAGGTCGCGGGCACGTTCGACTTCGCCACGCGAGCCGTCGATTTCGTTGCCGACGAACGAGCGCAGCTCGGTCAGCAACTGGTCCTGCTCGCGCATGATGCGGGCCTGTTCAGGCGAACGCTGGGTCTGGGCGCGGACGCTCCACCAGGCAAACCCGAGCCAGCTGAGCGTCATCGTGCTCAGGATCGCCCAGCGCAGGGCGGCGGGCCACTCGAAGCCGATGGCAAAGGGAAGCAGAAGGGTCAGGACCAGGGGGGCGGCCAGGCGGATGAAGAGGCGTGAGTACATGGACGTTCTCGGGGAGGTGCACGGATGCTGTATCGGCCGTACCCCCGTTTGCTTTAGTCCTGCACAACACATTCGATCAAAAACCGCGCGTTCCGGCCCCCCGGGTGGAGCCACCCGATGGGTGGCTGCCGAGCTCAGCGCAGCTGGCGCGCGACCGCTTCCAGCATCGTCTTGCGCGAGAACAGGAAGTCCCAGTACTGGCCACCGGTCTGGCGCCACAGCACCGCCGAACGGACTGCGGCCAGCAGCAGCGCACGGATCTCGGCGACCACGCCCGCCTGGCCGAGGTAGTGCGGGTTGCCCTGGACCATCACCCGCGGCTTGAGGTTGCTGATGGTGTCCGCGTACAGGCCACCCAGCGCGGCGAGCACGTCCGGGTGGGCGCTGTCGCCCAGCTCGCCGGCCTGGGCGCGGGCGCGCTCGATCCCGGTGCTGACCTTGGCCACGATCGCGTCCTCGCGCACGAAGCGGCGCTCAAGCTGCAGCACCGACAGCGCCAGGCGCGGCAACTGCTCGTCCTGGCCCTGGCTGCTGAGGTAGTTGTGCAGCAGGCGCAGGCCGGGGGCGACATTGCTGGCGCTGCCGTAGATGTCCTGCGGGCTGGCCGCATCGATGCGGAACACGCTCTCCACCGCGGTGCGGACCACGGCGGCTTCGGAGTGGCCGGTTTCGGCGATGCGGCGCACCTGCTGCAGGGCCTGGGCGATGCCGGCCAGAGCGAGTACGCGGTCGTCGACGGAAAAACTCATGCAGCAGATACCTCGAAAGGAGAAGGGGTGGCACGAAGGCGTTGTTCCAGCGGCGCATCGGTGGCGGCGATGACGGCGCCACCAAGGCAGACCTCATCGTCATACAACACCAGCGATTGGCCCGGGGTGACGGCACGCTGCGGGCGCGCGAAGCGCACGTCCACGGTGCCATCGTCGCGCACGGTGACGGTGCACGGCTCGTCGGGCTGGCGGTAACGGGTCTGGGCGGTGCACTCGAAGCGGCGCGCGGGCGGGGCGCCGCCGATCCAGTGGGCGGCCTCCGAATGCAGGCGGGTGGACTGCAGCCACGGGCTCTCGCGGTCCTGGTCCACGTACAGCACGTTGCTGGCCACGTCCTTGCCGACGACGTACCACGGGGCCGCCGGCCGGCCACGCACGCCACCGATGTTCAGGCCCTCGCGCTGGCCGAGCGTGAAATAGAACACGCCAGGATGTTCGGCGATCAGGGCGCCATCGGGATCGCGGATCTCGCCCGTCCTGGCCGGCAGGTAGCGGCCGAGGAACTCGCGGAAGTCGCGTTCGCCGATGAAGCAGATCCCGGTCGAATCCTTCTTGGCGTGGGTCGGCAGGCGTGCATCCCGTGCGATCCGGCGCAGGTCGTTCTTCTGCAGGTCGCCGATCGGGAACAGGGTGGCGGCCAGCTGTTCCTGGCCCAGCTGGTGCAGGAAGTAGCTCTGGTCCTTGCTGCGGTCGGCGCCGCGCAGCAGCGCCCAGCGGCCGCCCACCTGGGCGATCCGCGCGTAATGGCCGGTTGCGATGCGTTCGGCGCCGAGCTCGCGCGCGGCGTCGAGGAAATGCTTGAACTTCACTTCGCGGTTGCACAGCACGTCCGGGTTGGGCGTGCGGCCGGCCGCGTACTCGGCCAGGAAATGCTCGAACACGCCCTGCCAGTACTCGCTGGAAAAATCGCGGAAGTGGAACGGGATGCCGAGCAGGCCGCAGACCGCCACCGCATCGCGGCGGTCATCTTCGGCACGGCAGTCGCCACTGCCGTCATCGGCCCAGTTCTGCATGAACAGTCCCGCCACCGGCTCGCCCTGCTGGACCAGCCGCCAGGCCGCGACCGAGGAATCCACGCCGCCGGAGACACCGACCATGATCCGTGGGGGGCTCATGCGGCCTCCTTGACGATGGAGAGCGGGTGGCGCTGGCCAGCCAGATAGTCGGCCACCACCTGCCAGACCAGCGGGCTGCGCAGGCGGCCGGGGTCGGCCTTCAGTTCGGCCGGGGTCAGCCACACGGCCCGCAGGATCCCGGTGTCCAGCGGACGGGCGGGATCGTGCGAGACCGGCTCGGCCGCATAGGCAAAGCGCAGGAACGGCGTGCCGTCCGGGGCGGTCCACTGGTAGGTGCCGATGAAGGCGCTCAGGCGCACCGTCCAGCCGGTCTCTTCCAGCGTTTCCCGGCACGCGGCGGCGGCCAGGCTCTCGTCGGGCTCCAGGTGGCCAGCGGGCTGGTTCAGCACCTGGCGGCCGTCGATCGCCTCCTCGACCAGCAACAGACGCCCGTCACGCACCACCACGGTGGCGACGGTGACATGGGGCGTCCAGCGCGGTTCCTGCACGGCATTCACCTCAGTATTCGTCCTGCTCGGTCAGCTCGAGCTCCATGGCATCGGCCGTACGCACGGCCGCATCGATCGCGTCGCTGAGCGCTTCGGGGGTGGCGTTGGCATCGACCTTCACCACGAACATCGCCAGCTGGTCCTGCTTCACCCAGGCGCCCATCTTGGCATCCTGCGAGTCTTCGAGCAGGCGGTTGGCGACCGCAGCGGGGAACTGCTTGCCCGGCGAATTGTAGGCCGGCGACCAGATCTCACGGATCCTGTGCTTGCCGAACTCCTCGACGGTGGAGCGCACGAAGGCCAGCTGGCTGCGGCCGTCATCCATGTCGAACACCATCTTGTAATCGCCGTCCTCGTCCACCTCGTAGGTGTACTTGAGCGTGTCCAGCGCTCGCCCGACGGCCTTGTCCGCGTCGGCCGCATGGGCGCCGGTGGCAGTGACGGCCAGCAGCAGTGCGGCAGCAATCCTTTTCATGAAATCCCTGTGAACATCTGGTTGGAGAGTGCAGATTGTGAAGGCCGCAGGGGGCAACGTCCAATCCGGCCGGGCGGGGCCCTATAATGGGGGGATGCCCCGCGAGACTTCCCACGAAACTCATCACGACCACGGCGTGCTGCTTGAGCCTGCACGTCCCGAGGTCGCGCCGCCGCCGCTGTACCAGGTGATGCTGTTGAACGACGACTACACCCCGATGGATTTCGTGGTGACGGTCCTGCAGCACTTCTTCTCGATGGACCTGGACCAGGCCACCCAGGTGATGCTCCACGTGCATACCCGCGGCCGCGGCGTGTGCGGGGTGTTCACCCGCGAGGTCGCCGAATCCAAGGTCGCCCAGGTCAATGAATTCTCGCGCATGAACCAGCACCCGCTGCTGTGCACGATGGAGAAGGCCAGCGGCTGAGCCGCCCTTGGCCCCGCCATAGGCGCGCCAGCGATCCGCACTGTTCCAGCCATGGCGACAGCCGTGCGGCCGGCCCCAGCCGAGCCGGAGCCATTCGGTTCTCCGGCATCCGCACCCACCCTGAGCATCGCCAGGCTGCCGCCCGGCAGCTGCACCGGCCAGCGCTGGCCCGGCGTGGCGTCACGATGACATCACCATCACGTTGAAGCTGCCATTTCGTGGCGGCAAGTTCGTGCATGATGGAGGCCGTCCAATGGATTGGTGCGATCGGCGGAGTGCTAACGCCGTCTGAACGCACTGATCCGCTAGGGTGATGGAAATCGTGAAGGTTGGCCGCATATTGTTCCTAACTGCCGCCGGAGTTAATCATGTTCAGTAAAGACCTCGAACACACCATCGGACAGTGCTACAAGCGCGCCCGTGAGGCCCGGCATGAATTCATGACGGTGGAACACCTGCTGCTGGCACTGCTCGACAACCCGTCCGCCCAAGCCGTCCTCAAGGCCTGCGGTGCGGACGCCGAGCGCCTGCGACAGGAACTGGAACAGGCCATCGAGGCATCCGTCTCGCGCCTGTCCGAATATGATGGGCGCGATACCCAGCCGACCCTGGGCTTCCAGCGCGTGCTGCAGCGCGCGGTCTACCACGTGCAGTCCTCGGGCAAGAAAGAAGTCACTGGCGCCAACGTGCTGGTCGCGATCTTCGGCGAGAAGGACTCGCATGCCGTGTACTACCTCAACCAGCAGGACGTGACCCGGCTGGATATCGTCAATTACCTCTCCCATGGCATTGCCAAGCTGGGCGAGGAGGGCGAAGTGCCGCCCGCCGCCGATGGCGAGGGCCGCGCCGAGGGTGCCGAAGGCGAGGGCAAGGGCGATGCCCTGGCCGAGTTCGCCAGCAACCTCAACGACCAGGCCCGCAACGGCAAGATCGACCCGCTGGTCGGCCGTGCCGATGAGATCGAGCGCACCATCCAGGTCCTGTGCCGCCGCCGCAAGAACAATCCGCTTTACGTGGGCGAGGCCGGTGTGGGCAAGACCGCCATTGCCGAAGGCCTGGCCAAGCGCATCGTGGAAGGGTCGGTGCCGGATGTGCTCGCCGATGCGGTGATCTACTCGCTGGACCTGGGCGCGCTGGTGGCCGGGACCAAGTACCGCGGTGATTTCGAAAAGCGCCTGAAGGGCGTGCTGACCGCGATGAAGAAGCTGCCCAACGCGGTGCTGTTCATCGATGAGATCCACACCATCATCGGTGCCGGTTCGGCCTCGGGCGGCACCATGGACGCCTCCAACCTGATCAAGCCGGCCCTGGCCTCGGGCGAGCTGCGCTGCATCGGCTCGACCACCTTCCAGGAATACCGCGGCATCTTCGAGAAGGACCGGGCGCTGGCCCGCCGCTTCCAGAAGATCGACATCGTCGAGCCGACGGTGGGCGAGACCTACGAGATCCTGCAGGGCCTCAAGCCCAAGTACGAAGCGCACCACGGCGTGACCTATGCCGATGACGCGCTGCAGGCCGCCGTGGACCTGTCGGTCAAGCACATCAACGACCGCCTGCTGCCGGACAAGGCGATCGACGTGATCGACGAGGCCGGTGCCCGCCAGCGGCTGCTGCCGGACGGCGAGCGCAAGGAGCTGATCGACATCGAGGAGATCGAGACCATCGTCGCCAAGATGGCGCGGATCCCGGCCAAGCAGGTCAGCGCCACCGACAAGGACGTGCTCCAGCATCTGGAGCGCAACCTGAAGATGGTGATCTTCGGCCAGGACCCGGCCATCGAGACGCTGTCCTCGGCGATCAAGCTGGCCCGCTCGGGCCTGGCCAATCCGGAAAAGCCGATCGGCAACTTCCTGTTCTCCGGCCCGACCGGCGTAGGCAAGACCGAGGTGACCAAGCAGCTCGCGCTGCAGCTGGGCATCGAGCTGGTCCGCTTCGACATGAGCGAGTACATGGAGTCGCATTCGATCAGCCGTCTGATCGGCGCCCCTCCGGGCTATGTCGGCTTCGACCAGGGCGGCCTGCTGACCGAGAAGATCGTCAAGACCCCGCACTGCGTGCTGCTGCTGGACGAGGTGGAGAAAGCCCATCCGGACATCTTCAACATCCTGCTGCAGGTCATGGACCGCGGTGTGCTGACCGATACCAACGGCCGTGAGGCGAACTTCAAGAACGTGGTGCTGGTGATGACCACCAATGCTGGCGCGGCCCAGGCCTCGCGGCGTTCGATCGGCTTCACCCGCCAGGACCATGCCACCGACGCGATGGAAGTAATCCGCAAGAGTTTCACGCCGGAGTTCCGCAACCGTCTGGATGCGATCGTGCAGTTCCAGGCGCTGGGCTTCGAGCACATCCTGCGCGTGGTGGACAAGTTCCTGATCGAGCTGGAAATGCTGCTGCAGGAAAAGCACGTCAGCCTGTCGGCCACGCCGACGGCGCGCGATTGGCTGGCCCACCATGGCTTCGATCCGCTGATGGGTGCCCGCCCGATGGCGCGCGTGATCCAGGACAAGATCAAGCGTCCGCTGGCCGACGAACTGCTGTTCGGCAAGCTGGTCAACGGTGGCAAGGTCAGCATCGATGTGCGCGACGACCAGCTGTTCGTCGAGACCGAAGCCGAGCCGGAGCGTCTGCTGCCGGCCACGGTCTGACCGCGCGGTAGACGCCGGGCGGCAGATGCCTGCACCGTCATTGAAGAGCCCCCGCAAGGGGGCTTTTCTTTGGGTGCGCGGCGCCTTCGGTGCGGTTACTGGCGGGCGCGTGCCTTGCGGGTGAATTCTTCGGCGGTGATCGGCTCGACCGCACTGATCGTGCAGCTTTGTCCGTTCGTGCGCAGCCTGCTGGCTCCTGCGCCACAGAGTTGGCCGTCCCGGCCGGGAGTGACAAAGGCCAGTTTCGGGGACATGGCTGCGCTGCTGCACGAGCGCTCGAAACGGACCAGGTAGTGCTGGTCGCCGTTGCGGAGCAGTACATCGCGGTCGGCCCCATTGCGCACCAGCTGCTGATCCGGGGACAGGGTGATGCAATCGCCGGCAGCGGCCGGTTCGGCGGCCTGGACCGAGGCAGCGGTGGCCAGGCAGGCAGCAAGCAGGAGCAGGGAAGGCAGGCGTTTCATGGCGGGGGCCATCGGGTCGGGATCCGGATTGGATCGAGGGCCACACTGGGCGTTTTCGCGCCAGGGCGAATCTGCATCAAGGCATCCTGACCGACGTCAGGGTGCACAGGGTCAGGGTGACGCTTGGCAGGGGTGGGGCGATGGCTGAATGGCGCCCACGCGAAAAGGCCAGCACCTGGCTGGCCTTCTGGCGGGAACAACCCCCGGACCGCTTATTTCATGCGGTAGGTGATGCGACCCTTGGTCAGGTCGTACGGGGTCATTTCGACCTTGACGCGGTCGCCCGTCAGGATGCGGATGTAGTTCTTGCGCATGCGGCCGGAGATGTGGGCGATGATTTCATGCCCATTTTCCAGTCGTACGCGGAAAGTGGTGTTCGGCAGCGTCTCGCTGACGGTGCCTTCGAACTCGATGGAGTCGTCTTTCGACATGTAGTCCTGTGCAGTTCTGTAACCGGCCGAGCTGGCCTGAAGAGCGGGCATTTTACGCGCGTCGGGCGTTTGATGCAAAGTTTTGGTTAAGGCCAGGCCCGCGTGGCCAGATCGGCCGCTGCCATCGTCCCGAACAAATCCCGCCAATCGCCTGCGGGAGCTGGCTGTTGGACCTGTTCACGGACAAGGGCCAGGAAGCGTTGGCGTGGCCAGTGTTCGGCGCCCATGCGCAGCAGATGGTCATTTTCGACCTGTGCGTCGATCAGCGGCCAGCCCCAGCCGGCCAGCCGATGGGCCAATCCGGCCAGGGCAACCTTGGAGCCGCCGGTAGCCGCACTGAACATGCTCTCGCCAAAAAACATCCGGCCGATCGCTACGCCATAGATGCCGCCGACCAGTTGTCCGCCATCGAACACCTCCACCGAGTGCGCGAAGCCCAGCCGGTGCAGTTCGATGTAGGCATCGCGCATGTCGCAGGTGATCCAGGTGCCGTCCTGCCCCGGCCGCGGGCTGGCCGCGCAGGCATCGATCACCTGCGCAAAGCAGCTGTCGGCGCGCAGCGTCCATGTGCTCTGCCGCAGCGAGCGGCGGAAGCGGCTGGACAGGTGCACGCCGTCGGTGCGGAACACCATCCGCGGGTCCGGCGACCACCACAGGATCGGCTCGCCTTCGCTGAACCACGGAAAGATGCCGCCGGCATAGGCGTTGAGCAGGCGCAGCGGATGCAGGTCGCCACCGAGCGCGAGCAGGCCATCGGGATCGCGCAGGGCGGTCTCGGCGGGCGGGAACGGGGCATCCGGCGCATCGGCCAGGCGCCAGGGCAGCTGACGGGTCATGTGGGGGATTGTAGCCAGCGCCGCACCGGTAGCGCCGAGCCATTCCCGGCGATTCTTTGAGATTCATTGCATTCCATTTGCCAGCGCGGGCGGCCACTCTGTCCATCTCTTTCGAACTCACGGCCTGCCATGCCCGTCACCGTAGATACGCTGCTCGAAATGATCCGCCAGCCGCAGCGCTCGGATGCCGCCTTTGAGGCGATGTTGGATCTCTTTGAGCGTGATCCGGCCGCGCTCTCATTGCTGTTGATCCACGCGATGGAGGCCCAGACGATGCGTTGCGAGATGCTGGTGGCGGCCTCCGAACTACTTCCGGATGAGGATGCCTGTGAGGTCTATCGATTTGCCTGGAGCAGGTTCAAAGCAGGGAGCAGTCATGGGTTGGTGAGCGAGGTCTGCTTGCAGGCCGCCCGCAGCGCGCCTGGGCTGCTGCGCGATGACTGGGATGCGGTGTTGCGACTCTCTGAATCAGAAGAAATTGGAGGGTTGGTCTGGCAGCACTTGCCTGCGGAGACGGGATACCGCTGGATTCGGGAAGCAAAGACGAAGCCTCCGCTGGCACAGTGGCCGACCAGGAATGCGCTGAAGGCCAGTGGCATTGCTGAGCTTCAACTGGCGGCAAATGAACTGGGCGGCCCCCTTGACGAGCCCTGGGGCACTGTCGAACTTGAAGCGCGGGCCGGCAAAGAGAGTCGGACCGGTCGCGCGTTGCATGGCAGGAGGGGGTTGCACCTTCGGTTCGGCGCGAAGATCCAGCGCGTGCAGTTGGCCGATTCCAGAAGCGTGGTGCGTCGATTCCAGCGACTGCATCCGACATGGGCTGGGGGCAAGTCAAGAACAACGGCGCGTATGGGGGGGCGTCTGGAAGGGCGCTGTGGAATCTGTGGTGCCCCGTTGCAGCGTTTGCTGGATTTGGACGTCCGTCTCGTCGGCCCTTGCTCGATCCCGCTGGTTACCTTTGGATTGTGCCTGGCTTGCCCGGATACCGGAGAGTCGGGCTGGTGCCATGGAGACCCCGTGTTCTTTCGTCATGATGAACAGGGCCGGCCTGATGCGCATGAATCGCAAGAGCTCGATCCGCGAATTGTCCCTGATGCCTCCACGGTTCTGCTGGATCTGGAAGTGGAACTCGTTGAATTGCCGTGTGCGCGCTGGGAGCCCGTCAGCTATTCAGGAGGATGGCATAACTATAGTCGGGTGGGCGGGGCGCCCTCGTGGGTACAGAGCGGAATGTATCTTTCCTGCCCCGACTGCCATCGAAGCATGTTCTTTGTTATGCAGCTCGACTCCCACGTCCCCCTGACGGATGGCTCCCTGATGCCATGGATGAACGGAGGTATGCTCTATACGTTCTGGTGCGATCAGTGCCTGATCAGCGCGCATTACAGCGAGTACAGCTGATTCAGACGAGCAGGCTCGACTCTACACACCCGCACGAAACGGGCCATGCCCCTGCAGCTCCTGCTGGTACCGCCGCACATCCCGCCGCTCCTGCCGGCACCAGTCGCGCAGCGCTTCGGCGAACTCCGCATCGGCCACCCAGTGCCGGCTTCGCACGATGGTCGGCAGGAAACCACGCGCCAGTTTGTGCTCACCCTGCGCACCCGGTTCGAAGCGGGCCACGCCCTCGCGCAGGCAGTACTCGATGCCCTGGTAGTAGCAGGCCTCGAAGTGCAGGCCGGGCAGGGTAGCGCCGCCCCAATAGCGGCCGTACAACGTGTCGCCGCCGCGCAGGCACAGCGCGCCGGCGATCGGCTCACCGTCCTGTTCGGCTAGGAACAGCACCAGCCCGCGCCCGAGTGAAATTGCCAGATGGCGCAGGAACGCCTCGGTCAGCGCTGGCGCGTTGCCGTACTCGAGGAACGTCTGCAGGTAGAAGCGGTACATGGCCTGCAGATCGGCGCGGGTGGCTTCGTCGCCATGCACCACCCGGAAAGTGATGCCTTGCCGGCTCACCTTGGACCTCTCCTGGCGGATGTTCTTGCGGTGCTTGTGGTTCATCGCGCCCAGGAACTGCTCGAACGTGCTCCAGTCGCCCGGGTTCTGCCACTGGAACTGGATGTCCTCGCGCAACAGCCAGTCGTCGCCAAAGGCTGTTTCGTCAGCTGCCGTGTGGAAATTGATGTGCGCTGACGACACGGCGAGTGCGGGCATCTGTTCGCGCAGTGCCGTCAGCAGGGCAGTGCGCTGCGACGCATCACGGGCCAGCAGTCGCGGGCCAGTCACCGGCGAGTACGGCACCGCACCGAGCCACTTCGGGTAGTAGTCGCGGCCATGGCGCGCATAGGCATTGGCCCAGGCGTGGTCGAACACGAACTCGCCATGCGAGTTGGTCTTCAGGTAGCCGGGAATGGCGCCGAGCAAGGCATCGCCGTCCCACAGAGTGAGATGCTGCGGCTGCCAACCCCAGTCCTCGCGCAGGCAACCGTAGGTTTCCAGGCCGGACAGGAAAGCGTGGCTGACGAATGGGTTGCCGCCGTCGTGCAGGGCATCCCAGTCGGTGGCGGGAACGGACTGCAGGGAGTCGAGGAAGCGGGCGCTGGGCATGGGGGAAAGGATAGGGCAGGTGGGATGCGGGCTGGGTGTGCGTAGCCGGTCCAGTTTGTTGCGGCCATGGCCATGCTTGCCAGGCATCGCCTGGCACTGCTGAAAGGAAAAGGCCGGCGCTTTCGCGTCGGCCTTCCCGGTCAATCATGCCTCGGCGCTATGGAAGCCAGCCTCAGCTGGCCTTGCCCTGCGCATCCAGATAACGCTCGGCATCCAATGCGGCCATGCAGCCGAAGCCGGCCGAGGTGATCGCCTGGCGGTAGTGCTGGTCGGCCACGTCGCCCGCGGCGAACACGCCTTCCACCGAGGTCTGGGTGGCGTTGCCGCCCAGGCCCGAGCGGATGTCCAGGTAGCCGTTGTTCATGGTCAGCTGGCCGTCGAACAGCTGGGTGTTCGGGTGGTGGCCGATGGCCACGAAGAAGCCGTGGGCATCGATGTCGCGGGTGCTGCCGTCCAGGGTGGACTTGACGCGCACGCCGGTCACGCCGGCCTCGTTGCCCAGCACTTCATCGACCTGGTGGTGCCAGACGGTCTCGATCTTGCCGGCTTCGACCTTGGCGAACAGCTTGTCCTGCATGATCTTCTCCGCCTTGAGAGTGTCGCGGCGGTGGACCAGGTAGACCTTGCGGGCGATGTTGGACAGGTACAGGGCTTCTTCCACGGCGGTGTTGCCGCCGCCGACCACGACCACGTCCTGGTCACGGTAGAAGAAGCCATCGCAGGTGGCGCAGGCGGACACGCCGCGGCCCTTGAAGGCCTCTTCGCTGGGAATGCCCAGGTACTTGGCGGTCGCGCCGGTGGCGATGATCAGGGCATCGCAGGTGTACTCGGCACTGTCACCGATCAGCTTGAACGGGCGCTGGGAAACATCGGCGGTGTGGATGTGGTCGAAGATGACCTCGGTTTCGAAGCGCTCGGCATGCGCCTGCATGCGGCTCATCAGGTCCGGGCCCATCAGGCCGTGCGCATCCCCGGGCCAGTTGTCCACCTCGGTGGTGGTCATCAGCTGGCCGCCCTGCTGCAGGCCGGTGATCACGACGGGCTTGAGGTTGGCGCGCGCGGCGTAGACGGCGGCGGTCCAGCCGGCCGGGCCGGAACCAAGGATCAACAGGCGGGAGTGCTTGGAGTTGCTCATGTAAGCTCGCAATAGAAGGTAGGGCGGGAGTGCCGGCGCAGTGATTGCGCGGCATCCGAGCGAAGTCATAGAGTGGCGGCAGGGGCGGGGCGATTCAAGGCGCGCAGTGGAACGCGGCGACCCGCGCAGCACGACGCCCATTCCGGCGCCGGGGTTTTGACGCTGACCGTGCCGGCCAGCGGCCGGCACCTACCGGGGTGGGGTCCAGTCGTTTATTATCAAGCACTAACAGTGCATTCCCAAGGTGTGGTCTAAGGTGGCGAAACAGGTCCCGGAACGATCCAAGGCGTCCGACAGCAAGGCAGCGCCGCGCAAACCGGCCAGCGTGGACAACCCGCGCCGGCAGCGCCTGTGGCGCGACCTGGGCTTGATCGCGGTCGCCCCGGCGCTGCTGTATCTGGTCGCCAGTCTGTTCACCTATTCGGCCACCGACCCGGGCTGGTCGCATACCGGCAGCGTGGTCGCGCCGGTCCACAACATGGGTGGCCGCGCCGGTGCCTGGATCGCCGACGTGCTGCTGCAGCTGTTCGGCTACATGGCCTTCGTACTGCCGATCGTGCTGGGCGCACTGGCGTGGATCGCGATGTTCGGCCTCAAGCGCGAGGCCAAGGGCGAGCATGACCTGGATCCGGCCCTGCGCCTGGTCGGTCTGGTCGGCTTCCTGATCGCCGGTACCGGCTTCCTGCACCTGCGCCTGTTCGTCGCCGATGTGGCCCACGCCGGCGGCATCCTCGGCAAGCTGGTGGGCAGTTCGCTCAGCGTCGGTTTCGGCGCCTTGGGCGCGAATCTGTTCGTGCTGGTGCTGCTGCTGGCGTCGATCACCCTGGCCACGGGCATCTCCTGGTTCGTGGTGATGGAGAAGATCGGCAACTGGGTGCTGGCGTTGCCGCCGCTGTTCAACAAGAAGAAAGAGCAGGCCACCGAGTGGCAGCAGACCCGCGCCATGCGCGAGGAGCGCCAGGAAGTGCGCAAGGTCGACGCCGAGGTCCGCGCCAAGCGCGAGCCGGTCAAGATCGAGCCGCGCCCGGAGCCAGTCCTGGAGAAAAGCGACCGGGCCAAGCGCGAGACCCAGATTCCCATGTTCCGCGGGGTCAATGGCGATGGCTCGGATGTGCCGCCGCTGGCGCTGCTGGATGATCCCAAGCCGCAGCCCAAGGGCTACGACGAGGGCACGCTGGAGACGCTCTCGCGCCAGATCGAGTTCAAGCTCAAGGACTTCCGCATTGATGCGCAGGTGGTCGGAGCCTATCCCGGCCCGGTGATCACCCGCTTCGAGATCGAACCCGCGCCGGGCATCAAGGTCAGCCAGATCAGTTCGCTGGACAAGGACATCGCGCGCGGCCTGTCGGTGAAGTCGGTGCGCGTGGTGGATGTGATCCCGGGCAAATCGGTGGTGGGTCTGGAGATCCCCAACGTCACCCGCGAGATGATCTACCTCTCCGAACTGCTGCGCTCCAAGGAATACGACAAGTCGGCCAGCGTGCTGACCCTGGCGCTGGGCAAGGACATCGCCGGCCGCCCGACCGTGGCCGACCTGGCGCGCATGCCCCACCTGCTGGTAGCCGGCACCACCGGCTCGGGCAAGTCGGTGGCGGTCAATGCGATGGTGCTGAGCCTGCTGTACAAGGCTTCGCCGAAAGACCTGCGGATGCTGATGATCGACCCGAAGATGCTCGAGCTGAGCGTCTACCAGGGCATCCCGCATCTGCTGGCGCCGGTGGTCACCGACATGAAGGAGGCCGCCAACGGCCTGCGCTGGTGCGTGGCCGAGATGGAACGCCGCTACAAGCTGATGAGCGCGGTGGGCGTGCGCAACCTGGCCGGCTTCAACAAGAAGGTCAAGGATGCCCAGGATGCCGGGCAGCCGATGATGGACCCGCTGTTCAAGCCCAACCCGGAACTCGGCGAGGCCCCGCGTCCGCTGGAGACGCTGCCGTTCATCGTCATCTTCATCGACGAATTCGCCGACATGATGATGATCGTCGGCAAGAAGGTCGAAGAGCTGATCGCGCGGTTGGCGCAGAAGGCGCGTGCGGCCGGCATCCACCTGATCCTGGCCACGCAGCGCCCCTCGGTGGATGTGATCACCGGCCTGATCAAGGCCAACATCCCGACCCGCATCGGCTTCCAGGTCAGTTCGAAGATCGATTCACGCACCATCCTCGACCAGTCTGGCGCGGAAACGCTGCTGGGCCACGGCGACATGCTGTATCTGCCGCCGGGCACGGCGTTGCCGGACCGCGTGCACGGCGCGTTCGTCTCCGATGAGGAAGTGCACCGCGTGGTCGAGCACCTCAAGGCCAGCGGCCCGACCGACTACATCACCGGCGTGCTGGACGAGGTGCAGATGATGGGCGACGGCGTGGTGGTCGGCCCCGGCGGCCTGCCCGAGGCAGGCGGTGGTGGCGGCGACGAATCCGATCCGCTGTACGACGAGGCCCTGCGCATCGTCACCGAAACCCGTCGTGCGTCGATCTCCGGCGTGCAGCGTCGGCTGAAGATCGGTTACAACCGGGCCGCGCGCCTGATCGAAGCAATGGAGGCCGCCGGCGTGGTGAGCCCGCCGGAGCACAATGGCGATCGCAGCGTGCTGGCCCCGCCACCGCCCAAGTAAGGTCGGGTACTGCCCGGCCGTCATTGATCGGCACCCGGCCGGCGACGTGCTCGCCGGCCGCTTCGCACAAGGAACCTGCAATGAAGCCGATGCGCTGGATGATGGTAGGTGCGCTGCTGATCGCGCCGGTGGTGGCGCAAGCCCAAGCCCAAGCCCAAGCCCAAGCTGCGCCCCCGGCTGCCGCACCGGTCGCGCCAGGTGGGCAGGGTGCGGGCACTGACGCGCAGGCCAGCAACAACTTCAGCTTCGTGCGCTATCGCGCCGACTACGTGGTGCGCCCCGATGCGGGCAACACCCAGACCGAAGAGTACGAGATCCTGCTCAAGACCAAATCGGCGGTCGAGCAGTTCAGCCAGGTGCGGCTGAGCTACAGCGAGAAAATGGAAACGCTGGAGGTGCTGCAGGCCTATACCCTGACCGCCGATGGCCAGCGCCGCGACGTGCCCGCCGACCGCATCTACACGCAGGAAAGCTACTCCAGCGCTGCCGCAGCGATGTATGCCGACCGCAAGGTGCGGGTGGTGGTGTTTCCGAACCTGGCGCCGGGCACGCGCGTGGTCTACCAGACCCGCCGGACCCAGAACACGCCTTACTTCCCCGGTTACTTCGGTCTGTGGGAAACCTTCAGCGTGTTCACGCCGTACGACGATGCGCGCGTGACCCTCACCGCCCCGGCCAGCCTGCCGATGCAGGTGGAGCAGCGGGGCGTGCGTGGCAGTGAGAAGCCCCGGATCCGCAATGGCCAGGCGCAGTGGGAGTGGACCTACCGCCGCAGTGAGCCGCTCAAGGCACAGAACTGGTCCGCTGCCGCCTGGGAATACAGCCCGGGCATCATGGCCAGCACGTATCGTGACTGGTCGCAGGTGGCACAGGCCTATCAGCTCAAGGGTGGCGAGGCGGCCGCGGTCACCCCGCAGATCCAGGCGCTGGCGGACCAGCTCACCCGTGGCATCACCGACCGGCGCGAGCAGGCCGCCGTGCTGTACCGCTGGGTCGCCCAGAACATCCGCTACGTGGCGGTCTACCTGGGCAACGGTGGGCTGGAGCCGAACCCGGCGCAGAGCATCCTCGACAATCACTATGGCGACTGCAAAGACCATGTGGTGATCCTGGAGGCGCTGCTGGCTGCACGGGGCATCCAGAGCACCCCGGTGCTGATCGGCGCCGGTGGCGGGCCGACCCTGCCGACCATTCCGCTGCTGGGCCGCTTCAACCACGCGATCACCTATCTCCCCGAGTTCGACCTGTATCTGGACTCGACCACGTCCTATGCGCGCTTCGGCCAGCTGCCCGACGCTGATCTCGGCGCACCGGTGCTGCACACCCGCCAGGCCGTGGTGGCGCGCACCCCCGCCAACGATGCCAGCCGCAACGGCACCGGGCTGGAAGTTGATTTCCGCTTCGACGCGGCTGGAAACCTGGTCGGCCAGACCCTGCAGCAGCCCAGCGGCGTGGCCGAGATCGGCATGCGGGCCGCCTTCGCACGGCTCAACGCACAGAACCGGGCGCGGGCGGAAGAATCGATCATGGCCGCCTCCGGTTTCGATGGCAGTGGCGCGCTCACCCTGCTCGGGGATCCGCAGGACCTGACCCGTCCGTTCAACTTCCGCTACGACTTCCAGGCCAGCGACTACGTCGATTTCGCGGTTCTCGGCGGCATGGTGCTGCCCGATGCGCCGGGCGGTGAGTCGTTCCGTGACCTGTACGCCAGCACCTCGGCGCCGGACAACGCTACGCCGTTCTACTGCAACGACAGTCTGCGCGAGGAGCGCTATCGGCTGACCTTCCCGGCCAGCGTGCCGATCGTGGCGATTCCGCGCAGCCAGCAGTTCGACAATGCGGGTGGGCAGTACACGGTGGAGTGGACGCGCGAAGGGCAGGTGGTCACCGCGCGTCACCGGCTGCATCAACGCGCCGTGCGCGGGGCGGACGCGCTCTGCCAGCCGCAGGACTACGCGGCGTTCCGCGAGCTGTACCAGCAGGTCCGGCGCGGCTTCCGCGGGCAGGTGGTGTACGGCGATCTGAAGACGGTGCAGGCCGGGCCTTGAGGATGCTCGGTACACCCGTTTCCAGCGCATAATGCGCCCCTGATCGCCCATTCAGGATTGAATGGGCACACTGCCTTCCATCCTTCCCATTCGCCTGGATACCTCGCATGCACACCACCTTCCGCCGCTCCCTGCTTGCTGCCACCCTGGTTGTCGCCAGTGTCGGGTCGGCGTCGGCCTGGGCCGGCGCCCGTGATGAGCTCAATCGCTTCACCCAGGGCCTGAAGGGGCTGGATGGGCAGTTCAGCCAGCAGGTGTTCGACAGCAAGGGCAAGGTCAAGGAAACCACCAGTGGCCGCGTCGCGTTGTCCGCACCGCGCCTGTTCCGCTGGGAATACATCAAGCCGCACGAGCAGCTGATCGTGGCCGATGGCAAGAAGGTGTGGGTCTACGAGCCCGACCTGGAGCAGGCCAGCGTGCGCCCGCAGGGCCAGGAAGAGCAGAACAGCCCGCTGACCGCACTGATCAATCCGGCCCTGCTGGACAAGCAGTACGACGTCAGCGAAGAGGCGGCCGTGCGCGATGGCCTGCAGTGGCTGGCGCTGAGCCCCAAGCGCGAAACCGATACCGCGTTCCAGTACGCCGCGCTGGGCTTCAATGCCCAGGGCCTGGCACGCATGGAAGTGGTGGACGCGGTCGGCCAGCGCACGGTGATCAGCTTCACCGGCTGGAAGCGCAACCCGAGCTTTGCCTCCGGCACCTTCAGCTTCACCCCGGCCAAGGGCGTGGACGTCATCGGCGAATGACGGTGTAGATGCCGGCCGGGCCGCTGGCCGGCATCTACCCTGCAATCCGCCGCGATACACTAGGCACGTGGCCAGAAACCGAACGACTTTCAATGGGCCCGATCTGCTGACCGTGGATCGGGACAACATGCGTCCGCTCGCCGAGCGGATGCGTCCGCAGACGCTGGATGAGATGGTGGGGCAGAAGCGCCTGCTCGCCCCGGGCAGCGCACTGCGCCGCGCGGTCGAGTCCGGCCATGTGCACTCGATGATCCTGTGGGGCCCCCCGGGCTGCGGCAAGACCACGCTTTCGCTGCTGCTGGCGCACTACGCCGACGCCGAGTTCCGCGCGATCTCCGCCGTACTGTCCGGTCTGCCCGAGGTACGCCAGGTATTGGCCGAGGCTGCACAGCGCTTCGCCGAAGGCCGGCGCACGGTGCTGTTCGTGGACGAGGTGCACCGCTTCAACAAAGCCCAGCAGGATGCGTTCCTGCCGCACATCGAGCGCGGCACCATCGTGTTCGTTGGCGCCACCACCGAAAATCCGTCCTTCGAACTGAACTCGGCGCTGCTCTCGCGCTGCCGCGTGCACGTGCTGGAGTCGGTCTCGCCAAGCGACATCGTCGAGGCGCTGGAGCGGGCGCTGCACGACACCGGGCGCGGCCTGGGCGCGGAGCATCTGCAGGTCGCCCCCGAGGCGCTGCTGGAGATCGCGACCGCCGCCGATGGCGATGTGCGGCGTGGGCTGACCCTGCTGGAAATCGCGGCCGAACTGGCCAGCGGCGATGGCGGGCGGATCAGCCCGGAAATGCTGGTGCAGGTGCTGGCCGACCGCACCCGTCGCTTCGACAAGGGCGGCGAGCAGTTCTACGACCAGATTTCGGCACTGCACAAGTCCGTGCGCAGCTCCAACCCGGATGCCGCGCTGTACTGGCTGACCCGGATGCTCGACGGCGGCTGTGATCCGTCCTACCTGGCCCGGCGGCTGACCCGCATGGCCATCGAGGATATCGGCCTGGCCGATCCGCGGGCGCAGTCGATGGCGCTGGAGGCGTGGGATATCTATGAGCGCCTGGGCAGTCCGGAAGGCGAGCTCGCCTTCGCACAGCTGGTCCTGTACCTGGCCAGCACCGCCAAATCGAACGCCGGGTATGCCGCGTTCAACAAGGCCAAACAGGAAGTGCGCGAGACCGGCACCCAGGAGGTGCCGTTGCACCTGCGCAACGCGCCAACCAAGCTGATGAAAGAGCTGGGTTACGGCAAGACCTACCAGTACGACCATGATGCCGATGGCGGGATCGCGCTGGACCAGACCGGCTTCCCCGATGCGATGGGCGAGCGCGTGTATTACGAGCCGGTGCCGCGCGGGCTGGAGATCAAGCTGAAGGAAAAGCTGGACCGCCTGCGTGCCGCGCGCGAACAGGCCCGTGCGGAGAAGGGCAGCGACTGATGGACGGCATCGGCGTCTGGTGGCAGCAGCTGGGCCTGGTGATGGCCGGCGGCGCACTGGGCGCTGCGCTGCGCTTCATGGTGGGCGATGCGATGCTGCGCCAGTTCGGCAATGGCTTTCCGTGGGGCACGCTGACGGTGAACCTGGCCGGTGCGTTCGTCGCCGGTTACGTGATGATCTGGCTGCAGAGTCGTGGCACGGCGGCGCTGTACTGGCGCGCGTTCCTGATCGTCGGGATCGTGGGCGGATTGACCACGTTCTCCTCGATGATGCTCGAATCGCTGGTGTTTACCCGCACCGATCGCAGCGTGATGGTGCCGCTGTATCTTGGCGTGAGCCTCGTCGGCGGGATGCTGCTGGTGTGGGCGGGCGCGCGTGTTGCAGAGGCGTGGCGCTGACGCTTGCGTCGCAAATGCAGAAATCCACGGAAAACGCTGGATTAAAGTGATGTCTCACGATATGGTGCGCGCCCCCGTTTGCATCCTCGTCCGTCATGCGCGATGAACAAGACCCCGGAACACTGGAACTGACGCTGCCGCGCAAGCGCGGCCGTCCGCCCACCTTCGGCTACGCGATGACCGATGCACAGCGCGCCGCCCGCTACCGGGCCCGCCGCGCCGGCCAGGCCGGCCACGCCGATGTGCGCAACTGCAGCGACATGGTGCTGCTGGACAAGATCCGCGCCTCGATCACCAGCAAGGACCCGGAACTGACCGGGTTCCTGGTGCACGTGCTCTGGCAGCGCTACCCGCTGCAGCTCAAGTAAGGACAGCCTGCCACTGGCGATACAGCCTGACGTCGTGGTCGATCCACTGGTGCGTGATCCGGATCGACTGCGTGCTCAGGCCGGCGTGACGTTGTTGCTGGCGCGCTCGTGGTTGAGGAGTTCGCCAAGGCGCATCGCCAGCATCTTGACCAGCGGGTCGGCGGTGGCGCGATGGAGCAGGGCGATTTCGAACGTATCGATCGGTGGCAGACCCTGCTCGACACCCAGCACGGTGTGCTCGCGGCTCAAGGCACGCGCCGGCAGCAGGCTGATGCCCATGCCATCGGCCACCGCGCCCTGGATCCCGCTCAGACTGGAACTGGTGAAGCTGATCCGCCAGCGACGCCCGAGCGCTTCGATCGCGTCGATGATGTCATCGCGGTAGAGTCCGCGCGGCGGAAAGGTGACCAGGGGCACCGGATCCAGGCCGATGCAGCCATTGCGGGCACTGTCGATCCAGACCATGGTCTCGGGCCAGCAGGCCACCGCGGCGCGGCTGTTGCGACGCTGCTTGACCAGGATCAGGTCGAGTTCGCCATGATCGTAGCCGTGGGCCAGGTCGCGGCTGAGGCCGCTGGTGACCTCCAGCTTCACCTGGGGATGTTCGCGGTTGAAGCCGCCAAGCAGCTGGGTGGTCGCGGCGCTGACGAAGTCCTCCGGTACGCCCAGCCGCACGGTGACGGCCACGGTGGTGCCGGCCAGGGCCTCCAGCAGCTGGTCGTTGAGCGCCAGCAGTTGGCGCGCGTGACCCAGGACGATCTCGCCGGCATCGGTAGGATGCACATCACGGTTGCCGCGCACCAGCAGCGGATGGCCGGCCATTTCCTCCAGCCGGCGGATCTTCTGGCTGATGGTGGATTGGGTGGAATGCAGGCGGGCGGCCGCCGTGGTGAAGCTGGCGCAATCGGCCACCATCACCATGGCGCGCAACAGGTCCAGGTCGAACAGGGCCCGATTCGGTTTTTCACTGGCAGTCATGGCGCCATTGTGAAGCGCAATGACCACGGCCGCCATGGCCATGCCCGGTGGCTACGCGTCCGCGGGCGTCGGCACGGCGTCGGCGACGCCTGGGGTCAGGCTGCGTGCCACCCGCTCGCCAGCCGCGCGTAGCCGGTCGATCAGTGCGGGTGGCCCCAGCACCTCGAACTCCAGGTCCATGGCCAGCAGCCAATAGATCACCGAGCCCGTTGGGTTGGCGCCACAGCGCAGCAGGCAGCGCTGGTCATCCACACCCTCGAGCACCCCGGCCGACGCAGGGATGCGCTGGCGCAGGGCAGCCAGGGGTGCGTGCAGGATGATCCGCGCCTCATCGGGGTACTGCCCGAGCGAGAGCGAGCGGGCCACCCACTGGCGCAGGTCGCCGTCGCCGGGCCCGGCGCGCGGCGCGAAATGCGCGCCCACCACGGGCGTACTGGTGATCCGGTCGATGCGGAAGGTGCGCCAGTCGACGCGTGCGGGGTCCCAGGCAACCAGATACCAGCGCCGATCGGTGTGCACCACGCCTTGTGGCTCCACCTGGCGAGAACTCGGCTGACCTGTGCGGTCGATGTACTCGAAGGCCAGTTGCAGTTGGTCGCGGCAGGCTGCGGCCAGGGCGGTCAGCCGACCGGCATCGACCAACGGTCCGATCTGATCGGTGGGCAGGATCGCTGAGCGCAGTGCCTCCAGACGGGGCCGCAGGCGCGGTGGCATCGCCTGTTCAATCTTGACCAGCGCGGTGATCGCGGTCTGCTCGATCCCGCTGATGGTGCCGGTCACCGCCGTGCGCAGCGCGATTGCGGCCGCCAGCGCTTCATCGTCGTCCAGCAGCAGCGGTGGCAGGGCCCGGCCCGGGCGGAAGGCGTAGCCGCCGGCGACACCGGTGCTGGCGTGGATGGGGTAGCCCAGCTGGCGCAGCCGGTCGATGTCGCGGCGGAGCGTGCGTGGATGGATGCCCATGCGCTCGGCCAGCATGCCGCCGCCCCAATGCGGGCGCGATTGCAGCAGGGACAGCAGGCTCAGCAGGCGGGCGGAGGCGGTCAGCATCAGGAAAGCGTAGCAGCCATTGCGGGCGGGTTCTGTCCGCAAGGGTAGCTAGCCTTGAGGCCACGGTGCAGGACCGCTTTGGTCGCACCCCTGACCACCCTCAAGGAGTTCCAGATGTCCCTCGTCTTCTATTGGCACCCGATGTCCAGCGCCACCCCGATCGCCTGCGCCCTGGCCGAACTGGCCGTCCCTCATGAGCGGGTCAGGATCGACATCCGCGCCGGCGAGCAGCGCACGGCCGACTACCTGGCCATCAATCCCAACGGCAAGGTGCCGTGCCTGGTGGTGGATGGCACGCCGATGTTCGAAGCCCTGGCGATCCACCTGTGGCTGGGCGAGCACTACGGCGTGGCCAAGGGGCTCTGGCCGCAGGACGGCACACCGGCGCGGCTGGAGGCGATGTCGTGGTGCACGTGGGCATATGTCACCTATGGCGCGGTGATCGGGCGTGTGTGGCTGGCCACCACGGACGATGCGCTGCGCCATGCCGACCATGCCGCAGCCGGCATCCGCGCGGCCAATGAACTGCTGGACGTGCTGGAGGCGCGCCTGTCGCAGCAGCCATGGATGTTGGGTGAGGCCTACTCGCTGGCGGATCTCGTGGTGGGCCAGGTGGTCGGCTACGGGACCTTCGTGGGCGCTGCCGTGGACGCGCACCCGGCCGTGGCGGCGTGGCTGGCGCAGCTGCAGGCACGGCCGGCGATGCAGGGCGAGATGTGAAGCAGCATGCTCATCTGGAATGTGCATGACGCGCATTCCAAAATTTAACTGGTGAATGGACCGGGCCCGACCGTAAGGTGGCCCGGTTCTCCATTTTCCGGTGCACTGCCCATGTCCCTGCGTCTTGCCCTTCCGGTGCTGCTTGCACTGGCCCCTTCCGCATTCGCGGCCGAGCAGGCCGACCTGATGATCCGGCATGCGACCGTGGTCGATGTGGAGCATGCCTCCACCGTGCCGGACCAGACCGTCGTGGTACGCGGCCAGGACATCGTGGCGATGGGCAGTGATCGCGCGATGCGCAAGGCGTGGAAGGCCCGCGAGGAGGTCAACGGCAAGGGGCACTATCTGATCCCGGGCCTGTGGGACATGCACGTGCATTTCGGGGGCGGCCCGGAGCTCATTGAGGAGAACAAGGCGCTGCTGCCGCTGTACATCGCCCATGGCATCACCACCATCCGCGACGCTTCCGGCGATCTGCCCGACCAGGTGCTGCAGTGGCGCGGCGAGATCGCCAGCGGCCGGTTAGCCGGCCCGCAGTTGTTCACCTCCGGTGCCAAGATCGAAGGCATCAAGCCGGTCTGGAAGGGCACCATCGAAGTCGGCTCGCAGGCGGACCTGGATGCGGCGTTCGTGCGCTTGAAGCGCGACCGCGTCGACTTCGTCAAGATCACCGACAGCACCCTGACCCCGGACCTGTTCCTGGCGGCCGTGCGCGGTGCACGCGCCAACGGTCTGCGTGCATCCGGGCATATTCCGATGGCATTGACCGTGCAGCAGGCGGTCGATGCGGGCATCAGCTCGATCGAACACCTGGACTACGCCTACAAGGCGGGCGTCAAGGATGAAGCCGCGATCGCCGCGGACTTCGGCGCCAAGCGCATCGATCGCGCGCAGGCGAACGCGCGCTTGGATGCGGGCTTCGACCGTGACACCGCCATGGCCGCCTATCGCGGTTTCGCGGCCAAGGGCGTGTTCGTGACGCCGACCCTCAATGGCGGGCGCATTCTGGACTTCCTGGACCAGGACGACCATCGCAACGATCCCTACCTGGCCTACATCGGCCCGAAGCTGCAGGCCACCTACGCCTGGCGCGTCGAGCGCGCGTCGAAGGCGACCCCGGCGCAGATCGACGCGCGGCACCAGGAGTACCACCAGGTCGCTGCGGTGCTGCCGATGCTTCAGCAGGCCGGCGTGACGATCATGGCCGGTACCGATGCGGGCTTCCTCAACTCGTTCAACTATCCCGGTATCGGCCTGCATGACGAGCTGTCGCTGTTCGTCAAGGAAGGGCTGACCCCGGCGCAGGCCCTGTCCGCGGCCACGCGCGCGGGGCCGGCCTGGTTCGGCACCCTGGATCGTTACGGTGCGGTGGCGCCCGGCAAGGCGGCCGACCTGGTGTTGCTGGAGCGCAATCCACTGGAGGATATCGAGGCCACGCGCGGCATCCAGTACGTCGTGCTGCGCGGCCAGGGCTATGACCGCACGGCGCTGGATGCGCTGTTGACGCAGACCAGGGCCAAGGTCGCTGCGTGGAAGGCGGAAGCGGCGAAGGAGTGACGCCTTGGCGCGCTCACCGGAGCGGTGGGCGCGCCCGCGTCCGGAGGATGCAGGTCCGCGGGCGCAGAGGTCTGGTGGCGTGCCGGCCTACGGCCCCGCCGGCGAAATGAACTCCAGCGTACGGCCGTCTGCCAGGCGGGCGGTCGCGCTGCGCGCCGGAAGCGGACGGCCATCCACCTGTCGTGGTTGATCGGAGAAATTCGCCACGATCACGCTGCCATCGGCAAATGTGGTCTGCTGCACCTGCCCGGCGGCATCGCGCCAGCGGAAGTCGGTCAGTGCCTGGTCGAACAAGTGCTCATGCACGGGACGGAAGAACGCGTCCAGCTGGCGCAGGTAGGCGATCCGTGACGGGGCGGTCGCCACGCTGAGGTTAAGCAGGGGTGGTACGTTGTACAGCTGCTGCAGCAGCTCGGTGGTGCTGCGGCTCTCGCGGAACTTGAGGCTGTCCAGGGTCCAGTGATGGGTGCTGACCACGCTGTCGTGGAAGGCCGCCTGCAGCAAGGGCAGGCGACGGGCCGGGTTGAAATAGAGCTGCTGGTAGCGGGGCTTGAGCCGGCTCTGTTTGAAGAAGAAGGCAGGCTGGTGCTCCGGCGCCCACGCCCCGAGGTAGTACGGCGAGTCGCGCTCGCGGCGCATCTGCGGATCGCGCCAGCCAAACCCGGCGGTCTGCGCGCCGTGCGCGAAGACGATATGCCGGTTGACCACGGCCGAGCCGACTTCCGAGCCGACCACCAGTGCCTGGGTATCGGCCAGCCAGGCGAGGGCCGCGTTGCGGTTGGCCGCATCCTGCGCCTGCGGGGTGGGCTTGGCCGGGTCGCTGTCATCGAACAGCATGCCGGTCGCTGCGACATCCAGGAACCAGCTGTTGTAGGGCGTGGTGGCGCGCAGGTCCCGCACCCGACGTTCCATCAATGGCCGGATACAGGCTGCGTTGGTATACACCCCGCTGCCCTGGAACCCTTTGATCCGCTGGCCATCGGGTTTCATGATTCCGCAGCGCTCGAACGCGTCCTGCCCGAGCTGGGCCGACAGCCAGGACGGATTGTCGTTGCCGTCGGGCAGGGCGGTGTCATAGGAATCGTACGGCGCCACCAGGTAGCCGGCCTGTACGCCTGCTTCCACGCCGCCCGGGCTCGCCCAGCCCGCCGTCCAGTCCGGCAGTCCCAGCCACAGGCGCGGCAGGCCCGCGGCCTGCAGGGCGCGGATCATCCGCGGCGACGCGCTGTCGCCCCGCAACGCCTCGGGCTGCAGCGCCGTGCCCAGCGTGGCATCCAGCTGGTGCCGGCGTTGCTGCATGGCCTGGGCGGTGTCACCGGGAAACTGTTCCGCCAGCGCGGCATTGATCGCGGCCACCAACACCTGTTGCACATAGGGGCCGCTGTGTGCGGCCGCCAACGCCTCCAACGCCTCGTCATCCTTCTGGATCCACGCGCGTGGCAGCAGCGCCTTCAGCGTCGCCCAGTCGCGCACGTCCTGTTCCACCAGCAGGCGGTCACCCCACAGATACAGGTGGCTGGCACCGATCAGCTTCTCACCGTCCGGCAATCCGGCGAGTTTGTCCTTCAGCGGCACGAAGCCGCCCTGCGCCTGCAACCACGCCCGGTAACGTTTGGCCGGCGCCAGCCAATCCGGCGCATCCAGGCTGACGATGACGGTATACGGCTCAGACACGTTGAGCGCATTGAAGTGGTGCTCGGCGGCGACCGCGACGCCTGGCCCATCGGCGCTGAAGTGAACGGTGTTGTTGAACGGTGTCGCGAACAGGATCGACAGCACGCGATCCGGCCACGCCAGGCCGATCACGGGCAGGGTAAGGTCTTCGGTGGTGTTGATCTCGCCGTAGGCATCAAGCAGTTCATCCCGCCAGACGGCGTCATCGGCGGGAAGGTAGTAGCCCTCGTGCAGCGGCAGCAACAGGGCGTGCGGACCGGCGGGCAGTCGCGGCCAGTGCACGCTGCCCTCGGTGGTCCGGTTGAAGTGCATCTGCAGCGTATCGCCGACCAGTTCGGCCCGTACCTGCGTTGCATCGCCCCATCGCCATCGACCGGTAGCGGCGGTCTGCTTCAGCGCCGACACCGTGCCGGCGTCGCCCGCCGAAGAGATGCGGGTGGTGGTGCCGTCGGCCTGGGTGGCGGTCACCGCCAGCGTTGCAGAATCGATCTCGACGCGCCACGCCGGGTTGGTCAAGGTCAGGGCGTGGCTTTGCGTTGCGGGCAGCAACAGCAACAGAACAAGGAAGTACTTCATGCAGGGTCCGGCGAAGGTGGCGTGCGGGGCGAGGCGGTCGCCGGAGAGTAAAGCGCCGGCGGTCGCCGGCGCCTGCCGCACGTCACAGTTGATGCGCGGGGTGCTGTCGCGATTCATGAAGCGTGCGGCGCGTCATGCTCGTGTCGGTGCTTCAGCCTCGTCGCATCGCGTGCTGTCTTCTCCGCTCACCGCGCTGCCGTCGCGATCCGCTCGCCGAGCGCGAACGCACTGTGCAGGTGGGCCTGAGCATCACCCGTGTCGGTCTCCAGCAGCAGCGTGGACGAGAGCACCGGCGCGCCGCAGTAATCGAAGATGCCGGTGTCGATCTGGGTCTTCATAGCCTCGGTGTAGCCGCGCTTGTGCCAGGTGCGCGCATCGGCGCCCCCCAGGCCGACCAGATGGACGGACAGGTGCCCCAGTTTCTTGAGCACGCCCTGGCCGCTGCTGTCGTCATAGGCCCAGCCGCCCGTGAAGACGCGGTCGATCCAGCCCTTCATCAGCGCCGGCATGCTCCACCAGTAAACGGGAAACACCAGCACGAGTGCGTCGGCGCGGTCCAGGCGGGCCTGTTCGGCCAGTACATCGGCCGGGAACGCGCTCAGGCGGTGGTGGCCGTCCAGGTCGTGCCGGGTGTAGCGGGGGTCGAAGCCCTCGGCATGGAGGTCGGCCAGTTCCACGGTCGCGCCGGGGGCGGTGGATAGACCGTCCGCGATGCGGCGGGCGACGGCCTGGGTCAGGGCGTCGGGATGGGGGTGGGAGGTGACGATCAGGGTGTGCATGGGCGTCCAAGGGGAGGAGGTTGTATACTTTCGGTAAGTTACGAATTGTAAGTTACGATTGGTATATAGCGATGTCAAGCCCGCTCGACTCTGCCGTTCCGGTGGCGCCTCGCCGCCGCATGACCCGCGACGATCGCCTGCGCCAGTTGCTGGAGGAAGCGTGGCGGCTGGTGCGCGAGGAAGGCACCGACGCGCTGACCCTGGGGCGGCTGGCCGAGCAGGCCGGGGTGACCAAGCCGGTGGTGTATGACCATTTCGGTACGCGGGCCGGTCTGCTCGCGGCGCTGTACCAGGATTTCGATGCGCGCCAGGGTGTGGTGATGGAAGCACGCTTTGCAGGCAGCGGTCCGACGCTCGCCGAGAAGGCGCAGGTCATTGCCGATGCCTACGTCGCCTGCGTCATGAAGCAGGGGCGTGAGATTCCCGGCGTGATCGCGGCGTTGGCCGGTTCGCCCGAACTGGCACGGATCAAGCGCGAGTACGACGTCGTGTTTCTCGAGCAGTGCCGCGCGCTGCTGTCACCGTTCGCACCCTCGGGCGTGCTGGCCCAGGCGGGATTGTGGGGCATGCTGGGCGCGGCCGAAGGGCTCTCCTATGCCGCCACCACGGGCGATATCACCGCGCAGCAGGCCGTGCAGGAGCTGGCGGCGACGATCGCCGCGATGGTGACGCGTAGCTGAGCGCTTTGCGCGGTGCGGGGCCATGGCGTGCGAGTGAGCGATGGCCGGACGCGTATGATGTCCCGCCCTCTTGGACTGGATGCCATGCGCGTTTTCCTGCCTGTGCTTGTACTTGCTGCCGCGATCGGTGCAGCGCTGCCCGCTGCTGCCACGACGATCTCGTTGAACGAGCGTCTCAAGGCGGCGTCGCGTATCGAGGTGAACCAGGTGCCGCCGAGCGGTGCGTCGTTGCTGGCCCATGTGCAGCAGTTCCGCAACGGCGACAGCCTGATCAGCCTGGGCGAAGGCGAGGGCACACCGGTGGTGCTGACGCTGTGCAACGGCAAGGCGCATTTCAATCTGGAGGCGAACTGGCCAGGCGCGCCCGAGGCGAAGACGCAGGAAGAGAAGCAGATGCGTGCGTACGGGATGTACATGGCGGTGATGGGCGGCATGGCGATGGTGCAGGCGGCCGCGGGCGATGCGCTGGCACTGCCTGCCGCAGGACAGACCGCCAGCGTGCAGCACGAAACGCCGTGGGCCTATGGCAAGGAGCACTACGCGGTGGCGATGACCAGTGCGACCAGTGGCGATCTGCGGATCAGGGCCACCAAGACCGGGACGACCGCCAAGGCGCCCTCCGGGGCGGATGACGTAATCAGTACCGATGACGACCAGGCCGCGCGGCTGGCCGAACTGGAGCCGGTGGGTACCTGGCGGGAGCTGGTGATCGGCTCGGCGCCGATGGCAGCGTCGCTGCCGGACACCTTCCCGCTTAAGGGCTGGATGTCCGTCGCCGGCAAGGGCGGTGCGACGGTGGGCGCGGCGCGCAAGGCGTCGGGCGATTGCGCGCGCTGAGCCCGTGCATGGCGAGCGCGATGGCAGGGCGCTCAGCGCAACGTCAGTGATACCCATTCTCATTTGAGTTACACTGGCGGGATAGCACTGTCTCTCGCTTCGGGTTGTCATGATCGTTTCTTCCTCCCTGATCTCTTCCGTATCGCCGTGGCTGCGCACGCTGGGCGTGGCCACCGCCATCGGCATGGCCGCGTTGTCGCCCGCGGCGGCGCAGCAGCGCAATCCCGAACAGAAGGTTGGCGAGACGGTGCTGGACCAGCCGGCGCAGAGCTATCGCTTTGAACATTTCGTGCTGGACAGCCCCGACAAGGCCCGACGCTGGCGCGTGAACATCGGTGTCCCGGCCAAGGCGGCCGCTACGCCCGCCCCGGTGCTGTACATGCTGGATGGCAATGCCGCGGCGATGGTGCTGGACCAGGCCATGCTGGCCGACCTGGCCGCGCACGCCGCGCCGGTGCTGGTGTTCATCGGTTACGACAACGACCTGCGCATCGATTCGCCCGCCCGTACCCGCGATTACACCGCATGGATCGACACCGCCGACGATGAGAACGGCACGTCGCAGTCCAGCGGTGGCGGTGCATATGCGTTTCTGGATCTGATCGAACGCCGGATCAAGCCGGAAGTGCAGCGCCGCGCGAGCATCGATCTGCAGCAGCAGTCGCTGTGGGGCCATTCGCTCGGCGGTCTGTTCGTAGTCAGTACGCTGTATACCCGGCCGGCCGCCTTCCAGCATTACGTGTCGGCCAGCCCGTCACTGTGGTGGAGCCAGGGCGCACCGCTGGGCGACATGGAACGCCAGTTCATCGCCAACAACCAGAGCCAGCCGGCGCAGGTGACGGTGATGCTCGGCGGTGACGAGCGCACGGGCAACCGCGGTGTGCGCGACATGACCAATCCGCGCGTGGTCGCGCACCTGCGCCGCATCGGCGGCGCGACCCCGGATGCCGCGCAGCAGCTGGCCAGCCGGTTGGCGGAAGTGCCCGGCCTGACGGTGCAGTACCGCGAGTTCCCCGGCCTTGGCCATGGGCCGATGCTGCCGGCCTCGCTCAAGGCCACGCTGAGCCAGCTGTACGGCATCGCCGATCGCAGCGGCACGCCCGCGCCGGCGCCCTGATTTTTCGATACCCAGGCAGTTCCGTGGCCTTGTGCCACCGCCGCAACGGACCGCGGCCACGCCAAGGCAAGCACTGTGACAACGCGCCAACCGGCGCGCCCCCAACAGAAGGAGTCTGCTGATGTACACCCTGAAATCCCTCCCGCGTGTCGCCACCCTGGCCCTCGCGCTGTCCTTGGCCAGCCCGTCGCTGTTCGCGCAGCCTGTCTTCGATGCCCCGGCCAACGGCTTCCGCGGCGAAGTGGTCAGCCGCGGCCAGAACGTGGTGCCGGGCAGCGATGCCGAGGTGATCGGCCGTCAGTTCGTGCCGGGCCAGCAGGTCACCCTGCTGCGTGGCGAGACGGTGCTCAATGCCACCCCGTACGTGGTCGATGCCGAGGGCAACTTCAAGGGCAAGGTAGCGATTCCCTCCGATGCCGTGCCCGGCCAGCAGCCGGTGATCGTGCGTGCCAGCCAGCCGTCCGCGGCGACGGTGTTGTCGCTGCGCGTTTCGCCGAACCTGCCGCTGAGCGGCCAGCAGAACTTCAACCAGACCTCGGCCAAGCTGGTCCAGGGGCTGTACCAGTCCGCGTACAGCGCGGCCAGCAACGCGGTGTTCGTCACTGCCGCCGTCGGTCGCCCGCCGGTGACCCAGTCGCAGCTGCTCAAGCTCGACCCGAAGAGCCTGAAGGTCACCGCCAGGATCACCCCGGCTGAAGTTCCGGGTGGCAAGGGCGGTGCGGTGTTCGCGGTGTATGGCGTGGGCGTGGATGATGCCAACGGCAACGTGTGGGTCACCAACACCCGCCAGGACACCGTGGCCGTGTATCGCCAGAAGGATCTGTCGCTGGTGCGCCAGTTCGATGTCGGCGCCGTACCGCATGCCCGCGACATCGTGGTCGATGGACGTCATGGCAAGGTGTTCGCCTCGGCCGCCGGCGAGGATCATCTCTCGGTGTTCGATGCCCGCACCCTGCAGCCGCTGGAGCCGATCACCCTGGCCTCGGGCGTGGACGACAAGAAGTTCGTCCCGATGAGCCTGGTGCTGGATGAAGCGTCCGGCAAGCTGTTCACCGTCAGCATCGGCACGCCCGAAGCGGCCGTGATCGACACCACCACCGGCAAGGTGGAGAAGGTCATCGATCTGGGCAACTCGATCAGCGCCTCCGGCGTTGCCTATGATGCCGCGGCGGGTCGCCTGTACGTGGCCTCCCAGGGCACCGACAACCTGTTGATCGTCGATGTCGCCAGCGGCAAGGTGCTGCACGACGTGCCGGTCGGCGCGGGTGCGCTGAACGTGGCGTTCGAGCCGGTCTCCAAGCTGGCCTACGTGACCAATCGCGGCGCCGGCACGGTGACGGTGGTCGATGGCAACGGCAAGGTGGTCGGCAACCTGGATGGCGGCACCTTCCCGAACCATGTGCGTGAGGATGGCAAGGGCAACGTGTTTGCCGTCAACAAGTCGCGTGATGCCCAGGACCCCAAGGGCGACCGCATCACCCGCATCAGCACCCGCGCGAACTGAGTTCAGCGCACTGCGTTGCTTTGACGGCGGGGCAGACAGCCCCGCCGTTCTGATTGAAGAGGAACTGCCATGAAGTCCAATGATGTCCGCCGCAGCCTGCTGGCCCTGTCCCTGGTCGCGGTGATCGCCGGTTGCTCGAAAGAGCCCGCCGCCCCTGCCGCCGACGCCGCTGCGGCACCCGTCGCGCAGTCCGCCGAAGCACTGCCGGAGGGTTGGCAGCGCGTGGTGGGCGTGGACGTGCCGGACATCGAGGGCGCCACCCAGCAGTTGCCGGCGCAGGTCACCTCCGACGATGGCGTGGCCACGACGGTGACCGATACCTCGAAGATCATCGCCGGTGGGGATGACATCATCGCCGTGCTCGAAGCCCTTGGCCTGGATGATCAGGTGTACGCCGCGCCGCTGCGCTCGGCCACCGAGTCCGGCCGCAAGGCCCCCAAACAATTCCTGTTCAACCGCACCACCGGCGTGGAAGGCGTGTTGAGCCTGCAGGGCACCCTGTTCCTGGGCAACAGCCTGCGTCGCCATTCCGATCTGGCCGCCAAGCTGCGTGGCGCGGGCGAGGCGGCGGTGATCGTCGACGATCTGCAGCCGGCGGCCGACAAGGTGCGCAAGGTCGCCGCGGCGGTCGGCATGGCCGAGCAGGGTGAAGCGCTGGCCTCGAAGGTGCAGTCTCAGCTGGATGCGGCCAAGGCGAGTGGTGCCGCGCTGGCGTGGCATCCGCGCGTGATCCATGTTTCCGCGACCGGTGCCGGCGGTGCGCCGACGGTGGCCGGCTCGGACAGCGCCTCGGGCAAACTGATCACGCTGGCCGGTGGCATCAACATCGGCGATGAAGCCGGCGTGGCCAACTATTCCGCGTTGAGCAATGAAGGCGTGGTGGCGGCGGCGCCCGACGTGATCCTGGTGACCGAGAACGATCTGGCCCTGTTCGGTGGCCAGGCGGGTCTGTGGCGCGCGTATCCGACGCTGCGCCAGACGCCGGCCGGCGCAGCCAACCGCGTGTGGGTGATGCCGGATGTGGAACTGAAATCGGCCAGCGTCGCTTCCGGCAGTGGCGCGGTCGCGCTGGCGGCCGCCTTCGCCACGGTGCCGCGCCCGTGAGGGCGTAAGGCATGGCGGTGTTGAGTCCTGCGCGTCGCCGTGGCGCGACGGTGTTGATCTGGGCCGCGATCGGTCTGCTGATCGCGGTGATCGCATCCTTCGCGGTGGGTCCGTTGCGGCTCCCACCGATGGAGGTGCTGCAGGCGATCGGGGTGAAGCTGGGGCTGGTCGATCCGGCCAGCGTCAGCACCCGCGATCTGGCCGTGGTGTGGCAGCTGCGGATTCCGCGTGCCTTGCTGGGCGCGATGGTGGGCGCCGCACTGGCGATGGCCGGTGCGAGCCTGCAGGGCCTGTTCGGTAATCCGCTGGCCGACCCCGGCATTGTCGGTGTGACCCAGGGCGCTGCCCTGGGTGCGGTCTCGGCCATCGTGCTGGGTGCCGGTGCTTTCGGCGCCTGGACGTTGCCGCTGGCGGCGTTTGCCGGTGCCGGTGGCGCGATCACGCTGACCTACCTGCTGGCACGGCCGGGGCAGGGCAGCGGCACGGCGACCTTGCTGCTGGTCGGCATCGCGATCGCCGCGTTCTGCTCGGCCGTGATCGGCTTCCTGACCTACATCGCCAGCGAGAGCGAACTGCAGTCGCTGGTGTTCTGGCAGATGGGCTCGCTGGCCCAGGCCGACTGGATGGATGTGATCGCAGTGGCGCCGGTGTTCGTGCTCGGCACGATCGCCCTGTTGCGCCTGGCGACGCCACTGGACATGCTCGCCCTCGGTGAGCGCCAGGCCCAGCACCTGGGCCTGGATGTAAAACGCACCCGGCTCAAGCTGATTGCCTTCAGTGCATTGCTGGTGGGCGCTGCGGTTGCCTTCGCCGGCTCGATTGGTTTCGTGGGTCTGGTCGTGCCGCACGTGGTACGTCTGCTGGTCGGTCCGGGCCATCGCTGGCTGCTGCCGGTCTCGGCCGTAGCCGGTGCCCTGCTGATCGTGGTCGCCGATACCGCCGCGCGCACGCTCGATCCGCCATCGGAGATTCCGCTGGGGCTGTTCTCTGCCGCGCTCGGCGCGCCGTTCTTCCTGTGGCTGGTGATGCGCCAGCGCCACCGGAGCGGTTCATGAGCGCGCTGTTGCAGCTGCGGTCGGTGCAGCTGAGCCGCGGTGCGCGGCGCATCCTGGATGACATCACGCTGGACTTCCTGCCCGGCTCGGTGACGGCACTGGTCGGTCCCAACGGTGCGGGCAAATCGACGCTGCTGGCGGTGGCCGCAGGTGATCTGGCGGCCGAGCAGGGCGAGGTGCTGCTGCAGGGGCAGCCGTTGGCCGCGTGGAAGGCCAAAGCGCTGGCCCGCGAGCGCGCGGTGATGCCGCAGGAGCATGCGGTCCGTTTTGCCTTCCGTGTGCACGAAGTGGTCGCGATGGGCCGCCTGCCGCATCCGCCGGATCCGGTGAAAGACGCAGCCTGCATCGCCGACGCGCTGGCGCGTGCGGACCTGCACGCCTTGATCGAGCGGGAGGTGGAGCATCTGTCCGGTGGCGAGGCGGCGCGCACGACCTTCGCCCGCGTGCTGACCCAGGATACGCCGGTGCTGCTGCTGGACGAACCCACCGCTGCACTGGATCTGCGCCATCAGGAACGCACGCTGCGCGCGGTCCGTGAACTGGCCGATGCCGGCGCCTGCGTGATCGTGGTGCTGCACGATCTGAATCTGGCCGCCGCCTATGCCGACCGGATCGTGCTGCTGGAACAGGGCCGCGTGGCGGCCGATGGCACACCGACCGAGGTGCTGACCCGTGAGCATATCGAGCGGGTCTACCAGCAACCGGTGCTGGTGCTGCGTCACCCGCAGCGTGATGTCCCGCTGGTCGTGGTGACCGATCCCTAGCGCCGGGTATTTCTCCCGGCGCGTTGAATGTGTGACGGGCGCCGGCCAGCGGCCGGCACTACCGTTGTCGGGAGGGTCGGTTACCAGCCGAAGCGCGCGGTTGCCATCACGGTGCGGCCGCTGCCGTAGTAGCACGACGACACGCCGGTGCAGGTCGACACGAAACGCTTGTCGGACAGATTGCTGGCATTGAGTGCCAGCTGCACCTGGGTGCCACCGATCTGGCCCACGTCATAGCGGATCGCCGCATCGAACAGGGTGTAGGACGGAATCCGGTACAGGTTGGCGCTGTCGCCGTAGCTCACGCCGTTGTAGCGCGCGCCCGCCGCCAGGCTCAGGCCCCGCAGTGCGCCGGCCTGGAAGGTGTAGTCCGCCCAGAACGAGGCACTGTAATCGGGCACCATCGCCAGTTCCTTGCCCTTGTAAGGCGCCGAGCGGGTCATCTCCGAGTCCATCCGCGAGGCGGCGCCGATCAGGCTGAAGCCCTCGACCGGGGTGATCCGGCCTTCCAGTTCGATGCCGCGCACCCGTCCTTCGTCGCCCTGGATCGAGCAGGTCGCGGTGCCCGTCGCGCCGCAGTTGCGATGCGACGCCACCGGATCGTCCACGATCATGTTCTGCTGGCGCAGGTCGTACACCGACAGCGTCACCAGGCCGTCCACCGAGGCGGGCTGGTACTTCAACCCCGCCTCCCACTGCGAACCGGTCACCGGCTCGAACGCGGTCTGGGTGAAGCTGTCCAACGGCGACTTGGTCGAGGGCTGGAACGATTCGGCGTAGCTCACATACGGGGTCAGCCCGTTCTCGAATACGTACAGCACGCCCGCGCGACCGGTGAAGGCCTCGTTCTTGATCACATTGCGCCCGCCAGGCGTGGAGATGCCGGTGGCGATATTGCGGTTGGCGCTGCTGCTGTCGTCCTTGGTCCAGTCGTAGCGGCCGCCCAGGGTCATGCGCCAGTTGCCGAGCGCCAGCTGGTCCTGCAGATACACACCGCTCTGCCGGTTGATGCCGGCGGTCGGGGTTTCCGTGGTCACTGTCGGCCGGTAGGTCGAATAGACCGGATTGAAGATGTCGATCGGGCGCGGGCTACTCATGGCACTGCGCACGCCCTCCCAGTCCGCACGTTGCCAGTCCCAACCGAGCAGTACGGTGTGATCCACCGCGCCGGTACTGAAACGGGCCTGCAGGCGGGTGTCGAAGGTGTCGCCATCGGAGTCGCCGGTGCCCATCACGCCGCGACGGTTCTGGGTGCGGCCATCGGCGTTGAGTGCGCCGAAGGTGACCACGCTGCGGAACAGCGAATCGACATGGGTGCGCCGCGCGCTCTGGGTCAGCGTGAGGTGGTCGTTGAACTGGTGCTCGAACATCCAGCCGGCGGTCCACAGGGTGCGGTCGAAGGTATTCCAGTCCGGCTCGCCAATGAAGGTGCTGTTCTTCATGTAGCCCGACGCCGTCGGGTTGAGCGTGCCGGCAGCCGGCAGGAACTGGTAGGTCGAGCCGCCATCGTCCTTCTGGTACATGCCCAGCAGGGTCAGGCGTGTACGTTCGGCAAGCTGCCAGGTGTAGCTGGGGGCGAGGAACCAGTGCTGCTGTTCGGTGCGCTTGATCTGGGTCTGGCCGTCGCGATACAGGCCGACCAGGCGGAACAGGTGATCCTCGCCCGCAGTGCCGGCACCGACGTCGAAGGCGGCGCTGTACTGGCCATTCGCATCCACGCCCAGACGCAACTGCTGCGCCTGGTCCGGCATCGGCGTCTTGCTGACCTGGTTGACCATGCCGCCGGGGGCCACCTGGCCATACATCACGGCGGACGGACCCTTGAGTACTTCCACGCGTTCCAGATTCCAGCTGTCGAACATGCTGCGGTTCCACTGGCTGCCCTGCGGCGCACGCATCCCGTCCAGGGTGACGTTGTTGGACCAGCTGCCGGCATCGAAGCCGCGGATGCGGAAGTCGTCCACGCGGTTGTCGATGCCCGAGCTTTCCAGGCTGACGCCAGCGACGTAGCGCATCGCATCGTTGAGCGACTGCACGCCGCGGGCGTCGAGCTCGGCGCGCTCGATCACCGACACCGATTGCGGGGTTTCCGCCAGGGCGGTACTGGTCTTGGTCGCGCCGCTGGTGCTGTTGGCGGCGCGATAGGCGTTGACGCGCACGGCATCCAGGTCGGTGGCGGTCTGGGCGTGCGCGGCGGGGACGAGGGCGGCGGCCACGCAGGCCAGGGCCAGCAGGTTGGGGCGCAACCGGCGCGGATTCAGGGGCAGAGAGCAGGACATGGGCAACAACTCGACAACGCGGAGGAAGGGGCGCGGGCGCCGGCTCGATGCCTCGTCGGCAGTGCCGGCCTCGCGGGCGTCGCCGAAGCGACGCATAAGCCGCCATTTTAAGGATTTGCGCCGCATACGCAATTGCGACACATTCGCATGTTCGAACGGGCAGCAACCATTGCCGTCCTATCCATGGCAGCCATGTGGACCAATTGGACTTCATTGTTGCGCCGATGCATCCAATGAGGGCTTGTCGCGGCCCGTCAGAGGTCTACAATGCCGGCTACACCCCAGGTGACCCCATGACTTCGATGCCGCTTCTGACGTTTTTTACCCTGACCCGCGTTTACGCGGCACGGGCGCGTCTGCCAATCGGAGTGCGAGGCTGCTGACCGGAACACCGGTCACCCTGGACCCCAAGCAGAGCGCCCACCGGGCGCTCTTTTCGTTTCCACGTACCAGAACTGTTTGAAGGAGAACGTGCCATGCACCAGATCGCCGAGCCCCAAACCTGGCCGCACGCCCGTTAGCCAACGGCGGCGTGCGGCTCCTCGATGTTGGCAGCGAGACCCATACCATGAACACCCATACCCCGTACCAGACCCTTTCCCTCCGGCGCAACCTCGGCATCATTGCCCACATCGACGCCGGCAAGACCACGCTCACCGAACGCCTGCTGTGGAAAACCGGCGAGATCCATCGCGTCGGCGAAGTCCACGACGGCGCGGCGACCACCGATTTTTCGGCGATCGAGCGCGAGCGCGGCATCACCATCGGCGCGGCCGCCGTGCAGGCGCATTGGGCGCCACGCGATGAGCCGATCCATCACCTGACTCTGATCGACACCCCGGGCCATATCGATTTCGCGATCGAAGTGGAACGCTCCCTGCGCGTGCTGGACGGCGCGGTGGCGGTGTTCTCCGCCGTGGACGGCGTGCAGCCCCAGTCCGAATCGGTCTGGCGCCAGGCGCGTCGCCACGGGGTGCCGCTGATCGCCTTCGTCAACAAGATGGACCGCACCGGTGCCTCGTTCGAGCGCGTGCTCACGCAGCTGCGCGAGAAGCTGCGCGCCACCCCGTGGGCGCTGGGCGTACCGGTCGGCACCGAAAGCCAGTTCAGCGGCTGGGTGGACCTGGTTGACCGCAGCACCGTGCAGTGGGACGACAAGGGCGGCGCCTTGCGTCACGCCTGGACGGCCGATGAGGCTGCCCAGTGGCTGCCGCAGCGCGAGGCCCTGATCGAAGCCGTGGCCGATGCCGATGACGTGCTGGCACAGGCCTGGCTGGAAGGCGAGGCGATCGACAACGCACAACTGCGCGCGGCGATCCGTCGCGGCGCGCTGGCGGGTGCGGGCGTGCCGGTACTGGCGGGCTCGGCGTTCAAGAGCAAAGGCGTGGAGACGCTGCTGGACGCCGTGGTGGACTATCTGCCTTCGCCAGTGGATCGGCCAGCGGTGGTCGCCACGGAGAACGGCACCGACGTGCGGCTGCCGCCCGACCCGGATGGCCCGCTGGCGGCGCTGCTGTTCAAGATCACGCACCAGAACCACGGTGCGCTGAGCTTCGTGCGGGTGTACTCGGGCACGCTGAAGGTGGGCGACGCACTGGCCAGCTCGCAGCACGCACACGGGCGACGCGTCAGCCGCCTGGTGCGGGTGCAGGCCGACCAGACCCACGACATCAAGCAGGCCGTGGCCGGTGACATCGTGGCGGTGCTGGGCTGGAAGGATGCGGTCAGCGGTGAAACGCTGAGTGCGCCCTCGCGCCCGCTGCTGCTCGATACGATCCAGGCGCAGCAGGCCGTGCTGGCGTGGCGGTTGACCGCGGAAAAGGCGTCCGACCTGATCCGCATCAGCCAAGGCCTGGCCAGCCTGGCGCAGGAGGATCCGTCGTTCCGCGTCGAGACCGATGCGGACAGCGGTGAAACCCTGATCTGGGGCATGGGCGAACTGCATCTGGAGGTCATGGTCGAGCGCCTGCGCACGGAGTGGGGCGTCAACATCCGCACCGGCGAGCCACGCGTGGCCTACCAGGAAACGCCGAAGCGCGCCGTGCAACGGGTGGAAGGCAAGGTCGCCAAGCAGACCGGTGGCCAGGGCCAGTTCGCCCAGGTACTGATCGACATCGCCCCGCGCGAGGATGGCGAGGTGACCTTCGTCGATCGCACCGTGGGCGGCGCGATTCCGCGTGGGTTCGTCAATGCGGTGGAGAAGGGCGTGCGTGCCGCACTGGGCGAAGGTCCGCTGGGGCATCCGGTGGTCGGTGTCGAGGTGACGCTGGTGGACGGACAGACCCACGTCAAGGACTCCTCGGACATGGCCTTCCATCGCGCCGGCAGTGAAGCGGTGAAAGCGGCGCTGGCCCAGGCGGGCACGCAGCTGCTGGAACCGGTGATGGAGATCGCCATCCACGCGCCGTCGGGCAACGTCGGCGATGTGGTCGGCGACCTCAACCGCCGCAGTGGACGGGTGGCCTCGATCGAGGACCAGGATGGGCAGACCGAGGTGCTGGGTTATGCCCCGCTGGCGCGGCTCGGTGGCTATACCACGTCGCTGCGCTCGCTGACCCAGGGGCGCGCGTCCAGCGACATGCGCTTGAACGGGTATGAAGCGGCGCAGACGGCCTGACGGCCAAAGCGGAACGGAAAGGGAGCCGGGCAACCGGCTCCCTTTACCTGTCAGCGTTGGGAGTCCGCACAGCCGGATGCACACGGCCGCAGATAGAATATCCAGTGCAGTGTCGCTGACGGCGTGAGTTGTCCGGCGACCGGATGACATCCTTGGAGTACCACCATGAGCAATACGCATTTCTATCCCATCGGCACGCCGGGCCAGCCCTGGGGTGACGCCGAACGCGCCCGGTGGCGCGCAGGCCAGCAGCGCCAGCGCAGCTACCACGACGATGTCGTGGCCGCGCTCGAGCGCCTGGGCGAGCGTTTCGATGTGGTGCAGTACGGGCAGCTGGACTACGCGCCGGATCATTACCCGCTGTTTGCGGTGGTCAGCCATGAGTGGGATCCGGCACTGCCGACCGCGCTGGTGACCGGTGGCGTGCACGGCTACGAAACCAGCGGCGTGCATGGCGCGCTGCAGTTCCTGGATCAGAACGCCGAGGCGTATGCAGGCCGTATCAATCTGATCGTGGCGCCCTGCGTCAGCCCGTGGGGCTATGAGCGCATCCAGCGCTGGAATCCCGATGCGATCGATCCCAACCGCAGCTTCCGTGGTGATGGCCAGATCGAAGAAGCGGCTTCGCTGATGCGCTGGATGGCCGCGCGTGGCGATGACCTGCTGGTGCACCTGGACCTGCACGAAACGACCGACAGCGACCTGCATGAGTTCGATCCGGCGCGCTGCGCCCGCGATGGCATCGCCCTGGTGCCGGACATCATTCCCGATGGCTTCTACGTGATCGGCAACAGCGAAGATCCGCAGCCGGCGTTCCAGCAGGCGTTGATCGCCGCAGTGGAGAAGATCACGCACATCGCCCCGGCCGATGCCAATGGCGAGCTGATCGGCATGCCGCTGCAGTCGCCGGGCGTGGTCTGGGGCGAATCGCGTTCGATCGGCGCCTGCGCCGGCTTCACCGACGCGCTGTACGCCACCACCACCGAGGTCTACCCGGACAGCCCGCGGACGTCGCCGCAGGAATGCAACGATGCGCAGGTCGCGGCGGTATGCGCCGGCCTGGACTTTGCGCTGGCGCATCCGCGCCGCTGATGCTCTCGTTGGAGGTCGCCGCCCAACGACGGGCGGCGCCTTGCTCCTGACGACGGGCTGACCTGCCGGGTCAGCTTTTCAGCCACCGCTCGCAGCCTGCGCTGCTGTCGGTCGAGCTGGCGGCCTTCGCGCATGTTTCGGTCATCCGTGCCTGCAGCCGGGTCAGGCTTTCCGCGCCGTGGTGGTCGCGGCTCCACGCCTGCAACGCACCGCCCAACCGTTCAAACCGCTGGCGGGTGCGCTGGTGGTAGCCGGCTGGCTGGGCAGCCAGATCGGCGATGACCTCGGTGGTGGCCGTCTCGATCGCCGGCGCATCGTCCGGGCTCAAGCGCAGCAGCCCCTCAACGTAGAGAACGCCCCACTGCACGCGCGTGGCCGGTCCCTGCGCACCCTGGTAGGCCTTGTGCAGCCAGGAGATGGCAGAAGCCTTGTCGCCACGTTCTTCAGCCAGTTCGGCCAGTTCGGGCATGTAGTAATAGGGTGTCTGGCTGCGCTCCAGCTCGGCCAGCAGGAGCTTCTCGGCCGCGGCATCGTTCTTGATCTGGCGGAGTACATAGACGGCGGTACTGATCGTGGCCTGGCGTTCGTGTGGTGTGGTCGCGGCGGCATCGGCGGCCGCGACACGCTGCTGCGCCTTGGCCTTCAGCGCCGCTGGAATGTCCTGGTCGGGATGCTGCTGGCGCTGCAGGGCAAGCTCGGTGATGACAGTGCCGAGCCGCGCATCGGCTTTGTCGCCGAGGGCATGATCCGCGGCATCCAGCGCGCCCAGCAGCTGCGTTCCCAGTTGCTGGGCCTGGTCCGGGGTGGAACTGGCGCGGGCCACCAGGGCAGGGCCCTGATAGCCGAGCAGGTCCCGATTGGCCCGCACTTCCGCAGGGGAGGCGAGAACGGCATCCAGCAGGGCGCGGGTGCTGTCGCGCTGGGCGGCGGTCGGCGCGTTGTCCGGCTTGCCTGCACCGAGCGCCAGCAACGCGAACCGCCGCTGCAGCGCCGGCTCGGGCGCAGCAGTGGCCAGTTGCTGCAGCAATGACGCTGCATCGCGCTTGCCCGCCAGGCGGTTGGCATCCACTTCCCAGCCGTAATCGCCGAGCACGCGCCAGTCCTCCGCGCTGACATCCTGTGGTGCCGTCAAGGCATGCTGCAGCACCTCGCTCACGGCGGTGCGACGGCTGGCAGCCAGGGTGAGGGCGCGGGTCAGGGCTTCACTGTCGTTGCCACCGGCCAGGCGGGTGAGCTCGTTGCGCTGCGGGTCAAGCACGATCAGGGTCGGATAGCCGCGCACGCCGAATCGCTCGCCCCAGGCCTGTGCGCCTTCCTCGTCCCCGTCCAGATAGACGGGCACGTACTGACGGGTCAGCGCGATGAAGGCCGGATCCTTGAACAGCGTGGCCTTGAGCTGGTTGCAGGGCGGGCACCACACCGCGCCCCAGTACAGCAGCACGGGCTTGCCGCTGTCGCGCGCATCGGCGAACGCGTCGTCGACGTCGCCATGGCGCCAGGCGATCTCCGCAGGTGCCGGTGCGGTAGCCGTGGGCGCCGCAGCGTCAGCGGGGGAGGGGGCCGGCGTGCAGGCCGGGAGCAGGGCAACCACGCCCAGCAAACCAAGGGATAGAGCAAGGCGCATCAGGACATCCAGGCAGTTGGAGAGGGCAGCAGACAGGCTCGATTGTAGGAAGCCGCGCGGCCGCGGGTGAGCTGACACTGATGCAGATTGCTCATGACGGCAGACCCAGCAGTGATGAGTCACGCGCCGCACACCTGCGCCCGCTACGCGTAACCACGCAGAACCTGCCTGCGCGGTGACCCGTGTCATGGTTTCGGCGCTGTCGATATCGCCATCGGCAAACACCACATAACCCCTGCGCATTTCTGCATTGGGGCGCGAGCGGGGTTAATGAATGTGCGATGTCCAATCCGCCCCGAGGCGGTCACAGACATGGCTTCCCCCACTACCCGTACGACCTTCGATGACGACAGCTCGTTTTTCCCTGCGCCCGCGATTGCTGGCGTTGGCGGTGTTGCTTGCCACCGCCTCCCCGACCCTGCATGCACAGTCCACCACCGGTGCGATCGCCGGCCAGGCGCCGCCATCGGCGCAGCGCATTTTCGTTCGCAGCGATACCGGACTCACCCGCGAAGTGACCGTCGACGCGCGCGGTCGCTATACCATCAGCCAGCTTCCGCTGGGCCGGTATTCGGTCGAGGCGCGCGACGCCGACGGCAAGGTGCTGCAGACCCGCCAGGACGTCGCACTGACGGTCGGTACCAGTACCGAAGTATCGTTCGGCGATGTCACCCGCCTGGACGGCATCCAGGTCAGCGCGGACCGTGCCGCCGCCGCGATCGATGTGAGCAGCGTGGATTCGCGTACGGTCATCACCGCAGAGCAACTGCAGCGGCTGCCGCTGGGCCGTTCGGCCGAGGCCATCGCCCAGCTCGCACCCGGCGTGATCGGCAACAGCGGCAACGGCACCTACGCGGGCCCAACCGGCGCTCAGCTGGTGAGCTTTGGCGGTTCATCCGCAGCGGAGAACGCCTACTACATCAACGGCTTCAACAGCACCGATCCGCTGCGCGGCCTTGGCGGGCTGACCTTGCCGTACGGAAGCATCGACCAGCAGGAGATCTACACCGGTGGCTACAGCGCCAAGTACGGCCGCTCCGATGGTGGCGTGATCAATGCGGTCGGCAAGCGCGGAACGAATCAGTGGCACTTCGGCGGCCAGGCCACCTGGGAGCCGGCATCCACACGTGCGGACAAGGACGACGTGCGTTACCCCGGCGATGGCGCACTGTATGCGCCGGAGAGCAAGGACCGCGAATGGGTCAGCACGCAGAGCATCTATGCCGGCGGCCCGTTGATCGAAGACCGGCTGTTCTTCTTCGGCTCCTACGAGCTGGAGCGCCGTGAAGGCACGGATGTCAAGAACGTGGAGGCGACGAATTCCTATTCCCGCTACGAGTACGAGCGCCCCCGCTGGTACGCCAAGGTGGATTGGAACATCACCGACAATCATCTGCTGGAGCTGACCGGCGCCTCCAGCCGCAACGTATACCGTGGCGACATCTTCGCCTATGACTACGACACGCTCACCCGTGGCGCCCAACGCGGCAAGGACGACACCACCAAGACCGGTGGCGACCTGTGGACGGCCAAGTACACCGGCTACCTGACCGACCGGCTCACCGTCAGCGCGCAATACGGCGAAATGCGCACGGATGACTACATCGGCAACCCGGCCTACGACGGCAGCCTGACCTACCTCAGCAGCCCCAACCTGCAGAATCCGGCGCTGACCGGTGGCACGCCGATCACCAACGCGCAGACCACCTCGCTGCTGGTCAATCCGGATCGCGGCAACCGCAGCAACAACCTGCGCCTGGATGCGAACTACGTGTGGGGCGACCACAGCATCACACTCGGCATCGACAACCAGAACGCCCGCGCGTTGAACCGCGGTTCGGTCGCCTCGGCCGATGGCTACTACTGGATCTACGGGCAGTCCAACCCGAACGTGCCGATCAATACCGGCCTCGGCGTGCCGGCGACAGGTGGCATCCGCAATGGCGAGGACGGCTATTACGTACGCCAGTATGTCTACAGCGCGCTGGCTTCGGTACGGGCGTCGCAGCGGGCGCAGTACATTGAAGACAACTGGCAGGTCACCGACCGGCTGCTGCTCAATCTTGGCCTGCGCCTGGACCAGTTCACGAATTTCAACCGCGATGGCGACGCGTACATCAAGCAGACCAGTGGGCAGTGGGCGCCGCGCCTCGGCTTCAGCTGGGATGTCGACGGTGATGGCCGCTTCAAGGTGTTCGGCAACGTGGGGCGCTATTACCTGGCGCTGCCGCTGAACCCGGCGTTCAACGCCGCTGGCGCGACGCTGGCCACCTCGACGTACTACACCTACGGCGGCATCGACAGCAACGGCTATCCGACAGACCTCACCCGGTTCTCCGATCCTGTTTCGGCCAACAACAACTATGGCCTGCTGCCGGATGCGAAGACCGTGGCCACCTCCGGCATCGAGCCGTCCTACCAGGATGAGTTCATCCTCGGCTTCAGCAAGGCGCTCGGCCAGGACTGGGTGTACGGGGCCAAAGCGACCTACCGCGTGCTGCGCAGCGGCGTGGACGACTACTGCGATATCGATGCGGTGCTCGGCAAGGCCAGCAGCCTGGGCTACAACGTGACCAAGGACAGCAACCCGGTCAGCTGCTGGCTGATCAATCCCGGCCGCGCCAACACCTTCAACCTGGTCGATACTGGCGGCAATTACGTGACGGTTCCGCTGAGCAACGCGGAAATGGGCTTCCCGCAGTTCAAGCGCAACTACTACGCGGTGAACCTCTCGCTGGAACATCCGTTCGATGGCCGCTGGTATGCCCGCGGCGACTACACCTGGTCACGCAGTTACGGGACCACTGAAGGCCAGTTGCTCTCGGGGATCGGCCAGACGGCGGTGTCCACCACGCAGGCGTGGGACTACGCCCAGCTGATGGAGCACACCAACGGGCCGCAGAGCAACGACCACACCCACCAGTTCAAGCTGCACGGCTACTACCAGCTCACCCCGGAATGGTTGGTGTCGGCCAACCTGAAGGTACTCTCGGGTTCGCCGTTCAGTGCGCTGGGCTCGTACGGGCCGGACTTCGAAGACCCATCCGGCTACGGCATCGCGTATCACTTCTACAACGGCCAGCCGGCGCCTCCCGGGAGCCAGGGGCGCCTACCGTGGCTGAAGCAGCTTGACCTGGGGGTGTCCTACCGCCCGGCAGTGGCCGATGGTCGGCTGGGCTTCAACCTGGACGTGTTCAATGTGTTCAACAGCCAGGTGGCGCTGTGGAAATCGCCGTACGCCGAGCTGGATCCGGGACAGCCGGATCCGCTGTATGGCGCGGCAACCGTGCGTCAGGCGCCCCGTTCGCTGCGGGTCAGCGTGAGTTACGACTACTGAGGGGAAGGGCCAGGCGGGTGGGGGAGGGAGCCCCTGCCCGCCGGCAGCCGCACCAACGCGAACGCCCCAGGGCGTGGCACGTCGTTCACGCATCCCGAGGCAGTCTGGGCCCATTCCCAGTGGAGCCTCTCATGCAGACGCAGATCCGAAACAGGGCAGGGTGGATGGCGGCGGGTTTGACGGCGCTGCTGTGTGCCTGCTCGCCGCAGGGCGAGGGCGGTGCCGCACCCGTGGCGCTGCCGAGCGGCGCCGATCCGGGCGCGGCGAAGGCCGCTGATCCAGTGCCCGCCGTGGCAGCGGACGAGCGGCCGTTACCTGTCTATGAAGAAGCGAAGCCGGGCATTGCGGTGGGTCCGGTGGCGGGAGTGCGGGTTGCGCTCGATTTCCAGCGTGATTACCTGGCCTCGCCCAGTTGGAAGCTGTTTGCACCGCCGGACAGCAAGGGGACGCCGCTGGTGGCGCTGGTGCTGGAGGGATCGGATCGGGTCACGGCAGGCGAGCTGCGGATCGGCCGCAGTGCTGAGGCAAAGCAGGTCACGTCCTGCCTGGAACCGCCGGCCGAAGCAACGGGCCCTGCCGCATCGGCCTCGGTCGATATCGGCGGCGTGCCGTTCACCCACTTCACGGGTGGTGATGCCGCCATGAGCCATTACGTCAGCGCCGAGAGCTACCGCGCAGTCCACAACGGTGCCTGCTATGCGATCGATCTGGTCGTCGCCGGCACGCGCCCGGAGGTGTATGACCCGCCGCGCACGCCACCCTTCAGCCAGCAGGAAGCGGCATCCCGCTTGGCCGAGGCGCTCAAGGCCGTGTACTGGACGCAGTAACGTCGTTCACCCAAGACGCGACGGAAAGGCGAGCGTGACCTGGGCGCCACCCAGCGCCGAGCGGCCGATGCCCAGCGTGGCCCGATGCCGTTCGGCGATCTCGGCCACGATGGCCAGGCCCAGGCCACACCCATCGCCGCTGGCATCGCCCCGCCAGAACCGTTCGGTGACCTGGCTGCGCAAAGACGGATCGATGCCGGGACCATCGTCGTTGACGCTCAGGCGCGTCTGGCCCCGTGTGGTTTCCACGCTGACCGTGATCATCCCTTCCAGTGCGCCGTAGCGCAGCGCGTTGTCGACCAGGTTGCTGATCGTCTCGCGCAGCAGCTGTGGCTCGCCCATCACCATGACGCCGGCATCGGGGCCCTCGTAGCCAAGGTCGACACCGGCGACCACGGCGCGGTCCATCAGCCGTTCCAGTTCATCGCGGGCGAGCACGGCAAGGTCCACCGGGCGCATCGCCAGCATCGCGCCGGCGCTGTCTTCGGAGCGGCTCAGGATCAGCAACTGATGGGTGAGATGGCGCAGTCGGGTCAGCCCACGCAACAGGCCGGCCAGCGCATCGCGCTGTGCTGCGCGATCCTGTTCACGCAGCGCGCTTTCCAGCTCGATCTGGAGGCCGGCCAGCGGCGTGCGCAGCTGATGCGCTGCGTTGCTGATGAAGCGCTGCTGTGCGTCCTGCATCGCCGAGAGCCGGTTCACCAGCTGGTTGAAGGCATCCACCGCCGGCCACAGCTCGCGCGGCGCGGCCTCCCGTGGATCCAGTGGCGCCAGCGCATCCAGCGGCGCGCTGGCCAGCCGTCGCGCGGCACCGTTGGTGTGCCGCGCCGCTGCGCCCGTGCCCGACCACGCCAGCCATGCCGCCAACAGCAGGATCGTGCCCTGCAGCGGGATGCTCGCCAACAGCAGGCGATGCTCCAGGCGCAGCCGCTTGGTGCGGGTCTCGGCCACGCGGATCAGGATCGGGGCGGCAGCGCCGGGGGGTGTCATCGCGACCTGCACAACGCGCACGTCCTGCCCATCGATCACGGCATCGTAGTAAGTGCGGGCCGAGCTGTCGTCGGCGCCTTCGGCCTGCAGCGCCGTGCCACCAGGCAGGACGGCTGCACCATACAGGCGCGTGCCGTCGGCACGGGTTACCTCGCCGTAGATCCGGTCCACGGTGTCCCAGGTGAACATGCGCGAGACGGCGGGGGAGATCTCCATGTGGACGGTGTCGCCGCGGACCTCGGTCAGCTGCGCCAGCGACATGGCCGAGTCCAGCAACCAGCGGTCGTAAACCTGCTCGGCGTAGTGCCTGGCCAATACGAACGAGCCCACGGCACTGGCCAGCAGCAGCACCAGCAGCGGCAGCCACAGGCGCCGCAGCAGCACGCCACGCAGGCTGTAGGGCGCCTCAGTCATCGCAGGCTTCCAGCCGATAGCCCAGGCCACGCAGCATGCGGATGCCAACCTTGGCGCCGGCTACCTGCAGCTTGCGGCGCAACCGGCTGACGTGGACCTCGATCACCGACAGGCTGGCGTCGTGATCCCAGCTGTAGACCGCATCGAACAGGCGCTGTTTGGCCACGATCCGGCCCGGCTGCTGCAGCAGGACTTCCATGAGCGCGAGTTCACGCGCGGTGAGTTCCAGCGGCTGATCGCCAACGCGCAGTTCGCGGGTCCCGGTGTCCAGCCGCAGCGCGCCGAGCTGACGCACGGCGGGGGCGGTAGACTGGCGGCGTGCAAGCGCGCGCAGACGGGCTTCAAGTTCCCCGAGCGCGAATGCCTTGGCCAGGTAATCATCGCCGCCGCTGTCCAGGCCGCGGATCCGGTCCTCCACGCCGTCGCGTGCGGTGAGAATCAGCACCGGCACGCTGAAGCCGTGCTGCCGCAGCCGCGCCAGCAGCTCCAGGCCATCGATGTCCGGCAGTGACAGGTCCAGCACGACCAGGTCGTAGCTGACGCTGGCCAGGGCCGACGGCGCGGCCAGGCCGCGGGCGAGAGGGTCGCAGGCGTGACCGGCGCGGGTCAGGGCGCGCACCAGGCCATCGGCCAGTGCGGCGTCGTCTTCAATCAGCAGAATGCGCATTGCAAGGTTGACGCAAGGTTCGGGAAAGTTTGACGAAAGCGCTGCACCTTACCGTGTCGGCAATGAATACCACCACCCGATGTGCCGCGCTGATCGCGGCATTGATGATCGCGCCTGCCACGGTCTCCGCGCTTACCTTGGCCGAGGCGGAGCGCGTCATGGCACAGCACAATCCCGACCTGCTGGCCGCTGCGATCGAACTGCGCGGCACGCAGGGCGATGCGCAGAGCGCCGCGCGCCGGCCCAGCCCCGAGCTGAGCGTGGGCACCTCCAAGATCAGCCGCCAGGAAGGGATCGGCCCGGGCCGTTGGAAGGACAAGCGCGTGGATTCCACGCTCGGCCTGGGCTGGACGTGGGAGCGCGGCGGCAAGCGGGGCTGGCGCATGCGCCAGGCCGATGCCCTGGTCGAGGCGGCCCAGCTGAGCCTGCTCGATGGCCGCCGCCAGCAGCAGGTGGCGCTGCGGGAAGCGTACTTCGGGTTGAAGGCCGCACAGGAACTGAGCCGCATCGCCGAGGAAGATCGCCGTGCCTCGGCCGAGAGCCTGGCCGCTGCCGACCGGCAGGTCGCCACAGGCGCCATCGCGCTGATCGAGCGCGCGCGACTTGCGGTGGATGATCTGAAAGTGGCCGATGCCGCCCGCGAGGCCGCACTGGGCCTGCGCGAGGCACGGCATGTCCTTGCGCTGCTGCTGGGCAGCGATGCGGATGAGGCACTGCGTGCCGACGACGCGTGGCCACGCCCGGCCTCGGCGGCAACCGCCGCGATGGCCACGCTGGACGAGCGCGTTGACCTGCGTGCGGCCGAGGCGCGGGTGATCGCCGCCGATGCCGCGCGAGCCCTGGCGCGCAGCGAACGGCGGCGCGATGTGCAGTTCGGGATCGAAGCCGAGCGCGAGCCGGCCGACATCGGCGGCGTGACATGGGGACTGTCGATGAGTGTGCCGCTGGGCGGCGCCACGCGCTGGCGCGGCGAACAGCAACGGGCGGAGGCGGACTACGACGCCGCCGTGCTGGAACGGCAACAGCTGCGCCGCGAAGCCGCCGCTGAACTTGACCAGCTGCGGCACGCACTGGCGGCGGCCGCACAACGCCGCACCGCGTACGAACAGCTTCAGGGACCCGCGGCGCGCAAGAGCATGGAGGGTCTGGAACTGGCCTATCGCCGCGGTGCCGCCACGTTGACCGACCTGCTGGATGCGCGGCGCAGCTGGCGCGAATTCGAATCCGACCTGGTCGATGCGCGCCTGGCGCATGCCTCCGCCCTGGCGCGCTGGAACGCCGCCATCTCCGTTTCCGAAGGACATACCCCATGACGTTTTCGCGCACAGCCGGCTCGGCCCGTCTGCTTTCCTTGATCGTCGCCACTGTGCTGGCGGGTGGCTGCGCGCGCGATGCGGGCCCCGAAGCAGCGGCGGCGCCCACGGTGGAGGGCGCAACGATCCGCTTCGCCGCCGACAGCCCCCAACTGAGCGTGCTGCGCAGCGAGACCGTGACCGACGGGTCGGCGTCGGTGCTGCAGCTGCCGGCGCGCGTCACCTGGGATGACACCCGCTCAAGCATGCTGCGCTCGCCGCTGCCGGGGCAGATTGCAGGCATCGAGGCGGCGCCGGGCGAGAAGATCAAGGCAGGCCAGGTCCTGGCGTGGGTGACCTCCCCCGAATTCGGGCAGGTGCAGGCGGAAGGTGCGCGAGGTGCGGCCGAGCTGCGGCAGGCGCGCAATGAACTGGCACGGGTACGAGAGCTGCATGAGGCCGGGGTTGCCTCCGGCCGCGAACTGGGCGAGGCCGAATCCGCGCTGGCCGCCAGCGAAGCCGAGCACGCGCGGCTGCAGGCACTGACCCGTGGCTTCGGCAGCCGCCGCGGCATCGACCAGCGCATGCCGCTGCGTTCGCCGATCGATGGCATCCTCGTCGAGCGCCGGATGAGCCCCGGCATGAGCGTCTCCGCCGATGCCGAGGTGCCGCTGGCCGTGGTGAGCGATCCGGACCGGCTGTGGCTGATCATCGATGTTCCCGAAGCGCTGGCCGGCCGTCTCACGCCGGGTCTGAAGGTGCGTGTGGCGCCTGGCAGCGGTGAGCCCACACAGGGGGTGCTGGGCCACGTCGATGATTACATCGACACCGAGCGCCACGTGGTGCAGGCGCGTGCCGAACTGGACAACCACGAGCGTCGCTTCAAGGCCGGGCAGTACGTGCGTGCCGAGATCACCGTGCCGATGGACGGTGGAGTATCGGTGCCGGAAGGTGCGGTGCTGCTGCTCGGGCGCGAGCAGGTGGTGTTCGTGGACGAGGGCAACGGGCAGTTCGCACGACGCACCGTGCAGGCCGAGGAGTTGGGCCAGGGCCGCCTGTGGGTAGGGCAGGGGCTGCCCGAGGGGACCCGCGTGGTAGTGGACGGCGGTCTGCTGCTGCAGCAGGTGCTCGACCAGAACGTTGGCACTGCTGACCGGTCTGCCGGCACTGCCGTGGCAGGCAGGGGCGCCCCATGATCGATCGTCTGATTGCGTACTGCCTGCGCCAGCCGCTGATGGTCATGCTGGCGCTGCTGATCTTCATCGGCGCCTCGTTCGCGGCATTCCGCGAGCTGCCCGTGGAAGCCTTCCCGGATGTCTCCGATACCCAGGTCACCGTGGTGACCCTGCATCCGGGGCGCGCGGCCGAAGAGGTCGAGCGTGAGGTCACCATGCCGCTGGAAGTGGCGCTGTCGGGCATTCCGCACTCGGTGCGCGTGTTCTCGCATACCCAGTTCGGGTTGTCGATGATCATCCTGACCTTCGACGACGGCGCGGATGACTACTTCGCGCGTGCCCAGGTGATGGAGCGACTGCAGGGCGTGGATCTGCCCGAGGGCGTGCAGCCGGAGATGGAGGCGATGAGCTCCGCGGTGGGCGAGATCTATCGCTACGTGCTGCACGCGCCGCACATGAGTTCCACCGAACTGCGCACCGTGCAGGAATGGGTGATGGAGCGGCGTCTACGCACGGTGCCGGGCGTGGCCGATGTGGTGAGCTTCGGGGGGTTCGCCAGGACGTTCCAGGTCGAACCGGACCTGGGCAGGCTGCGTGATCGCGGGATCAGCCTGGAGGCGTTCGCCGAGGCGCTCGAACGTGGCAGCGCCAATGCCGGTGGCGGCTACGTGGAGCGCGGCCAGCAGCAGTACCTGATCCGCGGCGTGGGGCTGATGCGCTCGCCCGCCGATATCGGCACGGTGGTCGTGGCAGAGCGACAGGGCACGCCAGTGCTGGTACGCGACCTGGCCCGCATCGTCGACACCGGGTTGCCCCGGCAGGGCCTGGTCGGCCAGGACGACAACGATGATGCCGTGTTCGGCATGGTGCTGATGCGCAAGGGGGAGAATCCGTCGCTGGTGCTGGATGCACTGCACGCGCGCGTGGCCGAGATCGAGGCCAACCACCTGCCCGAGGGCGTCACGCTGGAGCCGTTCTACGATCGCTCGTGGTTGGTGTCCACCACGCTGAAAACGGTGTTCCGCAACCTGGTGGAGGGCGCGGTACTGGTGTTCCTGGTGCTGTGGCTGTTCCTCTACAACGCCCGCGCTGCGCTGATCGTGGCGGCGATGATGCCGTTGGCGCTGCTGTCCACCTTCCTCGGCCTGCACTTGTGGGGCGTGCCGGCCAACCTGCTCTCGTTGGGCGCGATGGACTTCGGCATCATCATCGATGGTGCGGTGATCGTGACCGAGCACATCGTCTCACGCATGTCGAAAATGCCGGCCGGCAGCACCCGGCGCGAGCGCATGGCCACCGTGCTGTCCGCGGCGTCGGAGGTCGGCCGGCCGACCTTCTTCTCGATGCTCATCATCATCGCCGCGCACATCCCGATCTTCACCCTGCAGCGGCAGGAAGGCCGGATGTTCGCACCGATGGCCTATTCGGTGACGTCGGCCCTGATCGGCGCGTTGATCCTGGCGCTCACCGTGGTGCCACTGCTGTGTTTCTGGTGGCTGCGCCGCGAGCGCCTGAAAGGCGAGAACCCGGTGATGAACCGGCTGGTGGGCTGGTACCGCCCCTGGCTGGAAGGCGCGATGGCGCGCCCGCGCGCGGTCGTGCTGGCCGCGGTGGCGATGCTCGTGGTGACACTGGCACTGGGCACGCGGCTGGGCTCGGAGTTCCTGCCCGAACTGGATGAAGGCTCGATCTGGCTGACCGCCACGCTGGACCCCAGTACCAGCCTGGCCGAGGCACAGGCGCAGTCCCGACGCATCCGCGACCTGGTGCGGACGCTGCCGGAGGTCTCCACCGTGGTGGCCAAGCTCGGCCGCCCGGAGGATGGCTCCGATGCCAAGGGTGCCAATCAGATCGAAGCACTGGTGGCGCTGAAGCCCGACTCCGAGTGGACCCGGAAGATCGACAAACGCGAGCTGGTGGCGCAGATGCAGCGCCTCCTGGAAGAGCGCATTCCCGGCCCCGAATTCTCGATCTCGCAGCCGGTGCGCGACAACATCCTGGAGAGCATTTCGCAGATCAAAGGCCAGGTGGTGATCAAGGTCAGCGGCGAGAACCTGGAGGTGCTGACCGACCAGGCCCAGGCGATCCTGGCGCAGGTCAAGCACGTAGACGGCGTGGAGAGCGCCTTCATCGACCGCGACGGCAGCCTGCCGCAGCTGCGCATCGATATCGATCGCGACCGTGCGGCGCGCTACGGCCTGAACGTGCAGGACATCGATGCCGTGATCGAGACCGCCATCGGCGGCCGCGAGGTCGGCCAGCTGTGGGAAGGCGAGCGCCAGTTCCCGATCAGCCTGCGCCTGTCCGACGCCGACCGCGACCTGCAGCGCCTGCGCACCGTGCCGGTGGGCACTGCCTCCGGCCAGACCGTGACGCTGGGGGATGTGGCGGACTTCACCATGGCCAGCGGCGCGATCAACATCTCGCGTGAGAACGCCCAGCGCGTCAAAGCCGTGAGCATCTTCATCGCCGGGCGCGACATGGGCAGCGTGGTGGCTGACATGCGCCGGCAGGTCGACGCGACCATCGATCTGCCGGAGGGCTACCGGATCGACTGGTCCGGCGAGTTCGAGAACCAGCAGCGTGCCATGGCGCGTCTGGGTTGGGTGGTGCCGCTCTCGGTGCTGATCATTTTCGTACTGCTGTTCGACGCCTTCAAGGACGTCACCAGTGCCGCCCTGATCCTGGCGAACGTACCGCTGGCGATGATCGGCGGCATCCTGGCGCTGCTGCTGACCGGGATTCCATTGTCGGTCTCGGCGGCGATCGGCTTCATCGCCTTGTTCGGGCAGGCCGTGCTCAACGGGGTGATCATGCTGACCCGGTTCGGCCAGCTGCGCGAGCAGGGCATGGCGCTCTACGACGCCGTGGTGCAGGGCGCCCTGCAGCGCCTGCGCACGGTGCTGATGACGGCGCTGTTGGCGATGTTCGGCTTGCTGCCCATGGCCACTTCGCACGCGATCGGCGCCGAAACCCAGAAGCCACTCGCGGTGGTGGTGATTGGTGGGCTGCTATCGGCGATGCTGCTGACACTGCTAGTGCTGCCGACGCTGTACTACTGGGTGCATCGCCGGCGTGAACAGCGGCGGGGTGGGGCAGCGATGGAGGTCGAGGCGGTGTAGGGGGCGCTGAGTGGCTGGGCAGTGTGGCGAGGCGCCATTGCCCGGCCGGTGGCGCTGGAAGGACGGCAATGCGACGACGCCATCCGACGGGGCGCCGTGACCGTTCGCGCCATCACGCTCCCGGCGTCCCCGGCGGCAGGGTATCGTCCCGTTGGTGCCAGGACGGGAGATCCAGCGCGTGGCGTTCGAGCATGGCCTGTATACATGCACGCGCGTGGTCCCTCTCCGTGTTCGAGCATTGGTCAAGAATCTCGCCAGTCAGCTGCTCAAACTGCGGCCAGAACTGCGCCGGGTGGCGCACGCGCGCCACCCAGTGGTCCAGTTGGTCGGCCAGCGCATCAAGCTGCACCTGAATTTCGGCGCGCACGTTCATCCCGGGGGCGCGCCCAGGTCGAGCACGACGCGGTAGTAATGGCCGTCGTCGCGGAGCAGGACGGTGAGGTCCGGCTGCAGGACGCCATCCACATGCAGGGTGGGCTCACCCTGCGCCGTGCGGGTCACCTCGAACTCATACAGGCTGCGGCCGAAGCGGTAGCTCAGTTCGAATGACGGCCAATGATCGGGCAGGCACGGCGCCAGCGACAGACGATCGCCTTCGCGACGGATGCCAAGCAGGGATTCCACCAGCAGGCGGTACATCCAACCGGCCGACCCGGTGTACCACGTCCAGCCGCCGCGGCCGACGTGCGGCGACACGGCGTATACATCGGCGGCCAATACGTAAGGTTCGACGCGGTAGGTCTGGACCGCCGCCGGGTCCAGCGTGTGGTTGAGGGGATTGATCATGCCGGCCAGCTCCCAGGCACGCACCGCATCTCCCTGCTGCGCGAATGCCATCGCCGCCCACACGGCTGCGTGGGTGTACTGGCCGCCATTCTCGCGCACCCCCGGTACGTAACCCCGGATGTAACCGGGGTCTTCCGGGGTCTGGTCGAAGGGCGGATCGAGGAGCTGGATCAGCTTGGCGTCCTTGCGCACCAAGTGCGTGTACAGCGAATCCAGCGCCTGCGAGGCGCGCTCCGGCGCGGCGACGCCTGACAGCACCGACCAGCTCTGCGAGATGGAATCGATGCGGCACTCGTCGTTCTGTGACGAGCCCAAGGTGGCGCCGTTATCGAACCAGGCGCGGCGATACCATGCCCCATCCCAGGCGTGGTGTTCCAGGTTCTGGCGCAGGCGGTCGGCCTGCTCCTGGCACCACTGCGCACGGGCGTCATCGCCGCGCGCGTTCGCCAGCACGATGAAGCGGCGCAGCGTGTCATGCAGGAAGAATCCCAGCCACACACTTTCACCGCGCTGCTGGTCGCCGACGCGGTTCATGCCGTCGTTCCAGTCGCCGGTTCCCATCAGCGGAAGGCCGCGCTCGCCCAGCAAGCGGCAACCGCGCTCGAGCGCGACGATGCAGTGCGCATACAGCGTGCCGCGCTGCACCGATGGGGTCGGCATGTCGTAATACCCTTCCTCTTCCGGGGTCACCGCGCGCCCTTCGATGAAACCGACCACTTCGTCCAGCACGCTGGCGTCGCCGGTGACCTCCAGGTAGCGGCATGCGCCCTGGGGCAGCCAGAGGTAATCGTCGGAGCAGCGGGTACGCACGCCGCGACCTTGCGGGGGGTGCCACCAGTGCATCACATCGCCTTCGGCGAACTGGTGTGCCGCGCAAAGCAGCAGGTGCTCGCGGGTCAGGTCCGGGCGCGTGTGGATCAGGGCCAGCGCGTCCTGCAGCTGGTCGCGGAAGCCGAACGCGCCGCCCGACTGGTAGTACCCACTGCGCGCCAGGTAGCGGCAGCCCAGGGTCTGATACACGAGCCAGCCATTGGCCAGTGCGTCCAGCGCCGGGTCCGGCGTACGTACCTGCACCGTGGCCAGCACATTGCGCCAGTGGATGCGCACCGCGTCCAGCGCATCGATGGCCTCATGATTGCCCTGGCGGCTTCGTGCCAGCGCGAGCGTTTCCTCGCGGTCGCGCCCCGCGCCGAGGCGGAAAGTCGTTTCACTGCGGTCACCCGGTGCCAGTTCCAGTGGCACCTGGATCGCCGCGCAGGGATCCAGGCCCGCGCCGATCCGTCCATCCAGACGTTCGCGCCGCAGCGCGGCCGGCGCGTGCAGGCCGCCGTTGCGCCCGATGAACTCCAGGCGATCACAGGTCCAGCCACAGCCCTCGGCATCGGTGTCGAAGAAGGCCATGCGGCCGCCGAAGTCGGTGTTGTAGGTGTTGCGCGCCAGCAGCGCGCCGCTTTGCGGGTCGCGTTCGGTGAGCACATGCATGCGTGATTTCGGACGCAGGTCACCCATGACCCACTCAACGTAGCCGATGGCCGACAGCCGCCGTGTCCTGCCCGACAGGTTGTGCAACCGCAGGACCGAGAACTTCAGTGGGGCGGTCACGTCGACGAATACCCACAACTCGCTGACGATGCCGTCCTCGATATGCTCATAGACCGTGTAGCCGAATCCATGGCGCGTACGGTACGCGCCGGTGCCCCGGCACGGGAGCGGCATCGGCGACCAGACGCGGCCGGTGTCCTCGTCGCGCACGTAGAAGGCTTCACCGCCGGTGTCGGACACCGGATCGTTGAGCCAGGGCGTCAGACGGAATTCGTGTGCGTTCTCGAACCACGTGTAGCCCGGTGCGCTCTCGCTGACGACGGTGCCCAGGCGGGCGTTGGCGATCACGTTGGCCCAGGGCGCGGGCGTCGGGGCACCTTCGCGCACCACCACGACGTATTCGCGGCCGTCCTCGCTGAAGCTACCGGTTCCGTTGTCGAATCGGCCGGTGCCGCGGTACGGAAGGAAGGGCCACGGGTCGTCCAGCTCTTCGTCGTGCCCGGCGCCCGGCGGCATGCCGGGTTCGGGTCCGAGGTCGGCAACCACCGGCAGCCCGGGCGTTGCGTCCATCGACAGTGTCAGCTCCTGCTGCTCCACCTGTGGCACCAGGGCCGGGATCCGGCGGACGGGCAGGGGCTGGCGTCCCACCTGGGCGACCAGCGTACCGTCCTCGTCGCTGATCACCACCCGTGCCACCGCCTGCAACAGAACGCGGTCTTCGTGACTCATGTTCTGCACGGGCCGTACGAAGATGCCGCCAGGGCGATCGAGCAGGCCGGTCTCCGAGCTGGCGGCGACCATGCCCAGAATCTGGTCCTGCAGTTCCTGGCGATAGCCGGCCTTGCTGTCGTTCCAGATCACCAGGTCGGTGTTGAGCCCCTTCTGGCGCCAATAGGCATGGGCCTGCACCAGTTGCCTGACCAGTTCCACGTTCTCCGCGTCGGTGACCTTGAGCAGCACGATCGGCAGATCGCCCGAGATGGCATGCCCCCACAGCCCGGATTGGCCTCGCTGGTTCTGCTGCAGGACGCCGGCACCTGCGCGCAGCAGCGCATTGGAATACAACACGTGGCTGGCCAGGCGCTCGTACAGCGACGCCTCGGCCTGGCTCGCATTGATCTGCCGGCGCACCACCTGGCTGTGCGTCCAGGCCAGATCGAAGACGCGGTCGGCCAGCCGGCGATCACGGTATTTGTCTACGAGTGCCTCGCAACCGGCGCGGTCGGCGCCGATGCCATACACCATGTCCAGCTGGACGGTCTGTTCGGGCTCAAGCACGACGCGGACGCGGATGGCCACGATCGGGTCGAGCACCGAGCCGTCCGTACCGGAGAGGTCGGTATCGATGGTCAAGGCCTGCGGCGTCCGCGGCGTGTTGCCACGACCCAGGAAGCGCGCACGGTCGGTTTCGTAGGAGATCGACACTACCTCTGCGTCATGCACCGCAACCAGATGGAACATCCACGGCGGCACTTCGTCGTGCGAACGTGGGCGGCGCGTGCATAGCAGGGCCTGCTTGGCAGCCAGGATCTCGCTCTGGACGAAGAGATTGCTGAAGGCCGGGTGTGCGTCGTCGGAGGCTGCAGGTGCCAGCACCACTTCGGCGTAGGTGGTGATCTCAACCGTGCGCTGGCGACGGCTGCGGTTGGTCAGGCGCAGGCGCCTGAGCTCGATGTCGTCCTCGGCGGAGATGGCCACCTGCAGGTGGCTCTCGCAACCGCGGCGCGCACCGCGGAATTCAGCCTTGGCGTCAGAGAAGATCGCCTCGTAATTGTCCACCGGCACGCAGGTGGGCTGATAGGCGGCAGACCAGAACTCGCCGCTGTCCACGTCGCGCAGGTAGCAGAACGACCCCCAGGCATCGGTGGTGCCGTCTTCGCGCCAACGGGTGAGCGAGAGGTCGCCATGGCGGCTGTAGCCGCCGCCGGCATGGGTCAGCATGCCGTGGTAGCGCCCGTTGGAGAGCAGCTGCACCTCCGGGCGCGGGCCACCCGGGTCGCGCAGGACGCGCAGGGCCGTCTCGCGCTCGGCCATGGCCGAGTGCTCGCCCAGGGCTTCCACCTCATGGGGATGGAACACGCCGATGCGCGGTATGCGCTCCTGCAGCAGCAACAAGGTGGCCTGGAACTCGACATCGGCCACGAAGCGGCGCTGCATCGGCTGGTCGCGCAACAGGTAATCCAGCGACAGCAGGCCCATGCCCTGGTGGTGGGCCATGAAGGAACGCAGCAGGACGTGATCCTGCCCCGGTGGCACGCGGGCGGGGGTGTAGTCGACTGCTTCGTACATGCCAAAGCGCCCGGAGAAGCCCAGTTCCTCCATGGCCTGGAGGTTCTGGCACGCCGCCTCCGGCGCCACCATCAGCGCCATCATGCTGGCATAGGGCGCGATGACCCGATCCTGACCCAGGCCGCGCTTGAGACCCAGCCCGGGCACGCCGAACGCCCGGTACTGGTAGTTCAGGCGTGCATCGACGGCGTTGTAGCCGGATTCGGACACGCCCCACGGCAGGTTCAACGTACGGCCGTAGACGATCTGCGCTTCCACCGCATGCCGCGCGGTCTGGTCGAGCAGCGTGTCCGGATAGCTGGGCATCACCAGCTGCGGCATGAGGTACTCGAACATCGAGCCACTCCATGACAGCAGCGTCGGGGTGCCGTTGACCTCGGTGAGCATGCGGCCGAGCGCGAACCAGCTCTCCTGCGCCAGCTGGCCCTGGGCGATGGCGACGAAGGCGCACAGACGCGCTTCGGAGGCCAGCAGGTCGTAGAAGCTGTTGTCGAGGCGGTGGTCGTCGACGTTGTACCCGATCGAGAGCAGGTTGCGGGTACGGTAGAACAGGAACCCGTACTCCATCAGCGAGAACTGCCCGGCGCGGTGCGCGAGGGCCTGCAGCTGCTCGATGCGCGCGCGCGCCTCCGCGCCGACCGTGCCGGGCAGCTCGGCGAGCTGGCGCAGGCTGGGTACCGGCGTCTCGTCGGCTGCGTTGGCGTCGGAGGGGATGCCGGCGAGCGATGCCCGGGCAGCATGGCATTCGGCGGCGAACAGGGCCGGCCAGTGCAGCTCACCCTGTTCGGGCGATGCTGGTGCCGGCCACTGTGCCAGTACGGCATCGGCCAGGCCGGCCAGCTCCTGCAACCGGGCGAGCAGCGGGGCCGTGCCACGTGGGCGGTCGGTACGCGTTGATGCCAGGCGCTGGCGAAGGTGGTTGAGTGCCTGGCCCACGTGCGCGTCGTCGGGGCGATGGCGCTGGCGTTCCTCTTCCAGCACGCCCAGCGTATCGGCCAGGCCATCGAACGTGTGCGGCGCCAGCACCGGCGCGTCCACCAGGGCGAGCAGGCCCTGGCGCAGCGTCAGCAGGTGGCCGGCAAGGTTGCCGCTGTCCACGGTGGAGACATAGCGCGGCGGCAGCGGCGCCAGGGTCTCGGTGTCATACCAGTTCAGGAAGTGGCCGCGGTGGCGCGGCAGCTTGTCCAGCGTATCGAACGTGAGAGCGGTACGTTCGGCGACCGCATCCTGCTGCAACCAGCCGAAATCCCACGCCGACAGGTTGGCCAACAGGGACAGGCCGATGTTGGTCGGCGAGGTGCGCCGCGCCACCACCAGCGAGGGATGCTCCTGGATGTTGTCCGGCGGCAGCCAATGATCCTGCTCGCGTACCCAGGCCTGGAAGAAGGACCAGGTACGCCGGGCCAGCCGGCCCAGGAAGGCCCGCTGCGTCACGGAAAGCTCGGCCACGCTCGCGGCCGGCGGTCGGCCCAGCCATGCCATCAATGCGGGCGCGAAGGTCCACGCCAGCAGCAAGGGCAGGGCGACAGGCAGTGCCTGCGGATGCACGCTGGCCACGAGCCCCACCAGCAAGAGCGCCAGCAGCGACCCCGGCGCCATCACCCGCCATTCCGCGCCGCGGTCGCCGCCGAGGCGGCGCTCGACTTCGCTGGAGGGATTCCATTGCAGCAGGTGGCGCCGGGTGACGGCCATGCGCCAGAGCGTGCGCAGGATCGCGCCACCGGCCAGCAGTGCTTCGTAAGGCAGGCACGCGATCTGGGTGGACGCGCGCAGCAACGACTGCAGCGTGCCACGGCCGACCATGATGTAGTGCGCCTCGAGCGATGTGTCATCCGGAACGCTCAGGGCATCGCGCAGCATGCCGATCAGCGGCGGCGCGAACCACAGCGCGAGCACCCACGCCGTCCATGCCGCCGGGTTTTCGGCATACAGCCAGCCTGCGACCAGCAAGGCCAGGGCGGCGGCCGGCACCAGGCTCCGGCGCAGATTGTCCAGCAACTTGCCACGCGACAGCAGGCTCAGCCGGTTGCGTTCCCATGCGGAGCCCGGGCGGGGTGTCCACGGCAGCAACCACGGCAGCAGCTGCCAGTCGCCGCGGATCCAGCGCGCACGGCGCTTGGCGTCGGCGACGTAACGTTCGGGGTAATCCTCGTACAGGCGCACATCGCTGACCAGGCCAGCGCGTGCATAGCACCCTTCCAGCAGGTCATGGCTGAGGATGCGGTTCTCGGGCAGGCGTCCCTCGAGCGCATGCTCGAAGGCTTCAACGTCATAGATGCCCTTGCCCACGAACGAGCCTTCGTCGAACAGGTCCTGATAGACGTCCGACACCATGCGCGTGTACGGATCGATGCCCGGCTCGCTGCCGAACATCCTGGCAAAGCGCGAGGTGCGGCGCGTGCCCAGGCTGGTGCCGACGCTGGGCTGCAGGATGCCGTAACCCTCCACGACGCGTTGCAGTGTCGGATCGAAGCGCGGGCGGTTGAGCGGGTGCGCCAGGGTGGCGACAAACGCCCGTGCCGCATCGCGCGGAAGTTGCGTATCCGAATCCAGGGTGATGACGTAGCGGACGCCGATCAGGGCAGCCGCGTCACCGACGATGCGCATGAACGCGGCCGCATCGCCGTGGCGGAGCAGGGCATTGAGCGCTGCCAGCTTGCCGCGTTTGCGCTCGTGACCCATCCACACCCCTTCGCCCGGATTCCATTGCCGGGGGCGATGCAGCAGGTAGAAGCGATCGCCGCGTTCGGACGCGTAGCGGGCGTTCAACTCCTCGATCCGCTCCACCGCGTGTGCAACCAGAGTGTGGTCCGTCGGCATCTCGGCTTCTGCGGCGTCGAGGAAGTCCGTCAGCAGCACAAAGCGCAGCTGGGGATCGCGGTTGGCCTGGAAGCGGACCTCCAGCGCTTCGACCAGCACGTCGATTCCATCGATGCTGGAGAGCATGGACGGAACCGCGACGACCGTGGCGCAGGCGGCCGGGATGCCTTCGCTGAAATCGAGCTTGGGCAGTGGCCTGGGCGTGACCAGCACTGTCGCGGTCCAGTTCACCAGGACGATGCCCAGCTCACTGAACACCAGCAGCCCGAGCAGCGCGGCCAGCCAGACGGGCGCCGAGCCAACGCCGGTGGCCAGCAGGCCACCCGTGGCCAGCACCGCCAGCAGGATGATCGGCAGCAGGTACAGCGCAAGCGGTACGCGATGCGCCAGTTGCCGTGCCTTGCGGTGCCGCGGCGCTGCCTGGGCCACGGCGTCAACGGTGGCGGGCAGGCCTTCGCCGACCAGCCAGTAGCCTACGTGCGTGCGCGGCCCCTCAACCGGCGCAGCCGCCCGTGCCAGGTCCAGCGCAATCGTGGCAACGCGCTCTTCCGCGACGCGGCTGCCGCGGGCGATCTTCTCCACCACATGGCGGTAAGCGTCGCGTGTGCCGAAATCCATCTGCGCATAGACCCCCATGGGGTCTTCCCGCAGCCGCTGCTCGACCACGCTCATCTCTTCGACGAACGTGCGCCAGTCCATGGTAGAGAGGAAGCGCAGGCTGCCGATGCTGTTGCCGATGGAGACCTGGTCGGCCGCCTGCTGCTGCCCCTCGGCGGCGACCAGTTCATCGATGCGCTGTCCAGCCGCGGCGGCCCACTGTTCCAGCCAGGCGACCGGCATCGCCCACGCGCCGCCGCGTCCCTGCAGCGAGCGGGTAAGCTCGGCGATGAACGCACCGGTCAACGGCGGCTCGGACCGGGCCATGTCGGCCACCACCAGGACCACCTCGGTCGGGGTGTCGGACGCCGCGCGATTGAGGTTCTCAGCCCATTGCGCCGCCAGGCTGCGGTCCGTGCCATCGCGCATCACCCGGGCGGCCATGCGCCGCAGATTCTCGAGCAGTGCCAGGCGCAGCATGATGGGGACGGCCCACAGTTCGCCCAGGCTCAGGGGAGCAAGCGACTGGTAGGAGGCGATGAAACGGCCCAGGGTATCGGCATCAATGCGACCGTCACCGTGTGCGATGGCCTGCATCGACAGTTCATACACACGCGGCAGGCCGGCCGAGGGGCCGGCGACAAGTGAAGGCAACTGACGGCTGTAGCCGCGCGGCAGATGGCGTCGCGCGGTCTGGATCTGTTCTTCGATCAGGTAGTAGTTGTCGAGCAGCCATTCCCCGGCGGGGGTGACCGGCCGCTGTTCACGCACCACGCTGCTGAGCAGCGTGTTGGCGTCTTCCAGGACACGCTCGTTGGCCTGCAGGCGATCGAGCAGGCGCTCTGCGCCGGGCCGCATCCGCACCCGGTGCTGGCGCGCGAGGGCGCGGCCGTACACCTCCATCTGTTCAACGCTGTACAGCGCGGCGCGCAGGGGCCCCTCGGTGGCCTCGATGGCCGGCGCCGAGGCCTGGCGCTCACGCCAGCGCCAACGGACAAGACGACGCAGACGCAGCCAACGGCCAAAAAGACGACGAAGGTGGGGCATAGGTTACCGATGGGGGGCAGGTCGCGGCCCTCATAGTTGCATTGGGGGTGCCGTGGTAGCTGTGAAGGTTGGGTGCGGTCGGCGCCTTGCTTGCCGCCGCTGGGAGCCTGATGATGCGGCCTGCAACTGAAGTGGGCGCCGAAATTCGTCAAGCCGATTCATCCAAGGGGATAAGCACTATGCGTTTGAAGTCGATCGGGGTGGGACTGTCGTTCGCATGCCTGTGCGCCGCGTCCGCTTATGCGCAGGCCGTTGCACCTCTCACCTTCGCCGATCGGCTGGCGCAGGCAGGGTCGCCGCTGACCGTGCGGCCGGAGGGCTTCTCGGGTCCGGGCGCCGCCATTCTGTCCGACGCGGTAGACGCCAGCCGGTACGTTCTCATCGGCGAGAGCCACTTTTCGCGCGAGATCCCCGCCTTCACCACCAACGTCTGTCGGTTGATGGCGCCGGGCGGCCTGGCCGCGATGGCCGTTGAGACAGGACCGGAGGCCGCCAGCGCAGTCAATGCACGGATGAGAGCGCCGGACCGGGAACAGCAGATTTCCGATTTCATGACCGCCTATCCCGACGTCATGGCGTTCCTCAACAGCCGCGCCGAAGGGCAGACGGTGGCCGACTGCGCTGCGGTCGCCGGGCCCGAGTTCACGTTGTGGGGACTGGATCAGGAGTTCCTGGGCGTAAGCGGCTATCTGTTCGACCAGATGCTGGCATCCGGGCCAGGGCCGCTCGCCCGTGCCCAGATCGATGCCTTGGCCAAACAGGAGCGGACGGCGGTGCAGGTCGCGCTCGCCTCAGGGTCGCCCATGGACCTGTTCCTGTTGAAGGTCACCGATGCGACGCTGGAGCCGGCGGGGAAAGCCATCGACCAAGATGGCGGCGACCGGGCAAAGGCCCTGTTCGCCGCCTTGCGCGAAACACGTGCCATCTACCAGGCCTCGCAGTCTGGTCGTGGCGATCCGAACGGGCGCAGGGCGCGGCTGATGAAGCGGACGCTCGCCGCCCATTTCACCGAGGTGCCGCAGGCGCGCGTGCTGATGAAGTTCGGCGCCTATCATCTCTACAAGGGCTACAACCCACTTGGCCAGCGCGACGTGGGCAACTTCGTTGCCGAACATGCCGACGGACAGGGCGTGAGTGCCCTGCACCTGATGGTAGGTGGTGCGAAAGGCGTGGGCGCCGGATACAACGGGGTCGGTCGCCCGATGAAGGTGTACGACTTCGATGCGACCACCGGCAAGGACAGTGACTGGCGCAAGGATGTGATGTTGGCCCGCCCCTCCGGCATGGCACCGGACGACTGGATGCTGGTGGATCTGCGCCGTTTGCGCAGCAAGGATATGGACGACCTGACGCCCGAGTGGCGCGAGCTCATCCGCGGCTACGACCTTGCCGTTGTGGCGCCGAAGCTGTCTCCGTCCACCAAACTCGGGGGCGCTGACGCCCCCTGAAAGGTGTCCGCTCTAGACCGTCGGCACAGTACCGCCATCGATGGTGTACTCCACACCGGAGATGGAGGCCGCCCGCGGGGAGACCAGGAATGCAATCAGATCGGCGACCTCGGCCGGCTGGGCAGGGCGCCTAAGCGGAATGCCTCCCAGCGCCTGCATGACCTGCTGCTTGGCACCCGCATAGTCTGTGCCCGCATTGGACGCAATCCGCTCGACGAATGCGATCGCAGCCTCTGTTTCGATCCAGCCCGGCGACACGCGGACCACACGCACCCCCTTGGGCGTGACTTCCTTGGAGAGCGCTTTGCTGTAGGTGGACAACGCTGCCTTCGCAGCGGCATAGGCAATCGTGGCGTCATGCAGCGGGAGTACTCGCTGGATCGACGTCACGTGCAGGATCACCCCCGAGCCCTGCGCGATCATCCCAGGCAACCAGGTGCGATCCATCCGTACCGCCGTCATCAGGTTCAGATCCAGCGCCTTCGCCCATTCCGCATCGTCCAGCCGTGCGAATCCCCCGGCCGGCGCCGAGGAGCCGCCCACCACGTTGATCAGGATGTCCAGGCCGCCGAGATGATGCATGGTGACCTCCGATGCCTGGCGTACGCCTTCGGCGGTGGCGAGATCCGCCGCCACATAGCGCACGCCATCGACAGGGCGCTTCGGCACCGACAGCGCCGACGCCGCGACACGCGCACCCAGCCTGGACATCAGATCCACGACCGCAGCCCCCAGACCGCGGGCACCACCCGTCACCAGGACGCGCTTGCCTGCCAATTGAAGATCGAACGTCATGGCGCGATCTCCAGCGAGGCGATCTTGTCGCGTTCCAGGGTGAAGGCATAACGCAGCTGGACAGGGCTGCCGGGGAAATTGCCGGCCACTTCGCTGGTCACGATGCAGGTGCGATCCAGTGTCTCCACCTTGCGAGGCTGCACGACATAGGTGTACTTGGCAGACGAAGCGTCTTTCCATGCCTCGATCTGGGCTGTGCCTGTATGGATCTTCTTTTCATCCAGCACGCGTCCGTCTGGCGTGAAGCAGCGGGCAACCGCGCGGCCATCGTGCTGGTCCGCAGTGAAATAGGCGGCGATCGGTTCGGGAAGGTCGAGCGTTTGCATTCTGGTGTCTCCGTTGTGGTGGGCGGCGCCAGATTGACGTGTTCCTTCTGGTAATAGAATCACCTACTATCTGAGCAGGCTATGTAGAAACGAGTGCACAATGCGCGGCGCTGAATTCGCAGAACTGAAGGCGTTCGTCGCCGTCGTGGACAGGTCCAGCTTCGCCAAAGCCGCGGATCACCTGGGGTTGTCGCGGTCAGCCCTCAGCCAGACCATTCGCCAGCTGGAGTCGCGGCTGGGCGTGCGCTTGTTGAACCGGACGACACGCAGTGTTTCTCCGACCGAGCCGGGGCGGCGGCTGCACGAACGCATGGCGCCGATGCTGCGTGAAATGAACGCGGCCGTGGCGGAGGCGGTCGACACACGCACGCACGCCTCGGGCACGCTGCGCATCAACACGCTCAGCATGGCCGCCAAGCGACTGATCGCGCCACGCCTGGGGCGTTTTGCACGTGCCCATCCCGATGTGGTGCTGGATATCGTGATCGATGACACCTTGAGCGACATTGCCGGGGAGGGCTTCGATGCCGGCATCCGCGTGGGCAATCGCCTGCAGAAGGATATGGTGGCGGTCCGGATGACGCCGGATGTCGAACTGCTGGCCGTCGCATCGCCGGAGTACCTTGCCCGCTACGGTGAACCGAGAACGCCTGCGGATCTAAGTCGTCATGCCTGCATCAATTGGCGCTTCCCCGGCAGCGGCAGGATCGCGGGCTGGGAATTCAGTAAAAAGGGCAAAACGGTTGAGTTTTTTGGCGAAGGCAGCGTGATTTCCAACCACCAGGACATCATCGTGCCGGCGGCGTTGCAAGGGCTCGGCATCCTGTATGCCTACAACGACGATGACATCGCCGAGGCACTGCGCGATGGCCGACTGCGGCGCGTGCTGGCGGACTGGTCGCCGACGGTGCCCGGTCTTTATCTGTACTACTCGAGCCGACGGCACATGCTGCCGGGGTTGCGGGCCTTCATCGACTGCATGCTGGATCGTGATCTGGGCAGTGAGGCATCTATACCCTCCGCGCATGAGTGATATGCACTCCCGCTCTTCTTCTCGCATGGTCCCGAAGATAGATTCCCCTGACAATCTGTCACGGAGTGACCCATGCAGACTCGCACGCGCCTTCGCACTCTGGTGCCCAGCCTCCCCTCCACACTGCTCTGGGTTGCGGTTTCCCTCTGCGCCACGACCGCCATGGCCAACGAGCCACTGCAGATCGATTCGCAAGGCAGCTTCCTCGCTGGGGGCACGACCAAGAAGGAGTCTGGCACGTTCGATCCGTTGAAGCCCTCCAATCCGGATGGCCAGAGCTATCACGGCGATCACGTCTACGCCTTCTACCAGAAGCCGGTGGACGCGCGCACGTTGCCCATCGTGATGTGGCACGGTGCGGGCCAGTCTTCGAAGAGCTGGGAGACGACGGCCGATGGGCGTGAGGGCTTCCAGAACCTGTTCCTGCGTCGTCGTTTCGCTACCTATCTGATCGATCAACCCCGACGCGGCAAGGCCGGCCGAAGCATGGTCGAGGCGACGCTGAAGCCCGTGGCAGACGATCAGATGTGGTTCAACCAGTTCCGGATCGGCCTCTGGCCAAACTACTTCGGTGGCAGCCAGTTCCCGAAAGGGGAGGCCGCGCTTGACCAGTTCTTCCGTTCGGTCACGCCCAACACCGGCCCCTTCGACCTCGGCGTAGTGTCGGACGGGGTAGCCGCCGTGCTGCAGAAGACAGGGCCTGCGATCCTGTTTACCCATTCGCAGGCGGGCGGTCCTGGCTGGATGACGGCCATAAAAAGCCCCAACGTCCGCGCGATCGTCGCGTTCGAGCCTGGCAGCAGCTTCGTGTTCGCAAAGGACGATGCGCCGGCACCGATTCCCAGCGCGTTCGATACCGTCGCTCCCGCGCTGGTTTCGCCCGCGGAATTCAAGGCGCTGACCCGGATCCCGATTCTGGTGCTGTATGGCGACAACATTCCTGACAAGCCGGTTGACCTGCCGGCGCAGGACAGTTGGCGGGCCCGGTTGGAAATGGCCCGCGCCTGGCGTGATGCCGTCAATCGGCAGGGCGGTGATGTCACCCTGATCCATCTGCCGGAGATGGGAATCCGTGGCAACAGCCACTTCCTCTTCTCAGACCTCAACAACGTCCAGATCGCCGATCTGGTGAGTGAGTTCCTGCAGAAGAAGCATCTGGATCGTTGAGCCGGACCGCGCCCGTGCATGGATCGCGCCATGGAGTGTGGCGTCCTGGATGCTGCGCCGCTCGCCAATTCGTCATTCATATCATGCACGCATGAGTGATATCCGGCTGATGCTCTGTTTCCATGGGTGCACGGGCGTTAGGTTTACTCCTGAACCCCGCCACCGTCGGCCCGCAACACGCGCCGTCAGGGGTAACGTACAAACCCGGAGCACTTGAATGAAGCACATCGTGCACGCCACGCTGTTGGCGATGTCTCTCGGCTTGGCAGCAGGCAATGCCTCCGCTGCCGACTACACACTCAACCCCTTCCAACTGGCCTACGAAGGTGCGATCACGCGCAATGTGCCCATTGAGGTCAACATTCACTCGGTGTCCTATCCGCTGAATGGAATCGAGATCGCGGCAAACTTCTACACGCCCGCCAATTTTGATGCCTCGCGGAAGTACCCGACCATCGTGGTTGCCCACCCCAATGGCGGGGTCAAAGAGCAGGTGGCCGGCCTGTACGCGCAACGCCTGGCCCAGCAGGGCTACATCGCCATTGCCGCCGATGCGGCCTATCAGGGGGCAAGCGGCGGCCAGCCGCGCAGCGTGGACATGCCTTCCCACCGCATCGAGGACATCCACGGCATGGCGGACTTCATCAGTCGATTCCCCTGGGTGGACACCTCGCGCCTGGGCTTGCTCGGCATCTGTGGTGGCGGCGGCTACTCGCTGGCGGCCGCGCAGACCGACAAGCGCTTCAAGGCCGTAGCCACGATCAGCATGTTCAACTCTGGCCGAGTGCGCCGCAACGGTTATGCCGACTCGCAGCTGGACACCATCCAACAGCGCCTGCAGCAGGCTTCGCAGGCGCGCGCACAGCAGGCCGCCGGCGGCGAAGTGCTGTACTCCGGCGATGCCAACCTCAGCGACGAGCAGATCGCCAAGCTCCCCTTCGATCTGTATCGGCAGGGCTATGAGTATTACTGGAAGACGCATGCCCATCCCAATTCCACCTTCCGCTACACGACCAGCAGCCTGCTGGACCTGATGCGCTGGGACGCCACCAACCAGATCGAGCTGATCAACCAACCACTGCTGATGATTGCCGGCAGCAAGGCGGACAGTCTGTACATGACCCAGGATGCCTTCGCCAAAGCAACCGGTACCATCGACAAGCAGCTGGTGCTGCTGGAGGGGGCCACGCACATCGAGACCTACTGGGTGCCGAAGTACGTGGATGCTGCCGTCGCCTCGCTCACCACGTTCTACACCCGGACGCTTGCACCATGACCACGCCTCGTAAATCACCCGCGCAGACGGCGCTGCTGGGCGCTGCATTGAGCGTGGCGGCACCGTTCTCCGGCGCCGGCGAAATGCCCATCCAGCAGATCACCCGGTCGGGAACACAATCGTCCGTTGCCGGTCCAGCAGAGACCTTCGTTGGCAAAGTGCGCGTGGATCCGCTGTTCCCAGCGGACAAGGACGTGCAGGTCTCATCCGCATACGTCAGCTTTGAGCCGGGCGCGCGTTCGGCCTGGCACACCCATCCCGCCGGGCAGCGATTGGTGGTTACCTCTGGCGTTGGGCTGACCCAGGAATGGGGCAAGCCGGTGCAGCAGATACACGCCGGGGATGTGGTGGTGTGTCCGGCCGGGGTCAAGCATTGGCACGGCGCCGCGCCGCACAACGCGATGACCCATCTCGCGGTAACCGGTGTGGCAGAGGGAAAATCGGTGGCCTGGCTGGAGCAGGTGAGTGATGACCAGTACCGCCAAGCGTCAGCAGGCATCGAGGCGCCCGTTGCCGGGCCGCTTTCGCCGAGGCAGCAGGCGATCCCGCTGATTGCAGCCGCTGCGGCCAGCAGCGACATGCCCCAGCTCAATGCCGCCTTGCGCCGGGGACTGGATGCTGGCCTGACGCTGAGCGAGACAAAGGAAGTGCTCGTGCAGCTGTATGCCTATGCGGGGTTCCCGAAGAGCCTCAACGCCTTGGGCGAGCTGATGAACGTCGTGCGCGCACGTGAGGTGCAAGGCATCGCCACCGCGCCCGGGCAACCGCCCACCGGGAAGGTTCCCGTAGGCGATGCACTCCGCGCGGTGGGCACCGCCAATCAGACCCGGATCTCCGGTGTCCCGGTGACCGGGCCGGTCATGGACTTCGCCCCGATCATCAACCAGTACCTGCAGACGCACCTGTTCGGCGAGATCTTCGAGCGCGACAACCTGGACTGGCAAAGCCGTGAGCTGGCGACGGTGGGTGCACTGGCAGTGATGCCCGGCGTGGAGGCGCAGCTGCGCTCGCACATGGCGGCCAGCCAGCGCGTGGGCCTCAGCCGCGCACAGTTGCAGCACGTGGCCCGACTGCTGGCCCACAACGGTTACGCGGCCGCATCCACCCGCGCGGTGCAGGCGTTGGAACAGACCCCGGCACCCAAGCCCTGACAGCGCCCCACATGGAGACCGGAATGAACGATCTGCCCACCAACGCCCAACGCCGCTCGATCCTGAAGGGCGCCGCCACGCTGGCTGCACTGCCGCTGGCCGGCGCGCTGGCCACTTCCACGGCAAACGCCACCCCCGCAGCTGCAGCGCCGAGAATGGACGCCCGCCGCATGCTCGGAACGCTGCAGGTTTCCAGCATCGGGTTGGGCGTGCAGAACATGAGCCGCACCTACCAGACCACCATCCCCTCCCGCACCGAGATGCACCGCATCATCCGCGCTGCGTTTGATCGCGGGATGACGTTCTACGACGCAGCCGAGGCCTATGGCCCGCACGAAGTGGAACGGATCCTGGGGGAGGGGGTTGCCTCGTTCCGCAACGAAGTGGTGATCGCCACCAAGTTCGGCTGGAACATCGACCTGGAAACCGGTGCGCGTGGCCCGGGCCTGATCAGCAGGCCAGCGCATATTAAACGGGCAGTGGAGGGCATGCTCAAGCGGCTGCGTACCGACCGCATCGATCTGCTGTACCAGCACCGCGTGGACCCGCAGGTGCCGATCGAAGACGTGGCCGGTGCGATCCAGGACCTGATGACCGAGGGCAAGGTGCTGCATTGGGGCCTGTGCGAGATGGGCCTGAAGACGCTTCGCCGCGCGCACGCTGCGCTGCCGGTGGCCGCTGTGCAGAGCGAGTACTCGATGCTCTGGCGCGGCCCCGAACAGGAGGTGCTTGCTGCGTGCGCCGAGCTGGGCATCGGATTCGTGCCGTGGAGCCCACTGGGCGTCGGCTTCCTGACCAGTGCGATCGACGCCCGGACACGGTTTGCCGAGGGCGACATTCGCGGCATCGAAACGCGTTTCGCCCCGCCGAACCTGGAACACAACCTGGCATTGGTGGACCTGCTCAGCGACTGGGCCGCGCGAAAACAGGCGACGCCTGCGCGGATCGCACTGGCCTGGCTGATGGCGCAGCGACCTTGGATCGTGCCGATCCCCGGCACCACGCAGATGGCACATCTGCTGGACAACCTGGGCGCAGGCGGGGTTATCTTCAACGACGGTGAGCTGCAGGAGCTCAACGCGGCAGTTGCCGCGGTGGCAGTGCAGGGCGAGCGTCTTCCGCCAGTAGTGCAGGCATACAGCGGCGTCGAGGCGCCTCTGCGTTAGGGCTCAATCCCGATAGCGCAACGCATCACGCAACAGGGTGAACGCAGGCGACGACTGCCTGCGACTCGGGTAGTACAGATGGTAGCCGGGGAAGGAGGGGCACCAGTCCTGCAGGACATGGACCAAGGTGCCCGCCTGCACGTTGGTGCGGACGAGATCCTCGGGCATGTAGGCCAGCCCCAGCCCCTCCAGCGCGGCGCCCAGGCGCAGCGCGATGTTGTTGAACACCAGTTGGCCTTCCACCCGTACTTTCAGTTCCTGCCCCTTTTTCTCGAACTCCCACGCGAAGATGCCACCATGGGTTGGCAGGCGGATGGTGATGCAGTTGTGCCGGGTGAGGTCGTGCGGCGATTTCGGTTTCGGATGGCGCTGGAAATAGGCAGGCGATCCGACCACGGCCATGCGCAGGTCAGGCCCAACGCGCACGGCAATCATATCCTTGGCCACCTGTTCGCCCATGCGGATGCCGGCGTCGAAGCCCTCGGCGACGATGTCGGTCAACCCGTAGTCGACGATCACTTCGATGTTCAGATCGGGATTGGCCGGCAGCAGCCTGCCCAGTACCGGCTGCATCACGGTGAGCGCGGCATGTTCACCTGCCGTGATGCGCAGGCGACCGGCAGGCTTGTCGCGAAAAGCGTTGAGCTGGGCCAACTCCGTGTCGATTTCCTCGAAGCGCGGTGCAATCACCCGCAGCAGCTGCTCCCCGGCCTCGGTGGGCGACACACTGCGGGTGGTCCGGGCAAGCAGGCGCACACCCAGGCGCTCTTCCAGCTGCCGCATCGATCGGCTCAGGGCAGGCTGGGACATGCCCAGCTGGGCCGCAGCCCGGGTAAAACTGCGCTCCCGCGCCACCAGGACGAACATGGCCAACTGGTCGTAGTTCTCTACGCTCATTGATGCGCACCGGATATAAGCGATATCCGATTATGCCTCTGCAAGAATGTGTTTGGGGGGCGTAGATTGGCGTCATGACAAAGCCAACCGCCAATCACGGTTGCCGGGCAGTGGTCGCCGCTCTGGCCTCGCTGCCGCTGGGATGCTCCGCTGCGGAGCCGCAGGAGGGCGCGGCCGCGGGTCGATCGAATGCACGGACACTGGTTGCGTGCTTCTCGCGCTCGGGCAACACCCGGGTCGTTGCCGGGCTCATTCATCGCAGCATGCCCAGCGACCTGTTCGAGATACAGCCGGCTGTGGACTATCCGGCGGACTACCTGGAAACGGTGGCCAAGGCGCGGCAGGAGCGCGACGACGGGGTAGAACCGGCGCTGCGCACCCACATTGCCGGCATTGGTCGCTATGACACCGTCTACCTAGGCTTTCCGATCTGGGGCGAGACCGCGCCGCCGATCATTCGTTCGCTGTTGTCGCGGCACGACATGAGGGGCAAGACGATCGTGCCGTTCATCACCCATGGCGGCTTCGGCGTGGGCAGCAGCCTGCGCGTCCTGGCCAGCCATGCACCCAACGCCCGCATCCTGGATGCATTCGTGATGCAGGCCGACCAGGAACGCAACACCATGGAGAGCGTCAACGCCTGGTTGGCCACTCCGCACGGCACGATGAGGATTCGACCATGAAGACCCGTACCCTTGGACAAGGCCTTGAAGTTTCTGCCCTCGGCCTCGGCTGCATGGGCATGAGCGCGGCGTATGGCCCGGCCGCAGACAAGCTGGAAATGATTGCGCTGATCCGCACGGCGGTGGAGCGCGGCATCACCCACTTCGACACCGCCGAAGCCTACGGCCCCTTTGCCAACGAAGACCTGGTGGGCGAGGCACTGGCGCCCGTTCGTGACCAGGTCGTGATCGCCACCAAGTTCGGTTTTGACATCGACCCGGTGACCGGTGCCCGCGGCACAGGTACCAACAGCCAGCCCGCCCACATCCGGGCCGCCGTAGAGGCCAGTCTGAAGCGGCTTCGCACCGAGCGGATCGACCTTCTGTACCAGCATCGCGTTGACCCGGCGGTGCCCATCGAGGAGGTGGCCGAGGCGGTGAAAACCCTCATTGCGGAGGGCAAGGTTGCGCACTTCGGCCTTTCCGAAGCGGGTGTGCAGACTATCCGCAGGGCACATGCGGTGCAGCCGCTGACGGCAGTGCAGAGCGAATACTCACTGTTCTGGCGCGAGCCAGAGAAGGCGCTTCTTCCGTTACTTGAAGAGCTGAACATTGGCTTCGTACCCTTCAGCCCGCTGGGCGCAGGGTTCCTGACCGGAAAGATCGACGAGAACACGCAGTTCGATGCAACGGATTTTCGTAATGCGGTGCCGCGTTTCTCCGCGGAGGCACGCCGGGCCAACATGGCATTGGTCGAAGTGGTGAAGACGATGGCGGCAGAGAAGGGCGGCACGCCTGCTCAGGTTGCCTTGGCCTGGTTGCTGGCTCAGCGATCCTGGATCTCGCCGATCCCTGGCACCACCAAGCCCCATCGGCTGGATGAGAATCTGGGCGCGGTGGATCTAGTGCTCGATGCGGCCGACCTGGCGCGTATCGATGAGGACGTGGCCCGCATCAGTATCAGCGGTGAGCGCTTGCCGGAAGCTGCGTTGAAGATGACCGGCAAGTGAGCGATGGCGGGCGGGGTGCTCGGAGGATGTCTGCTTCTGATACAGAGCAGATACTGAGCAGGGGAGATTAGGGTTCGTCATCGAGGGTAGGGCGGACTGATCTTTACCTTCCTTAGAGGTCGCTCTTTCCCCTGCAATCAGGCGGTAGTGCAGGTCGGGCCGTGACTGACGCGAAGCACTGGAAATGACACATACGCCGCTCTCCGCCGCCACCAGTCCAGGTACCGTCTGGACCTTCCAGGGCCGGCTGGCGAAACGGAGTGCTGGTCGAGGTCATGCCGGAATTCCGAGCGGTGGAACTGGGCATCTTCGCGGTGTATCCCACGCGGAAACAGCTTCCGGTTTGGGGCAAGGACTTGCGGGACGTAGAGATCGATGTTGACCGGACGCGCCTGGTCGGTGATCGTTCGAAGTACGCACGGATGTCAGTCGGGGGAGTATGGAGCAGTTGCTAAGTCTGGCCGGAGGTCAGCTCAAGATCGTCATGGGTTTGGCTATCGTGGCCCTTGGGGCGTTCCGGTGGCTGATTGGACGAAGGGATCTTCAGTTCGTCCGACGCCGAGAATTCCTCCAATACTGGAAAAATCCGTGGGAACTCGATGCATTGAGTGTTGAGGTTCTTTCGCGGCAGCTGTTCGGCACCTATCTGCCGGCAGCTGTGGTCCGAGGGGTGTGTGATCGGTCAGGTGCCGAGGTGTGCCGGACGCTAGGTGATCTGTCCGACGTATGGAGCCTGATTGAGTGGAATCAGGAGACCCAGCAGATCCGCTGGAAGTCCAAGGCGGCATCTGCTACGAGACGGGCAAGTTGGAATCTGATCTTCTGGCTGATCTACTTTGTATCGGCCTTCGTCGGAGGATTGATTCTATTTCTGCTGGCATCCACTTCTACTGACGTAAGCAACGCCACCTCTGTTGCATATTCCTTATGGGGCATCATGCTTGTTGGCGTATCGGGCGTGGCTCTATGGCGAACGGACACTTGGGCAGCCGCGACGAGGCTGGGTGACGTGTTCCTGGAAGATGTAAACAGGTTGGCGCTAGTCGAGAGAGATGCATCCGACCCAGGTTCTGGGTCTCAACGAACAGCGCAGGCCTGCGGAGCCGAAGACCAGTAAGCCGGAGTCTTACATAATATACATTATGCGAAATGAATGATGCGCCGTCTTTCGTGGGTCTGGCTCTGGATCAAGTCTTGTGTCAGTTTTCCTGATTCTTGTCCTTTTGCTTAGGATTGTGCCCCTTCTTGATTTCATTGGGAATTTTGAGGCATTCAGGGACATCATCCTAAATAAGGAAGTGTCGGCTGTAGCTGCCTTCTACCCTGTTCGTAAGACGGTTGGCGTACGGTTCCTCCATGGTCAGGTTCAATTTCAGCAGTTCCAAATCTGAGTCAGCTGTGGCCGAGAGCTACAACCAGTGGTTCCGAGCAAAAATTGAGCGCGCCATTGCCGATGCGCGACCGGCGATTCATCACGATCAGTGTTCGTCATCAGACAATTCTGCCCCGTTGAGGTAGAGATTCTGGTTCGCGAGGCAGACATTGTTGGACCGCCGTAAGCCATCGCAGATATTTCTGGGTGTTAGTTGTCTGGATGAACAAAGTTCCGCCCTTTGATCGCCTGGGTGCGCCGGGTTCAAATGCAGCTGTATGAATCGCCCAGGGTTTTCTAGACAGTCGTCAGCCGTTTAGTGCGTACTGCTTCTCGAACTCTACCGGGGACAGCCCGTCGTTGGAACTGTGCCGCCGTTTTGGGTTGTAGAACATCTCGATGTACTGGAAGACGTCGGCCCGTGCCTCGTCGTGATTGCTGTAGATCCTCCGCTTAATACGCTCCCGCTTCAGTAGCTGGAAGAAGCTCTCCATCGCTGCGTTGTCATGGCAGTTTCCTCGTCGACTCATGCTGCACACGATGTCGTGCTCGCGCAGGAAGCTCTGCCAGTCTTCGCTGGTGAACTGGGTTCCCTGGTCGGAGTGAAGCAGAAGCCCGGGGCTTGGCTTGCGCCGCCACACTGCAGCCAATAGCGCCTGCAAAACCAGGTCCGTATGTTGAGTTGGTCGGGTTGCCCATCCAACGACCTGACGCGAAAACAGATCAAGCACTACCGCCAAGTACAGGAAGCCGTCGTACGTGCGGATGTAGGTGATGTCCGTGACCCACGCGCGATTTGGCTCACTGACTTTGAAGCCGCGAGCCAGAACGTTCTTGGCGACTGATCCAACAGGGCCGCTCAATGGGCGTGGTCGCCGACCGTAGCCGACCATTGCCCGCAGCCCCTCGCTCTTCATCAAGCGTGCCACGCGATGACGACTACACGTCTCGCCAAGCTCGCGCAGATCTGTGGTCACTTTGCGGTGGCCATACACAGAGCCGCTTTCCAGCCAGCTGTGCTTGATTAGGCCGAGCAACCGCTGATCGTCCTTGTCGCGAGCGCTTGCCGGCTCTTTTAGCCAGGCGTAGTAGCCACTGCGATGGACGCCAAGCATCCGACACATCGCCGCGAGGCCGAACTCATCTGCGTGTTGCTTCATGAAGGCGTACTTTGCTCTTACCCCTTTGCAAAGTACGCGGCGGCTTTTTTTAGGATGTCTCGCTCTTCAGTGACCCTGCGTAGCTCAGCCTTGAGGCGGCGCACTTCCGCGTTCTGGTCCTGCTCGACACGCCGGCCAACATCGCCTTTGCCTTGTTGCCGCTTCCAGCCGTAAAGACTATGGATCGACACGCCCAGTCGCTCGGCAACCTCCGCTACCGGACGGCCGTACTCAACGATCTGTCGGACCGCCTCGATCTTGAACTCATCGGTGTACCGCTTCGTGCTCATAACCACCTCCGCCTAAGCCATAGTTTATGGCTGCGAGGTGTCTACGGAACCCTGGGCGATTCAAATGGGCAGAGTACGCGTGGTCTAACGATCAGAGGATTGAAGCACTGACCGGGCAGGTATTCAGCGAGGCGTACCGTCAGCAGGTGTTGCTCGGTCCGCATGGCAGCTTCGATTCGGGTCCGATGACCCGTGCACTGACCTTGGCGCGCGGCCTCGACAGACGCCTGGAGCTACCGCTGCTCCACCACTTCCAGCGGCAGCGGTACATCGACGGCCGGGAGACCAGCAGCGCGAGGGTCGCTGCGGCCATCACGTCCGGCTTCCTTGAGCGGCATGGATACGCTTCTGACCCAGTGGTGTTTGCCGAGCAGCTCAACGCTGACGATGCGCTGGCCCTTTTGGCTTGCGAACGCATCGATGAAACTCAGCGCATGATGGAGAGTGAACAGGTCCGGGGCGTTCTAAAGCTGTATCTCCAGACTGCTGGCCAGCTGCAGCCGGTGAGCTCTGAAGTCCTCTATCAGGGAGCGGATGCCGTTCTCGAAGCCATCGCCGTGATGCGGCAAATGCCTGCATAGATCGATAGCTGATATCGAGCACTTCGGTGCCCCTGTCTCCACTGCCCAGCCCTCTCTCACAGCGGCGCCGTCTACACGGCATTCGCCAACAGGAGTACTTATGAAATCAGTCGTAGCCAGTTCATTCGGCCCTGCGCCCACCATGCACATTGAACAACGGCCAGTACCGTCGCCACGTGAGGGCTACACGTTGGTTCGCATGCACGCTGCTACCGTTAACCCACTTTCAAGCCAGGTCCTCGCGGGTATTGTCGAGCACGCACGCGCACCATTGGTGCTGACTAATGACGGTGCCGGTATTGCTGAACACAGCGGCGCTTTTGAGCCAGGAACACGCGTGGCCATCTACGGCGGTGCCGCACTCGGCGTTACTGAGGATGGCCTGCAGCAGCAGTGGGCATTGGTGCAGGACAAGCGCATCATCCGCCTTCCTGATTCCATCACCCTGGATCAGGGGGCCGCCTTTCCCATCAACTACGTCACCGCCTACCAGGCTTTGACCCGCATTGGACAGGTGAAGGACGGGCAGACAGTGCTGATCTCTTGAGCGTCCGGGTCCGTGGGACACGCACTGATCCAGATGAGCAGAGCGCTGGGAGCCATGCCGAGTGCCGTCGTTTCCTCGGCCGCCGAGGTTGAACGAGCGAAGTGGTCTGGTGCTGAGGTTGTTGTGGATCTGGCCGAAGATGATCTGCGTGCAAGCGTGCTGAGAGGCACCGGCGGGAAAGGTGCAGACCTGGCCTTGGATCCAGTTGGTGGCAAGGTGCTCGGCCGCTCCCGCTCCACCCGCCCGGGCCCGGGCAGAACATGAACAAGCCTCAGCTTGCTGAGAACTATGATGCAAGGTATCTTCCCGGCCACGTCCGTATGGGTCGAAGCAGCACGTGACTTCCCTTGCCATCCACGCCAAGCGCTACGCCTTGGCACTGCTACTTGCAGTGCTGGTAATAGTGCCTGTCGTCGATGCTTCGGTCTGTTTCTCTGAAGAGCAGTCCCATCAGGAAGTAGCAGGGCCAGGCGAGAGGCACTCCGACAAGGCACACCCAGCCTGTGGTCATGGTCATTGCCATCACAGCAGTGCATTCGTGGCGTCTAACGGATTTGCGCCGGGCGAGGCGCCACTGGATGAGGGTGGGCACGTGTTCTACGAGCGGCCCGTGGCGCCCCACACCCCCGACAGGCTGATTAGACCTCCCAGGGCTTGATCGCGACCCAGGCGCTAGGCGCCTGTTCGTCCTTCTGCGATCACCCTTAGCGGATCTTTCCATGATCACATCTTGTTTCTGGGCGCTTTGTGCGTCCGGCCGACGCGTGCCTGCTCGCGCAGTCGCCGAACGGCACCGTGCCGCCTCTAAGAAGGCGGCTTGAATGCCCCTCTCAATATCTACCTACCTCCGAACTCCGCGCGGTCAAGCGGCACTGCTGATGGCAACCGCTACGGTGGTCCTCGGTGCGGGCCTGGGCCTGCGCGACCCTTGGCCTGCCGATGAGCCGAGATTCGCCTTGGTTGCCTCCCAAATGGTGGACAGCGGAAACTGGCTGTTCCCACGCCGCGGTGGAGAGCTGTACGCAGACAAGCCTCCGCTCTTCATGTGGATCCAGGCTGCCCTGCTGCAGCTGACCGGAAATCTCAGGATTGCCTTCCTGCTTCCCTCGGTGCTGTCAGGTATCGCATGTGTGTGGATGACCTACGACCTAGGACGGCGCTTGTGGTCCAAGCAGGCCGGGATCTACGCAGGTTGGGCGCTACTCCTCGCCGTGCAGTTCACTCTGCAGATGAAGCGCGCGCAGATCGATCCCCTGCTGCTTGCATGGGTCACCTTGGCCCACTACGGCCTCATTCGGCACATTGTTCGCGGTCCGGATTGGCGGATGTGGACCGTGGCGTGGTTTGCGGCCGGGTTGGGAGTGATCACCAAGGGCGTGGGAGTGATTGCACTCTTCATGCTGGTTCCAGCCCTGGCGCTGACGTTTTCCAGGAAGATGAGTGCTTCTTGGATAGGTGATCGACGCGCGTGGCTGGGACCCCTGGCCTTGTTGGTCGCGATTGGCATCTGGCTCATTCCGATGCTGATCGCTGTATGGATCCACCCCACCCAAGAGAACCTTGAGTACGCGCGTAACATCCTGTTCCGCCAGACGATCCAGCGTTACGGAAACTCATGGCATCACTTCCAGGCACCGTGGTACTTCCTCGTAGTTATAGCTACGTCGTGGTTGCCAACGATCGCCCTTCTTCCCTGGGCGGGGCCAAGCCTCTACAAAGGGCTTTGTCGCTTTGACGAACGTCTATGGCTTCCGGTCGGCAGCCTCGCCCTGATCGTACTGTTCTTTTCAGTTCCTGCAGGAAAGCGAGACATGTACATCCTCCCCGGCCTGCCGATGCTGTGCTTGGCGCTCGCTGCGTCTCTTCCAGACATTGTCGGAAGAGTCGGAGTACGAAGATTGGCGACCGCGTTTGTCTCGCTCCTGGGTACGGCAACGGCGACCTTGGGGATATGGATGCTCGCTTCCAACCCTCGGTTCGAAGTGAAGCTTCTCACTGAGCGTGGCTCTAGTGAGGACTCGCACTCGATCGCCATCCTGGTCCTCCTCGCCTCGTTGCCCTTGCTGGTTGGTGCGGCTCTCTCACTTTCAGGCAGCGCCTGGAAGGGGCTGCTCACGGGGATGAGTGGTTTTTGGGTCGTCTACGGGTTTGCGGGTCCCAGCGTCCTGAACGAGGCAAGCTCATCCCGGGGGCTCATGGAACAGGTGAGCACACGCATCGGACCTTCGGCGCAACTGGGACTGGTCGGTTGGCGCGAGCAGCAATTGCTCATGTCGCAATCAGCCACGGCGGAGTTCGGCTTCAATCGGCCTGCTAGGCAGCAGCTTGCCACGGCATTGAGTTGGCAGCAGGAGCGCCAGGACGTGCGTTGGCTGCTCATTGAGGGGTCGGTGCTAGAGAACTGCGGTGATCGAAGGCCGGATCCATCCTTGCAGTTTGGAGTAGCCAATCGAAGAACCTGGTGGCTCATTCCGGCTGGAGCTCTATCGACATGCGAAACCTCAATTCGCTAGACCTCGCCGCCGCTTCCGAGTGTCGAGGGCGTCAGGTCCTTTGCACCTGTACTGCCCCTCTGAGCGCCCCTTAAGTAGACCCGCGAGCACAGCGACTTCGGTTTGCACAGCGCCGGCGTACTCGCCATGAGCGCGTCTGCGGGTCCATCAAACGGAAAAACAAATGGACTACTTGAAAAAATGCTTCAGCCGGAGTGATCGGCAAGGCCGAGCTGTCTCAGATCCACTCGGTCGGCTTGGGAGGCATGTCAGGGGACCTCAGCTGGGGATCAGTACTCTGATCATCGTTGTGGCGTTGTACTTCACGTTGTTCCTCAACAACGCCTTCTTTGCAGAGGTCATCGCCAAGAGTGGTGTTGATGGAGCGGCCCGTGCGCTGCTTCTCTTGTCAACGGCAGCGATTCTTACCTCCTTGAACGTACTCTTTCTTGGGTTGTTGTGCACTCGATGGACGGTAAAGCCCGTCGTTTCCTTGCTTCTTGTCGTGTCCGCTGCTGCCGCCTACAACTCAGACAATTACAGCGTCTACTTCGATGCAAGCATGGTGCGAAACGTGCTGAAGACTGACAGCGCAGAGGCTGGCGAGCTGCTGACCTGGGGATTCTTCCTTGCGGTGTTGATGAAAGGCGTGTTTCCAGCCGTCGTGGCATGTACGGTTCGGATCCGGCGTCCCTCCAGTCTGGCGAGCGCCGTACTTGCTAGAGTCCTTCTGCTCGGCGTTTCTGTCGTGGTCATAACTGGCGCGGCCTTCGCCTCGTTCGACAACCTGTCCTCGCTCATGCGTAACCACAAGCCAGTCAGGTACTTGGCAACACCCGGAAACTATCTTGCTTCCATTGCCAAGGTTGTCCGAGAACAGACGCGAGCCGAACGGGGTCCGATTCAGGTGGTCGGTCCGGACGCCAGAATGAAGCCCCATCCACCAGGTGCGAAGCCACACTTTCTGGTCATAGTCGTAGGCGAGACGGTTCGCGCGCAGAACTGGGGACTGAATGGATATAGCCGGCAGACAACGCCACAGCTGGCGGCATCGGACGTTGTCAACTTCTCGGACGTGACTGCCTGCGGGTCAAATACTGAAGTTTCCGTGCCTTGTATGTTCTCGGTGTATGGAAGGCGAGACTACGATCGAGACAAGATCAGGGGCTCAGAGTCGCTGCTTCATGTGCTTGAGCGAGCTGGCATCAAGACGTTATGGCGGGACAACCAGACAGGTTGTAAGGGGGTTTGCGCGGACCTGGCGTTTGAGTCCTTCCGCGTGCCTATCAAGGATGGGTTGTGCGATGACCAAGCGTGCCGCGATGAGATCATGTTGCGGGGATTGCATGACGCGATCGATGACAATCCGGGTGATGTTGTGGTCGTTCTGCATCAGCTGGGGAACCACGGGCCGAGCTACTACAAGCGATATCCCGAGGTTCTGAGGAGGTTCACGCCTGACTGCCGCAATGCAGATCTGGGCAAGTGCACACGCCAGCAGATCGTCAATGCGTATGACAACGCAGTTCTTGCAACAGATGACTTCTTAGGAAAGGCCATCCGCATGCTTGAGCAGGATCAAAGCCATGACACTGGATTGATCTACGTATCCGACCACGGTGAGTCACTGGGCGAGGCGAACGTCTATCTCCACGGTCTCCCCTATGCCATTGCTCCCGACACTCAGATCAAAGTGCCCATGGTCATGTGGATGTCCGAGGGCATGAAGAGCAGCAACAACCTGGACCTTCAATGTGTCCGGGACCGATCAAAGCGGCCGGCCAGCCACGACAACCTCTTCCATTCTGTACTCGGCCTCATGCAGGTCCGGACGAAGTCGTTGGACGAAAGCCTGAATCTTTTCTCCGGTTGTTCCATCAACTCCGGGTCCACCCCATAACGGGCGACAACGAGCACGCTGCTGGAAGCGCCCAGCAGCGGCTCTTGGGGTCCTAAATTAAGGAAGCAACGCAGTGGCAGATATGTACGGTCATCGTCCGCGGAGCATTGCCCGCGTCTTCAAGGCGCTCCGCTGGTCCCTCCAAGGACTACGATCAGCTTGGCTGCATGAATCCTCGTTTCGACTCGAGGTTGTCGCGGCCGTGGTGGCACTACCGGCAGCGATTCTGCTGGGCCACTCAGCGGTAGAGCGAGCACTTCTAATGGGGAGCGTGCTGGCTGTGCTGGCCTTGGAGCTGCTGAACTCCGCCATCGAAGCGGTTATCGAACGCTACGGCCCAGAGATCCATGAGCTGGCCGGTCGCGCCAAAGACATGGGTTCGGGCGCTGTGTTCGTGGCTCTTTGCAACGTGGCGCTCATTTGGGCCCTGGTTCTGCTGGGTTGACCCTCTAGGCACCCTAACCTGAACAGGACCCGACAGCGCGTCCGGTGTCGTAACTGTAGTATTTCTATGTAATTGTATCCGTCCAGACGAGGTTGCTAGCCTTCCCCCATGCGTCGCTCTCTGCCCGCCATCCGTATGTACCTGATGCTGCTGCTTCTGGCGGTGTTCGTGGTCGTGCCCGTGGCTGAGGCATTGGCATGCGCGCAGGAGGCTCCAGCCACCGTAGGTGACATGCACGGCGTCTCAGGCGAATCGGACCAGGACCCCGGCAAGGGCAAGGATTCGTCTGGCGCCGATGCCTGTGGCCATGGGCATTGCCACCATTCAACGGCAAGCCTGCCAACTGCCGGTCACGATGATCTCTTCGCCGATGGCCGGATCTCGCTGCACAGTACCAAGCACGCGGACGTCTACGCGTTCCGACTCGACGGTCCCATGCGCCCCCCCCGTATCTGATCTGGCTCTGCCCCGCACTTGCGGGTCATTCGCTCAGATAATTTACGGGAGTTTTTATGTCGATTTTGACAGGCCGGTCGCTTTCAGCGACCGGGTTGGCTGTGGCTATTCTGTTGGCGTTGGTGCCAACCGGACATGTGGCTGCTCAAACTGCACCATCTTACGAATCGTTGCTTTCTCGCTTGGACCAGATGCCTGCGACCGTCCAGGGCGTCGCGCTGGCTGAGGCCGCCGAGGCGCGGGTACAACAGGCTCGGGCACTACCCAATCCAACGGTCTCCATCGAAGCGGAAAATGCATACGGCACGGGACCCTATAAAGGCTTTTCCAACGCTGACAGCATTGTCACGCTTTCCCAGCCATTGGAGATCTGGGGTCAACGAGGGGCCCGAGTGCGCGCCGCGCGTGCGGAGGCAGGCGCGGCAGGCTTACGGGGTGATCTGATGCGCAGTGACGCAGCCGGGCGCTTGGCGGCAACATATGCCGAAGCAGAGGCTGCGTTGCGCCGTTATGAACTGGCCAGCGAAGCATTGGCGTTGATTGAACAGGACGCTAAGGCCGTGGCTGCGATGGTCAGCGAGGGCCGTGAGCCCAACCTGCGCGGTGTGCAGGCACGGAGCGAGGTCGCCAATGCGAAGGCAAGCCTGGATGAGGCCGAGGCCTACCGGGATGCGGCGCTTGCGCGCCTGGCCGGGGTGTCCTTGGTGGACAGTCCCCTGACCGACATCGGTGAAAGCCTGCTTGACCGCGTGCCCTCTCACCCAGTCGCTATTGAGGCACCCCCGCTTGCCGTTCGCATTGCACAGGCTGAAGCGGAGGCCTCCGGTCGCCTTATAGATGTCGAGCGCAAGCGTGCCTTGCCACAATTGAGTGCGTCCGTGGCTCAGACGCGCTTCCGCCAAGCAGGCGACCAGGCCTACAACGTGGGCATCAGCCTTTCGATCCCCCTATTTGACCGTAACCGCGGTGCGATCCAGGCCGCCTACGCGGAACAACGTGCTGCCGAAGCGGTTCTGGTTGCTCAGAAGAGTGACAGTGAAGCAGCCCGCTTGGGGGCAGTTGCGAGTCTCAAAGCATCCAACAGCCGCGCACGGGCCGCAGATGAGAGCGTACAAGCTGCAGACGAAGCCTATCGGCTGGCCCGCATCGGATTCGAGGCAGGTCGTATATCGCAATTGGAGCTGCGTAGCACGCGATCAACCCTGATCGCTGCTCGTGGCAGTGCTGTGGATGCCCGTCTTAGCCGGGTGGCAGCAGAAATCGACCTCGCCCGCCTTGAAGGGCGCGCACCGTTTGTGGAGGCAAAATGAACAAGTACGGAAACAAAACGCTCATCGGAGCGACGCTGTTGGCTACCTTGCTGATGACCGGCGGGCTGACCGCATGCAGTGGCGGTGCCCAGGAGGATGCTAAATCCAGTGGTGCCCAGGCAGAGAAGCCGGCTGGCAAGGATGACGGTCACGACGATCACACAGCTGACGCTAAGCCGGGCTCCGCCGAGGCGCACAGTGAGGGTGATGGCGATGGCGATCACGGCGAAGAGGAGGCCGAGGAAGGTGTAGTCAAGCTGACCCCTGACCAGATCAAGGCTTCTGGCATCGGCGTGGTGGCTGTCGGGCGCGGCGGTGGCGCATCGACCCGCCTAGCTGGGCGCGTCGAGCCGGCCATCGGGGGGCGTGCTGCGATCGCATCAACGGTCACCGGCCGCGTTGAACGCGTGCTTGTTGCACCTGGTACGGCCGTCAAGAGCAACCAGCCCCTGGTGATCGTTGTCAGTGGAGAAGCCGCGACGTTCAAGGCCGCCGCTACTGCCGCAGCGGCGGAGGCCGAAGCCATCCGCCTGGCCTACGGCCGCGATAAATCCCTTGTCGAGCAAGGCGTAGTGGCACGCCAGGAGCTGGAGGCGTCGCGTGCGCGATCTTTGGCCGCGGATGCTGCCGCTAGTGCTGCACGTGCGCAGGTTGCGGCCAGCGGGTCTCCGGACAGTTCCGGCCGGGTGACCATCTCGAGTCCTGTCGCTGGCTTGGTTGGCAACGTCCAAGTGACGCCCGGTGGCGTCGTCTCAGCTGGGACGCTTGTTGCGGAGGTTTCCAATCCCGACATGAATGAACTCGTATTCACTGCACCGCCAGCACTGGCCACTCTCGCGGTGCCCGGAATGAAGCTGGAAGTGACTGGCCCGGGCGGAAGCTTCGAAGCTGAGGTCATTGCCGCCGCTGCGAATGTGATGCAGCAGGGCGGCACTGCGACCATTCGCGCCAAACCAATTTCGGAGAAGTTGCCACCGGCCGGCTCCCCCGTTTCGGCCGTCATCATCGCCGATGGCGCCGCCGGAGGCATGAGCGTGCCGGCAGATGCGGTCCAAAGCGTTGATGGCAGAAGTGTTGTCTTCGTTGCCGTCGAGGGTGGTTTCAAGGCAACGCCGGTACTCGCTGGCCGTCGTGCAGGTAATCGAATCGAAATCCTTAGCGGCCTGACGGGTAGTGAGCGCCTCGTAGGCGCCAATGCCTTCCTGCTCAAGGCCGAACTGGCCAAGGGTGAAGCCGAGCACGGCCACTAAGGGAACTCATACACCATGTTCAAGATCATCATTGAAGCAGCGGTCAAGTTCCGCTGGCTCGTGGTGTTTCTGGCTGCATTGATTGCCTGCTTTGGCTTGTTCCAACTGAGCAAGCTGCCAGTCGATGCTGTACCAGATATCACCAACCGCCAAGTTCAGATCAATACCATCGCACCTGCCCTTACTCCGGAGCAGATTGAGCGCCAGGTTACCTATCCTCTGGAAACGGCCTTGGCCGGAATCCCGGGTCTGAACACCACTCGTTCCCTGTCACGCAATGGCTTCTCTCAGGTCACGGCGATCTTTACTGATCAGACCGACATCTATTTCGCCCGCCAGCAGGTGGCAGAGCGGATGCGGGAGGCTGCCGGAGATCTGCCCGAGGGCGTGTCCCCCATGCTCTCCCCGGTTACAACCGGGCTGGGCGAGGTTCTCATGTGGACGGTGGACTTCAAGCCATTTGACCCCAAGAAGCTAGCCAAGCCCGGCCAGGCTGGCTGGCAAGAAGGTGAGGTTTACCTGACACCAGAGGGCGATCGACTTGGAACCGCCCAGGAGCGCGCAACGTACCTGCGTACTGTCCAGGACTGGATCATCGCACCACAGATGCGCTCCAGCCCCGGCCTGGCCGGTGTTGATACCGTAGGTGGCTACGTCAAGGAATACGGCATCTACCCCGACAGCGCTCGACTGGCGGCATACAACCTGGGTCTGGCCGATTTGGTCCAAGCTCTGGAACGCTCCAACGTCCAGGCTGGTGCCGGTTTCGTCCAGCGTGCGGGCGAAGGACTGGTCGTTCGGGCCGACGGCCTTGCCCTGACGACCGACGACCTGGCTCAGTCGCCGGTTGCCACCAAGGACGGCGTGGTGATCCGGGTGGCCGATGTTGCCGAGGTCGGGATGGGGCGCGCCCCACGGCTTGGTGCAGCTAGCCGAAACGGTCATGAGGCAGTACTGGGCACGGCACTCATGATCGCTGGCGGCAACAGCCGCACCGTCGCTCAAGCTGCTGCTGAGCGTCTGGCACAGGTCAATGAATCCCTACCCGCCGAGATCTTCGCAGAGCCAGTGCTGGACCGTAGTGTGCTGGTTAACTCCACTGTCAAGACTGTCGCCAAGAACCTAACCGAAGGTGCCCTGCTGGTCGTCGTTGTGCTGTTCCTGCTGCTAGGCAACCTGCGTGCGGCAGCCATCACCGCCTTGGTTATTCCGCTGTCGTTCCTGTTCGCTGTTATCGGCATGAACAAGTTCGGTATCAGCGGCAACCTGATGAGCTTGGGAGCGCTGGACTTCGGCATCCTTGTAGATGGCGCGGTAATTGTGATCGAGTCCACCCTGCTGATGCTTGGGAAGAGGCGTGCCGAACTTGGCCGACCCCTCAATGCAATGGAGCGACTGCGTGTGGCCGCCGACTCGGCGAGGAAGATGGCGCGTCCTGCAGCGTTCGGCCAGGTGATCATCCTGTTGGTCTTCGCACCGATCCTTACGTTGGAAGGTGTGGAAGGCAAGACTTTCCACCCGATGGCCGCCACCTTCATGCTCGCCCTCGTTGGCGCGTTCATCTTCTCCTTTACCTTCGTACCGGCGATGGCTGCCCTGCTGGTCAGGGAACCCAAGCTCCATGCGAATAAGGAGGGACACGAGGGCGACCAGGACGAAGAACATGAGACAGCAATCATCCGCGTCCTGCGCGGCCGTATTGAACCGGCGATCCAAGCGGCGATTCGTAGGCCCAAGGCAGTGTTCGCTAGCGCCCTTTTGATGCTCGGGATGGGCGTGGTCGGCTTTACGATGCTGGGTCGAGAGTTCATGCCAACCCTTGATGAGGGAAACCTCGCCATGCAGGCATTGCGTGTGCCATCGACGTCGCTTGAGCAATCGTTGGCTATGCAGTTGGCGCTGGAGAAGGCTATTGCTGCTGAACCAGAGGTCGTGACGGTCTTCTCGCGGACCGGTACCGCAGAAGCAGCTATCGACCCCATGCCGACCAACATCTCCGACAGTGTGATCGTACTTAAGCCAAGAAAGGAGTGGCCAGACTCTTCCCTGAGCAAGGAGGATCTGATTGCGAGGTTTGAAAAGATCGCCGCCTCGCAGATAGGCAACAGCTTTGAATTCAGCCAGCCCATCGAGCTGCGCTTCAATGAGCTGATCTCAGGTGTACGTACGGACTTGGCCGTCATGATCTACGGCGACAACTTCGAGCAACTGCAAGCTGTTGCCGACCAGATCGCGCTGAAGCTAAGAAACGTTCAGGGCTCGGCAGATGTCCGTGTTGAGCAGATTTCCGGCCTACCCACCCTCAATGTGGCGATCGATCATCTTGCAGCTGCGCAGTATGGCCTCACGGCGGCGGACGTAAGCGACGCGCTTTCAACCGGTATTGGCGGCGCCGCGGCAGGCAAGATCTTCGAGGGTGACCGCCGGTTCGATGTTGTTGTTCGCCTCAGCGACGACGCACGCAATGACCCCGATCAGCTCGCATCGCTGCCGATTGCAACGCCTACTGGGGGCATCGTCCCGCTCTCCTCTGTCGCACGCATCGAGATCAGCGAGGGGCCGAACCAGATCAGTCGAAACAACGGAAGCCGCCGTGTCGTGGTGCAGGCAAATGTTCGCGGTCGTGACTTGGGCGGGTTTGTGGGAGAGGCCCAGGCGGCGGTGAAGGACGTACAGCTTCCACCGGGCGCGCACATGACGTGGGGCGGTCAGTTCGAGAACTTGCAGCGGGCTGAAAAGCGACTCATGACAGTTGTTCCGATTGTCTTCCTGCTGATCGGCAGCCTCCTGTTCATGGCATTGGGCAGTGCAAAGGAGGCGGGTTTGGTGTTCACCTGCGTCCCGCTTGCCCTAGTTGGCGGAATTCTCGCATTGCTGGTGCGTGGTATGCCGTTCTCGGTATCGGCCGCTGTCGGATTCATCGCTGTATCGGGTGTTGCGACGCTGAACGGATTGGTGCTCATGCAAGCCATCAGAGAGAGGCTTGATGCTGGTGACAGTCCACTGATCGCGGCAATGAACGGCGCCGGCAGCCGAATTCGCGCTGTCGTGACCACCGCGCTGGTGGCGATCGTCGGCTTCATTCCTATGGCCATTGCCAGTGGGTCTGGCGCTGAGGTGCAGAAGCCTCTCGCGACGGTGGTCATTGGCGGCCTGTTGACCGCCACAGTGCTCACACTGCTTGTGCTGCCGACATTTGCGGGCCGTTTGTCCAAGCCAGATCCCAAAGGGCAACCGGAAACTGCCCACTGATTGATGGAATGTTTGGGTCCGGCAGCGCATCTGCCTGCCGGACTTCCCGATCCATTCTTATGACGTTGGAGGGAACACATGAACCTGACCACAGAAATCGAACTGCCGCTACTACTCCCAGGCGTCGCTCGCGACGACAGCTGCGTGCAGAGGCTGGTCGATGGCCTTGAGGAAATGAACGGAGTATCGCGCGTGCACGCGTGCGAGGGTGGCGAGGGAGCTCTCGGAATGCTCTGCATTCATTACAACCCCGAGATCGTCTCGCTTCAGCGAGTGCGAGAGGTGGCGGCATCCATGGGCGTTGAGTTGGGTGATCGGTATGGCCACCTTTTCTTGGAGCTTGGTTCGGCCGTTCACGCACGAAAGGCAAGGACAATTGCGGCGCAAGTGCAGGCCGTACCAGGCGTCATTGAAGCCACCACCAGCCCAGCTGGCGGCATAAGTATCGAGTACGAGAGAGCCAAGACAGGCGAGGCGGAGCTGAGAGCGAAGCTTGACGCGCTGGGTGTAGCGCAAGAGCCACCGAGTCCGAGGGGAGATTTGAAGGATCAGCGCGAAGGACACGATCACAAGGACGGACAGGACCCCGGTCATTCCCACGGGGGCCTCCTGGGTGGCAATAGTGAGCTGATCTTCTCACTTGCTTGCGGCCTGCTCCTGATCGTGGGATTTGCGATTGAAAAGCTTGGGTTGACCCAAACGCCCTGGATTCCCACAGCGTTTTACGTAGCAGCCTACGTCTTTGGCGGCTGGTTCACGCTTGGCGAGGCGATCGGGAATATCAAGCTAAAGCGCTTTGAGATCGATACGCTGATGCTGGTTGCAGCGGCAGGCGCAGCCGCGCTCGGCGCATGGGCCGAAGGCGCTTTGCTTCTGTTCCTCTTCAGTCTCGGTCACGCCCTTGAACATTACGCGATGGGCCGGGCGAAGCGTGCGATCGAAGCTCTCGCCAAGCTTGCCCCTGAGACCGCCAAGGTACTGAGGGATGGACGGGTGGTTGAAGTCCGGGTTGAAGCCTTGATACCTGGAGACGTCGTGGTCGTACGTCCCAATGACCGGATGCCGGCGGACGGATTCGTTATCAAAGGGGCTAGCAGCGTTGACCAAGCCCCTGTCACCGGGGAAAGCATCCCGGTCGATAAGCTGGCAGTCAGTGACCCTGCCCTGGCACGGGTTCGGTCTGATTCGGTGGCAATGGAGTCACGTGTTTTCGCCGGCACTATCAATGGCTCTGGCGCCTTGGAGGTTGAAGTCACGCGTAGATCAGGGGAATCCGCCCTCGCTCGCGTCGTCAAGATGGTAAGTGAGGCTGAGACGAGGAAGTCGCCCACGCAGCGCTTTACGGACAAGTTCGAGAGAGTGTTCGTTCCTGCGGTATTGATTCTGGCTGCACTCCTTCTCTTCTCCTGGGTTGTGGTTGATGAGCCATTCCGTGACAGCTTCTATCGTGCTATGGCAGTTTTGGTAGCAGCGAGCCCCTGCGCACTGGCCATAGCCACGCCAAGTGCTGTTCTGGCGGGGATCGCAAGAGCCGCACGTGGTGGTGTACTCATCAAAGGTGGAGCGCCGCTCGAAGAGTTAGGAATGATCCGCGCCATCGCGTTTGACAAGACCGGAACGCTCACCCAAGGCAAGCCGCGCATCACCGATATCAAGGTCATGCAGGGGGCAACGGAGAAAGAGTTGCTCCAAATTGCGGTGGCCGTAGAGGCCCTCAGTGACCACCCGTTAGCTGCAGCCATCGTTCGCGACGGGAGCGCTCGACTGGGCGACATCCAGGTGACGGGCGCGACGGATCTTACGAACTTTGCGGGGAGCGGCGTTCAGGCAAAAGTGAACGGCATCAGCGCCTGGATCGGAAAAGCAGAGATGTTCGGTAACGGTAGCATTGGAGCTCTCACCACTGACGCGCAGTCTGCTATCGATGTACTGCGCGAAGCTGGGAGAACGACCATGGCGGTTCGCCTGGGCGACCGGGACCTGGGCATCATCGGGCTGATGGACACGCCGCGCCCAGAGGCACGTGAGGCATTGGAAAAGTTACGGAGCTTGGGCATCCAGCGGATGATCATGATCTCCGGTGACCATCAGACTGTTGCCCAAGCTGTAGCAAGGGACGTCGGTTTGGACGAGGCATGGGGCAATCTCATGCCCGACGATAAGGTAAAGGCGATCCGTCAATTAAAAGAGACGGAGCGGGTGGCGATGGTGGGCGACGGCGTAAATGACGCACCTGCAATGGCCAGTGCAAGTGTGGGTATTGCGATGGGAGCGGCCTCTTCCGATGTCGCGCTGGAGACTGCTGATGTTGCCCTCATGTCCGAGGACCTGAAACAGGTTGCCTTCGCTGTGGAGCTCAGTCGTCGCACCCGAGGGGTGATCCGTCAGAACGTCTATGTCAGCCTTGGCGTTGTCGCACTGCTCGTTCCAGCCACAATCATGGGTCTTGGCATTGGTCCCGCCGTAGCCGTGCACGAGGGCTCGACGTTGCTGGTGGTGTTCAATGCCCTTCGGCTTCTCGGCTACCGTCAGTCCTGACATGCGCCTTCTTGTCATTGACCGTGATCTCCGGGTTGCCAAGGCGATTTTCGAGTATTTCGAGTGCAGGGGGCATCAGCTCGATGCTGCGGGAGACGGCGTCACAGGGCTGCACCTTGCAGTGTCTAATACCTATGACGCAGTCGTCTTGGATTGGACGTTGCCGCGTATCGAAGGCCCTGATCTGATCAGCAAGCTGCGGTCTGAGCATGGTGTATCGGTACCAGTTCTGATGCTTACTGAGAGGCGGGAGCTGTCCGATAAAATTCGTGCCTTCCGTTCTGGGGCGGATGACTATGTAACCAAGCCATTTGACATCCCGGAATTGGAAGTCCGGCTTCAGGCGATAGTGAACCGCGCCCAAGGGCGTCCGGCCACCAGACGGCTGACAGTCGGTGGCCTTACTCTCGATCTGGCAACGTTGATAGCGACCAGGGAAGGAAGGCAGCTGCGGCTCTACCCTGGATCCCGAAAGTTGCTACAAGTTCTGATGCGGGCGAGCCCTTCGGCTGTGAGTCGCCAAGAGCTGGAGCACGCTTTATGGGGGGACGATCCGCCAGATCGGGACCTGCTCCGATCTCATATGTCCGCCCTCAGACGAAGCGTTGATGGGGGGTTCGACGAGAGGTTGATACATACGCTGCCACGCTTTGGCTATCGATTGGGGGCCGAGATGATCGTTTCGGGCTCGCCAAGAAGAGCCTGCACGTCGGATGTAGCAGCTCTATGCGAAAAGTAAGCCAAGCTGTATGGCCTATCGTGTCGTTCCTTGCGATGGCCACCTGGGGCGTGGTGGCTATGGAGCCTTTCGCGCCGGGACCGGAGGAGAGGATGCTCTGGATCCCAGCCTGTATCACGCTATCCAGCATGGCCGCAATGACGGTGGCTAGCCTTATTCAGGACATGTTTGCATTAGCCCGAAGAAGTTGGGGGCAGTTCCTGAGGAGATATCCCAGCGTGTGCCTTGAGGCACTGGTCTTGTTGGCGGCTCCATTCCTTCTTTACACGCAGCAGTCTGGTTGCCAGCTTCTGTGCCCCGCATTAACGGCAAGCCTTTTACTGATTCTTCTGTCGGCTGTAGAAACGCTTTCCACCTCGGTTGTCTTCAGGGTTCGCACTTCGCCGACGTCGTTGATAATGCTGGCGCATTCCGGTGCAGGCATGTTTGCGACGTATATGTTTACCAAGGGGCTGAAGGTTACCTCGCCCATTAGTCATTTCTGGTTCTTTGGCTCCGTCCTTATGAGTGGCGTGCTGTCTTTTCTCATTGCTCGGTTCTGGACCAACCTGCTCAGAGGTGCGACGGTGGGGTATTCAACTGTAGTTGAAAGGATCATTAGGACCTTCAGCGCGGAACCGTCTGCTGCCCAGTGGATTACAAGGCATGTGGTGACAGGGGGTAGGAAGCAGAAGGCAGCGAAAGGCCAATGCAGAACCATAAAACGCAAAAAGTAGCCAGACGTACGTCTCATCTGACGGCGTAACGGATGGCTCTCGTGAGGGCCGTTTAGCCGCCTGAGCCTTTTTTCTGCTTTCATCAACTGCGACCAATTATCATGGGCACAAAGGTTCTCATTGGACCGGCCAAGATTTCGTAGACATCTCAGAGCCATAAGCAATGGAAGCCAGAGAGGTGTCTATGGCGAGCAAGCAGTACACGGATGAGTTCAATGCCGAAGCGGTCAAGCAGGTTACCCAAAGGGGCTTTGCTGTAGCCGAGGTTGCCAAGCGGCTGGGGGTCTCATCCCACAGCCTTTACCAATGGCTCCGCAAGGCCAAGAGCGAGGCCTTGGCGGGCACACCAGAGGGGTCGATGTTGCCCACGCCCAAGGACTCAGCCGAGGTGCGTCGGTTGAAGGCCGAGGTGAAACGTCTGACTGAGGAGCGCGATCACTCCAATTAGAGAAGACATATGAAAATGCTGTCCCTTACACTTGGCACGCTTTCGGCGCTAGGCCTCCAGAGCAACGCAGATGCTGCAGGCGTCTCGGGCGCGACGACGTCGTTCCAGCAGATACGCAATGCCACGGCTAAGATTACGTATGGCGAAACCGTATTGCTGGTGGACCCTATGCTGGCCTCTAAAGGCGCCTATCCAGGCTTCCCGGAAACGTATCGCAATGAATTGCGCAACCCGACCGTCGAACTTCCCTTCGACACCGGTCAGGTGCTCAAGGGAGTGGATGCGGTGCTTGTGACACATACCCACTTGGATCATTGGGATCCCGCCGCTGAGTCGCTGATTCCGAAGCAGATGCCCGTATTCGTCCAAAACGAAGTTGACGCTAAGCTGCTGAGGGATAAGGGTTTCAAAGACGTCCGGATCCTGCGTCCGCGCGAAATTTTTGGCGGAGTGGCTATCTCCCGCACTGTGACTCAGCACGGCTCGGATTCAATGTACGCGATTGAGTCGCTGGCGAAGAGACTTGGCAGTGTTATGGGTTTGGTCTTTGAAAAGGCTGGTTCACCAACGATCTACCTTGCTGCTGATACCGTCTGGACGAATGAAGTACAGGATACGATCAATCGCTATAAACCGGATGTTATCGTCCTCAACACTGGCGATGCTCGCATCACGGGTTTTGATACGGGGATCATCATGAGTTCTGGGGATACACTTAGGGCGCACACGCTCGCCCCTAATGCGAAGATTGTGTCCGTGCATATGGATGCCGTGAACCACGCGACTGTCTCCCGCGCCGACCTGCGGCAGTACGTTATCGAAAATTCGCTCCAAGGCAGCGTCTTGATTCCTGAAGATGGTGAAACGCTCAAGTTTTGACCCCGCCACCTCTGGCGATGATGCGTTAGCGTTGGCCGCTGCAGCTGGATGGATCCTCTGCGTATGGGGCAGGGCGATAGCTTTGATTTTGCGCCGGCTCGAAGAAATAAGGCCGGCCACGGGATCAAGCTACTGCACATCTCGATAAATTCGGTAGACCAGCGGCGACCTCTAACGCAGGGGATGAGCTGAATGCTCAACGTGAGTATTGGCACATCATCGCCAAAGCCGGCCAGCGAATGGCATGCCTACTTGATCCAGATCCGGGCGCCGCCCTCCAGCTCAACGCAGTCGGGAGTCTCGACGGCATCGACCAGCGTGATCCATTTGAAGAGCTGCAATTCGACGCTGGGGATCCTGTTCACCTGGGCGTTGCTCATCATGGATCAGGTACCTCACGGGTCTATTGCGGCGAGTGGGATCCGGGGCAGGACTGCACCCTGCCCCGCTTGCGGATGATCGGGCTGGCCTAGCTAATCGCACCGGTCATCGGCCTACCCCGAGCGCGCCTTTCGGACCGGTTTTGCCTTGGTTCGCGCGGGCGCTGCCGGCGGTGTGAGTGCAGCGCGCACTTGCTCGGGCAGATCGCCCAAGCGCTCAAGCTGGCTGGCATAGGCGCTTGCCAGCGCGCTCTGGATGTCCCGGTCGCGCAGTGCCTGGGCGGTGGTCTGTTCAGCCTGCTGGCGGGCCGCGCTTAGGTTGCTGAGCTCACGCTGGTGCTGAAGGGATTGCGCGGTGACGCTGTGCTGGAGCTGCTGCAGCGCCTGGCGTGCCCGGTCCACCTCGGTCAGTGCGCGGTCTTCGGTGGCGCGGAGATGCGCCAGCAGCTCATCGCGCTCGGCGGTGTGCTGGTCGGCCTTCTGCGCCAGCTCGGCGCGCAGCGCGGCCACCTGTTCCTCCAGGAGTTCGTTGCGCGTGGAAGTGCCGTCGCGTTGGCGGCGCAGGTCGTCGCGCTCGTCGTGCAGCTGGCGCAACTGTTCGCGCAGGGCGGCGGCGCTGGTCTCAGCCGTACGGGCCTCGTGCTGGGCTTGAGTCAGCCGCTCCAGCGCTTGGGTGCGCTCATGCGCCAGCACGTCCTGCTGGCTGGCCACGGCGGCCTGCGCCGCGTGCAAATCGGCGCGTTCGCCAACCACCAAGGCCTGCGCGTGGTCGGCGGCGGCCTCTAGGGCGGCGGCCCAGCAGCGCTGCGCCAACGCGTCCACCTCCGTCGGCACGTCCGGGCGGCCCTGCTCGCGGGCGCGCTGCCGCAGGCGTGCGCCGACGCTGGCCCACCAGCTGTCCAAGTGACGGGTCACGGTATTGGGTGAACCGGTGCCCAGGTGGGCGCGGATGCGTTCCACCGTGGGGCGATCGCCTCCGGCGATGAGGTCGTCGGCGGCCTGATGGACGGTGGAGACCGCCTTTTCTACGCTGAGCGAGCCAGCCTGCCCGAGGCTCCCACCGACTTCGTTCGTCAGAGCGTCTACCCGCTGCTCGACCGCGGCGACGCAGCCCTGCCGGATGCCGTCCTGACTACCGAGCTGCGCGCCTTCCTCAGCGAGACCGACGCGCTGGCGGTGATGGCGGATTTCCCGAACGATCTCCAGCTGCTGCGGTATGCACTGGATGGTTTTGAGCTACCCGATGACCAGGTTGCCGCATGCGGACCCCGGCCGGCCCCGGTCATGACATGCATGTCGAAGGAAGGCCTTCCTGGGCTGCTGGTCGAGGACTGGTTCGCAGCCCATCCGGAACATAGGGCCAGGCGCCACCATGCGTTGGTGGACGCGCAGGCCTTGCGGATGGCCTGGCTGGTGGCGACCGGCCGGATCTCTGCTCCGGCGTGGGCCCACTCCTACCGCCGCGCCCGGGGATAGCGGCATAGCGTCCATCCCCGGTATGCTTGCCCCATGAACCGCCTGAGCCAGCTCGACCCTCGAATACCGGCGTGATCGCATCGATCGATCACGCCCCTGTTGCTCATGTTGGTCAGAGGGCCGGCCTTATACCCCGGTGAGAGCACGCGCCAGATAAGCGCGTACACGTCGGTTCGATTCCGACCAGGGGCACCACCGTCAACGACGGAAAAATGCTTCTACTTGAGGGTCGGCAGGGATTCGTGAGAAAAACAGCCGAATCGGCTCTATCGCCATGATTCAACGAGGAAACACCCCTCGACGTCAACAGTTCGTGGATTACAGAGCTAGGCTTGATCGAACCAGAAGTCGCGTGACAGAGGCATTGCGGAAGTACTGCTCAGGCACGCGTGCCCTTCTTGAATATTGGATTCAAGAGTTTCCACGCTCCTGACCCAACGGAAACCCTCAACAAGAAGGCTCCGACAGTCGCCTGACCCATTGCAGTAGTTCCTAGTGCGGGATCGTCCGTCCAGCGTCGACGTCGGCCAAACCCTCGCGGGTCTGCCGATCCTTCTCCTCCTCGGTCAATTCCGGTATGTGATCGCCGCCGTGCTCCCTTCTGAGGCCGACACGCCAGCCGCCCCGGCCGCATCCCCCTGCTGCGGCGGATGCCACCGCTGAGTCCGCGCGATGGCTTGATCGTGATCAATGCCAGTCGGCCCCAAGAGGGCTAGACTGGCAATTATGAGAGCTCGCACGTCCCCTGCCCTGATCTGCCCAGCGTCCGCAGGCGCTGCTTCGGGCGTGCGGGAGCTGTCATGGTGAAGCTGCTGAGGCGATGGCGGCGACCCCGTCCTCGTGCCCGACTGGCATGGCTGGGACTGTGGGCGCTGCTGCTGCAACAACTGGCGCTGGTGGCCTACGCCTGTCCGCTGGAATCGGTGGATGCTGGACAAGCGACCCTGATGGTCGGTTGCGAAGAGATGTCCGCGCCGGATCCCGATGCTCCGGCGTTGTGCGACCAGCATTGCCAGCGCGATCACATCGCCACGGCCGATGCGAAGGCCCCTCAAGTGCCTTACCAGCCCGCGCTGGCCGCCTCCGCGCTCGTGCAGGCTCTGTTGCCACCGGTACACGCACGTTCTATCGGGATGTTCCGGTGTGCGTGTCCGATCCGCCCCCCCTGCAGCGCTTCTGTAGCCTGCTGATTTAAGCCCCTCCTGGATTGACCCGTGCTCGTGCTGCTTGTGTTGCAGCACGCTCGTTGTCGTTTGTCCGGAGGTCTTATGGAGATGTCCTTCTTTCTGCGTGCAAGACGCAGGATGGCGTGCGGGGTGTTGTTTGCCCTGGCGCTCAGTGGTCCTGTGGTGGCGGCACCGCCCGCTATCCCGATCAGCTATCCCGAAGCACTACAACAAGCGCTTGCTAACGCCCCTACCCTGCAGGTGCGCCGATCCCAGATCGATGCAAGTACCGAAGAAGCCGCGCGTGCCGGCGCGTTGCCCGATCCACGTCTGATCGTGGGGCTGGCGAACTGGCCCGTCAGCGGACCCGATGCCTTCAGTCTGCGGGCAGACGAGATGACCACCCAGCAAGTCGGGCTGATGCAGGAGTTTCCTGCCCGTGCGAAACGACGTGCCGAGCAAGCGCTGGCTCAAGCGACGCTGGCACAAGCGCGCTCACTGTCGATGGTCGAACAGCAGATGGTGGTCCAAGCGGCCGCGCAGGCCTGGATCGAGCTGCGGAGTACGCAGCAAGCCGTAGATGCGTTGGAAGGTTTGCGCGAGCCGGCGCGCATAGCCGAGCGTGCGGCGCGTGCTCGCTTGGCAGGTGGCACGGCCGGGGCCAGTGACGTGCTTGCCGCCCAGGCCGTCCTACTGCAGTTGGACAATCGCCTGGAGCAGGTACATGCGGAGCACGCCGCGGCGCAGGCCGGCCTGGCGCGGTGGTTGGGTATTGCACCAGAGGCGATCTTGGCCAGTGGTACGGCGCCGGATTTTTCGCAGTTGCCATTGGAGCCCACCCAACTGCTGGCCAACCTGGACCAGCACACACCACTACTGGGCTGGGAGGCACGCCAGAGCTTAGCCCAGGCCCAGGTGGATGCGGCCGTGGCCGAAACCCGCCCGGATTGGAGTGTGGAGCTCACCTACGGACGTCGCGAGCGCGCACTCGACGGCATGGCGCGCAGCGACATGCTCATGGTGGAAGTGGGCGTGGGCCTGCCGCTGTTCCAGAAGAACCGCCAAGCACGAGGCATCGTGGCACGACGGGCTGAGCTGGAGGCGGTGTCCGCAGAGCGCGATGAGGCCCGGCGCATCCAAGCCGAGTCGGTGCAACGCGCGATGGCGCGATGGCGCGGGTTAACCGGCCAGTTGGAGCGTCAGAACACGCAGAGCCTGCCTTTGGCGCGCGATCGCGCACGCACGGCGTTGGCCGCCTACGGCGCCGGTGCCGACCTGCAGCCGTGGCTGGAAGCGCGGCGCGATGAGATCGAATTGCAACTGGAGAACGCCCGTCTGCTGGGCGAACAGGGCCGTGCCTGGGCGGCACTGGCCTATCTGCTGCCCCATGAGGAGAACACGCCATGACCCCGACCAAGACGCGTCTCACACAGCTCGCCGTGGCCCTCGGGTTGCTGGCGCTCGGCTTTGCCAGCGGCTACGCCTGGATGACTCGAACCTCTGATTCCACCCCGCCCACCGGCACGAGCGGCGCAGGTCAAGCGCGCAAGGTGTTGTACTGGTACGACCCCATGGCGCCGGAGCAGCGATTCGACAAGCCGGGCAAATCTCCGTTCATGGATATGAAGTTGCTGCCCAAATACGCAGATGAGGCCATGGGCGGCGGAACGCAGATCAATCCGCGCCTGCAGCAGAACGTGGGCATACGCACTCAGGAAGTGACGGTAGAGTCACTAGGGACTGCTGTACGCGTGCCGGGCACACTGACGAGGGATCTGACCCAGGAAACCGTGGTCAGTGCGCGCACGGAAGGCTTGATCACCCACGTGCAGGTAAAGGCGCCGTTTACCGAGGTTCGTCGTGGTCAAGCGCTGGCCACCGTGCAGGCCCCGGCATGGAACGCGGCCATCGCCGAAGCACATACCCTGAGCCAAGCTCAGTCCGCGAGCGCGCGTGAGCTACAGGGTGCCGCGCAACAACGGTTGCGTTCGTTGGGTGTTCCTTCTGGCGCCTCGGCCAGAAGTGGCGTCGTGCTTGGCGCAGACCACAGTGGTGTCGTGACCGAGATCCTGGCACGCGAGGGGCAGACGGTGATACCCGGTACGCCACTGTTCAAGATCAATGGGCTGGACACGCTGTGGCTGGAGGCCTCGGTGCCCCAGGCAGCGCTGGGCACCTTGCGGCTGGGGACCTCAGTGCAGGCCACGGTCAATGCATGGCCGGCAGAGCGCTTTGGCGGACAGATCCAGGCGTTGCTTCCCCAGGTCGACATGGCTAGTCGCACGCAGCGGGCGCGAATTGTGCTGCGCAACCCGCAGCGTCGGCTGGTGCCGGGCATGTTCGCCGAGGTTCTGGTGCAGCCCGATGCGAGCAGGCCTTGCCAGTCGTTCCCACGGAGGCGCTGATTGCCACCGGGCGGGACAGCCGGGTCATCGTGCAGGATCCGGACGGGAGCTTCCGGCCAGTGCGGGTGAGTGCCGGACGTAGCGTGCAAGGGCGCACGCAGATCGTGGCAGGCTTGGCCGGTGGTGAACGCGTGGTGGTCTCGGGTCAGTTCCTGCTCGACTCTGAAGCCAATCTCTCCGGTGCGTTGGAGCGCCTGGGCGCTGCACAACCTACAAGCCCTGCCAGCGCATCAGGTGTACACGAGCGCCATGACGCCGGGCACGACGCACGCACTGTCGTGCCGTCACCGTCCAGACAGCCTGCGCCTGTCGCGCCAGAGACCTCCACCTCCACGCCGCCACGCTGCCCGGTGCAGTACTGGTATGACCCGATGGTGCCGGAGAAGCATTTCGACAAGCCGGGCAAGTCACCGTTCATGGATATGCAGTTGGTACCCAAGTTCGGCTCCGCCGCAGCCGCTGATTGCCAGGCAAGCGCCGTCATGTCCGAAGCGATGGAGGGCACGCCATGATCGCGCGCCTGATCCATGCTTGCATCGCCAATCGCGTGCTGGTGCTGGTTGCCGCCGCGCTGCTGGCGGTGGTCGGCATCTGGTCGATAAAGAACACGCCGCTGGATGCGCTGCCGGACCTGTCGGATACCCAAGTCATCATCCGCACGCAATGGGCTGGGCAAACCCCGCGTATCATCGAAGACCAAGTCACCTACCCGTTGGCCACCACGATGTTGTCCGTGCCGGGCGTGAAAGCGGTACGCGGCTTCTCCTTCTTCGGTGATTCGTTCGTCTACATCCTGTTTGACGATGCCACTGATCTGTACTGGGCTCGCTCTCGAGTGCTCGAGTACTTGAGCCAGGTGCGCGATCGACTTCCGCCGAATGTGAATCCGGCGCTGGGTCCTGATGCGACAGGGCTGGGCTGGATCTACCAGTACGCCTTGGTGGATCGGACCGGTCAACGTGATGTGGGGCAGCTGCGTGCGTTGCAGGACTGGTTTCTTCGTTATGAGCTAAAAACCGTGCCGGACGTGGCTGAAGTAGCCAGTGTGGGCGGTGCGGTGCGCGCCTGGCAGATCCAGCCGGATCCGCAGGCGTTGGCGGCCCGTGGACTGACGGTGGCCGAGCTCATCGAGGCGGTGGATGCGGCCAACGGCGCTACCGGGGGCTCCGTGATCGAACAAGGCGAAGCCGAACTGATGGTGCGTAGCGAAGGCTACCTGCGCACACAGGAGGCGTTCGAACAGGTGCCGGTAACCGGCAACGACGGCATCCCCGTCTTGCTCGGCGAGGTGGCCACGATCAGTCGCGGGCCGGTCTTCCGTCGTGGTATCGCAGAGTCGGATGGTCAAGGTGAGGTGGCCGGCGGCGTGATCGTCCTGCGGACCGGCAAGGATGCCTTGGGGGCCATTCGGAACGTCAAAGCGCGACTGCAGGCGTTGCAATCCAGCTTGCCCGAAGGCGTGGAAGTGGTGGCGGTGTACGACCGCTCCGAGCTAATCCAGGATGCGGTACGCAACCTCACCCATAAGCTTGGTGAAGAGTTCCTGGTCGTAGCGCTGGTATGCCTGCTGTTCCTGTGGCACCTACGCTCGGCGTTGGTGGCCGTCATCACCCTACCCTTGGGTATCCTAGCGGCCTTCATCGTGATGCACGCCCAGGGGATCTCCGCCAACTTGCTGTCGTTAGGAGGCATCGCCATCGCCATTGGTGCGATGGTCGATGCAGCGGTGGTGATGATCGAAAATGCACACAAGCATCTGGAGCACTGGCGGGAGGAGCACGGTCGGGAACCCCAGGGTGAGGAGCGCTGGCAGTTGATGGCCCGCTCGGCGGCCGAGGTCGGACCGGCCCTGTTCGCGAGCTTGCTGGTCATCACCCTATCCTTCGTGCCGGTTTTTGCCCTGCAGGCGCAGGAAGGGCGTTTATTCTCGCCCTTGGCCTACACCAAGACCTACGCGATGGCCGCCGCAGCAGGGTTGTCGGTGACCTTGATCCCCGTGCTGATGGGCTACCTGATCCGCGGCCACATCCGGCCGGAACAACAGAACCCCATAAATCGCATCCTGATCGCCGGATACCGGCCCATTCTGTTGTGGGTCCTCAAACATCCCGGTGTCACCTTGCTGCTCAGTGGCCTGCTGCTGGTGCTCACCTTGATCCCCTTTAGCCGGTTGGGCAGTGAATTCATGCCACCCTTGGAAGAAGGCAGCCTGCTGTACATGCCCACTGCGTTGCCAGGCCTGTCAGCCGACAAGGCGCGCCAGTTGCTTCAGCTCTCAGGACGGATGATCAAAACCGTACCGGAGGTCGAGCACGTGTTCGGCAAGGCCGGCCGTGCCGAAAGTGCGACCGATCCGGCACCTATGGAAATGTTTGAGACCACCGTGACCTTCAAGCCGCGGGATCAATGGCGCCCGGGCATGACCCTTCAGAAGCTACGCCAAGAGTTGGACGCCGCGGTCAAGATTCCCGGTCTAACCAATCTATGGGTACCGCCCATTCGCAATCGCATCGATATGTTGGCCACCGGCATCAAAAGCCCGATTGGGATCAAGGTCTCCGGACCAGATGTGGAGCAGATCGAGCGCCTGAGCCAGCAGATCGAGCAGGTGGCCAAGACTGTGCCCGGCGTGAGTTCGGCACTGGCCGAACGCGTCACCGGCGGGCGCTATGTCGATGTACAGGTGCGCCCGGAAATCGCTGCGCGTTATGGATTCACTCAAGGCCAACTCCAGCAACTGATTGCCACGGTCGTTGGCGGCGATCCAATCGGGGAAACGATCGAGGGGCGCGAGCGCTATCCCATCGTCTTGCGCTACCCCCGTGGCCAGCGCGACTCATTGCAGGCCTTGCAGGATCTGCCGCTGATCGCGCCAGGCGGTGTGCAACTGACCTTGAGCCAGGTGGCGGAGCTGTCAATCAGCCCAGGCCCGCCGATGCTCAAGAGCGATAACGGCCGGTTGGTGGGCTACATCTACGTCGATGTGGCCGATCGCGACTTAGGATCGGTGGTCCAGGACCTGCAAGCCGCGATGCAGACCCAGGTGAGTTTGCCTGCCGGCTATGGTCTGGCCTGGTCGGGGCAGTACGAGTATCTGCAACGGGCATTGGCACGCCTGCAATGGGTGGTGCCCGCGGCGTTGGCGATCATCTTCCTGGTCATCTGGATGGTGTTTCGCCGGCTCAGCGATGTATCCATCATCCTGCTCAGCTTGCCCTTGGCGTTGGTGGGCGGTTTCTGGTTGATCTGGGGGCTGGGCCATGCGATTTCGGTAGCCAGCATGATCGGATTCATCGCCCTGGGTGGCGTTGCGGCTGAGTTCGGCGTCATCATGTTGCTGTACCTGCGTCATGCTTGGGAGCAGCGCTTGGCCAGCGGTGCGCCGGAAGATGTGTCTACCCTGCAAGAGGCTATCTACGAAGGTGCCGTGCAGCGGGTGCGCCCGAAGGCGATGACGGTAGCCGTCATCCTGGCCGGGTTGTTTCCGCTGTTCGTTGGTGCCGGTGCCGGCTCGGAGGTCATGCAACGTATCGCCGCGCCGATGCTGGGTGGCATGCTCACCGCACCGGTGCTCTCTATGGTGGTGATTCCCGCAGCGTTCTATCTGGTGCGGCGACGTGGATTGCGCGCGGCGCGGGGCGACCAATGAGAGACAGACTGAGCACCTGAGGTCCGTCCCCACAAAAAGACGCGAGTCGTGGAAGAAGTCATGACTGGCGTCAAAGGGGAGAGTACCGCCTACGTGCCTACTTGTCAGTGCCCGGCGTGCGGGGAAATCTCAAAGCTCAGCGACGCCCGATCCGACACAAAATCCAAAGCCTTTTGTGTAGAGGGCACCATGTGATTGGTGTGGATGTACCAGGTCTTGGCGGTGGTCACCTGGAAACTGGCTTGGCCTTGGGCATCGGTGCGCAGGAGCGTAGCGCTACCGTGCCCGCCCTTGACCGGTGCATCAGCACGATGACCGACGTACACGCGTAGGTTGGGCACTGGCGTGCCCTGCTGCAGCACTTGGAACGACAGCTGTTCGCCGACCTTCACGCTTCCAGGATTGCGGGTCAAGCGGATCTCCAACGGATAGCCCAGCGAGGCAGCGAAGTCGTCGGTCAGTTTCGTGCCCACCTGTCCAATGGCACGGGCATGCTTGGTATAGCTATAGGTGACCCCTTTGGGGAACTTGCTTGCGTCATAGGTGGCCAGCGTATCGGGCAAGTCTTCCAGCTCCAGGTACTTGCCGAACTCGCTGGCCGTACGTGTGCTGGTGGAAGCCATCGTCGAGACACCCAGCAGATAGGTGCCCTCGCCCGCCGGATGGACGGTGAGCTGGCTTTGCTTGCCGATCTCTTTCCAACTGGCCAGGTCCGGGGCGGCCTTGGCACCGTCCTGGCTCAGCGAAACGTCCTGTAGACGCGCTCGGGTGACTGCGCCAGCACTTTCATCGAAGGTGCCGTTGTTCACCAAGGCGGTGTTCGCCTCGCCCGCTGCGGTGCCAGGCTTGGAGAAAGCGACAAACAGGTCGTGCGCACCGGCACTGCCGGCCACAGCGAACAGCAGTAGTGTGGCGGATAGTTGCGTGTTTCTCATGATGTGTAGCTCCTCGTGATCGTGGCTTACCAGTGGTAACCAAAGCGGACATTCCAGCGACGACCCAGCAAGTCGTACGTCATGGTGTCGGTGTCGGTGTTGGGGTTGTTCTTCACGAACGGCGCCTTCTTATCGAGCACTTTTTCAACGCCGGCGGAGATATCCCATTTCTTCTTGATGCCGTAGCTCAGTTGCAGGCTGTGGTACACCACGCTGGACACATGCGAGCCGATCGTGTCGGGCACGGCGATGATGTCGTCCGCGCTGCCGATGTACTGCGCCGAATAGACGCCGGTCCAACGGTTCTTGCCCATACGCAGTGAGCCCAAGCCACGCCACTGGGTGTAGCTACCCAAGCCGCTGGTGATCTTGCCGGCGTACTCAATGGTGGTGGCCCCGGGCGTGAGCGCCCCCAACCCACGCGGGGTGAGTCTGGAGGTCCTGGAAGCCCTGCTGGATCTGGTCATGGCCTCGGGCAAGGTACGTGTGGTCGACGTGGCGGAACTGTGTCCGCCCCTGGATCCGGATCAAGCCACCGCACGTGTGGCCGCGCGTTTGATCCACCGAATGGTCAGTGCGCAGGCTCAGTGAAGTGATATCGGCTGGCAAAAGGCAGTGAGCTAACGGGAACGCTCAGCCAGCAACTGCTTCATTTGCGCGATCTCCTGTGTCTGCGAGGTAATAATGTCCTGGCAGAGCTTCACCAACTCAGGATCCTTCAGACGATTCTCCTCACACATCAGGATGGCGCCAGCGTGGTGGGGAATCATCGAACGGATGAACTGCTTGTCAGTGACCGCTGCTTGAGTGCGAATGCCCCACCAGCAGAACAGCATGAACGCCACCGTCAGACCAGCCAGAATCAGATTGCGTCGGCGATCGGGGTACATGCTGGACATTAGCCACAGCTCGATCAGCAGCATGGGAGCGGCCATCAGGCCCGCCATGTAGAACTGGTTGACGTTGTTATAGACGTTAGCCCACTGATCGACCATTGCGTACATCAATGCGTACATGGCCACGAAAGACAGGCCCATCATCAACAACAGGCGGCCGTAATGGCCTTGATGCCCTTGTTGTGCCTGGTGGGCAGGTTGGTGTGAGGCGTGCGGTTTTGCGTGCTGGGACTGCGGGTCTTGCGCGTTTTCGTGCGTACCGTGCGAAGAGGACATAACAATCTCCGTGGGAATGGCAGAACGGCGGAAGAACCCGGGAACTGTTGGAACAGCTCCCGGGCTGAGAACACTTACATACCCTTGCCGGCAGCGAATTCCTGCGGGCTCAGCTTGCCGTCTTTGTTGCTATCGAGCATGCCAAAGTGCGGCGCCAGCTTGTGCTTGGCCAGTTCTTCCTTGGACAGCGAGCCGTCCTTGTTGGCATCGAGCTTGGTGAAATCGGCATCGGCCGCCGCCGGCTTGTGCTGACCGTGGTCGGTGGTGGGCGTGGTGGTCTGGCCGCCGGCGAAGGCCGCGCCCGCCATCAGGAACAAGGCCATCATCGAGAGGGAGGCATAACGCTTCATTGCAGTACTCCTTGTGGGATATGAGCCATCAGTGACAGGAATGGCCGCGCGCAGGCTCATCGGCGCGGTCAGGGTGGGGGGTGGCAACAACGGTGGAGCCGGACAAACGCAGGGCATTGGCGACCACCGAAACCGAGCTCACGCTCATGGCGAGCGCCGCGACCATCGGACTCAGTAGGATCCCGAACGCGGGGTAGAGCACCCCGGCCGCGAGCGGAACCCCGAGCGCGTTGTAGACGAACGCGAAGGTGAGGTTCTGCTTCATGTTGGCCACGGTGGCCTGAGAGATCTTCCGGGCGCGCAGGATGCCGCGCAGGTCGCCCTTGACCAGGGTGATCTGCGCGCTCGACATCGCGACGTCGGTGCCAGTACCCATGGCAATGCCGACGTCGGCGGCGGCCAGCGCCGGCGCGTCGTTGATGCCGTCGCCCGCCATCGCCACCCGCCGGCCTTCGCGCTTGAGGCGCTGCACCAGTTCGGCCTTGTCCTCGGGGCGGACCTCGCCATGCACTTCGTCCAGGCCCAACTCTGTGGCCACAGCCCGTGCGGTGGTGAGCCCGTCGCCGGTGGCCATGATGATGCGCAGCCCGGCGGCGTGCAGCTCATTGATGGCGGCCGCGGCCGACGCCTTGATCGGGTCTGCGACCGCGATCAGACCCGCCAGGCGACCGTCCACGGCGAGGAACATGGCGCTCGCACCCTCGCGGCGCAGACGCTCGGCGACGTCGACATGCGCACCGGGATCGGCGCCCAGATCATCCATGAGGGCGGTATTGCCCAGCGCAAGCGCGCGACCGGCGACGGTTCCGCGCACACCCATGCCGGTCACCGAGTCGAAGTCCTCCACGCGGTCGAACTCGAAGTTCCGGCGTCGGGCCTCGGCCACGATGGCATCGGCCAGCGGATGCTCGCTGCCCTGGTCCAGGCTGGCCGCCAGGTGCAGCACCTGGTCGGCGTCGAAGCCCTCGAAGGCCACGACTTCCTTGAACGCGGGGCGTCCTTCGGTGAGGGTGCCGGTCTTGTCGACGATGAGGGTATCGATGCGGCGCATGTGCTCGATGGCCTCGGCATCGCGGAACAACACGCCCACCTGTGCCGCCTTGCCGGTGGCGACCATGATCGACATCGGCGTGGCCAGACCCAGCGCGCAGGGGCAGGCGATGATCAACACCGAAACCGCGTTCAGGATGGCAAAGGTCCAGGCCGGCTCCGGGCCGAAGAAGCCCCAGATGAAGAAGGTGGCCACCGCGATCGCCAGGACCGCGAGCACGAACCAGTAGGCGACGGTATCGGCCATCCGCTGCATCGGCGCGCGAGCGCGCTGCGCCTGCGCGACCAGCTGCACGATCTGCGACAGCACAGTGTCGGAACCCACCTTGGCGGCGCGGATCACCAGCGCGCCGGTGCCGTTCTGGGTCGCGCCGATGACCTGATCGCCAGTGGTTTTCTCGACCGGGATCGGCTCGCCGGTGAGCATCGACTCGTCGACCCTGGAGCGGCCTTCCACCACTTCGCCATCCACCGGCAACTTTTCGCCGGGTCGCACGCGCAGGTGGTCGCCGACATGCACGTGGGTTAGCGGGATGTCTTCCTCGGTGCCGTCGGCATTGACCCGCCGGGCTTCCTTGGGCGCCAGACCAAGCAGGCCCTTGATTGCCGCGGACGTTTTCGAACGCGCTCGTAGCTCCAGCATCTGGCCGAGCAGCGTCAGCGACACGATCACCGCCGCCGCCTCGTAATACACGCCGATGCGCCCATGTTCGGTAAACGACGGTGGGAACAAGCCGGGTGCCAGCGTGGCGACCAGGCTGTAGCCAAAGGCGGCCGCAACGCCAATCCCGATGAGGGTGAACATGTTCGGGCTGCGGTTGCGGATCGACTGCACGCAGCGCTCGAAGAACGGCCAGCCGGCCCACAGCACGACTGGTGTGGTCAAGACCAGCTCGACCCAGGTCTGCACGTCGATCGACAACGGCAGGATCTGCACGTCGCCCAGCACGACACGCGGGAGGTACTGGCCGAACATGGCCAGCACGAGCGTCACCACAGTCAGCGGAAGCGTCCACCAGAACCGGCGCGAGAAGTCGCGAAGTTCCGGATTGTCATCGTCCTCCAGGCTCGGCATTTCCGGCTCCAGCGCCATGCCGCAGAAGGGACAGTTGCCTGGACCTTGTTGCCGGACTTCCGGGTGCATCGGGCAGGTGTAGATGGCGCCGGGCTGTGCCACCTCGGGTTCGTCCTGGGGCGTCAGATAGCGCTCCGGATCGGCCACGAACTTCGCGCGGCATCGCTCCGAGCAGAAGTGGAAAGGTGTGTCGGCGTGGGTCGCATGATGCTGCGTCGTGGCGGGATCGACCTGCATGCCACAGACCGGATCGGTGACCCGTCCATCCGCAGCCTCGACAGGGGCTGCGCCTGCAGAATGGTGATGGTCATGGGACGACGGTGAGTTCATGCCGATGCTCGCTTTAGTGGGGATGGACTGCCAAGGCAGTGTGCCATTGCGGGTTACACAGCTATTCGGGGCTGAGCGTCCCGAGCACTGAAACAACAATCAGGATCAAGATGGCCAGCGCGGCCTCAGCCGTAACACTCTGCCGCAAAGCCCGCACCTCCTGCGCGGGATCTCCGCTGGTCAGCGCTCGTTCCAAGCGCGGCACCAGCGTCCATCGGTGCAGCGCTCCCAAACCCAGCATTCCAGCGAACAGGGCCAGTTTGAACAGCAGCAACTTCCCGTAGGTGCTCTGGAACAGGGCCGAAAACGACCACGCGGTGAGATCCCCGTAGTGCGCGATGCCGGACACGATGAGCGCACCAACGAAGATCGTTCCCAGCGTCGAAAAACCATGCAGAAAGTCATGCGTTGATCGCAGACGCCCGCTGCCGTTCGTCTCTTTGCCGCGCAGCAGCATGGCAAGGAACATCAGGACCGCTGCGATCCAGCCGCCTGCCGCGAGAAGATGGACGATGCCTGCAGCAAGCCGGACCGCGCCTGCCAAGCCCTCGCCAGCGGCGGCGTGGCCGTTCCATGCCAGCGAAGCGAGTGCGCCGCCCGCCAGCATCGCCCCCAGCGGGAAGGCGGTCTCCACCTTCCCGCGGCGACGATGCCATCCGAGCACGAACATCAGGGCGACCAGCAGCGCGCCTCTCGCCATGGCTGCCCGGCCCGCGGACGTCTCGAGCAGATACCAGCCAAGCGATCCGCGATCAACCTCGGCAAGCGGCATTCCCATGATGCCCGCGGTCTTGAAGACGACATCGAGCCCGGTGAGCACGAGACCGGCTACGGCACCCGCCAATAGAACGCCCATGAGTGACCACCCGGCCAAGGCGTCGGCGAGTGCCGATCGACGCGACCCGTACCAACCGAAGAGTGGAACCCCGAAAAGAACCATGATGACAAGGTATTCCAAGAATCTCAGTGCATAAGCCGACAGGTCGAACATTCGCGACTCCTCAGCGCACCGTGAAGCTGAAGCTGCCCGGCATGGGGTGGTTGTCACCACCGACGGCGCGGTATTCCACGGTATAGACGCCCGGAGCCAGCGGTCCAGGCAACTTGGCACGCAGGGTCTTGCCGTTGTTGACGATCTCGGTCGTGAAATTCTCGATCGGCATGGTGGAACTGCCGTGCTTCATGAGCAACTTGAGACGCGACGCCCGCGGAATCAATGTCTCGTTGAACACGAGATCGATCTGGCCTGGCGAGGCCACCACCGCATTTGCCGCCGGTGTGGACTGCTGCAGCGCGGCGTGGGCGTGCGCGACCTGCAGCGAAAACTGCCCGGCCGCGATTGCGAGGACGAGCGCGAAGGAGCGAATGACGTTGGACGACTTCATATGGATAAATCCTCATTGGAATGTGATGCAAAGCCCGTTCGGGAGGGGCCGCGCTGTGTTCGATGCGACAAGCGTTAGATGTCGGACTGTCACCGAAACCACGATTTGTCGGATTTTCTTGATACTTCCGCTTTCGCGAGACGAGGATCCCACCGGCTCAGGCGGGATCCTCGACGCATTACGCTGCCATGGCGCTGCAGCTTTCCGCGCAGCGGCGACAAACTTCGGCGCAGCGCGTCATCTCAGGGTCGTTCATGGCGTCGCATGCATCGGCGCACTGGCGGCAGATCTCCGCGCAGGCACCGCAAACCACGTCGTGAACGATGGCACCGCGCAGCATCGCGTCGGCACTGGTTGCGCAGGTATCGGCACACGTCGCCAACAGGGCGATATGCTCCGGGGCCGCGTGAACACCTCCTTTGGTCAGGCAGTAGTTGATCGTCTCCAGGCAGATCGCATGGCATTGCGTGCAGTTGTCGATGCACTCGTTCATGGCCTGGGGCCGGTGTGCTGCGGAATGGTGAGTCATGTAGTTCTCCTTCTTCCTCGCGGGCGAGAATCGGCGCGCCCGCAACACCGTCCCCTGTTGCTGCGACGGATCAGTGCTGTGCGAACGGTTCAGTGGTTCCGTCGCGATGGATCAGCTCGACCGTGAACGGCTGCTGGCGTCCCTCCGGGACCTCCATGCCCGGAGAACCAAGCGGCATCCCTGGGAGGACCAGGCCGCGTGCGTTCGGCTTTTCTTCGAGGAGACGCTTGATGTCCGCGGCCGGAACGTGGCCTTCGATGACGTATCCGCCGATCTCGGCCGTGTGGCAGGAGCCCTTTGCATAGGGGACACCCAACCGCTCCTTGACCAGACCCAGGTCATCCATGTCGTGCACATCCACGGTGAATCCCGCCTTCTGCACGTGGTCGATCCAGACACCGCAGCACCCGCAGGTCGGGGTCTTGTGGACGGTCATGCGTGGCAGGGCTGCTGGAGTCGCGTCGGCTGATGGGACGACAACCTGTGCGGAGGGCGAGGTTGTGGGTTGCGCGGATGAAGCATCCTGGGTGCAAGCACCCAGACCAGCCACGGCAAGGACCACAAAAGTCAGACGGTGCAATGTGAGCGTAGTCATTTCAATCTCTCGACTCAGCGCTTGGTCCGCGAGGACCAGTGGATGTGGACGATCCGCCAGCCGTCCGCGGTCTCCTTCAGCACCATCGTCTCGGCGCTCTGGACGGTCAGTGGCTGGCCGTCCTTCTGGGCATGCAACTCGCTTTCGGTTCCGACCCACGCGAACTCGCCGGCGGCTCGTGCGCGCTGACGGAGCAGCTGGCGATGGGCGCCCTTGAGGAACGCCGCATCGCTGACTGCGTGATGGCCCATGTATTCCTCGCGGCTGCGTTCGGCGCCCCCGGACTCGAGGATGAGAACGTCGGCAGCGAGCAGGGCTTCGACCGTGGCCAGATCGCCGCTAGACAGGGCCCTGTTGAAACGCTCCGCTACGGCGACCGCGGCCTCTGCAGTGACTGGGACGTCGACGTCCGCAGATGCCGCGGCAGCGGGGTGATGTGCGTGCGGCTGTGTCGCCTGCGCCATTGCGGGGGACACGACGGCCAGTGCCAGTGCGAGGGTGAACGAGATTGCTGTTGCGTTCATTGCGTGGGCTCCAAGGAGATCAATGGGTGTGCGCATGGCCGTCATCGGCCACGGGCGTGTGTGGTGCAGGGTGCGACTCCACCTTGCCGTCGGGATGGCCGTGGCTCACCAACCCGACTTCCGTGTCGCTGGGTGTCGGGCCGTGGTGATCGTCGTCCACGCCCGGCGGGTGCGCATGCGGCATGGAGTTGTTGCCCGGCTCGAATAAGGCAGGGTGATCCTCGGCCTTTTCGTCGTCATGGTGGCCTTGCGTCTCGCCGCCGCCATGCGAATGGCCCTCGCTGCTGTCGACAAGTTCCTTGTACGCAGTCGCGTCCAGCGTGGGCAACTTCTGCAGGAAGGCCGACATGTTCCATATGAACTCATCGTCCATGCTGCCGCCCCAAGCGGGCATGCCGCTGGCCTTGATGCCGTGCTTGATCACCCAGAACGCCTCAGCTGGAGCGACCGGCTGTTTGCTTAGGTTCGGTGGCGCGGGGTACAGGCCCTTGCTCATCTCGGTGGCCGCCGCGTCTGGTGAAAGATGGCAGGTCACGCACATGGCGTTGTAGTTGCCCGCACCCTGGCGGATACGCTCAGGATCATCAAGGTTCGTGGGTAGCTGAAGCTTGGCGGCGCGCACCTCAATGGAACGCTCGCGCGCCGTTTCAAGTAGCGCATACACCGGGCGACTATGCGGATCGTCGGCGGCCACGTTGTACACGCCCAGAGAGACCGTGGCGGTTGCGACCACCGCAACCAATGCCACGCCGGCACCGAGCCATACCCACATCTTTTTGTTGGATTTCATTGTCAGTTCCCCTTAGAACCAGGTACGAAGGCCGATGACCAAGCGCGTGTCTTCAAAGGACTCGCCATGCTCGCGTCGCATGTCTGCGGTATTGCCAAACGCGCGCTCGTACACCACGCCGATGTAGGGAGCGAACTTTCGGGTGAACTCATAGCGAAGTCGTAGCCCCGCCTCAGCGGCACTCAGACCCGAACCTATCCCGCGCAATGGATCGTTCTTGCCATAGGCGGTGACTTCCACCAGCGGCTGCAAGATCAGCCGGTTGGTTAGCAGCAATTCGTACTCGGCCTCGACATTGGCGGCAGTCTGGCCCCCTTCGCCGAGATAGGCTGTGGCGGACACTTCGAACTTCATCGGCGCCAAGCCCTGTACACCGATAGCGGCGAAGTTCTGCGATGCCCCAGGCTTGAAGTCATGACGCACACCGGCCACCACATCCCACCACGTGGAGATACTGCGGCCGTAAAGCACTTCCAGATCAGCCGACTCGGTCTGACCATCCGTGCGTTCGCCTTCACTGCGGAGCCAGACGCGATTGAGGTCCGTACCGATCCAGCCCTGGCCCTCCCAGCCCAGCCCGGTGCCCGGATCGGCATCCCAGGTTTCCAGGCGATTGAGCAGCACGTAGCTCTTGATCGAGTTGTCATGCACCGGATGCGCGTGTTCCGGCGCGATGGCCGCCTTGCGATCCGCGTCCGTCACCGCGGGAATCGGGGTGCGCGGCTGCGTTGGCGCTGCAGGCCCGTGTCCCATCTGACTGTGGTCCATGCCCTCCATCGATTGCATTCCCGCTTCTGGTGTAGCGGGCGCGGGCGAATCATGGCCCATCTGCGAATGGTCCATCCCCTGCATCGCAGGCGTGGCCGTGCCGGAGGTGTCGGCTGCAGCGGGCTGTGCCATCTGACTGTGATCCATGCCCTGCATCGACTGCGCCTGCGCTGTGGGCGCCGCAGGTGTGCTCGCGGGCGAGCCGTGCCCCATCTGCGAATGGTCCATGCCCTGCATGGCAGGCTCGGCTGCGTTAGCCTGCGGCTCGGCGTGGCCCATCGCCGCATGATCGATCGTCGCTTCGCTCGTCTTGGCCGGTGTTGCAGGCTTTTGGGCTGGCGCAGGTTTTGATGTCGGCGCCTGATGTGCAGAGTGATCCTGAGTCTGGGTCTGCGCGCCCTGCTCCATCTGCATGGAGCCGTGCTGCATAGATTGGGCGCTGGCCGCATTGGCCAGGGCCAGCGAGATAGCCGTCAGCGCAGTCAGGGTGGTATCGCGTCTATTGATGTTCATTCGTCGACCCTCACCGTGCGCATCATTCCGGCTTCCATGTGATAAAGCAGGTGGCAATGGAACGCCCAGCTGCCCAACGCATCGGCACGCACGCGATACGTGCGTCGGCTACCTGGCGGCATATCCACCGTGTGCTTGCGCACCATGAAGTTGCCGTTGTCGTCCTCCACGTCACTCCACATGCCGTGCAAATGGATGGGATGGGTCATCATCGTGTCGTTAACCAATACGATGCGCATACGCTCGCCGTAGTTCAGCCGCAGCGGCTCGACATCGGAAAACTTCTGACCGTTGAAGCCCCAGGAGAATTTCTCCATGTGTCCGGTCAGATGCAGCTCGATCTCGCGACCGGGGTCGCGTCCGTCAGGGTCTTCAAAGGTGCTCTTGAGCATGGAATACGTCAGCACATGACGGCCGTTATCGCGCAGGCCATTGCCCGGATCATCCAAGCGCGAACTCACGCTCATGGCTTGGTTGTCCAACAGGGGATTGTTGGTCTCGCTAGCAGGGTGTGATTGCATGCCCCCGTGCTGCATGCCTGCCATGGCACCATCGCCGGCGGCGGGCATCGCATGGCCTGCATGGGCCGAGGTCGCGTTACCGCTGACAGGTGGGGTCATGCCAGGCATGCCCATGGCCGCACCACAGCCGCCTTCCATGCCCTTGCTGCCGCCAGACATATCCATCGACCCATGATCCATGCCCATGTCTGCCATCGTCAGCAGCGGCCGGGGATCCACAGACGGAACGGGCGCGCGTAATCCTTCGCGCACAGCGAGCGTGCCGCTGATGTAGCCGGTGCGACCGGAGTCTTGGGCAAAGATGGTGAATGCGTCCTGCCCGGAGGGCTCCACGATCACATCGAAGGTTTCTGCTACCGCGATGCGGAACTCGTCGACGGAAACCGGATGGACATACAAGCCATCTGCCGCCACCACGGTCATCTTCAGCCCCGGAATACGCACATCGAAGTACGTCATGGCAGAGCCATTGATGAAACGCAGGCGCACCTTCTCGCCACTGCGGAACAAACCGGTCCAGTTGCCCAGTGAGGTCGTGCCGTTCATCAGGTAGGTGTAGGTGTTGGCGTTGACGTCGGACAGGTCCGTGGGCGTCATCCGCATCACGCCCCACATCTTGCGATCTTCCAACGTGGCCGACAGGCCGTTGCGCTTCACATCGCGCGCAAAATCGCCGACCGTGCGCTTGTAGTAATTGTCATGGCCCGGCATCTTCTTCAAACGATCGAACAGGGCCGTCGGGTCCAGGTCTGTCCAATCGCTCAGCATCACGACGTAGTCGCGATCGAAACTGAAGGGCTCCGGCTCCAATGGGTCGATGACGATCGGGCCATAGAGCCCGGCTTGTTCCTGGAACCCTGAGTGGCTGTGGTACCAGTAGGTTCCGCCCTGATGCAGGGTGAACCGGTAGTGGTAGGTCTCACCACGTCCGATACCGTCAAAGCTCAGACCCGGCACGCCGTCCATGTTGGCCGGCAAAATGATGCCGTGCCAATGGATGGAGGTGTCCGCGCCATGGATGGAGTTAGCGGGCAATGCATTAGAGACGCGCAAGTTGACCGTGGTGCCTTCCCGCCACCGCAGCAACGGCGCCGGAACGGACCCGTTGACCGTGATCGCGGTGCGGGTCTTGCCGGTGAAGTTCATCGGCGTCTCGCCAATGGTCAGGTCAAACTCAGTGCCCGATAGTACGTTGGGTTGTCCCGGCCCCTTGAGCGCCCAACTGGCTTTGGGCCAGAAACCTAATCCTGCGACTGCGCCTCCCAAGGCCAAGCCTTGGACAAATCGCCGCCGCGAAGGCAGCAGCGGTCCACCGCGTGGACCACGAAAATCATCATGCGACATGAAAATGCTCCAAGCGTCGTGTTGCCACCGGCGGGCGGTGGTACAGAGCGGGCGGCTGGCCTAAACAGGCATGCAAGCCACACCAACGGCGCCATTGCGGCGCCTAGGGACGCTTAGCCGATCGGTGGTCGGATCAGATGAGGCAAGGCAGGTGCCGCATGCCCTAGGGGCAGCGGCATGACATCCAGGCCCAAGGCCAGTTGCACCGAAACATGCAGGCGCGCAGGAAGTGCGCTCGCGCAAGCGTGTACGCAGGCGCACCGGCACGCAGAAGACTTGCAACAGTCGGGACCGGCATGGTCGCCATGCCCAGTGCCAGCCTTTTCAATCGATGTGGCATCGGGATGATGCTCAGCACTGTGATCGGCGAAGCAGTCTTCGTCGACTTGCACCGCGGCAGCCACTTCGCTGGCCTGCTCTTCCATGACCGGGTTCATACTGACGGACGCAAACGCCGACCACGCGCCGTTAAGCACGAGCATGGCGATCAGGAACAGTCGCAGTAGAAGTGAGGAGGCTGACACGGGCGACATGGTATATCACTTTAGACAAGGCGCGTGTGTATCGGTCGTGAACAAAATCTCAAGTAAGCCTGAGATGTCGCGACTTGTCAGTCGCACTAGCCGCGGACACTGCAGCTCCCTCCAGAAGCGCCCAAAGGGCGGGTTGAGGCGAAGAGTTGCCCATAGGGCGAGCGCTTGTTCGGTTTACTTCTCGGGCGTGGCCTCGATCAGCTTCACCAACTCGCGCTTCTGCTGCTTGCTTAGCGAGCCCCAGCGCAGGAGCAACTTGGCCAGCAGATCATCGTCGGTGTAAAGGAAGGCGGCGGGGATCCCCAACGCTTGGGCCAACCGCTCAGCAATCTCCAGCATGGGCTCGTGCTTGCCACGCTCGTACTGGTTGATTCGGGGGCTGGCCACGTGAGGATCCAGACCGGCCCGGATGCCCAACTCCTTCTGCGACAAACCCGTGTGCAGGCGGGCTTGTTTGAGGCGTCGAGCGAAGGTCGGTGTTGAGTCGACGGACAAAGTCACGCGCGCACCCCATGGAGACCCCATAAGGATGGCGGATGTACCCTGCCTTGCATACTAAGATATTCTTAGCTTTGAGGCAACCGGCGACACCGGTAGCGCCCCCCCTCCCCCCCCCAGGAGCCACGCCGCTCCCTCATCCCCGGAAACCGCATGCCCGGAACCTCGTCAATGACGCCATCTGGGGTCGCCAGCATCGAGGAGTTGGGCCTTCGTGGCACCCTTTTCCTAGCCGCACTGTTAGCCGCGCAGCTACGACGCATACCGGTGGCGCCCACACGCCGCTCCACCTTGCTGGTGCTGGACACGCTGCGAGACTTGGCCTTGATCCAAGTTCCCTGGCCAGCGGATCGATGGCAGATCCGCCCCGATGCCGAGGTCACGCCCATCGAAGATCTGCAATGGGCTTTCGCCTGGTCTACCCACGAGCGCAGGCACCTGCTCCCGGTGCTGGAAGACCAACTCGGCGATATGGCACACGATGTAGACTTGGCGGACGCGAAACTGGAGCTGTGGGATGAACTTGCACTCTGGGAGACCGAGCAGTTTCTGGAGCAGCAATTGCTCAAACATCACTTCGACCCAGGCTGGGCACGTGATGTGGGGTTCGTCTTTCAATCCGGACCGCGGGGCTTGCCGATCGCGCGGTGGCGTTACTGCTGCTGGGCGGCGGTACGCCAAGGTGCCTCGGTGGCGATGCGTCTTGGCGTGCACGACAGCGCCCATGTGCGGGAAGCCATCTTTCAGGAGGTCCAGAAGCGCCTGCGCTACCTGATGACCAGTTCGCCCGAGCAAGGCATGTTCAAGCCCTATCATTTGGCACCGGAGTCCTCAGTAGCCAAACTGTTTGTAGATTGGGTCGTCCCTATGGAATGGGCGTACTGGACAGGTGAGCGCCACCCCAGCCGCTAGCAGACAAACGAGCAGCCTCGTCAGTCGGCTCCCCCATCTTGCGCATGGCCGCGCCGAGTTTTCTTCACCGCATTTTGTGCTGGCGTCAGTTGATTCAGTAGAGGCTCTAGCGCTTCAAGACGTGCATTGGCACGCAACGCATCGGCTTCAGCGCTCTCGCGGCGCTCACGCTCCCGCGCAAGGGTGTCTTGAACTTGAGCTAGCTCGTTGCGCATGGTATCCAAGGTCTTGGCGTCAGTCTTCCAGCGCTCCTGCAGTGCCAAATAGTCCGTCGCGGTCTGGCGCAACGCCACGACCTCGCTGTGTTGGCCTTCGTGGGCCTGTCGTAGCTGGGCAAGCTCACGCTCAATCCGCCCGTGGCGCTCCAGCCATTGACCATTGTCGCGGTTCAGCACCAACAGCTCCTGATTCTTCGCGCCCAAGGCTTCATTGGCCTGACGTAAGGCTACTTGCAGCTCTTGGACCTGATGCTCGTGACGGCGAAGCTCTTGCTCACGCTGCTCTTTGGTTGAAGTGCGGTAGTGCTCAAGCGCTTCCCGGGCATGGGCATGCTTGTCCTCCAGAGAACGCGTATGCGCCTCATGATCAGCCAGCCGCACCGTCATGCCAGCGATGCGCTCGTTCAACTGGGCGATTTCCGCGATCCTGTCACCTAGATTCTGTTGAAGGAGGGCGTGAGCAGCTTGCTCTTGGTGCAGGCTTGCTTCGGTGCGCTGCAGCCGACTGCTCAAGGCGGCAGCCTCCTCTTGGGCACCGGAAAGCGCCTGTTGCCGACTGTGGAGCTCAGCCTGATGGCGCTCACGCTCCTGGGTGAGGATGGCCTCTGCTTCCTCCTGGAGCCGCGAGGCCAAGCGCGCAACCAAGTCCTGCAAAGCATCACTAACGGCTACCGTCCTCGCCGGACCGCCGCCTTCCTCTCCTTCCAGTTCACGCAAGTAGCGGTGGATCGTGGTCTTGGAGCCCGTGTTGCCCAAGGCCACTCGCACCGCGTCGACTGACGGCTTCTTGCCTTGGGCCAGCAGCGCGTCGCGCGCCTTCTGGACGTCACTCTTATAGAGTCCTGCGCGCGCCATCGTGCCACCCCACTTTATTTCGTAATGTATTACATACCATGTAATTACATACTATTAAAGCAGGTAGACGACCGCTCGTCGGCGAAAATAGTTATACGGGATAATATTGAATTATCCCGCGTGATACCCCGTTGGGCCCGTCAGACAGACGTCAAGCAGTACGAAACCACCATTCCGTGAACTTCCGGCATGTACCGCGCTTCCAAGCAAGCACTCGCAGAGCTATGCTCATTCGCAATGCTCTCTTCCTTGGCCCCTCTTACGCGTAACCAACGCCCGTGTGCTCGGGTGGTCGTGTTGCCCTGCGCGGGTCGCCGATGAAGCTGCGCGCGTTCCGGACCCGTTCGCTCCGTCTGCGCTTTGCTTGGCTGGCATTGCTGGCGCTGTTGTTCCAGCAAATCGCGCTGGCCGCCTATGCGTGTCCCGTCAGCGAAACGCCACTGGAACCGCGGATGGTCATGGCCGGTTGCGAAGGCATGGAAATGCCCGATCCGCAGGTACCGGCCCTGTGCGACCAGCATTGTCTGCGGGATCACGTCACCAGCCAAGACCTCAAAGCGCCACAGGTGCCGTCGCTCGGCCTGCCGCCGGTGCACTTCGCGTTGACCGCGGCCTTACTGCCGCCGGTTGAAGCCCAGTACTACGAAGACGTGCCCACCTGCCGGTCCGACCCGCCGCCGGCGCAGCGCTTCTGTAGCCTGCAGATCTAGACCCCCAACGTAACTCGTCCCCGCGCTGCCGGATCCGCCGGCGCGCTCGTCGTTGCGTGTTCGGAGGTCTCATGTCGTTTTCTTCCCCGCTGCACCACCGGTGCAGCATTTGCCGTTTGCGCGTCTGGGTGCTCGCTTTCGGCTTGTTTGCCGTCGCTCCTGCCTGGTCTGCTACGGCCAGCATCACATTCGATGACGCGGTACGCTTGGCGGCCGAGCGCGCCCCGATGCTCCAGGCGCGTCAGTCGCAGATTGCGGCCAGCCAGGAAGAAGCCGTCCGCGCGGCGGCCTTGCCCGACCCTAGGTTGACGCTGGGCGTCGCCAATCTACCGGTAACGGGCGCCGACGCGTTCGACGCCAGCGCCGACTTCATGACCATGAAGCAGATCGGCGTGATGCAAGACTTTCCGGCTCATGCCAAGCGTCAGGTACGCCAGGCGGTCGCCGACCGCACCGTCGAGCAGGCACAGGCGCTGTCGGTGGCCGAACGACTCGCCGTGCGACAGGCCGTGGCGCGAGCCTGGATCGCCCAGTGGGCGGCGCAACGAGAAGTCACGGCGTTGCAGGCCCTGCGCGAACCAACCGGCATAGCCGTTCGCTCCGCCAAGGCACGGCTCGCCGGCGGCACCGGTTCGGCGGTCGACGCGATGGCGACGCAAAACGCCGCGCTGGAAGTGGAAAACCGCATCGACGACGCCGAGGCGTCGTTGGAAGCCGCGCGTGCCAGCTTGGCACGCTGGTTGGGCGAAGAACCGATGGCGCTTCGCATCGAGGGCGCACCGCCCGAGCTGATGACGCTGCCGGTTGCCCCAGCCACGCTGGTGGCCTCGGTCGATCGACAAGGGCCACTTCTGCCTTGGCACTCCCGCGAGACCATCGCCGAAGCGCAAGTCGATGCTGCCATTGCCGAGAAGCGGCCGGACTGGAGCCTCGGCGTGACTTACGGGCAGCGCGAACGCACGCCCGAAGGCCTGCCACGCAGCGACATGCTGATGGTCGAGTTCGCGATCGATCTGCCGTTGTTCCCGCGCAACCGGCAGGACCGCGGCGTGGCCGCGCGGCGTGCCGAACTGGACACGGTGGCCGCCGAACGCGAGGACGCCCGTCGTGCACAGGCCGAGCGCGTGCGCATGACCCTGGCCGAATGGGAAGGACTCAAGCGGCAGGTGGCGCGCAAGGAAACCGAGTCGCTCCCGCTGGCCCGTGACCGCGCGAAGACCGCGCTGGCCGCCTACGCCGCCGGCGCCGACCTGCAACCGTGGCTCGAAGCGCGCCGCGACGAAATCGAACTGCACGTGATGCACGCCCGCCACCTGGGCGAACTCGGCCGCGCCTGGGCGGCGCTGGCCTATCTGCTGCCCGAAGAGGAACGCTCGCCATGACGTACACGATGAATCGAGTGGCGATGATCGCCGCAGCGGCCGCACTGCTGGTGGCCGGCCTCGCCGGTGGTTACTGGTGGGCCCAGCGCGGAAGCGACCACGACATGGCGATAGCCGATGCACCGGCGACCGCTGCTGGCGAGCGCAAAGCGCTGTACTGGTACGACCCGATGGTGCCAGACCAGCACTTCGACAAGCCGGGCAAGTCGCCCTTCATGGACATGCAACTGGTGCCGAAGTACGCCGACGAAGTGGCCGGCGGTGGCGTCAACATCGACCCGGGCCTGCGGCAGAGCGTGGGCATCCGCACCGAGGAAGTCGAGGTCGGCCGGTTGGCGGCGACGATGCGCGTGCCAGGCACGCTGGCCTGGGATCTTCGCCGGGAAGCCGTGGTTAGCGCGGTGACCGAAGGCCTGGTGAGCCGGGTGCAAGTCAAGGCCCCGTACACGAGGGTCGCACGGGGTCAGCCGCTGGCGGCGTTGCTGGCACCAGGATGGAGCAGTGCGCTGGCCGAAGCGCAGGCGCTGCGCCATGCGCAGTCCGCGTCGGCACGGGAACTGCAGTCGGCCGCGCAGCAACGGCTGCGCGTACTCGGCGTGCCCGGCGGCCTGGGCCGCGACGGCAGCGTGACCTTGAGCGCACCGCACGACGGCGTGGTCACCGAAGTGCTAGCCCGCGAAGGCCAGACGGTGATGCCCGGCACACCGCTGTTCCGCGTCAACGGCACGGCCACGCTGTGGCTGGAGGCGGCGATCCCGCAGGCCGATGCGGCGCGGTTGCGACCGGGCACGCCGGTCGAGGCGGTCGTCAGCGCATTTCCGGGGCAGACCTTCGCAGGCGAAGTCGAAACCCTGCTGCCGCAAGTCGACACGGCAAGCCGCACGCAGCAGGCCCGGATCGTGCTGCGCAATCCCGACGGCGCGCTGGCGCCGGGCATGTTTGCCGAGGTGACGGTGCAGCCCGAAGGCGGCGCACCGGTACCACTGGTGCCCACCGAAGCGCTGATCGCCACCGGCACGGACAGTCGGGTGATCGTGCAGGACGCCAAGGGCGGCTTCCAGCCGGTGCGCGTGCGCACCGGCCGCAGTGGCGGTGGCCGCACCGAAATCCTCGCCGGGCTCAAGGGCGGCGAGCGCGTGGTCGTGTCGGGCCAGTTCCTGATCGACTCGGAGGCCAGTTTGTCGGGATTGCTCGGACGTCTTGAAACGGCCAAGGCGCCCGAAGCCGCGGGCCAAGCGGTCCTGCACGAGACTGAGGCCACCGTCGAGTCCATCGCCGGCGGACAGATCACCCTCGACCACGGCCCGTTCGCGACGCTGAACATGCCGGGCATGACGATGGCTTTTCCGCTGGCCAATCCGGACGTGGCCAAGGACATCCAGACTGGCGACCGCGTACACGCCTTTGTCCGCTCCGACGCCAAGGGACTGACGGTGGAACGGCTTGAGCCGATCGGAGAACGCGCGGGAGATCAACCATGATCGCCCACCTGATCCGCGCCTCCATCGCCAACCGCGCCCTCGTGCTGATGGCGGCCGTGCTGCTGGCTGCCGCCGGCCTGTGGTCGGCGCTACACACACCGCTGGATGCGCTGCCCGACCTGTCCGACACCCAGGTCATCATCCGCACCCAATGGCCCGGCCAGACGCCCCGCATCGTCGAAGACCAGGTCACCTATCCACTGACCACGACGATGTTGTCGGTGCCCGGCGTCACCGCCGTGCGTGGGTTCTCGTTCTTCGGAGACTCCTACGTCTACATCCTGTTCGACGACGACACCGACTTGTACTGGGCGCGCTCGCGCGTACTGGAGTACCTGAGCCAGGTCCGCGATCAATTGCCTCCAGACGTCAGTCCGGCCCTTGGGCCCGACGCCACGGGCTTGGGCTGGATCTACGAGTACGCCTTGGTGGACCGCACCGGCCAGCATGACCTGGGCCAGTTGCGGGCGCTGCAGGACTGGTTCCTGCGCTACGAGTTGAAGACCGTGCCCGACGTGGCCGAGGTCGCCAGCGTCGGCGGCATGGTGCGCGCTTGGCAGATCGTGCCCGACCCGCAGGCACTGGCGGCCCGCGACCTCACCGTGGCGCAGGTGATCGCGGCGGTGGATGCGGCCAACGGTGCCACCGGCGGCTCGGTGATCGAACAGGGCGAGGCCGAACTGATGGTGCGCAGCGAGGGCTACCTGCGCAGCCGCGAGGATTTCGAGCGCGTCCCCCTCAGCAGCACCGCCGCCGGCGTGCCCGTCCTGCTGGGCGAAGTGGCCACCATCACCCGTGGCCCGACCTTCCGCCGCGGCATCGCCGAACTCGACGGCGAGGGCGAAGTCGCCGGTGGCGTGATCGTGCTGCGCACCGGTAAGGATGCGTTGAGCGCGATCGAGAACGTCAAGGCAAGACTGAAGCAGTTGCAAGCCAGCCTGCCGGAGGGCGTGGAGATCGTGCCGGTCTATGACCGCTCCGAGCTCATCCATGGGGCCGTACGCAATCTCACCCACAAGCTGGGCGAGGAGTTCCTGGTGGTGGCGCTGGTGTGCGCTCTGTTTCTTTGGCACCTGCGTTCGGCACTGGTCGCGGTGATCACGCTGCCGCTTGGCGTGCTGGCCGCGTTCATCGTGATGCGCTACCAGGGCATCACCGCGAACCTGCTGTCGTTGGGCGGCATCGCCATCGCGATTGGCGCGATGGTCGACGGTGCCGTGGTGATGATCGAGAACGCGCACAAGCATCTGGAGCATTGGCGCGAAACCAACGGTCGTGACCCGGAGGGCGAGGAACGCTGGGATCTGATGGCCGCGTCGGCCATCGAGGTCGGTCCGGCACTGTTCGCAAGCCTGCTGGTGATCACCTTGTCGTTCGTGCCGGTGTTCGCGCTGCAGTCGCAGGAGGGCCGGCTGTTCTCCCCGCTGGCCTACACCAAGACCTATGCGATGGCGGCGGCGGCCGGTTTGTCGGTGACCCTGATCCCGGTGCTGATGGGTTACCTGATCCGCGGCCACATCCGTCCCGAGCAGGCCAACCCCGTCAATCGCGTGCTGATCGCCGGCTACCGGCCGGTGCTGGACTGGGTCCTGCGGCACCCGCGCCTGACGCTGGGTTTGAGCGGATTGTTGCTGCTGCTCACTGCCGTTCCCTATGCGCGCATCGGCAGCGAGTTCATGCCGCCGCTCGACGAGGGCACGTTGTTGTACATGCCCACAGCGCTGCCGGGGTTGTCGGCGGGAAAGTCCGGTCAGTTGCTGCAGCTTTCCGACCGCATGATCAAGACCGTGCCCGAGGTCGCGCACGTGTTCGGCAAGGCCGGCCGTGCCGATACCGCAACCGACCCGGCGCCGATCGAGATGTTCGAGACCACGGTGACGTTCAAGCCGCGCGATCAATGGCGGCCTGGCATGACCATGGACAAGTTGCGTGCTGAACTTGATGCGGCGGTGAAGGTGCCGGGTCTGACGAACCTGTGGGTGCCACCGATCCGCAACCGCATTGACATGCTTGCCACCGGCATCAAGAGCCCGATCGGGATCAAGGTGTCGGGGCCGGACACCCGGGTTATCGAGCAGATCAGCAGCGAACTTGAACGCCTCGCGAGAACGGTGCCCGGTGTGAGTTCCGCGTTGGCCGAGCGCGTGACCGGCGGTCGCTATGTTGATGTCAGCATCCGTCCGGAAGTCGCAGCCCGCTACGGCTTGAGCCAGGCGGATCTGCAGCAGCTCATCGCCACGGTCGTCGGTGGCGATCCCATCGGCGAGACCATCGAGGGCCGCGAGCGCTATCCCATTGTGCTGCGCTACCCCCGCGGGCAACGCGATTCGCTGGCGGCGCTAGCGCAATTGCCACTGGTGGCTCCAGGTGGCGTGGAACTCTCGCTGGGGCAAGTGGCCGATCTGACGCTGACGCCCGGACCGCCGATGCTCAAGAGCGAGAACGGACGTCTGGTCGGTTACATCTTCGTCGATGTCGCCGGCCGGGATCTCGGTTCGGTGGTGAAGGACCTGCAGCAGCGCACCGCCAAGGACATCACCTTGCCGCCGGGTTATGGCATTGCATGGTCGGGCCAGTACGAATACCTGGCGCGGGCGCTGGCTCGGTTGCAGTGGGTCGTGCCGGCCGCTCTGGCGATCATCTTTCTGCTCATCTACCTGGTGTTCCGCCGCTTCAGCGAGGCAGCCATCATTCTGCTGAGCGTGCCGCTGGCGCTGGTCGGCGGGCTGTGGCTGATCTGGGGACTCGGCCACGCGATGTCGATCGCAACCATGATCGGTTTCATCGCGTTGGGCGGCGTCGCCGCCGAGTTCGGCGTGATCATGCTGCTGTACCTGCGCCACGCTTGGGAGCGGCGCCTCGCTGCGGGCGAACCGGAGACTCTCGCCACGCTGGAGGCGGCCATCCGCGAAGGCGCGGTGCTGCGCGTGCGACCCAAGGCCATGACCGTCGCCGTGATCCTCGCCGGCCTGCTGCCCTTGTTCATCGGTGGCGGTGCCGGGTCGGAAGTCATGCAACGCATCGCCGCGCCGATGATCGGCGGGATGGTCACCGCGCCATTGCTGTCGATGCTGGTGATTCCGGCCGCGTATCGCCTGCTGCGTGGTCGCACTTTGTCACGAACCACGCCCGCGGCACCGCCGCCAGATGCCGCGACGTGTCAAAGACCACATTGAAATTGCTTTTATAACGGTGGCGGCAGGCCGACTGCGTTGCCGTCGCATGACTCTGCAGTCACCCTTCAATAATCGAGGTAAGAACAGATGAAACTGATGCCCTTCGCGTCCACCCTGGCGATACTGCTGCTGGCAGCATGCTCGCAGGCACCCAGCAATGACGATGCGACCACCCATGGCTCCGCTGCGACGGCTGACAACATGGCTATGTCGGCCACAGAACATGCACAGATGGCTGATCGGGAAAAACCCGCTTCGCCCGAGAGGGCTAAAAACGCTTCAGCCGCCGGCACGGTGGAGTCCGTCGACATTGCTGCCGGCAAGATCACCATCGCCCATGGCCCGGTAGAGGCACTGCACTGGCCGGCTATGACGATGGGCTTCACGGCATCGCCCGAGCTGATCGCTCCGGTGGAGGTCGGACAGAAAGTGCAGTTCGATTTCGAGGCGCGAGGCATGACGGCCAGGATCACCCGAATCGCTCCTGCACAGTAGCTGGGTCTGCGGGATATCCGAGGAGCGGCGGTGTCGCCCTCGGACCAGAACTGCGTCGGCCACTAACTGGCTTCACCTGGAAGCTGACCTCGCGAAAATGGCGAAGGAGCGGCGCTATGTCGAGACAGGCTCGCCGTGGACGGTGTTGCCATCGGCCACGGGCGACCTTCCTCAGCTCCGCCGAGTAGAGGCGGAGGGTCCGCCACCTCATTTTGATTCTACAAGAATAGTTGTATAGTGCAGTTATGAAAGATGACTTTGCTGTCTCAGCGCTGTCTGCCCTTGCGCATTCCGACCGCCTAGCCGCATTCAGGATGCTCGTGCGCGCAGGCCCCAATGGCATGCCGTCGGGCGAGATCGCCGAAGCGCTTGGGATTGCGCCACCGCGCATGAGCTTTCACCTTGCGACCCTGGAGCGGGCGAGCCTTCTGCGCTCTTGGCGCGACGGGCGGCGCGTCCTGTACGCGGCCAGCTACGAGGACATGCGCCAGCTTCTTGAATTCCTCACTGAGGACTGCTGTTCCGGGAATCCGGACATCTGCGGCGCCCTCAATAACCTCGTCACTCCTTGTACCGCGGAGACCTGCGCATGAGCTTTCCTCAGCCCTTTAACGTCCTGTTCCTATGCACCGGTAATTCAGCCCGCTCGATCCTGGCCGAGAGCGTCCTTCGCAAGATCGGCGATGGCCGTTTCAATGCGTTCTCCGCGGGCAGCCACCCCAAGGGGGAGGTCCACCCTCTGGCAATCGAGACGCTGCGTCAGGCCGACTACCCAGTCGAGGGCCTGCGCTCCAAGGCGTGGGACGAGTTCGGAGTGCCGGATGCCCCGCGCATGGATTTCGTGTTCACCGTCTGCGACCAAGCCGCCGGCGAGGCCTGCCCGTTCTGGCCAGGACAGCCGGTTACCGGGCACTGGGGCATCGAGGACCCTAGCCACGAAACGCGCGGGGACATGTGGCAGCGCGCTGCCTTCCGGCAGGCGCTGGTGTACATGGAGAACCGCATCAAGGCGTTCGTCGCGCTACCGATCCACACGCTGTCGCGGGCGGCCTTGACGGCGCAGGTAAGCGACATCGGGCAGTTCGAGGGCGCCACGTCGCCCCGACCCGACCCGACGTGGCTTGAGGGATCATCATGACGCTGACGATCTACCATAACCCGGCCTGCGGCACGTCTCGGAATACCCTTGAAATGATGCGCCAGTCTGGTGAAGACCCGGTGGTCATCGAGTACCTGCAGGCGCCGCCCACGCGCGAGAAGCTGGTCGAGCTGCTCGCCGCGATGGGCATGTCCCCTCGTGAGCTCCTGCGCCAGAAGGGAACACCGTACGCTGAGCTGGGCTTGGATAATCCCGCGCTCACCAACGAACAACTGGTGGACGCGATGATGGCGCACCCGATCCTGATCAACCGTCCCATCGTTGTTTCCGACCGGGGCGTGGCGCTGTGCCGACCGTCCGAAAAGGTGCTCGCGCTGCTCGACAACCCGGTGTCCTCCTTCACCAAGGAAGACGGCGAAATCGTGACCGCAGCCGGGGCGTCGACGTGATTGATCGCATTGCCGTAGATCTGCCGAGCATCGACGCAACGCAACTTGCACCGATCGACGTTGACGCACTAGCTGGGCCCGGCGAGCCAAGGCACCCACCGCGGATCCTCATCCTCTATGGATCGCTGCGGGAACGCTCTTATTCCCGGCTGCTGGCAGAAGAAGCCGGCCGACTCTTGCGCTGGTATGGCTGCGAGGTGCGAATCTTCGATCCGCATGACTTGCCACTGCCTGACGGAGCCACCCCGGATCATCCGAAGGTGGGTGAGTTGCGCGAGCTCGCGTACTGGTCCGAAGGCATGGTTTGGGTCAGCCCGGAACGCCACGGCGCCATGACCGGGATCATGAAGGCACAGATCGATTGGATTCCTCTGGCCGACGGCGCCAAGCGCCCAACACAAGGCAAAACCTTGGCGGTGATGCAGGTGTCCGGCGGCTCGCAGAGCTTCAACGCGGTAAACCAGCTGCGCGTCCTCGGCCGGTGGATGCGTATGGTCACCATCCCGAACCAGTCCTCGGTGGCCAAGGCATTCCAGGAATTTGATGAGGCCGGACGCATGAAGCCATCTGCGTACTATCAGCGAGTTGCTGACGTGTGCGAGGAGTTGGTGAAGTTCACTTGGCTCGTGCGTGGTCGCTCTGTGTATCTGACCGATCGCTATTCCGAGCGCGTTGAGAGCGCCGAAGAACTGTCCAAGCGCGTGAATCAGCGCTCCATCTAACCTTTGTCGGAGCGCGGCATGCTTGCCCTCGCGATATTCATCGTCACCCTTGTATTCGTCATCTGGCAGCCGCGCGGATTCGGTATCGGTTGGTCGGCACTCGCCGGCGCCGCAGTAGCGTTGGCCACCGGCGTCGTCGGGTGGGGTGACGTCGCCACGGTGTGGGGGATTGTCTGGGATGCGACGTTCACTTTCGTCGCACTCATCATCATCTCGCTCATCCTAGACGCAGCCGGCTTCTTCGAATGGGCTGCCCTGCATGTGGCCCGCTGGGGCGGCGGCAATGGCCGGAAGCTCTTCCCGCTGGTCGTCTTGCTGGGCGCTGCGATCGCGGCAGTATTCGCCAACGATGGCGCTGCACTCCTGCTGACGCCGATTGTTCTTGCCATTCTGCTGCGCTTGAACTTCCCGCCTGCAAGTGCGCTGGCGTTCACTGTGGCTTGCGGCTTCATTGCTGATACGGCCAGCCTGCCGCTCGTTGTCTCGAACTTGGTCAACATCGTCACCGCGAACTTCTTTGACGTCTCATTTGGACGCTACGCAGCGGTCATGGTGCCGGTGAATTTGGTGTCGGTCGGTGCCACGCTGATCGTCCTGTGGCTCTGGTTCCGCCGCGACATTCCGCGCACTTACCCGCTCCACGATCTTGAAGCGCCGCATGAGGCGATCCGCGACAAGGCAGTCTTTCGCGCCGCCTTGCCCCTTCTTGCATCGTTGCTCGTTGCGTACTTCGTAACCGGGCCGCTCGGCGTCCCCATCGCCTTGGTGACGGGTGCGGCTGCGCTGGTGCTGGTGGCAATTGCAGGTCGCTGGGCGAGAGGCGGCCGAGGCGCCACCATGGCCCTGACCAAGATTCTGCGCGGCGCGCCTTGGCAGATCGTGCTGTTCTCGGTTGGCATGTATCTTGTGGTTTATGGGCTTGGCAACGCCTGGCTGACAAAGGTGGCAAGTGCGGTGCTTGAGTGGCTGGCAGCGCAGGGAACCTTTGTGGCCACGATCGGTACCGGCTTCGCGGTGGCGGGTCTCGCATCGATGATGAACAACATGCCGGCAACCCTGGTGGGCGCGCTGGCCATCGACGGGGCCAATCTTCCGGCCGCCACCCGCGAAATGATGATCTATGCCAACGTCGTGGGCAACGACCTTGGCCCCAAGCTCACTCCGATTGGGTCGCTCGCGACCCTGCTGTGGCTGCACGTCCTTGCCGGCAAGGGCCAACGGATTACGTGGGGGCAGTACATGAAGGTGGGGCTGATCCTCACGCCCCCCGTCCTGTTGGCCACGCTCATCGCGCTCTGGATCTGGCTGCCGCTCGCGCAATGACCGCGTGGACGCAAGGCCGCCGTCAGTGATCACAATTTCTTCAGGGGTGCTGCGGTGGGTGGCGGCGGCACCGGTCCCGGGTCGTTGAAGCACAGCATGACCTGATCGATGCCGAATTGGTCGGCAAGCACCCGCGCGGTCACCGCGTGCACCAGGTCCAGGTCGACCGAGGGCGCCGCGACAGTGATGGTGGCCGCGATCGCACGACCGTGCTCTTTGGCGGGGACCAGGCGCAGGTCATCGACCGCTTTCACGCCCGGGTCGGTAAACATCGCCGCACGCACCTGTTCCAGGTTGATCTCGTTCATGGTGTCGAAGATTCCAAAGCAGTGCCACCGGCGCGGGGAGCTCGGTCGCGATGCAGCCAACGATAGAGCACCGGCAGCACCAATAAGGTCAATGCGGTGGATGAGACGATACCGCCGATGACGACAGTGGCCAGCGGCCGCTGCACTTCCGAGCCAGCACCGACATTCAAGGCCATGGGTAGGAAGCCCAGGGAGGCCACCAGGGCGGTCATCAGCACCGGCCGCAGGCGTCCAAGGGCGCCGTCGCGCACAGCCTCGTCCAGCGGATCGCCCTGTTCGCGCAGACGGCGGATGAAGGCGATCATGACCAGCCCGTTGAGTACGGCCACGCCCGACAGCGCGATGAAGCCCACGCCGGCCGAGATCGACAGCGGAATCCCGCGCAAGGCCAGTGCCAGTACACCGCCGGTCAGCGCCAGTGGCACGCCACTGAACACGATGGTCGCATCCTTGGCCGAACCGAAGGCCATGAACAGCAGAGCAAAGATCAACGCCAGTGTCACCGGAACGACCACGCCCAGGCGTTGGGTGGCCGAGATCAGCTGCTCGAAGGTACCGCCGTAATCGATCCAGTAGCCCTCTGGAAGCGCGACATCCTGGCCGATGCGTGTGCGCAACTCGCCGACGAACCCGCCCAGATCGCGCTCGCGCACGTTGGCGGTGATCACCACGCGGCGCTTGCCGTTCTCGCGGTTGATCTGATTGGGCCCGCGCTCCACCTGGATCTTGGCCACTTCCCGCAGCGGCACCGTGCGAGGCCCCCCATTGGCGCCGGCGGCCAGACGGCTGGACTCATCGACACTGGTGCTTGCCGGCAGCGGAATGGGCAGATCTGCCAGCACAGCGGGGTCTTGGCGCTGCGCTTCGGGCAGGCGCACGACCAGGTCGAAGCGGCGGTCGCCCTCGATCAACTGGCCGGCAACACTGCCCCCAATGGCCGTGGCCACCGTTTCCTGCACATCGCCCGGGTTCAGGCCATACCGTGCCAATGCCGCCGGATCTGGCGTGATGGTCAACAGCGGCAGGCCCGAGACCTGCTCGGCCTTGACGTCTTCGGCGCCAGGGACGCTGCGCATCACCCGCTCGACCCGGCTGGCCAGACGCGTCAGCTGGTCCAGATTGTCGCCGTAGACCTTGACCGCCACGTCCGAACGGACGCCGGAGATCAACTCGTTGGTGCGCATCTGGATGGGCTGGGTGAACTCGTAGTTGCTGCCCGGAATTTCCTTGGCCGCCGCCTCCAGCTCTTCCACCAGCTCGGCCTTGGGCTTGCGCGGATCGGGCCACTGGTCGCGGGGCTTGAGCATCAGGAAGGTGTCGGCCATCGACGGGGGCATCGGGTCGGTGGCCACCTCGGCGGTGCCGATCTTGGAGAAGATGTTGGCCACCTCCGGGAACTGGGCCAGGCGCTTCTCCAGCGTTTCCTGCATAGCCACCGACTGCTCCAGGCTGGTGCCGGGAATACGCATGGGCTGCAAGGTGATGTCGCCCTCATCCAGGCTCGGCACGAACTCCGAGCCCAAGCGGGTGGCCAGCACGCCACAGCCCACCACCAGCACGGCCGCGCCTGCCAGCACCACGACCCGGCGCCGCAGTGCCCAATCCAGCAGCGGCGTATAGCGGGCCCGCGACCAGCGCATGAGGCGGTTGTCGTGCTCAGCCACGCGGCCGCGCAGGAAGGTGGCGATCGCCGCCGGCACGAAGGTCAGCGACAACACCATGGCGCCGGTAAGGGCGAGCACCACCGTGATCGCCATCGGGTGGAACATTTTTCCTTCCACCCCGGACAGCGCGAAGATCGGCAGGTAGACCGCCGCGATGATGCCCAGGCCAAACAGGCTGGGACGGATCACCTCGGCGGTGGCCGAGGCGGTCAGGTCATAGCGCTCTTCATCGTTGAGCTGGCGGCCCAGCGCGTGCTGCGCCTCCCCGAACCGGCGCAGACAGTTCTCGATGATGATCACCGCCCCGTCCACGATCAGGCCGAAGTCCAGCGCACCCAGACTCATCAGGTTGCCCGATACGCCGCCACGCACCATGCCGATGATGGTGAACAGCATCGCCAGCGGAATCACCGCCGCGGTGATCAACGAGGCGCGCACATTGCCTAGCAGCAGGAACAGCACCACCACCACCAGCAGCGCGCCCTCGATCAGGTTCTTGGACACCGTGCCGATGGTGCGGTCCACCAGCGCGGTGCGGTCATAGACGGCCTTGGCATGTACACCGGCAGGCAAGCTGGCGTTGGCGGCGTCCAGCTTGGCCGCGGCCGCCTGGGAGACCTCCCGGCTGTTGGCGCCGAACAGCATGAAGGCGGTACCGACCACGACCTCATGGCCATTCTGGGTGGCCGCGCCGGTGCGAAGCTCCTTGCCTTCGCCCACGCTGGCCACATCGCGCACCCGGATGGGCACGCCGTCACGGCGGTCCAGCACGATGTTGCCGATCGCCTCTAGATTGGCCAGCTGACCTGGCACGCGCACCAGGAACTGCTGGCCATTGCGCTCGATGTAGCCGGCGCCAATGTTCTGATTGTTGCGCATGACCGCGGCGACCACGTCGTTCAACGTGAAGCCCAGCGCCACCAGCTGGGCCGGGTCGGGGGTGATGTGGATCTGCCGCTCAAAGCCGCCGATGGTGTTGACCTCGGTGACGCCCGGCGTGGTGCGCAGCTGCGGCCGGATCACCCAGTCCTGCAGGGTGCGCAGGTCCGTGGCCGTGTACGGGGTGCCGTCGGGCTTGCGAGCGTTGGGCTCGGCCTCCACGGTGTACATGAAAATCTCGCCCAGCCCGGTGGAGATGGGGCCCATTTCCGGGTCCAACCCTTCGGGCAGCTGGGAAGAGATCTGCTGCAGGCGCTCAGCGACCTGCTGGCGGGCAAAGTACAGGTCGGTGCCGTCCTTGAACACGACAGTGACCTGGGAGAGCCCATAACGCGACAGCGAGCGGCTGTAGTCCAGCTTGGGCAGGCCGGCCATGGCCGTTTCAATGGCAAAGGTCACCCGTTGCTCGGCCTCCAGCGGCGAGTAGCCCGGGGCTTGGGTGTTGATCTGGACCTGGACGTTGGTGATGTCCGGCGTGGCGTCGATGGAAAGGTGACGGTAGCTCCACACGCCCAGCGCAACCAGCGCAGCGGTGAGCACCAGCGTCAGCCAGCGATGGCGGATGGACAGCCCAATGAGGCGTTCGAGCATGGCGGGCCTCATTCCTCTTCCACGGTGGACTTTTCGATGTCGGCCTTGATCAGGAAGCTCTGAGCCACCACCACCTGTTCACCGGCCTTGAGTCCTTCCAGTACTTCGGCGCGTTCGGCGTCGCGGCGGCCCAGCTTGACCGGCCGGGTGTGGTAGGTCTCGCCCTGCTGCACGTAGACCACGTCCTGGTCTTCAGCGGTCTGCAGCGCGGTGATCGGCACCACCAGCGCTGCCGATTGGCGATCCACAGTCACCCGCGCCTTGACCGCCGAACCGGGCCGCCACAGGCCATCGGTGTTGGCCACCGTGGCGCGCGCAATGGTGCTTTGGCTGGCGGTGGCGGTGCCGGGAAGGACGCGCTCTAAGGTGGTCTGCGCCGTGACGCCATCGCTCAAGCGGGTGACCGTCACCGGCACGCCGGCACCGATGTGCTGGACGTCGGCCCCGAAGATGTGCAGGTCCACCCACAGCGTGGACAGGCCCGCTACCTCGAACAGCGGTGCGCCCTCAGCGGCTGCCATGCCCACAGCGGCCGTACGCGCCATGACCACGCCACTGATCGGCGCGGTGACGGTGTAGGTGGTCAGGCTCAGGTTGCTCTCCACGGTGGCCAGTGCCTGGCCGGCGCGTACCTGATCGCCCACGCCGGCTCGCACGGAGCGGACCGGTCCGGGAAAGCGTGCAGTGACCTGCGCGATGCGCCCGTCAATCGGGGTCAACAGCCCTTGCACCTCATGCTCATCGGCAATCTCACCGGGGCCTGCAGGCGCGACCTGGATACCCGCCGCCTGCGCCGCTTTGGCGGCAATCTTGGTTTCCAACGGTGCCTCCTCGTGCTCACCGTGTTCTTCGCCCTCAGCGGCGGCGCCGCTCTCGGAGGCTTCGTTGGGGGCCGACGCGTTGCAGGCGGCCAGCATCAGGGCCATGCCCAGTGCGGTCCAGGAAAAGCGATTCATGGGGTCTCTCCAGTGGAAGCGGCCGCCGGCGGCGTGACAAGCGCCTGGCCGGTCAGTCGTTGAATTTCGATCAGGGCGCGCTGCGCATCGAGCGCCACGTCCAGCTGCTGCTGGGCCATGGCCGTGCATTCGGACTGCAACTGTGCCCATTCCAGGTAGCTGATCGCGCCAGCGCGATAGGCGCGCTCGGCGGCCTGCTCAGCCCGGGCCAGCTTCGGCAGCACGTCGCCTTGCAACCGTGCCACCTCGGCCTGTGCCACGGTGTAGCGGCCATGGGCCTCGACCAACGTGGAATACAGCGACAAGCCCTTGGAATCGCGCTCGATTGCCAGCACCTCCAGTTCGGCTTCACCGGCGCGAATCTCCGGCTGTGCACGGCTGCGGCTGCCCAGCGGCATGGACAGGCTGGCCACCAGCGCGGTGTCATCGGACTCCTGCAGGCGACGCACACCCAGCTGCCAGGACAGGTCCGGCGCGGCCGCCGAACGCGCCAGCTGCAGTCGTGCCTGCGCGATCCGACGGGCGTCGGCAAACTGCGCCAGTTCCGGAGTCCGCTCCAGCTCCTCGGCCAGCGTCTGCATGGACGCGATCGCCGGCAAGACCATGGGATCGGCCGCAGCCACCTCGAAGCTGGGAGCACGTTCGCCCCACAGTGCGGCCAGATGCTGACGAGCGGCGATTCGCTGCTGCTCGGCCCGATCACGGGTCAGCTCGGCCCGCGCCAGTGCAGCTTGGGCGGTGAGCACCACCGATTCTGGTGAGGCGCCGGCCTGTAGGCGCTGCCGGGCGGCCGCCACGGTCCGCTGGCGCTGACCGACATCCATGTTCGCCAGTTTGCGTTGCCGATCGGCACCGACCACGGCCAGGTAGCGCTGCGCCGTTTCGGCGAGCAGGTCCAGTCGGCCGGTCTCCCGCTGCACGGCCAGTGCATCAATCCGGCCCTGGGCCAAGGTGCGGCGGGCGTCGAGCTTGCCGCCGCGCTCCAGGACCGAGCTCAGGCTCAAGGTCAGTTCCGCGCTGTCCAGGCCGCGGGCTGCGCCAGTGCCCAAAGCGTTTTCGACCTCTGCACCGACCGTCCACGGTGGGCGCTGCACCGCCTGATCGCGCTCGGCAGCGAGCACGTTGGCCCGAGCATCGACCAGGCGCAGCTCGGGGTGGGTTTGGGCCACACGCGCAAACGCGTCGTCCAAGGTCATCAACTCGGCGGCCGACGCCGGCGTCGCCATTGCGCCGCCCAACAGCAGCCATGCGGCTATCGCCGCCAATCGCACATGCATGGAAGTACTCCGAAGGTTCTCGATATCGACAGGGTGCCGGCGCATGCCGGCGGACCTCACCCTGCGATCGGCGGTCGGAATGGCGCAATCGGGTGCGCGTGCGGATACGTCGGCGTATCGGCGTTCAGTACGGGCAAATACCGGCCGATGTCCGCCACGGCCAGCAGGATCTCAGGTGCCGGCACGGCTTGGCCGCAACACAGCACCAGCTGCTGAAGCCGGTGCAGGGCGACGTCTATGCCACGCTCGGCAGCTGGCGGCGACACTGCCGGGCCGCGGTCGGCAGTGGCCAGATGGGTTTGAACATGTAGCTCGCCGACCAGTGCCAGCACCGGCTGCGCCACCAGACCCACGGCCAAGTGCGCCAGCAGGAGCCAGCGCAGGCCAGAACCCAGCCGGCCAAGCCTGGTCATACAGCCGTCTTGCGCGCGTCGGCACGTGCCCGGCGGGCATCACCCAAGATCTCGAAGGCCTCCTTGATCACGTACAGGCCGATCAGGGCGCCGATCACGAAATCCGGGTACGGACTGGCCAGCCACCAGACCAGCAGGCCGGCCAGGATCACGCCAACATTGGCGACCACATCAGCCCGGGTGAACAGCCAGGTGGCTCGCAGATGCACTTCGCCGGACTTTAGCGGCGCCAGCATGCGCAGCACGGTCATATTGACCGCCAGCGACAGCAGGGCGGTGCCAATCATCCAGCCGCTGACCGGCTCGGCGCCGTACATCACGCGACGGCCGACCTCAACCAACACGCCCACACCCAGCACAAGCAGCACGCTGCCGCTGACCCACGCGGCATTGGCCTTGAATCGCGCCGTGCGCCCGATAGCGACCAGGCCAATGGCATAGGCGGTGGCATCGGACAGCATGTCCAGAGCGTCGGCCAGTAGGCCAGTGGAATGGGCAATCCAGCCGGCGATGCCGCCGATCACGGCCATCGCCGCGTTCAACGCTAGGGCGATCCAGAGGACGCGCCGCTCCTGCGCATTCTTGGCCTCGTGGTGGCAGCCGCAATCACTCATCGGAACATCTCCAGTCGCAGGGAAGCCGGGCCCGGGCGGGCCGCTGGCATGACACAGCAGGTGAGGGTAAAGTCCGTAGCTACTACGGAGTCAAGCGTACTACGAATGAAAATCAGTGAGGCTGCCGACGCCAGTGGATGCCACCTGGAGACGATCCGCTATTACGAGCGGATCGGCCTGCTGCCGCGCCCGGGGCGCTCGGGCAATGGCTACCGGGTCTATGGCCCGGCCGACATCGAGCGGCTGCGCTTCATTGCGCGCGGCCGGGACCTAGGCTTCAGCCTAGAGGAGGTCCGCAGCCTGCTGCAGCTGGCCGGCGATGAGGAGCTTTCGTGCGGGGACGTGGATCGGCTGGCACGCAGCCATCTGACCGACGTGCGGGCGCGCATGGCCGACCTGCAGCGCATGGCCAGCGAGTTGGAACGGGTGATTGCCAGTTGCCACGGTGGGCAGCGGGCGGAATGCACCATCCTGTCGACCCTGCGGCAGCCGGTCGCTGTGGAGGCCACGCGCCAGTGACCGAACTGGACCGCTACCTCGATGCGGCCACGCGCCAGAACACGGTGCGCAGCTATGCGTCGGCGCTGCGGCACTTTGAAGTCGAGTGGCAAGGCCACCTCCCAGCGACACCTGACAGCGTGGCCCGATACCTGGCCGCGTATGCGCAGACCCTGGCCACCAGCACCCTTCGCCAACGCCTGGCGGCCATCGCCTCTTGGCACCGCGACCACGGATTTGTCGATCCCACCCGGTCGCCGCTGGTGCGCAAGGTGCTCAAAGGCATCCAGACCCTGCACCCCGGGCAGGTCAAGCAAGCCGCGCCGCTTCAGATTCGGCGGCTGGTCGAGCTCGACGACTGGCTGGCCGCTGCGATCGCGGCGGCACGCGCGCGGGGCGACGGAGCGGCAGCGCTGCGCCACCAACGGGACCGAGCGCTGGTGCTGCTCGGATTCTGGCGTGGCTTTCGCGGCGATGAACTGCTGCGTCTGGACGTGGCCCATCTCACGCTGGTGCCGGGACAGGGGATGACCTGTTTCCTGCCGCGCAGCAAGGGCGATCGCCGAGCGGCCGGCGTTACCTACAAGGTGCCGGCGTTGTCGCGGCTGTGCCCGGTGGAGGCGACCCAGGTGTGGCTGCAGGCGGCCGACCTGCAGGAAGGACCGGTATTTCGGGCGGTCAACCAATGGGGCCAGGTGAGCGCCGAAGGCCTCCATCCCAATAGCTTGGTGCGCCTGCTACGCGAGTTGCTGACCAGTGCCGGCTTTGCCGATGCGGGGCTCCACAGCAGCCATTCGTTGCGCCGCGGCTTTGCCAGTTGGGCCAACGACCAAGGCTGGGACATGAAGGCGTTGATGGAGTACGTGGGCTGGCGCGATGTGCAGTCGGCCATGCGCTACCTGGATGGGCGTGACCCGTTTGCCCGGGACCGCATTGAAGCGAGCCTACCCAGTCCAACCGCGCCGGTACCGGCGATGGCACTGCCGGCACCCGAGGGCAAATCTGCGCTGCAGCTCCGTCTGCGCATGGTGCTGACCCCGTTTGCCCGCGCGGGCCGCGGCGCGGCCAAGGCCCGGGGCCGGATTGAAGAGATCTGCTTGGCTCCGTTCCAGGCAGTGCGTCTGAACACCGCCAGCAGCGAGTACCGGTTAACTGTTCCCACCGATCCCGATCGGGATCTGGATGAAATCCTGGCCACGTTGCTCGATGACATGCACCGCATGGCCGATACGCACCAGTGTTTCCTGGAAGCGTCTCTCAATACAGACGACGGCCGGCACTGGGATTGATCCCCTCATAACCTCCGGATCCAATGGCTACCCTTCACGAGACCGCCTACCCGCGACTGAAGCCTGATCCCACCGCCAAGGAACTGGAGGAGATCTCTACCCCCACCGCCGCTGAGATTGCATTCGCCAAGCAGCTGACCACCCAGCCGGGTCCGCAACTGGCGGTACTGATCCATCTCAAGCTCTTCCAGCGCTTGGGTTACCTCACAGTGTTGGCCGAAGTGCCCGAGCGGATCCGGAAGCACATCGCCAAGGCCGCCCGACTCGGGCGCGTATTGGACACCGACCAGCTCGAACGCTATGACGCCTCCGGCAGCCAGCGCCGGCATATGCCGCAGCTGCGGCAGTTCATTGGGGTGCGTCCCTTGGACAAAGCTGGGTTGTCTTGGCTGGACACAGTGGCCACCGGAGCAGCCCAGACCAAGCACACTATCCCGGACATCGTGAACGTCCTGCTCGAAGAGCTGGTGCACCACCGCTACGAACTGCCAGGCTTCCGCACCTTGGAGCTGGCCGCCATTGGCGCACGCGAGCGGGTCAATTTGGGGTACTACCGCAGCATCAGCCACGCACTGACGCCTGCCACACGCACGCTCATTGACGAATTGCTGCGCGCACCGGAAGGCTCCAGATTTACTGGCTGGCAATCGCTCAAGCGCGAGCCTGGCCGGCCGACCAACAAGGAAGTTCGTTTTTATCTGCAGCACATCCGCATGCTGCAGCAGTTGGCTGACCAACTGCCTCCCATCGATGTGCCGGTGCCCAAGCTCAAGCAATTCCGTGCAATGGCTCGGGCCTATGACGCCAGCGAACTGGCCGAATTGGCTGAGGACAAGCGCTATGCGCTGGCCACCATCTTCATTCGCTCCCAGCACGCCAAGACGCTGGATGATGCAGCCGAGTTGTTCATCAAGCAGGTGCGCGGGCTGGAGAACACGGCCCAGCAGAAGCTGCTGGCTTACCAGCTCGAACATGCCAAGCGGGCCGACTTCCTCATCGGCCAGCTCAAGGAGATCCTGCAGGCCTATCAGCTCGACGGCAGCGATAGTCAGCGCGTGGATGCCATCGACAACAGCCTGGAAGCGGAAGTGTCGACCTTGCTGGCCGAATGCGAAGAACATATGGCCTACGCCGGGAAGAATTACCTGCCTTTCATGCTGCAGCCCTATGGCGCGGTCAGGCCGCTGCTGTTCAATGGGCTTGAGCTGATGAACTTGCGGGCGACCAGCCACGATGCCGGCATGGAGCCGTTGATCGCAGCCGTGCTCTCGCTGCGCAACCAGCGCCGTGAGCTGATCGAGGTCGCTTCCCTCGGTTTGGACCCGGAAAAGGACTTCGACTGGATGTCCAAGCTCTGGCGTCAGCACGTGTTCGGCAAGCGGGCCAGCGCGGCCGGCGCCGGCTGGATGCACCGGAAGTATTTTGAGGTGGCCGTGCTGGTGCAGGTCAAAGACGAGCTGAAATCCGGAGATCTCTTCATTCCCAGCAGCGAACGGTTTGACGACTACCGCGAGCAGCTGGTCGATGAAGCCACCTTGGCCCAGGAACTGGAAGCCTATGGTCAGGTGTCAGGCCTGCCCACCGACGCCGAGTCTTTCGTGGCGGGGTTGCGTGCACAATTGACCGCCTTGGCCGATGAGGTTGACGCGCGTTTCCCGGAAAACGCGCATGCGGACATCCTAGATGGGCGCCTGGTGCTGCGGAAGGGGCAACGGGCCGAAGTCTCCAGCGCGATTACCGCCGTGGATCGCCTCATCGCCGAACGGCTCCCAGAGTCCAGCATCGTAGATGTCCTGATCGATGCCAGCCAATGGCTGGATCTGCACCGTTTCTTCCGCCCGATCGCCGGTACCGAGAGCCAAGTCGAAGATCTGCCCCGACGTGTGATCACCACGCTATTTTGCTATGGCTGCAACCTGGGGCCGACGCAGACGGCGCGGTCGATCAAGGGTTTCAGTCGGCGCCAGGTCGCTTGGCTCAACCTCAAATACGTGACCGAGGATGTGCTTGAGAAGGCCATCGTGGAGGTCATCAATACCTACAACAAATTCGACTTGCCGGGCTATTGGGGCAGCGGGAAGAGCGCCTCAGCAGATGGCACCAAATGGAGCGTCTACGAGGACAACCTGTTGTCGGAGTACCACATCCGTTACGGCGGTTACGGTGGCATCGGCTACTACCACGTATCCGACAAATACGTGGCGTTGTTCAGTCACTTCATTCCCTGTGGCGTGCACGAGGGCATCTACATCCTCGACGGCCTGCTGGCCAACACGTCCGACATCCAGCCTGAGATCGTCCATGGCGACACGCAGGCCCAAAGCTACCCGGTCTTCGGTCTGGCCCACATGCTGGGCATCCAGCTGATGCCCAGGATACGAAACATCAAGGATCTGAATTTCTTCCGGCCCGAACCTGGCAGGGCCTATAAGAACATCCAGGCATTGTTCGGAGACAGCATCGACTGGCAACTGATCGCCACCCATCTCCACGACATGCTGCGGGTGGTGATCTCGATCCGATTGGGCAAGATCACCGCGTCCTCGATCCTGCGCCGGCTGGGCACCTATAGTCGGAAGAACAAGCTGTACTTCGCCTTCCGGGAACTTGGCAAGGCCGTCAGAACGCTGTTCTTGCTGCGCTACATTGATGACAACGAGATCTGCAAAACGATCCATGCTGCGACCAACAAGAGCGAGGAGTACAACGGCTTCGTGAAGTGGGTCTTCTTTGGCAGCCAGGGGATCATTGCTGAGAACGTCCAACACGAGCAGCGCAAGATCATCAAGTACAGCCAGCTGGTCGCCAACATGATCATCCTCCACAACGTGGAGGGCATGAGCCGCACCTTGGCTGAGATGCGGAAGGAGGGGATTGAACTGACGCCCGAGATCCTGGCCGGCCTGTCGCCGTATCGGACCAGCCACATCAATCGCTTCGGCGACTACCATCTCGACCTTGATAGGGAAGTGGCGCCGCTGAGCTATACAGCGAAAGTCCTTGAACAGGCCCCATAGACGGGGAGATCCGCTATCGGGACAAGGAAATTATGATTTTGTTTCAATCGCTTAGGCGGTTTTTGGCCCTGTACGTAACGATTCCCTGCCGACCCTCTACTACTGTCGATTCCGACCACCTGCTTCACGGTGCCGGCCCAGTGCGGATACTGGCGCCGCAGTGCCGGCACGACGATATTCTTGACCGCGTAGTTTATTTTCAACCCTGCCTTGGCCGCTGGCGTGGCTTGCCGGTTACCGACCCAGATACCCATGACGCGGTCACCGTCGTAGGAGGTAATCTTGCCGCCCTCCTTCTTGATGATGGTGGCGGCGCAATGCAGGAACGCTTTGTAGATCTCCGCGCTCAGCCACCAATGCTCGGCATCGACCATCTTGGTGGAGCCTTTAAGGTCTGCGTACAGGACCGTGGCGCGATCAAACTCGACTGCGTCGTTGCCGAGCCGCAGATCCTCAGGATCGGGCACGACCTGGCCCTGTCGGGTTGACCATTGGTTTTGCGTGATCGCTTCCACTGCTGCCGTCATCTCTTCCAGCACTGTCATGGTCAGTCTCTCGGTCCAGCGGCGAGAATCCGGGCGCGGATCTGCTCGCACGCCGGTGCCAGCAAGGCACGGGCATCGGCACCAGGTTTGTATCGGTAAGGAACGGTAGTCAGCCCCGCCAGATCGCTCGGCAGCTTCAGCTTGTCTTCGCGCGGCTCCATCAGGAAGGCGCGCCGACGTCCCAGAAACCCAATGAACATGCCCAGCTCAAAGACGACGTTGTCGCGCATGACCGGCCACTCGTCACCGCGGCTGATCACCATGTCGTCGGCATGCGCCACGGCAATTGCAAAGTCCGCCTGCTCCAGCTGGGCCTCCAGCTCATCAAGGGTGTAGTTGGCCGCGCGGAAAACGCCGTGGTCCCAGACCACCGTCAGGAAGGGATCGTGCTCGAAATGCTGCACCAGCAGGCGGGTGACCGGCAGCGCCTCCACCGAGGACATCACGAAGACCCGGACCCGTTCGCGGGGGGCCGTAATCATTCGGTTACGCTCCTTCAGCCGGCGCGACAGAGCAGCTGCCAAGCGCCGCCAGATCAATGGGTGTGCATCGGCAGCGCGACTGAAATCGCTTTCAGGCACCTTCAACACCACTGTGGGCTCGGTGGCGGTAATGGTGGCCGCACGCAACTGGGTCGGCTCGATGGCTGCCATCTCCCCCACGTGTTCCCCGACTCGGCGGGTATTGACCACCTTGCCATTGACGATCACGTCCACCGCACCGGCAACGATGAAAAACACGTCGGTTTCGGCATCTTCTTGCGTGATGAAGGACGCGCCAGCCGCGACTTCCAGCAGTTCCCCGGCCTCAGCCAGCTGCGTGGCAGCAGCCTCCAGCCCCGCCAGGGTGCGGAACTCGGCCAAGGCCGCCACCAGTCGCCTGCCGCCGTCGGCAGAAAGTCGCTCGATAATGCTCGCCCCCATACCTTCCCTCCCTTGAAAGTGTGAACTGGCTCCCAATATACGACAAATGAACCAGCCGAAAACCGGTTGGTGCCCGGCCCGAGAGCGACGCGACCCGCTCCGGCTCGGTCTCCATTTGGCCGCAGGGAGCAGGACGATGGGACATAGCTGGAAGGAAGACCGCACCAAGAAGCGCCTTACCACGCGTTACGAGGAAGTCCGTAAGGTCGATATTCGTGACTACACGCGCGAGACCTCGTTGGACAATATCGCGGTCAACCGCGCCTATCGGGTTAACGGCGCGCATGTCTACATCGACATCGTCAATCTGCAGGACATGCTCAACTGCACCAATGTTGAAGGGGAAACGTGCCACAAGCGCGCTCTCCGCTTCCTGAATCAGCATTACCGCGCCGTCCACCGCCTCCTGGTCGAGAGTGAGACGGTCCGCGTGGATTTCCACAACCAACGGTTGCATGCGGTGGTCACCAAGCCCTATGGCGATGCCGATGAGCGCGCACGGATCGAGCGCGCGGTGGCCATTGCCCAGCTGACCATCGACGTTCTGGCCGAAACGGGCGATACGGATGAGCACATCCCTAATGCACAGGTCCGTGTGGGTATCGACAGCGGGCTGGCACTGGCCGTCAACAACGGTCGCCGCGCCAGCCGCGAGCCGCTCTTCCTGGGCTCCCCGGCAAATCAGGCCGCCAAGTGCGCCGGCCATGGCGTGGCGGAGGGCATTTACCTCACCCATGGTGCACGGGCGCTGCTCGAGCTGCCGGCGCTGAGCGGCGACAAAGACCGCACCACGCCGCTGACCCAGGATCAGGTGGCGGCCTGCGTTGAGGCGGCAGGCTTGGGCGTTTCCAAGACGCGGATCATAGAGCTCTGGAAGGAGGAGCAGGAGGACCTGCCCATTGGCGAATTCGAATTCAGCCGCCCTACCCCGCCGATTTCCGATCTGGACTTCAGCCTGCTTAGCGCTGCCAAGTCCAAGCGCTTCGAGGGTGTGTCGCTGTATGCAGACATCGACGGCTTCACCAACTTCGTAGATAAGCATCTGGATGAGGATCCGCAGCATCTGGTACGCGCTCTCCACGTGCTGCGGTCAGAGCTGGATGCGGTAGTGCACTTGGACTTTGCCGGGCGGCGCATTCGCTTTATCGGCGATTGCCTGCAAGGCGTGCTGCTGGAAGGTACCTCAAAGGAGACCGACACCGAAGCGACGGTGAGTACAGCTGTACAGTGCGCAGGCGCACTTCGCAGCAGCTTCGCCGTGGCCATTGACTACTTGAACTCCGAGGGTTCGATCACCGAGGAGCTGGGTCTGGCCATCGGCTTTGAGCTTGGGCCGCTGGCACTGTCCCGGCTGGGAATGAAGGGCAGTTTGGTGCGCTGCGCAACCGGCAGGGCGGTGCTGGCCTCGGAGGCCGAACAGCGGCAGTGCGATGGCGTGCAGACCGCGATCGGTGAGAAGGCCTACAACGCCGGTACCGACGCAGTTCGTCGAGTGTTCGCATCTGACCGAAAGGTGGCCAACCTCGATTACGCGGCAGCGGTGGAAGAACTGGCCGCGTCGGGTGACCCAGTGGCCAAGGCGGTGTTGGCGGCCCATTACGCAGAGGCGGCCCCCGCGGTGGTTCCCGGCCTTGAACAGCCGATCCGCCCGCACTCAGATATCCACTGATGGCGTTGGCCTTCGAATTGCTGCAAGGCGTGGCATCGGACTACGGTGCCACGCTGCATCGCGCCGCAGGCGGAGGGAGGGCTGAGATCTCGGTCACTCGTCCAGGCGGGGCTGTGCATGTTTTCACCCTGGCGATCTCCATCGCCGGGGAGCACGTGTCTGCTAAGGAAGCCCCAGGACACCACCAACTTCCGCAATTCTGCCCTGACAGACACATCAACCCCAACCAAAGCTTCTGCCTGGGATGGGGTGACGGTAAGCCGGGGCACATTATCGACGAAGCGGCAGCCAGACAGTGGTGGTCGACGGTGTATCGATTCTTGGCCCATCAAATCAGCGCGAATGTACGCAGGGTCTTCCCAGGTGCAGAAAACGGCCGCGCCCATGGCGACGCGGCCAAGCATCAAGCTATCGCGGAGCAGGCGGCCGAATGCCTGGGCCCAGAATTCAAGGCGGCGGCGCAAGCCGGTCTGTTCGAAGTCCGGCAAGATGTGCGGCCGGGAAAGCGTCGACTGGAGCTGTGGCGTGGCGATCAACTGATTGCGCGCGTTTCACTTCGCAGCAATTCCCTGATTTCCGGAAAGCTGGCCTGCCCCTGCGGTTGCCGACCGAAGCGCACGACAGCGGAATGCGCGGACCACGCCGAAGCTCTGGCGACCTATGTCCTGGAGCGGCACCGCTGCGCGCTAGCCGACAGGGCCTTCCTTGATCAATGCGCTGCAGCGGGAATGGCTTGCTGCGGGACCTTGGAGACATGCGGTCTTCGCAACGCCATCCGGCGCAAGCAAGTCGGATGCACGAAGAAAGAGAACCCTCAACATGCAAGAAGTTCGAGATACTGGCGACCGCCAGCCAAATCAAAGCGACCGCGTTAACGCTGCATGGCAGCAGCTTCAACTCGTTCTTGGCTTCTTCTCGCGAGTGGACACGAAGCTATCGGTGGGTCTGGGCATCAACCTGGGCATGCTGGCGATGCTCTCCACCCGAATCCCCAAGCCAGAAGATCTCACCCTGCTTGTTTCAGTCGTTGGCGTGCTGTTCCTGACGCCCCTCACTTTGAGCTTCTGGAACCTGTGGTTGGGCTATTTTCCCGATCTTCGCGGCGGATCCAATTCGCTGATCTTCTTTAGTCGAATCGAAAAAATGACCGAGTCTGAGTTCCTGCGCGCGTGTGAAACCAGAACGCTGGATGGGTTTGAGCGCGACGTGTTGGGCCAATGCTGGAGGAATTCCAAGATCCTGGTCGCTAAGTTCAAGTGCTTGAAGAGGTCTTACCTCGCTACCGCCCTGACCATTGCACCTTGGATGGCGCTCATTACCCTGCTGCCACCGCCTGTAAAGTAGCAGCACGCTATCGATCCGGTAAAGTCGGCACCATGGCACCTTGATTGAATGAATCCCCCTCGAATCAGGTGGGGGCGTCACCCCTTGGCAGCCATTGCATTTGGCTTTCGGGAAACAAGAGGGCCGACGGTCGCCAGGGTCTTTCCCTCATACAGTCCTCATCCATCGCCATTGCACCCCATCGAGCCACCAGCTCGACAGTACGTCCATGGAACGACTGCCTCACCGGATCGAGGGAAGCGGCGTGCGTGATGTCGCCCTCGCCGGCATACGTCCCAGCGGCGGCAATCCATCTCGCAGATGTCCGACTTCGGCCAGAAGTGGGCATCTACCCTACCCCCGATAACGAATCCTAATCATGAAGCTGGATGCCTCCTCCCGCGTTTGGCGGAGGACAACTTCCGGCCCAAAGCACCTCACAACCCGGCGTCCGAGTCTTCTGCTCGACTGCGTCTTCTACGCCGCCCTCTACTCCGCGATTCCCAGTGCATCATGCTTTCTGATTTGATCTTCCGGCTAAGCACCGGCTCTGGATGCCCTATCCATGGGGGGGGCGCTCCTCAAGGGAGATCGCTTTTCGGAACGTTGCAGGAGTCGAACGCTACCGGGGTGTCTCCTAGCTCCTCACAAGCGGTCGCTAATGACACGAGGAACTCAACCGCAAGCTTTCAAGCTTTGAAAGCCCAACCGGCGCAATTTCGCATTCCCAACCATGCGATTTGAAAGTGCTTCCACGCCTAATTGCCCGCAATTAAGTGCATTGCAATCAATATGTTAGCCATATTGCAGGGGGTTGCGCGCACGAGTAGAGTTGTTGTCAGTGCGCGACCTTGCGCGGCCAGACCACGACTGAGTACGGCAGATGTCCGAAGACTCGCTCGAAACGAAGTACCTGCGCACCTTCGGCGCTGTTCTGTCTGCGGCCCAGACCGCAAGGATCCTTGGCTACAAGAGCACTGCGTCGTTGGCCAAGGCGCGCGCACGCGGGTCGCTGCCCTTCCAAATGTTCCTGCTGCCCAAGCGCCGCGGCTGGTTTGCCGACACTGTCGATGTTGCCGCCTTCGTGGATTCTGCGAAGGCATCGTCCGGCGGCTAGCCGCATTTCCCAACCCACCAGGAAGCCCTGAGCATGAGCTGAAACCGCCCTCTCTGACCCCTGGAAATGACAATGCCCCCGCGTCAACGAGGGCATTAGCCTCTCGAAAGAGCGAGAGGTAGGAAGTACTAAACACCAACAGGTTTAGGCTCCTTCATTTCTTCCGCGAAGTCAAGCCGCCAGTGATGGTCGGCCAGACAGGTGTTGCCTTTACATGGGCCGGCATATGCCGACCCGAGTGAAGGTTGCGCCCTGGCCCGCCCCGTCCCTCGCGGTGTGGTGCCACCGTGCACCTAATCCGGAGAAAACCATGCTTTCAGGAGCTGCCTGCCCGGTAATGTTCGACACTGCTCGGGTCAATCACCCCAACCTGCGCCCCACCGAAACTTCTTATGCCGCTTGGCCTGTACGCCGAAGCCGGCTAGTCGCCACTCTGCGCGGCATCACCCGCCACTACCCCGTGATGACTGCCGCGAACAGTCACCATGACTGGCTAGCTGGGTACGCGGCTCGCTTCTTTCAGTTTCGGTGCCATGCCCTTGCCGCTCCTCCGGTCACCGCCTCCCCTGCCGGCCACCGGCTAGGGATTCAATGGGAGAGGCGTCATGGCTAGTCTTCCCCACCCTTCAGTCACCTCATCAGACACCCCGCCCGCGTCTAGCAAGGAGGCGTACACCGCTCGCCCACTCACGCCCTCTGAATCCACCAGACTGGACGCCTACTACTACCAGTCACCAAGGAATAACCAACGCCTGGTTGCTGTCGTGGAACCATGCCGCTTGGCCTTGGCGCTGGATCTGGAGTTTGATCCAAGCGTGGCAACCTACGTTGAGCGCCCTAGAACATTACTGGTGCGTGGCCGAGATGTTGAGCTCTGCTTCTGGATCTCCAGGAAGTGTGGCACCGAAAGCTTCATCGTATTCCGCAGACAGGCCGCCGCCACTGTTCCGGCGCTCCGCGCCGAACAGCAGTTTTGCGCCGAACTGATGGAAGCTTCACAGCGTGCGGGTTTGGACCTTGCAATCCGGAAGTTGCAGTCCATTCTTGCAGCACGGGTGGCCAATGCCACGCGACTTGAGCTGCTTCCTTATGTGCAGGCAGCTAGACGGTCGCGAGGAATCAGTGTCTTCATTGACGCAGTGATGACCCACATGAGAAGGCACCCCGTCAGCTCTTTCCATGCAATCGAAACGAGCCTGCGCCCGACGTTCGATTGGCGGGATATTCGCAGTGCGACCTGTCTTCTGGTACATCGCGGGGACCTGGCGATCAACTTCAATGAGAGGCTTCGGACCTCGTCGTCAGTTACGCTGGGAGCAAACCCATGAGCGGGGTGAGTCGCGAGGAGCTACTGTCCTGGGATCTGCTTAGTCCTCAAGGGCTGACCTCAAACCAACTCAAGTCCTACCAGGCTCGCGTTGACGCAGTTCATGCCGTCGTCGCAGGCTCCTCGATCGCTGCGGTCGCGAAGCGTCACGGGCTGAACGCCAAGACGCTTGCATTGACGCTGCGAAACACACAGCAGACGTCCCCAGATGGGCGGCCGTGGGGTTGGCGCGCCTGCCTGCCATACAGAGTAAGAAATACCAGCCAACGCCTTGCCGCAGAATTTCCAGCCGCTGCGGGACCGGGAGCATTCAATTCGTTCCTGAGAAAGCTCCCGGAATTCGAAGAAATGCTCATAGGCTACGCCGGCCCACTGCCTTCGAGAAATGAGCGCAGCCCCAAGTTTGATCGATTCTTCAAACTACTGAAGAAGACTGTGCAGAAGTCGGTTCCGGCAGATCGCTATCCAGCTAACGACAAATCATGTGCGAGGAGAAGCGTCCTGCAGTACCTAAAAAGACTGCGTCAAGGCTCTCCGTTTGTAGATGATGGCTTCGAGATAGAGGACGCAACCCTAGCCAGCCAGCTGAACGAAGTGTTTGCGCTACAGATGGGTGACTGGGTGCAGTTCGATGGACACTCTTTGGACACGAATTTCAATGTTGAAGGCGAGGACGCGGATGGGAACCCGTTCTTCCAAACGATCACGAAGACGTGGTTGATAGTCGGCTACTTCGCGCTGATGCGGCTCTGCTCTAGCTGGTGGCTCTCCTTCTCCACCAACTACAACGGAACCGAATTCAACGCGGCATGCGCAGAAAGCTTGCGAGAAAGGTCCGTTCGTGACCTCGTTGTGCCCTCAATGAACTATGAGCCAGGGGCGTGCATCGGATCCTTGTCCGTCATTGGATTTGTGGCAACGGGAGCAATTACGAGTGTCGACAATGCGATGGCTCACAAATTGAAGGTCAATAGGTTGCGAATGGCGTCGGAGCTGATGGGTGTCATTCATCTTGGGCATAGCCATGTTCCTGAAACGCGTGGTCACCTCGAAGCGTGGAACAAGCGGATGGAAGAAGCGGTGGTCCGAAAGCTGCCAGGCGGGTTCCGGCCGGCGGGCGAGCTGTCCGATGCGACCAAAACGAATGGCTACAAATTCGAGAACTTCCCAATGCAGCCCACGGCACTCGAAGATCTCATGGATGTCACGATCGCGGCTTCTAACATATCGCCGATCAACACGCTCCAGAACCGCACGCCAGTCGAGGCGCTTCAGTCTTTTGCAGCGTCTGGCGGATGGCTGTTTGCCACCAAGGATCACGAGGATCGGGCTCGGTCACTTTCGAAGCACAACTTCTCCGTAACCATTCGTGGAGATCGACGTAAGAGGCGTCAGCCCTATGCGCGCTTTGGGCACGCGAAGTATCGAGCCGCATCAATGAAGAACAGGTGGGACTTGTTAGGCCAGAAATTCGCGGCAGAGGTCGACATCCACGATGGAAGGTTCTTGCATCTATACACCGCGTCAGGAGAGCTGTTCGTAGTCCTGAGGGCGCTCCGCCCTTGGGGTCGCTCACCGCATAGCCTTGCGCTTAGGCGGTTAATCCAACGCCGAAGCCGAACGGATGGCTTCGAGATCAGTGGTGCAGAAGATGCGGTCATCGCGTACAGGGAGCATGTAAGAAGGAACTTCAGCTCAGAGCACGGCGCTGCGCTTGCAGCAACGCGACACCGGCGTGACCTAGATGCGGCATCTGAGGCTTCACCGGTGGCTAAGGAAACGACACTGCCTTTGGCCGAGACCGGCCAACAGCGAGCACCTGCTGAGGACTTGTTCGTACCCATTACCGGCCGGGTCAACTTGGGCAGGAAGGGGCCGAAGCAATGACAACGTTCAACTACAAAGGAGAGCCCATCATCCCGACCCGCGGCATGGAAGATGCTCTGACCAAGATCATCTCCGCACTTGAGGTTGACTACCGCGGTATCGGGTTTCATTCGCTGACCCGGTTCGGAAAAAGTACCCTCGCGCAGTTCATCTGCGCAAACACTGAATGGACAGAATGCAAATACGTGGCCAAGCAGGCAAACCTCCGGGTGCTTGGTCCTGGAGAGTCCGCATTCCTGGACTGGTTCATTTCACAGCTCGGCTCACAAGTGATCTCCCACCAGGCTGCTGACCGAAAGATCGAGAGGATCGTTAATACCGTTGATCTGATGCTCAGGTCTGCAGGCGGCGGATCGCTATTCTTCATCGCCGATGATGCAAACTTGCTGGAGCAAGCCGCCTTTCAACATTTCATTACAATCGATAACGCGCTGGAGAAGAAGGGCATTTCGCTCTTTGTCATCTTCCTGTTTCAGGACAATCACACTTCCAGCCGGCGCGAAGAGATCAATAGAACCACGGTCACACCTCAGGTCCGTGGGCGCTTCTTGACCCGCTACCATCGCCTGCATGGAATTCGAGGGGCCCTGGACGTTGAGACGTTCTTGGAGCGCTTCGAGGACGAGGTAGAGGCTAGCGCCGGAGCCGGCGTTACCTTGCCCAGGAGCCTTGCGCCAGAGCTCTACGACGGGGAGTTCCGTTTACGGCATTTCAGTGAGCAGATCTGGAATGCCGGTTGCAGCTGTCGCGCCGCAGCCGGGCACTCCAGTCAAGATGAGTGGCCTCTCAAGGCTATGCGCCTCATTGCGTACTACTTGGCGACCAGGGTCATCTGCAAAATTGGCTTCAAGGAGGTCACGTCTAGTGACATTGAAATGTCGGTCGCCTTCTCGGATCTTGCTGCCTTTGATGGCGAATCGGGAGCGCTGACTTTCACAGCAGATGGAGGCATCAATGGATAGCGACAGTGAGGTCAGAACTGTAGCCCACCTACCGCCAGCGTGGAGTGCCGGCATTTCCCCGTTCGGATTCGTTGTTCAGACGCTGAGATTCAATAGCCTTTACTGCAGTGATGGTCATGGTGCGTTCGGCATTCGCCCAAGGTACACCGAGGATTTGTGTCGTCAGCTCTGTCTCTCTGCAAAGGCCAGAACTTCGATTGCGGCAAGAATTCCTGCTGCGTCTATCCTCGCGCCACTGTGGCAGCCAACTGCTTGGCAAGCATTCGGCGGTTCTGCGACGCACTGGCGTCCATACCTGTCGGGGTGTACTGAGTGCATGAAAACTGGGTATCACTCGATGTTGTTCCAGATGCCTTGGGTCAACCGGTGTCCGTGGCACTCGCAACCCCTCTCATCTCAGTGCGACCATTGCTCGAGACCGCTATGGCATGGCTTTCGCTCCGATGCCCCTCCCCTACTATGCCCATGCGGGCATGACCCGGTTTCGAGCCGGAATACCCTTGACGAAGAAGGTAGGATCGAGGACCTTCGTGGCAGCTGGATAAAGCGATACCTTCGCTGGGCCGGGGCGAGTCGAGGTCGGCGAACGCTGATCGGGGTGGGAGATGATCTGACGTCCGCCGAGGAGGCGGCAGTCCTGTTTCGCGGCAGGGCTTACCCTTGGTACCGACCGAAGTACGCCTCGTCGGACGTGCTCATCAGGGCGTCTACCGTACGTCATGCGCAATCCGTCGAAGCTCGCTCCCAGAAGGCCGCGTTCTCGCGCCTTGCCCCGTCCATGGGGCCAGGTCGTGACTTCTTTCTTGAGCTTCCTCAGGCGCTTGAAAGACCGATGGCGCGTATCACGGCCTCAGTTGCGGCGAAGTTCCGCGAGTCGACCTTCTCGGCACGTGAGCGAGCCTGCTTAGGCTTGCCTGAGGCCTCGGAAGGTGGGGGGCAGCCATCCTCGCGCGCTTCGGTTGTATTGCTCCCCGCCTACAGAGTCCGCGAGCACCTGTTCCTGGATGGCCGTGTATTGGGTAGGCCCACACAGGCGGTCCTAAGAGAGATCGCGCAGGCAATGTCTCTCCTCCCGTCTGACAACCCTGCGATCGAGGCCCTGGCGCGGGCATACGAACGGGTACTGGGTCGCGGCTTCGCGAGCTCCGCCCTTCACTTGCTCGGCCGACTTGACGGCTCTGCTACCGATGATGAAGCCGCACTGATCCGCCCAGTGGTGTTGATCAGACATAGAAGGAGCTCGTGCCTTCTGACTCTGGCGTGGCTGGGCTGCGCCCGCAAGGAGCGAAGCAGAGCCGGCGGTCAGGTGTAGTGGATGGAGGATCCTTCCCTGCCAAACCTGGACCGCCCCTTACTAGTTCGTTGAGATGCAGAATTGTCTGCATCGGATCTCCGAAGGGCGGAATTGTCGGCATCTGACCTTCCAGTGGAAGGAATGTCTGCGACTGGCATCCTAGGCACAGAAAGATCTGCGTTGGATCATGGAGATTGTGGCGTTGCGATAGAATTATGACCCAAGAAATCAGTGACTTAGCTTGCCGTCAAATCTCTGCGACGAACAATCAGGTTGTGGCGCGCGTGCAAGCGACAATCGATGCAGCCAGCATGCGTCGGAAAGCCGCAGAAGATCGATTCATCTGTTCGGGGACCCTTCGGCGGTTACGCTCATGTCGACTTCGGGCTCTGGCGTCGTGGGCGCAACCTTGGGATCGCTTGCTTCGGTGTGTTCCGCTTGAAGGCTGCCTCCAGTTGCGCCGGAAGTTCTCGTAGACTGCTGAGTTGCTTCTCAAGTCCCTCGCACCTGCCCCGGAGAACATCGGCAGCTTGACCGGCCGAGATGGCTGCAGATTGGGCTGCATGCAGCTCCTGGCGTAGCTGATCCTCGATTGCCCTCTGGGCTTTGGCCTGATTGTTGAGTTGAGCCTGGAGATCTTTCGCCTCCTGCCGAGATCGATCCACGTCGCCGAGCGTTCGATTCTCGACAGATCTGACGTACTCGGTCCAGTCCTCTCGCTCAGATTTTGCCGTTTCCAGCGTTTCATGAAGCCGGGCATCAAGATTTTGTCTTGCTGCCTCAGCTCGATCGGCTCTCCGAAGCCCAAGATCCCGCTGCTCCGTTAGCTCTGAGATCTGCAGGTGTAGCTGATCGACCAACCGCTCCAGTTCGGCCGCTTGCGTACTAGCTATGCGTTCGCCGGCGATAGCCGAGGCGCGCTCTGAGCGCATTTGACTCAGTTCGTCAGCCACGAGCCGTGACCTGGCATCCAGCGCTTCACGCTGGGTAGCCAGTGACCGCTCAGTCTCTGCGAACTCTCGAAGGGCCGCCTCCCTAGCGTGCGTCAGCGCCAGCTCCCACCATTGCCCGGCTAGTTCCGCCAACACCGCCGGGGCGTCTTCAAAGTCCGGACGTCGTGGCTGCAGGCGCGTGCCGAGTCGAATCCACCAAGTCTCCAGCCAGCGAGTGACCGTGTTCGGAGAGCCGGTCCCCAGGTGAGCACGGATTCGCTCAACGGTTGGGCGCTCACCCTTGGCCACCAGTTCGTCGGCGGCGGTGTGGACGTCAGATTCGGTGATGCCGCGGGCCATGCGAAGTCTCCTGTACTGGCGCCCTACTCTGCTGGTAACGTACTGGCGATAAGTGATGATTATCGCGGTTATAAGCTCTATGTCGTAGTATATATTACATAGTATGAAAGATAATTCTACGATCCCCGTGCTCGCCGCGACGACTGCCAGCCTGGTGCTGCCGGAACAGTTGGCCCAACAAGCCGCCGAGGCGGTGCGCGAACTGCTGGCCGAAGCGGCCGCCGAGAACACCACCCGCAGCTACAGCAGCGCGCTGCGCTACTGGGCCGGCTGGCATGCGGCGCGCTACGGGATCGAGCTGACCTTGCCGGTGCCCGAAGCGACTGTGCTGCAGTTTGTGGTCGACCACGTACAGCGCCGTTCGGCCTACGGCGAATTGGCCTGGGAACTGCCGCCGGCCGTCGATCAGGCCTTGGTGGCGGCCGGCCTGAAAGCCAAACTTGGGCCCTGGACGCTGGCCACCGTGCGGCACCGGGTCGCCGTACTGTCCACCGCACACCGGCTCAAACAAGCCACCAATCCCTGCGAGCAGCCGGCAATCCGCACCGTGCTCAGTCGCGCCGCGCGGGCCGCGGTCAAGCGCGGCGAGCGCCCACGCAAAAAGACTGCGATCACCCTGGGCGAGCTGGAGGCCATGTTGGCCACCTGTGACGACAGCTTGGAGGGAGTTCGGGATCGCGCCCTACTCTGCTTCGGATTCGCCAGTGGTGGGCGCCGGCGCAGCGAGATCGCCGCCGCTGACTTGCGCGACCTGCGTCGGATCGGCGAGGCGGGCTATATCTACCGATTGGAGCACAGCAAGACCCAGCAGGCCGGCGCTACCGCCACCTCGACCCCGGACAAGCCGGTGCTGGATCGGGCCGCCCTCGCCCTGCAGGATTGGCTGGAGGCCTCTGGGATCACCGAGGGGGCGATCTTCCGGCGGCTGTGGAAGCAACGCGTGGGCCCTGCCCTGTCCCCGGCCGCCGTGGGCGAGATCGTGCAGCGGCGGGCGCGCCTAGCGGGTCTGGAGGGGGATTTCGGCGGGCATAGTCTGCGCTCGGGGTTCGTCACCGAAGCCAGCCGCCAGGGCGTGGCGTTGCCGGCGATCATGCAACTGACCGAGCACCGGTCGGTGTCGAGTGTATTGGGCTACTTCCAATCGGGTGCATGCGACCAGAATCCAGCAGCCAGGTTGCTCGAGTAAAATTGCATGGGTACTACGGGGGCACTGATGACAATTGGCGAAATCGTGAGCGAGGCTGACACCTGCCGGGAACTGGTCACACCCAAGCTCGTCGAGGCTGAATGGGGCAATGCGCCGCACGTGATCGGCGAGCAGCGCACCTTCACCAATGGCCGCATCATGGTCACCGGTGGTCGCGTGCGCCGTGGCAAGCAGAAGCGCGCCGACTACCTGCTGTACTACCGGCGCGACTATCCGTTGGCCGTCGTGGAAGCGAAAGAACTGGGGCTACCGGCGGAAATCGGGGTGCAGCAGGCTAAAGAGTACGCCGAGATTCTCGGCCTGAAGTTCGCTTATGCCACCAACGGCCATCGTATCATCGAGATCGACTACACCACCGGCACCGAGCGTGAGGTGGAGCGCTTCGCCACGCCCGCCGAACTCTGGCAGCGACTGACCGCTGCTACCGATCTACCCGATCCGGCCACACCCCACCTGCTCGAACCCTTCAACCTGGTTTCGGGCAAGGTGCCGCGCTACTACCAGCAGATCGCGATCAACCGCGTGATCGAGGCCATCCTGCTTGGTCAGAAGCGCGTGCTCGCCACGCTGGCCACCGGCACCGGCAAGACCTGCGTGGGGTTTCAGCTGTGCTGGAAGTTGTGGAGCAGCCGCTGGAACCGCACCGGCGAGTACCGGCGCCCGAAGATCCTGTTCCTGGCCGATCGCAACATCTTGGTCGATGACCCGATGGCCAAGATGTTCGCGCCGTTTGGCGATGCCCGCCACAAGATCGCCGGGGGCGATGTGAGCCAGAGCCGGGACATGTACTTCGGCATCTATCAGGCGCTGTCCACCGCCAATGAAGACGTATTCCGCCAGTACCGGCCGGACTTCTTCGATCTGATCATCATCGACGAATGCCATCGCGGCTCCAGCCGCAACGACAGCAACTGGCGTGCGGTACTCGATTACTTCGCGCCTGCCGTACAGTTCGGCATGACGGCCACGCCGCTGCGCGAGGAATCGCGCGACAGCTACGAATACTTCGGCAACCCGGTCTACACCTACAGCCTGCGCCAGGGCATCGAGGATGGCTTCCTCGCGCCCTATCGCGTGCATCGCGTGATCACCACGGTGGATGCCGCTGGCTGGCGTCCGTCCAAGGACGAGCTCGACCGTTTCGGCCGCCCAGTGCCGGACGACGAATACCAGACCAAGGATTTCGAGCGCGTCATCGCGCTGCGTGCACGCACCAAGGCCATCGCTAAGCATCTTGCCGACTTCCTCAAGGGCACCGACCGCTTCGCCAAAACCATCGTGTTCTGCGTCGACCAAGAGCACGCAGCCGAAATGCGCCAAGAGCTGATCAACCTCAACAGCGATCTGGTCAAGCAATACTCCGACTACGTCTGCCGCGTCACCGCCGACGAAGGCACCATTGGCCTTACCCACCTCGCGCACTTTCAGGACGTGGACAAACCCACGCCGGTGATCCTGACCACCTCGCAATTGCTGACTACCGGCGTTGACGCCGAGATGGTCAAGAACGTGGTGCTGGCGCGCGTGGTCGGCTCCCGCTCCGAGTTCAAGCAGATCATCGGGCGCGGTACCCGACTGAAGGTCGACTACGGCAAGGAATACTTCAACATCATCGACTTCACCGGCACCGCCACCCGGCACTTTGCCGATCCGGATTTCGATGGCGATCCCGCACGCATCGAGGAAGTGACCATCGATGAGGCTGGCGAGACCATTGAATCAGTCATCGAAACGCCCCCCAGCGTCGAAGAGCCGCAGGCCGACTACACCGTAGACGCCGACGCAGGCCAAGGCGAGATCCTCACCGAACCGCCGGAGGAACCGCGCAAATTCTACGTCGACGGTGGCGACATCGAGGTGATCGGCCATCTGGTCTACGACCTCGACACCGACGGCAAAAAACTACAAGTGGTCAAGTACACCGAATACTCGGGCCGCACCGTTCGGACTCTGTACCCGACTCGCGATGCGCTGCAATCCGCCTGGGCCAACCCCGACACCCGCGCTGACGTGCTGCGTGAGCTGACCGAGCGCGGCATCAGCTTCGAGGAGCTGGCGGCTAGCGCCGATCAGCCGGACGCCGACGCCTTCGATCTGCTGTGTCATCTGGCCTGGAACGCGCCGCTGCTCACCCGCCACCAACGCGCGGAACAGGCCAGAAAGGCAGCGCAGGATCTGTTCGAGCAGTACGGCGATTCGGCCCGCGAAATCCTCACGCTGCTGCTCGACAAGTACATCGAACGCGGCATCGTCCAGTTCAACGCCCTTTCCGTGCTGATGAAGGTGCAACCCTTCGACCGCTTCGGCAGCCCGTCCGAAATCGCAACCCGGCATTTCGGAGGCATCAAACCTTTCAAGGAAGCCGTCTCGCGCCTGCAGACGGCTCTTTACCAATGACGAGAAGTTCCTGAATGGCCGCAACCGAAAAGAAGACCAGAACCAAACGTGCCAAGGCACCGCTGACCACGCGCGACAACTTGTCGGCGCTGATCGGCAGCGCCCGCAAGATCCTGCGCAAGGACAAGGGCCTCAATGGCGACGTTGACCGCCTGCCGCTGCTTACCTGGGTGATGTTCCTCAAGTTCCTCGACGACCTCGAAGTCGTGCATGAGGAAGAAGCGGAGCTCGACGGCAAGCCCTATCACCCCATCATCGAATCCTCCTACCGCTGGCGCGACTGGGCCGCGCGTGAGGATGGCTTGACCGGCGATGAACTGCTGGCCTTCATCAACCAGGACGAATGCCACCGTGCCGACGGCTCGCGCGGCGCGGGTCTGTTTGCCTATCTGCGCGGCCTGGCTGGCAGCGGCGAGAAAGGCAGCCAGCGCGAGGTCATCGCCAACGTGTTTCGTGGCGTACAGAACCGCATGGTCAGCGGCTACCTGCTGCGCGACATCATCAACAAGGTCAACGGCATTCACTTCAGCAGCAGCGAGGAGATCCATACCCTCTCGCACCTGTACGAATCCATGCTGCGCGAGATGCGCGACGCTGCCGGCGACTCGGGCGAGTTCTACACCCCGCGCCCGGTGGTGCGTTTCATGGTGCAGGTCACCGACCCGCGCCTTGGCGAGTCCATGCTGGACCCTGCCTGCGGCACCGGCGGATTTCTGGTGGAGGCCTACAACCACCTCAATCAGCAGGTGACCAATCCGGACCAGCGCCGCACCCTTCAGCGCGACACGCTGTTCGGGCAGGAGGCCAAGCCGCTGCCCTACATGCTGGCGCAGATGAACCTGCTGCTGCACGGGCTGGAAGCGCCGCAGATCGCCTACGGCAACACACTGGAGCGGCGCATCACCGAGATCGGCCACAGCGAGCGGGTGGACGTAATCCTCACCAACCCGCCCTTCGGCGGCGAGGAAGAAGCCGGCATCAAAGCCAACTTCCCGGCCAACATGCAGACGGCCGAAACCGCACTGCTATTCCTGCAGTACATCATGCGCAAGCTGCGCTATGCCGGGCATGGCGCAGAGCAGGGAGGCCGCGCCGCCGTGGTGGTGCCCAACGGCACGCTGTTTGGCGATGGCGTGTGCGCCGTCATCAAGGAGGAGATGCTCAAGGAGTTCAATCTCCACACCATCGTGCGCCTGCCGCAAGGCGTGTTCGCGCCCTACACCGACATCCCGGCCAACCTGCTGTTCTTCCAGCGCGGCTGCCCGACCGACACCATTTGGTACTACGAACTGCCGCAGCCCGAGGGCCGCAAGAAGTACAGCAAGACCGCACCGCTACCCTTCGAGGCCTTTCAGTCCGTGCTCGACTGGTGGAACGCCCGCGAGGAAGGCCCGCAGGCCTGGCGCGTGGACTTCGCCGCCAAACGCGCTGCCGCCATCGACGCCGCCACACCACACTGGCAACGAGCCGAAACCGAGCGCGCCAGCGCCCTCGCCCTGGGCAAGCCAATCCGCGAACTGGATCAGGCCATCGGCTATGCCGCCAATGGCGACAAGGCCGCGCTGCAAGCGCAGCTGCGCGAGCTGAAGGCGCAGCAGCAGACGCATGAGGCCGCCGCCAAAGCAGCGCAGGCCGAGGGCGATGCGCTCTACTGGCCGATCTACAACTTGGACCTGAAGAACCCGCATGCCGCCGAAGGGCTAGAGCACGCCGATCCGAAGGACCTGGTGGCCGCCATGCGCGCGGGTGAGGAAGATGTGCTGCGCCTGCTCGTGGAGATCGAGGCTCTGGTAGTCGAGGTGCAGGGATGAGCCAGTGGCCGAAGATCGCACTGGGCGATGTGCTCTGTCGTTCCAGCGAGCCTGCCGTGTGCGTGCCGGACGTCGAGTACGACGAAGTCACCATCCGTCTTTGGGGAAAAGGCGTTATCAGCCGTGGCAAAGTTCGCGGTGCTGATGTCACTACTCCGCGACGTGTAGTGCGTGCCAACCAGCTGATCCTCTCCAAGATCGACGCCCGCAACGGCGCAATCGGGCTGGTTCCGCAAGAGCTTGATGGTGCGATCGTCAGCAACGACTTTCCTTCCTTCGAGTTTTCCAACAGCAGACAACTCGCTCCGGCATTCATGGGATGGATGGTGCGCTCACGTCACTTCGTCGATCTGTGCAAGGCGGCCAGCGAAGGCACAACCAACCGCGTTCGCATCAAGGAGGATCGATTTCTCGCACAGCAAATCGTGCTGCCGCCGCTTTCCGAACAACAAGCCATTGTCAGCCGACTCGACACGCTGGCCGATAAGGTGCGGCAGGTAAACGAGCGGCTCAACGCCATCGAACAAAAATCCGCAGCGCTGTTTCTCAGCCTGCACTACAGGCTGTCAGGTGATCGAGTGAGGCGGCTCGGTGACGTTGTCGAGTTGCACGAAGAGCCCGTGCCTGTTCGAGCTGACAGCGAGTATCCGCAAGTCGGCGTGCGTGGTTTCGGTGGCGGCCTGTTTCCGAAGGCCGCAGTGGCAGGCACAGAAACCTCCTACAGAGCCTTCAATCGCCTCTACGTAGATGCGCTGGTATTGAGCCAGGTGAAAGGATGGGAAGGTGCACTTGCACTTTGCGCCCCCGAGCTTGCGGGAATGTATGTGTCACCCGAGTACCGCACTTTTCGTTGCGTTCCAGGTGAAGCCACGCCCGCATATATCGGAGAACTGGCCCGGACGCCTTGGTTCTGGAGCCTCCTTCAAGACGCCACGCGCGGAGTTGGCGCTCGTCGCGAACGGACCCGACCAGAGCAATTCCTGAATGTCGAACTACCGATGCCACCGGAGGATAAGCAGCGCAAGGTTGTTGAAATCCTCGATCGGCAATCCCTCTTGAGATCCCGCCACGCCACCATCCGTCAGGCCAATGACGCGCTGATCCCGGCGACGCTGGAACGCGTTTTCTCCGGGGCTCACTGAATGCAGTTCGTCCGCCACGGCCCCGATATCCCCGAACGCCTGCTGCAGGCGCACGAGGACGGGCGCGTGGTGTTTTTCTGCGGCGCGGGCATCTCTTACCCGGCCCGCCTGCCGGGTTTCTCCGGGCTGGTGGCGAAGGTATATGTAACCTTGGCCACCACACCCAACGCGGTGCAGCAGGCCGTGATCAAGGCCGGGCAGTTCGATACCGCCATCGGCCTGCTGGAAGCGGACATCGTCGGCGGCCGCGAGACGGTGCGCCGGGCGTTGGCCGGCATCCTGACACCCGATCTCAGCGCCCCAAACGCGATCGCCACACATGATGCATTGCTGACGCTGGCCAAGTGTTGGACCGCCCAGAGTTTCATAGACACTCATCGGCCGCTTTGCGCGTAGCGCCTTTCGAACTCTACCGGTGAGACGTCGCCGGCGGAACCATGGCGACGCACCGGGTTGTAGAACATCTCGATGTAGT